>ERZ795043.35-NODE-35-length-200659-cov-7.598772_pt1 | contig 200659 bp, 157 predicted proteins | sample MGYA00375127_ERZ795043 | MGnify/ENA primary metagenome ERZ795043 (study PRJEB30172, sample SAMN05518447) | compost metagenome | isolation source: Feedstock adapted compost from Newby Island compost facility, Milpitas, CA | place: USA:Newby Island compost facility...
TCCAGTTTCCAAAGCGCACCGCCTGGGCGGAGCCTCTTTCGTAAAACTCCCAGTACAGATACTTATGCTGCTTTTGCTCCGAAGGCTTACCCAGCAACGTGGGTAAGAAGCTTATCGAGTCCCGATCAGGCGGCAGATCGGCTCCGATAAGCTCACACAGAGTGGCCATCAGGTCGCCGAAATACGCGACGTGATCGGACACCGTTCCGGCGGGTATTTTACCCGGCCACCACGCAATGAACGGTACCCGGATGCCGCCTTCATACAGGTCCCGTTTCATCCCCCGCAGGGGACCACTCGGCCGGAACCGCTGCACGTTATGGCCGGCCTCGTTGTGCGGCCCGTTGTCCGACGAGAACATCACCAGTGTCCGCTCGGCAATCCCAAGCTCACGGAGTTTTCGCAACAGACGGCCGACGTCACGGTCCATGCGAGTGATCATGGCCGCCTGTCCCTTGTCCTGATCGGGCCAGTCACGATCGGCATAAATGCCGAAGTCAGGGACTTCCGCCCCATTCCCTGTTGCCCGCGTTGCCTCGTTGTTAGCGTGGGGAATCGTGTACGCCAGATAGAGAAAGAACGGTTTTTCTTTGTGTTCCTCAACCCAGCGCAACGCATCCTCGGTGAAGAGATCGTGTGAATAATCCACTTTTTTGGTCGCATAGCCGGGGGTGAACTCGGCGCCGTAATCGGCTTTCACGGCGACAACCTCGTTGCGCAGCATGACCTTACCCCAGTTTCTCCACAAAAACTCAGGGTAGTAGTTGTGTGCGTGTCCCTGGTTGAGATAGCCAAAAAAGTAATCAAAGCCTTTGCGCAGGGGATGCCCCGGCTCCTCGCCTTCGCCCAGTCCCCACTTGCCGATGAGTGCCGTCTGGTATCCCCGGACTTTGAGGATCTGGGTAATCGTGATGTCCTCCTCGCGGAGGGACTGATTGGCCCGTTGGTTGGCAGGTGCATTTCCCCGCACAGAACAGTGTCCCGTATGCTGGCCCACCATCAGGACACAGCGCGACGGGGCACAGACTGTCGAGCCGGCATAAAACTGTGTGAAACGCATTCCCTCAGCAGCCATGCGATCCAGCTCCGGCGTCTGGATGATCTGTTGACCGTAGCATCCCAGATCGCCGTATCCGAGGTCGTCGGCCAGTATGAAAATGACATTCGGCAACTGGTCGGATGTGGGAGTTTCGGCCCAACTCGCACTCAGTGCGCCGGCCATGATCCACGCAACGACGGCCAAAGCAACTCGCGATTTCATGGCGTCATTCCCCTCGTCGCTTGGTCGAGTTTCAAGTCTGGTTCGACGGCCGCTCACGCAGTCAAAACTGGCACAATTTCTGACCATGCAATCACTTGGACGGCACGCCCGCGACAATCGCTCGTCCGCATCACCGCAGGTTTACGCAGTGGGTTCGGGCCGGGACTTTTTTATCTTCAGGCTGCTAGGCCATTATGAATTCGTCCGGGGCCCCCTGTAAACTGGGGAGCGATCCGTAACGTATGCTCTAAACTCAGCGACGTGAATCGCACGGCATATCTTGTAGGTCTTGCCTCGGGAATTGGTGTGGTGTTACAGGTCGCCGCTTCCACTCAGTCCGACACCTTCCAGATGACGTACATCGTCGGCGGTAATCAGCCGCATTCGGCCGTTGGTGGGGTCCACCTCCACTGTCGTGATGGAGGCGTTCTGAAGTGCCGCTGGAAGCCTGGACGCATCCGAAGAGTCCAGGAGAGATTTTAACGTGACCACCAGCAACCTCCCGTGGGATACCACCGCCACGCGCTCGTAGCCCGAAGCGATGATATCGCGGAAGGCAGCAACGCCCCGTTCGGCAAGCTGGCGGCGCGATTCACCGCCGGGGATCACGAAGTCCGGATCGCCGGAAGTCCACCGACGGTAGTCTTCAGGGAACTGTGCGAGCAGTTCGCTGCGTAGCCGGTCCTGGAAAATACCGGCGTTGATCTCTTTCAGACGAGGATCGGTGCGAATCGGAGCGCCTGTTCGCCGGGCCACAATCTCCGCTGTCTCATAAGCACGGCGAAGGGGACTGCTGAAAATGACTTCCAACCCCACTTCCGCCAGTGCTTCGGCCACGGCTTGGCCCTGTCGTCGCCCTAGATCAGAGAGCGGTACATCAGACTGTCCCTGGACGCGACCTTCCGCGTTGTAGGTGCTTTCTCCGTGTCGAATACAGTAGAGAATCATCGCGAACACGTTTTTACCGTTCTCTTTGTCGTCTTCCCTGAAATAGACTGCCTTCGGCGAAAAAAATCGACACGGTCCAGAAACCGTGTCGATCGCGATACCGTTTCCTGACGCATCCGACTCACCCGATGACCCGTCGGACAATCGAGCGATTATCCGGGCTTAATGGTACAATTCAGCCCTTTTTGGTCTGCTCGGCCTTGTCAAAGGCGGCGTCGAAGGCCACCTTGCTGGGCGGGAAGTCGATCCGGCGGACGAACTCACAGGCCTCCTTCGCGCCGAATTCTCGATCCATACCGCTGTCTTCCCACTCCACTGACAGCGGCCCCTGATAACCGATATCGTTGAGGGCCCGAATAATCTCTTCAAAGTCCACGCTTCCATGTCCCAGCGAGCGGAAATCCCAGGCCCGACGCGGGTCGCCAAAATTGAGGTGACTTCCCAAAATACCGCCTTTTCCGTCACGCTTGACGATCGCGTCTTTCATGTGGACATGGAAGATCCGGTCGGGGAAGTAGCGAATGAACTGTGCCGGATCCACGCCCTGCCAGATGAGGTGGCTGGGGTCAAAATTGAAACCGAACGCGGGATGTCCCTTGAGGGCCTCCAGCGTTCGCTCCGCGGTGTACAGGTCAAATGCAATTTCGGTGGGATGAACTTCCAGCGCGAATTTGACGCCGCACTCCTCGAAAACATCCAGAATGGGAATGAACCGCTCCGCAAGCAGCCGATACCCTTCCTCAATCATGTCCGGCGGGACAGGCGGGAACGAATACAGAAGATGCCAGATGCTGGAACCCGTGAAGCCATTCACGATGCTCACGCCGAACTTTTGCGCTGCCCGAGCGGTGTCCTTCAATTCGTCGGCAGCGCGCTGATTGACCCCGGCGGGGTCACCATCTCCCCAGACATAGTCGGGCAGAATGGCTTTGTGCCGCAGATCGATATTGTCCAGAACGGCCTGCCCCACAAGGTGATTGCTGATCGCGTAAACCTGCATGCCGTACTTGGCCAGCAACTCGCGTTTTTTGGCGCAGTACTCGTCGTCCTCGAGTGCCTTGCGGACTTCAAAATGATCACCCCAACATGCTAGTTCCACGCCGTCGTACCCAAACTCCTTGACCTTCTGGAGAAGAGTTTCCAGGGGAAGATCAGCCCACTGGCCCGTGAACATCGTGACTGGTCGCGCCATGATTCACTCCTTACCTTAACAAACTGCCGACACAAGACACCGTGACGATCCAACCTGCCGTGCCATTGCCCAGTCGGATGGCGAAGTAATGCTGGTATTTTGGGCCATTTTGCTGACGACTGCAACACCCCCGGTGCCTGATCCATCCGCACTTCTTCTAAAGATCTGTAACATGCCAAAGACTCGATGGATTGTGGCACAACTTTTTGACAGACAATGGATGGGGGGCAATTTATGAGGGGTCGGTTGGTGGATTCGGCCAGGGCAATTCATGAGGATCGTCGGTACGGGCAATTCATGAATTGCTCCAATCACAATCGCGTTTGGTGATAATCGATGGATGTCCCACCTGGGAAACACCCACACGGACATCCTGGCACGTGCGATTCAGGAATCCCCCGAGCGATTATCCGAGCATTTGGACCCCGGTCGGTGGGGTGGATTGCCCAAACTCCGGAATGGAAGCTCGATAAGCAGGTCCCTGGGAAAAATCATAAGGAGGGGGTACGCTTGTCGTGCCCGCCGAAACGCAATGCATGGCCTAACGTTGCAAAGCGAACCTGCCCAGCGGTTCCTCCCGATAGAATCTCGCCTCCACGCGAATCGGTGTGGACGTCCGCATCCCCAAAAGTGCAAATATATCAGCCTAAAGCAAGCCTTGTTTCGTTCCGGTCCTCCGCGATAATGGGCACTAAAGAGTGACCAGCGCGGACAATCGATGATCCGCGTCTCCTGGAGCAGTATGTTAAGCGTGCCGATCATTGCTGAACTGGAATACTGGGAGTGTCGGCTGACGTACCGAGGGATTATGATGTTGGCTCGGTGTTTCCAACTGAACCCCAGGAGAATGCTTCTGTTGCCCTCGATTTCTGACCATAGGCTTTCTGATATCGAGGATTGATCGAAAAAAGCCGCGTTATAAGAGGATGCTGTTACGGAGGTTGTTCCCATGAAAATCCTGATGCTGGTTGGTGACTATGTGGAAGATTATGAGGTCATGGTGCCGTTTCAGGCGCTGCAGATGGTGGGGCTGACGGTGCACGCCGTCTGTCCCGGTAAGGCGGCGGGGGAGCAAGTCCGCACTGCCGTGCACGACTTCGACGGTGCCCAGACCTATTGCGAACTCCGGGGCCATAATTTCACGCTCAACGCGGATTTCGATAAAGTCCGGCCGGAAGAGTACGACGCCCTCTGCATCCCCGGCGGCCGTGCCCCGGAATACCTCCGTTTGAACAAGCGCGTCATCGAAATCATCCGCCATTTTGCCGAGGCAGGCAAACCAATCGCCGCGATTTGTCACGGACCGCAACTCCTCACGGCGGCGGGCGTGCTGAAGGGCAAAATCTGCACCTGCTACCCGGCCGTTGCCCCGGATATCGTCAATGCCGGAGCCACATATGTGCAGGTCGATCTCGACCAGGCCTACGTGGACGGGAACCTCGTGACCGCCCCTGCCTGGCCGGCCCATCCCGTCTGGCTGGCACGATTCCTCGATGTGCTCGGCGTCCGCATCGAACTCCCGAAGCGATGACATAGCCGTCACACGAACCGTTCTCGGTGTGCACCGGTCCCGGTGATTAAACCGCGGTGGAAATGATTTAATCGCCGAGAGTTAAATCGGCTGTGAATGCGTAAGAACCGACGCAACCAGGCCGATCGCGAGACGTTCGCGTGCCGGCGTGTCAGTTTTCGCGAACGAAAAAGAGCATCACACCAATAGCCATAGCGATGAGGAGACTGAGCCAGCCCCACCAGCGTTGGCCGGTCAAGGGGGTCAGGAGTGTCACCACGAGATAGTGCTGTTGCTCAGTGTCCACCGGAAAGACATGATGCACATAGTGAACACCGCGATGGGATTCGGACACCCGAGTCGGCTGGGTTAAGCCCTCTGCAAGCAGGCGGCTGAGCTTCACCCACGGAACTTGCCAATGCGTGGGTTGATCTTCCTCCGAACTATCCGTGGGCACAGCCAGCACGAGTGCCGCCTCCCCGGGTACGCCCTGCGCCAGAATCACCTGAACCGCCGGTGTCGGTAGTCCATCCTCCAGTTTGGCCAGCTCCTCCGGCCAGTACTGATGGGGCGTTTGGCGGATCTTCTCGACAGTTTGCCGAATCACCTCACCGGGTAGTTCGACATCAGGCCGCCTTGGCCAGAGCGTCCACGCTGACAGTATCAACAGAATGGCTGTGGCTATCCAACCTAAGGCGCGCATGGCACGTTTTCCCGTTGTTCATTCGACCTGCTGGAATTGGTTGGCTGGACCTCGCGGGGTGACACGAATGTGGGCTTCCGCTTGCGCTTGGCCCAGAAGACCGGTAGGTAAATGATCAGCCCGGAACAAGGAAGGAACGCTAAAGAAACACCCACAAGGTCCGCCCAGATCCACGCCCACTCCTTGCCGAAAATTTCACCTGTGTGCAGGTCTTTGAAGAATTTCTTCAAGCCCGGTTTGGGAGGAGGTTCCGAGAGCACCGCTCGCTGCGCAGACTTGCCGGGTGTCTGGAACGACTCAGCAGCAATCGGATGGACGTATTGGCGCTCCCCAGGCGGAGAGCTTTCCACGCCCTTGACAGCCACGAACCAGCCCAAGGTCGGATGAAAGCGGACGTCGATCTGCTTGATTCGGAAACCGTTCAGCCGGCCCGCATGATCGAGGGCGGTCGCAATCACTTGAGCCGTTGCTTGGGTCGGAGGTGGCGTCGGTGGGAGGTCTTCCATCTTAGGCGCTTCGTACCATTTCGGATGGACTAGAAGAACTCCGGTGATGGCCACAGCCAACAGAGGGACCATCAGGGCTAGTCCAATCCACCGATGGAACTGGCGGAGCGGTCGTGAAAGTGTGCGAATAAAGGGGAACATGGTTTTCCTTTCTCTCACGGCTCGATGGTTCACATTTGAAGAATGATCTTGACGTCGCCGTCAACGCCTCAGCAGACCAGGCGGGCAGCCCGCCGCCAAGCTTGGTCACGGCAGACCACTTTCAAATGGTCACTCAGTCGTCGTCCTTGGCGTTAGGATCTTTTCCGCGAAGCAGTTCCCACTCAGTTTTGCTGCCCACCGTGACCACATGTCCGTCCACGAAGAGCACGTTCATGTGTCCTGCGTGAAACGGCTGGACGGTAAATACGCCTCGGAGCGGAAAAGACTTGATTTCCCCGGCTTTCCAGGGTTCAAAGAGATCGCGTGCCAGTTGGATTTGATGAGACTGGACCCGGTCCTCCGGTTTGAGTTCCTTACCCTCGGCCGCCTTCTTGGTGTCATAACCCTGAATGTGGTCGTCCAAACGGCGAACAAACCACGGCTTGGACTCTTTCTTCTTGGGTTTCCAGGTGCCGGTCTTTTTGTCGTATTCCATCACGATCCGCTCGGGGAGGAACCGCTGGCTGAACGCGCGGCCTTCCAGCTTGTAACTTGTGCCCAGTGACTTCGAGAACGGGGTGGAATCTTCCCTGGTACCCACATCGCCAGGGCAGGCGAAAATCGCTCGATTGTTTTCACAGAACGGGAGCAATGCTTCAACGGCCGACTGGCTCGGGTCCGTGAGGTCCCCTTCGCCTACGTGGAATGGCATCACCCCGTCGTGGAGGTTGGCATAATGGTGGACGGCAATGCCAATTTGACGGAGGTGACTGCGACATTGGGCGCTGCGTGCAGCTTCGCGAGCCATCTGGACTGCCGGAAGGAGCAGACTCACCAGGATGGCCACGATCGCAATAACAACCAAAAGCTCAACGAGGGTAAACGCCGGATGCCGAGACGCTTTGCAGCGAGTATGCATGTTCACGATCCTCCAGGTCTAAAGAATGTCTCTTCGCTGTCCACAGTCGTTCTGAGACTCAATCTCATTGTCCTGCGGTATTGTGGTACCCGGATGCGACAATCGTCAAGCGCGACTTTTTTGCTGGGGTTTTTCGCGGGGAAGCTGGTGATCGCAGGGCACGTGCCATTCCCTCAACTACCCCGCACGACAAAAACCTGCCCAGTGGAAGTGATGCACCATTCACGAGTTAAAGCCTGGGCCTGTGATCTTGAAGGCAACCAACTGGGCGGGAATCAGGGTTTTTTACTCAAAGCCTGTCGCGCGGCGCGACAAGCGTGTCGCCGTGCGCAGCTCCGCTGGTAGCCCAAATCGCTCATTCGTTTCAAAACGTGTTTCTCCCGCGGGAAAGAAACCCAGACCTCGACGAGGTCATGAAGGGTAAAATCCATCCCGGAGGGACCTGCCTATCAGGTCCGCATTGCGTCGTTGGACAATTCCTCGCGCGGACCGGCTTCCCCGTGCTTTCCGCGGTTTCTGTTTAAACATGGGGCCAATTCATAAACTGCCCCTACAATAAGTGAGCCTTCGGCCTGTCATAGCTGCAAATAGAAAGAGGTGGGATGAGTCAGCCTGAATTGAAATTGTTCGGTTCATCCAGTCAGCCCATAATGGCGTAATCGGGGACAATCCACTACCGGCCTGAAAAAGACGCGAACGCGAATTTTCCCTGTCACGTCTGAGACACGAGCAGCTTGGGACGGAACCCATGAGTAAACCTGAACTGGCCGTGGTCGTAACGACGTTCGAGCGACCGTGGCATCTTCGTCGGGTACTATTATCTCTGGCGGTTCAAAAGGACCCGCCACCGTTCGAAATCGTGGTGGCCGACGATGGCTCCCAGGACGAAACGCCCCGAGTTGTGGAGCATTTTCGCCAGGAAACCGGGCTGACCGTCAAGTTTGTGACTCATCCCCATGACGGATTTTGTCCAGCCAGGGCCAGAAATGAAGGATTCGCGGCATCGGCGGCACCGTACGTGCTGTTTCTGGATGGCGATTGCGTCGTTCCACCGGATCATTTGGCGGTGCACATGCGAGCGCGTCACCCTGGCCGGGCGATGACCACGGACTGCCTCCGCCTGGATCAACAGGTGACGCAGGCGTTTACGGAACAGGCCGTCCAATCCGGGGTCTTCACCCAGTGGGCACCAAGGCGAGAGATCTCGCGGCTGCGCAGGGCGCACCTGAAGGCGGTTTTATATCACGTCCTCCGCCACCCGACCAAGCCGAGGGTTCTCAGCGGAAATCTTGCCCTCTGGCGAGAGGATTTTGAGCGAATTAATGGATTTGACGAGAATTACCGCGGCTGGGGTTGCGAAGATGATGATTTGGGCCTTCGACTTCACAGGGCAGGGGTGCGCGTTGTTTCCCTGAGAAATCGCACCTGGACGTATCATCTCTGGCATCCCCGAGTGGCAACCGCCCCCGACAAAATCCGTCACGGGGTGAATATCGAGTATTTTCATCGAGCAGGTCGGCTGACACGATGTCGCAATGGCCTGGCTAAACGAGATATTTTTGACCTGGATATCGTCGTCAACGGGCAACCCGATGAGTGTGAGCGACTTCCTGGGGCATTGAAAAATGTATTGCTGACCCTGATCGGGCGAGAACGAAGTCCCACACACCCCAGACCGGAGGTTGAAATCCTGGTGTACGGGGTGCAGAAGAGGTTTCACTCGCGGGCAGAATGCCGGGTACTTATCGTGGCACCCCGAGCCAATCCGCCAGCAACTCTTATTCAAAACGCCGACGTCATCTGTTTGACGGACCATCACCCGCCGATGATACCGCCACTCAAGCGCGGGGCGCGGGTCATCACTGCGCAGGATGCTGGCACGCTATGGCAAGTCATCGGCTGAGGCGGCCGTTTTATGCTCCTCGAATGGACCGTTCGCGCCGTCTGCGGAGAGTTCGCCGCTACGTGATATGACGCATATTTCGGTGCCTCGGATTTCGGTAGGTGGAATTCATGCATCGCTTTTCCGTGTCCAACTGACCCGAAAAATTCCCCTTTTTCTTGTCTCCTCCACCGCCGCATTTCTCGAAGCAGATAAACTGCGCGAACAAGAAAGAGAAAGAGTGGGCGAACCGGAGGGAAAAGACGCCTCGCCCACTCTTTCAAAACGGGAAGCGGGGGTTGTGCGTGCTTCGCATCGATGTCGTCAGGGCAAACAAACTGCTCGGGGGACGGCCAGCGCCCGTTCGATTCGCCTCCCCCAGACCGGTCAAATCGACGTACCTTTTTGCGTGGCCGTCGCCCCGCAGCAGTTGTTGCTCTCCATCTACTGCAATAGCTCGATCCGCCCCCAGCGCACGCACGACGCAGCAAATTTTTTAGCAGCCGGGGGATGTCCCCATGATGGCGGGTGACAATACCCCTGAAAAAGAGATTTCAGGCTGCTTCCGCCGTCCCTGGAATGTGCAAGTTAAAGAGCGAGAAAATCTCTTCCTGGGTGAGCGCCAGTTTTTTGGGCGTGGTGGCGGAAAAAATGGTTTCAAACAGCGCCCGTTTTTGTTCAAGGATGGTATTGATCCGCTGTTCGATGGTGTCCACAGCCAAAAATCTGGTCACAATAACTGGCCCTGCTGCCCCGATACGGTGTGCCCGATTGATCGCCTGGTCCTCAACCGCGGGGTTCCACCAGCGATCGAACAGGAACACGTAGTTGACGAACTGCAAATTGAGTCCCACGCTCCCGGCTCCGTAACTCATCAAGAGAATTCGGTGCTGAGGATCCTCGCGAAAGCGGCGGATGACTTCCTCCCGCTGGCGCGGAGGAATGCGACCATGGAAATAAAGGGGCCGATACTGGGGCAGGCGTCGTCCAATTTCTTCCAGCGTCCCCACCCACTGGCTGAAGATGATGGCCTTTCGGCCGCTGTCGGCGATTTCTTCCAGGTCAGCTTCGAGTCGCTCCATCTTCGCGCTCGCACCGGTGACGGGATCGAAATTGCAGATTTGCTTCAGGCGGATGACAAGCTCGAAGACGTGCTGAATGGTGATTTCCGCACCCAGTTCGGACAGCCGCAGGACGCCTTCCTTTTCCGCCATCTCGTAGGTTTTCCACTGCTCGGGAGTCAGTTCGATCTCGGCATCGCGGAACAGCTTGGGCGGCAGGTCCGTCAGCACCTCGTCCTTTGTTCGCCGTAGTACGAAATCGGCGATGGTTGTCCCCAGGCGATGGGGTTTCATATCCGGAGTGAGAAATCCGGGGGAAAGAAATTCGAAAATCCCCACCAAATCGTCGGTGCTGTTTTCCACTGGGGTGCCCGTCAGGGCCCAACTCCGTTTGCGAGAGATGGCGCGAACTGCCTGGCTGGTCGCCCCGGCACGATTCTTGATCCGTTGGGACTCGTCGAGGACCACCAGGTCAAAGCTCACCCTTGGCTCGCCGGTTTCATCCTTTGCCGTGAAGAATTCCTGATCACGAGGTAACAGTTCGTAATTGGCGATCTTCACCGGGACGGTGGTCAACTCCCACTGCCAGCGGCGACGCTGCGGTTCACCTTCGATCACCATGACTGGTATTTCAGGAGCCCAGAGCTCGAACTCCCGACGCCAGTTGCTCACAAGAGGTTTCGGACAGATCAGCAATACCCGCCGCACTTCGCCACACCGGAGCAGCAAGCGGATGGCCGTGATGGCCTGCATTGTTTTACCCAGGCCCATCTCATCGGCCAAAATGGCCGCATGGCGGGGAAATAAAAACGCGACTCCTTCCAACTGATAGGGGAACGGCGGGTGGGGAAATTCAAGCTGGCGTTCCGCAAGAATGAACTCCAGGGGTGGCTGCAGCAAATACTGGAGTCTGTCTTCCAGCTTGATGACATCTTCAGGCGGGCAGATGCGGTGTCCGGCACCGGCCGCCAATCGCTCAAGAAGGACCGCCGCATGACATTTGACACCACATTGCGGCCGAATGCCATGACCCGTCACGCACTGCTTCCCAGAGAAGGGGGCACCCACCGGGTCGTCTGCGCCGGTTACTCTTTGGCCGGATGGCTCGCTTCCATTTGGCGGCACACCTTCTAGGCTTGGGGCATCGTCGTGAGAAAGAAAGAAAAAGCTTTTGATCTCGATTTTGTTAACCCCTGGATTGAGGGAGAGAACTCGGAAAGCTGGGCCGGCCAGTTCCCATGTTTGCGTTTCCACGGGCAGCCCGCGTTCCAGTCCGCGGTTCCAGCCGGTCACATACGGATCGATCCGGAAGCTCAGTGTGAATGGTTGGTATGTGTCCAAAGGTGAGGATTCTGCAGCCGGCATCGCCAAAGGGCTATCTGTGGGAAGCGTGAATGGCGCCATCGAATTTGGGGACTTCTCTCCGTTGGCCACCGCAGTGTGTGGACGTTCGGATTCCTTTCGGCGTCGCCAGAGAATGCGGAAGAGCATCGCGGATCACCCCCGTCGAAGGGCTTCCTCGAGGGCCGCGCGAATCCTTCCGAATGGCTCCAGTAGGTCGAACGCCCCAGCCCACGGGGAAAGATATTCCTGGACCCGGGTTATTCCCTCGACCGACGATTCAGGAACAAGGAGTGTGTTTCGCCCGATCTGCAGAGTTTGGCAGGCGGGAAGGACCCCGCATTCAAGGATCGCTGCGCCTGGGGATCTGGGCCCATTGACCGAGTGATTCCAGGTTGCCGAAGCGGCGCTCTGTGCCGAACCAGGCTCGACCGCTGCGCTCGTTTCGGGTGAAAGGACGAGTGCCACTGGCTGTTCCACCACCTGGCAGAGAGTCAGGGCTTCCCACTCGGTGACCAAAATAATTTCCGCGGGCGATTTCGCTTTGGCGATCAGGGCTGGCGCCATCTGTTCCCCAAGAAGGTACGGCTTGAGGGTCGGACCATAGAGGATTTCCTGGGCTCGGGTGGGTCGAACAGGTGTGGTGCAGTGGAATTCAATAGGGCGCCCTACCCCATTGAGGATCAGGTATCCCCCCACATAGCCGCCGTCCGCCAGGGGAATGGCGGTGAAAAAGCCTAACCGCAGGGACAACCTGGTCCCCACATTGTCTTGCTGTTTCATAAGCCCTCGCTGCTGCCAACTCGGGGTTTGCCAACTCTTTTGCTGAGCCAGTTCAAACGGGAGAACCGGCAAATCTCCCGTGTGCTTCGTGGTCATCGGATATGGTGGCGCGGAACTTTACGCTTCCGTCGGATGTTCTTGAGACAGAGAGTTTGCGGGATTTACGGGCGCGGGAATCTTTTTTCAAGGGGAGGAGAAAAACTTTTTCTCAAGTCCCGCGCCTGACACTCGACTTTTCCGGTCGGTTCTGGTTATACTGATCTGTTAAATGAAGGAGGTATAGCGACCATGAGCGAGAACCGACCCATGCGGCCGCCACTTTTTACCCAGATCGACGTATCCCAAGCTGCTCCCCCGCCATCACCTCCTCCTGCGGGGAGCCTCGCCGAAGTGGCCATGCTCCTGCGTCAGTTGCTGGCCATCGAGCAGCGGCAAACCAAGTTGCTCGAAGACCTCGTCAACCACGTGCAGAATACACAGCGACAACGAGCGATTGAACTCGGGCAATGGCGCCAAGCCAATCCGCATCTTGCCCGAAAATGCCGCGAGGCCGCCGAAGCCCTCGCCCGTGTCCAAACGGAATTTCTTCACCAACTCACTGAAGAAGTTAACGAGAACTTTGACGCCCTTCTTGACGGCGAGTTCATGTTTACCGAATTTGTCGATCGGTTCGGCCCGCGGATGGCGCATCTCAACAGCATCCTTCAGGTGCTCACCCAATTGAGCAGCCCACCGCCGGCCCCGAATTCCTCCAACAATAACTCGCCGTGATGACGGAATGCCATCGCGGGTAATTTAAACGGCCAGAAGGCTGAGCGGCTTCGTCAACGCGACGTTCTGGCCGTCAAAGTGCGGTGGTGATAGGGTAATGATCGCGCCAACGTGCTACCTGCGCGCTTGCAGACTGCCGGCAATGGTACATCGCGGTTGCACTTCTCTTCCAATGCTGGAACCGAGTATCAATCTGCTCTGCCAACCCACCTGGGCAAAATCACTCCATTCGGTAAACTCGATGGTTTCCCACCACGTATTAATCGATGGCACCCGCGTGCCGAAAAACAATATTTGAAAAGGCATGCCGTTCGGGCAAACGCGGGATTCGATTCGCTGTTTTTACCCCACACATGGCGTGGCCTGTGAAATTCCCACGTGCGGCTTTCCGGATAGGTCGTTCATCCCTTTACAGGATGTGTGGCAAGTGGGAATAGCAGGCCGAGCTCAGGCAGCAGGGTCGGCGACAGTCACGAGGCGCGCGCCGTTTCCAGTCATGATTTCCGGAGTGTTTGTGCGCCCTCATTGGTGATTTGAGTTTTCGGAGGCAACTCGGATTTCCCAACACAGGAGGACCGATTCATGCGTCGCTGGATTTTGATCGCGGCCATGGTGCTGGCGTGTGGTTGGACCCTGGGGCTTGATCGCGATGCTTCGGCGAGCAGCCGGCGAGAGTATCGCGAGGCGATTCGGTCCTTGCCGCTTCTGGAACGTCCCAACCGCTTTGGACACTTTTACGGGAATACCGTACGCCGCATTTATTACCGGCGGCACGGGTATTTGCCCCAGCCAGAGATGCCTCTCGACAATTCCTCGGAAACCCCGGCAGCGCCGGCACCCACTCCATCGGCCCATCAAGCGAAGTGAGAAACTCCGATCAATTCTTTGAGCTTTGAGAAGAATCATCGCGTCCCACCGGCGGAATCGATTCCCACGCTGTTCAGCGGGAGCGGTCGCCGGTCTCCCCCGCGAGGTCGAGGAACCCGTTTTTGGTTTTGGCCGCCATCCTGGTTGCGCTGGGCAGATGACTTCCTCGGCTCGCTGTTCTCCTTCCGGTGCATCAGAGCGTGTTGCGATCGGACAACGTGACGTGTTGCCCGATGAGCACAGGATGCCTTTCTGAATTCTCTTCACACCCGACGAGCCATGGGCCTTTTGGCTCACTTTCCTCCTATCCGACATGCTCATAATCGTTTGGCATGCAGATCGCTCTTCATTCTGCCAGAACCGAGCCATTACAGGAATTCGGGTGGTCAGGAGAAGGAAAGGAGCCAGAGGATGCAGCGCGCTGGAACGTATCTGCCGGACCCTGTGATGGAGCACGAACAGGTGGATTGGATGCTGGTGTCGGTCAGCGAGTGCCCGAATTCAGAGGCCGAAGAGTATTTCATTCGCACCTACTTCCGGGTTCCTCACGAACCGTACGGCCCGCGGGGAGCGTTCGTGCGACCGGTTGAGGTTCGCCGGACGCGAAACTGGGTACTCTTCCGTCAGGTGTCGGGCATCCTTTATTGAGCCGTTCTATCCATACGATCAGTGAACCGACGAAGTCGCCAGCCGTTCGTCCATCTACCACAGGTCGCTCTTTCCCGGTAAAAATGAAACGCCAGTGGCAAGCTGGCCGCTGATGTCATACGGGAAAGAATCGTCATTCCTCTCAGTTCACGCGATCTGGAACGCCGTCGGTTAATGGATGATGCCTATCACGCCCGACTGGTGGCCCACCTGAGACTCAGCCTGATCGAGGGTGTCGGTCCCCGGCTGTATCAATTGCTCATCAATCGCTTTGGCTCGCCGGAAGAGGTGTTCTCCGCGAGCGAAAATGCCCTTCTGGAAACTCCGGGGGTGGGACACCGTTTGGCTGCCAGGCTCCGCAATCCTCCAACCGTTGCGGAAACGGAAGAGTTCATCGAAACCTGCTTTAAAGCAGGAATCGACATTCTCTGGCCGGAACACATCCGTTATCCGCGATTACTTAAGGAGATTCCAGACCCTCCCCTGGCTCTCTTTGCCCGTGGCGAACTGAAGTCCGAAGACGAGCTGGCCGTGGCCATCGTGGGAACACGCCACGCTTCCACCTACGGTCTGGCCATGGCAGAGCGGTTGGCCGCGGGTTTGGCCCGGGCGGGTGTCACGATCATCAGTGGCCTGGCGCGAGGCATCGATGCCGCCGCCCATCGAGGCGCTCTGATGGCAGGCGGGCGTACCATCGCCGTCCTGGGAAGTGGAGTGGCACGCATTTACCCGCCGGAGCACGCAGCCCTCGCGGAAGAAATCTTGCAGCACGGGGCCTTGCTTAGCGAAGCCCCTCCTCACGCGCCGCCTCACGGCGGGATGTTCCCCCAGCGCAACAGGATAATCAGTGGCATGGCATTGGGCGTGGTCATTGTGGAAGCCGGCGAATCCAGCGGCGCGCTGATCACGGCGCGTCACGCGGTAGAGCAGAACCGCGAGGTCTTCGCCGTTCCCGGTCGCGCCGACGCGCCGAATTCCCGGGGATGCAACCGGCTTCTGCGAGATGGTGCAAAATGGGTGGAATCCCCGGAGGACGTCCTGGAGGAGCTGGGACCGCTGGCGCGGCCCGTGGCTCGCTCTGATGGCACCACCATCCGTCAGCCTGCCGAACTCAAGCTCACTTCGCTGGAGCAGCAGGTCCTCCAGACTATCCGCAGCGATCCCACCCCCATCGATGAAGTGATCGCGGTGACCGGTCTGGCGGCCTCGCAGGTGCTGGCCATCATCAGCGTATTGGAAATGAGAAAGCTCATCCGCCGACTGGGAACCAACGTCCAGCGTTTGTGGTGAGTGGCGATCGATCCCTCTGCTTGCCCCGCGGCATGCCAGCAGCTACCTTAACCAGGCAGGATTGGTGTCGGTGTCGCAAAGCAAGGGGAAAGGGCCCACGCCATGAACCGAATCCGTATCCTGATGATGGGATGGCTGGTCGCGGTTTGTTCTTGCTCGCTTGCCCACTCCGGCGAGATGCGCTTCCGCCACCATTTCATCGACCGCCAGTTACCCGGTGATTCCTGGGGACAAACAGCCGTGGCCGACCTCGACCGGGACGGCCGACTCGATTTCATCACGGGCAAAAGCCGGGGCACCATCCTGTGGTATCGACAGATCGCGCTGACCCAATGGGAACGTCACGTACTCGGGGAAGATTCTCCCTCCGATGTCGGGGGCGCGGTGCTGGATGTGGATAAGGATGGCTGGACCGACTTTGTGACGGGCGGAGCGTGGTACCGAAATCCGCACCGGCCTGCCGAACAGCCTTTCGAACGCATTGTCTTCGATCCTCAGTTGTCCGGTGTCCACGATGTGGTCATCGCTGACATCAACGGTGATGGTCGCGCCGACGTGCTGACCATGTCGGACCGCAATAATGTCCGCTGGTACGAAATTCCCGAAAACCCCACACAGCCCTGGGTCCGCCATGATATCGGCCCCTCCGTCCACGCGGGCTTGGCCGTGGGCGACATCGACGGGGATGGCGATCTCGACGTGGTGCGGTCGAATATTTGGTTTGAGAATGCCGATGGCAAGGCACTCCGCTGGATCCCACACGAGAATATTCCCTTCGGAAATTCCAACAAGCCGTTTCCGCTGGCCACCCGTTGCGTGGTCCTGGACGTGGATCGCGATGGAGATCACGACCTGGTGATGACTGAAAATGAAATCCGGGGCGGTCGAATAGGCTGGATCGAGAACACCGATGGCCGCGGCGGTGCCTGGGTGTTTCACGCTTTTCCGGCTGGTGATGCGGCGGTCCGCGGGGCCTATCACTCACTGGCGGTGGCAGATTTCGATTTGGACGGCGATCCCGACGTCTTCAGTTGCGAGATGGAGGGAATTCCCGGCGATCGCCCGCCGCGCTGGTTCATTTGGGAAAATGTTGACGGAAAGGGAAGGCAGTGGAAGGAACACGTCATTCTCGATGCCAACCTGGGCGGTCATGAAGCTGTGGCAGCCGACATTGACGGCGACGGCGACTGGGACATCATCTCCAAGCTCTGGCGTCCGCGGAAAGACAACGCCAACCAGGGCGGCAACCACGTCGATTTGCTGGAAAACCTTGCTCGGTAGGTTCACTCGCCAATCGCCAGTCAGGTTTCTTGGCATTCCGCACGGCATTGCTGAGGTCTTCTCCGGCGAGCTTTTTCCCCGGGCGGACCGGGTCGGTTCGCTCACCGGCCGTTTGCCAGAGTGCGGGAAGGGCATTTCGGTCGGGGCAATTGGCGGATCGCTCGCGGAGTGGATGAAGCGTCGAATTGGCCGGGCAGGGGCAAGTCACGAATTGCCCCTACCGAGATGTTATTTGGTCTCGGTTAGTGCGTTTTTGGGCGAATCGTGAATTGCCCCGCGCGCATGGAGGGACCTGCTTGTCAGGTCCGTTTCCTCGAGGACGGATTATCGATTCGTCTCCGTTTTGGCGGGCACGACAAGCGTGCCCCTCCGAGGTTTGACCGACGTCGTCGAGGGCGTCGCGCTAATGTGTACAGCTTGCAACAGGGGTGGGGAACTGGTAGGGGCAATTCATGAATTGCCGCTATTGAGACGTTGTTTGGAGTTGGTGAGTGCGGTTTGGAGCGATTGATGAATCGCCCTCACTGGTCGCTGGTCCTATCGAGTGTTTCTTAAGCTACGACCCGGAAAAGTTTGTTGAGGCGGGCGATCTTTCAGCCGGTAGGCGTCCTCTGGGGAATTCAGAGCCCATCCAAAACCGAAGGTCCGCGCGGGCACTCGAGCCAATTGTTGGACTTTCGGATAAGTCCTAAGACTACTCGCCACTCGCCACTCGCGACTCGCTCTTAAACGGTTTCAATCCCAACTTGGTGCGATTACGACAAGTTCTGTTACTGGTGTCAGAGGTTGCCCGAACAATGTTTCAATCCCAACTTGGTGCGATTAAGACACCATGGCTACCTCCTTTCCTCATCACTCAGAGGCCTGTTTCAATCCCAACTTGGTGCGATTAAGACTGCCTCTGAGGACCCAATCGACATTGACCAATTTGCCGCCTTCGGTCAGATTACCAGCTTTCATGGTCTCGGTGATTGGATCAAAGCCAAATTCTCGTCGCCAGACGAGTTGCTCAGGAGCCGGTGCCGCCTAGCAGCGGTATTTCGTCGAGCGTTCGCATGAAAGCACGTCTCTTTTGGCACGTGTTCTGTGTTGCGCATTGGTTCGATATTTGCAACGAGATCATGCAATCTCTCTGTTACAGTCGGTTTCCTTTTCCGATTGAGACCCACCTTGTCGGAACAGAATCGGATTGCAATGACTTCTGCGAACTGGCAGGCACATGGGGCATCACAGCAGATGTCATCCGGCATGACAAAAACGCCTATGAATATTGGACGATCGCCGCTCTTCACGATTATGCCAACCACAGTGATGGCCTGGTGTGTTATATCCACAATAAGGGCACAACGAGTGCCTCGCCAACGTATTCTCGATGGCGGTGGTGTATGCTGCAGAAAATTATCGTGGAATGGCAGGAGAGAGTAGAAGACTTTACAGCCTTTGACGTTGATGCCGTCGGTTGCTTTTTTCTGAATTACTGGCCGTGTTTTGCTGGAAACTGGTGGTGGGCGAGGACGGAATTTGTGAAAACGCGAGAAAAGCCTATCCTGTCAGCAAATCGATTCTATTATGAAAAGTGGCTCCTTATGGGTATCAATCGAAACCGTCTTCTGAGTCTGATTGCAGAAGATATTGAACCCTATGTATCGCAAACGCATTGTCGGTTAGGAAATCCTCACAGGAAATATATTTTCTGGAAGAAAGGTCGATTGCTTTAAGCGACACTGATCTGACATCTCAACGAGACGGTGCCTGTCTAGTAAACCGCACGCTCTGAAGCTGAAGCATATGCACGGCGTCATTTGACTTGCTTAGCACATGAACACGCACAAGATAATCATTTGACTGTGCAACGCGGAGCGTTCCAATGTGAAATGGGACAAAATTGAATCCTTGACCGGTTGGGGTCACCTCGAACGGGAAGGATTTGACAGTCTTGCCTTTATCGATGGACAAGACCGTTACGGCCATTATTCCGCTCGATTTGGCGTATCCGTGAGCGTAAACGATGTGAACAGCGTAACTGCCAGCGGGCAGCCATGTTTTCCATTCAACAAACGCCGTAGGGTCTATCCAGTCGCCAAGTGAATCGAGATGAGCAACATAGTTGACAGGACCGATTCGTATAGCATCTTTCGGCTCACAGACAATTACGCCTGTTAGCTCAGCCATGCGGCGATACCACTTAGCACTTAAAAGAGGATCGCTCACCCCGCTCTGGAACCACAGCTCAACAGCATCAATCTGAAGAGCGAGCTTTTCGCTTGGTTTCTGTTTCTCGGCATCAAGCCATAGCGATTCAGCACGATCTGCGATTTCTGGTGAAACTTCAGTCTCTGCACGATGAGCCAGAACGTAGTCCCTCACTACTTGGACAGCGAGGCTAGCATTGCTTGATTTGCAGGCCAAAGACTTCGCGTTTTCATAGGCCAGTCGGGCAATATCTTGATCCGTTTCTTTCTTTGCCAGTTCGAGGAGTTCCTTAGCCAGTGCCGCCTTAGCTTGCGGCGTCTTGGCGGCTTCGATCTTTTTGCCGTACACCTCGTGGAAAAGCTGCTGGGCCTTGATGATGGCCGACCAGTCGCCGGATTCCACGACGGCCAAGGTGACATAGAGCACAATCCACAGCATCGCTATTCCCGTTTCGCGAGAGAGCCCTCAGATACGTGTGCACCTCACGCACTAGGATACACCGCGACGAAAAAGGGGCGGGCAACCGCCGGGCTGTAGCGGCTTTCGGGGACGTCACCCTAGCCCGCCGTTTCAATCCCAACTTGGTGCGATTAAGACCCGCGAATCTGTCTTCTCTTACGATGGCGTTGAATGTCAGGTTTCAATCCCAACTTGGTGCGATTAAGACACTGCATGCGATTGAGGACTGGGCGTATCGAGTTGCGTTTCAATCCCAACTTGGTGCGATTAAGACGACGATGTCGCCGTGCTGGGTTGATGGCGACGATCATGATGATTTCAATCCCAACTTGGTGCGATTAAGACTTCACAACTTGCTACTCTCATTGCCATCCCATTCACAATTTCAATCCCAACTTGGTGCGATTAAGACGCGGGGCGCCGGATTGAGCGGGCCGTGAGCCGCCCTGATTTCAATCCCAACTTGGTGCGATTAAGACCCTTAATGCCGTCGATGGTGATAGTCTCGGATAAATTATTTCAATCCCAACTTGGTGCGATTAAGACCTTTCCGCCTCGTTTTCCGCCCCTTTTCCTGATCATTCCCATTTCAATCCCAACTTGGTGCGATTAAGACTGGGATAAAGCCGAGTTTGTCCGCTTCGTCTCTCATCATTTCAATCCCAACTTGGTGCGATTAAGACCCGGTGGTGCGGCCGGTGGTTCGGCCGGTTTTTGTGGATTTCAATCCCAACTTGGTGCGATTAAGACAATGGCCCGACAGGAAAGACTTTTCGGCCCTGGTCAATTTCAATCCCAACTTGGTGCGATTAAGACGAATACCAGAGACTGTTCCGCCTGCAACTCCCTGGGCGATTTCAATCCCAACTTGGTGCGATTAAGACCACGGAAAAACCCGCCTTCCCCCGCCGCTCAAGTTCATTTCAATCCCAACTTGGTGCGATTAAGACATATCGGATGTCGTATCGACCTTCACGGTCGGGGTAAATTTCAATCCCAACTTGGTGCGATTAAGACTGTGCCCGGATGAACTTGAATCTCCAGGGATGTTCTACATTTCAATCCCAACTTGGTGCGATTAAGACGATCGTGATCGTGGATAACGCTCCGCACCTCCCCAGATTTCAATCCCAACTTGGTGCGATTAAGACGTGGTAAGCGCCGTATATGGGCTAGGTTTCAAAACATCATTTCAATCCCAACTTGGTGCGATTAAGACCGTATGCGGTAGTGGTATTTGTCGGTGTGGCACGACGATTTCAATCCCAACTTGGTGCGATTAAGACGCTCGAAGCCATCGCAGATGCGATTCAAGAAAGGTAATTTCAATCCCAACTTGGTGCGATTAAGACTCGCTAGAAATAATCGGAATCTCGTCGTAAAATAGTTCATTTCAATCCCAACTTGGTGCGATTAAGACTTCAAGCAATGTTGAAAGTGAATCATTCAACCTACAGAATTTCAATCCCAACTTGGTGCGATTAAGACGAAATCGCGCGTGGATACGTGAGCGACGCCACCATGATTTCAATCCCAACTTGGTGCGATTAAGACAGTTCGGTGGATTTACTGTTGGTGACACGCATCTCGGATTTCAATCCCAACTTGGTGCGATTAAGACTTTCCGAAATCAGGGTATCATCAGTATTTCTAATCTATTTCAATCCCAACTTGGTGCGATTAAGACCCTCCCGCAAACGCCGCTTTTTTCCGGGCTTTTCGCCCTCTCCCCAACCCCATTTTGCAGTCGATCGCCGGTAATGCGAAAATCCCTGGAGATCGACTGCAACTAAGCGTACAAATCAAAATCCATCCTGTCAATCCCCATTATATGGTTGGTCTAAATGCAACCCAAGTGGTGGTGCCCCCGTCAGATGGAAAATCGTGGCAAGGGAATCCATCAACTCAGGCCAACACTATCCCCCCAATCGGAGGTGCTGTTCTGCATCCTCCGTGGAAGCCGAGGCCTGGATACTCGCTGCCGCTCGCTCCGCGGTTCAGGGCTGTCCTGGCCAAGGCGCGCCCAGGGCATCGCGGGGGTCCTCCATCGACACCCTTTCTCCCAGCACGCGAACCAGGTCCGGCAGGTCATACACCTCCAGGGCCCCGTGAACTGTATTGACCAGCCGATTCTTGCTGAAACCCAACTGGACCACGTTATCCCAGGATACGAGGGGACGAACCAGATGGACGTGCTGGAACAGGGCTGGCTCTCGCACAGCCGCATGAAGGGCGCTGCTATTGAGATAACCCACCGCGACAAGCTCCAGGGGACTATTCCTTGGCAGATGCTGCTCTTTGAGCCAGCGGGCGACGACAAGGATGTCTTCCGCCCGCATGCCCACGTAGGACTTTCCCAGGTGATAGGCGAGGTAGAAGTCCTGGCCATCGGGGCCATGATATTGTGGCCGGAAATAGGTTTGGCCGGTTCGCTGCGTCTCGCCCAGTCCGCGGAGATCAACGGCAAGGACGAGTTTGCCCTGCAGGACGAGTTTTTCGATGGGCCCGCCTTTTCCCGCGTCGGCAGCCTTACCGTCCTCGTGAATGTAAACGACGCCACTTTTTGGTTCCTGGCCTTTAGGGTTGAAGATGAGGGCGGGGAGTTCGATCCCTGGTTCGGGTCGGAAAATAACCTTTTCCAGGTCATAGATTTCTCCACTAACGGTTTGACATACCGTGACCTGGGGAGGGGGCAAATCCCTTAAAGCCCGGACCCCAGCGATTTCGGCCACGCGTTCGAGGAGTTTTTCGTGGGGCGTGGTTTTCCAGAGGTTTTCCCGACGGGTTTTCAGCTCCTGGGCGTAGTCGCGATTAAGGTCATAGACTGAGCGTGCCCCTTCCAGGAGCATCACCTCTCCCTGGGGCGTGCACTGGAGCTCGGCAACTGTCGGGACATCGAGGTCGGGGGGCTCAAAGACCGCTTCGTCGCGGCCTAGCAGCCAGCGGAGCATGAAGCGGACCGAGGCCTCCCGCAATTGAACGGTGAAACCGTGCTCGGCGTCGGTCTCGGCGAGGTCCATGCGTTCCGGATAGCCGAATCGACCGTACACCCGCTTGGCCATGCGGAAGGACAGCCATGCGTCCTCGATATTGAAATAATCGCGGGTGGCCGTCAGAAGGAGGGTCGGCGCCGGTGCGTGCATGATGCAATAATCGGCATGGTCCATTCCCAGGGCAAGCTGGCCGAAGATGTTCTGTTCGGCATCCTGGGGGCCATTTTCACGGATGAGTCGGCCATAGAGACTGCAAATGTAGCAGCCTGGTGCGGCCGCTTTAATGCGAGGATCCAGGGCCATCAGATAGGCGGTTTGGGTCCCACCGCCACTGATGCCGGAGCAGCCGATTTTCTCGGGGTCGATATCGGGTCGAGATTGCAGATAATCGATGGCCCGAATGCCATCCCAGATTTCAAACCGTGCGGTGTTTCGGCCCAGCAGGATGGAACCGACACCGATCATGTTGTGTCCGGCGGTGCCCCAAAGGGTGAATTTGCCATCGGGATCGCGCCACTGATGGCGTTCTCCCTGGTCGATGGGGTCGAAGACGAGGGCGGCCAGACCGTTCGTCGCGCACAGGGCGGCAAAACCGGCGTAGTTCTTGTAACCTTTGGCCTCATTGGAATGTCCGCAGGGGACCAGGACTGCCGCGTAGGGAGGCCGGTATTTGGCGGAGTCGGGCAAAAACAGCACCGCCGTGACAAAGTGGCGGGGCTGGCTTTCAAAGAGGATCTTTTCCACCAGGTAACCTTTGCGCTCAAGTCGGCCCACCACCTGGGGATTGAGTGGGGTTCGCTCCGGCAAACCCCCGATGCGTCGGAGAAATTCCTGCTTCAAAAACTCCTGGTGCTGCCTGATTTGCTCGACCGTGGTCCGCTTCTCGTAGGCCTCGCGCCATCTTTTTTCTGCCTCGGCAATCTGGCCGAGGAGATAGTTGGTCATCATGCTTTGGGGATCCTTGAGCTGCGAATGGCCGGGTAAAACCGCCCAATCGTCCGCCGCGCCAGCCGCAGTTACGGATAAAACGATTGCGATGAGAGTGCCCAACATGTTTCACCTCCGATCTTTGAATGTTGAGTGCGACCGTGTGATCACCGCCGATTTTCTCGCGCGCTTTGGTAATAAGTTGGTGCCCCGTCGTCAATACCCGCGTGGTGTGACGATCACCAGTCTTGTGAAAAACGCTTCGGTGGCGTGCGCGCAGCGTATTGTAGGGGCAATTCATGAATCGCCCCGCGCGTATGGAGGGACCTGCCTGTCAGGTCTGTTTCCTCGGGGATGGATTATCGATTTCGTCTCCGTCTTGGCGGGCACGACAGGCGTGCCCCTCCGGGGTTTAATGGACGGCGTCAAGGGCGTCGCGCCAATGTTCACAGGTTGCACCAGGACAGGGAACTGGCAAGGGCAATTCATGAATTGCCCCTACCGAGACGTTGTCTGGAGTTGGTGAGTATGTTTTGGGGCGAACCATGGATCGCCCGTACCGTTGAAGTTTTGTTCTCAACAAAAAGCGGGGACGAATCATCCGCGTTTTTCAACCGCTGTTCTGCATTGCGGTGGGCACGGCGTGAGATGGTTCAAGTCCCGCGAGTAACCGTGGGCGGAGCAGGCAGCCGATCACCAATCCGGCGACCAAACCGCCGACGTGCGCAGCATTATCGACCATCGGTTCCATCACGCCAATGACAATTTGATACCCAGCCCATGCGAAGAGGGCCAGCCCGATGCGTTTGTCGCGGAGGTGGACCACCCGACGGTGTCGCCAGAAAAATCCGACGGCACATCCGAGCACTCCGAAGATCGCGCCCGAGGCGCCCACCGATGGTCCAGGATGCACGAGGAGGCTGACAAAGCCGCCGCACAGACCGGCCAGAAGGAAAACGAGAACTGTCTGCCACGGGCCAAAGGCGTGCTCGCAAGCCATCCCCACGATGTAGAGCGCCGCCATGTTTCCCAGAAGATGGGACAGATCCACATGCATAAACATCGATGTGATCAGGCGCCAAATTTCCCCGGCCAGGACCTTTTCGCGAATGAGGGCCGTTTTGAGAAAAACATCCAATATTTGTTTTGGCTTTTCCGCCAAAAAAACGGGAATAAAGAAGCAGATATTGAGGACGATCAATCCCAGGGTCATGGCGGGGGTCCAGCACATTCCCCGCTCAAAGTCAATGAGCGGCGGAGTTGGAGCCGACGGTGAAGCAAGCATGTCTTCTGTAATGACAAGCGGGGAGGGTTCGGGTGTGCGCGTATCGGGATTGTCATCGGCCATGGCCTGTGTCCCCACTCAGCGACGCTCTCCTGTATCGAGCATGACACCCAGCGCAAGGGCGACGCGGCGATCGAGCAAGCCGTCCCGATCCGCTCGCAAATCCAGCACGTAGCGATCGAAGAGCGTGAACTTGCGATTGAATTCCCCGAGCACCTCATCCGTATCGGGATCGCAGATGATGAAATTCGTGCGGAGGATCCCAAATAACGGACCGATCAACCGTCGCAGAAGAGAGAGGATGAGCGAATCTTCCTTCGCCACACACCACAGGGAGCCATCAGGGCGATAGCAGGACCATTTGCGACGGATGAGGTTGGTGAGGATGTTTTTTCGCAGCCGTGCCAGGATGTTGCCGGACGGGTCGCGGACAGTGTAGGTCGCCACGATGGGCATGAACTTTCGGTCCTGGAGGATTTCCAGCAATTTCCCTGTGCGGGACTCATCGCGCCAGAATGTGACGTGTCTTTTAGGTATTATGGCGAGAAAGACGATCAGCGTGAGCACCGCGCCCACAAGAAGGCCTACAGCAAGCAGCCACTCCTGATTGAGCGCTTCTCCCAGTACCGCAAACGCACTCATACTCAAACCGAGAACAATGAGCCCCGCGAGAATGGCCAGAAGTCCTCTGGCAAGGTAGACGGGCCGCTCCACAAACAGAATGGGGTTGTTATTCTCGTCGCACACCGAGTATTTTTCGGAAATAGCAACAACATGCTGCCGGAGCAGGTAGAGATCTCGGTCAAAAGGCGGGTCGCCGCGATGAAGAGGGATTTCTTCCTCCTCCTCTGACGAGGGCACCAACAGATTTTGCCCACACCGTGGGCACTGCACGAGTTTGCCCGCATACTCGTCTTTAAGGTTGTACTCGCTCCCGCATGTGCACCGGACAAGAACAGGCATGGATGGCTCCTTTCCGCTTCTCGATTGACGAGCCTGTGAGTGCGACCGATTCGGTGTTGATTATGCCCGAGTCAGGGGCAAAAAGAAAGCCGCGGGTCGCTTTTCTGCTATGGCGGCTGATGATTCGGCATGGAGGGGAAATCAAGCTGAAGGTGCCATCAACGGCCACCGGATGGCCCGCAGGTTCTTGGTTGCACGTTATCCCCCGGCCGACACGGCTGATCTTACTTTTTGGGTGCCGGGGCGAGTTCGTCTTTGAGGCTACCAGGTTGCCATTGCCGGGCGATTTCGATGTCTTTCTCAACGTAGGCTGTTATTTCGCGGAGGTCCACAAACCCAATGCGGTTGAGAAGTTGCGGTTTATACTGGCTGAGGGCAATCCGCGCATAGTTTTGCCAGTTTTCGAGTGCCTTCTGGAGGTGTTCCACGGCGGCCTGCTTTTGATCGGGTTGGCCCTCGCGGTCAAATTCTGCCAGGCTTACCGCGCCGCGAATTTTTTCGGCATAGTATTTTCCCAGATAGGCCATGGCTTCAAGATCGCCGAGCGTCCGCTGGAGTTCCCGGCCGGTGACCTGACGGGATTTCAAATCGGCCAGCAACGTCAACGTTTTCTGAGCATTGTTGTCCAGGTCGCTGGCAATCTCTAAAGGCCCGATGGCATTTTCGTTGGTGCGCTCCTTTTTATTGAGCCATTCCTGAATGTTTAAAACACCGCTGCCGGGCATCGTCTGCCCCAGAATAAAGTCTTTTACAGTGTAAAACCCTCGTGGGGCGGGATACCGCATGCATGCTTCCGGAAACCATCTCAGGTCAATATCTCCCCAGAAGAACCGAGTGATCAGCGGAAAGACCCTGGAAGCCGCTGCCCAGGCTGTGAAGAGCTTCTCGGATGGCACATCAGGAAACCGCGCCGCCAGAATTTTGCGGAAGTGCTCGTTCGAAAGTGCGGGATCGTAGCTCAGGCGTCCCCAGAGGAGAAAACTGTACCACTGTTTCTTCATGACCAATTGTCGGGGCACTTCACCATCGACATCGATGGCTTCGCGACCCCAGCAGTATCCGTCAGGGCCCATGTAGAATCCCGCCAGCCGATCAGGACCGAGCATATTCAGGATATATTCGCGAGCATAATCGGGGTCACCCCAGCGAAAGCTGTAGATGTCATCATTACGGACCGTTAGCCAGGTCTTCATTCCAGCGGGCATCCGTTCCAGGACCGGTTTAATAAACGGTGGATTGGGAATGGAATACATATGGGCAACAGAATATTTATAACTGAACTCCAGAATATCCAAAGCGTTGTGAAATTCCTTGAGAATTTCGTTCAAATCCGTCATGTGGAAGCGGTGAATTAGCCGAAAGGATCGACCCGGCTGGTCGGCGAGGGCGTCGCGGACCCCTTCGCCGTAGGTTTGCCAGAGCCATTGTTCTACAGTGAGACGCTTGTCCCCGCGACCCATGTTTTCCCCAGCGGTAATCCCTATACCTGCCAGAAGAGGATAGGTTCGGACCAATTCACGCACACTCGCCCGGAAGTACTGGATGGTCACCGGATTATCACGGTCGGCAGTGATTCCGTATTTGCCATCCGTGCCCCACACGAAGATATTCCAGGTGAACCAGTAGACTTCGATACCGCGGTCGTGGGCATACTGCATCACGTGACGCCAGAAGGCGATTTTTTCATCGATCGTCATTCGTCGGACAATCTCCACGTCCCGCAGCATCTCGGGGCGAACCATGTCGCTCCCCGAATGCGAAAATGAATCATCCAATCGAACACGAGTTCGCCAAACGTCGTTCAGCGCCACATCAGGAAACTCCGGAACGCGGACGATCGATGGAAACGGGTGCAAATTCCAAAGCGTGAGCACGTTGTATCGATGTCGGGCCATTTCGTCGAGGAATTCATGCCAGAAAGCGGTGCTCCAGACTTCCGGAATGTTGGCCTGAAAACTGTCTCCGTTATCGGAATAGCTCGGTGTTCGGACATCGAGGGGAATGTTGAATTTGATGCCGCGGCGTGGAATGTAAGGCCGATGCTCACCCTCAGGCAGTTCGTTCAGCGCGTGGATGCGAATTGCCTCAGCGATGTCCAGACCGCCGTACATGGCCCCCGTGGGGTCTCCTCCGGTGATCCGGAAACCAGCCGGGCTTTCCATTCGTTCGATCCGATAGCCCTGGGGCGGAAGTGCCTTCTTGTCAACGCGAAATTCAACGACCAGCCGGGGCTGCGGCGTGCCTGTCACAAACACCGATTGCAGGATTTCGTCGATCGCGAATGCAACTTGAGGGGTCCGAATGTCGCCGCGGAACTCGATACTTCCCGGTTCATCCGCCCAAATCGGATGACCAAAGCACCCCCAAACCAGAAAAGACGCCAGCACAGCCGTGGACACGACCGTTCGCAGCATAGGTCCGGCCTCCCTCTTTTGACAGACCATTTGACAACCTGCTGGAGCCGCGGCTTTCTCTTACGTGCCGAACACCTGTTGTTCTCACTGCCTCATGGTTATTTCCTCACTTCCCGGCTTTTGCAATTCCTGGCGGATAAAGGCCGGTCGGTTGGTCGTGATCGAGTCCACGCCCAGGTCGCGAAACAGTCGGGCGCGATCGCCCTCATCGACGGTCCAAACGTGGAATTCGTAGCCCTCACGGCGAAGCCGTTCCACGAAAGCCTGGTTGACAACTTCCGGGTTGGCTTCTGTATCCACTCCGTGGGCCCTGATTCGCGACAGAGTTTGAAATACTTCGTCCGCGGTGGGAGTCCAGCAGCCTGTTTCCTTGTCCTGTTTGTACGACACCAGCCAGTGAACCTTGACCTCGGGCAGTAATCTGCGAACTTCCATGACAGTATTCTGGTCAAACGCAATGATGACGATTTGCTGGAGAGAAATTCCGGACGAAACGAGGACCCGGCGGATCGGTTCTACCAACTCGGGGCCGCCTTTGATCTCCAAAAAAAGCTTTTTGCCCGGAGGAATAATCGCCAGCACCTCTGCCAGCGTTGGAATCCGCTCGCCGGCAAAAGACTCTCCTTTCCATTTGCCGACATCGAGCGTCCGCAGCTTCTCCAACGTGACCTCGGAGACTTTCCAATCCACCTCGCCCCCGGTTACCCGCTTGGTATCAGCATCGTGCAGGCACACGACCTGGCCATCAGCCGTGAGACGGAAATCGCCTTCAATGGCATCAGCTCCTTGGTCCCAGGCCAATCGGAATGCCGCCAGTGTATTTTCTGGGGCATCGTGCGAGGCGCCGCGATGGGCGACAATTTCTTGCGCCGCAGTCACGGAGACAAACAGGCTCCCAGTGAGAGTCAAGACAGTCGCAAAGACGCAGCTCAATACTGAAGGTGTCTGGGGCATCGGTTCTCCTATTTCTTCGCAGAGGGAGCAAACGGCGGCAGCCTCGGAAAACACCCCACACTGTCACCACCGCAGATGGTGAGGGTGCGTTCCCGTCGCAACACCGCTTAGCGAAGCATAGTTATAGTCTCACAAGCCTGGCGTGAAAACGAGGGACCAGGTGGAAGAAGACAACAACTATCGCCCCGCGAGATACCGGGCAGAATCACCGCGCGACCATCACCGGGCCCAACTGGCGGACGGCCGGGGCCCCGTCAGAAACTTGAGAGGCTTCCCTGGAGGTTTTGAAGGGACAAGTGTTGGCAAAATAAAAAATACCCCCTACGGGAGTCGAACCCGTGTTTTCGGACTGAGAATCCGACGTCCTGGGCCACTAGACGAAGGGGGCACTTTGTGAACTTATCTTAAGCGTTTTTTCGACTTCTTCTTGTGTTATCTTAAGCCTTTCCCCGGCCTTGTCAATAGTATCCGAAACTGACCCGCACAGGCCTCATCCAACACGATGCGAGCCTGGCCGCTTTGTCAATAATATGCGGAACTGACCCATCTCCAGTTTTTGCGAACACCTCGATATGCCGCAGGCCTCAACCATCCCCGGTGGCGCGAAAGCCCATCACACGCCCCCAATCGCAAAATGTCGCACGGGCAATTCGTGAATGGCCCCTCCAAGTGGCGTGGCCCGGGTGCGACCGGGCCCGCCCATTCAACGCATGGAGGGACGCCTTCGGAGCAAAATTGACGTGACACTGTCGGTGACCGAGCCCCTGTTCAACCTATGGAGGGGCGACATCTCCAGCGTCCGCGGAACACGGAGGGGCTCGCTTGTGGTGCCAACCAACGCGAAATGGAAGCCTCCAACCCTGAGAGGCGGGCCTGACAAGCAGGTTCCCCCGAAAGATCGGAGGGGCACGCTTGTCGTGCCCGGAGAAAGGGAATGGATGATCCAGCCTCGAATAGCGAACCTGACAAGCAGGTCCCTCCGAATATGGGCGGGCGAATATGGACGTGACGATCACGTCCCTGCGAGAAAACGGAGCGGCACGCTTATCGTGCCCGACGAGACCTACCCACCTTCAGGCCGCTTTTCAGCCGCAGGTGAAAGGTGGCGCTACTCCAACCAGCTACGTTTAACCCCGTTCTCACTCTTGGGAGTGACCTCGCCCGGCTCTGTTGGCCTTTGTCAACGCCCTGAAAAACCTTTGAAACATTGTCGCCGGGTGAGTGTGTCATTGAGCCACGAACTTATTTGAGCCGTCGTACTGTGGTGGCGGGAATTCCGGTCTCCTCCATGAGGGGTGCAATCTCCCTGAGAAACCGTCGCGCATCCTCGGGATAACCCGCCGTCGGACGCAGGTCGGGTTTCAATTGCCTCCAATACTCGTTGAATGCACACATCGCCACTTCGCGCAGGTATTTCGAAACGATCGAGGAGGCTGCCACGATGAAATATGATTCAGCTTTTGCCTGGAAGCAGAAGCGTATATTGCGCTGCGATGCCTGGACTTCGTACTCGCTGATCTCGCGGGATTCCTGCACAACGCGGATGAAATCTCCGGGAAAAACATCTTCCAGATGCTGGGCGTAGCGATCCCGGCCACCGTGCTTGTCAGCCCAAACATGGGCCTGTCCAACTTCGGGCGTGACCTGACGTGCCAATTCCAGGGTCAAGCGGGAAAGCATGTCGCTTTTTTTTCCAAACCGCTCTAACAATTGATTGAAGCGAATCGCGGGTAAAAAGTGGACGCGAACCTGTTCCAACCGAAAATCATTCCTGGCGAGAGTCTCCGAAAGGCATTGGGTGGCGGCATCGATTTCAGCCGACTTACAGGTCAAAGGGAGGTTGCGGTCGAACGCAGCCAACCACGGGACAGTCTGAAGCCATGGGCGAGCCGAGGGGTCAAGCTGGCGAACAAGGTTTTTCCAATCGCAGGGAAACTGGTACACTTGGCCGAGAATAGCGAGCGCTGCCTTCTCCAGGTTGTGCCAACCAGAATTTCCAGTGTAAACCTTTTTGGAATCTGCAATCCATAACGGAATGACGCGGTCCATACTGGTCTTCGTGCAGTGAGTTTCCCACCTCTGATTCGAAGCCCTCGTCTTTTTGAGTGGTGCCACCGTTATCTCCGGGGCCAGCAGCGAATACCAGATCCCTGGCGGGTGTTCGCGTGGGGCAGACCACAAAGTTGCCGTGATCACCAAGGGCCCCAGCGTGGGACCGTAACCCGCTTCATCCGTCGCTATGTGATGAACCCAACCCATCGCACCGATCGTCAAGACCGCATCTTTCACTTTGTGGGGTCATTGCCGGAAAACCGGCGCTCCTGGCGAGCTGGAACCTTGTGCCTTCCGGTCAACGAGAGCAAGCACGGCAGGACGACGAGATTGCTCATAAGCCCGCCCACCATTGTCCAGCTTACAAGGATGCCAAAGTCCGCAGTAGGGAGAAACTCGCTGCGAGTCAGGCTCAAAAAACCGACAACCAGGGCGAGCGTCGCAAACACCGTGGCCGGTCCCACCGTGTTCTGTGCCTCTCTCAAAGCTCGCATGACAGTCCGTCCGGCCTTGATGGCTCGCTGGAAAGCCGTGAGATAGTGAATGGACGCATCGACGCTCAACCCCAGCGATACCGCGGCCATCATCGCCGAGCCCATGTTGATCCGAGCTCCCATCCAGCCGAGTGCTCCCATCAAAACAACGATCGGCAAAAGGTTAGCCAAAAGGGCGCCAAAAACCCAGGAGAGATTTCTGAAAGCCACCATGAATAACAGGGCCATTCCCGCTACAGCCATGATAAAACTCGGGCCCTGGTGGACCACAAGACCTCTGACAAGTTCTCCGAAGATAACATAGTAACCGGTGACGAGCGGCTTGATTGCTAAGCGTGCTGGATCATCGGTAGATGACTCTTGAGCTGCATGGTGCGATCCCGCTGAAAAGTGCTGCCCGTCTGGCCACGACTTCAATATCCGCGGCCACTCTTCTTCCACGATCCGACGCACCTGCCGCACAAGGGCAACTCGCGACTCGCCTGTCTCTCGCTCCCGCGACCGCAGTAACACGCGAAACCACCAGCGGTCCGGCTCTCGCGGATCGGCGGTGTACAGTGACTTGTACAATCCCGGCATTCGCATCCGAACAAATTGCAGAGCCCAGTCGTCTGTCCATTTTGACGAAAAGGAAGGCGAAAGCGGCAAGAAGCGGAGCGCGGTCCGGACATCCGCCAAACTGAGGACTTTCGCCAATCCCGGAACGTACCGGCCTTCACTTTCGATTCTGACCTCGTTTCGCAACCGATTTTGAAGATTCTCTACAGCCGTCAGGTACTCTGGCGTCAAACGCTTCGGCGCAGGTAACGCAATATCCCAGACTCCAGCTCCCCCAAGCTCACGATCGAGCAACTCGTAAGCCCGCACAATCTCACTGCCTTCGCGAAAGCTGCGGGTGAAGTCGGTCTCGAACTTCGCATGAAGCCAGCCCCACGTACCTACCATCATGAGAGCTGATGCCCCAGCGAGGACCAGCCACCGGTGTCGCAACGCGGTTGTCAGTATCCGACGCAGAAACAATCGCAACGGTCCCGCGTCAATGACGAAGCGTCTCAGTGCCTCAGCACGAAAAGAAGAGAAGGATGAAGAGTAACCGCGAGCTTCTCGTCGTATTTGAATCGTGATCGCTTCCGCCGTTATGAACGTGGCCGGGAAAAAGCAGATCATCGCGATCAGGAGCCAGCCCACTGCCAGCATGGCCACAAGAGCAAAGCTTCGCACCGGTGTAATTCCGGAGACTGTTAAAGCCGCGAAACCAATCGCGTCAGTCACCAGGGCCAGGGCGACCGGAAGAATGAGGCGTCGGGTACTCTCCCGGATTGCGGCCTCCGCTGAATCACCCCTTCGCCTGGCGTCTTCCACCCGAACAACCAGATGCATGAGGGTGGCCACGGTGATCACTGTAATCACCGCTACCAGCGTGGAATCGATGAGACTCCCTGAACCTCCCAGCAGCCCGAATGTGGCCTTGGCCCCTGTCACGCTGGTAGCAATAAGAATGGCCGCTATCAAGACCCAGCGGAGTTCTCCCGAACAGATGAGGATGACACCGGCCAGAAGTACTCCCGCCGTCCACGTGATCCGGGAACCATCGCGCTCGACCATCCGGAATCCAGTTTCGACTACGACGGGTGGTCCCACAATCACACCTTGGGGTAGAGTCGATGTGACCGCGCTGAGTTGGTCGATCACCGTCCGGTGGTCAATCTGCCTGTCATCCGAAGCCGAATCAAGAAGCACGATGAGAGCCGCCAGATCGCCCTGGGTGTTGTGGGTGTAGTTCTCGAACAGCCGACGCACGGATTCTGCAAGGGAAGATCGGGTGACAATTGCCGGGCCCAGGAGCTGGTCTAAGCTCCAAACGTCTTTGACTCCGGAGACGGCACGAAACCGTTGAGCCACCGCGGCCAATCGTGCGATGCCCTCTCCGTTTGGGGCGAGAAGTGTGGGATCTCGATAAGCGATTAAGACGAAATCTTGCGTCCCAAAGACACGCTCAAATTCAGACCACGTTTGACGTTCCGGATCGTTTGCCGCAAGCATGCGGATGAGAGATCGGTCCACAGACAACCGGGCCGACAGAGGCACCGCCACCGCAACCAGAATCACGCCGAGAGCGAAAAACAGCCCGCGAAACCGAATCCACAGCGCGATAAGATCCAGGAAGGAACAGCACCCAAACCGGCGGAGCCCCCGTGTAATGTGAAAGCGCGTTTTCATGGCCCTCCTGGTGAAGGGGTCACACTTTGTGATGGGGTTTCAGGTTGGCGTCGTGGCCCGCAGAGCCCGCTTTTAATCTCGCGAAGGATTTCATTTTCAGGCAGTGCGCGGTAGTAGGGATCAAGTGGGTAACAGCCGCTGATCAGGCCGTTCCGCGGTGCCGTGGTGCAGTCGCTGAAGGTTCGGCACAGGCGTTTGGTCTGGAGGTTCTTTCCAGCGAGAACGTCCCTCGGCAATTCCCAGTAGGCCAGTACCAGTCGCCCGATTCCCACAAAATCCGTCCAGCCTTCTCGTACAACCGCCTGGGCGACGTGGGGCAGATATTCCTGAAAATACGTGTAGGCAGTACCCACCACAGGCAGCCGGGGTAAAGCTTGCTTGATCTGCCTGACCACCGCAATCTGCCGCAAACACCCCAGAAGCGGGTCTTCCGGGGGTTGGTATCCATCCGATGGCGGATACAGGGCGGGACGTTGAATATGAGGGTTATAGTAAGGCGAACCGGCTGTCAGATTGACCATCGCGACTCCACAAGCCTCGTGGAGTTCTTTCAGCAATCGGATTGGCTCGCTGAGGTCAATCTCCAGCGGATTCCAGCGATTGCAACCGAATCCCGGATAGGGGACGGGGTATTCGTGGGGAATGCCGGGCCCCAATTTCCCAGGTTCCGCCCGGCTGGGGTCAGGGCGAAACGGGGGAAAATCAAAAACCGAGAGTCGCACCCCGATGACGAGTTCAGGACATTCCGATCGAACAGCGCGAATCACCTCGCGGAGAAATCGCGATCGTCCGGGTAAATCGCCCCCGTATGGCCCGGGACGCTCGAACGCCGAAAGAAATTCATGCCCCAAATATCCATGGCACGCCTTGATATCAACGAATTGAAAGCCCACGTCGCGCGCCATCCGGGCCGCCTGGACATAGGCATCAATGAGTTCGGGAATTTCTTCGTCCCTGAGAATCACCGAGTCATCCCGGGGATCAATCCCAAACTTTTCGTCCAGCACGGGATGATGGTACACGATCCGCGGTTCCGCGCGGTCCTTTCGATTGGGCCGGCAGAACCGCCCCGAATGGGTCAATTGAAGGCCTACGAAAAGGTCATCCGTCGCGCGCTCGCCAAAACATTCGCGATGCACCTCGCGAAGCCGGGCGAGGAGATGCCGCATCGCTTCCTTGTTTTCTGGCCGGTAATAAAGCTGATTGGGATTGGCCCGGCCATCGCGTCGGACAGCGAACGCCTCTCCTCCCCAAATGAGCTTCGCTCCCGAAGCGCCGAAGTGTTCCCATCGCCGCATGGTGTGCTGGCTGGGTTGGCCGTCCGCGGTTCCATCCCAACCCTCCATGGGGTGGATGCACCAGCGATTTCCGATTCTGAAGCCTGCCACCTCAAATGGCTCGGCTAGCGGGGAGCCTTCCGCGGCGGACAACGGCTGATCGTCCACAGGCAATTTGTACCCCAGAGCCGCTATCCGGTCGCGAAGCTCTTGCGGCGATTTCAAGGCCGCTATTTTCACGAACTCACCAGTCTTTGGTTGCATGTCTATCAGACCTTCCCGTTGCTGTCTTTAACCCGAGGTTGGATCCCTGATCGTTCCAGGAGGAACTCAGCCATGTCCGGCTGTCACCTGATCAACCGGGCGACGACCCGCAGGCGTGGCGTTCCCATTGGTTCATCCGCCGTGTTGTCCGGTGAGTCGAGCGATCTCGGCCTCCACTGCCACAATCTCCTTCGTCAGCGTCTCAATTTCCCGAGGGTCGTCCGGCTGCTTCTTGGCTCCCGCCAGTCGCTGTTGCAGTTCCCGCAAGCGCTTGCGGAGGGCTTCCAGTTTTCGGGAATCCCGCTTGCTAAGGTTTTTGTCCGACTTGCCCATTGTAAACCTCGCCTCTCTCGTCGCGTTGGGCTGCAACGAAGTTACTTCCGTTCTCCCACGCCATTCATTGATTTTAACTTTCGCTGGACCCATTCGAGGGCTGCCTCGCGGGATTGGAGCACCCCGTCCAACTGGGCACGGCGCACTTCCTGAAGGATCTCCCGATAGATCGGTCCCGGCGGCAATCCCAAGGCGTGGAGGTCGTCCCCTTTGAGAAGAAAGGGGGGATTGAGCTTTTCCGGCGGCCACCGGAGCCGTTCCCGACACCACTCAAAGCCGGCAAGATCATTTTGGCCTTCCTGAATGGCGCGTGTTTCCGCCAGCTTGAGAAGATCGTGGATCCAGGGGGAGATGAGAAGGGGTTGCACCTCCGACCACGGCCTGAGATGAGCACGGTCCAGGTCCCCCTCGTGTTCGACCAGCCACACGATCTTGTCCGTGACCTGGTTCGACATGCGCAGCCTCTTGCAGATGGGAGACAGTTCGCCCGGCTGGACCAACTTCCTGGCCACCGCCGCGAACGCGACGGGGAAGTCCGGATCTGGTAACGCCCCCAGAATGCGGAGGTTGAGCCCCCAGACCGATTCCCTCTCCTGCGTATCAGGCTTTAACTCTGGAAGAAGAACATCCAGAAACCCCAGTTCGCGAAATAGGCGAAGTCCCTCCACACGCCCGGGGGCCACAAAAAGCCGCTCCAACTCCATGAGAATTCGCTCCTGACTCACCTCGCGGATCTGGTGGACAAGATCGCGAATGGCGGCCGCTGTGTGGGGGTCAAGGGTAAATTGGAGTTCTGCCACGAAGCGTACCGCACGGAGCATCCGGAGCTTATCCTCCGCAAACCGCTGGTAGGGGTCGCCGATGGCTCGAATGATTCGCTGTCGGATGTCCTCAACACCCCCCACGTAGTCGATGACGCGCTCCTCAATGGGGTCGTAAAACAGTCCGTTGATTGTGAAATCTCTTCGCAGGGCGTCCTCGCGGGGGGATGAAAAGACCACCCGGTCCGGATGCCGACCATCACTGTAGCCTAGATCAGATCGAAAGGTGGCCACCTCGATTTGACCGGCGCCTTTCGGTCCGTTGACCGTGATGACTCCAAAGGCCGCTCCGACGGCAAAAGTCCGCCGGTGCCCGAAAATCTCCCGTACCTGCTCGGGCAGGGCATTGGTGGCAACGTCGTAATCTTTGGGAGTACGTCCGAGAAGTTGGTCACGAACACAGCCACCCGCCCAGTAGGCAATGAATCCTGCCTTACGGAGCTGCTTCACCACCCACACGGCAAATTCGCGCTGTTTTTTCGGATCGAGCTCAGATGACATGCGGCTCTTGATGGCTGATATGGACCAGAAGGCCAGGCTTCCCGACTTGCCCGGCAAATATTAAAATGATAAGTGACAGTGCTTAGGAAACCCAGCCCAACGGCCTGGCACTTAGGACCTATCCGAAAACGTCTGAGTTGGCGGAATCAGCCGTCGGCTTTTGGTTTTCGGGTAGGCTCTTGGCTTTCCTGGCAATGCGGCTAGGGGTATAAGGTGTCGGAGGCCAGGAATATAATTTGGCTGGGCTATCCAATGCCCTGGTGGCGGAACTGGCAGACGCGCATGGCTCAGGACCATGTGGGGGAAACCCCTTGGAGGTTCGAATCCTCTCCAGGGCATTGATCCTTTTCCGTTTCTTTCCTATTGCGTGCTTTTCGATTTCAACAGCGTAGTTCTCAAAGCTTTCACGGGTGCACCCTCGGGGGCGGTCCTTGTAAAACCTCGATTTAAAGCGATTTAAAGCCGTGCTTTTAAATTTAAAGCCGCCCTTTTAAAGAAAGGTGAGCTTTTCGACATCTCCGACAGACGCGGCGGGGCAGTGCTCGCAACAATTCCCCTCTCGTGGCACGTGGAACGCCTGACGGGCATCATCTCTCAAGTTGATTGCCGATTCCGGACCTCTCCCCGGTCAACGATTTCCAGTTATACTCTGGGGAAACTCGACACCGGTCAGCCTCAAAAAGACACCTTTTTCGTGGAGAGGACGGATTCATGTCTGCGTTCTTCTGGACTTGCCTTGCGGTGGCGTGCGCGGCGAACGCACCTTGCGATCTTGTCACGGAGAAGTGGGAAATCCTGGACGCTTGGGAAATTGGGCCGGTTTGGGCTGGCCATCCGGTGGGCTTCTTTCTGCTTACGGTTCCGCCCTACCAGTACGTCGCCTTTTATGACGCCGAGCGACAACTGGTTGTCGGACAGCGGAAACTCGATGAATCACATTTTCGCTTCAAAAAGCTGCCAACGTCGGTGGGATGGGACAGTCATAACAGCATCGTGATGGCGGTGGACAAACGCGGGTACCTCCATGTCAGTGGTAACATGCACGTCACACCGCTCATTTATTTTCGGATGACCAGGCCCCACGATCTGGAAAGCTTAATTCCCATCCACAAAATGGTTGGGGAAAATGAAGACCGCGTCACCTATCCCCATTTCATCACCACACCAAACGGTGATCTCGTCTTTTATTACCGCGACGGCGCCAGCGGCCGTGGACGCCAGCTTTTTAACGTCTATGACGCGGAATCGCAGTCCTGGCGTCGGCTTTTGCCGGTCCCACTGTTGGATGGGGGAGAAGAAATGAGCGCGTATCCGTCGGGGCCGATTTTGGGCCCAGACGGGATGTGGCATCTCTGCTGGATGTGGCGGGATACGCCGGATTGCAGCACCAACCACGACATCAGCTACGCCCGAAGCCGCGATCTCGTCCACTGGGAAACGGTGGATGGCAGACCTCTCAACTTACCCATCACACCAGCGACGCCAGGTGTAATTGTCGATCCGGTGCCCATCAAACTGGGACTAATCAACGTCGGGCATCATGTAGGATTCGACAGCCAGCGCCGGCCCATCGTCACCTATCACAAATACGACCAGGCAGGCCGAAGCCAAATCTACAACGCCCGGTGGGAAAACGATCGATGGGTGATTTATCAGACGAGTAACTGGGAGTATCGATGGGAGTTTTCCGGAGGAGGAAGTATCGGCGCGGAAATCGCAGCTGGCCCCGTCCAGATTGCAAAGGCGGGATACCTCGTTCAGAAGTTCAGTCACAGTCAGTACGGAAGCGGCACCTGGGTTCTGGACGAAAAGACACTGCGTCCGATTGACACCTGTCTGCACACTGTCCGCTTGCCTGCGGAAATTATGCGACGGGAATCTGAATTTCCGGGAATGGAGGTCCGCCTGGCCTGGGACTCGGGGAAACCACCGGCCGAAGAATCTTACTTGCTTAAATGGGAAACCTTGCCGCCCAATCGAGACCGACCTCGTCCGGGGCCGCTGCCACCCCCAAGCACCTTGCGGCTGTATCATTTGAGGCGCATGCCATGACCAGGCCCTGCCAGCCGCAAAACGTCGAGTACGTTGGCCGTGGAATGCGACGGATCTTTCCGTGCTTGACCGGAGCCGATTCCCCTGAGAGAAGTATGCACGAGGCAGAACTTCAGGGCAACCGCGATACGCAACGTCTAACCGTACGATCCCGTGCGGCCCGAGTTCAACCGTGGCGACGGCTCTGGAAATCGAACAACTTTGGCCTCGTGTCTATTTGACACCAAAGAGCGGACCAGATACGGGGCGTTCCTTCCCCCAGACATGGCCAGGCGGACCTGCAGTTCGGCGAGGAGCCCAACGGCTAGAAGGATCAGACTCATCCCCCAAGAGACAACCGCTGCTGCCAAAAGAGGGATGCCGAGGGGCAAACGCCCCAGGACGGTCCACACCAGTCCCGGCACCGCCATCATGGTCCCCAGGCATCCCACCATAGCAGATAAGGCTGCCATCAGGCGGATGGGTTTCCATCGATAGCGGGTAAGGAACACAATCAGGGGCAAGTCCGCCAGAACTGCGAAGAATCTGCGCAGTCCGTATTTGCTTTTTCCAGATCTTCTCGGCCGGTGATTCACGACAATCACGGTGCTTTTTGCCCCCAGGTCGCGGGCCAGGATGGGCAGGTAGCGGTGCATGTCGCCCACCAGTTCGAGATGCTCCACCACCCAGCGGCGCATCGCACGTATCCCGCAACCCAGATCGGGTGTGGGGGCACCTGTCAGTTTGCGAATCAGCCAGTTGGCGACCCGGGAGGGAAGTCGGCGACTCAGGTAGGAATCCTGCCGGTGCAGTCGCCAGCCATGAACGATGTCGTAGCCCTCCGCGATCTTCGCCAGAAAATGCGGGATGTCCCGCGGATCGTTCTGAAGGTCTCCGTCGAGCGTGATAATGACGTCCCCCTGCGAGGCGTCCATGGCCGCGCGGAGTGCCGCGGCCTGACCGAAGCGTCGTGTGAGAAAGATTACCTGGACATTGCCATCTTTTTCAGCAATCTGAGACAGCTTTTGAGGAGTTTCGTCGGTGGAACCATCGTCCACGTAGTAGATATCCCAGGGGCAGTTGAGGGATTGCAGAACCTCGCTCAATTCGTTGTGCAAGGTCTCAATGTTGCCCGCTTCGTTGTGAAGCGGAATCACCACAGACACCGAAGGCGGCTGGCGCGTTGTTTCACCGCACGCGGCAAAATCCATCGTTTCAGCTTCCTTGCCGAAAGCGTTTTAAACCTGGCCGGGGGCAGCAAGAATCTGACCGAGCCTCGGGCTAGTTGATTACTCCGAAATAGGGCATAGCGCCGGAGATTGGCCGGCGCCCGATCTTCGGGATTTTCGCCACAACGCCTCTGTGCTAAGCTTCATGCGGAACAGGGCGAGTATAGCGGAACTGGGCAAACTCGGGCAACGTCAAATTCTCGGTGACATCCGAGAGGAGCACGATCCGCCGCGGATTCCAAGATCGGTTAGGGCTTGTCATGAATCGCCCCCGATCGGCCGCACTTTTGTGTTGCAGGACCAATTCCTGAATTCTCCCTACCGGCGGGAATTGCCCGGGCGGGATCCGACGGGCTCCTTGCAAATGGTGGGCGCTTTTTGCAGAGCACGACGAAAAGAAGACGAAAAGAACTCGTCCTTTCCCGTATTTCCTGCGTTGCATCTACCACTTCCGGCGGGGAACTTCGGGTTTCCTCACTCTTGACTTGGATAGCTGGAATCAGAAACTGAAATTAAAGTGGCGACCAAATACGAGCGGGCCTGTCTACGCAGTCGCGTGGACTAATCGCTTGCGCGGGAGATAATTCTCTCTGTCTTGCACCCCGGAATGGCAGGTGGCAATGCAGGCAAGGACGCGGCAGCTTTCGTGAGAAGGCTCGCGGCAATGCTACGCTGGCCCTGCCGGAGCCCGGAAGGCCACCGATAACGCAGGATGGATTCAACTCACCGAGGCATCGGAGGAAGCAAACATGTGGGCAGGCGATTCACATGCCCAATCGGATCGGCCGGAAAAGCAATCCGGTCAGCCCGAAAAGTCGGCTGAACAAGTGGGATCGGCTGACGAGCGAATTGTTGTGGACGAAGAGTGGAAAGCCCGGGTGGAAAAAGAAAAACGGGAGACTCGCCAGCAGCGCCAGTCATCTTCGTCGCCCGGGGAGGGTGATCCTCCATTACCCCCGCCCACCCTCACCGGGTTGGCCAGCAGCTTTTCCATGCAGGCTCTGGCCGCCCTGGGGCTTTTGCCCGATCCTTTGACTGGCAAGGTCGAGGTACGGCTGAATCGGGCCCGGCACCTCATCGACACAATCAATCTGCTTTATGAGAAGACAAGCGGAAACATCACGCCGGAAGAGAAACAGGCCCTGGAACAGATGCTGCACGAACTTCGCCTTGCCTATGTACAGATTCAGGCGGCGCAACAGCGATCCTCTTGATCTTGCTCTCCTTCGCCGATGGGTGTTGAAAATACCCAGGTGTGAATACCCCAGCCACTTGAAGGTGGGGGCCGAGCATCCAGAAATAACAGGGACGCCCCCGGCTTCGCAGCTTTGCCACTGAATTTGCGATATCAGGGTGCTTGTCGTCTATTTTTGCGTTCCGCTCGAGAGGCGATCACTTTTGCCGGTTCGTTAGACGAGGCCTTTCCTTACCGCCCAAACGGCGGCCTGCGTGCGGTCGTTCACGTTCAATTTTCGTAAAATATTTTGCACGTGTTCCTTGACTGTTTCCACACTGATGTCCAGCGAGTTGGCGATCTCCCTGTTGGAAAGTCCCAGCGCGATATGCCGCAGCACCTGAGTCTCCCGCTGGGTGAGCTGGACCATATCATCCTCGATGGGCTGCTTGGATTGCATCGCCTGAATGACCTCCCCCAGTCGGCTATCGACCTTGGGCGGTTCGCCGGCTGCCGCGGCGTGAATTGCCCGAATGATCTCGTCCCGACCGGCCCCTTTGAGAAGGTATTCCGATACCCCAAGGGCAACGGCTCTCGCAGCGTAGCTTTGATAGTCATAGGTGGAAAGCAAAACCACCCGAGTGTCGAGGCCTTCTTCGCGAATTTTCACCAAAGTTTCCAGGCCGTCCAGGTCGGGAAAGCGAATGTCCAAAACGAGTACGTCTGGGCGGAGGGTCTTCACCTTTTCCACGGTTTCGGCACCAGTGGCCGCCTCACCGATAACCTCGATATCAGAGCCCTTGAGAAGCTCCTTCAGACCCCAGCGGATTACTTCATGATCGTCGGCTATGAGAACTCGAATCGCCATCTTACGGTCCCTCCAGGTTTGAGACCATTCGTTCCGCCTGCTTGCATAAGATTTTTAGGCAATCCTTCCCATCAGGGGGAGCTTGCCCCCGAGGGCTATCTGAAGAATAATCCTACCACCCTATAGACGTAAAGCAAACCACCACCAAGGTGAGTTAGCGATCGACCCCCCAATTCTGATGGTATCCGACCACGCCGAGATTTCGCATTCTTCTCGAAAGAGTTCGCCATGTTTCCCAGATTGCGCATGTTGACTATCAGCTTTGCATAAGGTAGATACTTCTCGACGGGTTATCGGTCTTGGCTCTCATTGAGAGTTCCCCCCTCAAGGGTTGATCTCGATTCAGCAGGTGCCCTCATGCCCAAGGCAGCGCTCTTGCTCGTTGACGATGATCGTCACCTTCTTCAGGCGATGGCCAACTGGCTGCGGGAGCAGGATTATCGCGTGGACACTGCCACGGGAGTACAGGAGGCGCTCCGCGAACTGGCGAGGCGGTCCTACGACGTTGCCGTTGTGGACATCCGACTTGGCGACGGCGACGGCTTTGATGTCCTCAGGTTCTGCCGGGAACGTTACCCGGAGATGCCAGTCATTCTCGTGACCGGCTACGGTTCCGTGGACCTGGCAGTGGAGGCGATTCGTGCCGGGGCGTTTGACTTTCTCACCAAACCCCTCATCGACGAGGAGCTCCAGGTAGCCATTGAGCGGGCGCTCAACCAGAAACGCGTGGTCGAAGAGAACAAAAACCTGAAGACTCAGCTCGACATGCGTTACGGCCTGGATGCCATCGTGGGGCGGGACCACCGGATGCTCCGCGTGTACGACGTCATCGAGGCTGTCGCCGACACAAAAGCGACCGTGCTCATTACCGGGGAAAGTGGCACAGGCAAGTCGCTGATCGCGCGTGCCATTCATCGACGGAGCAGTCGGCGGGACAAACCGTTCGTGGAGGTGGCCTGTGGAGCGTTGCCGGAGACACTCCTGGAAAGCGAACTCTTTGGCCACGTAGCGGGGGCCTTCACCGGCGCCACTGGGGACAAGATCGGAAAATTCAAGCAAGCGGATGGAGGCACGATTTTTCTCGACGAAATTGGGACAGCCAGCCCGGCACTCCAGGTGAAACTCCTCCGTGTTCTCCAGGACTACCAGTTTGAGCCTGTGGGCGGTACGGAGACGATTACGGTGGATGTGCGGGTTATTCTGGCCACCAACGAAGACCTGCAAAAGGCAGTCCAGGAAGGACGGTTCCGACGGGACCTCTATTATCGGATCAACGTCATCAACATCGAGTTGCCTCCACTGCGGGAGCGTGTGTCGGATATTCCCCTTCTCGCGGAGCACTTCCTGAAACGCATCTGCGAGGAGATGGGACGACCACTGAAAACCCTCAGCGATGAGGCCCTAGCGGCCCTCCAGGCATATCGGTGGCCCGGCAATGTGCGTGAGCTTCAGAACGTCCTTGAACGGGCGGTCCTTCTTGGCCGAAAACCGGTCATCACCCTGGAGGACCTCCCCCCGGATGTCGCGGCGGCTCTTACCCCTGGACTGGGCGCTCCGGAAAAAGCTCCGTTAAAACAGGCGCTCCAGCTTCCCGAACGGCAGATTATTCTACAGATGCTGGAGATGCACAACTGGAACCGGCAGGCGACGGCCAAAGCCCTGGGGATCAACCGCACGACGCTCTACAAAAAGATGAAGCGTCTGGGAATCGAGGAGCCCGAGTCAACGCGGGAAAAATCCGAGGAACACGGCTCAACCGTGTGTCGATGATCTCGACACGCGTGTCGATTGGCGCAACACAACCCAACGTGGCCGCGGAATTCGATCAGTCGTGTCACACAAACGCGGTCCATTCCCTATAATCTAAGTTGGCAATTGAGCGGAAGTTAAATCGCGATCCCCTGGCTAACTCTAAAAACAACTCGAAAATCGTTGGTATTGATTTTGCTTAGCTCCAACGCGATCGCTTTATTGAGCTGACCGACCTTGCCCAAGAGGGGGCATCTTCTGGTGGACTTGAATTTCAGAGGAAGGAAAAAACCATGAGCAAGCGTAGTTTTTCATTTTGGATTCTTCCTGTGGCAATTGCGATACACTCAATCACGCTATGGACCATTTCGTGCGGAGGCGTTTACGGCGAAGAGGCGGCCGCCGTCAGGGTCGGTCCGGATCCGACAGCGTACAAAACCTGTGTGGATAAGGGCGTCAACTACTTGGTGACGCATCAGATGCCGGATGGGTCGTTTTCTCCGGAAACGGGGGTGGGTATTACGGCTTTAGCTGTGGCAGCCCTGGTGCGGAGCGGCCTGACTACTCATGATCCGCCGGTTCGCGCAGGCCTGGCTTATCTGGAAAAGCAGATCCAACCGGACGGCGGCATCTATACGCCCGAGGGCTTCTACAAAAACTACGAAACCTGCATTGCCATGATGTGTTTCCAGTGGGCTGATCCCGAGCGTTACAAAGACGTCATCGCCCGGGCGGAAAAGTTCGTTAAGGACATTCAATGGGATGAGAGTGAAGACAAAAATCCCAGTGATTATTTTTATGGGGGTGCCGGTTATGGCCGAAGTAAGAGACCCGATCTTTCCAATACAGCGTTTCTCATCGATGCCCTGCGCGCTGTGGGGCGTGGACCGGACGACCCAGCTATCCAGAAGGCCCTCATCTTTGTTTCGCGGTGCCAGAATCTAGAGACGGAGTACAACACGACCCCATTTGCCAGTAAGAATCCCGATGGTGGCTTTTATTACACCTGCGCTGCGGGCGGGCAGAGCATGGCCGGTCAGACCCCGACGGGTGGCCTGCGCAGTTATGGATCGATGACGTATGCGGGTTTGAAGAGCCTCATCTATGCCGGTCTTACGGCGGATGACCCCCGCGTCCAGGCGGCCAAGCGGTGGATCGCGCAGCACTACGACCTCGATAGTAATCCTGGGCTGGGCCAGCAGGGGCTTTACTACTACTATCACACCTTCGCCAAAACGATGGACGCTCTTGGAGAACCGTTCTTCGTGGATGCCCAAGGAAGGCGGCACGATTGGCGGGCTGAATTGTTTGAAGCGCTGGCAAAACGTCAACGCGAGGATGGGTCCTGGGTCAACACGGCGGATCGCTGGATGGAGGGCGACCCCAATCTTGTGACGGCCTACGCATTGCTGGCGCTGTCGTACTGTCGGCCCACTGAGATCAAGGCGACGGGTCACGGTTCGACGCCGTCGAATGCCGCGGCCCGACCGTAAACGGCAGATCCTGAAGCGTCTTCTTCGGGCACTTGCTGTCAACCTGGCACACGGTTCCGTATGTCGTCCCCAAGACCTCTGGCGTTGCGGTTAGAAGGCAGCGACCTCGTCATTGAATGGAATGACGGGGTCACGGCACGTTATCCTCCCGATCGGCTTCGTCAACTGTGTCCCTGCGCCACGTGCAAAGAGATAAACGCGCGAGGCGCTCCCGCGGAGGCTCCCCGGGTGACACTCAAAGAAGTGACGCCGGTGGGCAACTACGCCTACAAAATCGGCTTCAGCGACGGCCACGACACGGGAATTTACACTCTCGAGTACCTTTACGAAATCGGCCAGCGATCGTAGTCGGCCGTCTTGATTGCCGGTCTCGTCCTTTGCCGGATCGCCCGGGGAGCGTTCTTGTTATCCGGCCCGGTTGGAAGAACAATGGAAGAGGGCCGTGACGGAGTCCCGTGTCTCTTTCCGGAAAGAAAATTTGGATGAGGTCGTTATGCTTCCGCGCGTTTGTTACTTCGGTGACGATGAACTCACAGGGCCAGCCGCTTATCTGGCCGGGGTCATGGAATACTGCGGCTTCGACTACGAGCATGTTCCGAGTCGGCGACGGGTTGCGGATGAGTTGCTCAAGGAACCGTTTGCCCTCTACGTCATCAGCGATTATCCATCGGTCGGGTTTACCCTGCCGCAGCTCAAGCGATTGAGAGAGCACGTGGCGCAGGGGTCGGGGCTCCTCATGATCGGCGGCTGGGAGAGCTACTTTGGCCGCGTGGGAGAATACGTGAATCGCCCGATCGCCGAGGCGCTGCCCGTCTACCTCAGTATGTCTGACGACCGCGTCAATTGTGCGCAGGGGTGCGTTGTTCGAATGGTAAAACGGCATCCCATCACGGACGGCCTTCCCTGGGATAAACCGCCGCTGGTCGCCGGGTTCAACCGTATCTTTCCCAAGCCGCAGGGCACCACGCTGCTCGCTGGCGACCGTCTTACAATTACCGACGATGCGAACGGGTTAGATGTGTCCGTGGCGGACACGGTGCCCTTGCTCGTTGTGGGGCGATTTGTGGCCGGCCGGACGGCCGCTCTTGCGTTTGACGTGGCCCCTCATTGGATCGGCGGAATGGTCGATTGGGGCGAGCACCGGATCGTAGTGCAGATTCCGGCAGGCGGCTCCATCGAGGTGGGGGACGCCTACGTCCGCTTGCTGGGCAACATCGTTGCCTGGACGGGGAAACTCCGGGAGCTGCCCGACGCGTATCCGGAGGAAGACCTGTCCGCTTCCGCAGCGTCTGAAACAATCGTGGCAACCGATACTTCCCTCAGAGAAGGGCTGACTTGAACCAGGCTCGGTCGCGACGGGCGTCAGTAGTCACTTCGCGAACCGAACCCGCGGAGCCAGAGAGCCCCCACGGCAAGGCCCACGACGGCCACGATCAGCCATTCGCGAGGACCGAGATAATTCAGCCAGCGATCCACGAACGACAGACACCGTTCCAGCATGGTGTGACGGACCTTGCACGCCGCTGTGAAAAATCAGGACCGAATCGCGTATCGAGGCATCCTGTGAAAAGTTTAGCACACATTTTTGCGAGGGCGGAAAACCGTTTTCTGAGCGGAGTCGAACTCCCTATTTAGGAGGGGAGCCTGTCTGCGGTCTGAGTCCGGACGCGGGGCAGGCGGGAGGTTTACCGCGGGTAAGACGGGTCGAAAGCCCCTGGGGCACTTGAGTCATTTCCCCTTTTCTGCTGTCAGGAAGCGGCGCGGACCTGGACAACGTCTTGGCGGAAGCAGGCTTCAGCCCGGAGGGACGTCCTCGTCACGTCATATTCGTCCGTCCATATTCGGAGGGACCTGCTTGTCAGGTCCGTATCTGGAGGGACCTGCTTGTCAGGTCCACTCATCTACCTTGGATGATCCACCCCAATTCACTCGCGTCATGGTAGGGGCAATTCATGAATTGCCCCTACCCCGCTCGTGACACTACGTGGCGAAGCGACACCGAGCACGACGAGCGTGCCCTCCGAACGAATACTCGGAGGGACGTGCCTGTCACGTCCGCATTCCAGCCTTGGATAGACCACTTTTATTCGGCGGGCGCGACGAGCGTGCCCTTCCGTGTTCGACGGACGCCGGGGAAGGCGTCCCTCCAATAGTTGAATTGGAGGGCCCGGTTCCACCCAGGCCGTGCCACCGGTAGGGGCAATTCATGAATTGCCCCTACAACACCTTGCGCTCGTGGCATGCCATAGGTTTTTGCAAAAATGGGGATGGCTCGGCGGGGGCGGGGCTTGACCAATCGGCCAAGTTGAGGAATATTCTAAATAAGAACGGATCGATGATACGGGGGCGTAGCTCAATTGGTTAGAGTACCGGACTGTCGATCCGGTGGTTGCGGGTTCGAGTCCCGTCGCCCTCGCTCGAAAAAGGACTGCGTCTTTTTCGGACGCAGTCCTTTTAGTTTGAGCGTCGATTTCTAACTCAGATGTGATTCTGAGACCGTGGCTACCACCTTTGACTGGTGCGATACTCCAAACTCGGGTACGCCGCGTTTCTGAGGGTACAGACGGGGCTGGCTGATCGATCAGCGGCGGTGGCCGTGTTCCAGGTCTTATTCCTCGGCCGCAGCGCATTCAGCCATTTTGGCTAGATAGAACTCATCCGTGAGGAATTCGTTCTCATAGAGCGTATTCAGCATGCGAATACGACCGGCCACTTGTGACTTGCTGAAGGGCGCGCGGCCCGCTTCTTTGATGGCCTTGCGGGCGGCCTCTACCATTTCCGGCGGTACCTGGGGCGGAGTGCGCTTGGGCTGCGGCTGGTAGGAAGGATCGTACACCCGAGCCAGTAAGTCACCCACAGGCAGCAGATGCCGCCACAGAAATGCCTGCATTTTGTCCTCAGCGGGGACGGCCTCATGAACGATCTCCTGGTCCCCGATTTTGGCCCTCCCGATGACCGTGAGCGGTACCGCCCCGCCGGAGTCCTTCAGCGTCGTTTTCACCCCGAGCGAGACCATTTCCTGATTGGCCCGCAGAGTCACCGGCGAATTGGCAAAACCTTCCGGAGGATCCTTGAGGGTGACCTGGATGTCGCCCGCGAACCCGTCTTTCCGGATCGCGTACACCCGCAGGGCGGCGGTGCTCTGGGCGCGAACAGCTAGCCCGGAGGGAATCACCCGGAGCGCGAAATCGGGGCGCGGTTCACTCAATCGCAGGCGATAGGCGTATTCTTCGCCCCCGTGTCGCGTTGTGTCCCCCAAATAGACGAAATACGTTCCATCTGCCGGCAACTTGAACATGATGTACGAATCCGCATGGTAGGTCATCTGACCCATGCCCGGATCTTCATAGTCGTCGTTGATGGCAAGGAGCTTGCCGTTCGCGTCGGTAATCCGCAGCAGGGAATCCAATGGGGAATTCAGGCGTCGTGCCACGACTTCTGCCACGAGCGTCTGACCCGCCTTGCCTTCCACACGGAACACGTCCCAGTCACCGGGGTGGTCAATCCGCCCGTTGACAATGGCCGGAAGAGTGACGGGTTGGGCCTGGTCCGGCTGATTATTGGGTTCCTTTTCGAGGACCTCGGGCAGGGTATCCAACGCGAACGGCACGCGATTGGAGACCAGGCCGTTTCGGACCGCACGGATGTAATGAATCCCAGGCCCGGCGTTCTGCGGCGGCATCTGTACCTGGGCGCCTTCTGTATTCCAACCTTTTACCTCCAGGGAAACGGGTTGTCCCACCTGCCCCCCGAGGGGAAAGATATGCGTGATGAACGGCGCCTCGGCAATGGATACCCGGTAGACAAAATCCTCCCGTCCTCGGAAAAGCGCGTCGGAGATGGTCAGCACGTATTCACCGTCTGCGGGGACCTCGTAGTAGATGACGGGATCAGGGTCGAATCGGAAGCTATCACTGAATGCGACTTCGCGACCGTTGGCGTCATACAAGGTAAGCACCGATTGAAACCACCCTGGCACTGCGTCCGCAATGTACGGAATCAGTTCACGCGTGGACGCTTTGATCACCAGTCGCTGGCCCTTTTTGGCTTCGAAGCGATAGGCGTCCACAAATCCAGGCGCGATCTGCCCATTGACCACGCAGGGGATGCTGACTTTCACTTCCTTCTCTTCCGGTGGACGCCGCACTTCGGCCGCCTGTTCATTGCCGAGGATCGGTTTCGGGCACGATTTAAGCGGTTTCCGGGCTACTTCGGGGAACTGCCCGATATAAAAGACAAGTGGATTGGTAACTCCCTGCGTGGTTACCAGTCGGATTTCGCGCGGGCCTGGATCGGCATCAGGAGCCACTTTGACCTCCACGATTGCCAGGTCCACGAGGGACCGATTGGCCGGGAAGTTCTGCCATTCGGCGATCCGTTCGCGAAGGCGGTCCATCATTTGTTGAGTGGCTTCATCGATTGTCTGTCCTTTTTTTTCTTTTTCCTTGGCTGCTCTTTCAAGGATCTGGAGTTGTTCCCGCATGAGGGCGACTTCCTGATTGTTGAGATACCAGCGGTACTCAACGAGTTTCGCCTCAACTCCTTTTCCTGACACGATCGCCCCCACCGGGATCGCCAGTCGCTGGCCGCCAAGCCGAACCTGCACCGTTGTGCCCTGCTGGGCGCCCGCTGGATAGACGTACCCGATATAAGCCTGTGGCAGAGCGATGTGTTGCGTCAGAATCGCGATCAGCAGGGCCAAGAAGAAAGGAAGGAATTGCTTTTTCATTGATGAATCGCCTCCACCACAATTCCCGGCGGTAACCGGATTGACACAGTTGAAGCCACGTTCCAGTCTTGTTTGTCAATTGCTCACAAAAGGTGACATCAACGCACAGGGATCATCTGTCTGCAGGAATCCCTGCTCACCAACGCCCGACTTTGCGCCCGTTTCTAAAGCGCGAACGCTCTCACCCTGCCCCTGCCCGTTCCGCGGGCAGGAAATTCACTGTTCACACCGTCTGACACCACGGGGGATGTCACACCCTTTGAACCGTCAGGTTTTCCCAGTCAGGCGATCAATTCCGTCAGCAGGCCCGCGGATTTTACGCGGTCATTGGGCTCTGGAAGCACGGGGGCATCCAGGCCTTCCGGATGCGGGAGTTTAGCTTTCGTGTCGATGCCGCCCAGGGCGTAAATCGTACCCAGCAGGTCCACTGGGTAAACCGGCCGTTCCTTGACAGCGGCGCCTACTTCGTCTGAGGCACCCACCACCTGACCACCCTTGAAACCGCCACCGGCCACAAGGACAGTGAACACATTACCATAGTGATGTCGTCCGCCGTTCCACGGCGGCTCCCAGGAAACTTTCGGCGTTCGCCCGAATTCGCCCGTGCACCAAACGAGTGTCGTCTCCAAGAGGCCGCGATCGTGGAGGTCCTGCAGGAGCATGGCCAGCCCTTCGTCAAGCTGCGGGCATTGCCGCCGCATGGTGGCGAAATGGTTGCTGTGCGTATCCCAGCCGCCGGGATAGTTGATGACAATGTAGGGAACTCCGGCTTCCACCAGCCGTCGCGCGACAAGGCAGCACTGTCCAAAAGTGTGCCGGCCGTAGGCATCCCGGAGTTTCGGGTCTTCCTTGCTGAGGTCAAATACCTCTCGACCGGGCCCGAGAATCAGCTCGTAAGCCGTTCGCTTGCTTTCTTCCGCCAAGGCGATTTCGGGATGGTCCACGACCAAGCGGCCGAACGTGTTCAACTTGTCCAGCAACTCGCGTCGGGCCTTTTGCCGGTCGTCGGTGATTCCCCGTGCTACAACGCCCTCCACCTCGAACCGTGCCGCGTTCGGGTCGCCGCCTGTCGCAAAGGCCTTGTAGTTGGGGCCCAGAAAACCTTCTTCCGAGAAACGGCCCGGCGATCGCGTGAGAACAACGTAGGGAGGGATGATCCCCTTGTAGTCCTGGCCCTTGAAGTACGCGAAGACCGCACCGATACTCGGATAGGCCAGGCGTTCTCCGGGCAGATGGCCGGTCTGCATGATATAGGCGGCCGTCTCATGCCCGTTGTTGCCATGAGTCATACTGCGAATAAGGGAGAACTTATCGGCCTGCTTGGCCAGTTTGGGGAACAGGGCACTGAGCTGAATGCCCGGAACGTTGGTGTCAATGACTTCTGTGAACTCCCCCAGGTAATCCCGTCCCGCTCCAGGTTTGGGATCCCAGGTGTCGTTGTGAGACATCCCGCCCCAGAGGAAAATTTGGATGACGGACTTCGCCTTGGGCTTGATCTTGGGGGGCGCCGCCGAAGCGGCCTCCTGTGCGACAACGGATTTTGTCAGAGCGCTTCCCAGAAGCACCCCGCCCGCACCGTACACTCCGTGCCGCAGGACCTCGCGGCGAGAGACGCGGGTTTCTGTGAGACGATCTTCCTTCACCATGGTTCGGGCCTCCCTCTCGTGAATGGTTCTTTTGTGCAACTCATTGGGATTGTCAATGTCGATAGAGGAACTCCGGTGAATTGATGAGGGCCCATGCCACGTCAACCATCGCCTCCCCGCGGGACCGTGATTTCTCGATGTACTCCTTGCAGGTTTGCAATTCTTCAGGAGTGGGACTGCGGGAGAGAATTGTGAGATAAAGTTCGTCCACAATCTCGGGTATCGGGCGACCTGACCGGAACAGCGCCGTCAGTTTGGACCCGCTTGCCAGTTTACTGTAAATTGCGCTGGAGTTGAGCATGTGCAGCCACTGGGACGGCGTGGGCTTGTTGGATCGCTCGTTGAACGCCCCTGTGGCGCGGGCCGATCGGCCAAAGAGGGTGAGGAAGGGACTGATGATGCTCCCATCCGCCAGCGAGACCGCGGAGACATCGCGTGGCACGTAAGTGAACGGCTCCGGGATGGCGCTCGTGTACAAATCGGTTGTCCCGGTGATGTCGTTGATCGCGTCGATCAGTACTTCGGCTTCCAGCCGTCGCGGCAGATAGCTCGCGAAATTGGCCATGGCCTCCGGGGATAAATTACGGGGAATGGAAGAGAACTGGTATGTCTGAGATGTGAGAATAACCCGATAGAGATGCCGCAGATTGTAACCGCTCTGGATCATTTCCTTTTCCAGGTAAGCGAGGAGTTCCGGATTGCTCGGCGGGTTATCGTCGCGAATCTCATCCGGCTCGTGGATGATTCCGCGTCCCATGATCCACGCCCAGACGCGATTGACAATGCATTTGGTGAACCACGGATTGTCCGGCCTGATGAGCCAATCGGCGAAAACTTCGCGAGGATCCTTGTCAGGAGGGATTGTCACTTTTGTGCCGTCGGGAAATACGCCCACCAGCGGCTCCTGAGAGATGGGAGGGGGAGCAGGCGATACGACCTCATCCGTGGGTTTTGGACGCACTGTGCCAGGCGTGTCGCGCCCGGGAACGAAATTGGTGGGCACCAATCGCAATCCCCACGGATCCCAGAACACTACTTCCTCTTTCCATTCGCTCGTCGGTTTGTACGCGATCTGGGAGAAAAACACCGCCATACCATCCAGGCGCTCCTTTGGCCAGTGATCCGTCCGCACGCCCATGAATGTGAGGGCCACCATGGAAGCGATCCCCGCGGGGCTCCTGTCCTGTACGGCGCGATAAAAGTTGACGGCTCCCACCCGGAAGTTGCTGCCGCTTGCCGTCAGCATTTCCCGGACAAACTGGTCATACGGCTTGTTGGATGCCAGCGACGCCCAGACAAACCGATGAAAGGCCCGCGCCCCGTTGGGCCACAAGTTGACGGGAATTTCCGCCTTAATCCGCAGGGTGTCGCCCCATTTCATGGCCCAATAATCCACGAACTCGCGGCGCTCCATGAGACGATCCACGAGGCGGGTCCGCTTGTCCGGAGATTGGTCGGCAAGGAACTCACGGACCTCGGTGGAAGTCGGCAATTTTCCCAGCATGTCCAGATAGAGGCGACGCACGAACACGGCGTCCGAACACAAAACCGGCTTGATCCCTAGCTGTTCCAGCTTGGCAAAAACGATGCGATCCAACTCTCCTGCAGGTTGGGGTGGCGTCGGGCTTTCGAAGATGCTCCTCGCTTCTTCTCCCTGCACGAATCCCTGGCAGAGAAGGAGCGCACACACCAGCACACCAAGTAGGGTCAAGTTTCTCATAAGCGGGCACCTTTCCGCGAGAAATCGCAATCGCTGTCCGATCGCCGGGAGAGAACGGAATTGCATGGATGATCTCGGTTTGGCGGGCTTGCCAGGGAACTCGCAGAACTATGCGCGCACCAGCGAACAGCGACAGGGCCATCCACGCGCTGCGCGCCGGAAATCGGTTTCGAGTTTCAATCGAGGTCAGCTACGGCCTGGGGGGAGAATCGCCGGGGACGCTCGGAAGCTCTATCAAACGAATAATCCGATGAGTAGGTTAACCGCGGTTTGTCAATATGTCAACTATCGCACCAACAAAATTATTACTGTCTATTCTGATAGACATTAATGTGCAAATAAATTGTCACTGCCAACTCGCAGTCACCGAATGAATCGCGTCTCAAGTTCTGGCTGGCCGAGTGCCTGCCTGCAAAACACGATTGTGCTGACCGCATGCCATGGGCATGAAGCATTGCCCGCTCCGCGACTCTGCAAGCCGGAAAGATCAGTTAGTTATTGGAAGAGGGCCGCGGCCCAGAGCGACGGTACCTCTCACAGGAACGTCCGGCAGGTATTGCGGCAGTGCCACCAACTTGAACCACTCATAATTGGGTTTGGACGTTAATTCCTTGAGTTTCTGTCCCACGTTCTCGCCCGGTCGTAAAAACAGAATGAAGGGAACGCCCCCCGCGGATGTTTCCCAAAGCACCTGCGTGCCGACCACAATTTTTAGCGATAATATGTATTCCTTCACCTTGTAGTCGCCAGAGTGGATGTATGACACCGTGCGTTCTTTGGGACCGGTGACTGCCGCAACAATCGCGACCCGGGCGTCAGGCTCGATGTTGCAATCCATGCTCCGCAGCCGCTCGGTGAGAATTTCTCGAACCTTTTCTCGACCGTCTTCAGGAACAGCCGAAACGTCAATTTTTACAGGGATGCCTCTTCGGAAGGCGAAGGTTTCCGGGTTATGGAGAGCCCGATCGATCGCCTGAAACGCCGCGGCATGAGGCACGTGCGTCAGCACGAGAGCCCTCACCCCAGTCTCGCTCCCTGCTCGGGGGTCCACCGCTGCACAAACGAGATCGCCCACTGTCGCCGTGGGCCCAAGATCGTCATATTCCCAGACTAGAAGTTGCGACCTCCAGTGAAACAGATAGCGATTTCCGATCAAAACAAAATCGTCGTGAGGAAAGACGAGGGTGTCCTTTTGAACGGCGAGGCCGGTGGGCAGTGAAAAGCTCGCTTCGAGCTTGCCCGTCGCTACATCCCAAACGTGGATAGACGATCGATTTGCCAGAGACGCCAGTTGCCGCCCCGAAGGACTAAACGCGAGCACAGGGAAATTTAGCTGTTGCGGAGCCTGTTGCACCGCGATCACTTGCCGTCTTTTCAAATCCAGGATGCCGACTTCGTTCCGGGTGGCAAACGCCAGCCATTGACGATGCGGACTGAGCGCGGGAACATGTCCGAATCCCGTGGGGAGACTTGCCTCAGGCTGCATCGTTTCCAGGTTCCAGATGGCGATGAGTCCATCGCCGCTGCACGTGACCAGCGTCCGCTCATCGGGGAAATCAGCCCATTTCACATCCCGTCCAACACCCTTTTTCGTGTCATACGGAACCCATGTCGCGAGCGCGGTGAGCGAAACCGGAGAGTCGAGTTTTCCCTCCTCGCTTCCCGAAGCGGGAATGAGGCTGTGAATAAACAGCGTGTCCTGGTTTCCAAAGCCGAACTCGTCCCGGCGGAACAGAAAATAGCGGCGGGAAGAAGTGCCCTCGCAGTAAATTGCCAGCGGGGTCTGCGCGGGTCCAGAACGTGAGGCTACCGCTGTCTGTCCCGACGTGAGATCGCAAATGACAATCCGTTCCGATGTTCTGGGCATCCCTGGCCGACGATTCGTCAATTTGACAACCGCCCATTTCGCCTGGGGATGAACGACCATCGCGCTGATTTCATCGAAGAAGTCCGTTTTGGGCGGCAGTGCGATGGTTTTGGGCTGGGGGCTGGGCAGCGCCACCTCCGGGACCATGACTTGCCAGCCCACTCCCGGATTAACCGAAATCGGCTTGACGGCTGTCCAGTTGACGGCCACCGGCCCACCATGGGCGAGAAAATATGGTTGGAAAGATTCTTTGCCGGATGGTGCCTTTGGCAGTGGCGACTTCGGTTCGGGTGGGGCTGGTGGCTCTTCTGACGGCCGGGCGACTTCCGGTTGCTTTGCCGAATCCTCCTGCAATGGCTTAAACGGGTTCTCGGCCATCAGGCTATCCAAATAGGAGCGGTCCTGGGGACTCAGTTTTTCGATCTCCACGGCCACTTTCGTGCCATCCTTCTGCTCCAGGATAGCGAGATTGCCGTCCACCGTGATGAGTCGCGCCTGGATAGTGAAACGGCCGGTCACGTCGGACCAGCGGCGGAATTCCTCGCCGCTTGCCCAGGCCATGCTTACAAGGAAAAGCGTCACCGCCGGAATGAACTTGCGAAGTGTCATGAGCCACCTCCCTTTTTCGGACTGAAGAAAAGCTCCCGGAGTCTTGTCATCGCGAGTGACAATGACTCCTCCAAAAACGGCGCATGCATTGTACCCGATAAAGCCGACTCCCTCAAATGATAGGTTCAACGGACGCCGTGGCAGGCGTCCCGCCAATGGATGCGGATTCCGCGCCGTCGGGATCATTAGAGGGGATCGAGGGTTGGTTGCATTGCAGGACCCGGTCCCAACCGGGCCATGGCACTTCGGAGGGAGGTGCTTGTCAGGTGTGCATTCGGAGGGACCCGCTTGTCGGGTCCGATAAACACCCATCGATAATCCAATCTTTTTTCGCGGGCACGACGAGCGTGCCCCTCCGACCTTTCGGAATCCGCATTCGGAGGGACCTGCTTGTCAGGTCCGCCAAACTTGTCCCGGAACTACGACAGGTGTTCAATAGTAGGGGCAATTCATGAATTGCCCCTACAACGCCGGAGGGACCTGCCCGTCACGCTTACCTGTCAAGGTTGGACGATCGATTGTCTTTTCGTGGGCACGACAAGCGTGCCCCTCCGGAGCATATCAACGTTCGATTATCCACTCGCCTTCAATGGGCACGACAAGCGTGCCCCTCCGCAGTTCAACGAACGCCGTGGCAGGCGTCTTGCCAATGCCCACGAGCCCCACGCCGGTGCTTTCGGGGATTCGGTCGTGCCCAGTGTTTCCAGAACCTCCAGTCCCTGGTAGGCTTGAAAGTTCAGGCCATCATTTCCGCGTGCGGCTTGCTGATCAGTCGGGCGAGCCATTCCTGCATTTGCTGTGGCCAAGGACCGGTACATTGAGTTGGTGTCTTCTAAGATGTTCATTGCAATTGAAGGTGGAGACGGAACCGGAAAAACGACGCAGGTCGAGTTGCTCTGCCGATGGTTGGAGGAGCAGGGCCACGTCGTGACGCGCTGTCGCGATCCCGGGGGCACCGTACTGGGAGAATCCATCCGTTCGATTCTCCTTCATCGCGATGACATCCCCATGTGCCTCGAAGCGGAGACACTCCTTTACATGGCTGCCCGGGCGCAACTTGTTCGCGAGACCATTCGACCGGCTTTGGCGGCCGGAAAAATTGTGGTTTCCGACCGGTACCTGCTTTCCAATATCGCTTACCAGGGGTACGGTGGTGGCCTTCCCGTGGAAGAAGTTCGGAAGATCGGTCTCTTTGCCACCGGCGGATTGTTACCGGACCTGACGGTTGTGCTCGATATGCCTGTCGAGGAAGCATTAGCCAGGATCGATCGCACGCTCGATCGTCTGGAATCGCGCGGACGGGAGTTTCTGGAGAGAGTCCGCGACGGGTTTCTGCAGGAGGCCGTGCGTGCTGCGGACCGAATAGCCGTAGTCCGGGCGGACCGACCTGTGGAAGAAGTTCATGCAGCCATTCGGCGGATTGTCGAGTCGATGCTGGTTTGCCGGAGATCCGCGACGTAGTTCGATGGAGCACGGCGAGGGCAGAGCTTTCTCATCCCAAGGCAAAGGTGTGGTTTGGGGATACACAGGGCAAGGCCATGAGTTGGCAGGGAATTGAAGGACACGACGCGATTGCGGAGCGGTTTCGGCGGGCGTTTGTCCGCGGTCGGATTGGCGGAACCTATCTCTTTGTGGGCCCGCCGGGGATCGGGAAACGGACCTTTGCCCATAAACTGGCCCAGGTGCTGCTTTGCGAAAAGCCATCCAAAGAGGCCTTTGCTCCGTGCAATGCATGCTCAGCCTGCGTGCAGGTGATTTCGGGCACGCATCCCGATCTTCTGCTCATCAGCAAGCCGCCAGATAGATCTTTCATTCCGCTGGAAATGCTCATCGGTGACCGGTCCGAGCGGGGGACAGAGCGCGCTGGCTTGGTGGGGCATCTCGCTTTGACGCCATTTTCCGGTCGTTACCGGGTTGCCATCATCGACGACGCAGACTACTTAAATCTCGAAGGGGCCAACGCTCTCCTCAAGACGCTGGAAGAACCGCCCGCAACGGCGGTGCTCATTCTTATCAGCAACTCTCCGGCAAAGCAACTCCCTACAATCCGGTCCCGCAGCCAAATGATACGCTTCCGGCCCCTTCCCGAAGAAATCGCCGCCCGATTGTTGATCGAACAGGGCATCGTGGACAATCCTGATTGGGCGCGGGAACTCATTCGACTTGCCGACGGAAGTCTTGCCCGGGCTGCTGAGCTTGCCTCGCAGGAGCTGTGGGAGCTTGCCGCAAAATGGAGAAAGGCCCTGTCCACACGGCGCTTTGATGTGACCGCCTGGAGCGATGAAGTGCGGGGTTATCTGGAGTCCGCCGGGAAAGAGGCGGCCGTGCGACGCCGGGCGCTCCAGCAGTTGATTGGGCTGACTCTGGAGTTTTTCCGTCAGGCCCTGCGCGCGGTGGTATCCCACAGTGTGCAAACCGCGGCAACCTCTGTCGGCGAAGAGGTGATCGCCCTCCTCCAAAGTACCCCACCTCTCACCGAGGACGTGCTCCATGAATGCCTCGAATCCTGTCTGGTGGCCTACCAGGACGTCGAGCGGAACATTAATCAGGCCTTGCTTATTGACGACTGGCTGCTTCAGCTTTGGCACCTTTTGAATACAGCCTGATAAATTGCGGCCACGCTTATAGTCCGAAACCCACATAGCCGCCCTTGGAGGCCGTTTCGGCCTCCAGCTTTTGGAGACGCTCCACGGTCTTGGCCAGATCACCTGCCGCGATGTAGCGATCGAACTCGGCCATCACGGCGTGCCTGACCGTCTCCGAGAACCATCGAATGATCGGCTCAGTCGCCCAGTCGCATGTGTCCCCTCGCAGTTCCACGTCCAGGTCGCAGGCAACGGTTTTCCTGTCTTCCGGGTCGGTGATGGCGCAGCCCTCGAAACTGAATTCAAGCAGCCCCCGGTTGGGGTCATTGGTAAGGTGAAAGCGGCAGTGGCCATTGAACAGGTAATACGTATTGTGGCGTCCGTGCTTACGGATGGCTTTTTGGACCCGTTCCCATAAAGCGAGAAACTTCGGCGATGCGTCCAGAGGTGGATCGTTTCTCGTGACGGTCCGCAGAGGGACACAATCAAAACTGATTTCCACCCAGGTCTTATCTTGAGCAGCCGCGTCGCTCATCAGCAGACTCCCGTTTCTTGATTTCCCACTGGCTGTGCTGTTTCCACCAAAAAGCGACCGATGTTTCAGTACACCCTCGTCCCGGCGGCAGGCGAACCCCGAGGCATCCGGGCCAGTGACTCGCTGCGCAAACTACGACCGCCCGGATTCACCACACCGGTCACACGGCCGGATGAGGCCTTCCATTTATCATACAGCCAAAAGAAAGATACGCCTGGCGAAAAAGACAGAAAATAGCGCCTGCCGGGCGCGGTGTGGCGCATTTTACTCCCAAATCATCCCTGGTGGGCAGTCATCGATTGACGAATCGATCGGCTTTTCCAGTCGGGAGCACCAACCAGCAAGCCACGCCGTCGCAGGGTTGCGATTGACCTCGTGGGAGGCGCTCTGGCGGCCGCAGTTTTCGAACACGGTTCACCGGGCGCGGTCGAGCACCGCTTTCAGCCATCCCCCGGTGCTTTCCAAATGCGTGACGACGAGCGGCCCGGCCTTGGCCCATTGGCCCTCCAATTTGATCGGTTCGATCGTGATTGTTTCCCGGAAGATTTTTTCGAATCGTCGTTCCAGCAAACTGCGAATGGTCTGTTGCCGGACCGACAGGCGATCCCGCTCCGGGTCAAAATTCGGTGGCAAAACACTCAGCGGTCCTTCACGGACAAGGCGAATCTCGGGGCCTTTGTCTTCGGTGCTGGATTCAATGCGATACGTGGCGCGGACGTCCATGCCGGGGTAGGATCGGTCGCCGCGCCAGTAAGTCTCGCCGCGGAATTCCACCACCAGTCGTCCGTCAGAGAACGTCACCGCGATCGGACGGCGAGCGGCAAAGCGTACGGTCCAGGGTTCTTCTCCTTCGTCTCGCTTGAGTTCCTCGGGGACTCGTCCCAGCAGATCCTGGGCAAGCTGCTGAAGGCGTTCTTCCTTGAGAATCATCCCGCCCAGAAAACCTTCTAGCAGATTGTTAAACCACGTGTGGTGAACCTCGAGTCGTAAGGCTCCCTCTTTCGTCATCTCAGGGGGCGTCCCGGCAGCCCCCAAGCCGCCATGCCCGAGCTGAAGAACCGTCATACTCAACTCGTCGTCGGACGTGCTCAAATGCCATTGCGGGAAAAGGCCACGGTCGAGAAGGGGTTGCCGAACACGGTTCTGGTAGCGCTCGGCCGCTTTTTCCAACTGAGGGTTGGCCTCCTTGTCGACACGGCGTTCCACACGGCGTTCTGCTTTCCGAGCGGCTTCCCATTCGGCGGCACTTTTCTGCTTGAATGTCCGCCGCCAGGCAATGCGTTCCACACATGCGCTGTTACATGTTACGTCCACGTCCTGGATGTCACTGTGGGTTGTGGCGGAGCAGGTTGCAGGTTCGAAGGACACACCGTCCGGAGTAAACGACACCAGCTTGCGAGCGGTGAACGGGGTCTCCGATCGTGAATAAATGCGTGCCGGTCCGTTGAATCCGACGGTGTCCGAATGAATGGTTCCCTGAACCACGATCGCCAGCAGGGCCCGATCGACAGAAGGCACGAGCTCCAACGAGCGCTGTCCGACAATGTGCCCTTTGCCACGGACGTCGGTTCCCAGAATAATCTCGCGAACGTCTTCTGTGACATCGACCGGTTCGGCGAATGCGGAAGCGAGAAAATCCTCTCTCACTCGGACAAAGACATTCGGTTGGGTGAAAGCTTCCCGAACAGCCGCACGCAGCCGCGGAGCCTGCCCAGCCAATTCCAACCAGTCCAGCATGTCCTGAACGGTGGATGCCAGGCGTGGATCTTGTGACTGTTGATACTCGGCAAGCGCTTTCTGAAGGTTGTCCAACACGGTTCGGTAACGGATTTCGATACTCGCATCGCCAAAAGCTCGAGACAGGGCCACGTAGCGCTGGAGTGCCCGACGAACGTCCGCAAAACAGGTCAATTGCAATCCCTCATGACCGGCAGACAGTCGCGAATATACTTCTTCGAGTACTCTCAGATCGGGGGAATCTTTTCCAAGCTCCGATTTGAGAGCAGTCCACTGGAGGTATTTTTTCCAGCCTTCCACCTCGGGGCCGGCCCTTTCAAAGCGAGCCTCCAGGCGTGAGACGGCTGCCAGCAAATCCTGTCGGGCTGTTTTGACATCTTCTTCCGTGATCGGCCGAAATTGCTTGGCCGCTTCCGCACAAAGAGCGGTCCAATCGGGAACCTGGGCTATCGAGGACCGGGTCCGCCCTAACACAGCTCCCAGAATCAGCAATACGACAGTCCAGGCGAGTGTTTTGCGTCTCACCGTCAGAAACTCCTCGTGGAATAGTGTGGGTTATCTACCGGATCACCAACAAGCCGCCCAGTCACGTGCCCTAGCCAGTGTGATCTCCAGGGGGATGAAGAGCGGCTATCAAAACATGTCTCAAAAAGCGCGACGCGGCCCATCAACCGAAGGCCGAGGAGGCTCACACGTTACTCTCCCAGTGCCCCCAGGTTCGCTCTTGTTTTATCTTCGCTGACCGAAAAAGTCAACTTGTGTTGGCCATTCTTCGCCTTCCGGTGATTGGTTGCAATTTGATGATTTTGTGTGTTTAATCTAGTGTTTCATGTTTAACAACTGGAGTTGATGTGCAGAGTGGGATGAATAGGTCACCAGGGACGGTTGTAGGACGCTTTCGGTAACGAGCAGCGGAGTCCCTGTTATGCCAACCGCGTTGTGTGTGCGCAGCCGAAGAACGCTTTTCGCCCCCACAAATGTCTTCGCCCCTGTGGCTTTCGTCCTGGGGCTGGGTGTTCTGATGTTAGCCCAAACCGGGCTCAGGGGGGAACAACCCGGTCCGTCTCCGGAAAATTCCGCCCCCTCGCATCGATCGACTCCTTCCGGGCAGGACCACAACCTGCCTCCTAATTCGTTGCAAAGAAGTGACGGCTCCGCGCAAGAGGCACAACATGCAATAAATACATCGGAAGAGACAGTCCATACTCGCTACGCTCTGGCATACCCCCTAGCAAGGGATCACCGTAAGTTGCTGCTTGTCTTCTTCGCGGAGCGAAGTTCCTCGGAAACAGCTGTTAAGACGCTCTCGGAATTGCGGGCGCCATTCCGTACGGCATGCGAAGTGGTGATCGTGCAGCCGGACGAAAAGATACGCACCGCCAGCGGCGAAATACTCCTCCGCAACGATCCAGCCTTCGCTGAGCTTGGCAATCATCCGGGGTTGGCAATTATCAGCTTCCTGAAAACTCCCGAAGAAAACGAAGATTTTGGCAAAGTGGTGGCCACCTTTGCATGCGATGAGCAGGACGGTTTCAGTCCTGCGCGGCGGCAAGCCATTGTGGAGGCTCTCGCCTCTTTAATCGGATCTGGCCCAGCGTCCACGCCGAAGCCCATGCAGGGGACTGCCGATGCCCCAGCGGGAAGCGGTCCACAATCGGCCTCTCAATCACCTCGTCCTGGGAACTCCGACGTAGCCCTGGCGACCCATTTGGCTCCCATCCAGGAAGCTGACATGTGGCTTTCCAGCTACGCGCAGGGGGTGGCTCAGGCTCGCCGCGAAAAAAAGATGCTCCTTGTTTATCTGTATCCGGAGAAAAACGTTTCGTTGCGCGAGAAGTTCGAGGGCACGGCACTTCGCGATTCCCGTGTGCTCCAGGAGCTCGTGCATTATGTGCGCGTTCGCTTGCCGGAATCAGTTACCGTGGATCGCGACGGGAAGACGGTTCGCCTGCTCGATGACCCATCGCTGTCCGAAATGGAAGGCCAGCCAGGGCTGTTTATCGTGGACTATGCTTCCGAAGGGGAAAAATATTATGGCGAGGTGGTCAGCGTGTTTCCGTTCCTCGACGGACGACCCTATACTGCCGACGAGATGCTGGCCATTTTGACGCTCCCACCGGGCACACTCACGCAGCGGACGATGGTCTATGCGGTGCGGGTCCACCCGGAGCGCCCGCGCAGCATTTTAGGACGCCCTGACCCCTACCTCTTTTCCGAAGCAGAACAACATTCCCAGTATCAGGCGAGAATCCGCCTCCAGGGGCACCATTTTTGGGAGTCACGTTTTGCCCGCATTATCAGGGCCATGCGTGGGCAAAGCACAGCCAGCGAGGTGTGCGCGGAGAGTTGGCCCGGCCAGGGATTGCTCCGAGCGGCCCTGGAATGTGTCCGGTGTTGGCGGTTGTCTCCAGGTCACTGGCGCGCGGTTTCCTCCCGTGCAGACGCTTACGGATATGACATTAAACGGGGAAGTAACGGTGTCTGGTATGCCACGGGAATTTTTGTCAATCGGTGACCAGAAACGCTGATATTCCTTGCAGAGACCAGAAACTATCTGGACACGGCCGAGGAACTCCCGGTGGCGGTTGCCGCTGTGGGTTCCAGGAAATGGAAACCCTCCATGAACTCGCGGTCGGCTTCCTCGAAAAGCGGCCATGACAGGTCGTCCACGGTAAACACCGCGGCATAATAGCCGCCCCGAGGCGACCCCAGGAGGTAGTATATCCAGTGAATTTTGAGGTCATCTGTGCGACCCAGAGCATGAATTCGCAGCAGGCGATGTCCGGTTGGGCTTTCCATCTCATCTGCGCCCAGAAATTGTCCGAAACTGTCGCCCAGCGTCTGACGCACGTTGTTCTGAAAGGCTGCTAAAGTCAATTGGGCAGTGCCCTGAAAATCGCTGCGTGCTAGATTACATTGCCCCAATAGCCCGCGTTGATCGACCAAACGAAACACCACCATGTCGGGAGCGTCTGTGACGACGTACCATCTTCGATCGTGGACAATTTGAAACCCGCCGCTACTCGACCGGAAGACAAGGCGTGTTTGCTCCTCGGGGGGTGGAAAAGTCAGCGTCGGTATTTTGCCTGGCGTTAAAAGCTGTGGCTCCGGGCGCCGCTGGCGCGTCAACTGAAGCCGGACCGTTCCCTGAAACGGGCTGTCCACATAGCCCGCCGTACGATTGTCCCGAAGCGCGAGGGCCAGCGCGGTAACGCGGCGATCCATCAGCGACCATTGAAACCGCATGGCCACCTGCATCTGACTTGTAGCCCCCATAACCCGGCCCTGCACTTTTCCAGAGACCTCGGCTTCGGCAAACCCCTGTGTGATCTGGGTGATGCGCCCCTGAAGTGTGTTCTCGGTGATTGATTCAAGGCCCAGCAGGCCGGGGAGTGCTTCGTCGGGAATCTCCCATGAAAAACCCATGCTAACCGGCTGTGCCGGGAGTAACTGGTCCAGGAGGATACTGTTGGCGATTACGTCCAGAAGGTCCAGTTCATCGCGCGTCAACGGGTTCTCCGGCGAAAAGATCGTGAACTGACCCTCCGCCATGAAGAATGCGAGCCGCGTAACTTCCGGCCGGAGCTGAACCTGGAATGACTTATCCCCGACCTGGAATTGTGCCGCAGCGGTTCGGTATGCGCGGAGCCCCTGGATGGGGGTTGTCCGTCCATTCCCTGATTGCAGCACCTGCTCTTCATATGCGAGGTGCCCGTCCATCTTTATGGCAGTGGAACGTCCTCCGCTCTGGCCGGGAAATTGGCCCTCGGCGGATATGCGGAGTTCAATCCAATCGACTTTGTCTGACGCTACCGGCGACACCACGGTAGGCGCGGCTGGGGCTGGTTGTGCCTGTACCCTGGATGGGGGAGTCACCATGGGTGGAGGAGCGACCGTTGGTCGGGTTGCGGGACTTCCGGGCGAAGTTGGGGGTTGAATCGCTTGCGGGAGCGCCGGTGTACGCTGGCCCGAGCTTTTCGTGCTCGGAAGGTCTTGAATTCTGGGCGGAAGGGGAGGGGTTCGGACGGCAGAGGGGCGTTGCGCACTTGGGGACTGACCTTCGTTCTGGCCTAAAACGGGCGAAACAAACAGTCCTCCACAGGCAACAAAGGTACTGGCCAGCAACCAGACGCGAAGGCCCGATCGGAGTGGGCTTCCGGTGAGTTTTGTAAAGATGGACATTCCGGCCATCCTTGGAGTTAACGGCAGACTCTTTCGCCCTGTGAAGTTGGGCATATCGGTTCGCGGGTAATTGGCAGGGCAAAACTGTAACCGGTCGCACGTCACGGCGTCAATATCAAGGACAAGAAGTTTCTGTGTGGCGTTACTCGGCCGGGTAGGGCCTGCCGTGAAGGATTCTCTGCACAGTTTTGGCGCAAGTTGTTCGATTTGTTCGATTTTGCAAAGGAACCGGTCCACATACTGCTTCCGCATGATGGGCCATTATTCAGCAATTTGCGGGCTGGCGTTTTTTGCGTTTTCGGTCACTGATTGGAACGATTCTTGCACCAAATGGGGCTTTCGGCGTGCCTGCCGACAAACTTGGCAGAACCGACAGAAAGGGACTAATCGATACCACCTGAAAGAATGGTCCGACCTGAATTACCGACAAGATTTTTGTCGATTTTGAAATTTTGCGAAGACTCAGTTGCAAAAAATTGCAGGTATGGTACACTGGCCTCTTGAGGCGGAGGCCAATAAGTGCTGGCAAATTTAACAAATAGTTCTCGAACCTTTCTGTCGGGCAATGCGTCGATTAACTGGCAGCGGACGGCTAGCAGGTTCTCAACGACCGGCTGGTCTTCGCGCAACAAGGGGTGTTGCCATGAGCGAGGTCGCAAAAGTCAGTACCGATTATCGTATCCCGGCCATGAAGGAGCTTTGCCTCCAGGTGGTCCGGTTTACACCCCGAGCCAAAAAGATTGAGCAGATGGCACGGGCGGAAGCCCTTTTGAGCGAAATCAAGCCCGACAAGTTTTATCCTTATAGCACCATTTGTTACAAAATCACCCGTTTTCGGCCAGACAAAAATATCGGCGAGTTTCTCGGCGAAGATCTGCGTCACGACCTGATTCTGTTCATCGAGGATGTCGCCGAATCCGTGCCGCTTAAGCCCGAAGAAGTGAATGAGAAATACTACACCCTCCAGGAGTTGGCGGAGAAATTCAATGTCTCCACGAAGACGATTACCAGGTGGCGGCGAGCGGGCCTCGTCAGTCGCCGGTTCCTGGTGGACGGGCGGGTTCGACTGGGCTTTCTGGAAAGCACCGTCGATCGCTTTGCCAAAGAGGAGGAAAAGCGAATCAAACGGGCGTCCCAGTTCAGCCAACTTAGTCCTCAGGAACGCGATGCCATCATCGAGCGGGCAAGGCGACTGGCCCAGGCCGGTGCTTGTCGTCCGGAAGTGACACGGCGGTTAGCCCTTCGCACAGGAAGAAGCATGGAAACCATTCGATACATATTGCAACAATTCGATCAGGCCAATCCCGAGATGGCGATCTTCCCGGAAACGCGGGGGCCGCTCAGCGAAGAAACCAAGGAGCGGATCTACCGCGATTACCGGGCGGGGGAGTCTCTGGATGTCATCGCCAAGCGGTACTGTCTCACCCGCGCCCGCGTTACGCGGATCATCGACGAAATGCGGGCCAAGCGGATTATGGAGTTGCCGCTGGATTACATTCCCAACGAAATGTTCGAGAAGGTGACTCCCGAGCAGGAGAAGGAGATTCTCGGACCTCCTCCGCCTGCGGAGCGCCCGCAGCGCGCGGCAAAGCTACCGCAGGGATTGCCGCCCTATCTCGCCAGTCTGTATGAGGTCCCGCTCCTCACGCAGGAGCAGGAAGTTCATCTCTTCCGGAAGATGAACTACCTCAAGTACAAAGCGTCCAAGCTCCGCGAACAATTGCGGCAAGAGATGGACGCCAGAAAGCGTCCCAACCGGGCCCTCATGGATGAAATCGAACGACTCTATGAGGAGTCGGTTAAGACCAAGAACGAGATCATATCGGCAAACCTCCGTTTGGTGGTGTCGATTGCCAAGCGACACGTGGGACCTGCCGAAAACTTCTTCGAGCTGGTCAGCGATGGCAATATGTCGCTCATTCGGGCGGTGGAGAAATTCGACTACTCCCGCGGCAATAAATTCAGCACCTACGCGAGCTGGGCGATCATGAAGAATTTCGCCCGAACCATCCCGGACGAACACCGTTATCGGGAGCGGTTCCGGACCAGCCAGAACGAACTCTTCACTCTGACCCAGGACGAGCGGTCGGACCAGGTGGAGCAGGAGGCCAACCAACTCCAGCGGGAAATTCAAATCCAGAATATTCTCCAGCGGTTGGACGAGCGCGAGCGGCAGATCATCATCCGACGGTTCGGCCTCGATCGGCAACAGGAACCGCTGACCCTCAAGGAGGTGGGGGCTGAGTTGGGCGTAACGAAGGAACGTGTTCGGCAGCTTGAAGCGCGGGCGATTAGCAAGCTCCGCAAGCTGGCAGAGGAAGAGAAGATCGATCTCTCCGATCTCGAATAATGCCACGCGGATAATCCCCCGAGGAGAGATCCTCGGGGGTCTCTTTTGTCACCGGATGGGGACGTCTATTGCCGTTGCTCTGGACCGAGACCAGGCAGGAGGGGCAAGCCACGGCCGCGTTTTCTAACTTTGGATGAACCCTGCCGTTTTATTCGGCCCTTTTCCGTAGGGGCAATTCGTCAGTTGTCCCTGAATCGCGTGGAGGCTCGCACGGATCCTCACAAAATGAGGGCGGGCGAGACTTCTGCGGAGCTTGCCGGTAGCACTCGGTGGGAGTAAAATGGCATCTCATGGGATTTGCGGCCGCTTGCAGCCATATCTGCTAAAGTGCCATCGTCGTCCCTGGGTCGGCCGGTGGGCGGCGATTAAAACTGAAAACAGCTTGCCGCGACGGCCCGGTTGTGCGTCGCGGTTTTTATTTAGGCACGAAAGTAGAGAGCAGCGAGCTGGTTCGGAGGAAGACCTGATTACGTCTTCCGTCATTCATTCCAAAGTTCCTGATTGAAAGAAACGGTGTCACCATGTCGAACAAGCCGACTGCTCAGCCTGAGACCAATCGCCCTCAAGGTTTCTCCACCCTCTGTGTTCATGGTGGTGAAGATCGTATAAAACCCTGCTATTCCATCACTGATCCAATTTTCTGTACGGCCACGTATACCTTTGAGAATACTCAGGCCGTCATCGAGTACGTCACCAAGAAGCTACCACGGGAAGAATACGGCCGATATGGCAATCCTACAGAGAAAGTGCTGGAAAGGAAGCTCGCCGCTCTCGAGGGTGGTGAAAGCTGTGTGACCTTCGCCACGGGGATGGCTGCCGTTGCATGTTATTTGATGGCCAAAGTCCGCCCCGGCGATGAAATCGTGATGTTCGATGAGTGCTATCATCGCACGCGGGAATTCTGCACCAAGGTGCTTGGCCAGTTTGGCGTGGTCACGCACCAGATTCCCGCCTGTGATTACGAAAAGATGGAGGCGGCCATCAACAAGCGGACCAGGCTCCTTATCAGTGAATCACCGACCAATCCGCATTTGAGTGTCGTGGATCTCGAGCGCTTCGCAGCACTGGGCAAAAAATACGGGGTGGAAACCCTCATCGATGCGACACTCGCCACACCCTACAACGTGCGACCGCTGGAATATGGGGTCGATTGCGTCCTGCATTCTTGTACCAAGTATTTAGGGGGGCACAACGACTTACTCGCAGGTGCCATTATCGGCCGGGAAGAGTTGCTTGAACCCGTCCGCAAGTTGCGGGGCGTGATGGGCATGGGAAATTCGCCACACGCCATCTATCTGTTGCTTCGCGGGCTGAAAACCTTCGAACTTCGCATGGAACGGCATAATCAGAACGGCCTGGCCTTGGCCCGATTTCTTGAAAAGCATCCGCGGGTGGAAAAAGTTTATTATCCCGGTCTGGAAAGCCATCGCGATTACGAGGTGGCCCGCCGCACCATGCGAGGATTCGGCGGACTGGTCACGTTCTTGGTCAAAGATGCTGATGCCCAAACCACCGCCCGCGTGGTGGATGCGGTGCGGATTCCTCGCATCGGTCCAAGCCTCGGGGGCGTGGAGTCGCTCATCGAGCAGCCCATGTACATGAGTTATCACGACTTCACTCCTGAACAGCGATTGGCGGTCGGTATTCCGGACAACATGATCCGGGTGTCCTGCGGGATTGAAAATACCGAGGACCTGATCGCCGATTTTGCTCAGGCGCTGGAAAAGATCTGATGCCGTCGCGACGATCCCGGGCCAGTCGAATAACTGGGTCCGTTTCATTCTTGGTTGACGACGAAAGCACCGGCTCTGAATCCCCAGTACTGGGTTGTCCTACTGCTGGTGAAAGCGTCACACACGGGGGCCGTTTCGATGAAGTTTCGCACCAGGGCCATTCATCTCGGGTTTGATCCTGATCCTCAAACCGGAGCGGTCGTTCCACCCATCCATCTGGCAACGACGTTTGCTCAGCCGGCAGCGGGAGAGTGGCGCGAATTCGATTACTCCCGCAGCGGAAACCCCACTCGGAAGGCCTTCGAAAACGCGATAGCGGCCCTCGAGTCCGGCGTGGGTGGGCTGGCGTTTGCTTCTGGAATGGCCGCCATTCACTGCGTCACTCAGCTTCTGCAGGCGGGTGATCACATCGTCACGGGCCAGGATATTTATGGTGGGACGTTCCGGCTTTTTCACAAGATCATCAACCGGGCTGGGATCTCGGTGACGATGGTTCCCACGAACGACCTGGACGCGGTGGAAAAGGCCTTTCAGCCGAACACCAGACTGCTGTGGTTGGAAAGCCCCGGCAACCCACTTCTGACGATCACCGATATTGTCGCCTGTGCAGAGATCGCCCATCGGCACGGAGTATTGGTGGGGGTGGATAGCACGTTTGCAACGCCGGCGTTAACTCGTCCCCTCGAACTGGGTGCGGACATCGTCATGCACTCAGCGACGAAGTACCTAGGCGGACACAGTGACGTGCTGGGGGGTGTCCTCGTGGTGCGGGATCCGGAGCTTTACCAACGGCTTTACTTCATCCAGAATGCCACAGGCGCGGTGATGGGGCCCTGGGAGTCATATCTCTGTCATCGCGGGTTGCGAACTCTGGAACTGAGAATCCGCGAACAGTGCCGGTCGGCCATGACTATCGCTCAGTTTCTGGCAGGGCATCCGGCCGTCAAGCGAGTGTACTACCCGGGCCTGCCGGATCACCCGGGCCACGAAATTGCAGCTCGACAGATGTCGGGCTACTTCGGCGCGATGGTGAGTTTTGAGGTACACGGGGATATCGGGACGGCGAGGAAAGTTGTCAATTCTACCCGTCTTTTCCATCTTGCCGTCAGCTTGGGAGCAGTCGAGTCGCTTATCGAACAGCCTGCGTTGATGTCCCATGCGAGTTACGATCCCGAGGCTCGTCGGGCCCACGGTATCAGCGACACGCTCATTCGCCTTTCCATTGGGCTGGAAGATCCCGAGGACCTGATCGCCGATCTTCAGCAGGCGTTAGCCCAGGTGGCATGACCGCGGAAGCTCCAAGCCTCACGCGGCAACCTAACTTTTCAGTCCGGCGTGGCTCCTCGCTGGCAAAATTTGTCGGTTGCGCAAGCTTTTCCGAAAGATCTGACTCTTCCGATTCCGATAACTTTATCGACGAATGGGTGTGAACTTCGCCCTTCCGGCCCATCGCGTTATTGCTGCTGTCCATAACAGGAGTTGCCTCATGTCCCGGCAAACGACTTTCGCTTGGTGCTGCGTCATTACTGTGGCATTCTCTGCCGCTGTTTGGGACTCCCCCGGGGTGGCGGCTGAAACGGAATACGTTGAACGGGCCACCGGTTCTCCTGTCGCCTACTGGAGCTCCCAGGTCCTGCGTCGTCAGCCGCCGAGCATTGAGGAGGTGACGCGGCCCCCGGCCAGACGTGTTTCCCGATCACACCCTGCTGTGAGAACTTCCACACCGGGCGAAATCACCTATCAGACGTTACCGACGTCTCAGGAGGCTATCGACGAATCCTCACCCGAGGTCATCCCGCCGGGTCAGCCGGTCATCACGAGTGGAATGGTGGACGAAGAGGGTGTGGAAACGGGCCTGGTGGAAGACGATGGCGTCGTCTATGAGCCGGGGGGCTTCATTCAGCCGGAGATATATTATGGCGGTGGTTTGCTGTTCGGACCGTGGATCCAGCACCTGAGTGTGTTCGCCGGTGCCCACGGGTTTAAAGGTCCCGCAGACCTTGGGCGAAACGGGAATTTCGGGCTCCATGAGGGCCTCAACTACTCCGCTCCGATAGGAGGGCCGTGGAATATTGGATATCAGATCGGCGTCCAGGTCGTGCACAGCGACTTTGCCGGGCACGAGGCGCTCACATGGTACGGTGACAATCTCGTTTCCCGCGGCAGTCGGGCCCAGATGTTCCTCACCGCAGGATTGTTTCACCGCCCTGACTGTGGCCGATGGCAGTGGAGTGTTCTCTTCGACTGGATGCACGATGACTTCTGGGTGGACTCCGATTTACTCCAGATTCGCCATGAAATCTCGTTCTTCCTCGATGACATGCGGGAAATCGGCTACATGGGCATGTACGGCGTCAAGGACGACATGCTCCTTTTGCCCGAGGATCCCCAGGATCCCGGTCGCGAGCAGTACCTTGATCTTTCCGTCCTCGATCGTTACGTGGTGTTCTATCGACGTCACTTCTGCCAAGGTGGCGAGGGCCGATTTTGGGCGGGGGTTTCCGGCTACGGGGATGGACTCATCGGGGCGGATATCACCCTGCCGCTCGACAACAGTTGGGCGTTTGAGGCCAATTTCGCCTATCTGGCGCCCAACACCGGGCGAGGCGTGGATGGACAGTTCGATGAAAACTGGAGTCTCTCCATGGGCCTGATCTGGTATCCGGGACGGCACGTCAGCGAGGCCCTCAACGATCTCTTCCGCTCTGTTCAGGGCGTGGCAGACAACACGAGCATGATGTTCCACGGTCGAGTCCGCTGAGCACCTTCAGCCGAACACCCGTTAACGGCCCCCCTGCGTGTGTCGCCAGCATGCGCAGGGCTTCTTTTTTTATTCCTTAACGCAAGACATCCTCCATGGTTGCAAAGCGGACGTGACAAGCACGTCCCGCCAAAGGCGGACCTGACGAGCAGGTCCCTCCGAAAGGTCGGAAAGGTACGCCTGTCGTGCCCAAAAGAGCGCAACGCGTGGTTCAACGTTGCAAAGGCGGACCTGACAAGCAGGTCCCTCCGAAAAGTCGGAGGGGCACGCTTGTCGTGCCCGCGGAAACGCAAGACATGATCCAGGAGGGACGCCTTCCACGGCGTCCGTCGAACTGTGTCGCTTCTTGACATAGCCGACTGAGTTGATTGCAATAAGGCGAGCATGAAAATCACTGTCAGGTACAGCCAGCAGTCTTTTGCGAGAAAGGCCAGACCCATGTCACAGAAAACTCACCGACGTGATTTCCTCAAGTGGAGTGCCCTGGGCACATCCATTGTGGGCATCCCCCAATTTCTGCCGGCCACGGTCCTGGGGCTGGACCAGACCGTTCCGCCCAGTGAAAAAATCACTCTGGGCGTGATCGGGATTGGTCCTCGGGCAACTTACGACTTGAATGCCATTCTCAAATTACCGGACGTCAAATGCCTGGCTATCGCCGATGTGCAGGCACGTCGCCGCGAAGCGGGGAAACGTCTGGTGGACAGCTTCTACGGTAACAGCGACTGCGCAGTCTATCGCGATATGAGGGAACTGCTGGCACGTCCCGACATCGACACCGTTCTCATTGCGACGGGAGACCGCTGGCACGCGCCTGCCTCCATCATGGCGGCAGAAGCGGGCAAAGACGTGTACAGCGAAAAGCCCTGTGGCATCACGATCGCCAAGTGCCAGCAACTCGCGGAGACCTTCCAACGCACTAAGCGTATTTTCCAGGCGGGGACTCAGCGTCGCAGTGTCCCCAACTTCCAGTACGCCGTTGCGCTGGCTCAGAGTGGGAAGCTGGGGAAAATCCACACCGTGTATGCGTCGGTCTATGAGCCGCAACTCGAAAACGGCTGGCTGCCGCGAGAACAGACGCCCCCTCGCGATGTGGTGGATTGGAATCTGTGGTTGGGACCCGCCCCATGGCGGCCCTACAACCATACCTATGTGGACGGAGGCTGGCGGGGCTATTTTGATTTTGACTTCGGTGCGCGACTCCTGGATTGGGGAGCCCATACCGTTGATCTGTGCCAGTGGGCCCTGAAGGCCGACAATACAGTGCCCGTGCGTTATGTTCCCGAGAAAGACCGGATCGTATGCTACTACGCCGACGGAGTGAAGCTGATTCTGGACTTTTTGAAAACCCCGTTTGGCGATCGTTCTCCAAAATTCATTACCCGGTTGGGAACCTGTCCAGTTCGCTTTGTGGGCGACGAGGGTTGGGTAGAAACCGGTGATGAGGGAGGCATTGAGGTTCAGCCAGAGTCACTCAAGAAGGAACTTCCCGAAGCAGTCACTCGCGTCAAGGGTCTGGATGTTTCAGCCCACGCTCGCAACTTCTTCGACTGCGTTCGCTCGCGCGAAAAAACGGTCACCAATGAAATGATCATGCGGCGGTCGCACGTGGCCTGTCACGCGGCAGCCATCGCATGGATCCTCAACCGCGAGCTTCGCTTCGATCCAGAAAAAGAACGGTTTCCGGACGACGAGGAAGCCAATCTCCTTTGTGCACGTCCGGAAAGAAATCCCTGGTCGGAGACGGGTGTCTGATACCGCCATACCGACCCGGCGAGTGGTGGATTCTCGCGAGTTTTTAAAAAGCGGTAGGGAGTTACTCATCGGCCTCCCTACGGCTTGCGTCATTTGTATGAAGCTTTACGGGCGGGTATGAGCGAGCTATTGCAGCCGTCAGGAAGCGGCCTGGACGAGGGCATCCTTGAGCCGATCCTTGGATTGAACACCGGTGAACTTCTGCACCACTTGGCCGCCCTTGAAGATCATCAGGGCGGGAATGGCGGTCACCTGATACCGCACAGCCAGGTTCTGGTTTTCATCCACGTTGACCTTGCACACTTTCGCCTGACCAGCCAATTCTGTGGCCAGTTGCTCGACGGTCGGTGCAATCATCCGACACGGGCCGCACCAGGGAGCCCAAAAGTCGACGAGCACTGGCACATTGGCCTGCAGAACTTCTTTATCGAAATTGGTTTCGTTGACTTCAATCGCTTGACCCATCGCACACAATCCCCGTCGGTTCTCGTACGTTGACACGAATATCAATTTTGCTACACCAGTGTGCAATCCTGGAAAATGTGACCAAAAGGCTTATTGCCGATTATACGGAAATAGTTTCTGTCGTCAATTGCGTAAATGTTTGACCTTCACTCAGTGTGCCCGCAGATTGGATCGCAGAGAGTTTTCTCGGGCACGACACGTTGTCGCGGGCACGACAGGCGTGCCCCTCCTTTTTTTGCGGAGGGACCTGCTTGTCAGGTCCGTTTGGCTTTGTCCTCGGGACGCCTCATGGGTTTGTGGGAAAAGTGGGGATGACTCAGTGCCTCCCCTGGTTGCACAACCACAGAGTTGCCGATTAGAATTTCCCTCGACTCATAAGCTTGTCCCGTTAAGAAACACGGCTGTGGCACCGGTTCCCTATGCATGCGAGGGTTGCGCCGATGTTGAATGAAAAACTGCTTCTGCGGATTCGACTGTGCATTCTGATGTTCTTCCAGTTTTTCGTGTGGGCCTGCTGGATGGTGCCCATCGGCACGTTCGGCCCTTCGGTGCGGGGATTCACGGGATCGGAGATGGGGTGGGTGTTTTCCACCACGGCGATCGCCGCCATCGTATCACCCCTTTTTGTGGGCTTTGTGGCGGACCGCCTCTTTGACACCGAAAAGATCCTCGCGGTGCTGCATCTTATTGGCGGAATCTGCCTCATTCTGACGGGCGTGCAAACCAGTTTCTGGCTGTTTTTCATCTTTCTACTTGTAAACACGCTCGCCTTCATGCCCACGCTGGCGCTGGCGAATTCACTCACGTTTCGTAACCTGGACGATCCAGCCACTTTTCCCCGAATTGCCATGTTCGGGACAATCGGGTGGATCATCTCCGGCTGGATTGTGGGGCTGTTCATCGGCGAGCGGAGCCCTGCTTTCTTTTATCTCGGCGGGGCTGTGGAAATCCTTCTGGCCGCGTATGTCCTGACCCTTCCCCATACTCCGCCCCAGGCCAAGGAGGCGGGAATCGCGGATCTGCTTGGTCTGGGCGCAGTCAAACTTCTAAAGGATCCGGAATTCCTCCTGTTTACTCTGTGCGCGTTTTTGATCGGCATTCCGGCTGTGTATTACTTCGTCAGCGCCAACCTCTACCTGACGCAGATCGGGGCGCCGGCGCCCACCGCCTTGATGACCATGGGCCAGGTCTGCGAAATCGTAGCGATGGCCATCATGCCGATCTTTATCGCCCAGTTGGGCCTGAACAAAGTACTGGCCCTGGGAATGGCCGTCTGGGCCCTGCGCTACCTTCTGTTTGCCTCCGAGGTGTATCCGCTGGTCCTCTTGGGAATCCTCGTCCATGGTTTTTGCTACGTCTTTGTGTATGTAGGTTCCTATATCTTCGTTGATACCAAGGCTCCGCGGGAATTGCGTGCCAGTGGGCAAAGCTTCATTGCTTTCCTCATGCTGGGAGTGGCCTGGCTCATCGGGGCCAACCTCGCCGGCCGAACGAACGACGCCTATCCCGCTAAAGTGAGCACCTTGATGACCGCGCGGATCATTCCTGAGGGCGTCACGCTTCCCTCCTGGAACGAACTGGCGCAGGATTTTGACCAAAACAAAGACGGAATTATCACGTCGGATGAGATCCAACAGGCTCTCAACAATGTTCCGCAAGGGCAAAAACAGGAAGATCGGCGAAAGCTGTTCGATGCCCTCAAGGCGGTGACACGTCTTGTGCCTGCTTCCACGTTTGGACACGTCCAGGCAGCCGTAGCAGGGAAGTCAGTGTACATCACAAAAACGGACTACCTGGCGGTCAACCGTCTGGGCTGGCGAGATATCTGGCTCTGGCCTGCCATCATGGCCCTGGTGGTCTTCGGTCTGTTTACGCTGGGAATGCCGAAGAAAAAGGAACAGGCCGGTGAGGAACCCCCCGGTGAGGAGGCCGCTTCACAACCTCAGGAGGCGCCGGCGGACACAGCGGCGTCCATGCCCGAGTCAGAGTCCGCAGCTCCCGCCGAGTCAACCCCGCCATCGCAGCCCGAGGCCCCACCGGAAACACCATCCGATGAACCCGCGCCCCCGAGCGAGCCCGGCACGTTCGGCTAGGCAAAACGTTTTTCGTGGGGATCGGTGGTGCTGACGAGGGCCGTCTCGTCTCCGCACGCTCTGGGAGTCCGCGAAGGACATGCCGTGCGGAGGCGGAAGAATTTTTACGCGCACCAGGGCCGGTCACGCTTTCCAAGCTTGCGATAGGCGTCCAGGAAGATGGCCACGTCTTCCGCAATTTGAAAATTCAAACATTCCGACGATGAGGAAGTCCGCCCCATTCCGCAGTGCATAGGGGAATCCCTGCCGCGGATGAATGGCCCCTGCTGCGAGCACTTTGAAGGCAAACCACGGCTTGGCGACCGTCTTCATGAACTCAATCGTTTCCTCCGGATTGAGACACCACATATTGTCGTTGAACGCGAACGGCTCGCTCCGCCGCGGCTTGTGCCAGCAGAAGTCTTCTCGCAACTCTTTAGGTGTCGCGGACCAGTATTGGTCACTGTGCAGTGTTTTGACGTAGAAGTCCGCGCCGATCCCGTTTTTCTCGCATTCCACGGTGACCGTCAGCGAATGGCTGCCGATGCCCGCGGGAACCCCCGCTTCCTTGATGCACTCCACGGTGTTGGCCAGCACATCCAGTCGACCGGCCATGACGGGAGGTTCGCTGCGGCCACCATGCGTGTAGAGCATCGTCGCCCCGTGGCTGAGCACCTCGTCGATCTCCCGGCGAACGGCGTCTTTGTTGGAGTCCGGGGTGATGCAAACAATGGCCTGGAGTTTACCTCCGCGTTCTCTGTTGTACTTTTCCACAAGAGGAAGGCAGGCGGGATTGCACTGGATGGTGTTGATCCCGTGGGCCTCGGCAAGGGCGAGGGTCTCGAACACTTTCGCCTCGGTATTATACGCCTTCAGAAGTCGGGAAATATAGACAAGGTCCCGACTGTGGGCGAAGCCCCCGATAAGATTGCCGCCGATGACCAGCCGGCTGATCGAGATGTCGCGAACTTTGCCTAGGGGCATCTCCGTGGCGGCTTCGCGCGCTACGCTGTTTTCTTTGGATCCAGCACTTTGCTGGGCGGCCAGCAGAATCCGCTCTTCACGACTGGCAGCCGCACCCGTGGCGGCGACGAATGCTGCCGTACTCAGAAAACACCGCCGGGAAGTTTGGTGGCCCATACCGGCTGATCTCCTTTTCCCCACAATCGACGACACCTAAACGGGGCGTCCCCCTCCCAGGTCAACCTGCTGATTATTTTAATCGCGGTCGACTGGCAATCGAAGAGCGCACAAGCCACGGAGGATCGTCCCCGTATACACAGCCGGGCCCGTCGTGGGGAGGCTTGTTATCCTGCCACCCAGCCCCCCCGGTCATTGCGGTGACAGTCGGTGAAATCCCAAACCTCGGAATGAGATCAGAAATGATTTTGGTCCGTTGGTTTTCCCGGGAATCAATAATTAACCGCAAGATACGCGTGTCCGTCCGTTTTTAACAGGTTGGCAATCACGAGCCTCCAAGCCGCCAACTGTCCAGGCGCAATGAAAAGCCACCGCTCGGTGTGCGGCGGCCTGTTCGTGCAACGAAAATTCCAGGTTGTCTGCCTGGAGCTTCCCCGCGGAGCGAGTCACTTCACTCACTCTCCGCTCTTGCTCCCGCTTTTGCTTGTGGAAGACTTACTGGAGCCTGAGTCACTGGAACCGTTGCCATTATCGCGGGAGGCTGCCTTTTTGTAGGATTCGCTCCTGTAGTCGGTGCAGTAGAAGCCTGATCCCTTAAAAAGAATGGCTCCCCCGGGTCCGATCACTCGGCGGAGCTTATTCTTCCCGCATGCGGGGCATTTCCGCAGAGGTTCTGCCGTAATCGACTGGAACTCTTCAAACGTATGCTCACACGCTTCACACACGTATTCGTAGGTTGGCATCGTCAACTCCTTCCCCTGCACAAGACTGATGTTCCAAATTGTCTGTTGCGACTTGTCTGTTTTGATAGCGACAGGTATACGCCTGAGAATTGTCTCATCTTCTTCCGGCCAAACACGCCTGGGACCCTGACGGCCCAACAAGCCGGGAGTTGATCGCAGAAGGCCTCCCCGGACCACGTCACGCCGGCGGGTGATTGTTCGAGGGTCCCTCGGCCGTGCCCGGTTCTACCGGCTCACTGGCCCCTTCCCCACCTGGTCCGGGAAGGGCCATGGACACGACTACCTGGCTTGGTCGGACGACGCGGTCATGGAGCACAAACCCCTCCTGGGCGACATAAAGGACGGTGTTGGGTGGCACATCTCCCGTCGCTTGCCTGGAGATGGCATGGTGGAGGTTGGGGTCAAACGGTTGGTGCAGTGCCTCGATCTTCCGGCACTCGTGCTTGGCCAGCACATCCTCCCATTGCTTGAGAATCATGCGAATACCCTGAAGGAGCTGACCAATATCATGGTTTTGCTCCGCCGATTGTGCCGCGCGCTGGAGGTTATCGTACACCGGCAGCAGATCACGAATGAGCTCGATGGCCGCGTACTTCCGCTCCTCCGCGAGTTGCCGCGCGATCCGCTTTTGATAGTTCTCCAGCTCCGCCTGCCAGCGCATCGCGCGGTTGCGGAAGTCCTCCACCTCCTGCTTCAGCGCCGCAATCTGCTTTTCATAATCTTCCGCAGTCAGCACGGTTTCTCCGGCCGGAACCTGTTCCTGATCGGCCGTCGAACCGTTCGCGCCGACTTCAGATTGTTTCTCCATCGAATTACTCATTTTTTCCCTCTGAGTCACCTCTGGTTGATTTTCGTTTTCGGGCAACAGGCTTTCCCCTTCAGCGGTATTTTGTGCGACCGCTTGGGTCGCCTCAACTTCCTGACGTTCTCGCTCCTCGTGTGTGTGCTTGTTGGTCATGGCGGGAACTCCTCTGTGGTGTCGGATATCCAAAGGGCCAATCTGACACCCAAGGGCTCACCTGCACGCAAGGGCTGCAATTGCCGTGCCAGCGCTAAGAGCGGCCGCCAAGGTATTCCTTAATTTTGGCAAAAAAGCTCTTTCGCTCGGGCAAAACCTCGGTGTGTTCCAGCTCGGCCAGCTCGCGGATGAGGCGTTCGTACTGGGGGCTGACTTTTTTGGGGACCTCGATATACACTTCCACGAGGAGATCGCCCCGGCGTCTGGACCGCGTGGGGAGTCCTCGCCCGGAGAGGACAAAGACGGCTCCGCTTTGAGTCCCTGGCGGAATGCTCAGGGTGTCGTGCCCTTCCAGCGTGGGGATTTCTATGGTCGCGCCGAGCACTGCCTGGCTGTAACTGATGGGAACCCGGCAAACGAGATTCGGCCCTTCACGCCGAAAGATGGGATGCTCCTTGATCCTGACCACACAGTAGCAATCACCCCGAGGGCCGCCGGTCAGGCTGATCTCACCCTCCCCGGCCAGTCTCAACCGCGTGTTTTCATCGACCCCGGGCGGAATGCGAACTTCCCGGGTGACTGTTTCCCGGACCACCCCCCGTCCGCGGCATTCGGGGCACGGATCGCGAATCGTCTGGCCTGCGCCGTGACAGGCCGGACAGTCTGTTTGAATGGTGATGAAACCCGCCGACTGACTTACCCGTCCGCGACCACCGCAATACCGGCACACCTCTGGCCTGCTCCCCGGGCGGGCACCTGATCCCTGACATCGCGAACAGACGGCGTGCCGTTCGATGGAAACCGTCTTGGTCGCCCCGTGGGCCACCTCCCAGAGGTCGAGCGTCACTTCACACAGGATGTCCTCCCCTTTGCGGACCGCGCGACGACGTCGTCCAAAGCCTCCGAAAATATCCCCGAACAGATCGTCGCCAAAAAAGCTGCTGAACAGATCGAAGATCTCGCTGACGTCGTGGAATTCTCGCGGCTGATAGGCCCCGGACAAACCCGCATGCCCGTACCGATCGTAGATCGCCCGCTTTTCCGGGTTGCTGAGCACCTCGAAGGCCTCCGAGGCCTCTTTGAATTTTTCCACGGCCTCAGGATCACCGGGATTCCGGTCGGGGTGGTATTTCAGGGCGAGTTTCCGGTACGCATCGGCAATTTCCTTGTCTGTAGCGTTCCGGGATACGCCGAGAATCTCGTAATAATCGCGTTTTTCCGACATCGTGGCCATGGCTCAGGCTGATTCGCGGGAACACAAACAGACAATACCCCAGTTTTTGCGCCACTTCGCGATGACGTCAACGTGTTCCCCAATAGTCAGACGGATCCGTGGAAATCCTGACTCGCGCTATTATATCACACAATCGCCGCATCCCCTCGAGCGCTCGAACGGCCGAAAAGAGGCCTGACGGCTCCGGTAAACGCGGTCATAACAGGGAACATGGGCCACCCCCATACCGGAGGTGGCCCAATTCCGCATTTTCTCTTTCAGACCGTCAGGCCGGACGATGTCGCTTGATCAGCGAACCACGCCCTCCACCGGTACTTCTTCCTCTTCCTCCTTGGGCACGTCCGTCACAAGGACTTCCGTCATGAGCATCAGTCCTGCGATGCTCGCGGCATTTTCCAGGGCACAACGAACCACCTTGGTGGGGTCGATGATCCCGGCTTTGAACATGTCCACGTACTTCTTGGACATGGCGTCGAAACCGACGTTGGTGTCCTTTTCGAGGACCTCCTGGACCACCACCGATCCGTCGAGACCCGCGTTTTCGGCGATCTGCTCAAGTGGTTTGGAAAGTGCCCGATAGACGATGTCCACGCCGATCTTTTCGTCACCGCGAGCATTCGCCCGTGCTTTCTCCACGGCTTCACGGCAGCGGAGGAGCGCCACGCCACCACCCGGCACGATGCCCTCTTCAGCGGCAGCCCGCACCGCGTGGAGCGCGTCTTCCACCCGGGCTTTAGTCTGCTTCATTTCGGCCTCTGTGGCACCACCGACCTGAATGACCGCAACGCCACCAGACAGCTTGGCCAGCCGCTCCTGGTATTTCTCGCGATCATAGTCGCTGTCGGTGGTTTCGATGAGGTGCCGGAGTTGATCGCACCGGGCCTTGATGTCGGCGGGCTTGCCCGCACCTTCCACAATCGTGGTCTTGTCGCGGTCCACGGTGATCTTTTTCGCTCGGCCAAGATGTGTCAGCTCGACATTTTCGAGCTTCATGCCGAGGTCTTCACTGATCAGCGTCCCACCGGTGAGGATGGCGATGTCACCCAGCATGGCCTTGCGACGATCGCCGAATCCCGGTGCCTTCACGGCACACACCTGGAGGACGCCGCGGAGCTTGTTGACCACCAGCGCGGTGAGGGCTTCGCCCTCCACGTCCTCGGCAATGATCAAGAGCGGCTTGCCCGTGTGAGCGACCTTTTCCAGAAGCGGGATCAATTCCCTGAGATTGCTGATCTTCTTTTCATGGATGAGGATGTACGCATCCTCAAAATAGCAGTCCATCTCGGGTACTCGGTTGATGAAGTACGGCGAGATGTACCCTTTATCGAACTGCATGCCTTCCACGACTTTGTAGGTCGTCTCGGCGGTCTTGCCTTCCTCGACAGTGATCACACCGTCCTTGCCGACCTTTTCCATCGCTTCGGCAAGCAGTTCACCGATCTTCCGGTCGTTGTTGGCACTGATCGCACCAACGTTGGCCAGGTCGTTCTTACTTTCGACTTTCTTGGCGATCGTGATGAGGTGAGAAACCGCGGCTTCGACAGCGCGGTCGATTCCACGACGGATGGCCGTCGGATTACTCCCGGCAATGACGTTCCGCAGGCCCTCTTTGTAAATCGCCCGGGCCAGCACAGTCGCGGTGGTGGTTCCGTCGCCGGCCACATCCGATGTCTTGGACGCGACCTCTTTGACGAGTTTCGCGCCCATATTCTCGAAACGATCTTCCAGTTCGACTTCTTTTGCCACGGTGACACCGTCTTTGGTCACCTGCGGCCCACCGTAGGACTTGGAGAGGATCACGTTATGGCCGGCGGGACCGAGAGTCACCGCAACCAGATCAGCCAGCTTATCAACGCCGCGCAGCAGCTTCGCGCGGGCCTGATCCTGAAACAACAGTTGCTTTGCCACGTCTGGGGCTCCTTATATTTGCAGGACCTCCCGATTGATTCCCAACCAGAATCACTTCACGATCTTCGCCAACACGTCGGACTCGCGGAGAATCTTGATTTCTTTTCCTTCGATTTCGATGTCCGTCCCTGCGTACTTTCCGAAGATCACCTCATCACCCACAGAGACAGACATCTCTGTGCGTTTGCCGTTGTCGAGCAGGCGGCCTGGCCCCACCGCCAGCACCCGTCCACGTTGCGGTTTCTCTTTCGCTGTATCGGGCAGGACGATACCGCCCGGGGTCGTCTCTTCCGCTTCCAGAGGTTCCACAACAATCCGATCATCCAACGGCCGCAACTTGATTTCGCTCATCGTCGCACACCCTTTTTCCTGAAAACAACCTGACTCCGTTTATTCCTGTTTTCACACGCACCTATCATGAACCTACGGAAGACAGGGCAACCTGTCGCTGGTGCTCTGCTGCCACTGTCTTCCCCATCTCGGCCGCATCGTCGGGCCGGACCAAACTTCGGCAACGGTTGCCGAAGGCTGTCTTCTCCGTACAGGGCCGCGCTTCTGCCGCGACCCGAGACGCAATATATATTGATCCGCACGGCCTCTTGGCCGCCGGGTTGCTCAGTAGTCAAAATCCTCGTCGTGGTGACCCGGCTTCTTGTCGGTCTCCTTCTTGGGGATCTCGGTGACGAGGCAGGAGGTGGTCAGGAGGAGGCTCGCCACACTGGCCGCGTTCTGAATCGCCACCCGAACCACCTTTGCCGGGTCGATGATACCTGCCTCGAACATGTCACAATACTGGTCTTTTTCGGCGTCGTAGCCCTCGTTTTTCTTCATTTTGCGAACCTGCGCCACGACGACCGCCCCATCCTGACCAGCATTCTCGGCAATGGTTCGCAGGGGAACTTCCAGAGCGGCTTCAACAATCTTTGCGCCGAGGGCTTCGTCGCCGGTCAGTTCGAGTTTCTCCAGCGCCTTCGCCGCCCTCAGAAGGGCCACGCCGCCACCCGGCACGATTCCCTCTTCCAGGGCCGCCTGGGTTGCGGCCTTGGCATCTTCAATGAGGTATTTCCGCTCTTTCATCTCGGTCTCAGTGGCCGCACCGACGAAGATCTGGGCCACGCCACCGGACAGTTTGGCCAGTCGCTCCTGGAGCTTTTCGCGGTCGTAATCGCTGGTCGTCGTTTGCAGTTCTTTCTTGATCTGCTCGCACCGACCTTCGATTTCCTCCTTGCTACCCGCACCACCGATGATCGTCGTGTCATCCGCCGTGACGATCACTTTCTTGGCCTGCCCGAGATCACTCAGCTTCACCGATTCGAGATTGATCCCGAGGTCCTTAAAGATCGCCTTGCCGCCGGTAAGGATGGCGATATCACCGAGCATGGCCTTGCGGCGCTCGCCATAGGCGGGAGCCTTGACCGCACACACGCTGAGGATACCGCGGAGCTTGTTGACGACCAGCGTCGCCAGAGCCTCTCCTTCCACATCTTCAGCGATGATGAGGAGCGGCCGATTCGTCTTGGCCACGGCCTCGAGGAGCGGCACCAGCGATCGCGCGTTGGAAATCTTGTCCTCGTGAACCAGGATGTAGCACTTCTCCAGTTCGCAGGTTTGCTCCTCCTGATTGGTCACAAAGTGCGGCGAGAGGAAACCGCGGTCGAATTGCATCCCTTCGATGAATTCCACGGTGGTCTCGGCCTGCTTTCCTTCCTCCACCGTGATAGCGCCATTCTTGCCGACTTTCATGAAAGCGTCGGCCAGCACTGCGCCGATCGACGGATCGTTGTTGGCCGCAATGGTCGCAATCTGGGCGATTTCTTTGCGGTTTTTTTCGTCAACCGGCTGGGCCATCTTTTTGATGGCCTCAACCACGGCATCCACGGCCTTGTGAATCCCCCGGCTGAGCGCCATGGGGTCGGCACCGGCCGCGATCATTTTCAGGCCTTCCTTGAAGATGGCTTCCGCCAGGACCGTCGCGGTGGTCGTGCCATCGCCGGCGACGTCATTGGTCTTGGACGCTGCCTCGCGAACTAATCGGCAGGCCAGATTTTCATTGGGGTCTTCCAGATCGATGTCCTCAGCCACGGTCACGCCGTCCTTGGTGACCTTGGGTGAACCCCATCCTTTGTCCAGGACGGCATTGCGACCTCTCGGACCAAGAGTGGCCTTCACGGCCATCGCCAATTTGGTAACACCCGCTGCTAACGCCTGTCGTGCCGACTGGTCGAAAACAAGGTTTTTCGCCACTGGAAGATCCTCCTTTGCTCACAGAATGCCAATTGTTTCCCGGACATGCCCGATTGGTCGGGGCGGTTTGTCGTACCACGCAAAACAAACGAGAGAGAGAGAGAACTCGCTCCCCTGTGCTTGCCGACGTTGGAGCGGGCCCAATTCAACCCGCCACGGATACTCGTTGTTTCCCCTCCTTAATGGGGAACACCTCCCGCCGCAATAGCAAATTGTCCCGCCCCGCAATGGAGCGCGATGTGAAAACTGTCGCCGTTCGTGCGGTGCAAGCTGTGTGCCAAGACCCGTCTATTAGCGCAAGTAATGAATTGAGCGCAAATTAGAGATGCAACTCCAACCTGGACGATCGCCCGTCTTGGCACAGCCTTTCCAAGTTGGGTGCCAAATTGGCAGTTCGGGCCATTCTGCCGGCTCATCCTGTTTGAGGGATGCTCGCCGTCGTCCTGTCAAAAGGACGGTCCCATCTCCTCGGCGGTAGCGAATCTGTCAATTTAACCCGAAGAGGAGTCGCCACTTTTTGGTTTGACACCATCGCCCCATGACCTAGGCTTCTCATAGAGCCCCTTGGAAAGACGGTTGCGTGCCAGGTCCCAGAGCCTCGATCACTCTTGACTGCGAGGAGTGGGAGAGGTTGCAGGTCGCTGATCCTGCTGAGTCGAACGCACAACCGAATTGACGGCGGCTATTCATAGGAAACTCGTCTGGCCATCTTTTCCGAACCCCGGAGAGTCGGCACCGCTGGACTGATGGTGAGCTGCTATGGTCACATACCGTCCTGCATCGACCATTGAAGACTGGATTGCGGCCCTGCGACTGGTCTATCACACCTACGTTCGCGCAGGACTGATCGCCCCGAATAAGTACATGCTCCGGGTAACTCCCTATCACCTGCTGCCCACCACTGACTTGTTTATTGCCTGCGAGGGACCGCGCGTCATTTTAACGATGTCCCTCGTGCGGGATGGAATCCTGGGAATCCCCGCGGAGGCGGTGTATCCTGAGGTGATCGGTGTACACCGCAAGGAACGCCGTGTTTTCGGGGAGGTGACATGCCTGGCCGGTGAGGAGATCGGCAACACCGGGCTTTCGCACTTCATTGAGCTTGTTCGGTTACTCGCCCAATACGCCCGATTTACGGAACACCTCGACGAAGTCTTCATTGCCGTCCATCCCCGGCACGCGCTCTTTTACGAAAAGTTCTTGGGATTTGAACAGGTGGGCGACGTGAGAGAGTACCCCAGCGTGCAAAACCGGCCTGCTGTCCTTCTCTGTTTGGACGCCACCACCTTGCAGCAGCGTCATCCGCGAGCCTACCAGATTCTTTTTGGTTCACCGCTATCAAAAGAACAGCTCTGGCCCGCGCGCCTTCCCGTCGAACACCGGCGCCTCCTGGAACCGTTCGTAGACAAAAGATTCGTCCCGGCGCCGCTGGCGGCCCATGCGGAATGGCAGACGAACGCAATCCCGCTGGCACAGACATCTCAATAAGCGCGAAGACCAAAGGGGCTCCGTGCCTTTGAGGTGAAGGTCGGCGTTACGTGTCTCCCGTCTTAACCCATCGCCAATTTTCGTATCTTGTAGGGGCCATTCATGGATTGCCCCTATCAAACAGAAACCGGACTGTGCACACGGTGCGCGATTGGTGAAATGGAAGATCCAATGCGGGAATAGACACCGGACAAGCAGCTTGCACCGGGAGACGCTCCAGAAAGGCACGCTTGTCGTGCCCGCTGAAAGGCAAGGCATGGTCTAACGTTGAAATGTGGACGTGAGAAGGACGTCCCTCCGGAGCAGTCCCTTTCCGCGCGCGAACGCCCTTGCACATAGGACGTTACAAGGATTGGGGGCAATTCATGAATTGCCCCAACAACACAGCCAGCGTTTTGCCTTTCACAGATCCTTTCAAAAACTCGGGATGTGTCAGGTCGGTTTATCGTCGGGTCCAAACGCCGTGGGTCGCTGAGACCGAAGCCCGGCTGCACGCAGACCCCGAATGGCCGGTAAAAAATCTTGGCTGTGGACGCTTTGTCCGGAGGACGTGGTCGGGAAGCGTTCTACTCCACCGTTGTCGAGGCAAAGGCGGAAGATGTGCTGACATCGATGCTACTCCATGTGCTGGAGTGTGGAAGTGACCTTTCATGACAGCAAGCAGCACCTGGGATTGGAAGAACCCCAAGAATGGAGCGAGCAGGCTCGAAGCCTTGGCCGCGATATGGCATACAATGCATGCCAACGCGATGACAGAACTTGCGATAATTTGCCCCAGAGGGTTGTAGGCGACTGGTGCGGGAGCGGCCCCACCGTAGCAGAGGGCCACTACATATCTCTGGATACACTCTATCACGAGGCCGCCGGGCCTGAAGCAAACACCACACAGCAGCACACTATCAAGGTAGCTGCGGCAGGCGAAGGAAATAGATTGCACGGCCAAGAAATTTGCCTATCCCACAAGGTGGACGCAACATGGAGTAGATAGGTAGCTAATAGCACGAGGTGGCACAACGTGCTCCCCCTAAGCTCCCCGGCCAGGGCTCGAACCTGGGACCTGGCGGTTAACAGCCGCCCGCTCTACCTGCTGAGCTACCGGGGAATCTACCTGCCAAGCTACGAGGGAACTACTCGGCTTTAGAAAGGCAGTCCAAATCTATCCAGGCGGATAGCCGTTGCCTCTTCGGCCTCGGGGTCTCGGAGCCTATCCAAAAACCAGGCACCACCTGAAAATTCACATCAATTTCGAGGTTTTTGGACAGAGCCTCAGCTCCCACCGTGGACCAAGCGCTCCCAACACGCCCCGAACGCCGTTCCACCTGGCTCCCCTGTTTGCCATCCACCGGATATTTTATCCTAATGTCCCTTCCACCCTCGATCAAGGCCGGGACTAACAAGATTGCAGGTTTTGATTGGGCCCGATGCGGAGCCAAGGAATCTCTCGATGAATCTACAATTCAGCCGAGTTGCGGTTGGCCGATCCGCTTAGCGTCACGCCGAGGGGCCTGCTTAAGAGAATGGCGGCTTGCACGAACGTCGGCGTCTTGCTTCCTCGTTAACAGAAAAAAATACAACTACAGTTGGCAATAGAACCACCCGGTGGTTCTACATGGGACGGAATGGCGACAGCAAGCAGCCCGCGATCCCTGCCACGGAAAGCTTTCAATAACCGTTCACCAAGAAGATATGAAAGCTCAGGAGCGTCGCAACCACCATGCGATCAACCCTTACTGGTATGAGTTCAGCCGAGTCTTCGTCCGGCTTTGGGCGGCGCTCATGTTCCGAATCCGGTACTTTGGTGTCGAGAATGTCCCTCGCGAAGGTTCCCTCCTCGTCGTATCGAATCACCAGAGCCATCTCGATCCGCCTCTCATCGGGGCGGGTATTCCTCGGACGATGCACTACCTGGCCAGGAAGTCGCTCTTCCGCTTTCCTCGCTTTGCGCAGCTTATACGTTCCTATGGTGCGATCGCTCTTGATTTGAGCAATCCCCTGAGCGGTCTCAAAGAAGCCCTGGCCTGTCTGCAAAGCGGGGAAGCGGTCCTCATCTTCCCGGAAGGAACCCGATCACCCGACGGCGAGCTTCATCCCTTTCACAAAGGATTTCGGATGCTGGCGGTACGGTCTCAGGCGAGGATTCTTCCCACCGCTATTGAGGGTGCCTTCGCTGCCTGGCCGAAATGGAGAAAATGGCCAAGACCTGGACGGATCGCCGTCCGTTTTGGTGTCCCCATAACACCGGACGAGTATCTATCTCTGGACGAAGACGCGTTTCTCGGCCTCGTCGAAGATCGCGTTCGCGAATGCCTCTGGGAGTTGCGGAGCACAGCATTCCCCGCGGGTGTCCCCCGGCCAAGATAGCGGCATGGGTTCTATGCAGCTCAAGCTGCTTTGACAATGGTGGATATCTGCACCGCCGATGCTCACGATCCACCGGGCGTAACCGACCAGGCGATGACCTGCTGAGGTGTGGCAACGACGAGCACGGGGGCTCCCGAATGCTGCGCAACGGCCACGCCCGTGATCAGTTCGCCCACATTGAAGCGGTCCACGAGCTGGCCAGCCTTATCCAGAATGTGGACCGATCCGTCCGCACCGACGAGAATCCACTGCTCCGTCTTGCCGGGAAGCAGGCGACCGTGCACGATTTGTTCCACTGGATATTGGACCATCCCCTTGGGAAGCGTGTACTTCCAGAGCTCGTCGCCGGCCAGATTGAATCCGAAGGCCTCCGTTTGGGCAAAATCCTTGGGATCCAGGCCACAAAGTTCGGCCATTCCGTCTCCGTCGAGGTCAGCCGCGGCGAGCCAGGCGATTGTTCGCCCCGGCACGATAATTTCCCCCATCCGCTGGCCATCATGGCTGATTTGCACCGCGCTACCTCGCGAGGTATTGGTCACGAGGAAACTCGGCGGTTGCCTCTGAGGACCCGGCAAAACCCCAATGCGAAAGGCCACCGCCGCCGTTCGGTTGCTCCATAACCGCTTCCCATCCAGGGAGATGGCCTGGACACCGACAACCCCCAGGAATCCGATCACGGCTTCGAGATTTCCATCCGCATTGAGGTCAACGAGGCGGACGTCCGCCATCCCGTCGTGGGGCGGCGTGCCCTCGCCGGGGTATCGGCTCTGAAGCTCGAATTGGTCGTTGTAGATGGATAACTGCTGAGAGCCGAAGGACCAGCCCGCGAAATATCGTTTTCCGGTGTTGTCCACGGCGCTTCGGAGAAAGTCGATTTTGTCTGGCGGAACCGGTTTGAGGGGCCAACGGGATTTTACCGTGCCGTCCCAACCAATCTCCGCCGCGGTATTGCCTTCCTCGACACAGATGACGCGATCGTTGCCCGCAGAGTCCGGGACAATCACGATATTGCCAGGCGACTTAATGAGGGTGCACTTGAACAGGTCCACCAGCTTCAAATGCTGGGGAGTGCTGGCAGTTGCCGGTTCGACGGTACTGGCGGCGGTGATTTCATCCAGGGCGAAGGTAAACAGCCCGTGCTGCGATGCCTCGTCCACGAGTCTCGCCAACTCTTTTTTCATTTTTTCGAAGCCTGCCCGCTCTTCGTCCACAAGGTTGACGCCGCTGAGGAGCTTCTCGAGGGTTCCGCTCAGGCGGTCCACCAGGTCGATCGTCATGCCCAGGTGATACGTTTGGACGACACCTTCGGCATTGAGGATCACAAGGCAGGGGACGGTGACTTTATTCGGTCGAAAAGTCGCCCCAAAGATTTTTTCCGAATCATTGCGTGGATCGCGGAGAAGAGGCAGGGTGACCTGCCAGGATTGAAGGAGCTTAAGCAGTTCCTCATTTTTAACCGCCGGACTATCAAGGGCATCCACCACATGGTCCACGCTCACGGCGTAGAACGCCACTCGGTCGGAAAACTGCTGGGCAACCGCCTGAATCGCCTGGAGAACCGCCTGCGACCCGGGATGGTTCCTGGACCAGAACTCCAGCACAACCGGTTTGCCCGCCAGGCTTTCCAACGTAACCTTCTGACCGTTGGTGTCTTCAAATTCAAACTCCGCCGGCCGGGTCCCCAGGTAATCGTAGCCGTACGGATGGAGCTCACTGACAATCCGAGCGTCCGACGGGACGGAAAACACGAAGGCATCCGGATTAATAGGGTTATTCACCACGGGGTCGATAAATTCTTCGTAGATCGCAAGATTCTGAAATCGCCCGGCATCAAAGCTCTGCCGCAGTCCCTCTGCGGGCAGGTCAACCCGCACGAGCAAGCGTGTGTCTCTGTCAATCCACAGGATGACATCCCCATCTTTGCGATGAATGCGCACCCGGTCACACGTGAATGTGCCCGTGGTTCCAGGTGGAATAACCTCCTGCTTTTCACTGCGGTAAAGCAAGGTTTTCAGGGGATCTTCTGCCACCAGCAGGACCAGAGGTGGGGGGAGCAAGCTATAAAGCTGACCGGGCCCCTGCATGAGGGCGTTCGCCAGAATGGTATCGGCGAACAGAGTCTTCAGATCGAACCTCTCGGGGGCCGGCACCTTGAGCACCTGACCGGGCAAAAACGCCACGTACCCCCAGAAATCTTTACCATCGCAAATGATCACTCCATCGCCTGCGATGAGCCGAAGTTTGTTGGGTCTTTCGAAGGCTGTCAGATAATTGACGCGGCTTTCCACCGGTTGACCGTTGTACGTCCCGCGAATGACGATGCGCCCCTGGTCGCCGTAACTGCTCGCGGATTGATAAACCTTCACCATTGCCTCAAGGATTTCCTTCGCTGATTGGGTGGACGGGGGAATCGCCTCCGGCTTAGCCGCGGGTTGCCCTGCCTGCGGAGCGCCGCCGGAGTCAGTCCCCGTTCGTGAGCCGGCTGGACTCGTCTGGACCGGTGGCTGCTGAGAGAGATTTTCGGCGGTCTGCGAGGAAGAATCCGCGGGTCGGGCGACTTTTTGTTCTGCCTCGGGCTTCGCCTTCTGTGCAGAGCACCCCGCCAAAACTGCCAGGCTCAGAATCAGTAACAACAATCCGTTTCCAACCATCTTCCGGCGACCCGGCCATGCGGTTTTTGGGCCATTCGTTATCGCTGATCTCGTGAATTCAATGGCCACCGGATCACAAGCTTTACGAGTAACTTTGACAGGGGCATCCAAGGGACGACGTTGACGAAAGTTGACTGGATTGAGCATCACACCATCCTCGGTTTCCGTGTCGACCTTCCTTACACCGACTTACTTCACCCTGCGGGCGTTTTAATTCCTCAGAAAGAGGGTTAAGCTGCGACAATCTCCATGGCGCGTTCTCGTCGGGAGACTCACTCAGCCTGACCAGATCCCCGAACTTCGGAACAACGCCAGCCCGGGCGATCACGTGGCCCGATCTCGGCGCTGCGGGCCGGCGGATCACGATGGGGGTCTCTGAAAACTCTCTCATCTTAGCAAATCCCGTGAGGTTGCGGCACGGGATTGCGCGAGGACTCAAAAGAGGTGAAAATAGATAAACGAGTTCCCGTTGGATGACAGGAGGACCTTATGGCCTACCGGGTGCATTTCGGTGCAGAGCAATACGTCGAACTCCCGGAACTTCCCAGTATCTGGCAGGCAGAGCCCCCCGGGGCAACCGCCCAGCAGGTGCCGGACCTGGAGGCGGCCATCCGCGACGCATTGGAAGGTCCCCTGGGGCTTCCCGCGCTTTCAGAATGCCTAACGGGCGACGACACCGTTGTACTTGCCGTTCGCCGGGGCACTCCCTGCAGTGACGCGATCATCAGCACGGTGGTTCAAGCGGTCCTCGACCGTCTGACTCCATCCCAGCCGGTTACCATTCTCCGCACGGAGGCCGACGCAGCAGCCCAACGGGGCGATCCGCGCCACCTGCTAAGTCCTGAACATGCCCGCCGGGTGATTATCAAAACTCACCAAGCGCACAAGGCCGAGGATCTGGCCTATTTGGCCCGCCTCGAGGATGGCCGGGTGCTCCGGCTCAATCGGGTCCTCGTGGAAGCCGATGTCGTCATACCGATCGGCTGGACACAATCCCGCGGCACCTGGAATCGTTACAGCGCGTTTGGGGCGATCTTCCCCGCCTTTGCCGACCATTCCGCCCAACAAAGACACTGGCGGGAAGTTGTGGAACGAGTCCGCTACCGAAAGCTCAAACGGATGGGAAAGATCCGTGCCTCACCCATCCGAGCGGCAGGGAGCCTCAGTCGCGAAGCCGACTGGCTCTTGGGGACACAATTCGCATTGGAAGCAGTCCCAGGACCGCTTGGCAAGGTCCTGCGAGTTATGGCGGGCGACGTCCAACGTGTGGCAAAAGAATCGCGGGAGGAGTTTCTTCGACAGTGGGGCCTTCCCGTGAAACGCCAAAGTGATGTGGTCATTGCCGGAGTGGACCACAACCCCGCTCACTCCGCGTGGGAAAACCTGGCGCAGGCGGCCTGGGCAGCAGCTCGGCTGGTCAACCCACGCGGGCAGATTATTCTCCTGGCGGATTGGGAGACACCGGGCGGAAGTTCGCCAGCCGTTGGGCTTTCCCCGAGCGAGGTAGCCGCCCGGGGAAGCTGGACCGACGTGCTTCAGGAACTCGGTGACCCTGTGGTTCCATTCTGGCTGCTATCGCGGGTTCGGCGCCGTGCCAGTCTGTGCGTCTGGTCGCCGCGGCCGGTTTCTCAATCACTGTGGCGAGAATGGATTGACTGGCTGGGCATTGAAACATCCAACCGAGTGGAAGTCCTCGAGCGGTGGGTGCGGTCAGCGGAATCGGTCACCCTGCTGTCTCATGCCACCCTGGTTTGTCCGCAGCGAATGTCTCCCCCACTGCAGGCTCCGGACCGGTGAGCGTGAAATGGCCGTCAATACTCGCGGATAAAACGTTTTTTGAGAAGGCAGCCAACGTGGACGTCCAAAAAGCGTGTGGAAAGTCCCCACCGCCGAAGAGCGATCAAGGAACCTCATAAGCTTCCGAAAAGGACAAGTGGATGGATACGACCAGCCTGCTGCGAAAGAATCTGGAAAGCATTCAGGAGAGAATCCGCGCCGCGGCGGAACGAGTGGGACGGTCCCCCGACGAGATCCGCCTCATTGCGGTCACCAAATATGTGGACGTGCCCGTGGTTCGCCAACTGGTGGAACTGGGACAGCGGTCGTTGGGAGAAAGCCGTCCCCAGCAACTGTGGTGGCGCCACGCATTGTTAGCCGATCTCCCCATCCAGTGGCACCTGGTGGGCCCTCTGCAACGGAACAAGGTCCGCAAGACGCTCCCATGCGTTGAATGGATTCACTCTGTGGACTCGCTGTCCCTTTTGGCGGACATCAACCGGATCGCAGGTGAATTGGGATTACGGCCGAAGCTTCTATTGGAGGTCAACATCTCGCGGCACCCTTCCAAACATGGCTTTGCTCCAGAGATGATGGAAGAGATCATTTCGCAACTTGGAAACTTCCCCAACGTGACGATTTGTGGGCTGATGGCAATGGCGGGCGTAGAAGGGGATTTAGAGGGGGCCCGACGTGATTTCCGCGCCCTTCGCCAGTTGCGTGATCGGCTTGCTCCGTTAGCACCACCCCAGATTTCCCTGACAGAACTTTCTATCGGGATGAGCGGCGACTTCGAAATCGCCATTGAAGAAGGAGCGACCATGGTACGGATCGGTTCCGCTCTTTTCAAAGGTATCCTTGAGGAAGATTCATGAGTGGTCACCGTGGCACGGCGGGTTTTACGCCGACTCGTGCCTCGACCGACCGGTGTGACTGTGTCTCGAAAACTATCTTCAATGGATCCATTCGAGGATTGCATCACCAGTGAACCGGGAATCTCTCGTATGAATCCACCCGCGGATCATTCTGAAGGCTGTGTGCTGGAACTTAAAGTACATGCGGGAGCTCGCCGTAACGAGGTGCGATGGGAGTCGGACGAACGTGTGAAAGTGTGGGTCACACAGGCTCCGGAAAAAGGCAAGGCCAACCAGGCAGTGCTGGAAATCCTGGCGAAAAGCCTGGGCGTTCGGCCCTCCCAACTGGAAATCGTGTCGGGCCAAACTTCCCCCCACAAACGCATTCTTGTACGCGGACTAAACGCGCGGGAAGTTGCCCAACGATTGAAAGCTGGGGCACATACGGATCCTAAAACGGGGTGAATTTCGGTGGTTGGAGAGTTACGGCCCAAAATCTGCGAAGAGAAGTTTGTTTCAGATCGCACGAACACACGGCAAAATAGTCGTTTGACCAATTTGGCCAACAGAAAAGAAGGGTTAACAGTAATGGTGGAGCAGACCGGGATACGCGAGGCAATGGACCTACAACCAGCCCCCGGCGCGGTTGTGTTCGATATGGATGGGCTGATGTTCAACACCGAGGACATCTACTTTGCCGTGGGGACGGAACTCCTTCGTCGCCGTGGCCACGTTTTTACCCGCGAACTCAGTGATGCCATGATGGGGCGTCCGCCCCAGGCAAGCTTCGAAATCATGATCCGCTGGCACAATCTTTCTGACGACTGGCAGACACTGGCCAGGGAGTCGGAGGACCTATTTATTGAGATGATCAAAGGACGAATCCAACCGATGCCAGGTCTGCTGGATCTGCTGGATGCGCTCGAGAGAGCGGGAATTCCCAAGGCCATTGCCACCAGCAGCAGCCGTCGAACACTTCAGGCCGTCCTGGGGACCTTTGAACTCGAACCCCGATTTCATTTCACCCTGACGGCGGAAGACGTTGAACGCGGCAAGCCCGATCCCGAGATTTACCTCAAGGCAGCCGCCCGATTCGGGTTGGAACCGGAAAGGGTGGTCGTGCTGGAAGACAGCGAGGCCGGTTGTCGAGCAGCGGCCGCGGCCGGTACAATAGCCATCGCTGTTCCTGGGCCCCACAGCGCACGGCACGATTTTTCGTCGGCCTACTTGATCGTTTCCAGTCTGGCCGATCCCAAACTGTACCAACTCCTACGGCTCCCGGGACCGGTGCCGTGAGGACATGCCTTTGCCCAGAGGAGTTGATTTCCCACCATTGCCGTCAAGAAAGTCTTGGCCGTGAGATGCATCCAGGAGTAGGGAGAACACACGCATGAGCCGCACACTGACATTGCACATCGCAGTGGCGCTTATCGCCGCAGTCATTACAAATTTGCCCCGAGGGCTGAGAGCGGCGGAGGAGAGCGACGAGCTGTGGCAAACGGCCGAGGAACGGATCGAAAAATACCGAAAAGGCGATATTGAAATGGTGGTCATTCTCGACGGCCAACCCGTCCCGGACGCGGAAGTAACCATCGAACAGACACGGCATGCCTTTCTTTTTGGCTGCAATATTTTCAACTGGGGCAGGATCGAAGACCCCAAGCTGGAAGAGGCCTACCGTCAGCGTTTTGCCGAGATTTTCAACTATGCCACCGTGGGTTTTTACTGGCCGTCGTATGAATGGCGGCAGGGTCAACCATCACATGAATATGCACGACGGGTCGCTGAATGGTGTCGTGAACATGGGATCGTGGTAAAAGGCCATCCGCTGGCATGGAACTTTGCCGATCCGGCGTGGCTGCCCGACGATCCCAAGGAGATTCTTCGCCTTCAGCTTGCACGCATCGAGGATTGCGTATCCCGATTTACCGGCCTCATCGACCGCTGGGACGTGGTCAACGAACCCACGGAATTCGACCGAACGTCGTTCCAGCAGCGGGCTCCCAAAATGACAAGGATGTGGCAGGAGGTGGGACAGGTTGAATTCACAAAACTCTGTTTTGACCGAGCTCGAAAGGCCAACCCTAATGCCACGCTGATCATTAATGATTACGTCATCAGCCCAAAATACGAACGGCTGCTGGAACAACTGGTGGACGATCAAAACCGCCCGATCTTTGATGTGATCGGGATTCAAAGCCACATGCATGGGGGCACCTGGTCCAACAGACAGATTTGGGAAGTTTGCGAGCGATTCTCCCGATTCAAGGTGCCTCTCCATTTCACCGAAACCACCATTCTCTCCGGTCAACGGGGATGGGAACGTCCCCGTCCGTGGGTCACCACTCCCGAAGGGGAGGAATATCAAGCCCGAGAAGTTGTCCGATTTTACACCATGCTATTCTCGCATCCAGCGGTTCAGGCGATCACGTGGTGGGATTTTTCCGATTATCGCGCGTGGCAGGGGGCCCCGGCGGGACTCCTCCGACGAGATATGTCCGCTAAGCCCGCCTACACGGAGCTCTACAAACTCGTCAAGCAGAAATGGTGGACCAAAGAAACAGCAAAGACCGATGAGGCGGGACGCATCAAGTTCCGCGGATTTGCCGGAGAGTACAAAGTCCACGTGAGCAAAGAGGGAGTCGCAGCACGGGAAATGAACGTCCGCGTCGAAGCTGGCTCCACCACCTCAATTCGGATTGAACTGCAACCGCGGCAAACAGCCTATAACACCCTTCGGTGAGCCAGCTAACGCCGCTGCGGTGTTGGATTGCTCATCAAATTGGGGCCGTGCCTCTCGATGGTTGGTTACTGCTCCGGGCACACCCGGGCAGCGTGGCACAATTGAATGAGCCGATCGAGGTTTTGCCGAACTTCTTCGTAGGGTGCTTCGTTTCGGATCGCGAGTTCCACCGTTGCGGCTGCTTCCGTGATCACCGGAAAGCCGTAACTTCCGGCAGCGCCTTTGAGTTGGTGGACCGCCCGGCGCAGCTCCTCGAAATTTCCGGCGGTGAAAAGCTCTTCGTAAACGGCCGTCCGAAAGGGCATCTCCTGCACAAACATTTCAATGAGGTCCCGTAAGTCCGGGTCGGTACCCAACTCGGAATAGATCTCTCTGTATTCTGTCGCTGTCATTGGTCGCCTATCCGCCATCGGAACCCATCCCCTCAACACAAGTGCTTTTTAAAGACTTCTGAAATCCCCTTCCTTTACCTTTTTGGACATACTGCCTTCCCTTTACATACAATCTAGCTTACGGCAGACGCTGAAATCGGAAGATTGCGAAAATTTCTCAGGACTGCCGTTCCGGAGTCTGCCATAAAACCAGATCCAAAACCCCCAGTTCGATTGCCGAAACATCCGACGAGACGTGAGAAGCATTCAGGCCCCCCTTGACCGAGAAATCGCCAAGCTCGTTACAGGCTGTACTGCCGCTAATTTTTGAGCCTGATCGACCTAGAAGAAAGAGTAAGCGAGGGCAAATGAATAAAATGCCGCATCTGGCGAGACGATACAAAATGATAGCCACACGCGAATTGGATAACGTGAACGGTGTTGGGTGTTTCCGTAACTCGTATCAGAGGAGATTGTTTCCCATGAAGCGTGTCACACTTTACAGTGCCGCGGTCCTCGGTGCCCTCACCATTGGGCTGGCCTTGAGCTCCGCTCAGGCCTCGACTCTCTTCGGCGGTGGTGCATGCGCTCCAGCATGTGAGAAACCGGCCTGCGAAGCCGCTTGCGAACCGGCCTGTGCCCCGGTTTGTCGGCCGGGTCTGCTCGCCCGTATTCGCGCACATCACCTGGCCAAGCAAGCCTGCTGCGAGGCATGCGCTCCTGCTTGCGAGAAACCCGCCTGTGAACCCTGCAAACCGGCCTGCGAGCCACCGGCCTGCGAACCCGCTTGTGAACCCTGCTGCCGTCCTGGCCTGCTCGCCCGCATTCGGGCCCATCACCAGGCGAAGCGTGCCTGCCGCGAGGCCTGCGCCCCCGCTTGTGAGAAACCCGCTTGCGAGCCCTGCAAACCGGCATGCGAAGCGGCCTGCGCCCCTGTGTGCAAGCCCGTTCGGGTTCACCATCACCGTGTTCGTCGCGTGATCTGCAATCCGTGCGCTCCGGCTTGCGAAAAGCCCGCCTGCGAGCAACCCTGCGGCTGCTGATCACATAAAACCGGACGATCGGGACCAAATCAACTGACGTGCTACCCGAGACGCCAGTAACTCTCCCGGGCGACCATTCAAGAGGTCGCCCGGGCTTTTTTGAGCGCCAACTGCCGGGTTCCGGTTAAACCGGACCCAATGGCGATTACGAAGACTCGGAGCGATGAACAATTCATCATTCGGGAAACAATCGCGTGGAGAGATAGCGCTCGCCCAGGTCCGGGAGGACCACGACGATCAATTTTCCGGCGTTTTCTGGCCGCTTGGCCACCTGAAGAGCCGCCCAAGCAGCCGCCCCAGAACTGATGCCGCACATGAAGCCCTCCATTCGCGCCAGAGCCCGGGAGGTTTCCATTGCGGCTTCATCTTCCACGCAAATGACTTCGTCGATCACGGACAGATTGAGCACGTCGGGAATGAACCCCGCCCCGATCCCCTGGATGCCGTGCTTGCCCGGCTTGATTGGTTGACCGGATAGCTTTTGCGTGATGACGGGGCTGTTGGCAGGTTCTACAGCGATGACCTTGACACCTGGTTTACGGGCCTTGAGGACCTCCCCGACGCCGGTAATAGTTCCGCCCGTGCCGACCCCCGCCACAAAAATGTCCACCTGCCCGCCCGTGTCCCGCCAGATCTCCTCCGCCGTAGTCCGCCGGTGAATTTCCGGGTTGGCGGGATTCTTGAACTGCTGTGGCATGTAAAAGTTCGGGTTTTCTTTGACTAACTCCTCTGCCTTTCTCACCGCTCCCGGCATTCCCTCCGCAGCGGGCGTCAGAATCAACTCAACACCGAAGGCTTTCAGCAACCGCCTCCGCTCGAGGCTCATACTTTCTGGCATCGTGACGGCCAATTTGTAACCGCGAGCGGCGCAGACATAAGCCAGACCGATGCCTGTGTTGCCGCTGGTAGGCTCGATAATTACGGTGTCCTCTTTGATGAGCCCCTGCTTTTCCGCCGCTTCGATCATGGCCCAGGCGATACGGTCCTTGACACTCCAAAGAGGATTCATGTTTTCCAGTTTGGCCGCCACGGTGGCACCGCACCCCGCCGTAATCCTCCGCAGACGGACCAAGGGCGTGTTCCCGATGCATTGCGTGATCTCATCAAACACTTTTCCAGATGCTGCGGCGTTCATGGAAAATCCCCTCGAAACGTCGGAAAAACAGTTTTCAGAAACGGTCCAGCCATCCGGCACCTTCGTATTTCAAACATTTATGATAATCATAGTGGTGTTTTGCTTCGCATTCAAGCCCGAATTGAAGGTTTACGAAGACACTCGGAGCGCATTATTCTCCCCGGTCCAGCGTCGATACACCAATAACGACGGGACCGGTCCTAGCCTCCAGTGGGGATGACGCTGCCAAAGTGCCGAATTTCGTTTATGGCCTGACTAGCGGCTTGCCGTCAACATTCGGCAGATCGATACCCAAAATGGCTGCGATGGTTGGTGCAATATCAACGATCTGCACCTTGCCCAAATCCGTCCCGGGGTTAATACCCGGCCCCCAAACGACGCACATGGCCAGCATATCGGGCTGGTCGGGCAAATACCCGTGAGTTCCCCCGACACTCGGCCTGGAGACCACCAGGTCATTGCCCGTTGCTGTCTCTGAAAAGGCGTAGCCCGACTCCGCGGCCAGCCAGAGATCTGGACATCTGGGTTCGTTTTCAGGCAACGCCTGACCCACTTTCTCGATTTGCTCCGGGCCAATAACGGCTTGAATACCTTCCACCTGCTGGAATTCCTTTTCCAGTTGTGCGATCAAGGCTGATCGATTAGCCTCATCGAGGATGTAGACACCGGCTCCCCCGCCCTGCGACATGCACCAGGCTTTTCCTGGGCCGAACTTTCCATCTTTTTCTTCCAAGAGGTTCAGCTTTCTCAAAAGAACATTCGGCTGAATGAGCTTCTGGTACGGGAAGAATCCGTGATCCGAGCAGACAATCAGATACGTACTTCGGGCATGGGGCGACGCGGCAATTGCGTCCACGATGTCGCGAATGCGGTCATCCGCGTAACTGGCACACCAGTACGCATCATCCGAGCGCGGCCCGGACCGATGTTGCACGTGATCCGGTTCCACCAGGTGAATCATCACCAAATTAGGCTGATGTTCCAGCAGAAGTTGTCGCGTCATTCTTGTGTAGAGCCAATCGCGTGGCACACCGCCGCCACTTTCTCGACACCACCGACCGTGACTGTCCACCGGGAGCCCCATTTTGCGGAGCTCTGCAATCCAGCTCGGTGTGCCAAACTGGGTCCAAGCATCGTCGCCCGGCATGTCCGGAGCGCTGTAGTGCAGCGTGCGGGCGTTTCTCGTCACCGGCCAGAGGACTCCTGCTGTGACCAGCCCGGCCTTGTAGGCAGCATCGTAAATCGTTGGCACCCGAAAAGCCTGTTCCTTGTCATACACCGGGTCGCAGAGCAGAGTCACCTTCTGGCGCGTTTGCCGATCGAGAAAATCGTTGGCGATCACTCCGTGTTTTCCCGGCCAAACCCCTGTCGAAAGCGTTGCGTGGGCAGCCCACGTGACCGATGGGAAGACTGTTACCATTCCCCGAGCACTCGCCCCCTCCTTCGCCAGACGCCGGATGGTGGGCATGTCCGCCCGCGGGTCGTCAAGATAGAAATGTGCCAAACCATCCACGTTGACCAGGACGACCGTTCGGTCCTTCCGAGGCTCGGCAGCCCTGGTAGTGATGAACCCACCCGCCGCTGTAACGGCAACAATCGCCAGCAAACACGCCTGGAAAGTGCGACGTTTCATTCCGCAAACCTCCGCTTACCGGACCACCCGACTGCATAACTCCCGTCGGCCGCGCATTCTATGGCCAAGCTTTTTCCAAAACAAGTCGCTCGACAGGAATGCCGGGCTCCTCAACACGACAATCAGCCATCAAATTTGACCCATCGCCACTTTTAAAAACCTTGCCAAGCCACGGTCACAATATACCGTTGGGGGCAATTCATGATCACAGCGTGCCGTAGGGGCAATCCACGATCAGAGAACGCTGTAGGGACAATTCATGAATTGCCCCTGCCGGTTAAGGAGAAAGCACAAAATGGATGATTCAGATGTTAGAAATTGCCCTGACAAATGGTTGTCCCGGAGCAGTCGCTCGGCAGGATACGTTTGTCGTGCCCGCGAAATCCCGAGGCATGGCCTAACGTTGGAAAGCGGGCGTGACAAGCACGTCCCTCCGGCTTGAATCCGGCTCCCATGCGAATCCAAGTGTCTTCATCGCGAGAACAGTGGGGATAAGACAGACATCAAATAGTGTGGGCACTGGTCGCTCCGTTGCGAGCGAAGTCCTCACAGAAGCCGGACAAACCTCTCGGCGGGTCGCAACTCTCAACCTGATCGAGCCCATCACTCAGCCGCGACGTCAAATGCGAAAATTCTCGTCACCGGGAGGCTCATCGAGCGTCCCACGAGCCTGGTCACCGGAGCGTGATCGCCTTCGCGAGTGGTTGGAGGATCGATTCGATGACGTATTGGTCGATCACCGCCCTGCCCGTCTTGGCCAGCAGATCCAGCGTTTGGACAAAGCCATTCTGCCCGGCCAAACATCCATAATAGCGGCATGTCACATAAACGCTGACCTGTTCTTCCGGGTACTCTTGGGTCCGTACGTGGTAGTCATTGGTCCGAGTTTCCACACTGATGCGGCACTGGAGGCGGCAATCGCGATCGAATGCCAGGGTGATGGAAGGCTCATAATGGACCACCTGGGCCGAGGGAATTTCCAAAGAGCGCTCAAATGCCAGGGGAACACCCAGTGCATCGGCAACCAACTGGTTATGATTTCCCTGATAAGTAAAATCAAAGCCAAACAGGAGATCAATGGCCTCGCAGTCCAGAGGGCTGAGCGACAGATGATATGGTGCTACTTCCAGAATGAGGCGATGGAACTGGAGGGCGGTCTCCACTGACTCGGGGTTCACATGTCCCGCACTGAGACGCCTGGGCTCCAGCGTCAGCCATCGGTACGAGCTCTCTACCTTATCTTCTTCCAGGACGATCTCCGATCGGTCCCGGGCATAAAAGTTTTTCATCCCCGGAAAGGAGCGTTGAATCCGCTCGAAGAAATGAATGAGGGTCTCCCGATGGGATGGGAGCGTCAGCGCCGTGTTGAGGGTTAAATTGATGTAATGATCATCACAGAGATGATGATAGGTTTCCATAGCGACCGGGTGCTGTTCCTACCAAGGGTTCGTGAGCACTTCCTCAATCCCGCGCTCCCCGCAAGAGGCACCGGCTTAAAAAGCGCGAGTATAAAACCTGGCCGACAGGCTTGTCAAAGCCCCATGATCGGGGCAGTTCGCACCGATATTTTACGGGGGAAACCTCCAGGTCTTTGCCCTATCACCTGTTTATTGTAAGCTGTTTGGCCGGGTTTCCAAACTGCTAAAACAGGCCGGCCAGATGACTTTTCTATCGAGTCGATATGCAAACTGAGTGCCAATTCATCTGCTGTAGAGGTTTCCCGGGCTGGTTCGGGTTCGCGCTGAATGGTGAACATGTGATTTGCGGCACTCTCGGCGCTGCCACGACCACCGAATTACTGGAGGATCTTTCCGGCAAAACCGCGGACCTGTGCGTTCCGGTCAGTCCCGCCGATTGTGCCGCACTGGCGACCTTTCTGGCCGGGCTGCACGCGCGGGCGGTGCCTCGAGAATCACCCACTTGCCCCGCGCCAAGGTTATACGTTGTCAATCCTTACCGTCAGCCTACATGCGCAGCCGAGTTGAGCGACCTATCTTCCAACCGTTGGGAACTGATCCACCAAATGACAACGCTCCTCGCGGAGTACCTGGCCGGGCATCCGGTGGACTTTTCTGATGTTCCTGTGGATCTGTCGCGCTGCTCGCCTTTCACCCGCCGCGTCCTGGAGGCGTGTCGGTCGATTCCCTACGGGGAAACACGAAGCTACAAACAGCTTGCCGAGTGCGTTGGTGAACCTCGGGCCAGTCGGGCTGTCGGCCAGGCCCTTGCCCGCAATCCCGTCCCCCTTATCATTCCATGCCATCGGGTGATCTCCACGTCGGGGAAACTTTGCGGTTTTACCGCCCGCGGGGGCACAGCAATAAAAGCTCGGTTGTTGGCATGGGAGGCCCGGCACAGGCCCCATACCCAGGATCTCCGTCCTTAAACAACTGGATTCAAGGCAGGTTGAAAGGAAAAGTCTTGACGGGGTGATAAAATACCGCGAACAGGCGATGCCACCCCGGGTTGGGAAATTGCTGTGACAACCGCGCCAGAAGTCTTTCCGCGACGACGTTCGACGAGACCATCAAATCGCGCGGCGGAGTCTGGCCAACTGTGCGGAAAATCTGAGTATTTTGCGACTGTCTAACGAGTTGAAAACGGTTTTGGTTTAAGCCGACGGAGTTGCCCATGAACGACATCACTCTCAGCGTGGCCCAAAAGGCACTTGAGGCTGCCATCAAGAAGGCCGAGGAGCTTGGCACGAAGATGGACATCGCCATTGTGGATGCGGGCGCCAATTTGAAGGCCTTCGTGCGGATGGACGGTGCGTGGCTCGGATCGATTGATATCGCCATCCGAAAGGCTCGAACGGCCAGATTTTTCGACATGGAAACCGGCGAGATTGGAAAACTCTCACAGCCTGGCGGTCCCCTGTACCATATCGAACACTCCAATGGCGGGTTGATTACGTTTCCGGGAGGTATCCCGATTCGCAATTCGCAGGGAGAAGTCATCGGCGGGATTGGTGTCTCGGGCAGCACCGTGGAGAATGACCACGCCGTCGCTCTGGCAGGAGTGGAGGCCATCCGCTCGCTGCTCTGACGCGGACAATGAAGCGACGCTCAGGTCAGCGCGACCGGGCGCCGGTCAGAACACAGGCATGTGAACGGCCATCGGCCAGAACTGCCAACGCGGTTGGCGTCTGGTCACTGGCCGTCCCGATCTAGAAACTGTCACGCTGGGGCGGGCTGCTCCGGTCTAGCCGGCAAAATGCGCACTCGTCGCCCCACCACCTGGATACGATCCTCAGCCAGGAGTTGGAGCGCCTCGATGAGGGCCTCGGTCTCCAGTTTGAGCACGCGGGCCTCAAGCTTTTCCACCGTGTCATCGGATTCCACGGGGGTCCACTTCTGGATAATGACCGGGCCGTTGTTGTACTCCTGATCGAGAAAGAAGACCGTGCACCCGGTCACCTTCACCCCATGCTCGAGCACCGCCTCGTGAACCCGGCGGCCAAAGTACCCCTGCCCGCAAAAAGCTGGGGCTAAAGCTGGATGGGTGCCGATAACACGGTTTTGAAATTCGGGAGTGATCGTGAGGCGGATGGCAAACCCCGCCATGATGATGTACTCGGCACCCACTTCCTTGCAACGCTGATAAATCGCAGCACTATATGCATCGGAGCTGTCGTAGTCTTTTCTTTCAATGACCTCCGCCGGAATGCCCATGAATTCCGCGTACTGAAGCCCACTGGCGTTGGGAGTGCTGGCAATCACCAGCCGGACGTCGATTGGCACCCGGACTTCATCGACGGCCTTGAGGAGATCGCGGAGTGTTCTTCCCGTACCAGAGATCAGGACAGCAACAGGCAAGATGCGGACGTCACCGGCCATACTCAGTTCCTCGTGAGGGCTCAAACATCCAAAAGAGTTATCCGCGGTGTCCCTTCAGGCGCTCCATTGTATCAAAAGCGGGACGGCTGATCGGGCTGCACCGGCCTTATGGCATCCAGGAGACATATTGCGGCAAGGCTTTGGTTCTATCAATGTACTTGTGTAGTCTTTCCAACAGGAGCATGTCCTGTTTCGGTCGCAATACGGGAATAAGAACTATGGCGGGCAGGGACCGTGAAAAGCTCCCTGGACAGGGAACTCGCTGTGAGTGGGTTGTTGGAGTGCCACGAAAGAAACTGGGCTATACTGGTGGAGCGAAACCCATTTTGTCATGCTGGCTGTACTGGGAGTGAGAAAAATTTGCCTGCAGGTTGACACCGTGGAAAGGTTGAGCGTTGCCATCGCGGACGCAAGGCCAAAACGAGGATAGAAATGAGGTTTTTGTCCGGCTTCTGGCAGGGATTCAGCGCAGGTTATTCCTTTATGTGATGGTACTTGTGGCTGACCCCCAGGAGGCCGAGGAGATCGTCCAGGACGTCAGCGTCGTTTTGTGGCAGCGATTCGAGGATTTCCGTCCGGAAGAAGATTTTTTCCGGTGGGCGTGTGGGGTTGCCCGCCATGAAGTCATGAAGCACCGGCAGCGCTCGGCCCGAGCGGCAAGGCCTTTTTCGCCGGAGTTTTTGGAGCAGATTGCCGACCACGCGGTCAGCGTGGTGGAGACCGCCGACGAAAGGCGTGAAGCCCTGCGGGAGTGCCTGCACGAACTTCAACCGCATCATCGCGAATTGTTGAACCAGAGGTACTTTCAGCAGATGAGTACCGAGCAGATCGCTCAACTGCGTGGGAAGTCGGTCGAGGCGATTCGCCGCATGCTGCATCGCATTCGCATGGCCGTGTTGAAATGTATCCAGCAGAAACTACGCACGGCGGAAGAAGCCGCATGAGAAGAGCGTGATGAGGTTCGGAACCGACCAGAAATGCCCATGAACTCCGAAGAACGCACCGCCCTCTGCCAGCTCGTGGATGCCCTCGTCGAAGGGCGGGGTACCGAGGAAGACGTCCGCCGCCTCGAGGAACTGGTGCGCACTCCCGAGGGCAGAGAGCTCTACATCGAGTACGTGCTGCTCCTCGGGGAACTCCACTGGGGCACAGGCGGGCTACTCGATGTCCCCGATCCGCGGATGCGCGCCGAGTTTTCTGCGATCACCGCCGACGCCTGCGAAAAAGAATGTTCCGCCGATCGGGTAAAAATAACCCGACGGCTGCTTGCGTGGGGGCTTGCCGGGATGGCCACCGCCCTGAGCCTTTGTGTCGTTCTGCTCTGGCGCTGGCATGCCTTCCGCCAGTGGGAAACGACTCCCCAACAGGGCTCGCAGGTCGCCACCTGCGTGGGTATCTTCGAAGCAGATTTTGAGACCCCCGGTTACACGGTGGGCAGTCCGCTCAAGTCCGGCGATGTTGTCCGTCTCCGGTCGGGCCTGGCAGCTTGGCGAGATCGCCATGGCACGACCTGGACTCTCGAAGGGCCTGCCACCCTCCAGATTGACGAAGCACAAGGCGTAACGCTCGGTGCTGGAAGAATAGTGGTCCAGCTCGCGCCGGGCTGTCATGATTTTCTGGTGAAAACACCCCATGCCAGAGTTGTGGATCGCGGCACGAGCTTCGCCGTGGAAGTAACATCGAAGGCGACCTGCGTTCACGTGCTGGCGGGGAAGGTGGCCTTGCAACTCCCCAGGCCGGATGGCGAAGCTGGTCGGGAGCTCCGAAAAGGAGAGGCGGCGAGGGTCGGGCCTGACGGCCGAGTGGTCACCATTCCCTGGCACGGCGACCGTTTTTGGACACAGATTCCGAAGAAGGGGTCTGTGACCGCCTGGCGTTATCTGGCCCTGCACGATCCACACATCTGGCTATTGGCCGACTTTGAGCAGGAAACCGCTGCCCTGTACGACCGCACCAGTGGGCGCACTTGTGCCGTTTTACCCGTCAGGATGCGTGGTACGTTTTCGGACGTCTCCGCGCAATGGGAAGTCGGATATGGGGGGCAATCGCAGGCCGCGCGAGCCATGAGGGCCACTCGGGATGGTAATTCCGGTGGGCTGGGATGGCAGAGCGAGGAGCCGGTCATTTTTCCGACTCGTTTCACCGCGGAGATCATTTTCCGGTTTGATGGCTGGCCAGACGAATCGCCAGAGGCCGTAGGAAGTCTCCTCGCCACACGCCAGGACGCAGACCGGTGCGGGTTTCTGCTTGCGGCGGTGCCATCGGAAACCGGGCATCCAAGCGAGGCCACTTTAGTGCACCTGCTCTCGGCTACCGAAAACTGGGCCCAGACCCGCGGCCGCTTGATTGCGGGGCACTGGTATTTGGGCGCTGTAATCGTTCGCATAGATCGAGATCAGAATAGGTCCCACATCAGCACCTACCTTCAGGATCTGACGGCTCACGGCAAACTGGAAAAAGTTTTCGACGGATGGGTATCCGGCACCGTGCCGTCCGGGCCGCTGGGAATTGGCAAGGGGTTTGATGCCCGGCTGGCCCACGCGTACCCATTTCCCGGCGCGATTGATGAAGTCTGTTTCTACAATGAAGAAATGAAGGAGGAATCAATCCAACGTCGTGCGGACTTCCTTATTTCCCATGCAACACCTGCGGGAGCGATCCCGCTGCCCAACCAAACGCCGGAGGAATGAAGCGCCGAGGATTGCTCACATGGAGGAAATACACCACTTGGATAAATCGAGGCTGAAAAGCTGGTTGTCCAGTGGACAATCGGGGTCGGAACAGAGAGTCGTTGTGTCGTAGCGTTAGTGACAACACGCGAGGTGCCATTATGAACCGCCGATTGCGAACACATTCCCGCCGGGAGTTTCTCCAGGTGACCGGTCTCAGTTGGGTCATCGGTCAGGCCGGCGGAGTGGCCGTACCTGCCCTCTTGTTTGGAGAAGAGAATTCAGGCCCGATCGACTGCGGTCCCCCTCCCAAAGCCGCACCGCAGCACCGCACTGGTGGTGAATCGTTTCCGCCATTACCACTCCCCGTCACACCTTTGCGGCGGACTGAGAAAAAACGGCCGCCAAGTCCGCCCGCTCTGATCGGAAAAATGGCCCTTGGAAGTGTCCGATGGATCACCCGAGATGGCAAGCGGGTGATGTACCGAGACTGGATGACAGACCCCGCTGACGTCAATACGCTCCTTGAATGGACGAATGAAAAACTGGGAATTCATTATCGCGCGGTCGAAACAGACTTCGCCCATTTCTCTTTCGACCCTCGCGAGCTGCCCGCGCTCTTATTCGCCGGTCACAACAGCTTCCAGTTGACGGACGATGTCCGCGCAAAGCTCGCCCGATATGTCATGGATGGCGGGACCATCATTGGCGACGCGTGTTGCGGGTGGAACGATTTCGCGGAATCGTTCCGTCGTGAGATGGAGCTGATCTTCCCCGGCCGGCCTTTGCGGAAAATGCTTCCCGAAGAGCCGGTGTTTTCTTCCTATTACAAACTGGGCAACTTCACCTACCAGAAGGCGGATGGCTCTCGGTACGACGACGCTCCGTGCCTGGAGTCGATTGACTTCGGCTGCCGTTCTGGGGTTATCTTTTCGCCGGCCGATATGACATGCGGCTGGGACGGTCACGACCATCCTCGCGGCCTGCGACTCGTCATCGACCTGGCACGGCAGGTAGGGGCCAATTTGATCACCTACATTTTGGGAAGTTACCAACTGGCACGATTCCTGAGCACCACCAAGGTGTACTACGAAGCCGAGGCCCCGACACGGGACGATTTCGTCTTCGCGCAGATCATGCACGAGGGCGACTGGGATCCCGACCCGTCGGCCGTCCACAACCTGCTCAAGTACGCTCGCGACAATTCCACCCTGGAGGTCAAATTCAAGCGGCAGAACATCCGCCTTACCGATCCTCAGGCAGCCAATTATCCGCTTCTTTACATGACAGGACACCGGGAATTCGTCTGGAACAACGACGAAGTCGCTTTTCTCCAACGGTATTTGAAGGCTGGAGGCCTGCTTTTGGCCGACGCCTGCTGCGGACGGATGTCGTTCGATATGGGATTTCGGCGGGAAATTGCGAAAGTCTTCCCGGACGCCAAGCTCGAAAAAATCCCTCTCGATCACCCAATTTATCACAACCTGTTCGACATCCAGGAGGTGGAATACACACCGCGCGTTCGGGAGGACTTCGGCAATATCAATACGCCGGAGTTGGAAGGCATCAGCATCGATGGCCGACTGGCCGTCATTTACAGCCGATTTGACCTGGGGAATGGTTGGGAACAATTCCCCCACCCGTATTCCTATGGCCTCAAAGACGATTCAGCGCTAAAAATTGGCACGAACGTGATTGTGTACGCCATCACGCACTGATGCGCTGGGCGTGACGGCGGACCACTGAATAGGCATTCTACCCGGGGACGGCCAGGTTCACGGTCGAAGAATCACTTTGAGCAGGGGCTGTTTTCTCTGGTAGAGCTGGTCGAACCAGTAAGGCCCCTCTTCCAGCGGCGCGACCACGCTGATGAGGGGGTCCACCGTTACGACTCCCCGGGCCAATAAATCCAGGCAACGGGGATAATCTCCCTGTGATGCACAGGATCCCAGCAGCGTCAGTTCGCGGGTAACCACTGCTTGTAGGAGAAGTGTAGTCTGAGGGGCCAGATTGCCAACAAGAACCACCCGACCGCCTTTTTCCACATTTTCCACTGCTGATCGGACGGTCTCGTCGATGCCCACCGCGTCGAAAACGAGCGTGATCCTTTTGCCTCCCGTCCCTTCGGAGAGTTCTTCCCGCCAGGATTCATGCGGGGAAAAAACGGCAGTGGCTCCCGCCCGACGCACAAGCTCCTGGCGAAACGGATCCGGTTCCAGGACCACAATGTCACTGGCTCCCGCAACCTTGACCAGTTGTACGATCAGCGAACCGATCATTCCGCCACCAATCACGAGGACCGTCTCGCCAAGCCGAAGATCCCCGCGATCCACAGCGTGCAGGGCCACAGAAAGCGGTTCGATCAAGGCGGCCTGTTCGAAAGAAACACTGTCTGGGAGGCGGTAGGCTATGTGTTCCGGAACGACCACATATTCGGCGAACGCCCCGTCCCGTCGGTACTCAGCACAAGACACCCCCAGAACACGGCGGTTGTCGCAGAGATTAACCCGCCCCTGTCGGCAAAACTCACAGCGACCGCAATAAATTGTGGAGTCGAAAGTCACCCGATCACCTGGGCGAAATTGCGTCACGCCCTCACCGGTCTTTGCCACAACCCCCGAGGCTTCGTGACCCATGATGATCGGCGGTCGCCTGCGTCCCGTGCTGCCGTCGAACCCGTGGACATCGCTTCCACAAATGCCACAGGCTCTAACTCTCACGAGAATCTCTCCCGCCCCAGGTTCAGGCACTGGAACATCCTGGATTTCCAATTGCTTGTAAGCGGTTAGCACGAGCGCTTTCACTTGGAGGCTTCCTTCAGGGCAAGGACTCGATTGCTGCAATACCTCGGTTCTTCAACCGCTTTTGTTTTTTAAACCCACAAAGCCGCAGGCTGTTCCCCTGGGCGGCGATCTTGGGTCCGAAACTTGATGCTGAGGAATCCAATTCACTGTGTCAAGCGGCGGCAAGACTGGGTCATCCCCGCATTTCTGCTGCTAAAAAGCGGCACTGACCCGGAGAACGTCTTGGGCGGCGTCGGGCACGACAAGCGTGCCCCTCCGGAATTTCGGAGGCACCTTCGGGAGGGACCTGCCTGTCAGGTCCGTTTTTGCCATTCGGAGGCGCGTGCTTTTCACGTCTTTATAACACGAGGAGTCCATATTCGGAGGGACCTGCTCGTCAGGTCCGCCGTGCAACGTTCGATGATCCATCCCTATCATCGGGCACGACAAGCGTGCCCCTCCGTGTGCGACGGATGCCGTGGAAGGCGTCCCTCCAATAGATGCCACTTGCACTCCGACCAATCGCGCTACCAAAGTCCGAATCCTGAGAAGCGCTCGAATGTCCATAACCACTGGCGGGCCCGGTTCTACCCGTGCCACGCGCTGGTAGGGGCAATTCATGAATTACCCCTATCGAGATCTGATCCACTCCCACGTCTCAGCCACTTGCAGAAACCCGCGGCTCTGCTGTTCCGACTTCTGCAAGCAAGTGGTATTTCCCGTCCCGCCTCATGTCCTCTTATCCGCGGGATGCGGACACATCGCGAAGGGCTTCTTCCAGCCACGCCCATGCTGGTACCATGATCGCAGCGCAAGTTAAAATGAAGAGGGGAGCTTACGGCCAGAGATCGCCATTCAGGTCGCGTATGGCGAGCCTGTGGGCGGGAGAGTGTTCGGGTCGGTACCTCGGCGGGTGAGGTCGTAAGCTTGTGCGCATCATCCGGAGCAGAGATTTCTGAGGCGAGAGGTCAAGCATGACCGACAAGTTGCCTTTGCCCGATGAACAGCAGCCACCGCAGGGATCACCACCGGCGGGGCAGGGTTCTGGAACACCACCGCCACTGCCTGCGGAGAGTACCCCCTCCGCGGGAAACGTTCGTGAAGGAACAAAGTATGTCTCAGCAGGGAAGGTGGTTCGTCCTTCCCAGGGGAACGCCGTCCGACCGCGAAGTGAGCCCACCCAGAAAGGCACCACTCAGGGATCCGCCACAGCAGTTGCGGCGGTTGCAAGAGGCGCTCAGGCCGAGAGTAGTGAGGAAGAGAAAAAAGGGCGGAGCCTGCTGTGGGAGATCCTCCACTGGATGCCGAGTTGGTTCGTGAGCATGGTCGTGCATGCTGTGGCCTTGCTGGTCATGGCCATGATCACGATCCCCGGCCCTCGTGAAACCACCGCCCAAACGCTGGTGGTTGCTCCCGGTCAGAACGAACAACTGGAAGAGGTGGAAGAGCTTCTCGATGAGCCTCCGCAGGACATCAACCTGGCCACCGATCTGTCCCCGGTGGAAGTAGCCAGTAACGTGGACAGTTCCCAGGACGTCTCACCGTTCAACGATGAAACGGCAGCCATGGCCTCGGTGGAGCTCAGCCCCATCGGGGTGGAACATGCCCCGCAAACGGACCTGCTGTCCAACCTGGGTGCCTTGAGCGGCGACGCCTTTTCAGGTCGTGGGGCTGGCAAGGAACGCCTCGCACGGTTGGGTGGTGCTACCGAGGGCAGCGAGCGCGCTGTCGCTCTGGCCCTCCAGTGGCTGGCCAATCATCAACTCCCGGATGGTGGCTGGAGCTTTGACCACACCAAAGCTGGCGGGTGCAATGGCCAGTGCCGTAACCCGGGCAATCTTCCGGAAGCCAGAGCGGCGGCCACCGCCCTTGCCCTTCTGCCATTCCTCGGTTCTGGACAAACCCACCGAGAAGGAAAATACGCCAAAAACGTGCGCGCGGGGCTTTACTTCTTGATCACCAACCGAATGAAAATTTCCCCCGAGGGTGGCAGTTTCCTGGAAAACGGCGGCAACATGTACTCCCAGGGGCTAGCTTCCATCGTGTTGTGCGAGGCCTATGGAATGACCCACGATAAGGTCCTGGCGGCTCCCGCCCAGCAGGCGCTCAATTTCATTTGTAACGCACAAGACCCCGTGGGTGGTGGCTGGCGGTATCAACCTCGGCAAAAGGGGGACACATCGGTTGTCGGCTGGCAGTTGATGGCTCTCAAAAGCGGCGCCATGGCGTATCTGCAGGTCCCCAAGGTGACCATTCAGAAGGCCCAGGTCTTTCTCGATTCGGTGCAATCCGATGGCGGAGCCGCTTACGGATATCTGGATCCAGGGGAAGGTCCCGCCACCACGGCCATCGGTCTTTTGTGCCGGATGTATCTCGGCTGGGACAAGGACAATCCCGCGCTGGTCAAGGGAATTCAACGACTGAGCAAATGGGGACCATCCACCAGCAAGAGCGGGCCGAGCCGAAACAACTTTTATTACAACTATTATGCGACTCAGGTTATGCGTCACTGGGAGGGAGAAGAGTGGAAGCAATGGAACGCCGTGATGCGCGATTACCTTGTGCAAACGCAGGCTCAAAAGGGTCATGAAGCGGGAAGCTGGTTTTTTGAGGACAGCAGCGATCACGGAAAAGAACGGGGTGGGCGTCTTTACTTCACGGCAATGGCCACGATGATCCTCGAGGTGTATTACCGCTACATGCCCCTCTATCGCAAGCAGACGACGGCCGAGGCATTCCCGCTTGACTGAGGTCGAATCCGTGTGGTCGTCAAGCCCGGAACAGGCACGACAGGTGTGCGTGGCTGGAGTCTTGTTTCTCGCCGAGGTTGCCTAATGGGAAGGCACCAGGCGCAATTCGGCGGGCAGGGGAAAGTGGACGTGCTCTTCCCGCAAAAAGACCTCTTCCACGGTGGCCCCGAATTTCTCCTGTAATAGTCGGATGCACTCCTGAACGAGATGTTCGGGGGCGCTGGCACCCGCTGTGAGTCCCACCGTTTCTTTTCCTGCAAACCAAGCCAGATCAATCTCCTGCGGACCATCAACAAGATAGGCGGGAATCCCAGTGGAGGCAGCAATCTCCGCCAAGCGACGGCTGTTGGAACTGTTCTGGCTGCCGACTACGAGAAAGACATCACATTGAGGGGCGATGGCGAGAACCGCTTCCTGCCGGTTCTGAGTCGCATAGCAGATGTCGTCCTTGGCCGGTCCCACGAGTTTGGGAAATCGTTCCCGCAGCCGAGCCACAATCTGCGCTGCGTCCAGAATGGAAAGGGTCGTTTGGGTTGTATAGGCAACTTTGTCGGGATCCGGCACTTCCACGGTCTCGGCCTCCGCCACTGATTGAATGAGGCGAATGGCGTGGGGGGCCTCACCCAGGGTACCGATCACTTCGTCATGGCCGGCATGCCCAATCAAAAAAATGGTGTAGCCCTGGTCCGCAAACCGCCGGACTTCCCGATGGACCTTTGTCACCAGTGGACACGTCGCGTCGATCGTCCGGAGTTGCCGCTGCCTGGCCTTTTCCCGCACCTCGGGCGACACCCCGTGGGCAGAAAACACAAGCACGCTGCCCGGTGGTACCTCGTCAATATCATTGACGAAAATCACCCCGCGATTGGAAAATGTTTGCACCACATGTTGATTGTGAACGATCTCGTGAAACACGTAGAGCGGCGTGCCAAACCGCTGGAGCGCCGTTTCTACGGTCTCAATCGCCATGTTTACCCCCGCACAAAACCCGCGAGGAAAGGCCAAAAGGATTCGCATCGTTTTCACCTGTTTCTCGGAGGCTTCCACAAGCAATACTCAACTTGCGAAGATGCTTCCCATATACTGGAAAATGGCTCGCGCAGGCGGTGCGATCACGTGCCTCCAGGGTATTCTCACGCGATTTTGCTTTTTCCCAACCGGTGGCGGTCAATGCAGGGAAGTCTGTTCATGACATCGCAACAGCCCAGTTCTACCGCGCCCTCACTGCCGCCAGGTCAGGCCACGGCAGAGCGGGCCCGTTTTCTCCGCGACTTCCACCAATATGGTCCGTTTGCCCAGTATGAGCCACCGTCGCTCCGGTACAGCCAGAGATACTGCCGCCGTCTGACCCGCCAGCATTATGAGAATTTTACCGTGGTGAGCTGGTTTGTGCCCCGCGGTTTACGTCAGCATTTTTGTAATATTTACGCCTGGTGCCGATGGGCAGATGATCTGGCGGACGAAATCTTCTCGCAAAAGGACAGCCTGATGCTTCTCGACTGGTGGCAGCGGGAACTGATGTCCTGTTACCGGGGCCATCCCCGCCATCCTGTGGCCGTTGCTCTTCAGGATACTGTGACCACTTTTCAGATTCCCCCAGAACCGTTTTTGGATTTACTGGTTGCCTTCCGGCAGGATCAGGAAATCCGTCGCTACGAGACATTCGAAGAGCTTCTGAAATACTGTCGCTACTCGGCCAATCCGGTGGGACGGTTGGTGCTGTACCTCGCTCGGTGTCACACGCCGGAGCGTGTCACGCTGTCTGATTTCGTGTGCACGGGACTGCAACTTGCCAACTTCTGGCAAGATGTGGGAGAAGACTGGCATCGCGGTCGGATGTACATTCCCCTAGCGGAATGCCGCCGCGTTGGTTACACCGAGGAAATGTGGCAACGGCGGGAATTCAACCCGGCGTTCCGGACCCTCATGAGAGGACTTGTGGAAGAGGCCGCCGTATTCCTCCGCCGCGGTGGGCAGCTCGTGGAATTGATGCCCCGGCAGTGGCGTGTGCCTGTTCTGCTCTTCGTCCGGGGCGGTCTCAAGATTCTCCAGGCGATTGCCGCAATCGACTACAATGTATGGCAAACTCGACCAACGCTCAGCCGATGGACAAAACTCACTCTCATGATGCAAAGCTGGTGGGATGTGCTGTGGCACAAAACCGGGATGAACAAATAGATTCTCTCTGTACTGATGACGCGATTTATCGCGCCATCATTACCGACACCTATCCGGTTTGTCACGCGATATGTCGGAGGGCACGATCCAGTTTCCTGCCTGCCATCCGCCTGCTGGGCCGTGAGCAAGCCCACGCCATGGAGATCATCTACGCCTATTGCCGCTTCACGGACGACCTCGCAGATGAACTCCCTCCCGCTGAGGCCCGGCGTTATCTTCAATCGTGGAAGTCGATGATCGATCATCGGCTTGGATCTTCGTTTCTTCCCGCTCCGGCTTCAGAGCTAAGCTTTTTGTCCGAGGTTGCGATCCTGCCGAAAGATGCGCTCGTTCTGGCTTCCGGCGTGGCAGCCGTCGTCAAGCACTACGGCATTCCACCCCGGTACGTTCTGGATGTCATCGAAGGAGTGGAGCAAGACATCGACTTTCGCCCGCCCAAGAGTTTCGCCGAACTGGAACAGTACTGCGCCCGAGTTGCTTCAGCGGTGGGGGTGGCCTGTCTCTACATCTGGGGTTTTAAAGGCCGGGAGGTTCCTTCCCAAGCCCACGACTGTGGAGTGGCCTTCCAGTTGACCAACATCCTGCGGGACCTGCGTGAGGATGCGGAACGAGGACGGATCTACATTCCGGCTGACGAACTGAACTCCCTTGGATGTAATGGGGACGATATTCTCAAAGGAGTGATGACGCCGGCCTGGAGTGATCTTCTCGACTTTCAGTTCAAAAGGACGGAATGTTTCTACCAGAGTGCGTCGGAGTTGTTCCAGTTTCTCAGCGATCGGGGGCGAAAAGTTTTCGGTTTGATGTTCTCCACGTACTACGCGCTTTTTCAAAAGCTCCGTCGCAATAAGCATCGCCTTTTCCGGCAGAAACTGAAGCTGCCACGCTGGCAAAAAATTTGGCTGCTGGCCCGATGGAGTTTGGCACCGCCCCGCTCTCTTCCCATCGTTGACGGGGCAACAAATTCTCGTCCTCCGGCCATCTCACCATCAACGGGGTGAAGCCGCGTCATGGACCGAAGAGCGGAGCAGGAGAGACTGCGTATTGCCATCGTCGGTGGGGGTCTTGCCGGCCTGGCCACAGCATGGTTTCTTCGGAACACTGGGTGCGAAATTACTCTTTTTGAAGCCCGGCGTGTCCTGGGAGGCCGTGTCAGATCCATCACCGACCCCGAGATGGGCCAGACGATCGACACCTGTCAGCACGTCGCGCTGGGCTGCTGCACGGAGTTCCTCCGCTTTTGCCGGCAGATGAATGCGCTCGACCTATTTGTCAGACACCGCACCCTCTTCTTTACAGATGCCGGCGGGACGATTTGTCGCTTCCGGGCTGCCGCTGGGTTACCCGCCCCCCTCCATTTGCTGCCCACCCTCTTGCGGTTCAAGCTGGTTTCGCCCACTGAACGGCTGGCGCTCCTTCGCGCGGCCTGGACTCTCTGGAGAGGCGAAAGTAATCCTGCTCACTCGTCAGACAATGAGCTGACCGAGTCGTTTTTGCGGCGGATGGGTCAATCAGAACGGCTCCTAAGGATTTTCTGGGGGCCTCTACTCGTCAGCGCGACCAGCGAAACCCTGGAACGGATTCCGCTCCCTCTTGCGCGAATGATCGTTCGCGAGGTCTTCATAAAAAACCGGCATGGGCACGAATTGTGGATCCCGCGAGTGCCTCTCGGCGTGTTGTGTGATGTCCATTTTCGGGGCCGTCTCGAAACCGCAGGGGTGCGTATCCTTTCGGGACGGTCTGTCCGCGGAATTTCACGATCTCATAATGGCTGGTGCCTTCATTTTGGAGATGGTCGGACAGAGAATTTTACTGCCGTGGTGCTGGCCGTCCCCTGGTGGGTTGCGACTCGGCTTCTGCCGGCGGAAATCGTAACCAAGATTCTTCCCGGGTGGCCGGCGTCTCGCTCTCGAACATCTCCGGAGGCCTGTGCGATCACCGGTGTGCATTTGTGGTTCGATCGGCCGGGCTTTTCTCTCCCGCACGCGGTGTTGCCCTATGCGCTTTCACAATGGGTGTTTCGACCTCCTTTCGCCGACATGTCTCAAGGCCAATCGGCTGCCTCGGTTGGCGATTCCGCCTCGGCAAAATCGCCCTGGTACTGCCATGTTGTGATCAGCGCGTCACATCGGCTGGCCCCCGGCTCGCCGGAAGAGTGTCGCGAGCAAGTCGTTAGGGAGTTGCAGAGCACCTTCTCTGCCCTTCGATCCGCGAGACTGCTGGCCGGCCGCGCGATCACAGAGCCAGCGGCCGTGCTCTCTCCGGGTCGGGAGTGGGATCACCGCCGACCGCCGCAAGATACCGGCATCCCGGGGCTTGTTTTGGCGGGTGATTGGACGGCGACGGGCTGGCCCGGCACCATGGAGAGCGCGGTTCGCAGTGCCCAATTGGCCAGCGCGGTCCTCTCCAAGTTTATGCAGTCCCTGTCAAGCCGGTAATAAGCGAGAAATACTCGGCTCCGGAGAAAGCCGTGATCCCCGCCCGAGGCGGTGCGTCCAGGCGTCCTAATTGTGGTTGCCGATTCCGGCCTGTCAGTGGTAGTTGGGGGGAACGGCTCCATAGGACCAGGGCGTGGTGACAGGCGTCACGCGCGGTGGTTCCGGCACTGGCCCCGGCGTCAACTGGTGCGCCAATTCCAGGAGCGTGTCCCGGATTTGGTTACCGGCTTTAAAATCGAGATTGCTGTAGGCTGTCAGCCGGGTCTCGTAGCCCCCGCCGTGCGGCCCGAAGGCCTCTTCCGTGGGCACGTAACCCACGCACCCGTTGGCCAGTTCGACGGGCATCGTAAAAGGAAACCGCGAACCTGCTTTTAACTCCAGACCATACTGGCAGAAATATTCGGCGGGATTGGCGAGAATGACGAGCGGACCGATCTGGATGGCCTGCAACTCCACGGTGGCTTCCGGTTCAACCTTCAGTTTGGCGTCGAGAAGCACCGTCTGCACGGCGAAAATCCATTCCGTGGCGCCCACTTCCTTGGGGTCTTTTTTCGTCAGGGCCAGGCACTCCTCAACGCGTTTGGGGTCGGGCCGACGCCGCGGAATGGTGAGCGTGGTGCTGCGATAGTCGATCGGAGTCAGAGTGCCCCGCGGGGTCAAAAGCAATGTTTTCACCGCTTCGGCGCCCACCCGGCCGCCCACGCGCTGAGCCCATTCCTCACCCGTGGGGTTCCGGTAGGGACTGAGATTGTCCACCTGTGTGACATCCCCGGAGCAACCCTGAAGGAAGACAACCACCACGTCGGGCCCATAAAAGCCGCGAATCGCCTTTTCCATGTAATAAATCCAGTTGGCGGATATGCCGCCCGGATTGGTCGTCGCGTGACAGGTAAAGTGAACCACGCAACCTTCCAGCTTTCCATCCGGGGACCACGCCCCCAACACGAGCACCTCCGGATCGGTCGGCCCCGCCACTTCCACAATATCGGGATTGAGCTGGCCGGGATGCGTGAACGTCAGACCGTTTTTCATGCGGAACCGCCGGTTGAAAGCCACTTTATCCTCGATTCCGCGGCCGACACCACACAGGAGCGGATGCCGCTTTTCCCATGCTTCGCAAATCGCATCGACGGTGGCCTTCTCCATCTTTTCCAGGTAACGGCTGTCTGCCGTGGAGGCCACCTCATAGGCCAGATGTTTCACCCAGTCGTCTGCATGGTCGTACTCGCCCGGCAAAACCATTCCACTCGGTCCGCCTGAGTGTGTGTGCGACGCAGCCAAAAGAATGGCTTCCGGTTTGAGGGCACATCGCCGGGCCACTTCTTCCCGAATCCGCTTGACGCTGGGTTCGCGAATCATGAGCACGTCGAGCCCCACCAGGGCCACGGCCTTCTGCCCGTCGTCGAACACCGCCGCCCGCGCTTTACAGGGATCATGGAACGTCCGGTGATAAACCTTGCCATATCCTCCTGGTTGCTCCATGCCGATTTCCGGGCTGATATCGCGCTCCGCAAAGCCCACTTTTAAAACAGGCTGAGGGGTTTCCGCCCAAAGGCGAGACTTTTCCTCGCAGGCAGCGAATAGGGCAGCGATGATCCCGCCCAGGATCAGCGCCGCGGGGATCCGGGGAAGTCCAACACGTGGGGGCGCAGCGGACCCCTTCCAACCGAACAAATTACCCGTGGTTGCAGTTCGGCTCCATGGTCGCTGGTGTGTCATGGCATCCACCTCCTCTTGTCGGCATGGCTTTCAAACTGGGGATCGCGAAAACATTCCGCGCGATCTTGGCATCCCCATTTGATACCGGACGGCTGCCGCCCCGGCAAGTGTAGCCCAGGGTGGCCCATCCCAGTTTTTGCAAAGATTTTTCGAAGGGTAAACGCGCAGCGCGCTGTAGGGGCAATTCATGAATTGCCCCTACCGTTTGGGCGAACAGCTAGAGCCGGGTCGGTGAAATTGATTATCAAAAGGTTGGAATGTAGACCTGACAAGCCGTCTCTGCGGGCAATTCTTCGGAGGGGCACGCTTGTCGTGCCCGATGGCCGGGATCGGTGGTCCAACGTTGCACGGCGGACCTGACAAGCAGGTCCCTCCGAGGGGTGTTTCGGAGGGGCACGCTTGTCGTGCCCGGGGAAACCAAACCTCGCCCCCACGCGAAACTATTTGAACGTCCGCGTCCCCCTCGCCAGAGGAAAAGTGCCAATGCGTCACCTGGCACACCAGATAGGAAATATTCACGCTGCTGGTGTAGAATCATGGGAAAAGGTTGGATATGAGTTGCGAAAAATTTTTTCAGGGGAGGTCATGGACGCATGACGTATAAGGTGCCAGGATCCTGGAGAACAATTCTCGCTGTTCCCTGTTGCTATTGCGGGAAAGGCTCATCGGCGGGACGCGTAGCGTTTTGGAGCTTTGTTGTTAGCAGCCTTGTGCTGAGCTTGGGCTGTACCAACCGATCGGAGGTCTCTCCCTCAAACACGTCCCGCGAACAGCCCGCTGCTGCGGTTTCCGGCTCATCCACGGAAAAAGCGACACCTGCCGAAGCCGTTTCCTCGACTGGCAACTCATCCGACAGCCGCTCCCCCCATGTTGCCCTGCGGGATGTTGACGCCCAGGCCCTCACCGCAGCCCTTCGGGCGGCAAATCCTGGCTTTACAGGTGAGGCCATTGTGGAAAACCAGGATGGCGTGATTGTCGTGGCCATCAATGCACCCGAAGTCCACGATATCTCCCCTTTGGCTGGTTTGCGAATTCACAAGCTGGACCTCTATCAGTGCTCGGTCAGTAATCTCACGCCGCTGTCGGGACTCCCCCTGGAAGCCCTCGCGCTGGACAGAACCAAGGTCACCGATCTGAAGCCGCTCAGCGGGATGCCGCTTCAGTACCTCTCGCTCAGCGAAACCGACGTGAGCGATCTGACACCGCTGGCAGGCTGTCCGCTGAAACAGCTCAACCTTGTCCGCACGAAAGTGTCCGATCTTTCCCCCCTCGCCCGATGTCCCCTGGAAACGCTCTGGCTCAATGAGACGCCGGTCAAAGACCTCTCCCCGCTCCGCAATGTACCGCTTGTCAGTCTGACCATCGCGGGCACGCCTGTGGAGGACCTGTCGCCGCTGAAAGGCATGCCCCTCAAACGGCTGCACATCGCGCGGTCACAGGTCACGGATCTGACCCCTCTTCGCTGGTTGCGGCTGGAACGCCTGGTTTTCACGCCCTCGCGGATCAAGACGGGTCTGGACATCGTTCGGAACATGCCCACATTGCGGGAAATCGGAACCGCGTTCGGCGAATCAGACTGGGGAATGGAAGACCGCATGATGCCGCCCGACGAATTCTGGGCACTCTACGACGCGGGGAAAATCACAGAGTGATCCTTTTGACGGATTCGTCACAGGATTTACGGTAGCGAACAGTCGGCAATCGAAGGTCTATCTTTCCTTCCCGCAGGCGGCCGATTCCAGCGCCTGAAGGAGACGTCGCGCTTTGTGCCAGGTTTCCCGGTATTCGGCATAAGGATCCGACCGTGCCACGATCCCACCGCCCACCGAGAAGATGCACCAGTCCCGCCAACAGAGGATCGTCCGAATGAGAATATTGAGGTCTGCCGACCCATCCAATCCGATATAGCCGAGGCTGCCGCAGTAGGGACCACGGACATGGGGCTCCAGTTCTGCGATGATTTCCATTGCCCGGGGCTTGGGGGCACCGGTCACGGAGCCACCCGGAAAGCAGGCAGCCAGTAGATCAAAAGCGTCGTGCTGCGGTGTCAAGTCTCCCTCGATGACAGACACAAGATGAAACACGCCAGCGTAACGTTCCAAGCCGCACAGGCTTGTGACCTGGATACTTTCCGGCAGACAAACCCGGGACAGATCATTTCGCAGCAAGTCAGTGATCATGATGTTCTCCGCCCGATCTTTCGCGGAGGCCAGCAATTCCGCAGCGATCGCGTCATCCGTGGCAGGAATTCCCGTTCTGGCACGTGTCCCTTTGATGGGTCTGGTTTCCACATGGCCTCCCATCACGCGGAGGAATCTTTCAGGAGAGGCGCTGAGAAGCTGGGCGTGCCCAAAATCAAAGTAGGCCGCGAAAGGAGCTGCATTGACTTTGCGGAGGTGCCGATACAAGGTCAACGGGTCTGCCGGCCTTGGTGTTGCCAGCCGCTGGGCAAGATTGACCTGAAAAACGTCGCCCGCCCAAATGTAATCCACCGCTTTTCGCACCGCCTCCCAATATTCCGCGGCCGAAAAATTACTCGTCAATGGAAGTGCGAAGCGAACGTCATCGACTGCAACAGGGACTTGCTTTTGCAGTGTCTGGTCAGTTTCCGTGGGACAATTGGCCAATCCCTGCCCGGAGAAATGCCCATCCTTGTGAGAGGAATGCACCCAGCCGTGAAGCCTCTCCTGTGCTAGGCCAATTGATGAACTCTCTATCTCACCGAGTTTCTCTGCCTCAGAGAGCAGTTTCTGGAAGAAGTCGAGACGTGCTCGCGCCCGCTCTTTACGGTCCTCGCCCGGCTCACAGGGAATGCCCTGAGAGATAAGCCAGGCTCGCTGATGCCAGTGATCAGCGGCCAGGACAACGTCGTAAAGGCCCACGGCCCACAGCGGCCAGCCGCAGTCATCGGTTTGTGCCGGTGCCACATCCTCGAACGCGCGGTTGAGTTCGTAACTCCAAAAGCCGGCCAAACCGCCCTGAAACGGTGGCAGATCCTCCCGTGCCGGCTGACGGAACTCGCGCGCATGGCCGGCGAGTTTGCGGAACGCCACCGCTGCTTGCTCTCCCGTCGCAGTGGAGGGAAGGAGGAAGAATTCCTGGGGATCGGCCATCAAAAACGAGTACCGCGCAAGTGAACGGTCATCGGCAGCCCCCCGCGGTGAATCGAGAAAAAGGACGTAGGGCAGACGGGAAAACGCGGCAAGCAGACGGTCCCAATTGGGCCACGAAACTTCCACTACAAGGGGAAAATCAAGCGAGGTCACGAGTGAGCTGTCTTTCCCGTTTCCGAACACCCTTTAACAGACCGACGCCGGGCCAGTCGCCGAATTCGCCTCTCCCGCGGAGAAGGCTCTGCCACTGTATGAAGCCCCCAGTGCAGGGCTTCATCCTGCCAGTAATTCTTTCCGAGTTGACGGGCAATAGCGGCCTTGCACAGTTCGTATCCGAGATAAAAAGCGGTATCCGGATCCAATGGGCGTCCGGCATCCTTCGCGGCGTCGGTGATCACTTCAAACAGTTCGTAGGGATCGGAGGACTGCAACTCCCGGCCGAAAGCCCATGCACACAATTGGTTCGCCTTCACAAACAACCGGGGGGACGGATCCCGAATCTGCTCCCGCAACTGCTGCCAGTACTCCTCATTCCCGTTGTTAATGTGGTGATCACGAAGCATGGCCAGGGAAGAGTCCAGACTCCGCAGCGACACGTGATACCGCTGGGCACAGTGGACCACCCTTCGGATCACGTCACACTCGCGCACCGAGGTCCGGGCGGTGTTGACCTCCTGGGTTGTCAGGATCCATCTGGCGCCGATCTCCTGGGCAAATCCCAGCAAGAGAAGCAGAAGCGGTCCCGCATCCGCCGCCGAGTGGAAGAGGACCGAACACAGATCAAGAGCCAACGGAATGTCCGGCCAGATATGGCGGGCCTCCACACTCCGCAGCATACTCTGGGTGAATCCCAAACCGACCGGAACCAACGACTGTTTGAGGATCGTCGGCCTGCGAATCTTTCTCAATGACTCCAGCGTTTCTTCCACACCCTCCCAGGTACCCGGCAGATAGGGCTCAATCACAAGGTTCGTCTGCTCGGGCAAGTCTTCAGGCACTTCCAGCAACGGCTCAACAAAATCTGCACCCGTCGCAAGCGCTGCCTGCCATGTGGAGAGCTCGAGAGTCCTTACCCAAACCTTATGCCCATGTGAATGCAAAGCCTTGATGATCTTGGCAAACTGCGGTCGAGGCTCTCGATCCTCATGCCACAGGCCAATGACGTCAGCTCCATCGGCCACCAACCGATCTGCCAGATCGAGCAAAGTGGGAAGGGGAACGTCGGCGGCATCCTTGACCACAGCCACAATCCGCAGCGAGTACTCATCCTGCGGTAAGCACGGCCGATGGCGCCTCCGAAAATACTCAGGAAGATCATGAAGATCGTTCGGACCGCGCTCCACGGGGATTCTTAACTTGGCTTCCAGCTCGTGAGGGTCGCCCGAACATCGCCCCGGCAGCAGCACCCGGGTCGCTTCGGGAGGTACCTTCAACCGCTCCGCAATCCAGGGCACGCTCATCAGCCCGGCAATGCTGATGGGCATCACTGCCACCGAGTACTGAAAGTCATAACTGCTGGCCAGATCGGGCAGCATACGCCGCAGCAACGGTTCCGCGAGACGTCCGGTGACGAACAGAAAATGTTCCGAAAAACCACGGTCTGCGGAATCCATGGCGTCCCTCCGGAGGTATTCTTCTCTTCAACAGACCAGCCGTCACATGTGCCGGGAGGCTTCTTCCGCGGCCGGTGTACCGCCGCTCGGAGAGCCGTCGTCTCTTGTTATGGTAGCGCCAGCCCCTGCCACAAAAGGGCGCGGTGCCTGGAATCGTCAACACCCAACAGCCAGCCTGCCCGACAGAGGTGACTCTTGTCGGGGGAGTTGGTAGGTCACGCAAATCTTACCGGGTCGATCATCTTATTCTACTCGCAGGCCGCCTCTTCCTGCCACCACAGTTTTATCGAAAGCGATGGCCATTGTGACAGGGCCGTCTGCACGCGGCGGACAAAATGAGGCGACAAGCGTGCCACTGCGAATGTCCCGAAGGGCCCCTCCCGTCACGTCCGCTTTTTAGCGGTAGATTATCCGGTCGTTTTGGGGCCTTTCAGGGGCAAAACGCTTGCCAGGTCGGTTGTTACCTTTTCTCCGGTTATCCCGAGCAATGGCACTTGTCCACTTTCTTCAGAGCCCACCACGTAGGCCACATGACGGGCTTGAGTGCCCCGTTACCGCGGTTTAATCCGGTGGCAAAAAAAGGTAGAATTCTTTAGCCTGACCGCGGTGGCGCCGGGCGGGTCATCAGGGGTTCGAAAGGGACCAACCCGAAACGGCACTGGAAACGTGCTGACTCAGCCGACACACCCGGTACAGGCGGAAGAGGAGGTTCCGGTGGCAGAGTTGACAGAATCGGTCACTCGGTTGATCGAACATTTGACGCGACTTCCCGGGATTGGTCGGAAGTCCGCGGAGCGGATCGCTTACCACCTCCTTCGGGTAAGCAAGGACGAGGCCCTGGCCCTTGCGGAGGCAATTCGAAACGTCAAAGAAAACGTCCGCTACTGTACGGTGTGTTACAACCTGGCAGAGGGGGAACTCTGCCGAATCTGCCAGGATCCCACCAGGGATCGTGGACTGCTTTGTGTCGTGGAGCAACCTCAGGATTTGATGGCAATCGAGCAAACAGGGGCCTACCGGGGCCTGTATCACGTGTTACTGGGGCGGATTTCACCGTTGGACGGCATCGGCCCGGAACAACTGACGATTGATGCCCTGGTCCAACGGGTGCGACAGGGGCAAATTCGGGAAGTTATCATGGCGACCAACCCGACTGTGGAGGGGGACGGCACCGCTCTGTATATCTCCAACCAACTGGCAGATACGGGAGTTACCATCACGCGACTGGCACGAGGAATCACCCCGGGAAGCGTGATCCAGTTCGCCAATCGCGAGATCTTGACCGATGCCTTAGTGGGACGTCAGAAATTGTGACTTTCAGCCCCCTAGCCACCATGGGATATCGAAGACGCCGGAATGCCTGGTTTGGTCATCGATATGGACAGTTCGTCCGTATTGGACAATTAGCGGAGGCACGCGGTGTCGCGCTGCCAAACGGGCAAGCTTTTGATTTGGATGCCTTCTCACGATTAAAGGGACGCTTTCCTCAAGATTGCGCTTTTCAGAAAGATGAGGCCTGAGCTATGAGAATGTCGCTTGGCCATCACTTAAGACAGGTCCAAAAACAAGTTCAAAAGCAGATACTCTCGCCACGGATGATCCAGTCCATGGAGATTTTGCAACTTCCACTCCATGACCTGGAGCAGCGTGTGGCGCAGGAACTTGCGGAAAACCCCGCCTTGGAAATCGAAGAATCGCAGGAACAGGAACTCGAGGAAGAACCCCGGCTGGAAGAAGAGGAAGAACGCACGGATACCGCTCGCTCCGACTTGGAACGCGAGTTCGTCGTGAATGAGGAGAATTCCGCGGAAGAGTTCAGCCGGCTCGTCGAGATGGAGAGGGAGATTCCGGAGTATTTCGAGGAGGAGATGAGCCGCCCTTCTCGGGATCGGATCGAGGAATACTCCGAGCGCTATCACGACATGATGGCGAATCTTCCCGACCACAACCCCACGCTCCAGGATCACCTCCTCGATCAACTGGCCTGGTATGATCTCGATCCTCAAACCCGCGAACTTGCTGAGAGAATCATTTCCAACCTGGATGAAAACGGTTACCTGCAAACGAGTCTCCAGGACCTGTTGGGGCCAAATGCTACTGAGGAGGATATCCAGCGGGCTGAAAAGGCCCTCAAAATCGTGCAGGAACTCGATCCGCCGGGTGTGGGTGCCCGCGATCTTAAGGAATGTTTATTGCTGCAACTGGATCCGGACAGTCCAGATTACAATGACCTCAAGCTGCTCATTTCAGAGTACCTGGAAGATATCGAGCACAACCGGCTTCCGCAAATCGCCAAGAAAACGCGCTGGTCACTGGAGCACATCCACGAACTGTTGGAAGCCCTTCGCAAGCTGAATCCCAAACCGGGGCTGCAGTTCCGAAGTGAGACAGTCTTGCCCGTGACTCCCGATGTCTATGTCGAAGAGACTGAAGATGGGCGATTCATCGCGAGGGTGGAAGGGGGCGATCTGCCCCGACTTCAAATCAACCGGGGCCTGCTGCAAAGTCTCGAGCGGCAGAATCTGTCCAAGGAAGAGAGGGAGTATATCAAGAACAAGATCGAGCGGGCCAAATGGATCATCGACGGGATTGAGCAGCGCAAGCGAACACTGCAGCGGGTCGCTCAGGCGATCATCGATCATCAGGAAAAATTCCTGCGGGAAGGTCCCGAACACATCGAGCCGCTCAAAATGCAACAAATCGCCGACAAGCTCGGTATCCACGTGACAACGGTCAGTCGGGCGGTCGATGACAAATGGATTCAAACCCCTCAGGGGCTTTTCCCCCTGCGCCGATTTTTCTGCGGAGGAAAGGTCAACCCAGAGGGTGAAGAAGTGGCCTGGGACGTGGTTCGGCTGAAAGTCAAGGAGTTGATTGACCGCGAAGATAAGGCCAACCCCCTCAGCGATGAAGAAATCGTCAGGGAGCTCGCCAAACAGGGCATCCACGTCAAACGCCGAACGGTGACCAAATATCGTGAAGAAATGGGAATTCCGAGTTCCCGGGAGCGGCGGGACTGGGTCTCGTTCGAGCAGAAGAAGAAAGCCCGCCAGCAGGGATCGGGAAAGCAGGGCCAGTGATTGCCGATCCGCACGGGTGGCTTTGTGCGAGGTACGCCCCGCCGGGTACAGCCGTCGTCCTATGTTGCCATGGAGCCCAGCGAAGTTAGTATAATACGTCATTCTTGGGATCCATTCGGCCGGCCCTGCCGGAGCGGCGAAAGGGGCCGGCTCTGAGTTCGATCGAACAAAGTTCTCTCCGCACAAGGGAAAAGGAGCTCTGGATGGATAGTGATGCTCGAGAATTTCTGACACGCTTGCTGGAGACTCCCAGTCCGTCTGGATATGAGCGCCCTGTTCAGGACGTGATTCGGGAATACACGAAGCGTTTTGCAGATGAAGTTAAAACAGATTTTCACGGCAACGTGATCGCAGTGCGGAATCCCGCCGCCCCGTTTCGCGTGATGCTGGCGGGACACTGCGATCAGATCGGGCTGATCGTCCAGTACATTGATGATGATGGATTCATTTATTTCCAGTCCATTGGCGGTTGGGATGTAAGCGTTCTCATCGGTCAGCGGGTGACCATTTGGTCAGACAGTGGGCCCATTCCCGGCGTCATCGGCCGTAAGCCAATCCACCTCCTCTCGGAGGAGGAGCGAAAGGCCGTGCCCAAAATGAAGGACCTGTGGATCGACATTGGCGCGGCGTCCAAGTCGGAAGCAACGCAAAAAGTTCGGATCGGAGATCCCATCACGATCGAGCTGGCCTCTCGCGAACTGTGGAACAACCGTCTTATTTCCTCCGGCCTGGATGACAAGTCAGGAGCCTGGGTCGTGATCGAGGCCCTGCGGCGCATCGACGGAAGCAAACTTCAGTCAGCCTGCTATTCTGTGGCAACGGTGCAGGAAGAGCTGGGGCTTCGCGGAGCGCGGACAAGCGCGTTTGGGATCGATCCCCATGTTGGTGTGGCCGTGGACGTGACCTTCGCCACGGATTGCCCAAGCATGGAAAAGAAGGAGGAAGGAGAAATCAAACTCGGGAAAGGGCCGGTGATCTATCGCGGTCCCAACATGAATCCGCGTGTGGTGGAGCGACTGATTCAGGTGGCCGAGGCAAACAACATCCCCTACCAACTGGCGGCAGCGGGAAAAGCGACGGGAACGGACGCCAACGCCATCCAGGTCAACCGTGCTGGAGTGGCTACCGGATTAATAAGCGTCCCCAACCGATATATGCACAGTCCTGTGGAAATGATATCCATGGACGACCTGGACGCCGCCGCAACACTCCTGGCCCGGTTTGTGGAATCAATTTCCCCTCAGGACGATTTCGTCCCCTGAGTGCAAAAAATAAACAAAGGTGATGATCCGCTGGAGAGTCAGGAACGGTCTCCCCCATCATGACGGAGACAGAATAACGGTCCGAAGCCGCGGAGAATGAAAGCCAGTATTGTTTGACTTGAGGCCAGACCGGTGGCACCCGTAAAACGTGCAATCATCAGCGATATCCACAGCAATCTAGAGGCCCTTCAGGCAGTCCTCGAAGACATCAAACAGCAGGGCGTGGAGGAGATTTACTGTCTGGGCGACATCGTGGGTTATGGCCCCAATCCCCGGGAATGCATCGATCTGGTCATGAAGCACTGCAAGGTGTGCCTGCTGGGTAACCACGATCAGGGTGCGCTGTTTGATCCCGAGGGATTCAACGTGGGGGCGGAGAGGGCGATTTTCTGGACCCGGCAGCAGCTCGAGGAGCATGGCGGGAACCCAGTGGAGGCACATCGGCGGTGGGATTATCTCGGTGAACGGCCGCGGATTCACCGGGAAGGCCCCATCGTCTATGTTCACGGCTCGGTGAGAAACCCGCTCAATGAGTACGTTTTTCCGGAAGATATTTACACCCCGGCGAAATTACAAAAGCTCTTCGCCCTTATTGAGAAATGTTCCTTCCAGGGACATACCCATACACCCGGGGTATTCACCGACAGCATTGAATTCTTTTCCCCGCAGGAACTGGAAAACGGCGAATTCGACCTGGATTCGGTGGAAAAGGCCATGATCAATGTGGGATCGGTCGGCCAGCCGCGGGACGGTGACCCCCGCGCATGCTATGTCATTCAGGAGGGGAATCGCGTTCGTTTTCGCCGCGTTCCGTACGACGTGGAAAAAACAATAGAGAAGATCTACGCTGTTCCAGACCTCGATAACTTCTTGGGAGACCGGCTTCGCGACGGCCGGTAACCGTTTGACAGAGCGCGGCGCGAGTAAAGTGGTCATTTCACCGGTCGAAAAATACGCGTTGCCGCGCTGGTGTATCAGCAAATAAAATGGGATTGCGCACGCGGCGAGGAGTCTCCCTGCTGTTCATCCCGGCTCGTTCAGTCCCCAACAGGGAATGAAAATCAAAGGCTGGCGAAATCCGTTTGTGCTTCTGATCGCTGGATGGTACACCATCACGGCGGTAGGAAGCCTGTTTTTGCACCGCCTCTCCGGAATCGAGGCGACGCTCGGGGCATATTCCGCCGGCCATCTGCCTTGCACTCGCGATTGCACGCTGGATTCGGCTGCCGGGTTCAGCCGGGCAGATCTTCCTGCGGACGATTGCCAAAAGAACTTCGAGCCTGGTTTGCAATCGTCCGGCGAGCAAATTGTTCACGACGCGAATTCCTGCCATATTTGTCAGTTCCAGATCCAGCCTCGAGCTCCCGTCGCCACGTTCGCGGTTATTTTGCCACTTGTATTGAATTGGTGGAGCCCACTCGTCAATTTCACCGAGGTCGTGGCTCGCCCTGCATCCCCGTGGCACAGCCGCGCTCCACCTGTTCCCAATCTCGTCTGATAAACTCTGGATTCCATCTGCCGGGAGTACCCATCGGGGTGAGTCGCTCCCCGGTCGTCCCAGCCCACCACATCACGTGAGAACCTGGAAGCACTGCTCCAAGAAAAGAGCACGTCGTGGCGGAGTCATCACATCATCTCGTGTCCTCAGGTCATCGCATTATCCGAGGAAAACCTTTCCAAGAGAGAACAGGAGAGCGATCATGAACGTGGTTCCTAAGGATAACCCAAAACATGGACTTTGCGTGGCTTCCGGTCTTGTGCAGAAGCGGCCGAGACGTCGGGCCTTCACGCTGGTGGAACTGCTGGTGGTTATCGCGATCATCGGGCTGCTGATTGGGCTATTATTGCCGGCCGTGCAGGCGGCACGAGAGGCGGCCCGGCGAGCGGAATGTTCGAACAACCTCAAGCAAATCGGCTTGGCCATCCACATGTACCACGACACCCACCGCACATTACCGGCGGGCTGGGCGGCCTACACACCCGATGGACGGCAGCCGATGGTCAATGGCTCCCCGGGCTGGGCCTGGGCGGCCGTGATCCTTCCCTATCTGGAACAAATGGGGCTCTATCAAGGTGGCATTCACTTAGAGGCCCCCATTTATGATCCGATCAACGAGGCGGCCATCAGAACGTTTATCAGCGTGTATCGCTGCCCGTCTGATATTAACAGCAACGAAAAAGTGTTTGAAGCCCACAAGCTCCACGAAGGTCACGAGCACGGCGAAGAACACGAAGGCGAAGAATACGATGAACTGCTGATTGCGCGTTCCAACTACGTGGCGTGCTTCGGGACGACGGACATCCACGTGTGCGACCATTTGCTGCCCGGCACGCGGTGCGAGGGCAACGGGACTTTCTTTCACAACAGTTTTTTAACACTGGCCTCTATCACGGACGGAACCAGCCAAACCTTTTTGGTGGGTGAGCGTACCGTGGCACTGGGCTACGCCACATGGTGCGGTGTCCTGCCGGGTGATGCCTGTGCACCGGCCGGGGTTCTTGCTTCTGCCGAATATCCACCGAACTTGAAACAGGCGCATGCCCACAATTTCAGCAGCCAGCATCCCCAGGGGGCGAACTTTCTTCTGGGCGACGGCTCGGTGAGGATGATCAGTCAGACCATCGACCTGAATGTTTTCCACGCCCTGGCCACACGTGCCGGTGGAGAAACACCGGGACCCTTCTGACGCACCTTTCGCGGAGTGCCCAACCTGTACACTCGGAGGTTGGCTGGCCCCATTAACGGTCCGCGGGGATGGCTGAAAGATCACCCCGCGGTTTGTATTGCTTCACCCGTGACACTATTTTGTGCTGCCTCACCAGGCGCACAAACCGTCCCCACAAGGTCTCCGGGATAGGCTTTTTACGTAACAAATGAGACTGATGGCTCAGGTTTTGGCGAAGAGTTTGAACAAACCTGAACGGCCCGGTTTCTTACTCGTTTCCTTGGCCTGTTCGCCGCAGAGGGCCTCTGCCAGTCCCACGATAGCGGTTGTCACGGCGGAGCGCGGTGCACATTCCAGGAGCGGCACGCCGTTATTGCGGGCTTCACTGCACGCGCGATAATCGTTGGGAATCTGCCAGAAGATCTCGCGACCAATGATCTCCTGGGCCTTCTTGAGATTGATCTGCCCGCTGTCCATTCCCAGCCGATTGACGACGATTTTGACCTTCTCGGCCATGCCCGGCATGTTACTGAAGGACATCATCAATCGCACCACGTTGCGGAGGCAGGGCAGGTCAAGCTGCGTGACCAGCAGCACGTGCTGGGCCATCTCCAGGGCCATCATGTCAACCGGGGTAAACGCCTTGGAGAGATCCAGCACAAGATGCGTGAAACTGGCCTTCAGCAAGCCGATAACCCGCTGGAGATCTTCCGCGCTGATCAGAGAGACATCCTCGAGTTGCACGGGACGGGGGAGCAGGAACAATCCTGAAGCGTGCTTGGTCAGGGACCGTTTGAGAAGCGAAAAGTCGAGCCGGGTGACGTTCTGCGCGACATCGACGATCGTGTAATCAGGAATTGCGTCCAAGAGCACATCGGCATCACCCAAACAGAGATCCAGGTCGGCCAGAACCACCGTGTTCTTGTCGTTGCGGGCCAAAGCACAACCCAAATTGACAGCAATTGTGGAAACCCCTACGCCCCCTGTCACCCCCGCCACGGCAATGACCGTGGATCCCCGCGCCTTGGAGTCTCCCTGACCGAACCGCCGTTCCTGAATCCGGTTGATGGCTGCCAGCAGATCGTCGATGCGGACAGGCTGAAGGAGGAATTCCTTGGCCCCCGCACGCATCGCCTGAAGAATCACCGTGCCATCGTGGGTGGAACTGACAACGAAAATGGCGCAGTCCGGCAATTGCTGGCTAACTCGCGACACCAGCTCCAGCGCCCGCTCTCGATCATGATCGATGGCGACGATCCCAATATCGGGCTGAGTCTGCGCCACCACATCACTGAAAAACTCGTAACGTGAGCACTCCGCCTCCAGCCAGATCATGTCAAGCCCCAACAGGAGCCTCTTGAGTTCGTCCCGCCCCGTATCGTTGGGGTCCACGATGGCCACTCGCAGAACGTTACTCATAAGCCAGCCAGCACCTTTGTTCGAAGGAAGTTAATCAAAACGGTTGCGGAATTTGATCCTCAACCTCCCGATGACGCTGCGAGGCAAGCCCTCGGATCGTCCGCCCTATCCGGAACTCTGCTGCTAATGCCAAAAACAGAGCTGACAGGGTAGAAGGAGGCTGCTTCGCCAGTCACTCTTCGGCACACTCTCCCCCCACCATTAAATATGGGTCACTTTTTGATAAGATGCGAAAAAATTGGGTGCGAGGAACGAACAAAAGCCGATGGTGTGATCGGGCGTTGGCATCCGCACCGGCGATAACTTCGGCCGTGTCGGTTCTGGTGTGAAACCTGTTGAATCTGGGCTCTTCTGGGTGGATGGATCAGTTGTCGTATCCGATGTCACCCTTAAATCCCGGCAGGTTGCCCGGGGAAGCCGGTTTGCTCTGCGCACCCGCGGTTTGCGCAACCGGACGTGTTCTGGACGTGGTGGGCGTCACCACTCCCTGCTTGCCGAAACTGACAGGGGCACCTGTCGGTGCTGAGGACTGGGCGCCTGAGGACACTGGGGGCAGCGGGGCGGGAGGGGCGAGTTCAGGGGCGGCTGGTGCCGCAGGCCCAGCGGGCGTCGGCTGAGGAAGTGGTGTCGGTTGATTGTCCCGCGGAATCGTCGCCTGTCCAGCCTGTTTAATGTCTTCGATTTGAGCCGAACCGCTGTTTTCCGGTGGGCAACATCGTGGGACTTCGATGTACCCCTTCATATAGAGTTCCCAATCGCTTGGACTGGCGGTTTGGGTACCCGGTCCACATGGGGGTACCTCTTCCGGATTCATCGCATCGACAAGCTCAGGGGTCACAAGGATGAGGAGTTCGATGTCGTTGTTCTGCTCGGCCACCCGCCTGAATGCCGCGCCGATGTAGGGAACATCCGAAAGAAACGGCACACCGCGACGCTGGGCTTCGACACGGGTCTCCACCAATCCCGCAATGGCGAGGGTTTGTCCCGCTTGCATTTCCACACCGGTATCTACTTCTCGGACCCGAAGCCCCGGCACTGTCGTCGAATTGATGACCACACTCCGCGAAGTATCGATCTCACTGACCCGCGGACGCACTTCCAGCCGGATCCGGCCATTACCCAAGACAATCGGGACAAAATCCACCTGGGTACCATACTTCTTGTATTCGATGGAGACCGTGCCCAGGCTCTGCGGGACGATGATGGGAAATTCCCCGCCGACCTGGAAGAAGGCCGGCCGACCGCTGACCGTCACAAGGGTTGGTTCGGCGAGAACCTTCATGAGATTGTCCTGGCGGAGGGCCTCCAGTACGCCGAAAAACGCGTCGTTCCCGTCAAGTACGCTGAAGAAAAACGTTTCGCCGCCGGACGTGAAGGCACTCGCCGCGGTACCACTCCCAGCATTCCCCGGGGCCACTCCCGTGAGCAGGCCGCTGACGCTGGACCGAATGACGTTCTGCCCGGAAATCTGGCTCCAGTCGAAACCGAGTGAGCGGAGTTTGGTCCGGGAGACTTCCATGACCTTCACGTGGAGAAGCACTTCATGAACGCCGCCGAGCGTTAGATTGTTGATCACCCGGGGATAGTACTCCTCGGCAATCTGGACGATGCGGCTGACGTGCTCCTGCTGGTCCACGTAGCCGGAAAGGAGGACGCCGCTGGCAATCGGAATGACTTTGATCGAGCAGTTGGGAAACTGCGCCTTCAAGAGCATCTCCAGCTCCCGGGCGTCCCCGAACACAATCACATCGACAGTATAAATGTTGCCCTGATCGTCCCATAAATTGACCTGGGTTACGCCAGGCTTCTTGGCAAAGATCTGAATCTGATTGGGGGAAAGGGCGGTGAGGTCCAGGATTTCCGGGTTGTTCACCTGGGCCTGCGGAATCCGCCTGTCCAACGTGAGAATCCGGCTTGTATTGACGGTCAGTTCCTGCCGCTGTGAGGGACCGGTGACGCGGCAAACAACGCCATTTCCGGTGCTTTGGCCGGATGGGACAGGGGAACCACCCTCAAAAGAATACGTGTTACCGCCTGGGTGCAGCAGCAGAGCGAAAATCAGCGCGAGCAGCCCACTCAATTTAGCAAAGTGGGGGAGATGCCTGATCATCCGTGATCACCCTATCGTAATGAGGTTTTGGCACTCCAATAACAACAGCGTCGCGATTGGAATCTCTCCGCATCCATGCATTGAGTCCAACCGGCGCAACACTCCCTAGTCCTTATCGGCAAAAGTCGAGCAACTGGTAAATTTGATTCAATTCTGCGGTCCAAGACGTCACTGATCGCTGCCCCGCTCTGGAACTGGGCTATCCGTTGGAGGATGCAGGTCCCCATCTTGAGGTGGGGAGCTTTCTGAGGTTGGCGGTGCGGTCGTCGGAGCAGGCTCAGCGGCGGGTAAGGCAGAACCTCCGTTGTTCGCGGCCCGCCAGATCGTTCCCATCGCGTCCGGCCAAACGTGGTCCGTATCAGCCTCCAGGACCACGTCATTCACCTGAGAACCGAGGAGGAGTCGCATAGCCCAGGTTTGGCCACCTGAGCCCCTGGTGGAGACGGGAGTGGCACGGGCAGAATTGGTCTGGTTGCTCAGGAACTGAGCGAAAGCGTCCTCTTTTCCAGGGGGTTCACTTCCCGGGACGATCTCTTTTTCCGGATCCCCTCCTTGGGTGGGAAGTCCCAGCAACTCCATGGGATCCACCCCCTTGGTTTCCACCGGATCATTGTCCCCCAGACCCCGCATGACCAGACGAATCTGGCCGAGTTCCGTCGCCGCAGTCAAAATTTCTGCTTGCTCCGGAGTCACCAGGAGGGAAACCGTCTTGGCCTGAATCGATTTTTGATTCTTCTCGTCACCGGTCAAGGCGTATTTGTCATCAACGGCGAAAACTTTAACGTTCTGCAAGATTGTTCTGGTGTAATCCTTGGGGATGCCCTTGGAAGGCATGGCGGGGAAATGCACGACCACATCCACGCGGTCGCTGGGCCGTAACATGCTAGCACTACCGCTAACCGGGTCCACCTTCACCGAAACCACACGGTAACCTTTGGGAATCCATGGGGCAGCGCCCGCATCGACGGCCCCTTTCTCGAGCAACTGGGCGTCCAGAATGGGAGAACCCTTGTAGATTTTGGTTTTGGTGCGTCGTCCCTCGACGTCCTCCACCTTAAACAGCGCACCCTCTGGAATTTTGCTCTTTGGCCAGTCTTCCAGTTTAATTTGGGTAACCTTTACAGGATCCCCCATGGGAATATCTTCGGCCGCCACCACAATCGCTTTCATTTCGACAACGGGTGCTGGGGTAGCTCGATCCCGTGTGGCCAGCACCTGCTGTACTCCAACCGCAGCCACCAACCCGCAACCAAGTGCCAGTGCCAAAAAGAAGATCGACCTTGTGCGCATACGACAGAATCTCGCCTTTTCTGGAGGATCGACAAAACAATCATTGGGGCGTGTTCACTGCACGGCTTCCCGCCGCATGGTTGTTGTGGCGCGCAGCTCCACCCCCCCTAAAAACATTGGCGAGGGAAGCCAACTCACTTGACGAAAAGGCACAGTAACCGTAACAGTCACCGGCTCCCCGTAACCCGCAGAATCGATCGGATCCGGCGTAACCGTTACAGTTGCCGAGCGAATTCCTCCGCTGGCCAGGTAATTTTCCACCACGCTGATGACTTCTGCCGTGGTGGCCCCTTGAATGATCGCCCGACGAGCACCCTCCCGCGACGCGTTGGTGATCACCTGCTGGACCATCACCATGCGGCCAAACTCGATGAGGCCCAGCACCAGCAGGAAGAAAATAGGAGCCACAACGGCAAACTCCACCACCGCTACCCCAGCAGGACGCCCGCAGTCGCCGCATTTTTTGCGCCGGCCTGGCTCTCCATCACGCTGGGCGGTCCGTGGCTTGGTTCGACACTTCCTCGCGAAAAGACGCTCGAAGATTTCTCGGTCAGGAAGCACCGCATGGAAAGAGAAGACGTTCCTGGCTCGCATAGATCCACCTCACCATTCAAACGGGGAAAAGCATACCGTTGACAAGAAAATACGCAATCGTGCCGATAGCGATTGGTATCCCATAGGGCAGAAGAAGCATTCGCGGTTTCCGCTCGGCTGCCAGCTCGGCCAACCGTTCAGGGTGCCGAACCACGAGAATCTCATAGAGAATAGCAAAAAACTGCCGCGTGTGTTTCCAGGCGGCTCCCCGTGCAATCACCATGGCGACTGCGATCACGGCACCCACAATGACGGTGATCACGAACGCCCAGAGCGTGTGTGTCATGCCGATCCAGGCCCCCACTCCCGCCAGGAGTTTCACATCGCCCGCCCCCATTCCTCCGATAGCGTAGGCCGGGAGCAGCAGCCCCAACCCCACTGCGGTACCTAAGAGGCTCGACCACACGCCGGGCCAGCCAAACCAGAGTCCACTCATCACCCAGCCGCTGATAATCAAGGGAAATGTAAGCCAGTTGGGAACCTTGAGCTTGGTCCCGTCAATCCAGGCGGCCCAAACCAACACCACGCTGACAAACCAGCAGATTCCCCAAACCGTCCAGGGATGGTTTGATGCTTGGAGTACGCGTTCCAGCATTTGATCACACTCCGTCAAAAGTGCCCTACGGTGCTCTTGATGGTGTCTTCATTGCAACGTTTTTTAATAAGACGATCCGCCCATAAAAACTCGGCGCGTTCGCCTCTCGACATTGATCAGTCACTTCGCACTTCATGGGATCCCACAGAACAATTCGCGTGCGCCTCCTTGGGGAAACTTCCATCGGCACACAGTTCCCCTGCCGGGTCATCACATCCGGACTGTCAGCAGGTATTGGAGGACGGCCGCCAGAAGCGTCAGCCACAGGACGAACAGCGAGAACGCTTCGCTCGCCAGTTCGGGAGGAATACCCGGATTCATGGTCGAATCTCCTCAGTCGGGATTGACATCGTTTAAACTCGATCTTTTGGGGTGAATACATGATCCGTGTGTGATCTCTCTATGAAAAAGTGTAGGTCAAAAAAACACCCCTCGGAGCAATTTTTGACTCCGAGGGGCGATGTCATCCCGCTCTACGGCCCGACTCTCCGGACCAGAGCCCGCCGGCCATGTCAGCAGACATCAGTTGCCGGTTGTGCTCTGGATGGAGTCGGTCACGCTTTGGAAGGTGTCACGCGCGGCGGTACCCAGAGATGAGATCGCCGTGAGACAGACGATCACGATCAGGGCCAGCATCACCGCGTACTCCACAGCGGTCGGGCCATCTTCCGAGACGAGGAAACGGTGCAACTTCTGAGCAAGCGACTTCATACAGTTCCTCCAAGACAAGCGGGACATGTGATCAGCCTTGATCCTCTTTCAAGACTGATCTAGGAAAAGGGGGATCGACGGTACACGCCACGCTCCCGTGACGCCGGCCTGTCCCGTACCGTCTGCATCCCGACAACACCCAAAACCGATGCCTCTTCCCCGTAGGCCGCGATGCCCGTCCGCCTTATCGGCAGACGCGCCTCGCCGTCCCCGGCACGTCCCGGTTGTCGGCAGGCAGAAGCCTGAAGGTCAGCCTTCAGACCGCATCATCCCTTCGGCAGCCCGGCGACCGGATGCGACCACCCGGCCCGTAGCTTTGCGCCCCGGCCTTACGACCGGTTTGCCTTTATCGAGGATGAGGCGACAGGCCGTTGGCGACAGGGCTCTCGGGGACCACCCACCGAGTTGCCAACCCTGTCTGGCGACGACCCTTCGGCCGTCCTCTCGGCAGCCCATCGAGTCCAGCGTCTTGTCGCTCACTCTCAAAGGCCGCCTCTGTAATGAAAAATAGGTCATGTATTCGGCTTGTCAAACGAAAAACTTTAGATCGCCACCAAGAAACAGAGGTCTTGATTGTAACTATGGACGACCTGTTCTTTCCACATTAACGCTGGAAGGGATTACACCACGCCGCAACTCGGCTCGGCGATCTCGTTTTTAGCTTAAGCGAGAGTGGAGGCAGCTTGCTCGGCAGGATTGGCCCTCAAATTTTGAGACGCCTTTCCCGCCTCTTTCCAGAGTTCTCTCAACTGGGCGAGGAGAGATCGACGAATCGTCTGCCGATAGGGCGAATCGCTGGGGAGTTCCGCCATCAACCGCCGGTGGGCCTTGCCGAGATTGTGGTAGGGCATCGAGGGAAACAAATGGTGCACCGCGTGGTAGCGCAGCCCCACAGGTGCCCATAATTCGGCAATCCACCAGCGGTAGGGGTAATTCAGGGAGTCAAGTACCTGCTCGGAAAATTCCACCGGATGCGGCTCGAAGGCGTACCGGTGCGCTCCAAGCGTCCGCAGGGCGTTGATGAGCACGACAAGCACCGCTGTGGCATACGCCTGGATGAGGAACGGGATCGGCCACCGTCCCAGGAAAATCGGCGGCACAAGGAACACCCCCCACACCCAGAGAAAGCATAGCGCTTCCTGCACTCTGATCCAAAACAGTTCGCGAGGCGTGGGTTCCGGCCGGATATACTTCGGGTCAATCACCATGGAAGACGCATGGGCATGGACCCAGGCCCGAAAACGAGAACTGGTCCATGCCAGCGGGCTCAGGATAGCAAAACGAACCACGACAAGCGGCGGAATGATAAAGCTGGTCAAAAGATACTTGACGATTTCCCAACGCGGTCGCCGGGCAAAGGGTAAATACTCTCCATCGCGATCGGTGGCATACGTGGTCTTGCGATGGTGGTCATGGTGCGTCTGGTACACAAACGAAGGGAGGAGAAACGGGGTTCCACACAGTATGTTCCATACGACCTTGAACGCAGTCATCACCCCCCGGGGAAAATGCACAATTTCGTGAATGAACAACGCCGCACGATAGTATGCCAGGGCCGATACCACAAAACACACCGCCTGCTGCGGCGAAAACAGCGGAGTCCGACGTACGAGCGCAAAGCACACCGAGCCCACCACAAAAGACACAAGAAAGTCCACCCAGTAAATAAGGGGGTTACGGGCAAACAAATCATGGACAATTCGCTTCGCCTCTACGGGTGAAAATGCAGAGGGCGGGGATTCCACGACCTCAGCCCCAAACTCTTTGCGGTTGAGCATTTTTCCAGATGACATCGCGTTCGACCCGCTGTATCGTGAGACCCTGAACTTCGACAGAGCCTTTCCACGCAATTTGGCTCGCTTGATCTTTTCCGAGTGGCGAAACTCGTTTTCGGTTACATTCGCCACTGCCGTTGAAAAATTATTATAATTCTGCCACACAAAATAGTGGTGTATTTTTCCCATCCTTCTTGGCGTTATGCTCATTTTGTGCTCAGGTTGAATCTGCGTTCGCCTGGGGGCTGAAAAACAGGCGACGCGGGCTCGGCGAACGCTGTTCTTTACTGCCTGACGAATACCGCACCCGCAACGACGGTAACCGGGACTCCGGTAGCCCAAAAGCCGGCCCACCATCATAACCCCACCGTGCGGTTGCCAGGCTAGGCAAACCGCCCAATAATGCAGATCGGGCTACCCCACACGAGCCTGCTTTCCCGGCAAGGCTTCCCGTGACCACGCTCCGGAGGATTTTCACGTGTCTCGCAATCTGACTTCGATTTTGTCCGGAATTTTGATCCTCGCGCCCCTTTTTGGTTGGGGATGCCGGGTTGATGATCGGGAAAAGAACGACGGTCCGATGACGGTGGCTGTCACAGTTCCCCCCCAAAAATGGTTGGTAAGTCAAATCGGCGGGGAAAAAGTGTCGTGCGTCGTGCTGATACCGGCCAACCAGGACCCGCACACGTTCACTGGCACCGACGCCGACGCCGCCCGGCTGGCACGCTGTCGGGTGTTTTTTTCCATTGGGCTTCCCGTGGAAAACAGCCCCTGGTGCCGCGCCATCTCCCAACAGGGCGGTCTTCGCATTGTCTCCCTCGCCGATGCTGCCCATTTCCACAGAAACTCTGCACCGCCCGTACAGAAGGTCGCGGGGGAAACCGAACCGCATTTGGAGGAAGCCGCCACGCGTTCCGACGCCGGCACCGAGGACGCATCCGATCGCACTTCGGAGGGGGTGCAATTTCCCGAAAATGAGCGGCACCAGAGAGACGAACATGACCATGAAGTTTTTCTTCACACCTGGCTCAGCCCAAGACGCCTCGTAGCCATGGGGGAAATTGTGGCACAAACCCTGGAAGAGCTCGACCCATCCAACGGGGCGTTATACCGAGACAACTGGGAGCGATTACGGTCGCAATTGCTTCAATTGGACGAGGAGTTGCGGGAAAAACTTGCCCCGCTGAAGGGGCAGGAGTTCTTTGTGTTTCATCCCGCGTGGGAGTGCTTTGCCGCAGATTATGGGCTGGTTCAGGTAGCGCTGGAATCGCACGGAAAAGAACCGTCGGACCACGAGATCACCGAACTCCAGCGTCGGGCCCAGCGGGCGCGAATCAAAGTGATGCTCGTCCAACCGCAGATTTCTTCTCGCGCAGCGCACGCTGTTGCAGAAGCGGCGGGGCTGCGACTTGTAACCGTCAATCCTCTGGCCGAGGACATCCCCCACGAACTGCGGCACGTTGCTGAAACCCTCGTGTCGGCGTATCGTGAAAGAATAAAGAGCAGTAACGCGGAATAGTGAGCAAGCGTTTCCCGCAGTCGGCAACCCTCTGCCGGCATGCTTTCTCCGAAAACGGGTGAACCGATGGCCGCTGTTGCCCCCCTGACAAAAACATCTCCTGATCCGTCGTTTGCCACACCGAACGTGGTGGGGCGGCTGGAGCATGTGACGTTTTCCTATCGTTCGCCCACGGGTGGTCTGTTGGAGCCGGTTCTTCAAGATATCTCGCTGGAGATCTATCAAGACGACTTTTTGGGAATCATCGGCCCGAACGGTGGGGGAAAAACGACGCTGCTGAAAATTATTTTGGGGCTTTTGGAACCGCAACAGGGAACGGTGACCGTCTTCGGCAAACCGCCACGCGAGGTCCGACACCTCATCGGCTACGTACCGCAGCACGCCAAAGTGGATACGTCTGTTTCCGCATGCGTACTGGATATTGTGCTCGCCGGTCGGATTTGCCATTCGCGGTGGGGTTTTCTTTATGGTCGGACGGACCGCGAAAAAGCCTTGGCTGCGCTGCGATTAACGGGGACGGCCGATCTGGCCCACCGGCGACTTGCCACGCTTTCGGGAGGCCAGCGACAGCGCGTTTTAATAGCGCGGGCCCTCGCCGCTGAACCCAAATTGCTGCTTTTGGATGAACCCACGGCAGGAGTTGATCCCTATGTCGAACAGAATTTGACGGACCTCCTCCATGCCTTGAATGAACAGCTCCCCATCGTCATTGTCAGCCATGACATCGGCTTCGTTTCCACGCATCTCAAGCGGGTCGCGTGCCTCAATCGGCGACTCACCGTGCACTCGGCGGCAGAGGTGACGCGATCGACCATGGCCGCCTTTTACGGAGAGCACGTGCACCTCGTCCACCACACTCCCTGCTGTCCGTTGAACGATCCTGGATGCGATCACGGTTGTGTTCCGGTACCATCCGCAACAGGCCGAAAGATGGAGGAGCCATGACGGAATTCTTTCACGACCTTTCCGTCAACCCATTTCTGATCAATGGACTGGTGGCGGGCGTTTTGGCAGGACTGGCCTGCGGTATCATTGGGCCGTATGTGATCACAAAGAGAATCGTTTTTCTCGCCGGGGCTATCGCTCACATTGCGGTGGGGGGAGTCGGCATCGCGCTTTTTCTGAAATACAGTGGCGGCTCCTATTTCAGTGGTCTGGAACCGGTTCACGGTGCCACCGCGATTGCCCTTTTGGCCGCTATCATCATTGGCGTCATTAACGAAAAGCGGGCGGAACATGCAGACACTCTCATTGGCGCGCTCTGGGCGGTAAGTATGGCTCTGGGAATTCTGCTCATCAAGTACACGCCCGGATATCAGGGCGAGTTGATGAGCTATTTGTTCGGCAACCTGGCCTATGTGACACGGTCCCAACTCGCCTGGATGGCGATTCTGGATTTGGTGATCCTCGCGACCGTGCTCCTTTTTCACAAGCAATTCATGGCGGTGTGTCTGGATCAGCAGCTTGCGACCCTGCAACGCGTACCCGTACTCGCCATCAACTTGCTGCTACTCTGTTTGGTCGCGCTCACCGTCATCTGTTTGACTCAGGTGGTGGGCCTGATACTGGTGATTGCTCTTTTGAGTCTGCCTGCTGCTACAGTTGCCCGCTTTGTCATCGGTATGCCCGCGCTGCTGGCCGGTGCCACGCTCCTGGGGATACTGATCACCACAGTTCCCCGCATTGCGGTGTACGGGACAGCGGTCAGCCCCGAATCCGCCATTGTTCTGGCGGCCGGCGGGGTCTACCTGGTGAGCCTTCTCATGACGCGGCGCGTCCCCGAATGAGCCAAAGTCGCTCACTCCCCTCTCGCGCGGACAACGTCATTCTGCCAGGGCTGCCACCGCCAGTTCCTGGAATGCCTCGCGCACAGGTGAGGCATCGGAGTTGGGAAAATTGGTCCTCTGAACGAGCAGGATAAAGATCATTTTGCGCTGCGGGTCGATCCAGCCCTGTGTTCCAAAGGCCCCGCCGTGGCCGAATGTCCCCGGCGAAAGCATCCTTGTTACTCCCTGCGGTTCGCGAACGACGCACCACCCGAGCCCCCATCCGTTGCCGGGAGTAAACCCGGTGACAAGATCCCCGGTGTGCACGCGTGTCATGACGGCCACCGCCTCGGAAGAGAGGATGCGTGTGCCCTCCAGTTCACCGCCGTTGAGCACCATCTGGTAAAACCGGGCAAGATCGGCGGCCGTGGAATACAGTCCCCCGGAAGGATTGGGGGCCCGCACACCGGCATCCTCAATCAGCCAGATGGCCCCGCCGCCCGGCACAAGATTCCCCTCGGGAGTTCTCTGGTAGGCGCGGGCCAACCGAGATCGCTGCTCTGCCGTGGGCACAAAGGTGGTGTCCTTCATCCGCAAAGGCTGAAATATCTCACGACGGAGAAATTCCTCGTAGGACTGACCCGTCACGACCTCGATAATGCGTCCGCAGACCGTCAGTCCGGGAGAATAGGCCCACCGTTCGCCCGGCTCGAAAGTTAAACCATCTCGCGCCAGCTTGGCCACTGTTTCTGCCAAAGTGGCCTCCGTCCGCTGTGACCCCGTCAGGCCTGACGTGTGAGTCAAAAGATGTCGTACGAGAAGTGGTTTCTCCGGTGGTCTGCCATTGACTTTGACGTCTGCGAATTCGGGCAGGTACTTGGCCACGGGATCATCCAAACCCACTTTTCCACGATCCACGAGGATCATGAGTCCTGTCGCCGTGATGGGCTTGGTCATTGAGGCGATTTGGAAGAGAGAGTCTTTTTGCATGGGAGTTTTGGCATCGAGATCCGCCCACCCTACCGCTTCCGAGTGAACAATCTTTCCCCCTCTCGCCAGGAGCGTCACAGCCCCCGCAATTTCTTTGTCGGCCACAAACTGTTCCATCCGGGACCGGATTTTCGAAAGAACGTCACCTCTCAGACCAACATCTTCCGGCTTTGCCTGCGGAAGCGGCCAGTGCGTGCTGGTTTCCTCGGCAACGGCGGCCGAAAGCACCAGCGACAGGAAGCAAGTGACCACCAACGTCATCCAGCGACAGCGGCATCCAGTAAGGGCAGCTTTCATCGCGACTTCTCCTCCTAAGGTGTCCAGTTCAGCGCCCGTTAGCCAACACGAAAAGCGGCTTCCAAGAATAGCTCCATTGTGGCCGTCGCGACAAGCGGTGTCAAAACCCCACCAACCTACCGTTACGCCGGGGCGGCCAGACAGAAAGAGCGCGTACCGAGAAGAGCGCAAAAAAAATCCCCTAGCAGGGGATCAAAACTCTAACTCCGCGAGGTCGCGCAAATCGTTTACTTTTTGCCACCCGGCTGCGTATCACCCACCGTGGGAACCACCCACACTTTGAGATCCGCCTCGATATCATGTCCGAGGTGGATCCGCACCGTGTACAAGCCGAGTTCCTTGAGAGGCCCCTGCAAACGAACCTGATCCGGCGATACGTTGACGTTCTGGGCCTTTAACGCCTTGGAAATCTCGTTGGGACCGACCGACCCGTAAAGATGCCCTTCCTCGTTGGCGTTGGCTTCGATCGAAATGCTCATCTGAGAGATATTTTCCGCCAGTTGCCGGAGGCTCGAGATCCGAGCCCGTTCGATCTCCAGCAATCGGGCCTTGTGTTTTTCCACCATCCGTTTGTGGTGGTCCGTCGCGATGGTGGCGAGTCCCTGAGGAATGAGATAATTGACGGCATAGCCGCGTTTGACTTCCACAACGTCCCCCGCCTTGCCGAGGTGCTCCACATTTTGCACGAGTAAAAGCTGAACACCTCCGTGAGGACCTCGCGGTAATCCACGAACCCCATGCTGCCGGGATTTCTTCTTACCTTTCAGCTGGTTCATAAGCCAACCTCAAACCAAGTGTTTTTCCGCGTCCTGTAAAAGGACTGGTCTGTTGTTCTGTTTCTTCGCTTCTCGAACCAACCACTCCGACGCTCGCCACACGGATGCCGCGGTTGCGTGCTTCACGGAAAGGCCATCAAGCCGCCCAATACCAGCTCGGCATCAGAAAGGCACATCGTCCTCTGGCGGGAAATCCTCGACCGGGGCAACGTCCGGTGTTGGAGTTCCACTTCCCGCCCCCGCGGCCGAGGCCCTCCCTCCGGCGTTGATGTTGTTTCCTGCCCCGCGGCCACCCAGCATTTGCATCCGCTCCGCCACAACACGCAACTTGGAACGTTTTTCCCCTTCCTTTTCCCACGTGTCGAGGCGTAAACGTCCCTCGATCAACACCGGTGAGCCTTTCGTGAGATACTCCCCCGCGACTTCTGCCGTCCGGCCCCAAAGTGTCACGTCGACGTAAACGACCTCCTCGACCCACTCCCCCGTCGAACTCTTCCGACGTTCGTTGACGGCGATTCCGATATCACACACCGCCGTTCCACTGGGGGTGTAACGAACCTCGGGATCCCTCGTCAAATTTCCCACCAAAATGACCCGATTGAAACTCGCCATACTTTCCACCTCCCACCCGCGAGGTCCCCCGAGCCGCGGATTATTTGCCAGCACGTGCTAGAAGCTGCACGCTGGAGGGAGGAAGCTCGCCGCTTTCATTCGTCCACGACGTCGGCGTCTTCCATTTCCTCCACGTCCGCCTCGTCGTCGATCTCTTCATCCACCCCCAGATCCGCCTCGGACACGGTGCGAACGGCCACCTGCCCGCCTCGCGCGTGCTCGACGAGGACGTCGATAATCCGCGGATCAATTTTGATGTGCATAAACCGCAGGATATCCGGCGCAAGTTGCAGGCGGCGGCGGATCTCCTCCATTTTTGTGCTTTCACACTTGAAGTAAATCAGCCAATATGTGCCCCGCCGCTGCTTTTTGATCGGGTACGCCAGTCGGCGTTCCTCCCAAATACGGCTCACCAGAATTTCCGCGCCGTATTCCGTCAAAACGTCGGTAATCTGCCGGACCACACCGTCGGGGTCACGAGCAAACTTGTTGGAATCCAGAATGTAAAGACCTTCGTAAAAATTCTGCGCCAAATGACCACTCCTTCCACTCAATGGCACCTACTACGGAGCGCTCAATATATTCTCGACCCGCACCACTCCACAGACAGCGTCACTGACCACCGTCAGCGATCGCCCGCATTATAGCGGTTCATACATGCCTGTATGCCTTGATGCACCCAGAGTTCCACACCGTCGGCCGCCCGACGATACGCCTCCCGCATGACCGCCTCTTCCTCCGGCGTAAATCGGGAGAGCACAAACCGAACCGCATCCTGACCCGGCGGCGGTGCCCCGATTCCGATTCGCAACCTCGGAACGGCCTCCGTCCCCAGTACCCGAATCACATCCGCCAATCCCTTGTGCCCCCCCGCGGAACCTCGCGCCCGAAACCGCAGCCTGCCGAGCGGCAAATTCATATCATCGCAAATCACCAAAATATCCTCGGGCGAAAGCTTGTAAAAATCTTTCACCGCCCCGACACTCTGGCCACTGCGGTTCATGTACGTGGTCGGGCTGAGCAGGAGGACCCTCGTCCCATTTATCGTAACGTCCAACGTCTCGCCCGAAAACCGACGCCTCACTTGCTGCCCCTCTGCGAAACGGCGGGCAAGCTCCCGAAGCACTTCATAACCGACGTTGTGGCGGGTACCCTCATATTCGCGGCCAGGATTCCCCAAGCCCACAACGACCTTCATGGGTGGCAGTTCCGTCGAGGTTTGTCTCCAGGAGCTCCACCACGAGCGCAACCATTCCCCAAGTCGGAACACGCCACCGCAACTCCCGGAATCTCAAGCCTGCGCTACTCCTTTTTCTCCTCCTCTTCCTCGCCAGCTTTCTTGCGTCCAATGACCTCCGGTTCGGCAGGCCCGGGCGCCGGCGCCGCCTCCTCGGCTTCCTCCTCGCCGGCCGGAGCATGGCACACCACGACAACCTCGTCGGGATCCACAAGGGCCTTGGCCCCTTCCGGCAAGGGGATGTCCTTGACGGTGATCGCTCCGCCCAGACCCAACTCCGTAATCAGGACCACGAACTTCTCAGGGATCTTGTCCACTTCGCACTCAATCGGGAGACTGTGGAGATGCTGCGCCAAACGTCCGCCTTCTTTCACACCTGGCGCATCTCCGCGCAACTCGATAGGCACCTCGGTGCGAATCCTCTCATGGGCGCTCACCCGCGTCAAATCCACGTGAAGGATCTCCTTCCCCCACGTATCCCACTGCAATTCCTTGATGTACGCCTGTTCACGCACGGCCCCCGTCAACTGAATGAGCCGCGTGCCGTGCCGAACGGCGGCCGCCAGCGCATCCCGTGGGACGCTCAAACACACATTTTCTTGCTTATGTCCATAAAGGATGGCGGGCACTTTTCCCGAAGCACGGAGCCGCTTGTTGCTCCTCTTCCCGCCCGGTGATCGCAATTCAACAGGTATCTGCTCGATCATGGATCTCCCCTACCGACGGTTTCTTCTCATTCGCCACACCCCCGCCTGTGATAACACCGAACTCCCTGGCCTTGCCAGGTTTCATGGAAAGTTCTTGCGTGAAAACATCCTCAGCGCGGATCACACTCCTTCCCGATTCCGGGAAGCTGCCGCCGACAGATCATCGCCAGGACGGGTTGGGGTCAGCCGGAAAATCTTCATTTTTGGCGTTTTCTGGAAAATTGCAAGGGCACCCGTCCGACACAACCCCATTTTTCCTCCGCCCAGGGGATGCGGACCTCCGCGCGGGCTCGCGCCGGACTGAGATTCAACCCCGAGGGACCTGAGGGCAGGGGCAATTCATGAATTGCCCCCAACAACACGTTGCACCCATCCCATCTCAGCAGTTTTTGCAAAACTGGGGGTGAATCAACACCAGGTAGCGCGCCCCTCGGGACTTTAGCCGCATAACTGGTCACCGTGCATCTTAGCGGTACGTGCGGAAAAGTTTGCTGACGGATTCGTGCCGATGGATGCGTTTGACGGCCTCGCCCAAAAGTTCGGATACCGTGAGCACCCTTACGTTAGGCGGCCGACGGCTCGCATCTAGTGGAATTGTGTCCGTCACCACAATCTCTTCTGCCGGTGCCGCGGAAAGCCGTTCCACCGCTGGGCCGCAAAACACAGGATGTGTCGCTGCCAGATAAACCTTCGCCGCCCCGGCCTCTTTCACCATGTGGGCTGCTCCCGAAATCGACCCCCCGGTACTGATCATGTCGTCGAAAATCAGGGCCACCTTGCCCTTGACCGACTCGCCAATCAAATGCGCCTGGGAAGTCGTCGTACCACTGCTCCGCCGTTTATCTACAATAGCCAGCTTGCCCCCGAAAACCGGGAGGTGAATGAGAGTCCTTTTGATAGCCCCCTCATCTGGGCTAACGACTACTATGTCCTCCAAAGGGATTCCAAGGCTGAGAAAATAGGAGTCCAGCACAGGAGCCGCATAAAGGTGATCCACGGGAATATCAAAAAAGCCCTGAAGCTGCGGGGCGTGGAGATCCATTGTCAGAACCCTGTCCGCCCCTGCCCGCGTTATCAAATTCGCCACTAGTTTGGCTGTAATCGGTACGCGCCCTTCATCTTTTCTGTCTTGCCTAGCATACCCAAAATATGGAATGACGGCCGTGATTCGCTCCGCACTTGCCCGCTTGAAACTGTCGATCATGATAAGCAATTCCATTAAGTTTTCGTTCACGGGCGGGCAGGTCGGCTGGACGATAAAAATATCGCGACCGCGGACGTCCTCCTCAATCTTGCAGGAAATCTCGCCATCCGGGAATCGACCGAGCGAGATCCTTCCCAATGGCAAGCCCACATAGTCGGCCACCTTTTGGGCCAGCTCCGGATTGGCCCGACCGCTGAAAATCTTCATTTCGTGGATGGACATAGTCGCTGAACCCTCGTTTTTTACCGGTTCACTTTGGTTCCGCGGCGATGCGTCACAAATTTTTCGTTGGCCTGAGGCGGCCAAAACCGGTCTTCCGAAGAATCCATCTTCGCGAAACTCTGGCTCACGTTCCAGCGGGACTGGAGGCCATCAAAACCTCCACAAAAAAGCAATCTGCTTGTGCTATCCTTGACAGTCAAAATTTCTGCTTTATCCTATGATTTCTGCGGCCGAAAATCTGGACTCTTCGCGGGGCCTGGTATGTGGAATGCCCGCGCTGAGCCCGAGCACTGCACATTGGCAAGGTAAGTTCCAAATACGTCGGGGTGATGTACTTTCCGGGAAGAATTGGTCAGCAAATGGGCGTGAGCCCAGGGCCGTTCACTGAGCAGCAAGCGATTTCCCCAAAAGGCCGGGCTTGCGGAGTGTCTGGTCTTGGCTGTTAGAGTAGAGCGTTTACCATATGCCCAAATTGATCCTGGTCTGGCTTACGAGCATTCTCGCGCTTGTTCTATCGGCGGATGGTTTCGCAACTCACGAGTCCCCACAAACGCCGGGAGGTTCGACCACCGCCGCTCGGCCGAGCGATGGAGGTTCCTCGGCTCAAGCGGAGAATCGCGGGATTGCTCGCCCCGAGACAATCGAGGGTCAAAAGCTCACGGCATCGGAGATACTCAAGCGATTGGTCCCTGAAGAGCAGGCCATCGCACAGAGACTTTTCAGCTTGGGAGCCGCTCTGGGCACCGATGTCAGCGGACCGGCTGCCCACATCGTCTCCGTCAATCTGGCAGGCAGATCGATCACCCAAGCAGACCTGGAGCCTATTGGTCGCTTGCGGGAGTTGCGCTCTCTGGTGCTCGATGGCACGCCGATCACTGACGTTGGTCTCGTCTACATCGCTCCCCTGCTCAAGTTGGAACAGATCTACCTGAATGGGACACAGATTACTGGCGCCGGACTGGCGATCCTCGCAGAACTTCCCAACTTGCGCGTGATCGAAGCGGCGGGTACCCGGATCACGGATCGCGGGATCACTTTTTTGGTAGGCCTGCAGCATTTGGAAAGTCTTGCCCTTGGGGGAACGCTGGTGACCGACCAGGCCATGCCCGAGATAGGAAAAATCGCCACTCTCCGCTTTCTCGATCTCCGATTCACACGGATTGGAAATCCCGGTCTGCAGTTCCTCGCACCGCTGCGTCTCCAATACCTCAACGTGATGGGCACGCGGGTGGATGACGAAGGTCTCGCCGTCCTCGCCACCATGGATTCGCTCCGCGAGTTGTATCTTCCCCCAGCAATCACCGACCAGGGCCTGAAGCGTCTTTCAAGCCTCAAGACTCTTGAATATCTCGGCCTTGCCGGAACACGCATCACCGATCAGGGCACGCGGTTTCTCACAGGTTTGGCCAACCTGAAAGGGCTCAATTTATCCGCCACCCAGATTTCCGATGCCGGATTAGAGCCGCTCAGGGCACTCAAAAACCTCCAGTTTGTGGACCTGTCGCGAACGTTGATCACCGATAAGGCCGCGCAGGTAGTCGGCTCGTGGGAAAAGCTCGTGTACCTCAATGTGGACGATACCAAAATCGGCGACGATTTCGTCTCTCATATTTGTGGCCGATTGCCTTTGGAATCGCTCGCTGTCGCCCGGACGCTGGTGACCGATGCCGCCAGCGAAGCCTTGGCCAAGTGCCGAATACTGAAACTGCTGATTGCCTCCGATTCCAAGATGACCAGCGATGGCGTGGCCGCTCTGGCCAAACAGATGCCGCAAACGCAGATTGTGTACAATTTGTCGCACAGCGGCAAGGATTAAATGGATCATTCGTGTCACATCTCGAAACATGCACCCTGAAATCCAAACTTCCATGCACAAAAAAGCGCAAATCAGTTGCACTCTCAAGGCGGCCGTGTTAAATTTGGGCGAATGGTAATTCTTCTCGCAAGGGGGGAGCGTTCTTGTTGGTTTTGGGCTATCGTCGTTCTCAATCAGAGTAGGTTTAACCATGAGGCATGTATCTATCGCCAAGATTCCCAAATGGAAATAAGGGTTTACCCTTGTCGAGCTTCTGGTCGTGATCGCGATCATCGGCATTTTGATCGCACTCCTTTTGCCGGCGGTGCAAGCAGCCCGCCGCAGCCAGTGCACCAACAACCTGAAACAGTTTGCGTTGGCTGTCCATAACTACCACGACGTTTACAAAACGTTCCCGCGCCAAAGCTACATAAGCTTTTTGGCCGGGTCCGGGGTCAATCTCGATCCCTGGCGAATTTGGCAGGGTTACAGCGTCCACACCATGATTCTCCCGTTCATCGAACAGCGGGCTATTTATGATCAAATCGACTGGCGAATTTGGGACGGTTGGTACAACCAGCCTGCTCAGCTGCGGGAAGCCGTAATCCAGACGTTCCTCTGCCCGTCCGACATGAAAGCGCCCCAGACGGGCTGGCTCCACGGGCCGGGTTGCAACTACGCTGTTAACTCAGGCCCGTGGCTGATCTGGTGGGACCACAGCCAGATGTGCCCGGGAACCTTCCGGCCGAACCTGGAAACGACCATCGCGGAGGTCATCGACGGAACCTCCAACACAATCATGGCGTCGGAGGTCCTCAAAGGGGATGACAATGGCGCCCAGTACCTGCCAGGTGAACCCGTCAGAAACGTAATCCCGAGCTGGTACAATCACGGCGACCCGAACACCTATCTGGCCCCGACACTGCGGAATCAGCCGGTCCAGCCCTACATCGACAACCTGAATGCCTGGGGTATCCAGTGTCAGGCGAACATCGGCGACCACCTCAGCAACAATGGATGGAACTGGATGGGTGCCAACTACACCCAAACAGTGTTCAACACCATCGTGCCGCCGAACTGGCAGTATCCGACGTGCATCGCGGAAGGCCCTCCGGGTATGGCATCCGACCGGGATGGCGCTTATCCTGCTCGGAGTTACCATCCGGGCGGTTGCAACCACGCCATGGTTGACGGGTCGGTGCGGTTCATTTCCAATACGGTCGATCTGCCGACCTACTGGGCGCTGGGCAGCCGGGCCGGTCGCGAGTCGGTCCAGGCCCCATGATAGCGGTGTTCTTGGGCATTCCGTGAATCGCGGTTCATGGAGTGTGCTGAGTCGCAGGCCACACGGTGGCCGGTGAGCATGGTAAGTCAGCAAGTGTGCGGCTGAGGCACAGTCACCTGTGCCTCAGCCCGATTTGGGTTGGTACAGGTTTCAAACTGCCGCAGGGAGGAGACCACCAATGCTTCAGCGGACGACCTACGCGATCTTGGTAATGGCGGTTACGGTGTTGGTCATTGGGTGTTCGCAGGCAAAATCAGTTAAGCCGCCCGAACGCAACCCCAAGGAAGAGTTGATCAAGATCCTGCAACCGATTGCCGAGGGCAAGTTGCAGCAGGCGGGCAGCGCAATGGGAGAAGTGATGAACCTGATTGAACAGCTCAAAAAGACCGATCCGGCTTTGGGCAACGAGCTAGAAGCCGACGGCAAAAAGATTATGAGCACCCAGGATATCAATACAGTCAAGGCCACCGCCCAGGCGATGCTCCAGAAGCTGGGCGCAGGGAGCAGCGGCGGGGCGGCTCCGTCTCAACCCTCTCCGTAAGGATTCGGCAACGCTGACTGATGTATTTCGGTAGTGATAGCCACGTCGCCCAACTCTCTTCGCGGCGTGGCATTTTTGTTAGACAGCCTCGGATGGCACGGAGATAATGCTCCACCAAAAGAGAAGTTTTCATTCCGGTCGTTAGCCAAAAAACGGAAGTCAAATAAAGTGAACCTATCAGCGAGGGTGGGAATACAACGTAAAGGTCGGCTCCGCTATCCTGGCCGGCCGCAGAAGTTTCTTCAGACGACATGTTCCGCCGAGGATGATGAGGCTCACTGACGAAAATTTGCCAGGCCGTTCCGACGCCGAAAGCTTGTCGGAATCGCCGGCCGCACCGGAAAAGCCAGTTCGAAGGCGCTCATTATGGGTTCGCAAGCGTTTTTGGGCTGGCTGCGCCGGTCTCCTGCTGATCGGCGTTCTCTTCCGCTTGGTGTGGGATTGGACCCATCCGCCTAGCCCCCTGCTTCAGGTTGCAGCAGATGCCGCACCGGAAGTGGCCGAATTGCTTCGCGAGGCCAATCAGCTGGCCCAGGACACTGTCGCCATCTTCCCTGACGACCCGTATGCATGGGATGTGATGGGCCAACTCCTCGGCCGGTTTGGAAAAACCGAAGAAGCGGCGCAATGCTGGGAAAAGGCACTGAAGCTTGATCCGAAGTTTGCGGTCGGGTATCAGTCCCTCGGCAATCTCGCGCTGGAGCGTGGGGAACTGAAAAAGGCCGCTGAATATTACCGCAGGGCTTGGGAGCTCGAGCGTGACTCGTCGGTTTACCCCGTCCAACTGGCGGAAGTCCTCATCCAGGATGGTCGGCTCGAGGAAGCGCGGCAGGTGCTTACCGAGTGCCTCCGTCGGCACCCGCGTTCTCTTCCGGCTCGGGCACTACTCGGTCAGATTCTCGTCCCTTTAAAGGACTACTCCGCCGCGTGCGAGCATCTCATGTACGTGATCACTGCCAACCCGGAATACACCAATGCGTATTATCCTCTATCGACCGCGCTCAGCCGCCTGGGACAGACGGAAGAAGCGCGGAAGTACCTGGCACGATTCCAAGAGTTGAAACGTCGTGACGAACAGCGACACCGAATGGATTTGAAAAAGGAGACACAGCTTCCTGCCGTCCGTGCTGCAGTGGCGCGGGCCTATTTGCTCGTTGCAAAAATCTATATCGCACGGGGTGATATTAGCACGGGAGAACGGCTCTTGAATCGCGGCCAGGAGCTGAATCCCGACGAAAAGGAAATCCCGCCGCTTCTGGCGTGGCTTCAGTTCAAAACTGGGCGTGAAAACGAGGCGACATCGATTCTCCGCGATTACCGCCAGAAACACGGCAACTCGCTGGAAGCTCAAATGGCCGCGGGCAAAGTTTTTGCCGAATTCAAAAAATTTGAAGAGGCGGAAGCTGCGTATCGTCGGGCGATTGAGCTGACTCCCCTGGAGGCCGGGGGATACGCGGCGCCGGCTTCGCTGTACATCACGGCCGGCCGGCGTCCCTTCGACGCGCACGTTTTGGCCCTGCGGGCCGTGGCCCGCGAACCAGCACCCCAGTTCTTCTTCATCCTGGCCCTCGCCGCGCAGCGGGATGGAGATACCCCGGCAGCACTCGCCGCTGCTCAAGAAGCCGCCCGCTTGGATCCGTCCAACGACCAGTATCAGAGGTTGCTCGAAAGTCTCCGCCGGACGCCGTGAGAACAACGATTCCTCAATCCATCCCGCTGGTAAGTCTGTTCTTGCGATTTGTGCTCATCGGCGCCCTGGCGGCCATGCTGGGATTCGTCGGGTGCCGCCGGGAAACCACGCCTTCTGAATCCCGCATTCCTCTCATGCGCGACGTCACGAAGGAGACTGGCATCACCTTTGTTCACACCGATGGAAGCAGCGGTCGCCGTTACATTATGGAAACGGTGACGTGTGGACTGGCCCTCTTTGATTACAACAACGACGGCCTTCTGGATATCTACTTTGTCAACGGAGCGCCGCTACCGGGTGCGCCAGCTCGCAAACCGCCCCCTCGTAACGAGTTGTGGCGCAACGATGGCAACTGGCACTTTACCAACGTGACCGACCAGGCTGGTGTGGGCGATACAGGCTTTGGCATGGGGGTCACGGTGGGCGATTATGACAATGATGGCTGGCCGGATATATTCGTGAATAACTATGGCCCAAATAAACTTTACCATAATAATGGCGATGGAACGTTTACTGATGTCACTGAGCAGGCCGGCGTGGGCGGTGGAAATCGCATGGGTGCTGGGGCTGCCTTCCTGGACTATGACAACGATGGAGACCTCGACCTATATGTGGCCAATTACGTGAAATTCACCGAACAGAGCCATCGCGTCCACTACGTCAAGGGCTACCCGATGTATGCCGGGCCACGCGATTTTCCGCCCGAGCCAGATCAGCTCTACCGCAACAACGGGGACGGAACATTCACCGATGTCAGTATGGAAACGGGCATCGGAACGCACGCCGGCTCAGGAATGGGAATCGTGTGTTCCGACTACGACAATGATGGTGACACCGATGTGTTTGTCCTCAATGATGTGGCGGGCAATTTTCTCTTCCGCAACGATGGGCAGGGACACTTCGAAGAGGTTGGTTTGGAAACCGGCTTTGCCTACAACGGCAGCGGGGATGAACTTGGGAGCATGGGCATCGACTGCGGTGACTACGATAACGACGGCTGGCTTGATTTCTTCATGACTTCGTACCAGGCAGAGCTGCCCGTCCTCTATCGGAATCTGGGCAATGGAACTCTGGAAGACGTCACCGTTGTGACTGGGGCCGGGCAGGGATGCCTCCCCTACGTGAACTGGGGAACTGGTTTAATCGACTTTAATAACGATGGCTGGAAAGACTTATTTATCGCCTGCGGTCATCTTCAAGACAATATTGACCTTTACGACGACTCCACAGCCTATGCAGTTCGGAATATTCTCCTTCTCAATCGCGGAAATGGCACATTCGAGGATGTCAGTCGTCGCTGCGGCGATGGTCTCGATCCCGTCTATAGTAGCCGCGGCGCGGTATTTGGAGATCTCGACAATGATGGCGACATCGACATTGTCGTCTTAAACTCTCGGGAAAAACCAACAATTATTCGTAACGACCAGCGCAGCGGAAATCACTGGGTCCAGATCACGTTGCGCGGCGTGCAGTCAAATCGCGATGGCGTTGGTGCAAAAATCAAGATCGTCGCAGGGGGACTCACTCAGGTGGACGAGGTCCACAGCGGGCGAGGTTATCAAAGCTACTGGGGGCCGCGGCTCCACTTCGGTTTGGGCCGGGCAGCAGTAATTGACCGGATTGAAATCCACTGGCCTTCTGGAAAGACACAGGTCTTTGAGCATCTCCCGGTAGATCGGTTCATCACCTTCACGGAAGGCGAAAGTACTTTTTTAAGCAAGAGCGTCGATGAGATGCCGCACTGATATACAGAAGTTCATCTATGTTATCGCGACAATATCTCAATAACCGCCTGATTTATCTCACGCTGGTCGCCGGGGCGGTGGTATTGTGCCTAACGAGTTGCCGTCGTGGCGTCGATTCCTCAGCCACGAGCCGCTCGGCCAGCAGCAGTATCGTCCTGAAAGATGTGTCCAAAAGCTCTGGCATTACATTCCGACACACCGATGGCAGCAGTGGCGAGCACTATATTATCGAGCCCATGAGTGCCGGCCTTGCACTTTTTGACTACGATAATGATGGCTTTATTGACATTTATTTTCTGAATGGTGCTCCACTTCCCGGTTACAAGGGACCGCCTAATCCGCGAAACGCGCTGTACAGGAATAACGGAGACTGGACATTCACCGACGTGACCGACCGGGCGCGTGTGGGCGACACAGGATACGGACTTGGCGTGACGGTGGGAGATTTCGACAATGATGGCGATCCCGACCTCTATGTGAACAATTATGGACCTAATGTTTTTTATCGCAATAATGGCGATGGAACATTTACCGACATCACGTCACAGACCGGAACCGCCGGGCCAGCCGATTACGTCGGGGCCGGGGCACTTTTCCTGGATGTCGATCGCGACGGTTTTCTCGATCTCTATGTGGGGAATTATCTGCGGTTCGATCCAAGTATGAATGTCGTGCGGATGATCGACGGTATGCGATCTTATCCGTCACCGCGAGACTATTTACCCATTCCTGATTCTCTCTATCGCAACAATGGCGACGGAACGTTTACCGATATCAGCGAGGCTTCCGGAATCGCTTCCGTGAAAGGGACTGCCATGGGGATGGTGGCGGCCGATGTGGATAATGATGGCGACACCGATATCTTCGTCCTCAACGACGTCGCAGAGAACTTCTTGTTTATCAATGATGGCACCGGTCATTTCACTGAATCCGCGATCGAGCGTGGGGTCGCCTACAACGCATACGGAGAAGAGAATGCCAGTATGGGCGTGGACTGCGGCGACGTGGATCGTGATGGGTGGTTGGATTTTTACATGACCGCCTACGAAGACGAGTTGGCGGTCCTATACCGGAATCTCGGTGGCGGCTACTTTGAAGACGTTACCCAGCTTACAGGTGCAGGCGAAGGCACGTACGCTCATGTCAACTGGGGCGTTGGCCTGGTGGATCTCGATAATGATGGTGACCTGGATATCTTTATTGCCAACGGGCACACGGAAGATAATATCGAGGCCCGAAGCTCGGCCACCGCGTGGCGGGTCCGCAATCTCGTTTTGATGAACGACGGTAAGGGACATTTTCGAAACATTACAGACGAATGTGGCGACGGCCTTGCGCCCGTCGAGGCCAGTCGCGGAGCGGCTTTCGCCGACCTTGACAACGATGGAGATATCGACATTGTGGTTCTCAATTCTCGCAGTGCTCCCACCATCATTGAAAACCGAACGAATAACGGAAATCACTGGATTCAGATTATTCTCGAGGGAACCAAGACAAATCGCGATGGCGTTGGCAGTCAGGTCACGCTTACCGCAGGGGATTTAAAACTCGTCCAGGAAAAGCATGGGGGACGCGGCTATCAATCGTACTGGGGTTCAAGGCTCCATTTTGGTTTAGGCCAGCACAATCATATTGACCAAATCGAAGTGCGGTGGTTAAGTGGCACTACAGATACACTAAAGAACGTTCCGGTCGATTGTTTTATTAAAATCAAAGAAGGAACTGAGCGTTTCGAGGTCTTACGGTTACCACGGGCAAAAGGCTCTCCAAAATAGGCTTCTCGATCAGCACTGATCGAAGCCATGTGAGGGAGGCCACACAGAGATGATCCCGCGCAGACGCGTTTCGGCTTGGGTGGTGGTGTTGCCAGGGGTTAGCGGCGTAGCTGGACTTGTTGCGTTATTTCTCTGGAGGCCATTATTCCAAAAACAACCTCATCACTCACCACATACTCGTCCAACAACAGGTATTATCGCTCCCGAATTCGTTAATAATCCCGTGCCACAGACGACTCAGCAGATCACGGAGGAAATGGATCTGCTCGCCCATTGGCTGGAAATCGCGTTCCCGGACCGCGTGGAAATGCTGGAACTCGCCGCCCGGCTGAGGTTTCACCGGGGTGAACTCGATAAGGCAGAACAATTGTGGCGCCGCGCGATCAGCATTGATCCCACCTATCCTTTTGCCCATCATGGGGTGGCAATCGTCCAGGCTCTACGCGGCGACTATGAAGCGGCCATCAGCGAATATCGCGAGACGCTTCGCCTCAGCCCAAGGGCAGTGGAACCACTTCTGGAGCTGGGCGATGTACTCATTAAGTCCGGAAAAATTGATGAGGCCATCGATCTACTCGAGAATGATTTCCCATCCACGGTGGAATCTGTCTGGCGATACACCATGCTCGGAGAGTGTTATCTGCGTAAGGATGATTTGACCAAGGCGCGACTCATGTACGAATTGGCTCTTTCTCGCAACCCGAACGACTCGTCCGCATTATATGGTTTATCGCTTGCCCTGGTTCGGCAGGGCTACCAGTCCGAAGCCGACAAACTGGCCCAGCGGCTCAAACAGCTGCGTGAGTCTGAGCGTGAAAGCGAGCGGGAGAAACGGCGTCGCTTTGACGAGCGAGAAGATCTCGCTCGAAAGCTGGCTGAAGCTTACAGTGGCGCGGCGCGATTTCTTTTATCGCGGAATGCAGTTGACCAGTCAAAAGCATTTGCGCAACGGGCAATTCAACTGCAACCCGACCAACCTGTAGCTCGGCAGCTTCTAGCCGAAATTCGGCTCAAAGAACTGGCGTCCATCGCGCCGGGCACGCAACATGTTTCTCCGGGTGGTGGAAACCACACCACGAACACACAATCACAGGGCGAAATGCCTTCGGACGACTCCTCAAATAAAAAACCGTGACAGCTTGAGCACATAGTGGCCGAAAAGCTCTATGACCACGGGCTGGTGTCTTTTAATGATTGCATGCGTGCGACCAGTGGCTTGCAGGCCATTGAAGGTGGGCTTTGCTTTTCTGATGACATCAATCTTTTTCCTTGAAATTCTCCTAGTGCCGGGATGCCATCCAGCCGACCAGGCCGAGCGTCACAGCAGCAAAACCACAGGTTCCAACGCGCAGCCTACTTCAACCCGCGCCGACCAGGAGATCGAGAACCCTTCGACAAAGTCTGCCCCTTTGTCTTTCTGTTTTCGCGACGTCACGAATTCCTGCGGGATTCGGTTCATCCATACAGATGGCAGCAGCGGCCGACGGTATGTGATTGAGCCCATGTCGGCTGGCCTCCTCCTGTTCGACTATGACAATGATGGTTGGATTGATATTTATTTCCTGAATGGTGCTCCGCTTCCAGGCTACACCGGGCCACCTTCTCCCCGAAACCATTTGTACCGAAATCTGGGCGAATGGCGATTCGTGGACACCACCGAGGAAGCCGGGGTCGGAGACACAGGCTACGGGCTCGGAGTTGCTGCGGCCGATTACGACAACGACGGTGACGAGGATATCTACATCAACAACTTTGGGCCAAACGTGTTTTACAGAAATAACGGTGATGGAACTTTCACCAATGTTACCCAACAGACGAGAACGGCAAACGGCGAGAAAATGGGGGCCGGTGTGTGCTTTTTGGATATCGACCGGGACGGATGGGTAGACTTATACGTCGGTAATTATATTCACTTTACTTTTGACCTGCATATTTCCAGGACCATTAATGGCGTTCCTTCTTACCCCGGACCACTCGACTATACGGCGATTCCCGATACTCTCTATCATAATCAGAGAGATGGTACTTTCGCGGACATTTCAGAAGCCTCGGGCATCGCCCAACTGGCCGGAACAACCATGGGGATGGTTGCCGGGGATTTCGATAACGATGGGGATGACGACATCTTCATCTGCAATGACGTGCGAGAAAACTTTCTTCTTATTAATGATGGGTCAGGCCACTTCGACTAAGCTGCTATCTTGCGTGGCGTTGCCTACGATGCCAGCGGCTCCCCTCAGGCAAGCATGGGAGCGGACTGCGCCGACTTAAACCGCGATGGCTGGCTGGACCTCTTCATGACGTCCTACCAGAACGAGACGGTCACGTTCTACCGCAACCTTGGCAAAGCATTGTTTGAGGACGCAACCGCCGTCACTGGAGCAGGCGCGGGAAGCTATCCATACGTAACCTGGGGTGTTGTCCTTGCCGACTTCGACAACGACGGTGATAAGGACGTGTTTATCGCGTGTGGTCATCTGGATGATAACGTGGAACTTCGCGACCGCAGCACATCGTACCGCGCGAAAAACATTGTTCTGATGAACCAAGGCGACGGCCAGTTCGTCAACGTCAGCGCCCAAAGTGGCGACGGACTCCAGGTCGCCAAGAGCAGCCGCGGAGCGGCCGGGGACGACCTCGACAATGACGGACGTATCGATGTCGTCGTCCTCAATTCCCGGGAAGCACCCACGATCCTGCGCAACGAAACACCGACTCCCTACAACTGGATGGAACTCATCCTGGAAGGTCGCGCAAGCAATCGGAGTGCAATTGGTGCCAGAGTCAAAGTGGTGGCTGGCAACCTTGTCCAGTATGACGAGGTTCACAGCGGACGCGGATATCAGAGTGACTGGGGCCGACGACTCCATTTCGGCCTCCGGGAGCACAGGGAAGCTCAGTTCATCGAAGTCACCTGGCCGAGCGGACGCATCGACCGCTGGTCGCATGTCCCGGCCAACCGAATAATCAAATTGGTCGAAGGGGAAACCACCTGGTTCCCGGTGCAGCCTGTAAGACCGAACACGATTTCCCCAAGAAAATAATCGCGCCACGTGATCTGCATGAGCTCACGTGGCGCCTTGCACCCACGGAGTTGCTTTTACGTTAATTCATCCAATTCGAACGCTCGCCAGCTGCGCCGGATTTCCTCATTGATTCGGGCGAGGCGCAACGGCCGGCATCGCCCGAACACGCTTCTGGATGTCCGTTTCGAGGACACCGAAGGTGGCTTCGTGCCGCTGGATGGTAAGCTGGAGGGCGTGCAGCATCCGCTTGGCGGTGTAAAAATTCATAACAATCCGTTGGCTCACCACGATCGGCTGGGAAGGAATCCCGATCGGCTGCGGATTCAAACCGAAGTCAATGATGACCTCTTCCGGCGTTCCAGTCACACGACAGAAATTCGCGTAACTGGCCGTCACCTTGCTGTCATCGATCTGCAGAGTGACCCGAGGTGGAGCCGCCTGCTGGGGCTGCGGCTGCTGCGATTCGACGGCAGTTTGTGATGCCTTGTTTTCCGGATCGGTAGCACCTGTCTCCGGGGGTTGAGGAAGATCGAAGTCTGACACGGCCAATCCCTTTCCTGAAAAATTAGGTCCGCTTAACTCTCCGTCGCGCCACCGCGTGGCACGACCCCACGATGTCAACCGGCGGTCAAAGCAACCACCGTTTCCATGTCATGAATCGCTGCTTTCTAATGGAATATAGCACACATTTTGTAAGGTCATATTCCATGGCGGATGGGGCGCCGATTTCCCATCGGCCGCGAGCGTTTCACCCTGCCAATCCCACACAACCGTTAGGGCCCAGGAAATCGCCAGGAAAGGTGCTGCACGGGATCCAGGCCGATTCCCGTTTGGAGGGCACGGTCTCAGCCATTCTCCGATGGAGAACCTGTTTGACCGCCTGCCGGTGCGACGGCAGCATTCGAAGTGTCGCCACCGCCACTATTCTTGGGGCTGTTGTTGCCGTTTGCCCGCGCGGTCGCTTGCTGCCGATGCGGGGCGGTCACCGATTCCGAGCGACGTTCCGTCTCCTTTCGGTCTTCCGTGCGTCGCTCCGGATACTTAATTCGCCCATGGTACATCGCTACGAGTGACTTGATGAGGCTGTCTTCAATGGTGCGGAGCTCTCGTAGCGTCAGATTGGTATCGTCAAACTGCCCCTCATGGAGTTTCTTCTCGGCGATGTCTCGCACCACCGCCTCAATGCGTGATGGAGCGGGATCCTTCAGGCTGCGGACGGCACTTTCCACAGCATCAGCCAGCATGAGAACAGCTGCCTCTTTGGTTTGTGGACGCGGCCCCGGGTAGCGGAAGTTGTTTTCATCCACCTTGGGTGCCTCCGGCTGACTCTCCTGCTTTCCCCGGGCGCGTTCGTAGAAATACTCCACAAGCGTTGTTCCGTGATGCTGTTCGATAAAATCGATGATCAACTCAGGAAGATGATGCTGGCGGGCAAGGTCCGCCCCGTCTTTCACATGGGCGATGATGACCAGGCTGCTCATGGTTGGTTCAAGGGTCTCGTGCTTGCTGGGGGCATCGGCCTGGTTTTCGATGAAATATCCCGGCTTGAGCATCTTCCCGATGTCGTGGAAATACGCTCCCACCCGGACAAGCAATCCGCGGGCGCCGATCGACTCGGCGGCCGCCTCCGCCAGTGCTCCTACATTGATCGAGTGGTTGTATGTGCTGGGGGCCCGGCGTGCCAGCTCTCGCAAAAGCGGGTGTGACAGATCGCTTAGCTCCAGAAGCGACATATCGGTGAGCACCCCGAAGAAGCGTTCCACAAAGGGGAGCAACCCCTCCATAAGGAACCCGCTGACCACGCAGGCGAGGGCCAGGCGGCCTAACTCGGCCAACAGCACGGCATCGACCGGCACCCGATTCAGCAGGGCCACCAGGAACCGAACAGCAACCCCCACCACAGCCGCCCCCATGCTGACGTAAAGCAGTTTGGTCCGCGTGCGAATGGAATCGAGCTGAAGGATTGCCCAGGCGACGACAGCGCCCCATAACAAGACGGCCCCCACTTCCATTCCTGTACCAAGTACGACCGCCACGATCATAACCCCAGCAAAGAGGAGGGCCAGCTCGCGGTGATAGGCCACGGCAAGCGTCTGCCCAAATATGATCATGGGGATCAGCTCAGCGTAAGGGACCTCTCTGGCAAGCCATTGGGCCAGCGTCACAGTCACAACCAGAAGAACCAGCACGCTGGTGAGGGAATGCAGTTTCACCAGCACACGGCGTTCCCGGAAGAAAAGATAGAGGGCAACGACTCCCAGCAGGCCCGCCATCAAAAGCCAGATGGCGATAAATTGCTCCACAGCGTGGAACCAGGCGACTCGCCCGGGGGGAAGCCCTTCCTCCGGTTCCGCCGCCTCGGACTCGGATCCCCGAAAAAGGTGCCAATGCAGAGTACCAGCCGGCAGACCGTAGCGTGCATCGATCGCCAAGTTGCCCGACCGCTCTGGTTGGGGGGGCAGCATCCCATGGATGCTCACAGTCAATAGGGTCACCGCCACGAGGCCAAGAACCGCTCGTAACCCCACTTCTGTGCGGCGGAGACGGTTCCAGGCCAGCTCCCATTTAGTGGGCACCTGGACCAGGCCGGCCAGGCGTTCCGCACGTTTCCGTTTTGGTGCACCAAAATTTAGAAGGCCGATTGCACGCCTCCCTTACGCATCAGGTACCTGTTCGTTCGTGGGCTCGGAAATCTCTGAGCATTCCGCTCCACGATGTTCCGGATCGGCTTCAGAATTCCGGCCCCGCCTCGGCGATCGCCCTTCGTAGGCATCAACAATAGCCTGAACGAGGGGATGCCGGACAATGTCTGCCCTGGTCAATTCAACCTGTGCAATTCCCGGAATGTGGCGAAGTCTCGTCCATGCATCCACCAGCCCGCTTTTTGTGTGGGGAGGAAGATCGATCTGAGTCGTGTCTCCCGACACAACGATCTTGGATTGATGCCCCATCCGGGTGAGGAACATCTTCATCTGGGCAACGGTGGTGTTTTGGGCTTCGTCAAGGATCATGAATGCCTCGTTGAGTGTGCGACCGCGCATGTAAGCGAGGGGCAGCACTTCGATGCGTTCCTCCTCGGCGTAACGAGCGGCCACGTCGTACCCGACCATGTCCCGGAGTGCATCCATGAGCGGTCGCAGGTACGGCGAAATCTTCGCCTGAAGATCGCCCGGCAAATATCCCAGGCTCTCCCCAGCCTCCACGGCAGGTCGAGTAAGCACAACCTTGCGAATCCGCTGCTCGCGGAGGGCCGCCACGGCCATCGCTACCGCCAGGTAAGTCTTACCTGTTCCTGCCGGACCGATGCAGAAGACGATATCGTGCTTCTGAATGGCCGACACATATCGGGCCTGACCAGGCGTGCGCGGATAAACGCGCCGTCCTCCGAACACCTCAATGGGCGGGACATCTTCCTGAATCGGGCCTGCTTGTACCTCCAGGAGCAGACGGCGAACCTCCTCAGGCGCTACCGACCCGTTGCGGCGGACGAGCGATTGCAGTCGCTCCAAAATTTCAGTGGCCTGGAGCACCGCGGCGTCTTCCCCGCTGACATAGATCTTATTGTTGTTGGCCGTTACCCGGACTCCCAGCACCTCCCGAATCATCCGAGCGTGCTGATCGCAAGGTCCTAGAACGCCGGCCAGCGTCTCCCAGTTGACAATCGAGATGGACCGCTCACTCATCGATCGAAGGGCAACACCTCCCTTAACCGTTCTTGAGGATTTGATGTTTTCAACTTCCTTTCAGCCCGACTTTTCCGCAATACCGGCACAAACTATTTTGCATGCGTCAACGCTGAACAACGGCAGCTTGAATCGTTTCCGCAACATCCCGGCTCAAGACCATTTCCCGAGCATTACTATACTCAATCTTATACTGTGCCGCACGCCAAGTATCTCCCTACTTGATGGGGGTCTTGTATAGCCATTAAGCAAGACCATGGCCAAACGTCTACTGGACCAAAAATCCCTGAGGCCCGGCCGAACAGGATAGTTCCTGGCGGAACTACAGAGCCTTTTCTGGCGAGGAAATCGCATCCAGTTCGATCTGACAAGCTGCGGAGACGAGACTTAAACGGTCAAATCCTTAAAGCCCAGGTAGGTGTGACAGTAAGGACAAATTCGCGTCGCGGCGATGATTTCGCGATGGCACTTTTCGCAAATTTTCTTCGGTAACCGTGCAGGCGCTGGTGGGGATGGCCCCTCGGGGCCGGACTCGGCAACAGGGTTTTCCGGACGGGGGGGTGGAGCCTCTCCCAGGAGCTTCAAGATTTCATCTTCACTGAGACTCTGTTTTTTCTCAGGAACCTTGACTTTGGCTCCACAAACAGGACAGGCGCCTGTTCGGCCGCTGTATTCTTCGCGGACCTTCAATCGATGTCCGTGAGGACAATAGACTTCAATAAAGGCCATACCTGCGGACCTCTCGCTGAGTCGCTCGAGGATAAACAAAGCCTCCTCACGACACCTTGGCCTCCTTTCTGCCGGTTTCACCCCCTTTCGTCCAACATCACCCACATTTTGCGACTGGCGTTCCGCCGAAATCGGGACCTTGACCGATGCCGTCACCGCGTTTAGCGCAACGCATGACGGAATCCAAACCGTGCTCTGAGTCCTCCTAGTATCACATGGTCCGACCGCGATCCAGCGCAGCAGGCCCACGCCTGAACCAAGCTCCGCTAATCACGACTGCCTCACCGCTCGGTGCGCTGTCGCGACCACCAGACTCATCGACCGCGATGCTCGTCCCCCAGATAATTAACCCCTCTGGCAACCGTTCGGCCCGTCACAATTGCGCGGAACCACAAATTTCTCAAAACACGCAAATAGCTTATTCGACCCAGATTCACTATCTTACGGCACTTTATTGAGAGGGCGCTAGCGCAATGGCCGAAATCTGAGCGCCCCATACTATGTTACCCACGATTCCGCTAGTGTCAAATGCTATACAAAAAAGATTTGCACCCGGTTCCATGTTGTGCGGAAACCCCAAAAACTGGCCTGCGGACCCCGGTCGCCGAAAATGTTTGCGACCTCGGCCAAGTGGTTTGCGTCGATCCAGAGAGCGTCGTCAGAGATTGTTACTGTCCAAGATCAGACCTTGACTCCCGTGTCGGTTCTTCGATCCGCATCATCGGAAGGTTGGGCAGAGATCTCATGTACGCCGCGTATTGCTCGTCCAGTTGCGAGAATCGTACTCCGGTTAATTGGGAAAGGCTGCTCGGGTTATCACGGCCCAGGTACACGGTTGCCAAGAAGTTGACCAGGGCATCCCGGTAACGGCCCCCATCAAAATGCATGAAAAATTGCGTTAATCCCGCCGCCTGACTGTAAAGGGCGCCGATCCGCGAGTCGGTTTGGAATTCCTCCATTCCTAAACTGCAAAACTTTTCCAGGGGAATATAAAAACGATCCTGGAGGAACCGCACGCGGGCGGCCAGCAGCCGTGGTGTATCAATTCCTCCGAGCACAAAAAAATCCCCTTCCTGGCGGAGGGTCTCCAAATACATGGCTGCCCCCTCGATCACCCAGTAATTGCACCGGAACCCGGGATTTGGCACCGATCGGCCGACCTCCTGAAACAACTGGTGCGTCGCTTCGTGGTAGGCGGTGGACGCATCGAAGCCCGGTCCCGAAAAAAAATAGCAGCACCGCGTCGCACCGTCGTACAGCCCGACACTGAGCTCGACCTGCGGATAGCGACTTTTCAGCGCTGCGTTGTACTCCTCGCGATTGCGGAAAAGGACAATGCGGTGCTGCACCGGATTGGCCACCGGAGGCCGATTACGAAGATCGAAGAGCGCACGGATCTGCGCGTCGGTCGTGTAAAACCGAATGAAGAGACGACTCCACACTTCATTGAGCCGCTCGAATTGCTCGGCCAGCCGAACTCCCTCTTCCAGGCTGTGATTCGTCAAAACCCGATAATGCTCAGTTTCCACGACCCAGCCGTTTTGAAGACTGCTTCTGAGCCTGCGTTCCTCTTCTGCCGAGATCCAGCGATTTTGATAGAACCGTTCCCCCTGTTCATAACGGGCAACATAACCTTTGGGCAACCAGCCGAAACGTTCATGCCACACATCTCCTGCACGCAATCGGCGGACTTCATAGGCCGTGCGCCAGTATCCAGAATAGGCCTGAAAACCGAAAAGGCGGCGAAGCCCCTCGTGATCGGGGTTCTCGTGAAGGGCCGCCAGGGCCAGGTCCAGCGCGAGGGCCGCTCGCCCTTGCCGAATGGCCCCGCGGGCGAGTGCAAACAGGGCGTCGGCCTGCTCTTTTCGCAGGGCGGCCCAGCGTCTGTACCACTCCTGCTGGAGTGGGGATTCGGCCTCCGGGGGAGTAAGCGTCCCTATCTTGCGCGGAAGAATGGGCACAAGGAGGCGATCTTCGAGCACGGGGTGAAGCCAGCGCCGGGTGCGTTCCGCCTCTTCCATCAGCCCCTGACTTTCACACCACTTCGCCAGGGACTCAAGCTTTTCGCGGTACGCGTCCGTTTGACGTCTGACAGCATCAGTGAGCTCGTCCGCGGACACGTGGGCGGTGACCGCAAAAAACGCGACCACGCATCCCAGGAGTCGCAACAAAAAAAGCCGGTATCTGGATGCCATTCCCATAACTTCTCCGAAATTGGGGAAAATGACGCAAGTGGCAAAAGGGCACGGTTCGAGCAAGCCGTCTCTTTTTTTGAGTGTACCACACGGTCAGAGGTTCCAGCCTGGGATTCATGGGCCTTGGACTGACCGCGAGAACACCGAGGCGTCCGAGTGAACTCACCCCAGGGGCCTCCATCGATCCATGTTACAGGTCGGCTCGAACAACGGTCGTTAATCGGCGAAGGCCCGCCGAATCGATCGATGTTCGGCCGATGGCGACTCCAGCCTGCTCCATGTGGACTTGTTAGCATCTGTGAAACACCCAAAGCCAGGCCTGTTGGAGGGGCAATTCATGAATCGGCCCCACCTTGCCATCCGCCTCCACAGTGGGTGAACTTCGCCGACGCGGACGAGTGACTTTTCTCTTTTTCGGCTCTTATTTAAAATCAACGGTTCGCGGTGCAATTCAACAGACAACTGAGTTTGGCCAGAAGGACAACCTATGACGAATCCAATCAACCCGTTGCGAGTGGCGGTCATCGGCGGCGATGGGACGGGCCCCGAGGTGGTGGCCGAGGCTGTTAAGGTGTTGAAAGCAGTGGCCCAACTCGAGGGCATCCAGCTCGAACTTCGCGAATTTGATCTGGGAGGTGAGCGCTACCTGCGAACGGGAGAGGTCCTTCCGGAGGACGTTTTTCAGGAGCTGAAAACCTTTCCCGCCATTCTCCTGGGGGCCATCGGTCATCCCGACGTACCTCCGGGGATCCTCGAACGCGGACTTCTTTTGCAGTTGCGGTTTCGATTCGACCAGTACATTAACCTCCGCCCGGTGAAGCTCTACCCCGGGGTGGAAACACCACTTGCGGGCAAGGGCCCCGACGATATCGACTTTGTGGTGGTGCGAGAAAATACAGAAGACCTTTACGCCGGTATCGGTGGTTTCCTGAAAAAGGGGACTCCGGACGAGGTAGCGATCCAGACTGCCATTTACACCCGCAAGGGTTGTGAGCGGTGCATCCGCTGGGCCTTCGAATACACCCGCAAACGTAACAAAAAGAAGCGGCTCACACTGGTCGCCAAGACAAACGTATTGACATACGGGCACGACCTCTGGTGGCGCACCTTCCAGGAAGTGGCCCGGGAATATCCCGACATTCAAACCGACTACAACCACGTCGATGCCTGCTGCATGTGGATGGTCAAGAACCCCGAATATTACGACGTCATTGTGACGACGAACATGTTCGGGGACATCATCACGGACCTGGCCGCCATCATCCAGGGAGGAATGGGGGTTGCAGCGGGAGCCAACATCAATCCCGAACCGGGCGGCACGAGCATGTTCGAACCGATGGGCGGCAGCGCCCCCAAGTACACGGGAAAAGGCATGATCAACCCGATCGCAGCCATCGCGGCGGCGGGAATGCTCCTCGAACACACCGGCCACGAACGGGCAGCGGAACGCGTCAACAAGGCCATCCAAATTGTCACAGGCACAAAGATGAAAAGTCAGGCTGCGGGAAAGATGGGTTACACCACCTCGCAAGTCGGCGACCTGGTCGTCGAAGCACTCCACCAGGTATGAATAAAAGCCGTAACATAGGCGCAGCGTAAACACGCTTCTTGCCCAATTTGAACAACAGACCTGGGGTTAGCGGTTTGTCCCCAGGTCTGTGTCTTTCAAAATGGAGGCAGTGCGGATACAAAAGCCGGGAATCTCCCCTCAGTTATCGGCTGACGACTTTTCGCGCACCGGTACCTGGTACTCCCAGTAGTATTTGTCGCGTGGTATGAAGGGGCTGTTGTAACCCAAAAGCCGTGGGGGTCCCGCGACCTGCCATTTATCCCTGTGATGCCCCAGCCACTCTTCCACGCGCTGCTGGGCAAGCTGGAGGGCCTGATTCGATCGGGGACCTCTGATTCCGGTACTCACGAACCAACCGCCTGGCAAATCGCGGACCTCCACGGTACCGTCCTCACCGGGAGTGCCCTGATCCGGCCGTTCGTAAAGAAAAGCCATGAGGACCGGCCGCCGCGCGTTTTCTTCGAGTGTCATCTCGACTGGCGCTGTCATGGCCACATTGTTCTTTTTAATGTGAGCAAAAAGTCGCCAGAATGCTGTGCCATTGTCGCGGGTAACCGCCGCCCGATAGCCGGGATATCGCTTGACCTCCACCTCACCCACAGGGGTGCAGGGTGGAAATCCAACCGGCAGATCGGCCTCGGCTATAGGACGGAATCGCAGGTCCTCAACAATGTCTTTCAGCGCGGTGAAGACTTCGGACTGATCACCGCCGGCGGCCATGCGGCTTTTCATGTTCCGCAATCGTGCGGCGATAGACGAGTCCGACGGCAAACAACTCGCGGCCCGGTCGATGGCTTCAATCAGAAGCGACTCTTGGACTTCTGGCTTTGGATCCTCCAAAGCTTTCGCCAATTCATCAGCCGCTCTTCTGTAGTTGTTTGCCAGCGGATGTTCAGGGAACTCCGCGCCACGCCCCCCTGCACCGGCGATCATCAATCCGAGAAGCGCAAAGATACCGGATACAATTCTGACCATGAGAGTCTTCATAAGTCGATCACCTCTTGTAATGGCCAAAGTTTTTGTGCCTACCAGGAAGCTATCGCTCCACGAAACGATAGTCCGGAGAGTCGGGGAGTTGGAGGCCCGATCTCTCCGGATCCGCGTTGGGATTGGACTGTGGTTAGGAGTCAGTCCACCTTGGAGGAGGCCTAATTCTCAGTTCATATTTCCGCAGCTCGAAGCGTGCGACTCAGACTTCTCCGGCGGCAGAATGACGGCGTCGATCACATGGATGATGCCGTTGGAGGCTCGAATGTCAGTCTTCAGAACTTTGGCCTGGTTGACCCTCACGCCATCGTCACCCACGGAGATTTTGATCGGCGCTCCCTGCACCGTTTTCAGGCTCTTGCTGGCCACCACTTTGTTCGCCGGATATTCGCCAGCCACCACGTGGTAGGTCAACACCGCTGTCAACTTCGCCTTGTCCTTCAGAAGCGCTTCCAAAGTGCCCTTAGGTAACTTGGCGAACGCCTCATCCGTTGGGGCAAACACGGTAAAGGGCCCCTTGCCTTTCAAAGTCTCCACCAGACCAGCAGCCTCGAGGGCCTTGGCGAGGGTTTTAAAGGACCCGGCCTCAACCGCCACATCCACGATGTCCTTTTTGGCCGACTCATCAGCCCGATTCGTCTGAACCAGACCGAACCCTCCAAGCAGTACGGCAACCGCGACGACACCAACCGTAAACCGACGCATGACAAAACCTCCTTACCCTAAAGGGACCTACGAACCACCTGAGCATGCCGCTTGCATGCCTGTGAACGAATAAAAGTCGTTCATTTCGTTCACACATAGTTTATGCTTGGCAAACTGTCTAGGCAAGGGGCCAAGAGCAAAAATTTTCCGCCGCCACGGAATTGCCGCGAGAACACCAGAAAAACCGCAGATCCCTTCAAAAGAAAAGAATGAAAGTGTAGGATTGAGCAGGAGAGGTGCTTCGATTGGTAATCCGTAATTCGTTCAAACCGTTCATATGGCTGCTTTGTTGACTCCAAAACAGCTCGCCCTCGCCGCCGGTGTCAGCGAGTCCACCGTGAAACGCTGGTGTGACCGCGGCCTGCTGCCTGTTGCCCGCACGCCCGGCGGACATCGCCGCATTCAACTCCATGAAGCCCTACGGGTCTTGAAGGAACTGAATCTACCGCTCCGGCACCCGGAGGCGCTGGGACTGCCTGCCTTTTCTGGCTTTTCTGGCCAAGGGCAAAGGGTTCTTGAAAAGGCCAAAAAGGAGCTACTTCAGGCCTTAATAACGGCCCAGGCCGACCGTTGCCGGGTCATCCTTCACGAGCTTCGCTGCGTGGGCCTTGCTTTCGCCGAAATTGCCGACCATGTCATTGCCCCGGCTTTCGAGCAAATCGGCCAGGAATGGGAATGCGGAAAGCTGCAAATCTATCAGGAGAGGGTAGCGTGCTGTATTCTTTCGGAAGTGCTTGCCGAAGTGGCGTCTACTCTCCCAGAGGAAACTTTGCATCAGCCGCTGGCTATTGGGGCCACTCTGAGTCAGGACCATTACGTCCTGGCCTCTCAGCTCGTTCAGCTCGTTCTGCGGGAAAAAGGCTGGCGTGCCAGATTCCTGGGCCCGAATCTTCCGGCCCCTACTCTTCGGCAGGCCATCGCCGATTGGCATCCCCGCCTGTTCTGGCTGAGCATCTCCCATGTAACTTCACGACAAGATATTATCGAGGACTGTCGCGATTTGTTTACACTGTGTCGTCAAATTGACTGCCTCTTTGTCGTTGGTGGGCGATCGATTGACGAGTCCCTTCGCAGACAACTCCGTTATTCGGCGTACTGTCCCGACCTGACCCACCTGGCCATGCTTTTGGATACGCTCCCCCCACTCGTACAGACCACTGAAGGCGTCATTGGAAGGTCAACAGAGCCGCCGTCCGACACGCCGTCCGGCTAACCGAACGACCACCGCAGCCGGTGCTGAAGAAGCCCTCCGATTCACCCCAGGCCGTGCTTGGCCAGCTTATCGCGAAAAGTGGACGGTTTCATTCCCAGGGCCGCCGCGGCCGCTGTCTTGTTGCCGCCTGCTTCTCGCAAGGCTCTCTCCAACAGTTCGCGTTCCGCCTGATTGATGGCCTCTTGAAAATTGGCGATTCCGCCGCGTTCCGAACCGCTCTTGCCAATCTTGGCGGGAAACTGAGCGATTTCAGAGCGGAGGAGTTCCGCCGTGATTTCACCGTTGCCAATGAGAAAGACTCTTTCCAATGTGTGGTAAAGCTCCCGGACATTGCCGGGCCAGTTGTGCTCTTGGAGGATCTCCATCGCGCCGGGGCCCACAGTGAATGGCTTGTCCCCCGCAATCTTTTTGAGGAGATGCTCGACAAGCAGGGGAATATCCTCCCGTCTTTCCCGAAGTGGCGGAATGTTGATGCGGAGCACGTCCAAACGGTAGTACAGGTCCTGCCGAAACGTGCCCTTGCTGACTCTCTCGAGCAGGTTTTGCTTGGTGGAGGCAATGATGCGGACATCCGCGTGAATGGGGGTGGTGCCTCCTACCCGTTCGAAAACCTTCTCCTCGATCACCCGGAGCAGCTTGGCCTGTTGATCGAGCGGGATATCGTCCACATCATCCAGGTAGAGCGTGCCTCCCTGGGCGATTTCGAATCGGCCGGGCTTTCGCTGGTCTGCTCCGGTGAACGCACCCTTCTCGTGTCCATACAACTCGCTTTCGATGAGATGTGCGGGGAAAAGCGTGCATCCCACTTTCACGAAGGGGCGGTCGCGGCGATGAGATTTCCGGTGAATCACCTGCGCGATCAAATCCTTGCCCACACCGGTTTCGCCACACAAAAGAACGTTGGCGTCAGTGCGGGTACAGATTTCGATCATCTTCTTGACCCGCGTCATCACCGCCGACTGGCCCACCACAAGCTGATCGATGTCCTCGGTTTCGGGGGCTTCGGCGGGCCGAGATTCCCTTCGCCGACCGCGCTCGCGCTCCAGCCGCGCCAGAACAGGGAACAAATCCTCATTGCGGAATGGTTTGGTGATGAAGTCGTAGGCCCCGAGTTTCATTGACTCCACAGCCAACTGGATGCTGCCGTAGGCCGTCATCATGATCACGTCCGTAGCCGGTGCCTGCTCCCCTTGTTTGACGTAGCGAAGCAGCTCCAAGCCGTCCACTCGGGGCATTTTGACGTCGGCAACGATGACGTCGAAATGCCGTTGCCGCAATTTTTCCAGAGCCTCTTCGCCGTCCGCTGCCGTGTCAACTTCGTAGCCCTGCGCAGCGAGATCATCCGCCAGCGTCACCCGCTTGATCTTCTCGTCGTCCACAATCAGGATCCGCATGGTGGTTTATCAGCCTTCCTAAAGAACAACCGAAACAATCGGAGCAATCGCTTCCGTGAAATCACGTGGGCTTCTTATCCCTGTCACGGTAGGCATTCAATATGACCGTAAAAGTCGTTCCCTGCCCCAGGGTGCTCCGGACCTCAATCCTTCCGCCCATTTCCGAGATCAGCATCCGGCACAATCCCAGTCCCAGGCCCGTACCCCCGGAGTCCGCGCGAGTGGTAAAAAACGGTTCAAAAATTTTTTCGAGATTGGCCCGCGGGATACCCACCCCCGTGTCAATTACCTCGATGGCCACCGAATTCATTTGATCGTCGTCCTGCGTGCCCAGCGCCCGGGTGCGGAGGGTCAGTGTTCCGCCATTGGGCATAGCAGCCAAAGCGTTGGTACAGAGATTGAACACCACCTCCTGGATCGTGTACTTGTCTCCCAGCACCGGCGGCACTGGCCGAAGATCCTTTTCCACCCGTATATTCTGCCCAATCCGCGTACCCAGCATGGCGAGGGTGCCTTCGACGGCCGCGTTGACGTCCGTCTTTTCCAAAACCAGGCCGCGAGGCTGCGCAAACGCCTGAACGCGTTTCGCCGTCCGCTCGATCCGTTCCAAGGCTTCCGCCATCATGTTGACGTATTCTGTCAGTCGGGGGTCGTTCTTGACGGCCTCACTGATTCTGCGCAGGCAGTTCTGCACTCCATCCAGTGGATTGGCAATCTGGTGCGCAATCCCCGCCACGAGTTGGCCGATTCCCAGCATTTTTTCCTTCTGGCGAAGCTCGGCGTGGGCGCGGTCCACGTAACGCCGAATGGAAGTCGTAAAATAGGTTGCCATACCGAGACTGGTCGCTACGGCACAAAATAGGGCCAGCGCTTCCAGGTTGTGAAGTGGAGGCAATTCCTGACCGCCGAACCTGAGCGGAAAGCGGGGAATCAAGTTCAAACTCTCGAAAAAGATAATGGCGCCGATCACCAAAGCCGTTGCCCCCGCCACGATGTAGGGCCGTGCCCCACGCAGGTACATCCCTGCAATGATCATATGAAAGATGTAGTAGATCACGAAGGGATTATGGCAAAAATCGGAAAAATAGAGAACCAGCGTCAGGGCCGCGAGGTCGAGCACGATTTGGATAAAAAAGCTATCCTCGGGCCGAAAGCCCCGAAGAGGACTCTCCTCTCGCACAATAAACGCGAGAACTGCATTGTAAAGAAGCATTCCCACCCCCACCGCGTACAGAGGGTAGGGCGTCTGCAGCACCCCGAGTGCGAAATATCCGAGCGTCGTCGCGACGAAAACCGTGGCCGCCGCGATCCAGCGGATGCGAATCAGCCAAATTGCGCCACTCGGGGGAAGTTTCATGGGGTTGACTTACGGAAACAGGGCAATCCAAAAACGCACACCCCGGATGGGTCCTTTCAACGCGTCGATTAATTGCATCTTGTCATGTTAATTCTACTCTAAATCGGTCGCGCCTGGGTCGTAGTCCCAGCAGAGGCGGTCTTCGTTCATAATGGGGACTAATGAGGAAAAAGTTGCCCGCCGGGGAGCCGAGAGCCCGGGCAATCTTCAGCTCCATTCACCGGGCGTCCGTTGCGTGCCTCGACCAGCCACAGCGTTCGGAATTGCGTTTGGAACCAAGCAACTTCAAGGATACCCCGATGGCTACAGCCTCTGACATCCAGCGTCGTCTGCAGTTTGCGATAGAAGCCGCCCGTGCCGCGGGCGAGATCACCCTTCGCTACTTCCGCAACCGAAATTTACTGGTCGAGAGAAAGGCCGACGACTCGCCCGTCACAAGAGCGGACCGCGAGGCAGAATCCTATCTTCGGGAACAAATCCATCAGGCATTTCCCGAAGATGCGGTCATCGGTGAAGAGTGGGGCGACACCGGCGGTAAGAGCGGATTCCGCTGGATCATCGACCCCATTGACGGCACGAAATCGTTCATCCATGGCGTTCCGCTGTACGCCACGCTGATCGGAGTGGAGTACCAGGGACGAGCGGTCCTTGGTGTAGACAGGATCCCCGCCACCGGGGAGTGTGTGTATGCTGCGCGCGGATCGGGCGCCTGGTATCAGCAGGGGGACAATCCGCCCGAGCCCGCCCGAGTTTCGACATGTCGCTCGCTGAGGGAAGCAGCCTGGGTTACGAGTGAGGTGGCCAATTTCACCAAAATCGGCCGACGCGAGGCTTATCATCGTCTTGAAGAGGCAACCCGCCTTTCCCGGACCTGGGGGGACGGTTACGGGTATCTGCTCGTGGCCACCGGACGAGTCGATTTCATGGTCGACCCTCTCATGGAAATCTGGGACGCAGCCGCGATTCAACCCATCATCGAGGAAGCTGGCGGCAGGTTCACGGACTGGGCCGGACAGCCCACGTTCGCGTCAGGCAATGGCGTGGGCAGCAACGGCTGGCTTCACGAGGAAATCCTCAGAATCTTGCGAACTACCTGAAAGTTTGTTTCAGTCCGGGTGACGTCAGTCCACCTGCCCCTCGGCGAACATCTCCCGCACGAGAAGCCGCACTTCCTCGAGCCAGACTGTTCGCTGCTCGTGCGTGCTGAGGATAATCGACTCAAAATTTCGGCGGCGAAAATTCGTCACGCCACAGAAGCCAAAGATGCAGTTCTTCCAGAGATTTTCCAGTGGATCGCCGTAGAGCCGCAATTCGTCATCGCGCGGTGTGTTGGACGTCGTGAAGACCAGTGCCCGTTTGCCCGCCAAAAGCCCTTTGACGCCGTCCGCCGCAAAATCATACGCCACCCCCTGCCGGAATACGCGATCGACCCAACCTTTCAAGATCGCCGGAGGCTGTCCCCACCAGTTGGGATGAACAATGACGTAGCCGTCAACTTTCTGGAGTTCCTCGCAATGCCGACGGATTTCCGCTGGAACTTCCGCATCCTTGGGAATTTGTTCAAACGGCAACAGGGGATCAAAATTCTCGCGATAAAGATCGTGATAGATGACTTCGTGGTTGATCTCCTGGAGAGTCTGCGCAGCCGTCGTGGCAATGGCGTGACAGAAACTCCCAACACGTGGATGTCCCAGTACCACGAGCACCTTCATCGCCTCAGTTTCCTCCTCTGTCCCAGGTGATTTTTTCCAGATTTCTTGTCCCCACTCGAGCAGGGCTGCCCGTACAAGTGAGACTTCCTATCCCACGGTCATCCCTGGCGTTTACAACACGGATCCAGTGATCCACGATAAATGCCCGAACCGCCTGGCGGTGAAAACGCCCGGCGTTCCGTTTCTCCGTTCTCTAATCGGGCGGCGAGCGATTCACCCCCGAGCCCGCCGGACATTCGCCGCGTTCCAGCGGCGGTGGATCTTCTGGAGAAATGGTGAAAGCGGCAATGATCTCGCGAGGAATACGGGTCGGCTGCCCGGTCTTGTAATTGACAAACGCCCACAGCGTTTCTGCCCGAGCAAGCAATTCCCCGTCGCGGCTGCGATAAATCCGGTACTTCCGCCGGGAAGTTACTTTTTTAAAGTCCGCGACCCAGGTTTGCACGACGATTTCATCTCCCAGCCGGGCCGGGGCTAAATACTCGATGGTATGCGATCGCACGACCCAGCCGGCACCCAGCGCCAGGTGCCGGTCGGGTGACCATCCACAGGCCGTGGAATGGGCGACGGCGGCGTCCTGAAGCCACTGCACGTAGGCCACGTTGTTGGCGTGCCCCAGGGCGTCAATTTCCTCCGGTTGAACCAGGTGATGGTGATTAAAAACGGCCGTCATCGCCAACAATGACCCCAAAGAGTACCGGTGCACGTAGTTTAATTACGCCCAAAGGCTGGCTTCGGTTTGCCCCCCATGTGCCCGTTTCTCCCGCGCCGAACGTCCTATCTGCCAATTTTGTTCGGATTTCGCCCCGTTGTAGCGACGCGTGCTTTCGCGGAACACGTTGCGTTCACCGCCACAAATCGTCTCCTGCAAAAGGATGGATGGGTCCCAGTCCTTTCGGTTTCGGCAGCACCTTCAGAATTTCCTCGGCGAGCTTTAGATCGTCTCTAGTGGTGATCTTGATGTTGAGCGACGAGCCCGGCACGACGTGTACTTTCTTTCCCAGCCGCTCCACAAGCTGCGCGTCGTCGGTAGCCGGGAATCCTCCTCGTTTTTCGTAGGCTTCCAGCAACCAATCTCGCCGAAAAACCTGCGGCGTTTGAGCTTCCCATAGTTCTTCCCGGGGCTGCGTTGCGACGATGACTCCCGATTGATCCACACGCTTCAACGTGGCGGTGACAGGCACCGCCAGGATGGCGGCCCCGGTCTGTTGCGCTTTCTGGAAGACGGCATCAATCCACAGTTCACTCAGGCACGGACGGGCGGCATCGTGAACGCAGACGAACTCGGCGTCCGATTTCACGTGGCGGAGGGCGTTGTGCACCGAGTCGGCACGCTCCCGACCTCCTTCGACCACCTGCACACCCAGCAGTGTGATGTCGGCACTGAATCGCGAAAGAAAATCCTCGCGATCGTCAGGCGCCACGGCCACGATGATCTGGATGACGTCCTCCCGCTGAGAAAATCGATGGAGACTGTGGAGCCAGACAGCCCGCCCAGCCAAGGGCGCAAACGGTTTCTTGTAATGTTTGTCCTGAAACCGCGAACTGGCCCCCGCTGCCGGTAAAATGACGGCGAATCGTGCCACAGCAAACTCCCTTCCTCCACGACCTTAAGCAACTTAATCTGGAAAGCCGGATCGATTTCTTCACCATCGGCGGAAACCGGCTTTCTGTCAACGGCGGGAGCCCGGCACCTTATTTCCGTCTGGAGGACCTCATCACCAGGGAGTACCTGAAAACGTGGATCCTCAAAGGACGCGCAGGACGCGGACCTGACAAGCAGGTCCATCCGAAGGCCCCGGGTCCGGGCGGAACCGGGCCCTCCAGTCCATCCCTGGAGGGACGCCTTCCACGGCGTCCGTCGCATGCCGGAGGGGCACGCCTGTCGTGCCCAGCGAATAGGTCAACCTCGGCAAAAGTCAAAAAGCGGACCTGACCAGCAGGTCAACCCGGACCGATTCCCGAACAAAGCCGATTCCAGATCGGCGCTTTGTTCGATGTGCGGGTGAAAAACCGGGCGAAATCTCCTTCGGCGGAGTTGCCAGCCGGGGGGAAATCGGATACAGTAATCATAAGATGAGTGGTTAGATGTGCATGATATGGCCTCCCCTGCGGCGGGGTCGGAGATTCATCCGCGGGAAAGTTCGGGGCGTGGCGCAGCCTGGATTAGCGCGCTTGCTTGGGGTGCAAGAGGTCACCGGTTCGAATCCGGTCGCCCCGACTTGCCGATGCTTTTTCGTGAATACGACGAAACACTGACGTGAGTATTTCACGAACTACCGACGCCGGGTTACAAGTCGCCGAATCTCGCGTCGAAATCTTCGGCGGTTTTAATCTGTGCTCGGTTGCTCGGTTGCTCGGTTCATCAGGTCAAACAATCTTGACCGGCCCACAGAAATCGCCTATCTTATCGGGCCGTCGTGCCCGCTTGGAAAATTCTCCGGATTTTGCCGATACAAGGACTTGGTAGCGCCAAGATATTGACTACCCTGCAGCACGGATGTCCGCCTGAACGCAGCTTTCAGGAGTCCGCACGGATGACGCAGACCCGCCGTTCCCTGTTCTGGTGGTGTATTGCCGGAGTGGTGCTTCCCGCGTCTCTTGTCACTGCCGGATGTGCCACGACGCATGCTGAGCGGGGAGCCCTTTTCGGCGGACTTCTCGGAGCTGGGACCGGGGCCATCATCGGTAATGCCGCGGGAAACACCCTTGCTGGAACGGCCATAGGGGCTGGCGTGGGAGCTCTCGCCGGATCGGCCATCGGTGACAGCCTCGACGAAATGGAGGCTCAAAATCGTGCCCTGATTGCCCAACAGCTTGGGCGGGAAATCCCGGCGGGCGCTGTCACATTTGATGACGTCATTGCCATGACCAAGGCCGGCGTCGCCGAAGAACTCATCGTCAACCATATTCGCATCAACGGAATGGTTCGTCAGCCAACCACGGATGATATCATCCGGCTACAGAAAGAGGGTGTCAGCGTGAACGTCATCAAAGCGATGCAGGAGCCGCCTTTGCGTCGCCAACCCAGTAATGACCGGCCCATCGTCATTCGCGAGTCAAGCCCTCCGCCGGTCATCATTTATGAGCGCGATCCCTGGTGGTGGGGACCTCCCTGGCCGCATTATCACTACCACTACCGGTATTACCGCCCCCGGCCGGGTGTCAGTTGGGGAATTACCTTCCACAATTGATGCAGCTTTGGAGCTCCCTCCGACACCGAGTCCCACTCCCCGTCTGAGCCACCGTGCGCGCGTCTCGTCTCCGGGTTCTTACTCGGGTGATCTGTCGCACCTACCACTTTCTGCCTGGTAGCGACCCTGGAACCACTTTACGTGAGGCGACTCCGCGCAGATTATGCCGGACAATCCACCACCCCTTCCGCGCGGCTGTGCTGGCTGTGTGAGAGGAGGAAAAATGGAGCGAGCAGTATAACCGAGAATCGTCCACGGTGTATCACTAACCTGTCCTGCGAAACTCCTCGGGTGACATAGGGCCGATGACGTCGGTGGCGTTGCACGTTAGCGGATATTTTTCGGCGATGGCGTTAACCTGTTCCAGGGTCAGTTTCTCAATGATCGCCAAATCATCCTCCAGCGAGCGATACTGCCCCGTGGTCAGGCGCTCGGAGCCTATTGGAAAGAGCCGCGCGGAAGGCCGTTCCGCTGCCAGGGCGAGGCTGGACATGAGTTTGTTTTTAACGCGTTCAAGTTCCTCAGCAGTCACGCCATGTTGCTCGATGGCCGTGTAAACCTCCCGCAACCGCTGCAGGTTTTCCTGAAGAGTGCTGGGATCGCAGCTCATCATCGTCGCGAAAATCCCCGCGTCCTCATAGCCTTCGTAGCTCAGCGAGATGGAGTCCACCCGACCCGGCTCGATAAACTCCCAGTATAGGCGGCTGGATGAGCTTCCCGACACAATAGCCGTCAGTATCTGGGCGGCGAAGCGGTCAGGGCTGTCGGCCGGGGGAGCCTCGGCCAACTGGATGACATATTGCTGAGTGGCGGAGGGCTTTTGGTGCACACGCAGTCCGTAGGCTGGCTCGAGCAACCGTTGCCTAATCCGTTCGCTCTCGATCGGTTCCAGGTAATTGCAATGCTTTTCGGCAAGGGCCACCAATTTGGGGAATTCGACCGCACCAGTCGCTGCAATCACCACATTGCCGGCCGTGTATCGCTGGTAGTAGTAGCTGCGCATTTTCTCAACAGTGAGTCCGGAAATGGACTCGGCAGTACCGATCACGCTCTGCCCGAGGGGATGTCCAGCGAAGAATCTTGCCCGGCACAGATCGTCCACCCCATACGGTGGTTGATCCAGGTACATCGAGATTTCTTCCAGGATCACCTGCTTTTCCAATTCAAAATCTTCCGGTCGCAGAGCGGGGCGAAGAAGCAAGGCGAGCAGCTCGAACGCGCGATCCAGATATTCCGGCAAAAACACCGCGTAATAGACGGTCTCCTCGAACGAGGTGGTGGCGTTGTAAGAGGCCCCGATCTCATCGAACCCGCGATTGATATCCTCGGCCGTGATTTGCCCCGTCCCTTTGAACGCCATGTGCTCGAGAAAATGGCTGACCCCGGCGAGTTCCGGGGGCTCGTCCCGGGAGCCTGCCCGAACAAAAAAGCCCAGGGCAATCGACAGAGCCTGGGGATGGCTTTCACAAATGACTTCCACTCCGTTCCAGAGCTTATGGCTGTAAAAGTTCACTGGGGACCTCCACAGGCCTCGGACCAACTGTCACGACTGTGAAATCTCGGGGCGGATTATCTCGGAGGAATTGGTTGACTTCCTCTGTGGAAAGGGAATCCACGGCCTCCTTGATTTCCTGCATGGAGCGCACCCGACCCAGAAGCGACCAATCCTGGGTCAGCGTGTGGGCCCTTGCCGCGCTAGATTCCTGAAGAAACACAATTCCACTTTTCAATTGCGCCTTGGCGCGATCCAGCTCATCTTTGGTGACGCCCTCCCCGAGGTTCTGAAGCTGTTCCAGCAAAACCTCCAGCGACTCTTCGGCGCGTTCGGAGGTGGTGCCCACATAACAGATCACCCCACCGAATCCCCGGATAACAACATAGTTGGCTCCCACGGCATAACACAGCCCCCGTCTTTCCCGCAGTTCCATGAACAGTCGGGAACTGGAACCACTGCCCAGCATCCCGGCGGCCGCTCGCGCCAAAAAATAATGGTCATCCTCGTAGGGGATACTCCTATAGGCGACCCCGATATGAGTTTGCTGAGAATCAAATGGAACATGGGCCTGGCGCTCGGTGGGCCAGCGTGTTTCCGGTGCAGGGGGCGGAGATCCTTTCCAGTCACCGAGGAGTTCTCCAACCCACGTCACCAATTCGTCCCAGTTGAATCGGCCTGCCACACCAATGACAACCCCGCTGGGCTGGAAGTGCCGCTCCACAAACTCCGCCACCTCTTGCCACGAAATAGCCGCCACGTGGTCAATCACTCCATGGGGAGACCGACTCCAGGGATACGGGAGGAACCGATATCGAAGGGCCTTATTCAACTGGTGTTCTGGATCGTCTTCCTCCGCCTGGATTGTCTGGATAAGCCCCTGACGGGCAGATTCGAGATCCTCTTGAGGAAGACGCGGCTTTCGCAACACGTCGCTGAAGATCGCCAGGGCGTCCCGCAGATGCTTCGGCCGCATCGCTGCGCTGAGATGGATAAACCGATGTCCCACCGATTCCGACCACACTACGCCCAGGTTCTCCAGGTCTTCCAGAAACGCCCGGGCGTCTCGCGGCCCGGCCCCACGGAGCACCATGTCCGTGGTCAGGCTCGCCAGTCCCTGGCGATCCTCGGGGTCAAACGCGGCCCCCGCCGGAATCGCGATGTCAAAGCCCACCGAACTGAGCCATGGGAGCGGCTCGGCCAAAAGGACCAAACCGTTGTCGAAGCAATGGACCAAACAGGAAGTACTGGAGGCAGTCACGTGAGGTTTTTTCCTCCAAAATCTTTCACAATAGATGTACACCAAATGCGATCCACCCAGAATCGCGGTGATGTTGCAGGCCGGTTCAAATGATCTGTCGCTGGGTTTTCTACTCAAAAGTTCATTCTAAGCTGCCCAGCTTGGCTGCCGAAGAGCGGGAGTGTCGTAACGAACGCACGGAAACTATAATTTACACTGAAGAGGTAGGCTGCTGGGCTCGTCCCCAACCGAGCCGGCTTAGTTGTCTGAGGAAACTCGGTTGGAGACGAGCTCTACAGCATGTATAAACACCCCCGGCTGGCAGCAGAGAGCCAGCATGAGCGGGAGAGTTGATCAGCTGTAGAGTGGCGGTCTCATGGGAACCTGCGAAAATACCGACGATCCGAGAGTCCGTGCCTGCCAGGAAAAAATTGGCTACTTTTTTTCGAATCCCCGTCTTCTTCAGACGGCCCTGACGCACGCTTCCGGGGCGGAAAGCCGTCTCGAATCGAACGAACGGCTGGAGTTTCTGGGCGACGCCGTGCTGGGGATGGTGGTCTGCGAGCTTCTGTACAAAAGGCTACCCCATCTCACGGAAGGGGAGCTCACACGGTTGAAATCAAGCATCGTCAGCCGATCGCACTGCGCGCACCTGGCTCGACAGTTGGGCTTGGAGGAACTGATCATCATTGGAAAGGGCCTGGCCGGTCAGCCCAACCTTCCCAACTCGCTCCTGGCAGCAGTCTTCGAGGCCATCACGGCAGCCATTTACCTGGACGGAGGACTGGAAGCCGCCAAGCGATTCATCGAACCACTCGTCCTTCCCGAGCTGGAAGCCTTTGTCCGCGACCGAATCGGCGAAAACTACAAATCGGTCCTCCAGCAGATCAGCCAGCGGTCCTTCGGAACCACGCCCGTGTACCTCCTGCTGGAGGAACGGGGACCGGATCACGGCAAACTTTTCAAAATCGCCGCTCAGATTGGTGCCACACGGTATCAGGCTGCCTGGGGAAGAAGCAAGAAAGAAGCCGAACAGCGCGCAGCCTGTAACGCCCTGCATCAGTTGAGAGAACTGCCGCCGCCTTGTTCGGATGAACTTGGTGAGGATGGGATGCCCGTGGTCGGACCGGTTGCTGAGGGAATCGAACGGTTCCTGGAATAAGTGGGCCAGCCGCTCCACAATGGTCATAAGGCTGCGTGAAATGGTAACTGCGGCGAGGGAAGTTCCATGAAAAAACTTGCGGTGGTGCTCCTGTCGGGTGGGCTGGACAGTACCCTTGCCGCCCGAATTCTGCAACTTCAGGGTTTCGAGGTGATCGGTTTGACGGTGCGTCTCCCGTTTCACCGTTGCGAATCAGCAGCGCTCCAGGCAGCCTGCGAGCTTCAAATCCCATTGGCAATGCGGGAGGTCGGGGAAGACTACATGGAGGTCCTACGTTATCCCCGGCACGGCTACGGAAAGGGGGCCAATCCCTGCCTCGATTGCCGAACATATATGCTGCGAATGGCCCGACAACTCATGGAAGAGCTCGACGGGATGCTGGTGGCCACCGGGGAAGTCCTCGGTCAGCGGCCGATGAGTCAAAAACGTCCCCATCTGGGAATCACAGCCCATGAATCAGGGCTCCAGGACCGCCTTCTTCGACCGCTTTCCGCCAAATGCCTGCCGCCAACCTGGCCCGAGCGGGAAGGCTACGTGGATCGCGAAAAACTGTATGCTTTTACCGGCCGAAGCCGCAAACCGCTTTGGGCGCTGGCCAAGCAATTGGGCCTCAAGAATATCCCCGAGTCCGGTCCTGGCTGTTCGCTCACCGATGTGCAATTCGCCCCCAAGGTTTTCGACCTTCTGGACCATGATCCACGAGCATCGCTGTGGGACTGTGAACTCCTCACCCTGGGACGCCACCTTCGGCTGGATGATCGCACGAAACTCGTCATCGGGCGAAACGAGACGCAAAACCTTCGGCTCCGCCGTCTTTTTGCGAGAGGACCGCGACAAGACTGCGCGCTTGTAACTCCCATCAATTTTGTCGGTCCGGACGCCATCCTTGTCGGCGACGTCTCCGAATCCCAGTGGGAAAAAGCCGTCCAGATCCTCCTTCGCTACGTGCGTCGCGAACTTCCCCCTCTCGTCGAGGTCGAGATTTGCACCAGAGGTGAAGTCTTCCGCCGTCAGTTCCCACGTCCCGTGCCAAAGAATTCGACATCTCCGGATCGGGCGTCGTGATCGCAAAAAAGTGCCAACACTGGCGGAAGTTCGGTAAAGACGGGGCGTCACTTGCCCTACCGACAGGTTGACACATCCCCATTTTTTCTTTGTCAATAGGAACGCGGAGGTCCACAGGGGCACGTGGGGGAGCGGAATTCAGCCCGGAGGAACCTGCTTGCCAGGTCCACATTCCAACCTTTGGACGGCCTATTTCAGCCGCCCCGCCCTCACTGCTGGGTTGATTTTCTGGTTCTACGGTAGGGGCAATTCATGAATTGCCTCTACGACACCTTGTCCCCGCGGCATCTCATGGTTTTTACACAAGTGGGAATGGTTCAGGTGGGCAGGTTCTTGACGCCGGTGATCGAAGCGAGAGGAGTCAAAAAGTTAGGGACGCCCACCATCCTGGAGGCGTCCCTTTCTCGTCGTTGTACTCGAAAGAGCTGTCGCCGAGCTGCGTCCGTCGCGGATTCTCACGGAGTAGCCGGCGGGGTTTCCGCCACCGGCGCCGGCGCCGGTGCAGGCGCCTTCTTCACCGCGGCCTTCTTCTTGGCCGTCTTCTTCACCGCCTTCTTCGCGGTCTTCTTCGCTGCCTTCTTAGCTGCCTTCTTCGCCGGCTTCTTTACCGGCTTCTTGGCGGCTTTCTTGGCAGCCTTCTTCGCCGCCTTCTTCGCGACTTTCTTGGCCACCTGTCGGTCCTCCATTTAAAGACCTGCGGCGTCGAGAGGGTGGAACCCTTGCCACGTTTTCAACCACTCTCGCACGCCAAACCACCCAAACACTACCACACAACCACGTGCCGGTTCCGTCACCTGCTGACATGGACTGGTGTTCATCGTCAGCGGCCCATCCGTCCGAGCCACCTTCAAGCCGCTGTCACCGAATCAACCAGTCCCTTCATTATTAATTGTTATTATCGTAACGTCTTCTTTGAAAAGTGCAAGCTGAGTGAATGAAAAAACGTGTCGAGTTTTTCCGCTCGACACGTTTCACTGCCCACACCAACCAACACGCCGCAAGTTTCAGATGGGCACTCCTGTGAACGACGTGATGGCCTTCATGTAGTTTCCGCGTTCGAACACTTCGGGATTCGGGCAGTTCTTGTGGCTCATGCTGCCTTTCATTTGCTCCACGGATTCATATTCCTGCTCCTCCATCCACTGCTCGATCTGCTGGAGGAACGTCTTGATACAGCCAAACCCCTGCTTGTAGAGCACCGAAGCCAGCATGACCACATCGGCCCCTGCCAGAATAGACTTGATCACCGCCTCTGCCGAATGTACCCCGCCGGTGAGGGCCAGAGAAGCGTTGACCTTACCGTAGAGGATGGCGATCCAGCGCAAGGGCAGCAGCAACTCAAACTCGGTGCTTAGCACCAGATGCGGTTTCGTTTCCAGAGTATCCAGACGGATATCTGGCTGGAGAAACCTGTTGAAAAGGACCAACCCGCGTGCACCGGCGTCCACCAGTTGTCTCGCAAAATGCCCCACCGAGCTGAAATAAGGACCGATTTTCACCGCCACGGGTATCGTGACCGAGGAAGCCACGGCTTTGACGAGACTGAGATACTGGGCCTCCACTTCGGCTCCGGAACGCTCCAGATCGGCGGCCACGAAGTAAATGTTCAGCTCGATCGCGTCGGCGCCGGCCTCCTGGAACAGCTTGGCGTACCGGATCCAGGAGCCCTCGGTCGTCCCATTCAGGCTGGCAATCACGGGGATAGAAAGGCACCGTTTGGCGGTGCGAATCCGGTCGAGATATTCGTCCGTTCCCAACCGATACTCTTCCGGTTCGGGAAAATAGGAGAGGGCCTCCGCAAAGCTATCGGTACCGAACTCGTGGACGCGGGCGAGATTTTCCTCCTCTGCCAGAATCTGCTCCTCAAACAGGGATGGCAGCACAATGGCCGCTGCCCCGGCATCTTCCAGCCGTCTCTGGTTATCGAGAGATTCCGTGAGCGGGCAGGCCGCCGCCACGATCGGGTTTTTCAATTCCAACCCCAAATAACGCGTACGTAGATCGACACTCATGTTCAGTTCCTCCGCTGGGTTCCTCCGCTGGATGCATCCTCACTCGCCATCACCGCCGGAAACTGCCCCGGAACGGGCAAGGGCCGCGCTGAGATTCTCATACAGCGCGTACCGGAAATTGATGTCTTCCTGGCCAAGCTGGAACAATTGCTCGGCACGCTCAGGCTTCGAGCGACTCAAAATGGCAAACCGAGCCTGTTTGAGCGCGAAGTCCTTGAAGGCCCCCTTGGGTGGGCGACTGTCCACGTGGAGCGGCTGCTCTTTGTCACGCGGATCGTAATGGTAGAGCGGCCAGTAACCGCACGCCACCGCTTCCTTCTGGTACTCCATGCCTTTGGCCATATCGATCCCCCACCCGATGCAGTGCGAGAGGGCGATGATGAGCGACGGCCCGCGGAATGACTCCGCCGCCCGAATGACCTTGATCGCGTGCAGCGGATTGGCACCCAGCGAAATCTGGCCGACGAAAACATTTCCGTACGACATCGCAATCAGACCGAGGTCTTTCTTGCGGCTCGGTTTTCCCGCCGCTGCGAATTTGGCCACTGCTCCTCGGAAAGTGGCCTTCGACGCCTGGCCGCCGGTGTTGGAATAGACCTCCGTATCCAGCACAAGGAGGTTGATATCCCGACCGGAAGCCAGCACATGATCGAGGCCGCCAAAACCAATGTCATAGGCCCATCCGTCTCCACCGAAGCTCCAGATGCTGCGGCGGATCAGATAATCTGCCGAAGCGATCAGATTCGCCGCATCATCACCTGGAATCTGGGCCAGCTTCTTCTTGAGTTCGGCCACCAGTTGCCGCTGCTTGGCAATCTGCTCGTCTGTCTCCTGAGGATTATTCAAAAGCTCAGTAACCAGGTTGTCACCAATCTGAGGGGCGAGCTTCTTAAGAAGCCCTGTGGCGTAATCAATCTGCTGATCGACGGCCAACCGCATGCCGAAGCCAAACTCGGCCGCGTCCTCAAACAGGGAATTGTTCCAGGTGGGGCCCCGGCCCTCGTGGTTGGTCGTGTACGGGGTGCAGGGCAAATTCCCACCGTAGATCGAGGAGCACCCCGTCGCATTGGCAATCATCATGCGGTCCCCGAAAAACTGAGTGATGAGCTTGATATAAGGGGTTTCACCGCAACCGGCACAGGCGCCGGAGAATTCAAACAGCGGCAGCAAAAGCTGCGAGCCTTTGACCGTATCGACCGCCACCTTGCTACGTTCGATATCCGGGATGCGGAGGAAGAAATCGAAGCATGCCCGCTCCCGTTCCAGATGGTCCAGCTTGAACAGCATGTCGATCGCCTTGTGCTTGGCCACCTCCTTATCACGGACGGGGCACACCTCCACACACAGACCGCAACCGGTGCAATCATCCGGGGCAACCTGCACCGTCATGTAATAACCCGGATATTCCTTACCCCGCCACGGAGCCGACTTGAAGCCCTCGGGAGCCTTTTCAAGAATCGCCGGCTCGTAAACTTTCATCCGAATGGCTGCATGCGGGCAGACCAGTGAGCACAGCCCGCACTGGATGCAAATCTTCGGATCCCAGATGGGAATCTCCAGAGCAATGCTCCGCTTTTCGTATTTCGTCGTCCCCGTGGGGAACGTGCCGTCCACCGGCAGGGCACTCACCGGCAATTCGTCGCCGCGGTAGGCGATCATGGGCCCCAGCACGTTCTTGACGAATTCCGGAGCGTCCTCTGGCACCGGCGGCAGCATGTGAATCTTGGAGGTCACCTGGTTGGGGTACTTCACTTCCTGGAGCGACTCCAAAGCTTTATCCACTGCTGCAAAGTTTTTCTCAATGATCGCCGAGCCACCCTTCTTGCCGTAGGTGTCGACGATCATGTCCTTAATCTCCTTAATGGCCTGTTCCACCGGAATGATGTTGGCCAGCTTGAAGAAACAGGTCTGCATGACCGTGTTGATACGCACACCGAGACCTGTTTCCTTCGCCACGCGGTAGGCATCCACCACGTAAAACTTCAGTTTTTTGTCGATGATCTGCTTCTGGACCTCGGCGGGCAGATGGTCCCATACTTCATCAGCCGAGAATGGACTGTTGAGGAGAAAGGTCGCTCCCTCTTCCGCGGCCGCCAGAACGTCAATCCGTTCCAGGAAGTGGAACTGATGGCACGCCACAAAATTAGCCTTGTTGATGAGATATGATCCCTTAATCGGCCGGGGACTGAAGCGGACGTGGGAGATCGTCATCGATCCCGCTTTGCGGGAGTCATACACGAAGTAACCTTGGGCGTAGAAGGGGGTATTCTCGCCGATAATTTTGACCGAGCTCCGGTTTGCTGAGACGGTCCCGTCGCTCCCCAGCCCGTAAAACAGGGCCCGCACCACGTCCGGCGGCTCAATGGACAAGTTCGGATCGTAATCCAGGCTTAAATGGGTAACATCGTCTTTGATACCGACTGTGAAATGCCGCTTGGGCTGAGGCTTCTTCAACTCGTCAAAGACCGCCAGCGCCATGGCGGGGTTGAACTCTTTGGAGGACAGACCGTACCGACCTCCGATAACAAGCGGTGTCGGTGCGCCCGGGGCATGCTCCGCCCATTTCTCAGCGAGAGCCGCCACCACGTCGATGTAAAGGGGCTCGCCAATCGCTCCAGGTTCCTTGGTCCGATCCAGGACCGCGATTCGGCGGACCGTGGTGGGAAGCGCCCGGACGAACGCTTCCGCATCAAACGGGCGATACAACCGAACTTTCACCAATCCCACCTTTTCGCCCCGCTCGACGAGATAATCGACGGCTTCTTCCACCACGCCGGTTCCGGACGCCATCGCCACGATCACGCGTTCCGCATCCGGCGCCCCCACATAGTCGAACAGGTGATACTGACGTCCAAAAAGCTGCGCGAATTTGTCCATCGCCTTTTGGACGATGGCAGGGGTCTTCATATAGAACGGATTGCACGCCTCACGTGACTGGAAGAAGACGTCCGGATTTTGGGCCGTTCCCCGCAAAACGGGCTTCTCAGGAGACATGGCCCGTTGCCGGTGTGCCCGCACCAGTTCCATATCGATCATCTTCCGCACGTCATCATCGCTGAGCTGTTCGATCTTGGCCACCTCGTGAGACGTGCGAAAACCATCGTAAAAGTGGATGAACGGCACGCGGGCTTCCAGCGTCGCCGCATAAGCGATGAGGGCCAGGTCCTGTGCCTCTTGAACCGATGCCGACGCCAGCAGCCCCCAGCCGGTGCTGCGGCAAGCCATCACGTCGCTATGGTCCCCAAAGATGGAGAGGGCATGGGTGGCGACGGTGCGAGCGGTCACATGGAATACTGCCGGAGTGAGTTCCCCAGCGATCTTGAACAAATTGGGGATCATCAACAAAAGCCCCTGTGAGGCCGTGAAGGTCGACGACAGTGCTCCCCCTTGCAGGGCCCCATGACAGGCTCCCGCGGCACCCGCCTCACTCTGCATCTCCACAACCTGGGGCACGGCACCGAAGATATTCTTTCGGCCAGCAGCCGCCCAGGCATCCGGTAACTCACCCAGCGTGGAGGATGGCGTGATCGGATAAATCGCCATCACTTCCGAGCAAAGATGAGCAATATTGGCGGTCGCCTCATTTCCCTCAACAGTTACGAAACGCTTCTCGGCCACGGCTCAATCTCCTCTTGATCTATGCCAAATACGGCGGCAAAACTTCTTGACCCAGTCCAGTGATTACGAGCAATCCGAGACCACGAACAAGCCCATAGCCACGGCACACAATCGCCCCGAGAGTCTTCCGAGAATGGTCCGTCAAGGTCCCCATCGCGCGGCAGACTCGCTGATACCGACCACCCGGCCGGTCGCTCGGAAAAGCCAGGACATCAACGATGAGGTTGGCAGAAATTGCCATTCCCCTGAGATCGCACATCTCCCTGATCTCGTTTCACTCCCGGAAGCCCAAACCGTAAGCCTAACGATTTCTGCCAGTCGTTGCAAGTTGCGTCGGATTACCGGTTTTCGAAACCGGCCCGGTTTCAGCCGTCCATCGCAATTTCGTTAGCAGTTGTCACCAGCTAACAGTCGATCCGTACCTGGCCCTGAACAGCGTTCCCCGTATAATTTCACTGCTCGGTTATGACAATTTTGTCTAACGCAATTGCGACATACAAAATTTTCGACCGGAACAATGTTTTGCCCCAGTAAACAGGAGCATCCCCATGAAGTCCCTCGTACTCACCAAATTGACCGCCATCGCCTCGGTGTTGGGTTCGTCGCTACTCGGTGTGTTCGCCGGCCAAAAACCCGAGCAACGAGTTGAGCTTCGGGTGGGGGATGAAGCCCCAGACTTCAAACTCCCCGGGAGCGACGGCAAAACGTATCGTCTTTCCGAATTCCGTAACAAAAAGATCGTCGTCCTCGCCTGGTTCCCCAAGGCCTTCACGCCCGGTTGCACCCGTGAGTGCCGCGCTTTCGCCCAGCAAGCAGACGCGTTTTCAGGACTGCCAGTGGCATATTTTACAGTCAGTGTTGATACGCCCGAGGATAACAAACGGTTCGCCGAATCCCTCAAGGCCCAATATCCCATTCTCAGTGATCCGACTCGGGAAACAGCCCTCGCCTATGGCGTTCTCACCAATCCTCAGGGATTCGCTCAACGATGGACCTTTATTATCGGTCCGGATGGAAAGATTCTTCACATTGACAAGCAGGTCAAGGTGGACACACACGCCCGGGATGTCGCCGATTGGATCCGCAACTGGCTGCAACAGCACCCGGAATGGAAACCCCAGGAATGAACGGTTCGCAAACCCAGCGATAGCCCCTGCCAAATTCTGTACCACCTCTTTACCGGCGTATCAGAAAGTTCACCGATCCACAAACTTAACAACTCAGCCCCGGGGCGTTTGACCCGGGGCTGAGCCATTTGCGGCCACTCCGCCATCGGCCGGTTTCAACTCAACTCGGACGAGTTCCTTCACGGATGAAGGTTTTGCGTGACGGTGGGATCGGGATGCCGCACCATCCGGCCAACGCGCATCAGACGCAAATCCGCTTCCCAGACCACCTCAGCGGATTGTCCACTTGTCGTCGCCCGAGCTGTAACAAGCTCTTCCCGATCATTCTGGTGGAGGTACTCTTTGATTTGCTGCACCCGCTTGTTCCTCGGATTCAACTGGGCGCACACGTCCGTCATTTTCTCGATTGAGGCCTTCATTTCAAATGACGGGGCTGCCTGCTCGCCTTGAGCGACACAGTCGTCGATCGCACGTTTCAGCGTCGCCACCGCGTTCTTTCCAATAGCCACACCGGCGTATCCATTTGCGGCCGTGAAAGCCACCTCCAGCTTTTCGCCGATGAGGGCCTTCTGCTCGGGCTTGAGCTTATCGCCCAAATCGATCTCCATGAGATGGATGACGGCATCCCCATGGCGAGCGTAGTCGGGGGTCACCGTGATCCTCTCAAACACCTTGGGAAACCTCGCCCGAGCGGATTCCACAAGGTGCCCCACAAATTCCTCCGCCGCATGCGAATTGCCGACGAATTTAGCACCCACAAGTGTGAGTTGATCCGGCTTGGCCACCAGGGTCACAGCGCCCTCATACCGGCCCTGGTGGACCCAGTCATCGGCAATCCGAAGCCACTCTTCGAAGAGCTCTCGCACCAGATTGGCATCCTCCGCCTTGTGAATCCCTTTTTCGATTACCCGTTCCATTTCGGCACGCAGCGCCTGACCAATTTTCTCCAACTCCTCTTCAGGCGGGGTCGGGAAAGTGGACGCCCACCCGGCAGAAAAGACCGCATCCGGCCAGTGCCGCAGGGCGACAAGTGGACTCGTCACGTTCTGCTGCCCCGCAAAATACCGCGCGAGATTTGTATTGGGCAGGGCAACGCAACGGCACACGCATCGCACCTTCTGGTTTTCCTGATCCACCTGCCAGCCGACGATGAGTTCCTGAGTCTCCACCGTTGCCGCTGATGCCACCGCAAGAATCTGAGGAACAACTGTTGCTGCCAGAGGATGCCGTTGATCCTCACGGCGTGCCTTGTCCTTGACCTTTTCCACCCAGGCACCCAACCGCGTACCGAAGCTGGCCAAAACTTGCGGTACATTAATTCGGACTGCCACGTCCCATTGAGGATCAAAGCCTTCTAACCACGGTTCAGGCGAAGCCGGTACCCGCGACACAGCCGCCTGCTTCTCACTCACATACACCCAGCCCGCACCTAAATTGGCATAAAGTTCCTTCCCCAAAAACGTGAATTTGACGACGCCGCCTTCCTTCTCCTCGACGTCGCCGATCCAGGGTTCGACCACCCCGTGGAGCGCATGGACGTCCGTTGTCGGTACAGCCGCCACCCAAACCACGCGATCTCCCCCCATCGACACAGCAGCCAAACCAAGGGGCCGGGAGTCATCCAAGCCATTTTTCGTGAGCGTTTCCATTCGCTCCAACAGCCATCCCATGGCCCGGGTGGCTGCATCTTCCTCAGTCCCAAGGATTTCCTGAACAACCTTCATATCCGCCCGGCATTCCCGTAACGGAGCAATCCGAACCACCGCCAGCGGTTCTGCTGCCTGCGCGATCTGTGCTAACAACAGCAGTCCCGTCAGACCCCACACAAACTTCCACAGATTCCAATCTCGCAGCAACCTCATGGCAACCTCCACGTAACAGACAGCCGACACTTGGACCGCCCATCACCAGTCCCGGCACGCCGCGCTCAGGACCGCGGGCCCAGAATTCCACAGTCAAACCATCCGAAGCCTCTCACGGTGTCCGCTGTTCACCGGTCCGAATTTGAGCCACCAGATTGAGAGGCAGTTGGTTTTTAAGCATCTCACTCGCGATCAGAAGGTCCCGGTCCAGTCCGGCCCAGCGACCCGATTCAAGCTGAGTCAATTGAGTTTGCAACTGCTGAACCGTCCGATCCGGTGTACTCACAATGACAGCCAGCGACCGATCCGGAAAAAGCCCGATCTCCCTCGAATTGCCGTGAATCACGGCCTCGGGTGGGTTTTCCGTTTGGCCACTCATCCTGTTCGCCACTTGTTCTGTTTTAGGCCCGACCCTGAAGGGAAATCCACCGTGCCTGGCGGACGTCACCGCCAAAACCGCCAGCACGACTGCCACCGCACACCCGGCCAACGCCAATCTCACACGCCACCGCTGCCGCGAAGACAACCTGCGCGCTGTGCGGTCTGCGCCGACCGCTCCAATCCGCGCGACCTGCCGCAGAATTCTCTGATGGAGTTCCTGTGAAAACTCCGGTCGCTCCTCCTGGGCGGCTGCTGCCAACAGCCCAGCCAACCATTCCTCCTCGTGATGATTACGATGTCGAGCCTGTCTCATGGTGTACACCGATCGTCATCGATGGGTTACAAAGCCCACCTGTTGTTTACCTGACGACTGGGTTGTTCCTCTCGGTCCTCAAACGTGGCCGTGAACTCCTGAAGATGGGGGAGCAGAATCTTTCTCGCTCGGCAAAGAATCGTCTTCACGGCTCCCTCTGACTTCCGGACAATAACGCCGATCTCCCGAGCACTCATCTGTTCCACGTAAAATAGCCACACGACCGTAAATTGAAGCGGAGTCAGCACACTCTGGACGCGGTCCCAAAGTCGATCGCGCTGCTCCTCATTTTCCATGCCCGTTCCATAACGCGCCTGCTGAACCGTGGGCACGCTACCCTCTGTCAGCGACTGCCACTGGCGCCGCCGCAGAACGTTGAGCGCCACCCGATAGGCCACTGTGAAAATCCACGGCCGAAATTCAGCCCCTTCCCGAAACGACCAAAGCTTCTTGAACGCCCGCAGAAATGTTTCCTGCGTCAGATCCTCGGCATCCTGGTGAACTCCGTATTTTCGCTGCAAAAAATGTCGAATGGGCACCTGGTACCGATGTGCAAGCTCGCCGAAGCTGCGCGTGCAGCCCCGCTTGGCTCGCTGCACGAGCTCCTCGTCGGTCAGCAATCGGAGTGACTCATCACCACTCATCGAAAGAACTTTGAACCAAATTCGACCTCGGCACGCCTCCGTTTCTCAATTGGACCACCCCCGTTACCCCTCATTATTTTTCCCCCAACCAGGGCACGAGCTTCACCAGCACGTCCAGAACATCGTCTGTAGGGGCCGTCCAAACCAGCGTGGTCCTGTTCTCGCTGGCAAAAACTTTGGCATGATCCATGAGCGCCACATAGTGCGGTTCATCCGCATAATGGAGCTTGCCGATGGCCAATAGTCCCGCCAGCGCATCTCGAACATTGAGGGCGATGTCGGCCCCTTCCACTTCAAACGTGGCCTGAACAAACGCCTGCCCCTGATGCTCTCCCAGCGCCGCGGTCAATCGCCGACTGCGGCGAATGAGCGGAGACATGAACTGCACCGAAAGCTGGTCCATGCTCCGCGCGTGAATCTGAAGATACGTACCCTGACGTACCTGGTAGAACGGATCACCGCTTCCAACTCCCTCCTTCGCCGCGCTCGTCGCGATTTCGTCCACCAGATCACCCTCCCGGCTCAGGACAATCCAATCGCCGGGGAGAAAACATCCATGGAGAAAGGCCCTTTCGCCCGCATCGTGCCATCGGTGGACAGTAATTCCCGCCACAGTGCGGGTGGCGTACTCTGGGTTGGTTTTGATAAAACCGAGTAACCGCTCCTGGTTCACTTTCATCCGGACGAGGACAGCGCCCTTCTTCGGATCGAAACTCAGCCCCAGGAACGTCACCCCGTGCAGATCGTTTCTCAGATCGGCCTCCGCAAGCGTCGCAGCCGCTTCGATTTCCGCCCGATTCGGACTTCGCTGCCAGAAGCGTTCTAAAACCCGTCCCGCGCCAGGCGACTGCCGAATCGCATCGACGTCAATGTGCACGATCCACCGCCAACTACTCGGAACCAGCCGCCAGTCCAGTTCACCGGCCGTCCCGCAAAGGGGGAATGATACCCCCCATCCCGCGAGGATGAGCGTCCAAATCACTCGAGTGGAAATACGGCGCCCGTGCATCATCATGCCATGACCTTTTTTCATCACTTCCGCCATAAGAGAGCCGTCACCAAGTATACACTCCAGGCGCCCAAGAGGTGACGGGAATTTCGAACTCGACTGCGAAAGAACTGCCCGACTGACAGCAAACCGTCCCTGGAAAAGACAAGCCAGCCAACGTTCACCCAGGCTAAAACCGAAATCGCGGGGAAAAGCCCTTTGTGGGTCTAATGGCAACGAACGAGCGTCCGCTGACCAAAACCAGACTGGGATGCGCGATAGAGGTGATGGCCCCGTCCTCGACCAAACCCTGGTCTTCTTCTATTCGTCGCTGATCACCTCCCACCGAAGCCCCGCGTACTCCCCGACGTCACCCGGTCGAGAGCGTCGTAAATCAGTTGATTCACCACGGTCGTCGCCCCCTTGCCTCCGCCAAATCTGGGTTGTCCGGCCTTGCGACCACGCTGAAAACCGTCTGCGGGTCGAAGCTGGCGATGGCGCGAACTCTATTTAGGTGGTCTACCAGGGTCCAAAATGCGGTTTCGTGAGCCCTGTTGTCAACATTTTCCTCGGTGCCGGAGAGAGCGTGGCCGAGCCGCCAGGTGAGAGGCGGAATCCACCGCCGGGCCTCGTGAACACAGCCGTCCGGACGTGCGGCTTCCTTTGCCGTCGTTGAACTCCCACCTTAAAGGTAGTGTGCGCATCGCCAGAGAGAGGGGCCGAATGTTTAAAGGGAACAGAATAGGGCAAAGAACGTTCCCGCACCGAGTGGAAAGATAACGAAAAGTGGACCGCAAGACCTGCTCAATTGCGACGCTATGCAGCTCAGTTCGCGTCGTAACTTATTGCCGCAACAACACTTAATGGAGGATAGGGGATTCGAACCCCTGACCTCTTGAATGCCATTCAAGCGCTCTCCCAACTGAGCTAATCCCCCACAAAACAAAGCCTCCGAACGGAGACCGCCGCTCTCGCGACTTTCACAATAAAGTTTACCCGCGTGCCGGTCGTTGTACAACCCCACCTCTCCGAGCCCGGCCACGGACCACGGAGGGCACGAGGGCACGGGCCACGCGGCACGCTTGTCGTGCCCGGTGTCACGTGTGCGCGTGACGTTACCAACCCCGGTAGGGGTAATTCATGAATCGCCCGTACCGGTGAACCCTTATCGTGTTCGCTAAGCGGGCAACGTCCTTCGGAGGGGCACGCTTGTCGTGCCCGATGAAATGAAACGGATCATTCATCCTGAAAAACGGGACCTGACAAGCAGGTCCCTCCGTTGTGTGGATTAGATGATCGGGTGCCCCCGACCGGTCATTGTCGTGCCAGCCGGGCGGACAGCACTGTGGTGAAGGCTAAAGCCTTCACCCAAAAAGCGGCGATGAATCGCCGCACTCCATATGGAGTGCGGGGCTTTAGCCCCGCTTTCAGCGCGGGACTTCAGTCCCCGCTGAAACGGAATCCATGATCGGACGTTGACAAACGGACCTGACAAGCAGGTCCCTCCGGAGATATGGACCTGACAAGCAAGTGCCTCCGGAAAAAGGTCGGAGGGGCACGCTTGTCGTGCCCGGTGAGAATGGATGGGTAATCAATCGGTGTTCGTCGGACCCGACAAGCGGGTCCCTCCGGAAAAGGTCCCTCTGGCGGTGTAGGGCCATTCATGAATTGCCCCTACCGGTGGACGCTTGTCGTGGTCGCGGCAAAACACCGCCAACGGCACGGTTGTGAAGGCTAAAGCCTTCACCCAAAAAGCGGCGATGAATCGCCGCACTCCATATGGAGTGCGGGGCTTTAGCCCCGCTTTCAGCGCGGGACTTCAGTCCCTGGTGAAAGCGAATAGATGATCCAACTTTGACTGACGGACCCGACTAGCGCCCCTTCCAATTCGGGAGTTTCGCGTTTTTGGCAGGGGCAAGAATTGGTCTTGGAGAGTTCCCGGAGTTTAGACAAAAAGGGTCTCCACGTCAGGTTGTTCAAAAAGTCTCTCAATGACGTGGAGACCGGAAAATGGACAAGCTTGATGTTCGCCTGATCGCCTGCTGCGAGCGGCAAGATCTTCATAGAATGAGACGATAATTGTCCAATCAAGTCAGTAGCCAGCAGCAAGCCATCCGGAGGTATTTGGCCTGGCGCAACGGCGGCCGCGCGATAGCCATCGAGCCTTGGCGATCGTCCCTCCGAAGAAACGCCCCATCCGCTTGCCGCGCAGCAGCCTAAAACGCGCGAAACTGTTCAACTGGAAAGGGCACTACTCACAACCAAACCGGCGTCGAGCGGCGTTTCACAACTAAAGAGTTCGCAGCAGACTCAACATACGCTATTCACAAATGCGAATGCCGTGAAGAAAAAAGGCAAAACTGATCAAGTGCGGTGGCTCTTGTGAGGAATGCCTTTTTCCAGTCTCTTCGTAACTTCGACGAGTTACGCGAACTGGGAACATCGCGACGGGCTCCGTGCAGGTTCGGCCCCACTTGACGCCCGCCGGCTGCATTGTACACTTGTACACGAAGAAGGTTCAGTGTAAATTTTGACCAGGACAGTTTTTCTGGGAGCCGGGCCAACGATATTGCAGATCTGCCGGAAGCGCGGTTCATGGTGATTTCGATCGCTAACCAAGCCGTGGGGCGGCTGGGCCGACGGTGGGGGTCAATCGCGAGGCACACTTATGAATCCAACAGGGTCAACTCAACACACATTAACACAAAGGCAACGCGAGATTCTCAATTTTATTAAGACCAGCATTGAACGACGCGGATATGCTCCGACAGTCCGCGAAATCGCCGCTGAGTTCAATATCCGCTCGCCCAACGGGGTGCGTGGGCATCTTCGCGCCTTGGAGGCGAAAGGATTTATCGTGCGGGATCCGCACCGGTCACGTGCCATTCGCGTGGCGGAACTTGGACGATTGGGGGCTCAAACTGGGAAGCGTTCCCAGCGTTCGGGCCTGCCTCTGGTAGGGCGGATTGCTGCTGGTCTTCTTCATGAGGCGATTGAAAACGCTGAAACGTTTGACTTTGAGAGCCTTTTTAACAATAAGAACGGCGATCTGTTCGTGCTCCGTGTTCAGGGAGATTCAATGATTGAAGCGCAGATTGCGGACGGAGATTATGTCATTGTGCGCCGCCAGGATGTCGCCGAACCAGGAAGCATTGTTGTTGCCCTGACGGACGAGAATGAAGCCACCCTAAAATACTGGTATCCCACCAAGCGTGGGGCAAAGCTGGTCCCGGCCAACAAGAACATGTCGCCGATCATTGTAAGAAATGCTCGGGTGTTGGGGGTCGTCATCGGGGTGGTGCGCAAACTCGGTTGAAGGGGAATCGCTGTTGGCAACGGATGGTTTGGAGTCTTCTCTGACTTCTCTGCAAAAGGGGCGTCTTTCCGCATCCGTCGTTTACGGACCTGTGAACTTGGGCTAAGATGCAAACAGGTTGTCGCAACCGATTGGCTGTCCGTGTTGAGCGTTGCGGAAGAGAACGAGATGGGCTTTCGGTTTTTCTGTCCTCAGGGCCATATCCTGGAGGCCGAGCTCGAACAAGCAGGCCAGGCCGCCGCGTGCCCCTTTTGTGGGACGGCGATGCTCATACCGTCGCCCAAGTCGTTACGCGAAGTTGGTCCTGGGGACCCGTTGGGCCCCGTCCATGAACAACCGGAACTTTGCGAGCCATCGCCGGTCATTCCCCAGGACGGCTTTTCGGTCCCCGGCCCGATAGACTGGCAGCGTCTCCCTGCTTCCGCATCTGGGCCTTCGGCGGAAACTGCCGCGGGACCAGGGGAAGACGGCTTTGAGTGGTCGTCCGCGCAGCAGGAGGCGGCTTCTCCGCCAAGCGCGGAGGCGGGGCCTGCGGTGTCCGAAGCCGTCCCGGAGGTCTATCATATCGTATGCCCTCAGGGGCATGTGTTGGAAACGCCTTGCGAGATGCTGGGCACTGACGCCACGTGCCCGTTTTGCCAGTCTGTCTTTCATCTGGCGTACGAAGCAAGTCAGGAGTACCAGGAAAAGCGTCGGCGGGAGATCGAGGTTGCAGAGCGGCGGGCGGCGCTGTTCTGGGTTAGGCTGGCCGTTGGGGCTGCGATTCTGGTGGTCGGCGGCCTCATTACGATGATCATCCTTGCACCCAAGTGATCAGGAAGCCCATGCTCCTTTTTAAGAAAAAATTCCTTGCCGACATCCGCGCTGGTCGCAAGACGCAGACAATCCGGGTATGGAAATTTCGCCACATGCGTGCCGGACAGAGGAGCTACATTCCGGGGGTGGGGTATATCCAAGTCGACGAGGTAGAGGCGGTTTCCCTGGAAGATCTGACCGATGAGGATGCCATCCCGGACGGTTTTGCAACGGCGGAGGGGCTTCGAGCGGAAATTCGGCGGATTTATTCGGAAGAGCAACTCCGTGAGCGCAAGGTTTTCCGCATTCGTTTTCACGTGCTCCCCGCCGAGGAGCAAAAGCGGGCACGCGAGGAACGCCGTCAGCGGCGGGCGGCGCAGTCAAAAGGATAACGCCTTCATGCGGGCAGTCCGCTGAAGGTTGGTTTTATGGTCAGTCGCGGGCGGCTCATTCCCGCCAAATTGGGGCGGTCTTAATTATTTCGTCGCTCCTGCTTGCCCATCGTATGTAAGGGATATCTTATCCGGACATCTTTCTTGTCCTGACTGCCCCAAACTCATCTTTCGACGATCGTTCTTCAGACTAATCTGATTATCCGACCGGGTTAAATTAACTTCTCGCTCTAGTTTTCCGATATGACCAACATGGGAGTGCGCTGAATCGGTAACCGAGGGAAATTTACCAGTTGTATCGGTTGTGCTTAGGAGGACGCGGGTGACGATCGTTGGAGCGTTTCTGATGGCCTAACGGTCGTTACCTCACGATGCCGAAAACCCAAACAGGGACGTCTGCCATCCCAGAGCACACCCGCCGCAAGGACTTACCAAAAGGAGGGATGACATGAAAAGGCTTGGCGTTATACCGCTGATGGCGGCCCTTCTGGTCGCCTGGTCAGCGGCACGTGTCGAGGCCGGTTATTGCGGTGCCGTGCGATTGGCCCGCGCGACCACGGCCTGCGCTGTGGATGTGGGCTGTGCGCCCCAGCAATGCTACACGGTGCTGAAACCCCACCGCAAGCTGGTGTACGAGACCCAGCAAATCACCACGTATAAGACGTGCTTTGAGCGGGTGGTCGAACCTCGTCAGGTGTCTTACACCAAATACGTTCCCGAGATTCAGTACCGAGAGGTTGCCCGCACGGTGATGAAACCCGTCTGGGAAACTCAGACCCGGCAGGTGACCTACACGGTGATGAAACCTGTGTGGGAGACGCGGACGAAGGAAATCTGCTACACAGTGATGAAACCCGTGTGGGAGACCCGGACACGGACCTACACGGTGTGCAAGCCTG
>ERZ795043.36-NODE-36-length-200561-cov-132.708468_pt1 | contig 200561 bp, 169 predicted proteins | sample MGYA00375127_ERZ795043 | MGnify/ENA primary metagenome ERZ795043 (study PRJEB30172, sample SAMN05518447) | compost metagenome | isolation source: Feedstock adapted compost from Newby Island compost facility, Milpitas, CA | place: USA:Newby Island compost...
AGAACAGGAGCCCTTTTTATGTTTTTAAAAGAGTTTTACTTTCGAAATTCAGGTTAAAATATTGAGATCCTAATATATCACCATTATACTGAAAATCCATACCATTTATTATGTATATTTCAATTTTTGTTTGTCGACATTCTGCGATTTTGAAGTGACCATTAAAAAAGTGTGAACTTTTCCGCCAAAATACTTACATTATCACGGAAAAATTCATACGAGAAAGTTTCGGTGTCCAAGATCATCTTGCAACACTTAATGCCAGCAACTGTTCAATATCCTCCGCAATCAGCGAAAACTCGTCCGTCGGTTCATACCGCTTGACAACCCGGCCTACCGCGTCCACGAGAAACTTGGTGAAATTCCATTTGATGCCGTCCCCGGCCAGCAAAGCCGGCTGTTTTTCGAATATCATCATCTTCAGCAGCTTTTCCTGGATGTTGGTTTCATCGAAACCGCGGAACGGCTGGCACCGGATCAAATATTTGAAAAGCGGATGGGCGTCCGGTCCGTTCACGTTCACCTTGGCGAAAATCGGAAACGTTACGCCGTAATTCAATTTGCAGAACGCTTCCGCTTCCCGGCTCGTGCCCGGCTCCTGTTCGGCAAACTGGTTGCACGGAAAACCGAGGATTTCGAAGCGGTCATTTCCGAACCGCTCATACAACTTTTGCAAATCTTCATACTGCGGTGTGAATTGGCACTTGCTGGCCGTGTTGACGATCAGCAGCACTTTGTTCCGGTACTCGGACAGGGACACTTTCTCTCCGTTTGGTTTCTCCGCTTCGAAACGGTAGATTTCCATGGTCCTCTCCCCCGAATAAATAATTATTTTTATTTTATATTAACTATAATATATATTATATCTTTCAAATGGCGTCCTGCAATCCTTCTCCCCATTGACGCTCGCCCCTGCCGATCTTCCGCGGCGGCATCCGGCGGCCCGCATGACCTGTACGGGCATGCCGGCCTTCCCGGATCAGCCAAACATGGATGTGTCAAAAATACCCCCGCATCCTTTTCCGGCTCGCCAGGAAAATCAACAGCGCCGCCCCGATCGGAACCGTCATCACCGCATACATGACCGCATACGCCGCCACGTCGCCGGTCCCGAACCTGCGCATCAGATCCACGACCCACCCGCCGATGACGGGCATCGTGAAAAACCCGATGTCCACGCCGATGAAATTCGTGTTGCTCGCCACCCCGCGCCGATCACTCGGGACCATTTTCATGCTGAGCGTCTGCATGAGCGGCTGGCAGATGCCGTAGCCGAAAGCGGCGATCGCGCCGGCCAGAAGGAACATGGGGAGCGTGCGGGACGCGCTGATGACGGCGAACGCCAGCGCATAAAGCACTATGCCCGGCATGATGACCTTGTCCATGCCGTACCGGTCCGCCAGCCGGCCGCTGACGGGCCGGGAAACGAGCAGGCACAGGGCGTAGGCCGTGAAAAACAGCCCGATCTCCTCCACCCCGTTCAATCCGCCGTAAATCAGAATGAACGACTGGATGCACGACTGCGCCCCCGACAGGAAAAGCAGGATCACCGTCGGCACCAGGACTTCCCTGGCGATGATACTGTCCATCGAAAGATGAAACCCGGCGGTCCGCTCCGGCTCTTTCGATTTCAGCGTGAAAGCCATGATGACGGACAGGCCGACCAGCACGGAACCGAACGCAAACAGGCCGCCGTAGCCAAAGTGTTCCACCACCGCCAGCCCGGCGGACGGGCCGACGGCCATCGACAGCGCCTGCCCGAGGGAAAACATGCTGATGCCCGACGCGAATTTGCGCGGCGGCAGCGCTTCGGACACCATCGCCATGCTCACCGGCGGCAGAAAGCCCATCCCCATCCCCTGCAGCAGCCGGCCGGCGATCAGGACGGGCACGCTGTCCGCGATGGCGTAGCAAAGAAACGACAGCAGAATCAAGGCATTCGCCGCCGCAAACAGCCGGTTGTGGCGAAAACTCGTCGTGGCCGGTCCGACGACGGGCCGGACGAGCAGGGCGGTGACGGCGAAGGCGCTGGCGACGAATCCGACGGTCGAGGGCAGCGCCCCCATCTGTTCGGCATATCGCGGAATGAGGGTGTTCATCATGAAATGGCCGAAATTGGAGATGGCGTTCATGGCGAACAGCCGGGTGAAATAAGGCGTCCAGATCTTGTCACCCGGGTTGCCGGCGGTCGGATGCACTTTTAGCGGGTTCATGCAGTTCACGCTTTCTGTCTTCTTTTTTTGAACAATGCGGGATATTTCCATGGTACAAAAAAACGGCCGCAAAAAGCCAGTGATACCGAGGGAAACATGCCAACGTCAAGAAAAGATGTGCACAAACGGGGCAAATCTGATATCGTAGGGTTCAAGCACCATCCATCCGGCTTACAGGGAGGATGAAGACATGGCCGGCCACCGAATCTATTCCATGAGCTTTGCCAGCGTATACCCCCATTATGTCGCGAAAGCGGAGAAAAAAGGCCGCACCAAAGCCGAAGTCGACGAAATCATCCGCTGGCTGACCGGATATGACCAAAGCCGGCTGGAGGCGCAAATTGCAAAAGGGGTGGATTTCGCCGCCTTCTTCGCCGAAGCGCCGCGCCTCAATCCGGACCGCTTGCTGATCGGGGGCGTCGTTTGCGGCGTCCGCGTGGAAACCATCGAAGAACCGCTGATGCGGGAAATCCGCCGTCTGGACAAGTTGATCGACGAACTGGCCAAAGGCAGGCCGATGGAAAAGATTCTGCGCAAATCGTGACTTGCAAAAAGGTGACCCGTGAAAAAGGCCCCGCCGGCCTCGAAACCGGACGGGGCTTTTTTCATCTTGCATCAGACTGCTTCTTGCATCAGACTGCTTCAGATGCGGCTTCAGAAGCCGGTCTTTTCGGCTGCGTCAGGCTGATGCGGCACGTCAGAATCAGACAGGCAAGCAGCGTGGCGTGGAACAGGACATGGATCGTGTTCGGCACGATGCCGTTGTTCACCGGCAGGAACGCATGGGTGTTCCCGAACATCGCATGGTACGCTTCCATTCGCTCTTCGGCGCCGATTCCGAACAGATAAGGAAGCCACCATGCCTTGACGGCGCCGAACAGGATGAACCCCTGGTGGAGGATCAGCCACAGCCTTGCCCACAGCGGATACCGTTTGCCGGCGTACGTCAGCACCAGGCCCATCAACAGGGCGACTTGGGCGGTGTTGAAGGCGGTGACGAGCACGAGCTCCCGAACGCCGTGGTATTCCCTGACGGCCTGCACGTCGTTCAGCTTGCCGAGCGGCACCCAGTCGTGGGTCAGCATGAACAGAAAAATGAAGCCCAGTCCCGCTATCAGCAGCACTTCCGACAGCCGGATGTTCCTTTTCATTTTTGCAAAACCTCCCGATTCATCGTCTGTCTTTGCACCGGAACCGGCACGATTGTATCATGCCGGCCGGCGCCGGCAGACAGGCCCGGGAACGATTTTCGCCCCGACCGGGGTCCGGGAGGTTTGGACCAACTCTGGACGGATGTTCGGTGACGGATGTTCGGCCGCCGCGGATGCACGGACGACGCACAGGTTCAGCCGGCACGAACGTTCAGCCGTCCTGCCGGCCCAGCCGGGCCAGCGGCCGGCAATTGTCCATATCGACCGGCTTCAAACCGGTTCGATGAAAAAGGCAAACGTCAGCGGTTCGTCCGCTCGGATGCGGTATTCGTCGTGCACCGGCGCGCCCCAGCTGTCGTCGCCGCCGACGCCCGTCTGGCGGCCGGCGACGGTCACCACGCTGTAGTGCACGGGCGGCAGTTCGAAATGATGGCGCGCCTGCTCCAGTTCGAGGGCGGTATACGGCGTCACATTGCATTCCAGCGGCCGGCCGTCGGCCCGGATGCGCAGGCCGCGTCCCGTCTTGTCCGCGATGGTGACATGCCGGACGCCCGTCCGGTTGCCGGATTCCTGCGGCACGGAGTATGGCGCGATCTGGTCGGCCACCGTGTTGCGGAAAACGCCGAGCCGCGCGCCGTGCCGCCGGTCCGCGTAGTTTTCCTCCGGTCCCAGCGCATACCACGTCAGCTGGTCATAGTCCGCCGGCATTTTGAACGACAGCCCGACGACCGGCACATCGGGCAATCCCTGGGCGCCGACGTACCGGTAGTGCACATGCACGCGCCCGTCCGGCAGCACCGTGTACGTCACGGTGACGCGAAGATCCGGATGGATCGGGAACCGGTACGCAAAGCGCACCGTCACGCGGTCTTTCCCTTCCTCCAAATCCACGGATTCGCATTTGGCGGCCATTTCCGCCGCCGCCCAGACGGCCGAACGGTAATGGAAGTCCGCCCCCCTGTCGTTGTCGGTCGTCGCCCGCCAGAACCGGGGCATCGGCGGAACGGCGATCATCTCCCGCCCGGCGATCTCGAGGCTCGTCATGCTGCCGGCGGCGCGGGAAAACATCACGCGGACATGATCCGCCTTCACCCCGATGTTCACGTCGCCGTCGACCAGCGCCAGCGGGCGTCCGGACAGCGGGTTGGCCGCAGGATCCCGGTTCTCCTCACAGTCGACCCTGAACACATGCTGGCCGAACGCCACTTCGTGCGAGGCGTCCGCCCACGCTTCGTCCCGGCCGAGCAGCATCCGCACGTCCAGCGCATACTCGCCGGGACGGCCGGACACGTCGGGCAGGCGGATTTCCACGTATTGCCGGCTTCCCGGCGGCACCGCCGCCCGCAGGCGGTCTTTCCAGATTTCCTCGCCGTCGCGGCGCAGCACCACTTCAAACACGTGTCCGCCGGTGTCGGTGAACAGGTTGTCGTTCACCACGAGGAAGCCCGTGCGGTCGGGGTGAATTTTTACGTTTTGGTACAGGAACTTCACTTCCTGCATTTTCGGACTGATCCGGCGGTCCGCAAACACGAGGCCGTTCGTGCAGAACTGGTAATCCGTCGGCCGGTCGCCGAAATCGCCGCCGTAGGCAAGATACTCCTCGCCGTACCGATTTTTCGCGTACAGCGCCTGGTCGATGAAATCCCAGATGAAGCCGCCCTGGTACTTTTCGTATTTCTGTTCCAGCTCGACGTATTTGTGCATCCCGCCGACGGAATTGTTCATCGCGTGCATGTATTCGCAGCTGATGTACGGCTTGGCCGGACGGTTTTTCAGATATTCCTCGATTTCGTGCGGTTTGGCGTACATCCGGCTTTCCATGTCGGAGATGTCACCATAGGCGCGGTTGTGGAATACGCCTTCGTAATGGACGAGCCGCGTCGGATCGGTGCGTTTGAAGTACCGGTACACCTCCCGCAGCACGTCGCCGGCGAACGATTCGTTGCCGAGGGACCAGATCAGGACCGACGGGTGGTTTTTGTCCCGTTCGTACATGGAAACGGCGCGGTCCATCACGGCGCCGAGCCATGCCATGTTGCTGCCGGGGACGTTGCGGGACGGATCGATGACGCCGCCGCATTTTTGCCAGGTGCCGTGGGTTTCCAGGTTCATCTCGTCGATCACGTAAAGGCCGTATTCGTCGCACAGCTCGTACCATTCCGACTGGTTCGGATAGTGGGACGTGCGCACGGCGTTGATGTTGTGGCGCTTCATCGTGACGATGTCCCACAGCATCTCGTCCCGCGAAATGGCCCGGCCTTTGCGCGGATGGAATTCGTGGCGATTGACGCCCTTGAATACGATGCGCTTGCCGTTGAGCAGCATGAGGCCGTTTTTCAGCTCGAAGCGGCGGAACCCGATTTTCTGGGGCACCACTTCCGCCAGTTGGCCATTCCCGTCAAAAAGTTCGATCGTCAGCCGGTACAGGTTCGGCTGTTCCGCGCTCCACAGAAGCGGATGTTCCACCGCCAGCCGGACCGTGCCCCGTGCGGCCGGATCGGCCGGCGAAGCGAAGGCGACTTCACCCCGCGCGATCTCGTGACCCGCTGCGTCCTGCAGGATGGCGATCGCCTTCACCGTCTCCCCCGGCACGTTCGCGCATTCGACGGTGACGACCGCCTCTCCCCGCGTGAAATCTTCGTTCAGTTCCGTGCGGACGTGGAGATCCCGGACATGAACGCTCGGCAGCGCATACAGGTACACGTCGCGGAAAATGCCGGAAAACCGCCAGAAATCCTGATCCTCCAGCCAGCTGCCCGTGCTGAACCGGTACACTTCCACCGCCAGCCGGTTCTCGCCGTCCCGCAAAAAGGGCGTAAGTTCGAATTCCGACGGCGTGAAGCTGTCTTCCGCATAACCGACAAACCGGCTGTTCAGCCAGACGTAGAAGGCGGATTCCACGCCCTGGAACGAGATGAAAATCCGCTTGCCGTTCCACGTTTCCGGCACCGTAAACGTTTTGACGTAACTGCCGACTTCGTTCCGGTCCATCGGAATGTCCGGCGGCGCCACGTCGCTCAGGCCGTCCCACGGGTAGACCACATTGCTGTATTGCGGCCTGCCGTACCCTTGCAGCTGGATGTGGCCGGGCACTTCGATGTCGTCCCAGCCGTCGGTGCAGGCGTCATCCCGCCAAAACGTTTCCGGGCGCAGCGCCGGATTGGGCGCGTAGCGGAACTTCCACGTGCCGGCCAGCGACCGGCGGAGCCGCATCGGTCCCATGGCCGCCGCCTCCTCGCGGGTTTCGTAAAATTTGTGGTCGGAATGGGCGGCCACCCGGTTGACCGCAAACACTTCGGGATCACGCAGCCAATCCAATGCCGGATTCTTCACGTTTGCTGCCGCGTTGCTCATCCTCTGTTCTCTCCTTGTTGTCCATTCTCGGCTGAGGAACCGCTTCCCCCATTTTACCCGACCGCCCGGCCGGGAGACAGTGTGCATTTCGACAAAAAGGTTCGGCAGACGGGCGCCAGACCGAACGAAAAAAGCAGAACCGGCCGGTGGTCCTGCTTCTTTCATCATTCACTTATTGAAATTCAAGGGTCATTTTTGTTTCATTTGCCGGACGTCCGCATCATTTGGCAAACCGGTGATTGCCGATGGTCGCCACCACTTCCAGGCTGGACCAGAACCCGCCTTTTGACACCCTGGGATTGTAGAAATAGACCGCATCTTCGACGTTGTTTTTGCCGTTCAGGGCGTCCTTGACGGCTTTCAGGACGCTTTCGTTCGGCTCGGCTTTGTCCATCAGGCCGTTGTGGGCGGGCGGAAATTGCTTGCCGGCGTAGATGACGTCGCGAATCGTGTCCGGAAAGCGCGGATCCCTGACCCGGTTCAGGATGACGTTGGCGACGGCCAGCTGGCCATCGTACCCTTCGTATCCGGCCTCCACCATCGTGATTTTGGCCAGGAGCCAGAAGTCTTCTTCCGAATACGGTTCCGCTTCGTTGGCGAAGATCGCCGGCACGTACGGTTCTTCCCCTTCGATGGTCGTCAGCGCCGCCTTCTGCTCCTCCTTGTCCCACGCCACGGTGGCGCGCAGCAAATCGGCCGCGTGCCGGAGCGGCACGTAGGTCCTGTTTTCCAGCAGCACGGGCACGGCGTCCATCACGTAGCGTCCGCCGTCGACGTACACGACGGGAACCCCGATGCCCCAGACGATTTCGTTGCCGTGAACCGAGAGAACCGTCACTTCCTGGTTGTCCTGGTCCCACTCCACCGTGGCGCCGAACATCTCGTCCAGCGACGCGGCGGGCACGTACAGGCGGTCACCGAGCATGACAAGCGGCGCCGCAAGTTCGACCGCTTCACCGTCGACGGTGACGGCGGCCTCCTCCAACGGAACGGCACCGTCCGCCAGTGCGGACGGCAGGAACGCGATGTTGGCGAGCATGAAAAACGCCAAAGACGCAAGCAGCTTTTTCAATTTTTCGGATGATTCCCTAACGTCCATCATAACCTCCATGGATGAAAATGGCGGTTTGCCTGAACGTCCGCTCTTTGGCATTTTACCACAGAGAATCGGTTTTGGAGAACGCTTTCCATAAAATGGACAAAAAAATGAAACCCCGGTCGGAGGTTTCGTGTCGGAAACAGGTCCTATTTTCAACGCGCGAATGCGCGGTCATGCACGTTCATCGGGCCACGCAGGCGGCCGAACAGTCGGCGGCCAGCGCGAAAGGCAGACAAAGCGGCACGCCCGTGCGCGGACAGCGGATGATGTCGGCTTCGATGCCGAACACCTCGTGGATCGTTTCGCAGGTGATCACGTCCGACGGCGATCCCTGCCTGACGATCGCGCCGTTCTTGATGGCGATGACGTGATCCGCGAACTGGGACGCATGGTTCAGATCGTGGACGACCATGACGATCGTCTTGCCCTCTTCCCGGTTCAGCCGGCGCAATAGCTGCAGCACTTCCAGCTGGTGGGCCATGTCGAGGTACGTGGTCGGTTCGTCGAGGAACAGGATGTCCGTCCCCTGGGCGAGCGCCATGGCAATCCAGGCGCGCTGCCGCTGCCCGCCGGACAGCTGGTCCAGCGGCCGGTCCGCCAGTTCCGAAAGGCCGGTCACCTCCAGCGCCCAGGCAACCATTCGCTTGTCTTCGCGCGAAGCGGCCCCGAACCCGCGCTGATGCGGAAAACGTCCAAAAAACACCAGTTCGCTGACCGTGAGGCCGTCGGGCGCCGACGGATGCTGCGGCAGGATCGCCAGTTCCCGCGCCACCTGTTTCGTCGGCATCCGGTCCATCGCCTTGCCGTCCAGATACACATGGCCTTCCCTGGCCTTCATGAGCCGCGCCATCGTTTTCAGAATCGTCGATTTGCCCGACCCGTTGGCCCCGATCAGGGCGGTAATCTTGCCGTCGGGGATGGCGAAAGACAAATCGCGCACAATGGGACGCTCGTCATAGGCGATCGTCAGTTGTTCCGCCGCAAGCCGCGACAAGCGAACTCCCCCAATCCGCGTATCGATTGATAATCATTATCAATGCTGTTAAAATCATAATGCACATTCTCGCGCGTGTCAATGTGAAATTGCCGCGTGTCCCGCCAATCCTTGCGAACATTTTTTCATTCTTTTGACCGGTGGTGATCCCGTTGGCCCGGACGCTGCAGTTCGGATTGATGCAAGCCGTTTACAGCATCTCGGACACCGGAGCCGAACATCCCCTGTTCTCGATAGCCGCGGAAGACTTGCTGAAAAAAGGCGCCATGGCGGATTTGCTTGACGCGGTCCAACGGGAACTGAAGGCGACGGGCATGGAACTGCCCGCTTCGTTCGTCGGCAACGCGGTTTTCGGCCTGATGGCGGCGCAGCTCTATTTTTTTGCGTTCGAACGCGTGTCCCTTTTCCTGACGCCCCGCCATTTTGAGCTGCAGCTTGCACCCCGTGACGGACACGTCCACAGCGCCATCCGCATCCGGCCCGTGGAATTCGAGGAACTGCCGGTAACGGATGCGGAAACGTTTGTCAGGGAGCGGATGGTCCGGTTTTACCGGGAAACGGCGGTTCCCCTGCTGGCGCAAGCGGCCAAGACGGCCGGCGTCAAGCCGGATCTCATGTGGAACCAGTTTGCCGGCCACATGCGTTCCGCCGTCGATTATGTCAAGGCCGGCGATTTTCCGGATGAAGCGAAAAAAAGCCTGGAGCGCTGGTACCGCCTTTTGATCGGCCTCGATCCCGGCTTATTCGGCCGCAGGAAAAATCCGTTCGTCATCAAACCGCGTTACGTGGAAAACCCGTGGAATCCGGCCGTTCCCCTGCTCATCCGCACGGCCTGTTGCATGTACGACCGGCGCGAAAACGGCGAGACATGCTACAACTGCCCGAAACTTCCGGCCGCTGAACGGGAGCGGAGGAAACGGCAAATCCGGGAAAAGAGGAGCGCCGCGGAAAACGATTGACAACGCGCACCGTTGCCGTTATCATTGATCTTGTTTTTTGAAGAGATTGAGAATGATTCTCATTGTTGTCAGTCCAGTACCGGGAGGAACAGGTCATGCTGAGGAAAACGGGGTTTCTGTTTCTTGCCATTTTCGCGCTGCTGGCCGCCGCCTGCGGCCAATCCGGAGCCGGAAAACCGGAAGCCGGAAACGCCGGGGACAACGGAGACAAGGAAATGGTGACCTATGAATCCGAAACCGGTCCCGTCCGGGTGCCCAAACACCCGGAGCGGATCGTGGCGCTCACCAATGCGCCGAACGTGCTGTCCCTCGGCGGCAAATTGGTCGGCGTCGACCAGTGGACGAACATGAATCCCCTCTTCCAGGCTATGCTGGAAGGCGTCGAAGAAGTGTCGGACCAGAACGTCGAAAAAATTCTCGAGCTCGAACCCGACCTGATCATTGCCGGCGACTACACCGCCAATCTGGACAAACTGCGGGCCATCGCCCCCACCGTGACGTACACGTGGGGCAAGCTGGATTACATCGCGCAGCAGATTGAAATCGGCAAACTGATCGGCAAGGAACAGCAAGCCCGCGAATGGGCCGACGATTTCCTGAAACGGGCGCGGGAAGCCGGCGAGAAAGTGCGCCAGGCCATCGGCGAAGACACGACGGTTTCCGTGTTCGAGAGCGACACCAAGCAGATTTACGTGTTCGGCAGCAACTGGGCCCGCGGCACCGAAGTGCTCTATCAGGCGATGGGCCTGAAAATGCCGAAGAAAGTGGAAGAAGACGCCCTCGGTCCCGGCTACCACGCCCTGTCCGTCGAAGTGCTGCCCGAATACGCCGGCGACTGGATCGTGCTCAGCAAGGATCCGGACGTGGAATACGATTTCCTGAACACCGAGACGTGGAAAAACCTGCCCGCCGTCAAAAACAACCGGGTCATCGAAATCAACATGAAGGCGTCCACCTACAGCGATCCGATTACGCTGGATTACCTGCTTGACATCTACACGAAAGCGTTTCTGGGGGAAAACGATTCGCAATGACCGACCATCTCCGCACCAGGGGGTTCGGCCTGAAGCTGGCGCTGGGCGCGCTTGCGCTCATCGCCGCTTTCTTTGCCGCCATGACCCTCGGCGCCGCGAAAACGACCGTCGGCGACCTCTGGCTGGCGTTGACCGGCGCCGAAGGTGAAAAACTGACCATCCTGCGCGAAATCCGGTTGCCCCGCGTGGTGGCGGCCGTCTTTGTCGGCGCCGCGCTGTCGGTGGCCGGCGCCGTCATGCAGGGGATGACCCGCAACCCGCTGGCCGATCCCGGTCTCCTCGGACTGACCGCCGGCGCCAGCGCCGCCCTGGCGGCTGCCATGGCCCTCATCCCCGGTCTGTCCACCTTCGGCATCGTGCTGGTCTGCTTTGCCGGCGCGGCGGCGGGGACGTTTCTCGTGTTCGGCATCAGCTCGATGAAGCGGGGCGGGTTTTCGCCGTTCCGCCTCGTGCTCACCGGCGCCGCGGTATCGACGTTCCTTTTTGCCGTCACGGACGGGATGAAGCTGTATTTCAAAATCGCCAAGGAAGTGACGATGTGGACGTCGGGCGGGCTGAACGGCACGAACTGGCACCACGTCCAGGTGATCGCCCCGTTCATCGCCGTCGGACTCGCCGCCGCCATCGCCATGTCCCGGCAGGTCACCATCCTCAGCCTGAGCGAGGAGGTGGCGGTCGGCCTCGGGCAGAACGTCAACCGGATCAAGCGGCTTCTGCTTTTTGTCGTCATTCTGCTGGCCGGGGCATCCGTCGCCCTCGTCGGCAATCTGGTGTTCGTCGGACTCATCGTGCCCCACCTGGTGCGCGGCTTCGTCGGCACGGACTACCGGTACGTCGTGCCCATGTCCGCCCTGTTCGGCGGCGCGTTCATGGTGCTGGCGGATCTGGCCGCGCGGACGGTGAGCGCCCCGTACGAAACCCCGCTCGTGGCCATCGCGGCGATGATCGGGCTCCCCATGTTCCTGTGGATTGTGCGCAAAGGAGGCCGGGCCTTTACATGATGGGTCGGAAGCGCGTGACAAATTGGGTGTGCGCGATAATCCGAATGCGAAACGGGGTGGCAGCGTGATTCCGTCGGCTCTTCTGCGCAGGCAGCGGATGATCGTAGCCGCCCTGCTGCTGTTCATCGTGCTCGTCCTGTTCATCGGCGCCGGCATGGGAGACGCGTCGCTTTCCTACAGCCGGGTGCTGCCCGTCCTGTTCGGCGACGGCACGCCGAAGGAGCAATTCATCCTGTTCGCCATCCGGCTGCCGTTCATGGCCGTCTGCCTGCTTTCCGGCATGGCGCTGGCGCTGTCCGGCGCCATTCTGCAGACGCTGACGCGGAACGACCTGGCGGACCCGGGCATTCTCGGCATCAACTCCGGCGCGGGCGTGGCCGTCACGGTCATGTTTCTGCTTGTGCCGATTGACGCCGGTTCGTTCGCCTGGGCGATTCCCGCCGCCGCCTTCATCGGCGCGCTCCTCTTCTCGGCCATGATCTACGGGCTGGCGTACGAGCGCAACAAGGGACTCCACCCGGTCAAGCTGGTGCTCGTCGGCGTCGGCACCTCCATCGCCCTGTCGGGCGCCATGATCGTCATGATTTCCGCCGTCGATTACTGGCGGGTCGACTTCATCGCCAGATGGCTGGCCGGCAACATCTGGGGCGCGGACTGGCCGTTCGTCCTCTCCCTTCTCCCCTGGCTCCTCATTCTCGTGCCGTATGTGTTGTGGCGCGCCACGCGGCTCGACCTGATCCACCTCGGCGATCCGGTCGCCGTCAGCGTCGGCGTGCCGGTCGAACGGGAGCGGATCCTGCTGCTGCTCTCGGCCGTCGCCCTGGCGGCAGCCGCCGTCTCCGTGACGGGCGGCATTACCTTCGTCGGCCTCATGGCGCCCCATATTGCCAAACGGCTCGTCGGTCCGCGCAGCCGCCTCCACCTGCCCGTCGCCCTTCTGATCGGCGGCGCGCTGCTGCTGGCAGCCGGCACCTTCGGCAAGCATCTCGTCGACCCCGACGGCATCCCGGCCGGCGTCATGGTGGCGCTCATCGGCGCCCCCTACTTCATCTGGCTGATGCTGCGGTCGAACCAGGGCAATTTGTGATGTCCGATTTTGCACTCGGTTTGGGACAAAAAAGCGGCCGCCTGATCCGGCTTTTTTTCGGTTCCCTTCTCGTCCCCGGATCAAGCGGCTTATTTGCATTTTTGCATGTTTTTTCGAACAAAGCCCCCGCCAACGCGGCTTGATCGAAACTTTTTGTATGAAAAATCATGCAAATCGGGCCATGACGGCGCTGCGGCGAGCGATTTTGTGCGATCTTTCATACAAAACATAAAATTTCAAGGGATTTTTTTGATTTTTGGTTGAAAAATCGTTCAAAATAACGGTTCTGCAAGTCAAAATGACGGTTCTGCAAGTCGCATGTCTTTGACCACGCCCCGCGGGACTCTCACACCAGCTTGTACCCGCAGTTCGGGCAGAAATTGACCGGTCCCGTTTTCGTGCCGCAGTTCGGACAGAAGTTGGGACGGGCCTGGCCTTCCGGCTGCGCGGACGGCTGTCCGGCCGATGGCTGTCCGGCCGGCGGCTGTGCTGCCGGGGGCTGTCCGGCCGGCGATGGCGCGCCTCCCGCGGGCTGCACACCGGGAGCTGGCGGCGTCCCTTGCTGATTCATCTGTTCCAGCATTTTGCCGGCGATCTGCATGCCCATCATCATGCCCGCCATGTCCGCCGCCACGCTGCCGCCGCCCATTTTGCCCGATGCCATCCCCTCGGTCAGGGAAATCTGCTGGAACCGGCCGATATCCCCTACCATGCCCTGGGACGCCACCTTGTTGATCATGTCCTGGACTTCCTTCGGGTAGCTGAAGCTGACGATGTTGAACCCGGTGACGGAAATGCCGCTCTTGATCATCTCCATGTCCAGGTCTTCCCGGATGCCGCGGGCGATTTCGAAAGAATTGGCCTGCAGGTTGAACATGTCCCTGCCTTCCCGCGTGATCCACTTCATCAGCAGCTGGTCGAGCACGGCGGAAATGCGGATGCGGACGTCTTCGACCAGGTACTGGTCGCGGATGCCGGCGATTTTGTCGATGAACGCCACATAGTCCGCCACCTTGAACGTGAATGTGCCGTGGGCGCGGATCGGCATGCCGCCGGGAAAGCCGGGCGCCGGGATGTTGATGACGTTCGGCGTTCCCCACTTCTCCACGAACTCCTTCGTGCTCACGAACAGCACTTCCACCCGCATGCCGCTGTTGAAGCCGAACTTGAACCCCTTCAGCGTGGACAGGAACGGAATGATTTGCGATTCGATGTCATAGTCGCCCTCGTCGCGGAAAATGCCCTCGATCTTCCCGTTGTTCAGGAAAATGGCGTCCTGCCCGGGCCGGATGATGAGGCGGCTGCCCTTTTTGATCTCGTCGTTCTTCCACTTCCAGAAAATCATGTCGTCGCGGAATTCCTGCCATTCCACCACATTGGCGAACTGCTTGCGGAAAAACACGCGCATCCCTCCCCGCGTCAATTCAGTCTGTTCAAAAAAGCCCCTCGTCTAGCCTGCCGCAAACCCCCAATATGCCCGGCACATCGCCGCTGAAGCTTTCGAACCTGCACACAGCCGCTAAAATTTCCCCCGGCTTCCGCTGAAGGAATGGCCGCCGCGCGTGACGCCGCCGCCGAAACTTCCCCCGCCGCCGCGGAACCCGCCGCCGGATTTGTTCCGTTCGATTTTCGTGCGGGTCACATGCTTGTGGGTGAACCGGTCGGTCTGCCGGACGACGCGGGAGCGGCTGGCGTCCAGATACGTGCGGGAGGTGACGGTCACCCGGCCGCGCGTCCGCACGAACAGCGCAGCGACGACGCCCGCGGCCACGCCGAGGGACACGGCCGCCTGGAACGACGTTTTGAACAGCAGACTGTCCGGATTGACGCCGGGGCGGTAACCCATGTAGTCGCAGGCCATTTCCACATACAGCATGAACGCTTCGTAAAAACGCCCTTCCGACAAATACGGGGTGATCGCCTCGCGGATTTTGTCCAGCCTGGCGCCGTCGAGATACGTCTCGGCTTTCTTGAATCCGGCCAGAAACACGTCCCGTTCCTTCAGGTCGATGGCCAGAATGGCGGCATTGCCATGGGGTTTGTCGTAGCCCGGCGCCGTCTCGTCGTAAAAATCCGCCACGTAGTCGACGATGTCTTTGCCGTCCGTGCCGTTCAGCGTGATGACGATGAAAGCCGTTTCCCGTTTCGCCCCCAGTTCGGCGGCCCGGGCGGCCAGCGCGGCTTCTTCGCTGTCGGACAAGAGACCGGCGTGGTCGTAGACGAGCCGGCCGGTTTCGGCCATGGCGGCCGCAGGCGGCAGCAACATGAAAGCGAAACAGGCCAAAAGAACAACCAAACGCCGCATCGCACGCCGCATCAAAAGAATCCGCCTCCCAGCGCAAAAGCCGCCGTTTTCAGCAACAGGAACGTCCCCGCCGCGACGCCGGCGAACCAGGCGACCACCTTGCCGAAGCTGATCGGCGGCTTGCCGACCACCTTGCCGGTCTGGCCGTTCATCGCGAACGTGTATTTGAAGTTGTCATAATCATAGACGACCATCCAGACGGGAAACAGCACGTAATAGCTGTTGATCTTCCGGATGTCGATCTGTTTGTTCCTGTATTTCACGCTGGCGTAGCCGGCATAGGTGGACCGGATGTAGTCTTCGATGAAGCCGATGATTTTGTCCTTCGCCCGCGGCAGCAGTTCCTCGTCGGTGTACTGGTAGGTTTCCGCCAGATAGCCGGCCAGATAGGGCGTCTGGAACTCCTTGAGTTGCCCGTAATGGTACGGCTCCAGCAAGTCCATGAAGGCATCGTCCATTTTGCGGGAGGCGTCCGCCGGCACCATGACATAGTTGAGGTTGATCTCGCGGGACGCGTCGAAAAAGCTCGTCTCCGTATACAGGTAATCCCCGTCGCTGTACGTCCGCACCTTCGTGCAGACGGCCTCCACATGGACGTGCCCGTTCAGGTCGTACAGCCAGAAGGGCACGTAGATGCCGGTGATGCTCTGGATCCGGTCCGCGGACATGAATCCCCGAGGTGTTATGAGCCCGTTGCGGCACCACTTTTTGAACGCCCGGATCGCCTCGTCCCGGCTGATGGTGAACGGAATGACAAGCTGCGGCCGGCGCTCGCCGGACACCCGGTCGGCGAGGACGACGCCCGCGCCGCAGAAACTGCATTTCGTCGCCGCCGTTTCCGGCGTCGCGAGCAGGTCGGCGCCGCAGTTGTTGCAATGGTACACCACCGTGTCGGCGACGCAGGCCGTCCCCGCCCTGCCGGCCGCCTGTCCGCCGCGAAGCTGTTCCAGCTCCCGGACGTCCATCCTGGTGCGGCAAGACGGACAGGACAGCATGCCGGCGTCGGCATCGTACGACATGTCGCTTCCGCAGTTGGGGCATTTATAGTGCAATACCGTATCCACGACCGTCCCCCCGTTTCGGAAACGTGCGGCGGAAAGCCGCGGCCCGGCGCCCGCCCGCCGCTTGCCTCGCGCCCGCACGGCGCCGGATCGGCCTCCGCCTCAACCTTCACTGCCCGTCCTTGTTCCGGATTCTCGCCTTGAGCGCTTCCAGCTCCTCGTCGATCGAAGAGCCGGCGGGGGCGCTGTCGTATTTCGCCTTCAGATCCTCGATGCCATCCTTCGGCCGCGCGTTCAGCTCTGCCAGCGCCTCGGCTTCATCGAGCGCCCGGTTCACCTTTTCTTCCATCCGGTCGAAGGCCGCCAGGCTCCGCCCGCTTTCCGCCGCGGCGCCCGTCAGCCGGTTCACCTTCTGCTGCGTCTTCGCCACCGCCCATTTCGCTTTCAGCTGCGCCCGGCGGGCCTCCAGTTCCCCGATGTCCTTGACCAGCTTGTCGTGCATCTGCTTCATCCGCTGCGCGTTGTCCGCCGCCACCTGCCAGGCGCCGTGCAGTTCCGCATCCCGGGCCTGCAGCTCGGCCTTCCGTTCGAGGAATTTCCGCGCGTCCGCCTCGTTCCCGGCTTCGAGCGCCCGGATGGCGTACTGTTCCATTTTCGCGATTTCGTCCCGGTTTTCATCATATGCCCGCTTGGCCCGGCGCTCCTCCGCCATGACCGACGCCGTCTCCGCCTTCACCTTGCCCAGGTCGCTGTTCAGGTTGCGCAAGTATTGGTCGATCATTTTCTCCGGATCTTCCGCTTTGTCCAGCAGCGCATGGATGTTGGCCGCCATGATGTCCCTGAATCTCGCCAGAATGCTCATGCCCGATCGCCTCCCGATTTCATTTCAAGAAAGTATTACTGGCATGACGATCAAAAGGTTTCAACATGCGGCATCCTTTATTCGCAAAATGTCCATCCTTTTGCTACAATGGCGGCAAAACCATTTCCCGACGGAGGAACCGACATGCCCAACACCGACAAACTGGCGCACCGAAAGGCCAGCAAAACGATCCGTCTCGTCGATCCGGCCGGCCGCCCCGTCGCGGACGCGGAAGTGTCCGTCCGGCTGACCCGCCACAAGTTTTTGTTCGGCTGCGGCTTCTTTGACGCGATTCCGCTCGCAAACCGCCTCGGGCCGGAAGAAAGGCTCGCGTTTCTGGAGAAGAAGGCGGAACTGTTCCTCGACGTGTTCAATTTCGCCACCCTCCCCTTCTACTGGGGACTGTTCGAACCGGAACGCGGCAAGCCGAGAACGAAGGAAATGCTGGCCGCCGCCCGGTGGCTGAAGGAACGGAACGTCGAACTGAAGGGCCATCCCCTTTGCTGGCACACCCTCACCGCGCCGTGGCTTTTGGAACTGGACAACGACGAGATCCTGCGGGTGCAGCTGGAACGCATCGAACGGGACGTGACGGACTTCAAGGGCCTGATCGACATGTGGGACGTCATCAACGAAGTCGTCATCATGCCCATTTTCGACAAATACGACAACGGCATCACCCGCATCGCCAAACAGCTCGGCCGCGTCGGCATCATCCGGGAGACGTTCGCCAAGGCGCGCGAAACGAACCCCGGCGCGACGCTGCTGCTCAACGACTTCAACACGTCCATAAACTACGAGATCCTGATCGACGGCTGCCTGAACGCGGGCGTCACCATCGACGTCATCGGCATTCAGTCGCACCAGCATCAAGGGTATTGGGGACTTGAGAAACTGCACGAAGTGCTGGACCGGTTCTCCGTCTTCGGCCTGCCGATCCATTTCACGGAAAACACGCTGACGAGCGGCCACCTGATGCCAAAGCACATCGAAGACCTGAACGACTATCAGATCAGCGAATGGCCGTCCACGCCGGAAGGCGAGGAACGGCAGGCGCGGGAACTGGACGAAATGCTGACCGTGCTGTTCGAGCATCCGCTGGTCGAGGCGTTCACCAACTGGAACTTCAGCGACGACGGCGCCTGGCTCGGCGCGCCGGCCGGCCTGATCCGGAAGGACAACACGCCGAAGCCCGCCTACGAAGTGATGAAAAAGCGGATCAAGGAAGACTGGTCCACGAACCTCACCGCCAGGACCGACGCGGACGGCACGCTCGCCTTCGAGGGGTTCCTCGGGGAGTACGAGCTGGTCTGCAAGGGCGAGAAGCTGGCGTTCCGGGTCGACAAGGGCGCGGGCGAACCGGAGCAGCTGACGCTGCCCTGACGCGCCGGATTTTGCCGAATGCGGCCCGGATGAGCTGGATCCGGCCGCAGGCGGCTGGATGCAGCCATAGGCCGGATGCAGCCGGATGCATCCCGATGCGGGCGGCCAAACATGGCCCGTGCCGCTTATCAAAAAGTCCGCCGGATGAAAAAATCCGCCGGATGAACCGGCGGGTTTTTGCATGCGGAAAATCAAAGAAACAGCAAGAGAGCCGGCGGTTCGGCCGCCGCTTTATCCTTTCACGCTCCGGAACACCATCAAGCCGACCAGCGCCGCCAGCGCGGCGATCACGAGCACGCCCCAGAACAGCGTCCGGTTGGACGCGCCCTGCGGGAAGGCATTGGCCGGGACGGCGCCGTCGGCAGTCCCTCCGCCATCCGCCGGCGCGGCCGTTTCGGCCGCGTCCGCCGGATCGCCCCCGCCGCCTTCGTCCGACGCTTCTTCGCCTTCCGGCGCCGGCGCTTTGCCGACGACCTCGCCGCCGCTCACCGTCAGCAGGTAGTCCAGTTTCGTGCCGCTCCAGAAATGGAACGTCAGCTTGATGTCGCCGTCTTTCACGTCGTTGAAAAACTCCTGCTTGATGCGGATCAGGCCGTATGTGTAATCCGGATCGAAACTTTTGCCGAATTCCTTGAACGGCGTCCAGTCATCCGGTCCGGCGATGCCGCCTCCGACATAGAGCGCCTCCATCGTCGCCAGCCGGTCGCCCTTGAATTTGGCCGGAATGGCGAAATTCGCCCTGCTCATCTTGCTGTCTTTCAGTTCCGGCGTCTCGTACTGGATGACATGGATGACCCAGTCGGCCCCCGCCGAGAAGGAGAGCGTCAGATCGGCCTGCGGACCCAGCCCGTCGCCGAGCAGCGACTTCAGGAGACCGGCCTTGAGAACCAGCTGCTCCCCGTTTGCCTCGTAGTCGGTGCCCGGCGCCAGCTCCCGGTCGCCCGCCCGGATGCCGGTCAATTCGTTGCCGTTCAGGTATAGGCGCATGGAAGCGTCCCGGACGTTTTCCCCCTTGCGGATATAGACGGAATCCCTTTCCGTGTAGGATGACCGGCCGGTGAGGGTGGACATCATGATCGCATGGAAATCCGGGTTGTTCCACCGCAGCTCCTTCCGGTTGAAATGCTGGCCGTTGTCCCACAGCATGTGGGCCATGCGCTTTTCCCGGGCGAAATGGGTGACGAATTCGAGATATTTCAGCACCTCGCCGTGCTGGATCGTGTCCACGTATTTGTCGAAGCCGAGCAGTCCGAACTCGCCGATGATGACGGGAATGCCCCGGGCCGTGAACGTATCGTGGACGCGGCCGAGATTGTGGATCACATCCTGCCGGGCCGTTTCGTTGAACGTCGTGGCCCCCGCCATGTTGACGCTGAACGGGTAATAGCCGTAATAGTGCACCGTTGCGATCAAGTTCGGATCGTCCAGCTTCCGGATCGTCTCGTACAGGGCATCCAGTCGGGCCTGGCCATGGCCGCCGGCCACGGTCGTCAGAACGAGCGGACGCACGCCGTTCATGCCGCCGCTTTCCCGCACGGTTTCGTGGAATGCCGTCTGCAGCTCGTCGACCATTTCGAAGAAAACCGGACGGTCCTCGTTCCAGTCTTCCGAAAAGCGAGGCTCGTTGATGCCTTCAAAGAGCAGACGCTCCGGATCGTAGTCCTTGAAATGGCGCGCGATCTGCTTCCAGGCGGCGCGGAATTTCGCCAGCACCTCTTCCCGCTCGTTCTCCATGTCAAGCATCCAGCGGGAATCGTGATGCATGTTGATGACGACGATCAACCCCGCCTCCAGGCACCAATCCACCACTTCCTGGATTCGGGCCATGAACGCTTCCCGGATCGCGTAATCCGGACCGGGACCCATCCGGTGATTCCATGTGATCGGAATCCGGATGCTGTTGTACCCCTGCGCCCGGATCGCCCGGATCAACTCCCGCGTCACTTTCGGGTTGCCCCAGCTCGTTTCGTCGCCGTCCGCGGCATCAAACGTATTTCCCAGGTTCCACCCGGGCTGCATCGCATCCACAAGCCGCTGCATCGGACTGTCCGGCACCTCCGATCCGCCGGCCGCTTCATTGGCCAAAGTTGCAGGAGACAGCATGCCGAAAGCGGCAAACACCGCCGCCAGCGCGAGAAGCAGCCGCTTCCCTGCGCGATGCCCCTTTCGCGCGCAATTTCGCCTTCCCGCGTGAATCCCCTGTTGCGGGTCTGTCCGCCATTCTTCGCGATTCCCCTTTTGCATGCCTTGCCCCCTTCCCTCGTCATTCCCCGCGCGCGTCCGTGACCGCGCGGCCGCCCGTTCTTTTGGGAGCGATGCCAGCCGAATCTCCATCCGCGTTTCTCCGGTTTTGCAAAAAAGGTCCCGGCGTCCCGATTGAACCGATCGTTCCCGGTCCGTTGCGCCCGTGCCGTTTCCGGTCCGAAGGCCTTTTGGCATCCGGCTTCTATTCCGCGCCGCCCGCCCGGCGCAGGCGCCACAGGCGGCTGGCGAAATCGCCGTGGGCATGCGGCAGCGCCAATCCGGCGTGCATGAGACGGTCGCCGCCGTATACGGCGCCTTCGCCGACCACTTCGTAATCCCAATCTTCCCGGAGCCCGGCCAGGCGAAGCGTCCGTGTCGGCGGGAACGGTTCGGCCAGCACGCGGAACCAGCACACGAGCGCTTCGGTCCGGTCGTCCGACACGAACATCCAGGCCGCTTCGTTGCCTTCGAACGGGCTTTTCAGCCGGTACAGGTTCCCCTGCTGCACCAGACGGCGCACGTCTTTGTACAGGACCACCTGCCGTTTGACCGTTTCCTTCTCCTCGTCCGTCAATTTGGTCAAATCCAGCTCGTAGCCGAAGTTGCCGCTCATCGCCACGTCGCCCCGCGTCGCGAGGGGCGTCACCCGCCCGACCTGGTGGTTGGGCACCGCGGACACGTGGGCGCCGATGGCGCTCGCCGGATAGACGAGGCTCGTGCCGTACTGGATTTTCAGCCGCTCGACGGCGTCGGTGTCGTCGCTCGTCCACGTCTGCGGCATGTAATGGAGCATGCCCGGGTCAAACCGCCCGCCGCCGCTGGAGCAGCATTCGAACAAAATGTGCGGGAACGCCTTCGTGACGCGCTCCAGAAGCTCGTACAGCCCGAGCACGTAGCGGTGGGCCAGCTCCTGCTGCCGGTCCGCCGGCCAGGCGGGCGAGCCGATTTCCGTCAGGGCGCGGTTCATGTCCCATTTCACGTAGGCGACCGGCACGGTGGAGAAAATCCGGCTGAGCGCGCCAAATATGTAATCCCTCACCTCGGCGCGGGACAGATCCAGCACCAGCTGGTGCCGCTGCAGCGTTCTCCTGCGCCCTTCCACGTGCAAACACCAGTCCGGATGGGCGCGGTACAGGTCGCTGTCCGGCGATACCATTTCCGGCTCGACCCACAGCCCGAACTTGAGGCCGAGGGCGTTGATCCGGTCCGCCACGTCCTTCAGGCCGCCGGGCAGTTTGCGGCGGTTTTCCGCCCAGTCCCCGAGGCTCGTCGTGTCGTCGTCGCGTCTGCCGAACCAGCCGTCGTCCAGCACGAACAGTTCGATGCCGAGTTCCGCGCCGGCTTTCGCGATTTCCACCAGTTTGTCCGCGTTGAAATCGAAATAGGTCGCTTCCCAGTTGTTGACCAGGATCGGGCGCTCCCGGTCCCGCCAGGCGCCGCGGCACAGCCGGGTCCGGTACAGGCGGTGGTAGGCGCGGCTCATGCCGCCGAAGCCTTCCGCCGAGAAGACGAGCACCGCCTCCGGCGTCTGGAACGACTCCCCGGGCGCAAGTTGCCAGGCAAAATCGAACGGATTGATGCCGATCGCGCACCGCACCGTCTCCATGAAATCGACCTCCGCCACCGCCGCGAAATTGCCGCTGTAGACGAGGCTGATGCCGTACACGTCGCCGTATTCTTCATTGGCACCCGGCGATGCGAGGGCGATGAACGGATTCGCCTGGTGGCTGCTTGTGCCCCTGCGGCTTTCGATCATCGTTTTGCCCTGGGCCAGCTGCCGGCGCTTGATCTGCGCCTCGCGGCCCCAGGCGCCGGCCAGCCAGACCAGGTCGTGGTCCGCCTTTTTCATGTCGACGGACGCGCTGAGCGCGCGGAGAATGCGCAGGGGCCTGTTGCCCCCGTTCACGAGCCGGGCGGACCGGCAGACGGCGTCGTGGTCGGCAAAGACGGTATAGGACAACGTCACTTCCAGGCCGGAATACCGGTCTTCCAGCACCAGTTCCAGCGTATCCGCTTCCGATTCGTCCTCGGCATAGACGGCCGGCAGGCCGGCCAGCGCCGGTTTGCCCCGGACGATGCGATGGGTCTTGTACAAAAGCTCGGTGATCCGGCTGCCGTCTTCCAGCTGCACCTGATAGGCCGGTTCACGGAAATCGCCCGTCCCGTATTGGGGATATTCCTGCGGGATCATGTCCAGGTTGGCGTGGTCCGGCAGGCCGGGCCAGTCCGCCAGGTTGCCGCCGTGGCGCAGTTTTTTCCCCCAATGCAGGTGGGCGGCGTATCCGTTGACGATTTGGATCAGGTAACTCGTGTTTTTTGTCGTCAAATGGAACAAAAGCCGTGCGGGGTCCACGAAGATGCCCATGGCCCGTCTCTCCCTTCCCCAAAAAGTTATCGTTCCGTCCGGTTTTCCGATGCGGCCGCGGCCGGGCCCGGCGCCCGTTTCTCCGATCTTGTCTGCAGCGACGTCGCAAGCACGGCCAGCGCGCAGGCCAAAAGCACCGTTCCCGTCACGGTAAACCGCGTCACGAGGGAACCCGGGATCAGGCCGAGACCGGAAGAGCCGGCCACCGTGCCGACGGAAAACAGCGCGTAGAACACGCCGTACGCCAGGCCCCGGTTTTCCTTTTCCGTGGAGCGGATGAGCAGCGTATTCATGGACGGGAACAGGAGCGCGAAACCGACGCCGTACAGCGCCATCACCCCGTACAGCGCCGCCATGCCTTCCAGCCGGCCGATCAGAAGCTGGCACAAGCCGAGGATGGAAAGGCCGGCGAAGGCGACCAAATCCGGCGGCCGTCGGTCGAACATCCGGTTGGTCGGCAGCAGAAAGACGAGCACCGCGACGATGCCGAACATGCTGAGCAGCGTGCCGGCCAGCCGGGAATTGTAGCCAAGTGCATCCACATGAAGCGGCAGCAGGTACGCGAGGGCGCCCTGGGACACCATCAGGAAAAAGGCGGCGGCAAACGCCTGCAGAAGCCCGCCGTTCAGCTTCAGCCGCGACGGTTTGCCTCTCGCCTTCACGGCCGTTCCGCCCGTGCGCAGCACCTGCACCGTCAGCAGGAACAGGCCGAAGCCGACCGCCGCGACCGTCGTGAAGACGAACGGCACCGAAAACCGGCTGGCCATGATGCCGCTGTAGGCCGGGCCGATGATGGCCGCCATGCCGACGAACGCGCCGGTGACGGCGGTGCGGCTCCCCTGCCGTTCCCTGCGCGTTTCGTTGGCCACATAGGTGAACGCGGCGGGCGTGATCAATCCGCCCAGCAGGCCGTGCAGAAAGCGGACCGACAATAGGCCGGCGACGCTGTCGACGGCCCGGTACAGCAAGAGCGCGATGCCGGTGGCCAAAAGACCGGCGCTAAGCACCGCATAGGCGCCGTATTTGTCCGTCAGCCGGCCGGCCAGCACGTTTCCCGCCATGTTGGCGAGCGAATACATGCCGACGGCGAAGCCCGCCATCATTGCCGTGGCGCCGAGGGAGGCGGCAAACGTGCTCATCACCGGCAGCTGGGCGAAAAGATCGATGAATGTAAAAAACACGATGGCGTACACGAGCCAGATTTTCGGAATCGGCTTCACGCTGAACGCGTCGCGCCGCTTCGTCAGGGCGATGTTCAGCGCATAGTTGGCCAGCGGCACGAAGCCGGCCAGCACGGCGAAAACCGTCCACTTCACGTGCCACTGCAGGCGCAGCTGGGCGTACAGCACCGAGAGAAGATACAGGATGAACACCCATCCGTGAACCGTGCCGGCGACCGTGACCGCCATCGGCATGTCCGCGAAATATTTCAGGGGCATCGCCACGCAAAGAAGGAGGAGCAGCGTCGTGCCGTCCACGAAGCCGGCCATGCGGGTCAGATTCAGGGGATGGAGCAAACGGTTCCAGCTTTTCAAGGGAGTCTCTCCTTCGCCGCAAAACGTTGTCGCAGCCATTTCGTTGCATTCAAATTATATCAGATCGCCGATCTTGTCCAACGCCCGCATGGCGGACTTTGCCGAATCGTACAGGCCCAGAAAGACCGGAAAAAGATGCCGGTACGCGGCGGCGCGTTCCGCATCCGGCCGGTACACCGACGACCCGGCGGGAACGTCGCAGCCGCCGGGTTTGCGCCACGGCGGTGAAGCCATATCCGTCAACGCATAATGCGCCAGTTTGGCGGCGCCGAGAGCGGAGCTTTCCACCACGGGCGGCACGGTGACCGGCGCATCCAGCACGTCCGCCAGCATCTGGCACCAGACAGGCGAGCGGGCGAAACCGCCCGATGCCCGCACTTCGCGGATCGGCCGGCCGGTCCGCCGGATGCATTCCGCGATGGCGGCCACCTGGAACACGACGCCTTCCATCGCCGCCCGGATGAAATGCTCGTTGCGATGGGCCAGCGTGAGACCGAACAGGACGCCTCTGGCCCGGGGATCCCAGACGGGCGCCCGCTCGCCGGCGAGGAACGGCGCAAACAGGAGGCCGTCCGCGCCGGGCGGCACCTGCTCAGCCAAGGGCAATATGTCTTCCAGGGCGCGGCCGGGGTACAGCCGTTCCGCCAGCCATTGCACGGCGGCCGCGCCGTTGTTGGACGGTCCGCCGATGATCCATTCATCCGGGAGCAGCGCGTAGCAGAAAAGCCGGCCGTCCGGTTCAAGCACCGGCTGCCGCACCGCCGTTCTTACCGCGCTGCTCGTGCCGATCGTCACGGCGTACGTGCCTTCCTCCATCGCGCCGATGCCCGCGTTGGCCAGCACGCCGTCCTGGGCGCCGAGCACGAAGGGCGTGTCCGGCCGAAGCCCGAGCTTCTCCGCCATGGCGCGGGGCAGGCCCGAAAGCCGGGCGGTGGTCGGCAAAATCCGCGGCAATCGCTCCCGTCCGACGCCGGCAAGCGCCAGCGCTTCCGCGTCGTAATCGAGGTTGTGCAGGTTCACGAGGCCGGTGCCGCTTGCCGTCGAGTGATCCGTCACCGCTTCGCCGAACAGCCTGAGGAATATATATTCCTTGATGCCGGCAAACAGGCCGGCTTTGCGCCACAGGTCCGGTTCCTCTTCCCGGAACCAGAGGAGTTTGGCGAGAGGCGACATCGGGTGCACCGGCGTGCCGGTCCGTTCGTACAGGGCAAGGCCGCTGGCGTCCCGGAGCAGCCGTTCCGTCTGCTTCGTGCTGCGCGTGTCCGCCCAGATGACCGCCGGCGTCAGCGGCCGGCCTTCCGCGTCCAGCAGGATGAGACTGTGGGCGGCGCAACTGAACGACACGCCCAAAATGTCTTCCGGCGCATGGCCGCCGTCTTTCACCGTCCGCCCGATGCATTCGGCCACCGCCGCGAAAATCGCCTCCGGGTCCTGTTCCGCGCGTCCCGGCTTCGGGGTGTGCAGCGGATAGCCGGCCCTGTGGCCGTTCAGCACGCGGCCGTCCGCGCCGACGGCCAGCGCCTTCGTGCCGGTCGTGCCGATGTCCACCGCGATGATGATGCCCGCTTTCCCGCTCATGCGACGAGTTCCTCCGCATTGCCGGCAATCGCCGTTTTGCCCATTATACCCGGTCCCCGTCGTTTTTGGCATCATGAAAAAAGGCAAAGCCCCGCAACAAGAAGGTCTTTGCCCGAAAGATTCGCCTGTGATCGTTGCCGTCGTTTTCGTTTGTTCTCTCCGGCTTGCCCGCGGTTTTGGTCCGCCTGCGGCTTTCCGCAGAAAACCCGTCGTCCGCGTTTCTCTTTTGGCGTCATGCGGCCCGCAGGTCACGGACGGACAGGACGGAAATCCCCTCCCGATCATTCCCGGGCGGTCATGCCGTCGTCCAGCCGCCGTCGACCGGAATGACCGCGCCGTTGACGTATCCGGCTTCATCCGAGGCGAGGAACACGGCCAGTCCGGCGATCTCTTCCGGTTTTCCGGCGCGCGGATTGGCGGGCAGCGTCAGCTGCATGCGCGAATAGCCGAATGCGTCCGGCTGTCCCATCGAAGCGCCGATGTTCGTTTCCACCGCCCCCGGGGCGATGGCGTTGCAGCGGATGCCTTTCAGGGCGTACATGAACGCCGTGTTCAGCGTCAGGCCGATCACCGCAAATTTGCTGGCCGTATAGGCGGCGCCGGCCCGGCCGCCGTTCAAGCCGCCGATGGACGCGACGTTGATGATGGAACCGCTTTCCTTCGGCAGGAACAGTTCCACCGCCTTGCGGCTCGTCCGCATCACGGCGGTCGTGTTGACGGCGATGATCCGGTCCCACAGTTCATCCGTCACGTCGCCGACGGGCGCAAAATTGTCCATGATGCCCGCGTTGTTGACGAGAACGTCCAGCGTGCCGTACGCCTTGACCGTTTCGTCGAACAGCCGGTCGACGTCCGCCCGGTCGGCCACGTTCGCGCGGACCGCAATGGCGTTACCGCCGGCGGCGGCGATGGCGGCGGCCGTGTTTTGGGCCCCCTCTTCATTCAGATCCGTTACGACCACATTGGCGCCTTCCCGCGCGTACCGGACGGCGATGGCTTTCCCGATGCCGGAAGCGGCGCCGGTGACGATGGCGGTTTTTCCCTCAAGACGCATGCTGCTCACGACTCCTTTTTGGGCTGATGTCCTGCTGCCATCATGAAGCATGTTTCAAGTTGGAACAATTATACATCATTTTCCCGCGGAGTGTGAGCAATGTCACAGGGTTGTCGAAAAGGTTTCGAAATCCGCGATCAGCCGGCTGGTCCCATCATCAGCATCAGACGCCTCATTCGCCGATTGGCCGTGCCTGGTACAGCCGCTTGACGGTTATCAGGGCCTGCTGCCGTTCATACGCGCCCTTCGGATCGAAGCGTCCGGAACCGACCCCCGCCATGACCGGCACGCCCCGGAGGCGGTCCGTGAGGGCGGATACGGTCCGGACGGCCTCCCTCGCCCAGGGGGCGATGTCGTCCGCATCGGCAAACGACGGGCCCGTCCCGGCAGGTTCAATGCCGAGCAGCCGGGCGGCATTCGCCAGCATGAGCGCCGCCTCCTGCCGGCTGACGGCCCCTTCCGGATCGAACGAGCCGTCGCCCCGCCCGCTGACGATGCCCAGGGCGTGGGCGGCCAGCACCGCTTCGTCCCGGGTATCCCGGAAGGCGTTGCGATTCACGGCGGCCCTTTGTTCCTTCAGGATGTCGTCAACGGGCTTGTCCTTCGCGACGGTGAGCAGACGGACCGCGAGCCCGGCAAATTCGGCCCGCGTCACGGGCGCCCGGTATGAGTTGTCCATGCCTTCCGGAATCAGACCGAGAAACGCCGCTTCGGCCACTTCGGCCCGGGCCCAGGCGGAAGGCAGTTCCAGATCCGGTTTGGCGATGTAGCCCCACAGCCCGCCGATCCGGACCGCGGCCAGTCCTTCGCTGAACCCCTGCCCTTTCTCGAATTGCGGCGCGATCGCTTCCCGGCCCGACGGGTCGATGTAGCCGGTCCTGCGTTCCCGGTTCAGCCGGCCGCCGGAAAAATCCAGCGTCACCTTTTCCGCCATGGCCAGGCCGCCGCTGAATTTCTCGATGTAGGAATAGGACAGCCGGTCGGATTCCCTTCCGCTTTTGTCCACCAGCACGTAATCGCTGCCGATTTTCGCCAGGCCCCGCCCTTCGCTGAAGTTCAGCGCATAGGTGTAACGGGGCGGCACGATTTCGCGGCCGTTCTTGTCGATGTAGCCGATCTTGCCGTCCTTCTCCACGCGGGCCATGCCGCTGTAAAAACCGTACACACGGTCATAGCGGCTGCCGAGCCTGAGTGTTGGTTCGCCCGACGGATCGATGAAATACCAGTCGATCCCGCCCCCGGACGTGTCGCGGACGAGCGCCCAGCCGTCGCTGAACGGTTCCGCCGACCATTCCTTCGGCGGGATCACTTCCCGACCGGTTTTGTCGATGAAGCCGTACAGGACCGCTTCGCCCTTCTTGACCGCCACCCTGGCCCGGCCGTGCTGGAAATTCGGGTTTTCGGTTTCCCGCGGGTCGTAATGGTAGCGAAGCGGAACGACGACGGCGCCGTTCCGGTCGATATAGCCGAGCCTGTCGCCCAGCACGACGGCCGCCAATCCTTCGCTGAACGGAAACGCCCGGTCGTATTTCGCCTCCACCGCAACGTTGCCGCTTTTGTCCAGGAACCCGTATTTGCCGTCCTGCCTGAACAGAGCGCGCCCCTCGCGAAACACGTACAGCCCGCTTTCCATGGACGGCGCCTGGCGTCCGTCGAAGGCCGGCTCGATGACAAACGAGCCGTTCCGGTCGATGAACCCGATCTTGTCGTCCTTCACCACCGCCGCCAGGCCTTCGCTGAATGGAAACGCATGCGCAAATTGCGGGGCGATCACCATCTCCGGACTGGCGGCTTTTGCCGCGGCGTTGTCCGCTTGTCCGGTTTCCGCCCGAAGCGGCGCGGGCAGCCCGAAAACCAGGAGCGCAAGCAGCGATGCCATCCATTTTTTCATGGGAAAAGCTCTCCTTTTTGCCCGGATGTCGTCCGCGTTAACAGGATGCCCTCTAATTGTAGCACACAAAACGCCCCGTCCGGTCGGCCAAAATTCGCAAAAACGCGGGAATTCGCGGCCGTTCGCCAAAAAAAGAATGACTCCGCCGGGCGCGGAGTCGATTGCTGCGCTTGCCCGGGAAATTGCAAAACGAAAGGCGCCCGCGGGACTTATCGCCCGGGGCGCCCGAGTCGGGCCTGGCCGGTTTCATTCGAGCGCGATTTTGTCAAAGAAGTGGGTCTGCACGTACTCGGCGGCCAGATCCAGTTCCTTCTTCAGGTCGACATCCTTGCTGGAGAACACCTTCTGGATGACATCCGTCATCACCGAGTAGTAGTCCTGCGTGTTGAACTGCGCTTCCGGTTTGCCGTCAAACAGTTTGTCGGACTCGGGATCGTATTTGTAGACGTTGTCGTACTTGTCGAAGATCGCCTGCACCCGCCGGCCGTATTCGGAATCGTTTGAGAAGTAGTTGAACTGCGGCGGGATGAAGTATTTTCCTTCTTCCCTGCGGGCCTGGATGTCCCGTTCCAGCGATTCCAGGTAATCGTCCGTGAAGTAATCGAAGGTGATGTAGTCGAACGCCGCTTTCTGCTGCTCTGGCGTCGCGTTCGGGTTGATGACGAGCCAGTCGCCGCCCAGGACGCCGTAGTGCGGACCGCCTTTTTCCATCGACGGGATCGGGAACGTCAGCACGTCCTCGGGCCGCATGCCGCCCTGATTCAGCTCCTGGTCAATCGGGCCGTCCGCCCCCGCGATGACCATCGCCGTGCGTCCCTGCGCGAAGGCGCCGACCGCTTCGCCCCAGTTGAGCGCCCAGTCCTGCGGGATGGCGTTCGCTTCCCATCTGAGCCGGTGGTACAGTTCCAGCGCCTTCAGCCCCGCCTCGGAATTGAACGTCGCGATCACTTTGCCGTCCTTCACTTCCTGGATTTCGCCGCCCGCCGTGAACAGGAAATTGGTCCAGTTCCAGCCGGCTTCGTTGCCTTTGCCCATCGGCGCGATGCCGGCAATGCCCTTGGCCGGATCCGCCACCGCCTTGGCGGTTTGCAGCATGTCCTCCCAGGTCCAGTCATAGCCGGGAACCGGCACGCCTTTTTCATCCAGCATCTTCTTGTTCATGACGACGGCGGTCGTGTAGCCTTTTTGCGGAATGCCGTACACCCGCCCGTCGATGATGAACTGGTTCGCCAGAATCGGATTGATTTGGTCCTTGTATTCGTAGTTGTTCCACAGTTCCGTGATGTCGGCCGCCCATCCCCGTTCCACGAGGAATTTGGCTTCCGTCGCCCACGTGTTGAAGAACGTCGGCGCTTCGTTGGCGGCCATTTTCAGCCCGATTTCTTCCACCGAATAGTGCCAGTCGCTTTTGACGATGTTGACGTGCGGATATTTTTCCTGGAAGCGGCGGATTTTGTCGTCTTCCAGTTTGCGCGCCTCGGTCTGGTCCGGCAGCGGATAGTAGATGCTGATCGTCACCGGTTCCGGCGTGCCGTCCGCCGCATCGCCGCCCGCCGTGCCGCCTCCGGCGGAAGACGGGCCGGCGTTTCCCGTGCCGCCGGTCTGGCCGGACGTGCCGGCATTGCCGCCTGCGCAGGCCGCCGCGAGCGTCACCAGGAGCATGAACGCAAGAAGAATGGCCACGGTTTTTTTCATGGTGCTGCTACTCCCCTTTTCGTTTGGATCGTTGCTTGCTTCACGTTCATCATAAGGCAAGCGTTTTCCGAGCTGAATGTGCGTTTCTACTTCATTGATGTGCAAGTTTACGGACTCGCCCGCCGCCCTCCCTTTTGCCGCCTGCCGTTTCGCCGCTTCCGGCGCCGGGCGCTTCACCCCTTGACGCTCCCGAGCTGCAGCCCGCGCATGATGAATTTCTGGAACAGGAGAAACACGGCGATCGGCGGGAGCATGACAATGGACAGAATGGCGAACCGGATGTTCAGATCGAGCTGGCGCGCGTTGATGACATATTTATAGATGGCCGTGGACAGCGGATAGCGCTCCGGCTGGTGCATGATGAGCGACGGCCAGAACCAGTCGTTCCACGCGCCGGAGAACACGAAGATGGCCAGGGTCGAAAAAATGGGAATCGACAACGGAAACGCGATTTGCCAGAAGCAGCGGAACTCCGAGGCGCCGTCCATCCGCGCGGCTTCGAACAGCTCGTGGTGGATGCCGTCCAGGAACGTTTTGAGCAGCAGCAGATGGAACGCGCTGGCGCCCGCCGGCAGCCAGAACGCCCAGAAACTGTTCAGAAGCCCGAGTTCCTTGATGTTGACGAAGTTCGGAATGATGTAGGTCGTCGGCGGAATGAACAGGGTCGCGAGAAAAAAGGCCGTGACCGCCTTTTTGCGGGGCACGTGGAGATGGGACAGGCTGAACGCCGCCAGTCCGAGCACCAGGATGGTGACGATCATGTTGCCGGTGAAAATGAACAGCGTGTTTCGCAAATACAGCGGCATGTTGAAAAAGTCCCAGCCGGCCCGGAAGTTTTCCCAGTGCCATCCGTCCGGGAAAAACCGGGGCGGAAACGAGTTGACCGCCACGTTCGTTTTGAGGCCGTTGAAAAACGTGACGAAGATGGGATACAGCATCGAGACGACCATGGCGGCGATGACGATCACGATGACGCCGTAGGCCAGCTTCGTCGCCGGCTTGTGGAAATCGTACGGGGACAGGATGCCCCGCTCCCGGTTTTTCATCACGCATTCCCTCCTTTGCCCTCCAGGCGGCCGCGAAGAATGGACAGACCGGTCAGCACGAGGAACATCAGGACGCCCAGCGCGGACGCGACGCCGATGTCAAGCCGCGCCGTGGCGTATTTCACGATCAGAAGCGCGTACGTGAGCGTCGCGTTCATCGGCCCGCCGTCCAGCAGGGCCAGCTGCGACTGGTAGCTTTGCGACGTGGCGATCAGCTGGAGAACCAGCATGAGCACGATGAGGTTTTTGATCGACGGCAGGGTGATGTGCCGGATGCGGGCCCACACGCCGGCGCCGTCGATTTCGGCGGATTCGTACCAGTCCCGCGGAATGCTGAGCACCGCCGCCAGATAAATCAGCATCGCCGAGCCGAACTGCTGCCAGGTTTCCATGATGACGATGGAAAGCATGGACCAGTCCGGGTTGGTCATGAAGGCGACCGGCTCGAGGCCGAGTTTCTGCAAAGCCGCGTTGATCGGCCCGACCGGGTCATAGAGCCATCTCCACAGCCCGTACAGCACGACGAGCGGCAGGACGTTGGGCAGGTAGGCGGCCACCCGCACGAATCCCTGGAACCGCCGCAGTTCGGAAATCGCGAGCGCAAAAAAAATCGGGACCCAGAAGCCGATGACAAGACACAAAAAAACAAAATAGAGCGTGTTTCCGACGGCGGTCAGCACATCCCTGTCCGCAAACACGGTCCGGTAATTGTCCAGCCCGGCAAACTGGTTGCCGTGGACAAAATCCACATGGTAGAAGCTGTACAGGATGCCTTTGGTGATCGGCAGCCACAGAAAAACGGCAAAAATCGCGGCGGCCGGCAGCAAAAACAGGCACCCCCAGAAATATTTCTTCCACAGACGAAGAAACCGGTGCCTGCGCGGGGCGGGTCGACGGTCGATTGCTGCGGTCGTTTGGCTCATGAACGTGCTCCCTCTTCCCATCTCCTGTTTTTCTCCCATTGTAGAGAAGGAGGGAGACGTTGTTGAATGTGCGGTTCTATGGACTTGATGGGCATTCTTACTTCTTTAGTTCGCTCGGGCTCACGCCGAAATACTTTTTGAACATTTTGCTGAAATGTTCCGGCGATTCGTAACCGACGCGATCGGCGATTTCGTACCGCCTGAGGTCGGTCGTGAGCAGAAGGCGCCGGCTCTCTTCCATGCGCAGCTTGACGACGTAATCCCACAGATTGATGTTCATGTATTTCTTGAACAGGTAGCTGAGATAGTTCGGGCTCACGTGGATGTGCTGGGCGACCTCGAGCAGGGTCAGCCCCTTTTTCGCGTAATGCTCGTCGATGTAGGCCTTCGCCTTGGCGACGATCATGTTGTTCTGGACGTTCACGTCTTCCTCGCTCGGATCGCGGCTGTACAGCCCCCAGGTCAAATCGCCGTAATAGAACACGCCATGGTCGTGATGGCCGCGGTTCCAGCGGATCGCCTTGCGGCATTGTTCGTTCAGCTCGGGCAAAAACTCGATGCCCGCCATGAGCTGGCTGATGCCGGCGACGCAGCCGATGCCCAGGCAGCTTTGGACGTTGTGGTGGATGCTCCGCGCCAGCATCTCCATCTGGTCGATCGGGTTGACGGCCCCTTCCTGCTGGTTGGACAGCTCCCACTGCAGGATGATGCTCAGTTCGTCCGCGCCGGAATAAAACGCGAAATGCCGCCACCGGTCGTCCAGCAGTTCGCAGACGATGTTCAGCGCGCCGTAGCGGAGCAGTTCCCTCTCCTTTCCGGTGAACGGCCGCCCGTCGCGATCGCGCTCCAGCCCGAGCATCAATTTGATGACGGAAAACAGCGGGCCGTCGAGCCGGACGCCGAGCGCCGCCAGCTCCCCAAGCCCGTCCGGCGCCGACGAGAGCAGGCGGTTCAGCGCTTCGGACACGCGGGGATCCGGTTCCGCCATGCGGAAATGTTCCCGCAAGGCGGGCGCGCCGTCGCCGCCGGCCGGCGGACCGGGTTTCGCCGTTTTCACGAGCACGTCCCGGACGCAGGCCAGAAACTGTTCGTCGTTCAGCGGCTTGAGCAGATAGTCCCGCGCGCCGAGCCGGATGGCCATCTGCGCGTACTGGAACGTCTCATGGGCGGACACGACGACAAACTGCACCCAGGGTTTCAGCATTCTTGCCTCGTGCATCAGTTCGAGGCCGTTCATGCCGGGCATCTGGATGTCGGTGATGATCAGGTCGACGTCTTCCATGCGGACGCAGTCGAGGGCTTCATAGCCGCTCGTCGAAAACAGGACGGAGCGGATCGGCAGCCCCGATTCTTCGAGCAGGCTGCCGAGTCCCTTGCAGATCAGCGGTTCGTCGTCCACGATGAGTACGGTGTACATGGCGGTTCTCCTTTCCGGTCGTCGGGCTCGTCCTTGTGTTTATGCGGGTCTGTACGGCAGCACCAGTTTCGCCGTCAGCCCGCCCCCTTCCCGCTTTTCGTATGCGAGGCCGTACCGGTCCCCGAAATGAAGGCGGAACCGCTGCTGGATGTTGCGGATGCCGTATCCGAGGTCCGGATTCGTTTCCGTTTCGTTGACGAGCCGGTGCAGCATGGCAAGATCGACTTCCTTGTAGCCGTTGTCCGACACGCGGATGACCACTGCGCCGTCCTCCAGGCGGCCCGTGATCTCGATCCGCCCTTCGTCTTCCATCGATTTGACCCCGTGGATGATGGCGTTTTCGATCAGCGGCTGCAGCGTGATTTTCGGAATCTGCGCATCCAGGATGCGCTCCTCCACGTCCCAGTGCACGCTGAAGCCGTAGTCGTAGCGCATTTTTTGCAGAAAGACGTACGCCCGGGCATGCTCCAGTTCGTCCCGCAGCGGAATCAGTTCTTTGCCGCGGCTCAGGGCGATTTTCATCAATTTGGACAGTTCCTTGATCATGAGGGCCGATTCGGATTTGCCTTCCAGGCTGCTTTTCCAATAGATGCTCTCGAGGGTGTTGTACAGCAGATGCGGGTTGATCTGTTCATAAAGGATTCTCAGCTGCGCCTCCCGCTGCTTGATTTCCATCATGTACCGGTCCTTGAACAGCGCGTTGAGGCGGGAAGCCATCTCGTACACGGACGCCATCAGCACCCCGATTTCGTCGTTGCGCCCGCTTTTCCTGAACTCCGGAAGCGTGCCGCCGGGCTCATACTGCCGGACGAATCCGACCAGTTTCTGCAACGGGTTCATGAGCGAGCGCCAGAAGTAGAACATGATCAGGATGACCATGATCGTCGAGCCGATCGTGACGGTCCGGATCGCCCGTTTCAGATCGCTCTGCCGGGCGAGCATGGCCTCGACGGGAATCTTGTACAGCAGTTTGTGCTGCAGGTAGGCATTGTAATGGACGACGTAAACGTAATCCTGGTCGATGACGCTGTACACGCCCTGATAGCCGTCCATCTTTTCCTGCCCCGGGATGTTGACGACTTGCCCGATCTGTCCATCGCTGGACGCCAGCACCTGGCCTTCCCAGTTCGTAAAATAGATCTCGCCGTCCGGCAGGGATACCGTGTTCAGCGATTCCCGGACGATATGCTGGACGTCGGTGGCGATCAGGACGCCGATGGGCCGATTGGCCCGCTCGATGCTGTTCACGGCCCGGACATACGCCAGCGTCGGCTGTTTTGCCGCGGGGCCGTACCGGTCAAAAATCTTCAGATAACCGGAGCCTTTCCGTTCGAGCGCTTCCCTGTACCAGTCCGGCATCTCCCCGTCGCCGAAAAAATAGACGCCCCGGCTCGTCAATTGCGCGCGCGGCGCAAACGAATAATAACCTTCGGGATCATGGGCGTAGAACGAATAATTGACGGCCCCCGAACCGCTTTCCGCCGTCGAATAGCTGGCCAAAAGATCGTCCAGCGCCTCGAAATTCTTGATCCGTTCATATTCCGTATAGGCCCCGGGATTGCCGATCCGCTGCAGCACCGGATTTTGCAGGATCGTTCTCGTGATCTTGTGGATCATGTCGATGTCCCGGTGAATGAGGCTGTCATTCTGCTTGTTCAATTCCATGTAGGCTTCCGTGACGGTGCCCGTCAGGATGTCCTCCGCTTTCCGGCTGTTGTACATGTGCAGCGAATAGACCGGCACCATGATGGTAAGGAACAGCAGGATCAGCTGTCGCTTCATGGTCAGCCCGGCGAACGGATTGGCAGGCCTGAATCGCAGTCCCGGCAAGGCGCGCACCCCCGTGTCAATTCCAAATCTAGCAAAACGGCGCGGGCGGGAAGGTGTCGAATCTTACCCGTTTTAGTTGCGGTTTTACGGACTTTGGCGGTCCCGCCGCCGAACGTCCGGCATTCTTCCCACCCTAGATTCTAAATCAGAACGACCCGCCCATAAAAGTCGGGCGGGTCGATGAATCGCCGTCTTGCGGCGCACGGTGCTTACCAGTTGTTGCCGGATACCCGGATCGCCTGGAATTCCGGGGACTGCGCTTCGCCATAAATCGCCGCAAGACCCGGATTGTACACTTTCACGTTGGTAAAGCTGGCGGACCCGACGGGCGGCCCCTGGCCCTCTTCCGACTTGACGACCAGCTTGATGCCGTATCTCGGCGGGTTGTAAATGTTGATGTTTTCCAGGCGCACGTTCTGCATCGGAATCTTGTGGGGATGCATCGTCTGGAACATCAGGCCGAAGTAGACCGGATCGCGGATGTCGACGTTTTTCACGACGATGTTTTTGAACGTCCGGTCGCCGGAATAGAACCAGATCGCGGCAAAGTTTTGCCGGTCGTTGATCTTGTCGTCCGCACCGGGGCTGTTCCAGAAATCGCCGCCGGTCCGTTCGAGGGTGATGCCGTCGAACACCGTGTCTTCGTCGCCGGATCCCAGCGTATGGTAATTGAAGCTCAGGCTGCTGATCGTGATGCCGGGATAGGTCAGCGTGTCCGCGGCATACAGGTTCTGGAACAGGTTGCCGGAACCTCCGTACACCGCGAAGGCTGCCGCGCGGCGGACGAGAACGGCGGTCAGATTCGTGTACAGGTTGCCGACGTTGGAGGTGCCGCCCGCGTCGATGGCGCTGAACAGCGCGAAGGCGTCGTCTCCCGTCGCCCGTGCGTAGTTGTTGTCGAGGACGTTGTAGGATGAGCCGTTCGTCATGTTGATGCCGTCCGCGAACATGTTTTTGATCCGGTTGTTGCGGAACGTGTTGTGGGACGCGTTCACGCCCCAATACAGGCAGACGAAGTGCTCCACCCACACGTTTTCGACCGTGACGTGCTGCATGCCGTTGCCGTCAATGAACTTGCCCGGTCCGTCGACCCGGTGGACGTAGTTGCCCCAGGCGGACAAGTCTTTGATGACGGAGCCGTTGGCGCTCGGGCCGATGTTGAAGCCGACGTCGGTGTTGGTCTGGTCCTGCGGCGCAACCAGTTTCGTATGCCAGGGGCCTGCCCCGATGATTTCCGTGGCGCGGCCGTAAAGATAAATTTTGTTTGTGATTGGCCACTCGCCGGCCGGTATGAAGATGCCTTTCTTCGTCGGATCCTGGCGGAATTCGTTCAGCGCCTGCTCGATGGATGTTGTGGCCGACACTTCCACATAACGGGACGGATCCGGATTGGACGCCGGCGGCGCGACGTTCTCCGTTTCGATCATGTCCACGCAAATCCAGGGCACGTCGCCGGGATCCAGCTGGATTTTGATCTTCGTGCCCGCCGGATAAACCTGATCCAGAAGCAGCTGGGCATCATCGTACAGCCAGTAGGCCGACCGGCCCGGTCCGGGCTGGTTGTTGTACCCGAGCTGCCCGAGGTCGTCCGGCGAAGCGTAGACATAGGCGTATTTCGAGGTGACCTGGAACTTTCCTTTATACACGCCATCCGCATACAGGCTGACGGTGCCGGACGTGTTTTCGGCCACGGCATGACGCAGCACGAAACCGTTCGCCGGCGACGTCAGCGTGAATTCCACATATTCCCCGACGGCATCCAGGCGCACCGCAGACCGCCCCGACGCTTCGCCCGCCAAATCCCCGAGCTGGTAATTGGGCGCCAGAACGGTCCCGTTGGTGGTGTTGCCCGGCGCTTCGGCTTCGATGACCGTAAACGGCATGTTGGCTCCGCGCCCGATGTACAGACCGGCGCTGGAAGCGTTGTTGGCCCGTCTCGCTTCCGGTTCATGGGCATCCGCGGTCACGATCGTTTCCACGGTATAGCGGCCGTTGGCCGCCGTCCAGGCGCCGGCCTGCAGGACAACGGAAGATCCCGGGGCAATGGCGCCGCTGTGGGAACCGGACCAGGCATGCACCGTCGCGCCCTGCGCGTCCTTCAGCACCAGCGTGATGCCGTGGGGACCGCCGGAGGTGGCCATGTTGCCCAGGTTATGCAGCGTGACCGTAAACGTCACCGTCTGGCCCGCGGCCGGATGGCCGGGGGTCCAGGAAGCGGTCGCCGTCAGATCGGCGCCGGGCGTATGGCCGACCACCAGCAGTTCGGGATGCGTGTAGCGATTGTTGGCATTGTCCGTTTCGGGGATGTCGTCTCGTTCATCCACGTGGGCGGTGACGGCGTACGTGCCCGCTCCCAGCGTTCCGATGTTCAGCGACGCGCCGGCGGCTTCTCCCGGCGCCAGCTCGCCGACCGGCGCGCTGCCGGCAAACGTGTTGTTCAGATAGAAATGGACCGTCGTGGCCGGTGAATGGGCCGTTCCGATATTGCGGACCAGCGCCTGCAGCACGATGTCGCCTGACTCGTCCGGATCGGCCGGCGACCAGGAAAGGCCGGTGACCGTCAGATCCGGATTGGGCGCGTACGTTCCCATGATTTCCAGCTCGGCGACCTGTCCGCCCGCCGCGCCGCTGTTGGCCGAAAAAACGAGCCGCACGTTGCGGGCGGTGGCCGCAACCGGGATCGTGACAACGTTGCCCGTGGCCGGATCGAACGCATACGTCGCGAACGGCACGATCGTTGCGAACGTTGAGCCGTCCTGATCCTCAACCTGCACGGCCAGCGTCTGGGTTCGGGGGCCCCAGATCGGATCGGGGTTGAGCCTCAGGACGATGGACTCCAGGTCGGCGGCAGCTCCCAGGTCCACGGTCAGCGTATTCGGGTAGCTGTTCGGCGCGGCCTCCCAATACGTCAGCACGTCGCCGTCGTTCGCCAGTCTTGCTTCAAAATCGTAGATGTGGCCGGATGAGGTGATCGGTTTTCCGAGGGCCAGATTGACGGGCCCGGGAACGGGTTCGCCGTGGATTTCGATTTCCGAAAACTGGGCGGCCGGCCAGCCGGTGTTCGCCGTGACGACCAGGCGGACGAAACGCGCCGTGGCGTCGGCCGGAACCGAAACCGTGTTTTGATTCGCAACCGGATCAAACGTATACCCGGTCGGGCCGGCAATGGCGGCAAACGAATGCCCGTCGGTGCTTCCCAGCACCTGGATCGTTTGCGTCCTTTCTTCCCAGCCGGCCGGGAGCCTGAGGACGATCTGGTCGATCGTCGCGTTCTGGCCCAGATCGATTTGAATCCATTGTGGAAAGGCGTGGTTTGCGCTTTCCCAATAGGTGTCCGGATTTCCGTCATTCGCATGCGCCGGCGCGTACACGTCCGCATGGCTGCTGGCCGAAACCGGCTTTCCGGCGGCCAGGTTGCCGCCGCCCGACGCATGCGCCGCGGGAACCGGCACCGGGCCGTACAAAGCGCCGGAAGCGATCAGCGTTGCGATCATCAACCAGACCGCAAACCTTTTTCGCATGTTTCATCCCTCCCTGACTGGACTTTGCGGGATTCGACGACCTCCGGGTTGGTAGCGCTTACACATTTGTGGACGAAACCGCCTGACCGCTTGGCCACACCCTCCTTTCCTTCACGCGACATCATGCAGCAGCGGCAAAACCGATGAACCTCCTTTCCTTCAAGGTGCACCCCAAGTATAGACTGGAAGCCTTTGGGAGAATAAGAAGCGATTTTACGTAAACGATGTGCAATTTTATCCATTTGTGGGCAGCAAAAAGGACGGGCCGCCGTCCGATCCGGATGCAGCCCGCCGGTGTCGCTTTGCGCCGGTTCAGGGTGACACGGCTCATGAAGTTGCCCGCCGCACGTACGGAATCATGAGAGGCTTGCCCGGCTTCATGACGAAACGTCCGCCGCCCGCGGCCACTTCAAGATCCCGGGCCTGTTCCGGTCCCGGGGTGATGGTGATCGTTTCCCGGTCGATCCGGACGGCGTAGGTTGCGCCCCGCAGGTTGACCGACAACTCGACGGACCGCCACGGCTTCGGCAGGGCCGGGTTCACATGCAGCACGCCCGATTCGTAATGCAGCCCGGCGAATCCGAGAACCGCCGCCATCCAGGCGCCGCCGTTTGCAGCCGGGTGCGTGCCGCCGATGTACAGGGTGCCGACATGGGATTTGGCGTCCCCCGTCAAATCGATGGTTGCCGTCCGCATGAAATACGGATACGCCCATTCGGTCATGCCCAGGTCGGCGGCCACCAGGGCATAGATGCACGGGCTCAGGCTGGAGCCGTGTTCCGTCCTCGGCTCGTAATACGTCCAGTTCGCCTTTTTGACGTCTGCGGAAAACCGGTCTCTGAACAGATGGAGCAAGAGGACGACATCGGCCTGTTTCAGGATTTGCGTCGTCGTCGCCAGGCCGTTGCCGCCGCCCAGATATTCGTTTTCGTGCAGCATTCGCGCCTTCAGATCGGCAAGCGGCACGTCCTCCAGCCGGAAGTAACCGTCGAACTGCTCGATCAGGCCGGTTTCCGGATCCGGCGCGGGCAGATACAGGGCGTCCCGCATCCTGCGGATGCCCTCGAGGGTTTCGGCATAATCCAGTTTCTCCATCAGCCGGCGGCAGGCGTCCGGGTGTTCGGCCTGCAGCCATTCGACGGCGGCGATCGCCAGGTCGAGCGTCCGCTTCACCATGTAATTGGTGTACGCGTTGTTGTGCACCCGCTCGTGGTACTCGTCCGGGCCGGTCACGTCCAGCATCTCGTAACGTTTTTTGGTTTCTTTGTAGTACGCATACGAACGGTAAAACCGCGCGCACTCCAGGATGACTTCGGCGCCGCCGTCCAGCAGGACGGACGCATCGCCGGTGAAGGCGAAATATTGCCACACGGCATGGGCGACGGCCGCGCTGATGTGCACCTGTTTGTCGCGGAAGTACGTCCGCACCGGCCGGCCGGTCAACACGTCGTGGATATTGAACAGCGTGCAGGCATCGTCGCCCGTCTCCTGGCTTTCCCAGGCGTAGAAGGCGCCTTCGAAGCCGTATTCGGCCGCCTTGCGCCTCGCCCCGTCCAGCGTGTGGATGCGGTACGCCACCAGGTTGCGGGCGATGTCGGGATTCGTGTGGAGGAAGAAGGGCAGCATGAACATTTCCGTATCCCAGAACACCGCCCCTTTGTACATTTGTCCCGACAGGCCGCGGGCGGGGATGGACAGTCTGCCGGAATGCCGCGGGGCGATGATCAGCAGGTGATAGATGCTGTAGCGGAGCGCAAACTGTGCTTCGTCATCCCCTTCGATGCGCACGTCCGATTTCATCCACAGCCGTTCCCAGACGGCTTCATGGCGGGCGAGCAGCGCGTCGTATCCGGCGCGGCGCGCGGCGGCGCAGACGGCGGCGGCCGAAGCCCCCGGATCGTCCGTTCCGTCGAGGGACGTATAAACGCCCACGAATTTGGTCATCCCGAACGTGCCGCCCGCCGGGCATGCCGCCTTGATGATCCGGCAGACGGCCGCCTCCTCCGTCCGCACCCGTTCGGTTCCGCCTTCGCATAGCACCGTTTCGGCCACCGCCACCCGGTGCCGCAGCTCATGCGTGACGGCTTCCGCCACGAGCAGGCCGTCTTCCCCGCGGAACGCCGTCTCTTCCAGGTGCGGGCCGTTCAGATCCCAGACGTCGGCGTCGATCCCCGTTTCCACGGTCAGCTCGCACGCCCGTTCCGTTTCCACCGTCAATCTCATGGCGATCAGGTGCGGCTCGTCCATGCTGACAAACCGTTCGGTGCGCAGGGTCACCCGGTTGCCGCCGGGCAGCCGGAACACGGTGCGGCGGACGTGAAGGCCCCGGCGGATGTCCAGCTCCTGCACGTGGGATTCCGTTTCGGACTGAAGCAGGCTCAACGGATGGCCGTCGCAGAACACCACCGTCTTCAGCCCGTTCGGCGCATTGACCGGTTCCCGCCATTTCCCGTTCACCCGGTCGTAGACGCCGGCCAGCGTGACGGCCGCCAACTGGTCTTTTCCGAACTCTTCCGGCGTGCCGCGGCACCCCATGTAGCCGTTGCCGGTCATGAAGCGGCTGCCGTTTGCGGCGATGTCCGCCGGGTCGAAGCCGGATCTGGAAAGCGTCCACATCAGCGGTTTCCTCCCTGCTCGAGCGGCAGCCGAACGCCGTCCCGTCCGATGCGCATCTTTCGGCCGTACACCGTGATTTCCGCCGGATCGCCGTCCGTCACCCGGATGAACACCTCGCGCCGGTTTACGTCAAATTTCAGGACGGAGCCGTGCACCGTCACGTGGAAGCTGTAGCCGTTCCAGACGCCGGGAATGGTCGGGCGGAACGACAGGCCTTCGCCGTCCGACCGCATGCCTCCGAAGCCGTATACGATGTTCATCCACGCGGCGGCGATCGACGTCATGTGCAGGCCTTCCCGGGTGTTGCGGTTGTAATTGTCCAGATCCAGCCGCGTGGCAAATTCGAAAAACTTGTACGCATCCTCGTGCCGGCCGATCTCCGCCGCCAGAATCGAGTGGATGGACGGGGACAGCGACGATTCGTGGATGCAGCGCGGTTCGTAATAGTCGTAGTTGGCCCGCTTTTCTTCCAGGGTGAAGGACTGGTTGTACAAAAACAGGAACATGAGCACGTCCGGCTGCTTGATCATGTCGTAACGGTAGATGCGATCATAGGACCAATGGTGGTAGAGCGGAAATTCCTCCGGCGGAATGGCGCGGACGTCCAGATGCGGCAGGTCGAAATAGCCGTCATGCTGTTCGTAGATGCCGGTGGCCTCGTCTTTCGGAATGCGCATGCAATCCGCCATGCGCTTCCACCCGGCCAATTCTTCTTCCCTGAGGCCGGTCCGCTGCACAAGCGCCTCGTATCGCGCCGGCACCCGCTCTTTCATTTCGGCCGCCACCTCGAGCGTGTATTCGAACAGCTTTTTCGCCATGAAGTTCGTGTAGGCGTTGTGATTGACCATCATGTGGAACTCGTCCGGCCCCATGACGCCGTAGAAACCGAATTGTCCCGTGCGGGGGCTCCATTGGCCGCGCGACGCGTAGAACCGGCTGATTTGCACGAGCATTTCGGCGCCCTTGTCATACAAAAATTCCCGGTCGCCGGTCACGTTCACGTAATGCCGGATGGCGTAGGCGACCGCGCTGCCGACATGCAGCTGGAGATTGGAATGCTGCCACAGGTCGCAGCTTTCCGTGCCGTCAATCGTCGCGATCGGATACAGCGCGCCCTCGCAGTCGACTTCCTTCGCCCGGGCCATCGCCTTGTCCAGCGTATTGTAGCGGAACTCCAGCAAACTGCGGGCGGCTTTCGGGTTGTTGAACAGATAGAACGGCAGGCAGTACGACTCGGTGTCCCAGAACGCCAGCCCCCTGTACGCCTCGCCGGTCAGGCCTTTCGCCCCGATGTTGAACCCCGGGTTTTCGCCCCGGTACGTTTGATGCAGCTGGAAAATGCAGTACCGGATGCCCTGCTGGTTGTCCGGATCGCCGTCGATGACGATGTCCGACGTCTCCCACACCCGGGCCCAGTAGGCCGCCTGCTTGCCGGCCTCCCGGTCGAAGGCCGTTTCCGCCGCCTTCTCCACCAGGTTCGCCCCGGCCTGCCACAGGTCGTCATCGGCGGCCGGGGTTTGTTTTTCCGCCAGGTTGACGACGATTTTTTCGAATTGGGTTTTCGATCCCGGTTCAAGCTGCAGGGTGAATTCCGCGCCATATGCGTTTTCTTCCGCGAATTCGGCCGCCGTAAACGGCTGGCTCGCATCCAGCCGGAAACCGGAAAACAGCCGGTTGCCCGTCCGCACCGTTTTGCCGAGGGACGCGAACGCTTCGCCGACGCGCCCGCGGCGGATCACCCGCCAAAACCCTTTTCCCTGTTCTTCATGGATGACGCCGAAATCGATCCCGGCGCGGATCCGCACGTCGCCCGCGAAGTCGATCGGCTCGAACGTCACCCGCTGGGCGCCCAGGTGGGAATCCGTCATGCTGACCAGCCGCTCGAACGTCAGCCTGACCGACCGGCCGCTGGCAAGGTGCCAAACGAAGGATCGGGTGTACAGGCCGGTTTTGAAATCCACCCGGCGGCGATAGTCGGAAAACCGGCTTGCGGCCAAATCGAGCCGTTCCCCGTCGATTTCGATCCGGGTCCAGAGCCAGTTCGCCGCGTTCACCATGAAGCGGAGCGACCGGATGATGCCCTTGTATTGCGGCGCCACGTCGATTTCTTCGTACAGGCCGTTGAAATAGCTGCCGACCAGCGTGTCGCCGCCGTATCCTTCGTCGGCAAATCCGCGCACGCCCATGTATTCATTGCCCAAGGAAAAGATGGATTCCGAGACCCGGTTTCGCTCCGGATGGAACCCTTCCTCCACGACCGCCCACGGATCGACCAGCAAATACTTGTCCGCAATCTTTGCCATGTCTTGTTGTTTCCTCCCTGTCCGGCATGCTGTCCCCTCCACCTTAAAGCCTGGCGGGTCCGGAAACAATGCGTCGCCTTCCCGACTTTATGTGCGATTTTACGAACCGGGCGCGGAGGCGCCGGCCACGGAAAAGAACTCGGCAAAACGATCGCAGAACGAAACATCCTCCCCCGCTTCGGCCGTGCCGAAACGGGGGAGGATGCCAGTCGGTCCCGGGGATGGAGATCGCGATGAGTCCGGTCAGGCTTCGAGATCGTAGCGGTCGGCGTTCATCACTTTGACCCAGGCCTTGATGAAGTCGCGGACGAATTTCTCGCCGTTGTCGTCCTGCGCGTAATGTTCCGCCAGCGCCCGGAGTTCGGCGTTGGAACCGAAAATCAGGTCGACCCTTGTGGCCGTCCATTTGACTTCGCCGGTTTTGCGGTCGCGGATGTTGTAGATGCCGCCTTCCGCCGGTTCCCACGCATAGCGCATGTCAAGCAGGTTGACGAAGAAGTCGTTGGTCAGGACGCCGACGCGGTCGGTGAAGACGCCGTGCTTCGAGTTCCGGTAGTTGGCCCCGAGCACCCGCAGGCCGCCGACGAGCACCGTCATTTCCGGCGCCGTCAGGTTGAGCAGATGCGCCTTGTCGACGAGCAGTTCTTCCGGGCTGATCGTCGTTTCCGCCTTCAGATAGTTCCGGAAACCGTCGGCGAACGGCTCGAGGACGGCGAAGCTTTCCACGTCCGTCATCTCCTGCGTGGCATCGCCGCGTCCCGGCGTGAAGGGCACCTTCACGTCGTAGCCGGCATCCCGCGCCGCCTTCTCCACGGCCGCGCTGCCGCCGAGCACGATCAGGTCGGCCATGCTGACTTTCTTGTCCAGCTGCCGCTGGATGCCTTCCAGCACGGACAGCACGCGGGCCAGATTTTCCGGTTCGTTCACTTCCCAATCCTTCTGCGGCGCCAGACGGATCCGCGCGCCGTTGGCCCCGCCGCGGTAGTCGGTGTGGCGGAACGTGCTGGCCGATGCCCAGGCGGTTTTCACCAGTTCGCTGACGGTCAGGCCGGAATTGAGGATTTTCGCCTTCAGGTCTTCGATTTCTTGTTCGCTCAGCGTGTAATCCGCCTTCGGCACCGGATCCTGCCAGATGAATTCCTCCTCCGGCACTTCCGGCCCGATGTAGCGGGTTTTCGGCCCCATGTCGCGGTGAAGCAGCTTGAACCAGGCGCGGGCGAACGCGTCCTTGAATTCTTCCGGATTTTCGTAGAACCGGCGGGCGATCTTCGCGTATTCGGGGTCGTACCGGAGCGCCATGTCCGCCGTCGTCATCATCGTCGGCACTTTCTTCGCCGGATCTTCCGGATCGGGGGCCAGATCCTCCTCCCGGGGATTGACGGGTCTCCACTGCCAGGCGCCGGCCGGGCTCTTGGTCAGCTCCCATTCATATTCGAACAGCAGCCGGAAATAGCTGTTGTCCCATTGGGTCGGCGTGGGCGTCCAGGCCCCTTCGATGCCGCTGCCGATCGTGTCGCGGCCTTTGCCGCTGCCGTGGCTGCTGATCCAGCCGAGACCCTGCGCCTCGATCGGCGCCGCTTCCGGCGCCGGTCCGACTTTCCGCGGATCGCCGGCACCGTGGGCTTTCCCGAACGTATGGCCGCCGGCCGTGAGCGCCACCGTCTCCTCGTCGTTCATGCCCATCCGCTTGAACGTTTCGCGAATGTCTTTCGCGAGGGCGACCGGATCGGGGTTGCCGTTGGGCCCTTCCGGATTGACGTAGATCAGGCCCATCTGCGTGGCGGCAAGGGGTTTTTCCAGCTCGCGGTCGCCGGCGTGCCGGTTGTCGCCGAGCCATTCCTTCTCGGATCCCCAGTAGACGTCCTCTTCCGGATGCCAGATGTCTTCCCGGCCGCCGGAGAAGCCGATCGTTTTGCCCCCCATCGCTTCGATGGCCACGTTGCCGGCCAGCACGAGCAGGTCCGCCCACGAAATCTTGTTGCCGTATTTCTTCTTGATCGGCCACAGCAGCCGGCGCGCGCGGTCCAGAAGCACGTTGTCCGGCCAGCTGTTGAGCGGCGCGAACCGCTGGTTGCCGGTGTTGCCGCCGCCGCGGCCGTCACCCGTGCGGTAAGTGCCCGCGGCGTGCCAGGACATGCGGATGAACAGCGGGCCGTAATGGCCGTAGTCGGCCGGCCACCAGTCCTGGCTGGTCGTCATCAGATCCATGAGATCTTTTTTGAGGGCGAAATAGTCCAGTTTCTTGAACTCTTCCCGGTAATTGAAATCCTCTCCGTACGGGTTGCTCTTCCGGTCATGCTGGCGCAGGATGTTCAGATTGAGCCGGTTGGGCCACCAGTCCCTGTTCGTCGTCCCCTTTCCGTCCTGCCGGGTTACGCTGCCGTGCGGCACCGGGCATTTGCCTTGCTCTTGGCTGCTCATCGGCATACCTCCATAAATCTTTTATTATTTTAAATTGATTATTATTTTATACTCTCTTCACTTTAAAATCAATGCAAATTATTCCTATTCCAAAAAGGATGCCGATATGCGGCAAATGCCTCAATCGCCGAAAATTCCGTACCGCTGCCGGTATTGCCGCGGCGTCATGCCGGTGCGCTTTTTGAACGCCTTTCCGAAGTGCGTCTGGTCGCAGAACGAAAGCCGGGAACCGATCGCGGCGATGGAATCGTCGGTCAGCACGAGGAGGCGCTTGGCTTCCTCGATGCGCTCGCGCAGGATGAACTCGCGCATCGTCATGCCCGTCTCCTTCCTGAATTTGCCGGACAGGTAGGCCGGCGACAGACGGACCGCCCGCGCCAGATCGTCCAGCCGGATATCCGAATACAGGTGGTTGAAAATGTAATTCTGGCACACGGCCACCGCCCGCGACACGCCGGCCGACCTGCCGCCCCGGACGCGGCCGGCGAAATCGAGAAACGCGTCCAAGAGCGCGGCGTCCACCTCCTCCGGGTGCGCCAGCTCCTCGATATGCTGGATGTACAGATCGCTGAGCGTGTAGGCTTCCTCCCAGTACAGGCCGCCGTCGATGGCCGCCCGCGTGGCCAGCGTGATGCCGCAGATGGCGAGATTCTTCTTGTTGCGCAGCCGGCTTCTCCGGCTCAGGGTGCCGAATTTGCCGGCGTCGAGACGGTTCCAGGCCTCCCGCACCCCGGCGGGGTTCCCGTTTCGGACGTGATGCAATAGCTCCCATTCCGCCCGGGGATCCTGATGGAAAACGAAATCTTCGCGATTGCGGGCCATGACGAGCTCGACGCGTCCGTTGAAGGAAGCGGAAGCGGACCTTTCCGCGGCCATGTTGACCGACCACCTTAAAAAAATACGATTTTGCATAATTGTATACCATCTTTGGCAAAGCGGCCATACTACGATACTTGCAGACGGAAGTTTTCCCCGCGGGGATTCCGATTTTGGAACGGGAGGGATTGGTGTTGGAAGCGCTCAACGAGCGGCAGAAAGCGAAAATCGAAGAATGGCTCTCGCAGCTGACGCTGGAAGAAAAGGCCGGACTCTGCTCGGGCCTCAATTTCTGGCAGACGAAGGCCGTCCGGCGGCTCGGCATTCCGTCCCTGATGATGACGGACGGCCCGCACGGTTTGCGCAAACAGCAGGGATCCGGCGACCATCTCGGCCTGCACGACAGCGTGCCGGCGACCTGTTTCCCGACGGCGGCGGGGTTGGCCGCCTCCTGGAACCGCGAACTGGTGGAGGAGGTCGGCCAGGCCCTCGGCCGGGAGTGCCGCGCCCAGGATGTCGACCTCCTGCTCGGGCCCGGCGCCAACATCAAACGGTCGCCGCTGTGCGGACGCAATTTCGAGTATTACTCGGAGGATCCGCATTTGACCGGCGAGATGGCCGCCGCCTTCATCCGCGGCGTGCAGAGCCAGGGCGTCGGCACGAGCCTGAAGCACTTTGCCGTCAACAATCAGGAACACCGGCGCATGTCCGTCGACGCCGTCGTGGACGAACGGACGCTCAGGGAAATCTATCTCGCCGGCTTTGAAAGCGCCGTCAAGCAGTCGCAGCCGTGGAGCGTCATGTGTTCCTACAACCGGATCAACGGCACTTACGGTTCGGAGCACGAAGAATTGCTGACGAAGATTCTCCGGGAGGAATGGGGCTTCGCCGGGTTTGTCGTCTCCGACTGGGGAGCCGTCAACGAGCGGGTCGACGGCCTCCGGGCCGGCCTCGATCTGGAAATGCCCTCCAGCCACGGCATGAACGACCGGAAGATCGTCGAGGCGGTCAGAAGCGGCCGATTGCCGGAAGAAGTGCTCGACCGCGCCGTCAGGCGCATGCTGGCCTTCTTGCTGAAAGCGACGGAAAACCGCGGCGAAAAACCGGCCTGCAACCTGGAAGCCCACCATGCCCTCGCCCGCCGCGTCGCCCGGGAAACGATGGTGCTGCTCAAAAACGAAGGCCGCCTGCTGCCGCTGCAAAAAGCCGGCACCATCGCCGTCATCGGCGAGTTCGCGGTCAACCCCCGTTTCCAGGGCGGCGGCAGTTCGCACGTCAACCCGCACCGGGTGGACGTGCCGCTCGATGAAATCAAGGCGCTGGCGCAGGGCGCCCGCGTGCTGTATGCCCGGGGGTACCGTCTCGACACCGACGACGTGGACGAGCGGCTCATCGAAGAAGCCGCCGAAACGGCCCGAAAAGCCGACGTCGCCGTCGTGTTCGCCGGTCTGCCGGAACGGTACGAATCGGAAGGGTTCGACCGCGCCCACATGGCCATGCCGGAAAGCCACAACCGCCTGATCGAGAAAGTGGCGGAGGCGCAGCCGAATACGGTGGTCGTCCTGATGAACGGCTCCCCCGTGGAAATGCCGTGGATCGGCCGCGTCCGGGCGGTGCTGGAAGCCTATCTGGGCGGCCAGACGGCCGGCGGCGCGGTGGCGGACCTGCTGTTCGGCGAAGCGAATCCGAGCGGCAAACTGGCCGAGACGTTCCCGAAGAAACTGTCCGACAACCCGTCTTTTCTGTTCTTTCCCGGCGAGGGCGACCGCGTCGAGTACCGGGAAGGCCTTTTTGTCGGCTACCGCTACTATGACACGAAAGACGTGGAGCCGCTCTTCCCGTTCGGCCACGGCCTCAGCTACACGGCCTTCGAGTACGCGGATCTGGCCGTGGACAAAACCCGCCTGCGCGAAGACGAAACCCTCGGCGTGAGCGTCACGGTGAAAAACGTCGGCGGCATGGCGGGGAAAGAAACGGTGCAGCTGTACGTCCGGGATGTGGTCGCCGGCGTCGTCCGCCCGGACAAGGAACTGAAGGCGTTCGCCAAGGTGGAACTTGCGCCGGGCGAATCGCGCCGCGTCACCTTCACGCTGGACCGACGGGCATTCGCCTATTATCACGCCGGACTGAAAGACTGGCATGTGGAAAGCGGCGCATTCGACATCCTCGTCGGCAGCTCGTCCCGCGACATCCGCCTTTCGGCCCGGGTCGAAGTGGAATCCGCCGTCCGGCCGCCGCGGCCCGTCGTGCACCGCAACACCCTGCTCGGCGATCTTTTGGCCGATCCGCGTTTGGCCGGAAAAGCCCGGGAAATCGCCGAACGGGCCGGCTTTGCCGCCCTGTCCGAGGGCAATTCCGACATGATGCGGGCCATGATCGGCTACATGCCGCTGCGCGCGGCATGCGTCTTCAGCGGCGGCAAGTACACGGAGGAGATGATGGAAGCGGACATCGAGGAGCTGAACGGGATGGCCTGAGGCGGCAGAACCGGCAACCGGATCTTGCCGCCGATGTCAAAAGCCGTTCCCCCGCCATGAAGGGAGAACGGCTTTTTCGCGACATCTTTTTAATGATATAAAATATTCCCGTGATTAATCTTTTCTGCCGGCATTCCGTCATTTCAGCCCGGTGAACGAAATGCCCTTGACGAAAAACCGGTTGAAACAGATGTAAATGATGAGCGCCGGAATCGTGATGATGACCGAAGCCGCCATGATCAGGTTGGTGAAGCTGATGTACTGCCCGCGGAACGTGGCCAGCCCGAGCGGCAGCGTGAACATCGCCTTTTCCGACATGATGATGAGCGGCCGGATGAAGTCGTTCCAGGATCCGAGGAAGATGAAGATCGCCTGGGCGGCCAGCGCCGGCTTCGCGTGGGGCAGCACCATCCGGAAGAAGATGCCCATGCGCCCGAGCCCGTCGATGAACGCCGCCTCCTCCATCTCCCGCGGGAAGCTGAGCAGAAACTGCCGCATCATGAAAATGTACGTGGCGCTCACCATGGAGGGCACGATCAGCCCCTGGTACTCGTTCAGGAAGCCGAGCCACTTGAGCAGCAGATAGCTCGGGATGAGCGTCACCTGGAACGGGACCATCAGGACCGCCATGATGAGGAAAAACCAGAACTTGCTGCCGGTGAACGCGATGCGGGCGAGCGCGTAGCCGGCCATGGAATTGAACAGCAGATTGCACAGCACGACCATGACGGCGATGAACACGCTGTTGAAAAACCACCGCGGGAACAGCGGCTCCTGCACGAACACGGTCTTGTAGTTGTCCAGCGTGAAGTTTTTCGGGATGAAACTCATGCCGCCCTGCACGATTTCCGCCAGCGGTTTGAACGAGGTGGAAATGGCCCACAGGAACGGGATGATCGTGATGACGACGTACGTGATCAAAATGACGTACATGACCGTTTTCCAAAGGATGGCTCGTTTCGAGTTTGTCACCCGGGACCCCTCCCCTCAGTTCTTTTCGTCGCGGAAAATCGTCCGCTGGATGACGGTGAACACCATGATGACGAACGCCAGCATGAAGGCCAGGGCGGACGCGTATCCCATGTTGTCGAGCTTGAAGGCGTATTGATAGATGAGCAGCACGACGGTCAACGTGGAGTTGTTCGGTCCCCCGTCGCCCCTGGACACGATGAACGCCTGGTCGAACACCTGGAAGCAGCCGATGAGCCCCATGACGACGATGAAAAACGTCACCGGACGAAGCAGCGGCACCGTGATCCGGCTGAATTTCGTCCACCAGTTGGCGCCGTCGATGGAAGCCGCTTCATAGATGTCATCGGGGATGTCCTGCATGGAAGCAAGATAGATGACCATGTAGCCGGGAGCCGTCGAATAGATGTTCATCATCATGATGCCGAACAGCGCCACGGCCGGCTCGTTCAGCCAGTTTCGCGTCGGCAGGTGCAGCATCTCCAGAAACTGGTTCAGAATGCCGTTGTTGTTCAGGATCCAGACAAAAATGAGGGTCAGCACCGCCGACGACGTGATGGTGGGCAGAAAGTACACGCTGCGGAAAAAATCCCGTCCGCGGATATTGCTGTTCAGGGCCGCCGCCAGGATGAGCGCCAGCACCGTCTGGACCGGCACCACCACCGCCACGTACTTCGCCGTGTTCTTCAGGGCGATCCAGACTTTCATGTCGTCGAACATGCGCGTGAAGTTTTTCAGGCCGACGAATTCGAAATGCATGCCGCCGAGAAGCGTCACCTTGTTGAGCGACAGGAACACCGCAAAACCGATCGGAAACAGGACGAACAGTCCGATGATGACGATGGTCGGTGCCAGGAAAGCGTAGGCGGCCAAGTTGTCGCGGTGGACGCGTTTTCCCAAAATGCCTTTCATCATCTTGCCTCCCTTCGGGAACTCCCCGTCCGGATACCGGACATGGCGGCGCATTGAAACGGTGAAGCCGGCCGGAGGCCAGATGAAGGCTCCGGCCGGCGAAGATTTGGCCAAAGGCTTTACGCCGGATGGCTGCGCGTCACTGCATCGCTTCGATTTCTTTGTTGGCCGTCTCCTGGGCAAGTTTCATCGCATCTTCCAGCGACTGTTCGCCAAGGAATGCGCTGACGAACTGGTTGTTGAAGTTGCTGGCGATGATCGGCAGATATTTGCCGCCCTGCCACGGGGTGGCATAGGCGCCGCCCGCCACGATGGCGCCGCGCAGCTCGTCCTTGTCGTAGCCGAGTTCGGCGGCGACGGACTTGCGGCTCGGCAGTTCGAAGCCTTTGCTGGTCCAGATCTTCATGCCTTCTTTGCCCGTCAGGAAGGACAAGAGTCTCCACGCGGCTTCCTTGTTTTTGGAATCTTTGTTCATGACGTAGGCCACCGTGAAGGCCATCGTGCCTTTCTTGCCGTTGACCGTCGGCAGTTCCGCCGTGCCGAATTCGAGTTCCGGGAAGTTTTGCAGGAGGAACGGAATCGCCCAGTTGCCTTCAAACACCATGGCCGCCTTTTGCTGGCCGAACATTTCGCCGCCCCAGCCGGTGCCGACGTCGGACGCCTGGGCCGCCGACTGGTCTTTGTGCCGCAGGTCCATGACGAGTTGCAGGCCCTTGAGCGCTTCCGGCGAAGCGAAAGCCGCGCGGCCGTTCTCGTCGATGAACTTTCCGCCGTAGGCTTCCACCATGTACATCTGGCGAGCGGCCTCCGGCGCCACGCCGAACCCGTACACGTCTTTGCCCTTGGTCAGTTTCCTGGCGGCTTCGGCGAACTCTTCCCACGTTTTCGGCGGCTCGGTGATGCCCGCCTCGGCGAACATCTTCTTGTTGTAGAACAGGACCAGCGTCGAATACCCTTTCGGGAATCCGTAATATTTGCCGTCTTCTCCCCGGAAGGCGTTGAGAAGCGGTTCTTCGAAATCGGCGATGTCGAAGTCGGGCGTGTTGGCCACGTACTCGTCAAGCGGTTCCAGCGCGCCGCTGGCGATCAGCTTCGGCGCCTCGGACGAATCCAGATAGAACACGTCGGGCCCTTCACCGCCGATCAGGCGCGTGTTGATGACGTCCTGGTACTGGTCGGCGATGACTTCGTATTTGACCTTGATGTCCGGATTTTGCGCCATGAATTCATCCAGCGTCTGCTGCAGCAGCTCTTGCTCCTCCGGGCTGGCGCCCCAGCCGGACAGCGTCACTTCCACCTGTTCGGAGGACGATCCGCCGCCGGTCGATCCTTCCGAAGTCGAACCCCCCGTCGATTGGCCTGCATTGCCCGTCGCGCCGCTTCCGCCGCCGGAAGCGTCTTCCCCGCCGTTGTTGCCGCAAGCCGCGAGCACCATGCCGGCCGCCAGCATCAGGGCGATGAGCAGGGTCAAAGACTTTCTCATTTTGCCTACAACCTCCCGAATGATTTGGAATGTGGATTTATGATGAAACGGTTCGGGCGGACAGCACGCGGCAGCCGGTCGTGTTTTCCAGCACGTCCCACGCAAAGCCGTCCGTTCCGTTTCCGGCGGAACCGCCGCCATCGCCGGTGCGCCGGACGCGGATGGAGAGTCGCCCGCCCCCGACGGACATGCGATGGGCTTCCAGGATGTTCATGCCCGGCGGCAGCACCGGGTTGAGCCGGATTTCGCCCCCGGCCGCGTCGGGCTCGATGCCCAGCATGACCTGCAGCATCATCGCCGCCGTTCCGGCGGCCCACGCCTGCGGCGAGCAGGCCACGGGGTACGGGATGACCGGCCCCGACTCGCGGCTGTAGCCGCAGAACAGTTCCGGCAGCCGGAAATATTCGAACTGTCCGGCCGCCGCCAGCAGCCCGTCCATCACTTTGCCGGCTTCCGCAAGGAACCCCGTGCGGCTCATGCCGAGCAGACAGATGGCGTTGTCATGCGGCCAGACGCTGCCGTTGTGATAGCTCATCGGATTGTAGCCGGTGGAACCGGCCCCCATCGTGCGGATGCCGTAGCCGCTGAACAGCTCCGGCCCCGTCAGTTTGCCGACCAGGGCCGCCGCGCGCGGCGCGTCCACGATGCCGGTCATCAGCAGATGGCCGGGGTTGGACGTGACGGCGCGGACTTGCCGTTTCCCGCCGTCGAGCGCCAGGGCGTAGGTGCCTTGGTCGTCCATCCAGAACGCCTCGTTCAACCGTTTTTTGAGTGCGGCCGCCTCCGCTTCCAGCCGGCCGGCGAGATCCGTACGGCCGATCCGCCGGATGAGGGGCGCCAGTTTCGCCTTGGCGTGGTACACATACCCCTGCACTTCCACCAGCGCAATGGGCGGCTCCCCGAGGTCGCCGTTCTCGTGCACGATGGAATCGCCGGAATCTTTCCACCCCTGGTTGGCGAGCCCGCCGTCGGCTTTCCGCTTGTATTCCAGAAAACCGTCGCCGTCCGCGTCGCCGTAACGTTCGATCCAGGAAAGCGCCGCTTCCACGTTCGGCATCAGTTCGCGGAGCGTATCCAGATCCCCCGTCCAGTTCACGTATTCCGCCAGCAGGACGAGAAACAGGGGCGTGGAATCGATGGAACCGTAATACGGATTGAACGGAATCCGGCCCGTGGCGGCCAGTTCCCCGTACCGCATCTCGTGCATGATTTTGCCCGGTTCCTCGTCCCGCCACGGATCCAGCTTCGTCCCCTGGGTCGCCGCCATCGTGCGGAGCGTGCCGAGGGCGACCTTCGGATTGACCGGCAGCATCTGCAGCGCGGCGATCAAGCTGTCCCGGCCGAAGGGAACGGCGAAGATCGGCAATCCCGCCACCGGAAACGGCCCGTGGCCGATGTCGGTCAGGAGCACCCGCATGTCCTTGAGGCTGCGGTCGTACATGCCGGCATAGACGCCGTGGTCCGTCCGGACTTGCGTGCTTTCCTCCATCCATTGGCCGTAAGAGCGGGTCAGGCGCCCGATCGCCTCTTCCCGGCTCCGCCTGACGGGATTTTCTCCGTCAATGACAGGATAGACCGCCAGCGGAATGTCGATTCGCTGCGCCGGCGCGAAGGACAGTTCGAACGTCACCGTACCGTCCGGCTCCGCCCGGCCGGTTTCGTGCTCCCATTCGATCACCGTCGAACGACGGACGCCGTCGGTGCCTTCGTAATGAAAGGCGAGTTTCCGGCTTTCGACCGTTGCGGGCAAATGCCGGCCGCACGCCGCCGGGACGTATCCCCGGACGGCGAACATGTCCAGGAAATCCGCGGCGAAGGCGATGGACAGCGTGAGCCGGACGGGCTTCGGATTGAAGTTGGTCAACGTCACCGTTTCGTACAGCACGTTTTCCGAAATGAACCGGGATCTCCGCACTTCCACCGATTCCCGCCACAACCGCACGGTTCCGTTTTCCTCCATGTGGCGGTTCGTCAGGAGGAATTCGGCGCGGAAGTTGTCTTCCGCCGACGAACGGAGAAGCACCGGTTTGTCCCCGTTGATCTTGAGCTCCATCCGGCTCAGGAACCGGGTGTCGCGGGTATACAGGCCGAGCCCGGCGTCGTTGCGTTCCGGGATGTCGCCCGACGCGTCCGTCGTCAAAAACAGGTCGTTTTCTTTAATCACCCGGTAGTTGATTTCTCTCACCCCATCCCATGGCGTCTCGTATGCGAAGGTCGTCCAAAACGTTTTGGATAAAAGAAAAAAAGAAAATATTGACAAAAACGGATTTTGTGAACACCCATTATGGTTGTCGAGAGGAATTCCAAAACGTTTTGGATGCCTTTTACCCACAGTATATTCACACTGTTGATCGTTGTCAACGCTTTCTTTACGAAAAACCGTTTCATTTCGCGCGATTCATGATATAATTCATTACATCATCTTGATCCGTAACGTTTTGGATTCCAATTGGAGGAATCGACGTGCCCGTTACCATCAAAGACATCGCCAAAGCCGCCGGCGTCTCCATTACGACCGTTTCCCGCGCCCTCAACGGCTATTCCGATGTCAGCGAGGAGACCCGGCGGAAAATTTTTCGCATTGCGGAAACGATGGGCTACACGCCCAACATGGCGGCCCGCAGCCTGATCGTCAAACGCACGAAAACGCTCGGCCTCCTCATTTCCGGGATCACCCGGACCAGCGTCAAGGACAGCATCGCCTTCGAAATCCTGTGCGGCATGAACGACCGTGCGGGCGAACTGAACTATGACCTGGTGCTGTTCAACACCGACACGCAGAAGCAGAAAATGAAGTCCTACAAATCTCTCTGCCTCGAGCGCGGTGTCGACGGCGTCATCATCATGGGCATCCGCATGGACGATCCGTACCTCGGGGAAGTGGTGCATTCGGACATCCCGTGCGTGCTGATCGACATCCCGCTCACGGGCCGCGATGTCAGTTCCGTCAATTCGGACAGCGTCAACGGCGCCTGGATGGCCGTCGATCATTTGATCAAAAACGGCCACCGGCACATCGGCATGATCAACGGGCACGCCCAGGCGTTCGTCAGCCAGAAGCGGCTGGAAGGATACCGCAGGGCGCTCGCCGATCACGGTCTTCCGTTCCGCGAAGAGTACGTGGAAGACGGCGGCTTCACGGAGTCGGGCGGCGCGGAAGCGGCGGTCCGCCTGCTTTCCCGCCATCCCGGCATGACCGCGCTGTTTTGCGCCAGCGACCTGATGGCCATCGGCGCCATCCAGGCGATCCGCAACATGGGCAAGGCCGTGCCGGAAGACGTGTCCGTTGTCGGCTACGACAACATCAGCATGTCCGAGTACCTGTCCCCTCCCCTGACCACCGTCAAGCAGGACCGTTACCGGATGGGGTATCAGGCGGCGCAGATGCTCATCGACATGCTGGAAGGCCGCAAGGTGCATCCGCAGGTCACCATGCCAGCCGAACTGATCGTGCGGGGCAGCGTGCGGGCCATCGGATGACGGCCTTCCGTCACGTTCACCGGCCGGAGCCGGTTCGCAAGCGAAATACGCAACCGTCACGCTCAACCGTCACGCCAAAGGAACCAGGAGGCGCTATCCGGCAAAAATCGGCCGCCTGGAAATTATAAGGGAACAGAGAGACGCTATTTTTTCGTGAAACCTCTTTCAAGCATCAAAAATTGCAAAACAGCGTCTCCCTGTTCCCTTACTTGCTGACAACTTCCCAAAAAGTCAAGATAACGTCGCTCTGTTCCGTTGCCTGCCCGCGCCACCCCGCCGCAGCATGCGGAAATCAGTTCACCGAATCCGGACCGTCGTCATGCACCCACGCCAAATAGAGCGTGATGCCGTCAATCGGATCCGGCAGCCCATGCACTGCATTTTGCTCCGCTTTCAGTCCGAACAACTCGAGAAATTTCGCGTAGGCGCCAAAAGAAGCGCCGTCCGTGCCGAATGCATGCACCAGCATCATCGCCCGGCCGGCGTGATAGCGTTTGGCTTCGGCCACGGCGGACGCCGCCCGGTGAAGCAGCTCGCAGCTGACCGGACCGAGCGCCTCTCTGTTTTGCAATCCCAGCCATTTCATGAGAACGCGCACCCGGTTTTCCCGGCTTTCGCCGGCGGCCCACTGCCCGACGCTCGGGCCGAACGGTTCGCCGCGTTTGCCTGTCACCGTGATGGTGAAAAGGGACGTTTCGCTTCTCGCCAGGACGAACAAATCGTTCATGGCCGGATCGTTTGGATCGTCCAGGACCACCGGATGCTCCGGCATTTTCAGCAAAACCTCCAGTTGCCGAAGCTGGTCGATGCCGGACCGGTCAAACGTTTCCCTCACTTTCGCCGGCACGTCCTTGGCGTTCGCCCAGGCGCGGGCCAGCAGTCGGGCGGAACCGCCGCCCTCCCATCGTTTTTCCGGATCCGGCAGCATCATTTTCCATCGTTCCAGATTGAAAGCCGGGGTATAAAACGCCATGTTGCCTCCTCCCGTTGTCAAAGTCAGGCGCGGATATCCGGTTTCCGGTTGGATCCCCTCGCCCGCTCCACCGGATACTTTTCCCCGTTGATCCGCATTTTCCGCACCAGTTCCTCGCCCAGATCGAAACCGTACAGCTGGGAAAAGCGCAAAAGAAAATAAAAGACGTCCGCCAGTTCTTCTCCGATTTTTTCACGGGCCTTCGCATCGCGCATCATGTCCGCCATGTCTTCGTCCGTCCGGAAACGGAACAAATCCAGCAGTTCGCCGGCTTCCGTGGCGATGCCGATGGCCAGATCTTTCGGATTGTGGAACCGGTCCCAGTCCCGCTCTTCGCAAAAGTGCCGCACCATCTTTGCCAAACCGGCCAGATCCCGCCGCATGCCGTTTCTCCTTCCGTCCCGTTTTTTCACGTCCGTCCGTTGCCGGCCGATTTGACCGCCCGCCGGATCCGTTCCCGCAGGTAGTTTTCCAGCGGTTTGTCCGTGCAGAATATGAAGCAGCCCCTCAGCCCGCGGGTCAGCAGCGTGCGGTACGTGTTGCGGATGATGGCGTCGGCCGTTTTCCGGGCTTCCTCCGGATTTTCCCGCATCATTTTGCCGAGCCCTTTCAGCGACTGGTCGGTTTTTGCCCGTTTGGTGTAGTCCGTTTTCACTTCCCCGTCCCGATAGACGAGATCGTCGCCGATGATGACGCCCACATATTCGAACTCCAGCCCCTGGCAGGTGTGAATGCAGCCCGCCTGTTCCACGGAATGCTCGTCGATTGCCCAGGTGGATGTATTCCCCAGATTCCAGCTCATGCCGAAATGGTGCTCCGGTATGACGATGTCGTGATGGTCCGGATCGTTTCGCTTCTCCTGTGTCCAGTCCCAGCAGTAGCCGGCGACGATGCGGGATCTGTTGCGGCCTTCGTTCAGGCGGATGATCTCCTTTTTCATGTCATTGGGATCGGAAAAAATGCGGATGTCGTAGTCGACGCCGAGGTCATCCGCGTTCGCCGTTTCCCGGATCTGCAGCACATCATCCACCCAGGCCAGATACCCGTCCGAACCGTCGCAGCGGAATTGGGACGACAGCTCCCGGACCGTGACGTCCGCACCTTCTTCGGCGGCGAATTTTTTGATCAGCGCGGCGCTTCCGATATCCTTCAGCGTGACGCGCTGCCTTTCGTCGATGAAAAAAACGGAAAACCGGGCGGCGGCAATGATTTCCTTGATCTGGTTTTCGCCGCGGTTTTGGAACAAGCCGGACTTCTCGTTCAGCCGATGCGCCTCGTCGACGATGAGGGCATCCAATTCGTTCCGCGGCGCGTCCACGAAGCTGCCGGATCCCTGGAACAGATTGTCGACGGCCCCCTTGCGCAGGCTGCCTTTCAATTTGGCGGCATAGACATTGCGCGGAGCGGCGTTTTTCGAAACATACTGGGCGACCATGCCTTCCTGCGTCAAGCGGACGAGCAGGTTGACGGCCAGCACCGATTTGCCGGTTCCCGGTCCGCCCTCCACGATCAACACATGTTTTTTGCCCGTTCTGCGGGCCGCTTTCGCCAGATGGACGGCTTCTTCGTAAACGACTTTCTGGTCGTCAATCATGACGAATTCCGGATTGCCTGCCAGCATGCCGGCCAACGCGTCCTGCAGCGATTTGGAAGGCCGGATTTTCCCCCTGTCGATTTTGTACAGGATCTCTTTGTTGTCGCCATATCTGATGTACCGCTTGATGAAATCCCGAAGTTTCCGGGCATCGCCTTTCGCAAATACCGGAGCTTTCCCGAGGTAGTCCGAATACGACGGGTCGGTCAGGGGATCATTCTTCGTGACCAAATAATTGTGCAAATAGGCGCAAGGGTACAGCCTGATTCGATCCCGCTGCACGGTTTCGTTGTAATGTTCGATCAGCGTCGTGTAGGACCATGCCTGATAGGAGGGATGAGGCGTCTCCACGACGGAACGGTTGATGACGGTCTTGACGATGGCTTCTTTTCCTTCCACCTTCTCGACGGATTCCCATTGCTTCAATTCGACGACCACGACCGATTCGTTCCGTTCGGCGTCGGCGCCGGTGATGATGAAATCGATCCGTTTTGACGTGCGGGGCACCTTGAATTCGATGGCAATTCCCGCATCGGCGGGTATGTCGTGATCGTTCAGCACCCGGTACATGTACTGCATGGAATTGTCCCAGGCGCGGAGTTCGCTCCGGTTGACTTTGCCGATTTTCTCTTCAAACAGCCGGCTGATCCGGCCCACCAGTTCATCCATGAATACATCCGCGATGAATTCGCTCTTTGTTGCTTCATAGACGATCAAGAACGATCCTCTCCCGCGTTCGCCAGGTGCACACCTTGTCCGGGCAACAACAGCTATGTATAAACAAACATAAATATTAATTCCGCAAACTTTTAATGACGAAAATCATTTCTGCGTTTCCGCAACGCTCCCACTTGTTCCAATTCGACAAGCCGGTCCGGAATTCCTTTTCGCGAGCCGGCGGATCCGTTTGCGTCACCCGGTTGGTTTTTCAATCGTCATAGAGCGCAAGCCATCTGGACAACTGTTCGCGCATGAAAGTCCGGTAACGGGCCGGTTCGAGAATTTCCGCGTCCGCCCCGTATTGGGCCAGCCAGCCGAGAAATTCCCGGTCGTGGTTCAGCGTGACTTCAAACAGCAGGCTGCCGTCCGCTTCCGTCCGCATGTCCGGCCGGACGAACATTTCCTCTTCCACCACGTACCGCGCCACGTTCGGGCTGAAACGCACCTTGAAGCGGATCAGCTCGTCCCCCCGTTCGATGCTCCACGTGTGCTTCATGTATTGCTCGATGTCAAACGAACTGCGGTCGAAGGTCCTGTCCAGCTCTTCCACATGGAGAAACCGGCTGACCCGGAACGTTCGCACCTCCCCGGCGTTGTGGCAAAAACCGATCAGATAGTACCGGTGGTCCCGGGGCACGAGGCAATACGGATCGATTTCCCGTTCCGTCTCCTCGTTGCGGCTTTGCGTATGATAAACGGCGCGAATCGTGTGCCGGTTGAGAATGGCCTCGATGATTTCGCGCAAAAAGCGGTTGCCGTCATGCCGGTAGGCCGGCGTCCCCATCTGGATCATGTCGGCCACGTCCTGCACCAGGCGGCGTTTGCCGGACGCTTCCTTGCGGTGCGCCGCCAGCACCTTCTCGCAGGCGGTGTCGAAACCGGGCGGCAGCAGGGGGGCCAGCTTGTCCTTGAGCGACGGGAGCACGGAAAACGCGAGAGCTTCCTGATCGGTGAAATTCAGCGGGTACAGGCTGAAATCCCCGACGAAGGCATACCCCTTGCCGTGTCCCTGGCTTTGAATCGGCACGACGGCTGACAGCAGTTCCAGATCGCGATAGATGGTCCGTTCCGTCGTTTCGCACCGTTCCGCCAGTTCCCGGACCTTGATGCCCGGTTTCCCCTGGATCAGCGCTATGATGCGAAACAGCCGGATCAAACGTTCGGTCATTCACATTCCCCCGTTTCTTGCCGGCCGCATCGTGGGTCATTCGGCCCATGCGTCCTGATCTTTTCGTCCCCCTTCATTATAGAGAATCAATTTGACAACGGTTTGTCAGCGAATGCACGTTTGCCCCGGCGTTTCGTCAACGTCCTTCACGTTCATGTCAACGTCCGTCACGTTCGGCGCAGCGCCGGGTACACCGCCGTTTCGTCGAAGGAAGCCCCGAGCCCGCCGGAGAATCGTTCCAGGCCCCGCATGACCGCTTCAAGCAGCTCCCGCGTCACTTCCACGTCCTCTTCCCACCACCAGCGGCTGACGGCAAACCGGTCCCCCGGGCGAACCCTGACCGGTTCGAAGCGGGCCACGAGGCGGTCGCCGCACAGCACCGGCAGCACGTAATAGCCGTATTTGCGCTGGCCGGCCGGCTTGTACACTTCCCAGCGGTAATCAAATCCGAACAGTTCCAGCACGAGTTTCCGGTCCCAAAGCAGATTGTCCAGCGGCGCCAGCACCGATGCCCGCGGCGCGGCGCCGTCAAACCCGGTCCCGGCCGCGGCCTCCTCCAGAACCGGCCAATCCGCCGTGCGGACGTACAGCGGATGCGGCAAGCCTTCCACGCGGATTTCCCGGATGCGGTCTTCCTCCAGCAGGCGGATGAACGCCCGGTTCCGGCCGTCGGCTTTCATGCCGGCGATGCCCAGCCAGGCATCGCTCGGCTTGTTCCAGAGCAGGCCGACGCTGCCGATGCGGCGCAGCACGTGCCAGCCCACATACTCCTCATCCGACGAAAAAGGTTCCGGTGCGCAAAGCAGCGTTTCGGGAAGGAGCCGCTCCGCCAGATCGTACGTTTTGCGGGTGCCGGCCTTGTCATGGACGACGAGCCGTCCGGCGAAATGCAACGCTTCCAGCGCCGCCCTCGCAAGCCGGGCCGGCCCCCAGGGCCAGTCCACCTTTTCCTCCATGTCGAGGTCGGCGGATGACAGCGGGCCGCGCCGCCGGATTTCGTCCAGCACCTGGCGGACGGCGTCCGGATGCCGGTCGCACCAGCTTTCGTATTTGGCCCTCGTGCGCCGGAAAAACGGCCAATCCTCAACGGGATAGATCGCCATGTTTTTGTCCCAATGATCGACCAGCCGCCGGTCGGCATACAGCAGTTCCCTGAGCAGGGACGGCTGCCAGTCTTCCACCCGGGATTGCAGCACCAGTTCCGGATTGGTGCCGACCACGTTGAGCGGATCAAACTGGATGCAGCCGACTTGGCGGATGAACGCCATCACGCCTTCTTTTCCGCGGAACCGGAAATCGCCGGCCAGGCCGTGATGCCGGAGCCAAAACCGTCTCGCTTCCCGCTTGGACAACTCGAACGCGGACAACGGGCTCACCCCTCGCTCATCGGACGGAGAACGTTTGTTCTCCTCTGATCTGAAGAGTACCATATTTTGTTGCATCGCTCAACAAAAAAACGGGTGGTTTTCACCCGCCGTACAATTGCTCCAATTCCCGCCTGACCGCTTCCTCGATCAATTTCATGCATTCTGCTGCCGTGTCGGCAAAAAGACGTTGTCCGTTCACGAGGGCAAACGGCCTCGCCCGGCACAGATTGCAGTCATCCAGGCAACGGGTCGCCAGCACGGATGCCTCCGGAAATTTCCGCTCGATCTCATCGAGCGGCTGCAGCATGATGCCGTTGCGGTCGCAAACTTCCACAAGCACGATGCCGAGTCCGATGGGACCTCACCCTTTCCCGGATCAGAAATAGGGGGCGTGCCGGACGCGCATCGGGCCGAAGCCCGTCACGCGGGCCTGGCAGCCGAGCCGGTAGCCTTCGGCGATTTCGTCCCCGCCGAGCCGCGCCGTTTCAACGCCGTTCGGCGCGCTCAGGTATTCGCCGCCCGCTTCGACGCGGCACCGGCACCGGGCGCAGGTGCCCCGCCGGCAATGGCTGGCGAAATCGACGCCGTTGTCCTCCGCCAGTTCCAGGACGGTTTTGCCGATAACCGGCACCACCGCCCGGACCGTCCTGCGGCCGGCCAGTTCCAGCAGCCTTCCGGACGTTTCTGCGTCTGCCGTGGTTTTTGCCGATCCGGTGTCTGCGGTGACAGCGGTGTCTGCGATTTCCGCATTTTTTGCGGCTTCTGTGCTTTTCGCGGCTTTGGCCGATCCGCCGGGCCCGTCCGCCGCCGGGTCCGGGCGCCGCTCATCCGGATTTTCGCGTCCGGCGGAGCCGGTCGTCGCTTTCCGGAATCGCCATCTGTTCCAAAACGCCACCGGGTCCCCCTCCGTAACCGTGATGGTTATCATTATTGGCCGTCGGGCGCCCGTTTGTCAAATCGGCCGTCATGGCGCATTGGTGCGGGCAAAGCCGGCCGTCCGCCGCCGTTTCGGCGGTCAGACGGTTTCCGCCGCCGGGTCCCGGCGGGAAAGTTCGCGGATGGAACGCAGGTTGAAAGCGAAGACCGTCAGCAGCACGACGAGAAGGCCCGCCAGCACAAACAATGAGGCCGATGCCGCGGCCCTGTCCGGTGCCGACCCATCGGCCGACGGCCCGCCGTCCGCCAGCAGTCCGCCGACGGGACGGAGCAGAATGGACGGCAGAAACGAAAGCGGCGTGACGAGCGCGACGCTGGAGGCCGTGCCGTTTTTTTCAAACGCGCAGACCCCCAGGGCAAAAGCGGTCATTCCGCTGCCGACGGATGAAAGGAATTGCCCGATCCAGATGATCAAAAACTTGATCATAGACCGACTGCCGGTCGGTTTAGGCATCAAAAATCCCTCCCTTCATTCCTTTTCCTCTCATTCATATTGAGGCCGGTCGGCTGCCCCGGCGGCCGGGCCGGCCATCCGCATTCTGCATGATGTTTTTGAATGGCGGGGCAACCGGCTTGTGCACGGCGCCCGGCCGAACGAACCGGACGCCGCCCGGTGCCGGTTCACCCGCCGGACGGTTCACCCGCGCCTGCGCCGCTTCCGTTGCCGTCTGTCAACCGTTCGCGGATTTTGTGTTCATATTCCGCGAACGCCCCGTTCATCGGCCAGCCGCGGCTTTCCGCCAGCATCCGGTAGCGCAGGTGTTTCGCCGACCATTCTTCCTTCAGCTTATGCCGCTGCCTTTCGTCCGTGCAGCAGGCGATGAGCCGTTCGAGGGTCACCATTTCTTTCCGCAGCTGCATTTCTTCCGGCAGCAGACCGGCATTTTTGAGCAGGCGGAAGGCGGCGCGGAGATCCTCGGGCACCCATGAATCATCGTCCAGCTTCAGCGGCCGGCCGAAGCCGGGCAAATTTTCGAAGGCGCCTTCCCGGATCGCTTCGGCAATCTTTTCTTCCGCGATGCTCCGGAGAACCCATTCCATGGCGGATCGCCCCCGCTTTTCGAAAAAAAGTCAGCAACAACCATGACAGCAACAACTATGTCAGCCTTTCCGCCTTGATTTTCTCCAGCAAAGCCCGGCACCCGGCCGTCACGAGCTCGTAGGTTTGATCGAAATTGCCGGTATAGTACGGGTCCGGCACGTCCCTGAGCTTGGAATCCGGCACCGGATCCAGCAATTTCATCACCCTGGAGGCGGCCTCCCGCCCGAGGCGGTGAAGCTGGCGCACGTTGTCCTCATCCATCGCCACGATGTAGTCGAATCCGGTGAAATCGTCGTCCCGGATTTTCCTCGCGCGGATGCCTTCGTAGGAAATGCCCGCCCGGTCCAGCTGCCGGCGCGTGCCGATGTGCGGCGGGTCCCCCTCGTGCCAGCCGCCGAGGCCGGCGGAATCGATGACGAACCGGTCGGCCAGCCCCTCGCGGCGGACCATGTCGCGGAACACCGCCTCCGCCATGGGCGACCGGCAAATGTTGCCGAGACAGACGAACAGCACGCGGATTTTTTCCTGAGACATGCCACTTCAGCCTCCCTGCGTCGGTTTCTGCTGCTTCAGACCTGCGCCTGCTCCGGCACGCCGGACGATCCGGCGCGGTTTTTCCCGAACCGGAACAGCCGCCGGAGCCGGGCCGCCGCGTTTTCCGAAATGATGTACATGACCGGCACGAAAACCAGCGTGAACATGGTCGAGAAGGACAGGCCGAAGATGACGCTGATCGCCAGCGGCGCGGACAATTCCGCCCCTTCCCCGATGCCGAGGGCCAACGGCAGCATGCCGAGCACGGTGGTGACCGTCGTCATGAAAATCGGCCGCACGCGGCTCGGGGCGCCTTCCAGAATCGCCTGTTCCCGGTCCATCCCGCCGCGCCGCAAAATGTTGACGTAATCGACCAAAATGATCGAATTGTTGACGACGATCCCCGCCAGAATGATGAGGCCGATGAAGGACGGCATGCTCAGCGCCGTGCCCGTGGCGGCAAGGCCGATCATGACGCCGATGACGGTGGTCGGCATGGCGAACATGATGACGAACGGATGCAAGAGCGACTCAAACTGGACCGCCATCACGATGTAGACGAGGAAAACGGCAAACACGAGCGCCATCGCCAGATCCCCGAACGACTCCATCATGTCCTGCACTTCGCCGCCGAGCCGGTACGTGTAGCCGTCGGGAAAATGCATCGACGAAAGCACCGCCTCCACGTCGCGGGACACGCTGCCCAGGTCCCGTCCGACCACGTCGCTGGTGACGTTCACCTGCCGCTGCTGGTTTTCCCGCTGGATCACGACGGGGCCCTGCACCTGTTTCAGCTCGGCGACCGCGTACAGCGGCACAAGCCCGCCGGTCGGCGTGGCAAGCGGCAAATTCATGACGTCGGCCATGTCTTGCCGTTTTTCTTCGGGCAGGATGACCCGGACGTCGATCTCTTCTCCCCGTTCCCGGTACCGCGTCGCCACCTGGCCGTTCAGCGCCGTCTGCACTTCGCTCACGATCTGCTGGTAGCTGAGGCCGTACTGGGCCGCCAGTTCCCGGTTGACGGTGATGTGCATTTCGGCGTTCCCCTGCGAGGAAGACGACGTCGGGTTGAAAATCCCCTCGATGCCGGAGATGGCCCACACCACCTGCGAGGCGATTTCGTTCAGCGTGTCGATGTCTTCCCCGTTCAGCGCGATCTGGATCGGCGAGCCGGTGCCGAACCCGACGTCCTGGACGGACACGGTGATGTCGGCACCGGCGATCGTTTTCATCCGCCGGTCCAGTTCCCGCACGACATCTTCCGTGGACAGCGACCGCTCCGTGGACGGAACGAGCGTCACCATGAACGACGCGATGTTTGAGCCCGAGGAACCGAACATGTCGCCGCCGACGGTCAGATACGCATTTTCGATGATCGATTCGTACGGCTCCAGCATCTTCCCCGCCTGCTCGGCGATTTTGCGGGTTTCCTCCAGCCTCGTGCCGTCCGGCGTCTCGATGGAAATGGTGAACTGCCCCTGGTCGGTGGACGGGAAAAATTCCATGCCGACCATCGGCGCGAGGGCCAGGCTGGCCACGAGGGCCGCCAGCGTCACGGCCACCACCGTTTTCCGGTGATGGATCGCCCACCGGAGCAGCGCTTTGTACCGGTTCAGGAACGCCCGGCCGAAGGCGACCAGCGCGCCCTTGTCTTTCCCCCGCCCGGCCGCCACCTTCGTCAGCATTTGCGAAGACAGCATCGGCACGAGGGTGAGGGCCGTCGCCAGCGAGGCGAGGAGCGAGAAGGAGACGCCGAGGGCCATCGGCATGAAAATGTCCCTTGCCAGCCCCTGCACGAAGGCGATCGGCAGAAACACGACGACGGTGGTCAGGGTGGACGCAATCACCGCCGGTCCGAGCTCGGAAGCGCCGGTTTTCGCCGCTTCCTTCATCGGCACGCCGCGTTCCCGGTATTTGAAAATGTTCTCCAGAATGACGATGGAGCTGTCCACCATCATCCCGACGCCCAGCGCCAGACCGCCAAGGGAAATCATATTCAGCGTCTGGCCGGCGAAATACATCATCGTGAACGTCACGATGACCGCAATCGGAATCGACAGGCCGATGACCAGCGTCGTGCGCACGTTGCGCAGGAACAGGATGAGCACCAGCACGGCCAGCGCGCCGCCGGTGACCATGTTGCTGACCACGCTGTCGATGGACATGCGGATCGGTTCGGCCGTATCCAGCACGATGTCGAGTTTCGCGCCGGCGGGCAGCTGTTTCCGCAGGTCGTCCAGCGCTTTCGTCACCCGGTCGGCCACCTGCACCGTGTTGGCGTCGGACTGCTTCTGCACGGTGAGCAGCAGGGCCGGTTCACCGTTCACGAACGTCAGGGCCGACTGTTCGGCGAACGTGTCCCGGATGACGGCCACTTCGTCCAGTTTGACGGTGCCGCCGCGGGGCAGGTGGATCAGCGTGTTCCGCAGGTCGTCGAGGGATTCGAATTCCCCGGTCACCCTGAGATGCAGGTCGCCGTCTCCCCGGTTGACGGTGCCCGCAGAAGCGGAGCGGTTTTCCGCCGCCAGCGCCTGGATGATTTGACCGGCCGACAGGCCGTACCGGTTCAGCGTGCCGGGGTCGAGTTCCACCCGCACTTCCCGCGTCATGCCGCCTTGCACGGCGACGGAAGCCACGCCGTTTTGCCGTTCCAGCGCCGGCACGACCAGATCCTCCGCGATGCTTTGCAGGCGGACCGGCTCAAGGCCCGACAGGCCGAGGGCGAGAACGGGGATTTGCTGCGGATCGAAGCGGAGCACGGACGGATTGCCGGCGCCGTCGGGCAAGAAATCCTTGACCCGGTCCACCCGCTCCCGGATGTCCAGCATCGCCTGGTCCATGTTGGTGCCGTTCTTGAACATCATGACGACGAGGGAGGAACCGGACTGGGACTGGGATGAAATCGTATCGATGCCCTGCAGCGAACTGAGCGCGGCTTCCAGCGGCCTTGTCACCAATTTTTCGACTTCTTCGGGCGCCGCGCCGGTATACGAGGTGGCCACGACGGCCACCGGCAGATCGATTTCGGGAAACAGATCGACGGCCAGATTGCGCAGGCTGAACAGCCCGAGGGCGACGGCCGCGATGACGATCATCGCCACCCCGATCGGGCGGCGGACCGACACATCCACGATTCTCACGTCAACGGCCCTCCCCGGCGATCATGACGGGCGCGCCGTCCGCAAGGAGCAGCTGCCCTTTGGTCACGATCAGGCTGCCTTCGTCGAGCGGGCCGCTGACGGCGGTCCAGTCGGACTGGGTGCCCAGCACCTCCACCTTCACTTCCGCCGCCCGGTCGCCGCTGACGACGAACACGCTGGTTTCGCCGCCCTTTTCCACGAGGGCGGACGTCGGCACGAGCACGGCCCCTTCGACGAGCACATGTTCCAGCACGATGGACGCCGCCATGCCCGGCACCAGATCGCCGGGATTGTCCAGTTCCGCCTCCACGCTGTAGAAACCGCCGTTCGGCACGCTGGACACCTGGCGGACAACGGCCGTCCGTTCCGCGCCGAGATCCGGAACGGCCACCTTCACTTCGTGCAGATTTTCCAGCAGCATGCGCTGCCGGAAGCTGACGTTGACCGACACCTTCATGCGCCGGTCGTCCGTGATGCGGAACAGCGGCGAGGTGCCGGACACCAGATCGCCTTCCTCGGCGTTCACTTCCGTCACCTTGCCGGCGATCGGCGCGGTGACGAAGGCGTTCTCGAGGTTGAGCTCGGCCAGGCGCAGGTTCAGGCGCGCCTGCTCCACGCTGCGCGAAGCCTGTTCCAGCTGCTGGTTGCTTGCGCCGGCCCACTGCAGGTCCCGGTACTGTTCCAGCGCCTGCTCGAGCGCCAGCTCATGCAGCCGTTTCTGGATCTCCAATTGTTCATGCTCGATGACGGCCAGCACCTGCCCCTGTTTAACCCGGTCGTTCTCGCCGGCTTCCAGCGAAAGCAGCGTGCCGGCCAGTTTCGGCACCACCAGCGCTTCCCTGGCGGGTTTCAGCGTGCCGTAAAGCTGCTCTTCCGTCTTCAGCGTTCCGCGTTCCGCCCGCACGACCTGCACGGCCACCGGCTGTTCCTCTTCCGCCTGAACGGCAGACTTCGCGCCGGAACAGCCGGAGAGGACCATCAGTCCCGCCAGCGCCATGCCCATCGCCCGGGCGAACGGTTTGCGATGCGTTTTTTGCCTCATCACGGTCTCGTCTCCCCGATCCAAGTCAATGAAAGTCGAACAATGACGAACATGTTGTGCAAATGGCCGTAAGCAAACGTCACACAACCCGACGCGCGAAACAGGCCCCGGCACGTCGCCCGCGCGCGTTCGCGGGCCGGCGGATCAGTGCGGCACTTCCACCCGGCCGCCGGTCACCGTGAAGGCACGGCGGACGACCGGCACGGAAAATTCGTTTGAACTTCGCCCATACTTCCGTGGCGATGATGTCGGCGATCCGGCGCACCGGTTCCTCGTCGAAGGTGGCCGCCGGGCCGATCGCCCGGGGAAAGCCGGCGGCCGCCCCCGCCCGGGCGACGCCGTGCAGCGCCCCGTTCCACCGGGTGCAGCGGGGCAAGCCGCGCCGTTCGACGGCCGCGGCCCGGTCACCATCTGCGTCGCCGGAGGCGCGCCTGTGAAAGCCCGCCGGATTCCCGTCAGTCGTCCGGCTCCACGTTGTGGTACACCCGCTGCACGTCATCCAGGTCTTCCAGCGCGTTGACCAGCTTCTCGAACTGCGCCAGCGCGTCGCCTTCCAGCTTCACGCAGGTGCGGGGCAGCATGGAAATTTCCGCGACGGCGAATTCCGTGATCCCCGCCGCCTTCAGCGCTTCCTGCACGGCATGATACCGGTCCGGTTCGGCATAGATGACCGCCATCCCGTCTTCGTCCGTCACGTCCCGCGCATCCACGTCCGCCTCGACCAGAAGCTCCAGCATCTCGTCCGCCGTCTTGCCCTCGATGCCGAACACCGCCGTCTCGTCGAACAGATAGGACACCGAGCCGTTTACGCCCATGTTGCCGCCGTTTTTGTTGAAGGCGGCGCGCACGTCCGCGGCCGTCCGGTTGACGTTGTTGGTCAGCGTGTCCACGATGACCATCGAGCCGCCGGGTCCGAACCCTTCGTAGCGGAGCTCTTCATAGTTTTCATCGGCGGTGCCGCGGGCTTTCTCCAGCGCGCGGTCGATGATCGCCTTCGGCACGTTGTACGTCTTCGCCCGCTCCAGCACCACCTTCAGCGCGCGGTTCGCTTCCGGATCGGGCGACCCTTTCTTTGCCGCGACATAGATTTCGAGCCCGAATTTGGAATAGATGCGGCTGGTGTTGGCGTCTTTGGCCGCCTTTTTGTACTTGATGTTGTTCCATTTCCTACCCATGATAACGTCCCGCTTTCCCTTCAAGTTTCATGAACTCCCGTTCATTATACCGGAAACGGGGGAAACCGGACAACAAAGCCGCGGCGCGGGACGGTCGCGCGGCCGGTCGCTGCGGCGTCCGCCGGAAAACCGCGGACGCGCGTCTCACCGCACCGACGATTCCACCAGGTCCGCCAGCGTCCGCTGCCGGATTTCTTCCGCTTTTTCTTTCCCGGCCAGCGCCTCGATCAGCCTGAAGGCGAAATAATCCGCCGTCGCCGGCCCGCGGGACGTGATGACCCGGCCGTCCTGGACCACCAGATCCTCCGAATGTTCCCGGAAATGCACGTTCCGCTCGATGCCGGGGTAGCAGGTGCCCTTCACCGATTTGGCGACGCCCGATGCCTCCAGCACCATCGGCGACGCGCAGATGGATGCGACCCATTTGCCTTTTTCGAAAAACTCCCGCACCAGTTTCAGCACCCGTTCGTCGGATGCCAGCATCCGCGTGCCCGGCATGCCGCCCGGCGTGATGACCGCGTCATAGTCGTCGGGGTTGATCTGTTCCAGCAGCTTGTCCGCCATAATCCGGATGCTGTGATCGCCCGTCGTCTCCAGGCTGCCCGTGACGGACACCATGTCGATGGCGACGTCCGCCCGCCGGAGATAGTCGACCACCGTCAGCGCCTCCACCTCTTCGTATCCGTTGCCGAGCAAAATCATCGCTCTTGCCATGTTCATCCCTCCGCGTTCGATGAAATCCCATCAGCCATTATATCCCAACATCCGGCGGACCGGCATCATGCCCGGGACCGAGGGACGGCCCTGCCGGAGCCCGAACGCGGGCGCCATCCGGCGCCTCGCGGCATCCGGCGCCGCCCGTCCGTTGGCGGCGCGATCCGGCTCCCGGCGGATGCGGGGCGCTCCCCTCCGCCGGTTTGCGGCGCAACCGTCTTTTGGGATGTGCCGGCCGCCCGGTTGCGCTATACTGGTACAAGAAAGGAACTGGATCAAGAGGTGATGGGCCTGATGCTGCTCGTGACGGCGGAACAGATGCGGGCCATCGACCGGCACGCCATCGAACGGATCGGCCTGCCGGCGGCGGTGCTGATGGAAAACGCGGGACGCGCCGTGGCGGAGGAGACGCTCGCCTTCATCCGTGAACGCGGCACTGCGCCCGGGCCCTGGCTCGTGCTCGTGGGCAAAGGCAACAACGGCGGAGACGGTATCGTCGCGGCCCGGCACCTGATTGAGGCGGGGATCGGGGCGGAACTGCTGTTTGCGGGCGATCCCGGCGCCCTGACGGGCGAGGCGGCCCTGCAGCGGGACATCGCGGCGAAAATGGGCATACCGGCCGGCGTATACAAACCGGGGACGGTGGCATGGGAACGGTATGCGGGCGTGGTGGACGGGCTTCTCGGCACCGGGGCCGCCGGCGCGCCGCGGGAACCGGCGGCGTCCCTGATCCGCGAAGCGAACGCCAGCGGGCTGCCGATCGTCGCCATCGACATTCCGAGCGGGCTTGACGCGGACACGGGCGGGGTGCACGAGCCGTGCATCCGGGCCGACGTGACGGTGGCCCTCGCGTTCTGCAAATGCGGCCTGATGCAATATCCCGGCGCGGGCGTGGCCGGGCGCGTCGTCGTGCGCTCCATCGGCATCCCCGCCGCCCTGGCGGACCGGTACGGCGTGCGCACCTGGCTGGCGACCAAAGAAGCGATCCGCCGGGCGCTGGGCGTCGGCCTTCCCCTGGAGCGGCCGGCGGACGGACACAAGGGGACGTTCGGCCACGCGCTGGTCGTCGCCGGGTCGGCGGCGTACGGCGGCGCCGGCCTGCTGGCCGCGAAAGCCGCCCTGCGGGCGGGCGCGGGGCTGGTGACGTGGGCGCTCCCGCAGGCCATGGCAAAAGCGATGGCGGGACGGCTGCCGGAAGCGATACTGGCCGGCGCCGGCGGCGACGCCGCCGGCAACTGGACGGCGGATTCCGCGAAGGCGCTGGCAAAGCTTGCCGAAGGAAAAAAAGCGGCGGTCGTCGGACCGGGCATCGGGCGGTTTCCGGAGGACGCCGCCTGGCTGAAGGAACTGTGGACGTCCCTTCCAATCCCGCTTGTGCTCGACGCCGATGCCCTCAACATGCTGGCGGCGGCCGACGGATTGCGCGAATGGCCCCGCCGGCGGGCGCCCGCGGTGTTGACACCGCATCCCGGCGAAATGGCCAGGCTGGCCGGCACGTCCGTCGCCGACGTCCAGCGCGACCGCATCGGCACGGCCCGTTCCTTCGCGGTTCGGCACGGCGTGATCCTCGTGCTGAAAGGCGCCCGCACGGTGACGGCCCTGCCGGACGGCCGCGCGTTCATCAACCCGACCGGGAACGCCGGCATGGCCACGGCCGGCACGGGAGACGTGCTGGCCGGCCTGGTGGCCGGTCTATTGGCGCAGGGCCTTGCGCCCGAAGCGGCCGCCGTCGCGGGGGTGTACATGCACGGCGAAGCGGGAGACCGGGCGGCCAAACGCCGCCCGTCCCCCGCTTCCCTGATGGCCGGTGATCTTCTCGACATGCTGTAACGCTGCAAAAGGCTTCGTTCATTTCAGCGATTCCCGCGATCCTTCCCCGACCAGAAACCATCCCCTGGCGGCGAAGGATTGCACTTTTCGGACGCTCACGCCCGTCCGTCTGGACACTTCAAAGACGGAAATGTTCGGATGGCCTTCGACCAGTTGGCGCACGGCAAGAAACTGTTCCCGGCAATCCGGACACATCCCGTAAACCGCGTCGTAAAGCGAATCTTCCACCAGTTTGTCGCAATGCTCGCAAATTTGCACGACAAAACACCCCGTTTGGCACGTTTCGGCCGGCGAACGCGCATTTGGACTTCTCCCGGCATTTTCCATTATACTTTATAATTGTTCCTTGGAAAAAGTTTTGACAAAGCCGCCGGCGCGGACCGCCGGCCCCCGCCCGGTCCCGGCCGCGGCCCGGTGCGGATCGACAGCGGGACGGCCGCTCATTTATAATGGTTTCATATGTCAACCGTCGACATCACGGGAGAGGAAGAAAACATCCATGGCACTTTGGGGCACCATCGTCAACACGATCGCCGTCGTGGCCGGTTCGCTCCTCGGCGTTCTCCTGCCGCAAATGCCGGAGCGGATGAAAAACACCATCACCCAGGGCCTCGGTCTTGCCATCATCGTGCTGGGCATGACCATGGCCTTCGAGACGGAACACGTCCTGATCATGATCGGCAGCCTCGTGCTGGGCGGCGCCACGGGCGAATGGCTGAAACTGGACGACCGGCTGAACGCCCTCGGCCGAAAGCTGGAGCAGGCCGTCAGCCGCTTCCCCGGTTCGGGGAAATCCGGCAAAGCCGGCAACGTCGCGCAAAGTTTCGTCACGGCCACCCTCGTCTACTGCGTCGGCGCCATGGCCGTGCTGGGCGCCATCGACAGCGGCCTGCGGCACAACCACGACATTCTGTACACCAAATCCATGCTGGACGGCGTCGCTTCCGTCATTTTTGCCTCCACCATGGGCGTCGGCGTCCTGTTTGCGGCCATTCCGGTGTTTTTGTACCAGGGTTCGATCGCGCTGGCGGCCGGCGCCATCATGATGGTGCTCAGCGAATCGGTTCTCGATGCCGTCATCACGGAAGTGACCGCCGTCGGCGGCGCGCTCATCGTCGGCATCGGCCTGTCCATTCTCAACATCAAGACGGTCAACGTCACCAACCTGCTGCCCGCCGTCGTCTATGCCGGGTTGTTCGCCTGGCTCAATCTTTTGCTGTAGGTCGGGAACATCCGGCTCCCGGCGGCTTTTTGCGGCTCATGGCGGCGGCATCAGATCTTCCTGCCGCCGGCGGCGGACGCTTTCCGCCCTTCCTCCGGCAGGACGAACCGGCCCGCCTGCGAATGGAGCGAATTGGCCATCGCGCGCAATTCCTCGAAGGTGGCGGTCAGTTCCTCCATGAAGGCGGTCTGCTCCTGCGCGGAGACGGACACGTCTGTCGTGTGCTGGACGATGCGGCCGGACATGTCGGCGATGTCGCCGATTTGTTCCACCGCGCTCCGGAAAATTTCGGACTGCACTTCGATCATGTCGCGCACCCGGTTGACCGCTTCGGCCACGCGGGTTGTCGAATGCTCCACGGAGCGGATGTTTTCCGTCACGTGCTCCGTTTTCCTGAACTCCTCCTCGCCCAGTTCCGCCTGGTCGCGGATGCGGTGGACGACGGCCTGGATCTGACCCTGGATTTCCGTGATCAGGCCGTGAATTTCCGCCACCGCCCGGTTGCTCTCCTCGGACAGTTTGCGGATCTCGCCCGCCACCACCTGAAACCCGCGGCCGAGTTCGCCCGCGTGGGCGGCCTCGATGGATGCGTTCAGCGCCAGAAGCTGGGTCTGGTTGGCGATTTCCCCGACCAGGTCGGAAAATTCCGTGATTTTCTCCGCCTTCTCCCGCAGTTCAAACACCTGTTCCGCGGACTGGCGGGTTTCCGCCACCAGGCGCCGCATGCCCTCGATCAGTTTCACGATCCCGTCGATGCCGGTTCTGATCGTCTCAAGCATCGATTCGGACAGGGCCCCGGTTTCCGCCGACTGCCGCCGGATGTTGTCCACCGATTCCCCGATGGCCGAGAAGGACGACAGAATCCGGCGGGTGCGCTCGTCCTGTTCTTCGGCCAGATTGCGGATATCCGAGGAGGCGACGGCGATTCGTTCGATTTGCTGCGTGGCGTTCGCGATGGCCCTGGAAAGCTCTTCCACGCTTTTGTTCGTCACGTCCGAGTTTTTGGCGATGTCCCGGATCATCGACTTCAGGCTCTCCAGCATGTCCCGGAATCCGTTGACCAGCTGCCCGATTTCATCCCGCGACCGGAGCTCCTTTACTTCGACGGAAAGATTGCCCCGCGACACTTTGCCTGCGGCGTCCGAAACGGCAAGAAGCGGCCCGATGAACCACCGGGCCGACAGAAAGCCGAGCAGCACGGTCCAGAAAATGCCGCCGGCAAACGTCAGCAGCGTGAAGGCGGTTGAAGAGAACCAATGTTCGAAGTAAGGCTGCAGCACAAAAATAAAAAAGGCGCTGGTTCCGTACGTGACGACCGAAACGGCAAGACATCCCAATGTGATTTTTTTGGCGATGCTCATGGTCATGCTCCTTTTGGCCCGGTTCTTCCATGACAAGTTCCGTCATCCATTATACCTATTTTTTCAAACAATTTCCGCAAGTTTTTCGGGACCCGCGGTCCCAAAAACCGAACATTCAATGACAATTGTCACTGCGTCGTCAAAAGAAAGATGCCGAAGGCGCCAGCCGGCCTTCGGCGCGGTTTTCGTCAGAGTCCGAGCAGGTCGAGCACCTTTCCGGCCACGTTGCGGTTTTTCCCTTTGTACGGATAGGCGTGCATGTGCAGGGCGGGATTGAAATTGAGCTCGAGGATGCAGTAGGCGCCCTCGCCGGCGTCGCGCGTCATGTCCGGCACGATCATGTCGACGCCGCAGATGCGGGCGCCGACCGCCCGGGCGGCCTGCGCGGCGATCCGCTTGTAGGAGTCCGGCATGTCGTCCGTGCAGTCGATACTGTCCCCGCCCGTGCTGATGTTGGAATTTTCGCGCAAATACACGACTTCCCCTTTGGCCGGCACCGACTCGAAGGTTAGGCCCTGCGCGGCGAGATGGGCCCGCTCCACCTGTCCCAGCCGGATTTTTTCCAGCGGCTTGACGTGCCCCGTCCCGCGGCGCGGATCCTCGTTCTTCTCGCGGACGAGCTCGGCGATCGTGCGGACGCCGTCCCCCGTCACGTTGGCGGGCACGCGGTACAGGACGGCGACGGTTTCATCGCCGATGACGAGAAACCGGTATTCCCGGCCGGGAATGAATTCTTCCAGCAGCACCGTCTTGTCGAAGGAGAAAGCCAGCTCCACCGCTTCGCGATAAGCGTCCATGCCGAAGGGGCGTTTCAGGATGCTGACGCCCTGGCCGAAATTGGTCATCTTCGGCTTGACCACGACGTCCTTGTCCGCCAGGACGGCCAGCGCCCGCTCCGCTTCCGCCGGCGCCGCAACCGCCACGCCGTCGGGCACGCGGAGGCCGTGTTCCCGCAGGATGCGCTTGGTCACTTCCTTGTTTTCCATGATGAGCGGCGCAATGTATGTATCGGCGGACGTCCGGGTCGCCTGTTTGATGTACTCGACCCGTTCCCCCTTGCGCAGGCGGATGAAATGGTCGGACCGGTCCAGAATGTCCACTTCGCATCCCCGCCGGAGCGCCTCACGGATCAGGATCTGCGTCGACAATTCCATGCCGGCGGCGATGTCCGTTTCGCCCGCATGCGCGTCCAATCGGCCGTCTCCGTTCATGTCGATCCCTCCGCAAGCGGAATTTTCTTGTGTTTTTTGGCAAGCCGCAGGCCGTATTCGGCAAACGACTCCCCCCGTTCGGCCATTTCCCGCATCATGACCGCCGACGGGACGAGCGAGACGTCCCGGGTTTTCATCCGTTCCCGTTCCACCGCTTCCCGGTACCGTCCGCTGCCGTCTTCCGCCCATTCGGCGATTTCGGCCAGACGGTCCAGGATCTCCCCGGCCCAGTCGACAAGAAGCGTTTCGCTCCCGTCCGGCCGGAGCAGCTTCAGGCCGGGCTTTCGTCCGAAAAGCGACACCAGATGATGGTTTTCCTGCATCGTCCGGCATTCCGCTTCGGTGATCGGCGGGCTGTCGTGGAACAGACAGAACAGGAGGAACAGATGGAGGAAATCCAGCCGCCCGAGGCCGATCCCGGTCCGTTCGTGCGGATCGAGGTCGATCAGCCGCACTTCCATGTATTTCACGCCGCACCGTTCCATGGCCGCCAGCTGGCTTTCCCCCTTGGCGGCGAACGATTTGAGGCGGATCGGGGAATACCATTCGCTTTCCGTGGCCAGTTCGGTTTCCAGCAGGCGGCGGAACGTGTCCACATATGCCGCCCGGCTGTTGAAGCTGACCGTTCCCGCGGTGCGGAAGGCGTTGGCGTACCCGTACCGGCTCACCCGCAGACTCGTCGCGTACCGGTCGTATCCCGCCGCCGCGCCGGAACAGGCCGGGCATCGTTCTTCGATCACCGCCAGCTCCCGGTCGACCACCGGTCCGTAACTCGGATCGAAAGTCGGCGACGCGCCGAACAGATAGATCAAAAGCCAGCGGTAGCGCAAAAAATTGCGGGCGGCGGCAAAATACAGGGCATCCCGCCGCTCTTCCGAGGCGAGGCCGGGAAAGCGCAGCTCCCCGTACCGGGCGAGGAGATCGCGGCCGTAGGAAAAATTGACGTGCAGGCCGCAAATCATCTGCATTTTTTTGCCGTAGCGCGCCGCCAGCCCTTCGCGGTACGCTTCCCGGGCCCGTCCTTCCGGCGACGGGCCGTACCGGGCGATCGGAATGTCCGCCTCCGGCGGCAGGACGGGCGGCATGCTGAGCGGCCAGAGCAGCTCCCGGCCGAGCCCGGCGTATACTTCGTCGTGAATGGCCGAAAGCCGCTCCAGCGCTTCCTTCGTGCCGGGAAGCGGCGGCGTGATCAACTCCAGCTGGCTTTCCGCGAAATCCGTCGTGATGTAGGGGTGGGTCAGTTTGTCCCCGAAAGCCGCCGGATGGGGCGAAAGCGCCAGCGTTCCGTCCGGTTCGATGCGCTGCGACTCCTTCTCCAGCCCCCATTCCGACTGCAGAAGCAGCTCCCGGTCCGCGCCAGCCGGCCAATGGCGGAGCTCATGCTCCATTTTGCGCATGATGGTTCCTCCCGTCCGCACGCTCGAGAAATTGGCGAATCGCCGAAATCGCGTCCGGATTGATTTTGCTGATTTTCGTCTGTCCGATGCGCGAACTTTCGATCAGCCCCGCCTCCTCCAGTTCCCGGAAATGATGGGAAATGGTCGAGCGCGACAGTTGCAGCTCTTCACAGGCCCGGGTGAAACATTTCTCCATCCCTTCTCCGGTCGAAAGATGATCGCGGCACCAGTCGGCAAGCAAAAGGAAGAGGTTGAACCGCTGTTCGCAGGACAGCGCCTTGAAGATGCGCGTGAGTTGAACGGTTTCCATAGTTCGATCATAATCGAACTTTCGCCGTCTTTCAACGTCCGCCCTTCTTTTCGGACACGGTTTTGCCGGGAAAGGATCCGGCGCATTTTACGGCCTTTTCGGCCCGCCGGCCGGGGTCGCTCGCCGGGGCGGCGGGAAGGGGAATCGGGACCGGCTTGCAGGAAAGCGCGAGGCCCGCGTGGAAGGAAACCGGTGCCACATTTCGTGTCTTCCGGAGGGATCGTTCAATTGGTGACGTTCATTACGGGCGCTTCATCCGGTTTCGGACTGCTCACGGCGGTCGAATGCGCGGCCCGGGGCCACCGGGTCATCGCCGCCATGCGGGATCCGGACAAGAAGGGACGCCTCTTCGAGCTGGCCGGAAAACGGCAAGCCGCGGACCGGATCGACATTTGCCGTCTGGACGTGACGGACGGCGAAGCCGCCGCCCGCGCCGTCGGCGACGCGATCGACCGCTACGGCCGCCTCGATGTGCTCGTCAACAACGCCGGCTATGCCCAGGGCGGCATGGCCGAGGACGTGCCTCTGGAAGCCTGGCGGGCCCAGATGGAAACCAACTTCTTTGCAGCCGTCCGGCTCGTGCAGCTCGTCGTGCCGCACATGCGCAAACAGCGGTCCGGGCTCATCGTCAACGTTTCCAGCATCAGCGGCCGCCTTGGGCTGCCGGGATTCGGTCCCTATTGCGCCTCCAAGTTCGCCCTGGAAGGGTTCAGCGAAGCGCTGCGGCTGGAGCTGGCCCCCTTCGGCATCCGCGTCGTGCTCGTCGAACCCGGCGCCTACCGGACGGACATCTGGCGCAAAGGCTTCGAGCTCGCGCACGCATCGCCCGATTCTCCCTACCGGGAGCTGGCCGAAGCCGTTTTCCGGCAGGCGAGGCAATCCGCCGAACGGGCGCCCGATCCCGCCGAAGTCGCGCGCCGCATCGCCAATTTGGCCGATCAACCGGCCCCGCCGCTCCGCCTTCCGCTCGGCCGCGGGGTCCGGAGCACCCTTGCCGCCCGTTCACTGTTGCCCTGGCATTGGTATGAACGGCTGATCCGCCGGGTGCTCGGCGTTTGACAGGCCCCGCGAGGCGGCGAATCCGTCACTGATGGGAACCCGTCCGGCGCGCTATAATAACCGGAAAGACAACATAGCCAACCGGACGGTGACCCCCATGGAAAAGGAAGACGTCAAGGATTACCTGCTGCGCGGCCTGCACGGCCCGCCCGAACTTCGGCCGGAAGAGAAAAAGCGCTATCTCGGGGAATTCCGCGAGCGCGTCGTGCTGGCCCTGAGCCAGAAGCAGGTCAGAAGCCCGGACATTCCCCGGCAGGTGGAGGAAGCGCTCGACCGCTGGCCGGACGTGACCATTGTCCTGAACGGGAAAATGGAATACGCCGCCCTTTCCAAATACATCCGTCTCGCCAATGAACGCGGCGTGCCGTACCGAAAAGTGCATGACCAGGAGCATGAAACGGACGTCGGCCTCGTGCTGGCCGCACCCACGGCAGTCGACGTGCCGTGCGTCGATGTGCCGGATGAGGCCTCCCCGGACGGGCCGGCCGCCGGCAACAAAGCGGCTCCCGCCGGACCGGCGGGGAAGCCGCCCCGCAAGAGCCGCAAACTATTGGACAAATGGCGCGCCCGGTTCCACGCCGGGCGCGAATGACAGGCCGTTTCATTCCGGGGTGCGAAAAGCCGCCTTGTAACACCGCCGGCACACCGGCTTGTATTCCTCGTTGCCGCCGATCATGATCTGTTCGCCTTCGTTGACCGGTTTGCCGTCCTGGTAGCGGATCACCATCGTCGCCTTGCGGTCGCAGTACCAGCAGATCGTTTTGATTTCTTCGATTTTGTCCGCGTGGATCAAAAGTTCCCGGCTGCCTTCGAACAGCTGGTTGCGGAAATCGTTTTTCAGCCCGAAGGCCATCACCGGGATGTCCAGCTCGTCCACGATGCGCGTCAGTTCCCACACGTGGTGCTTGCGGAGGAACTGCGCTTCATCCACCAGCACGCAGTAGATGCGCTTGCCGGGTGAGGAAGCCAGTTCCTTTTTCACGCGCTCGAACAGATCGTCGTCGTCATGCACGGGAATCGCCCTGCGGGTCAGGCCCGCCCGCGTGCCGACCCGGTCGTGGCCGCTGCGGGTGTCGATGGCCGGCTTGAAGATGAGCACCGGTTTGTTCTGTTCCTCGTAGTTGTGCGCCACTTTGATGATTTCGAAGGACTTTCCGCTGTTCATCGTCCCGTATTTGAAAAAGAGCTGCGCCATGCTTCTCCTCCCCCATCCCGTCGTGTTGCCGTGCCTGATCCAACCGCCAAAAACCCCCGCAGCCGCGTTCTTCATTCCCCGTGGCCGCCGCGCGCCGCCATGCATGGCTCGCCGCCCGTGCCGCCGTCCCCGCCGGCACGGCGCCGAGTCCCGCGATCCGCCTACCGCTTGCCGGAATCGAACGGTTCGCCGGCGGCCCGGGGCGCCTGGGACGACTTGGAGAACAGGATCAGCGCGATCAGGGTCACCACGTACGGGAACGTCTGCAGAACGACCGGCGGAATGACCTTCAGCTCCGGAATGACCTGCGATACGTTGGCCACCGTGCTGGCGAAGCCGAAGAACAGCGTCGCCCCGAGGACGCCGAAAGGCCGCCATTGGCCGAAAATGAGCGCCGCCAGCGCCAGAAATCCGAGTCCGGCCGCCGTGCCGTTGAATTCGCCGCTGTAGGTGACGATGATGACGGCGCCGCCGAGCGCCGCGAAGGCGCCCGAGATCAGGACGCCGATGTACCGCATGCGGCGCACGTTGATGCCCGCCGCCTCCGCCGCCTGCGGATTTTCGCCGCACGCCCTGAGGCGCAGGCCGAAAGGCGTCTTGTAGAGCACGAAACTGCTCAAAAACAGAATGATCAGAATGACCAGCGTGGTGACATAGGCGTTCGTGAAAAACAGGTCTCCGATGACCGGAATGTCCGACAGTCCCGGCACGTCTTTGGGCGTGAACCCCCGCTGGATGCGGATGTTGCCGCTGCCCGTCATGTTGCGGGCGAGAAAGACCGTCAGCGCGCCGGCCACCATGTTGATGGCGGTCCCGCTGATGATCTGGTTGGCGCTCAGGTTGATGCTGGCAAAGGCATGCAGCAGCGAAAACAGCATCCCGGCGGCCATCCCGGCGGCCAGGCCGATCCACAGGGCCATGTACGGCAGAACCGGCTGCAGCTGGAGGATGACGAAGGCGCTCGTGAACATGCCGATGACCATGAGCCCTTCCAGCCCGATGTTGACGACGCCGCTCCGCTCGCTGAACAGACCGCCGAGGGCGGTGATCAGGAGGGGAACCGTGTACAGAATCGCATAGGGAAAGATGCCGGAAACAAGTTGCCACATCGCTTACGCCCTCCCGCTTTCCGCTTCCGCATCCCGCCGCTCCCGCCGCCGGCGCGCCAGCCGGCGGACAAGCCGCTCGATCAGGATGCTGGTCGCCGCAAAGTAGATGATGATGGCGATGATCGTGTCGGAAATTTCCGGCGGAATGCCTTCCATCGCGTTCATGTAGCCGCGCCCCGCATACAGGAGACCGAAGAAAATCGCCGCCAGCATGACGCCGTACGGATTGTTGGCGCCAAGCAGCGCCACGGCGATGCCGTCAAATCCCTGGTTCGGCAGGTGCCCGATCTGGATGTTGACGGCGTTGCCCGTGTACTGGGCCACCCCGGCCAGGCCCGCCAGTCCGCCGGCGATGAGCATGGACAGCACGATGTTGCGTCCCACCGTCATGCCGGCGTATTCGGCCGCATGGCGGTTGAAGCCGACCGCCTTCAATTCGTAGCCGAGGGTCGTCCGGTCGATGATGAAGGCGACGGCGATGACCGCCAGCACCGCCAGAAAAATGCCGAGATTGATGTAGGATCCCCCGAACAGTTCCGACAGCCAGGTCATGCGGATGTTCCCATTGGGCGGCAGCGGGCGCGATTCGGTTTCCAGATACGGCCCTTTCAGATAGGCGGGGACCGCGTTGTACACCACCCAGTAGGCGGTCCAGTTCAGCATGATGGTGGACACGACTTCGTGCACGTTGAACCTGGCCTTCAGCAAACCGGGCAGAAACGCCCACAGCGCCCCGGCCGCAAAACCGGCCGCGATGACGAGAGGCACAAGGAGCGGCTTCGGCAGATCCAGCGTCAGGCCGACGAAGGTGGCGCAAAACCCGCCGATCAGCATCTGGCCGGAGGCGCCGATGTTGAACAGGCCGGTGCGGAAGGCGAAGGCGACGGAAAGGCCCGTGAAGATGAGCGGCGTCGCCGTCGCCAGGGTGTTGCCGAACCGTTCGATGCTCTTCAGGCCGCCTTCGAGCAGAAACCGGTAGCCGGCCAGCGGATTGTGGCCGGTGACGGCCATGAGCAGCGCCCCCGCAAGGAGACCGAACAGGACGGCGAGCAGGGAGACGATGGCGTTTTTCATCGGCTTTCGGCCTCCTTCCCGATGCCGGCCATCATCAGGCCGATTTCATTCTCGTCGGTTTCACCGGCATTCACGATGCCGACCAGTTCCCCGTGGCTCAGGACGGCGATCCGGTCCGACAGGGCGAGAATTTCGTCCAGTTCAAGGGACACCAGCAGCACCGCTTTCCCCTTGTCGCGCTGTTCCACAAGGCGGCGGTGGATGTATTCGATGGATCCGACGTCCAGACCCCGCGTCGGCTGGACGGCGATGAGCAGCAGCGGATCCAGTTCCATCTCCCGGCCGATGATCGCCTTCTGCTGGTTGCCGCCGGACAGGGCGCGGGCTTTCGTCACGGCGCCTTCGCCGGCGCGCACGTCGAAATCGCCGATGATCCGTTCGGCATGCCGGCGGATCTCGCGGCGGTTCAGGAGGCCCCGCCGGGAATACGGCTGACGGTAGTACATTTCCAGCACCATGTTGTCCTCGAGGGAATAATCAAGCACAAGGCCGCGTTTCTGCCGGTCTTCCGGGATGTGGGCGATGCCGCATTCGATACGCTGCCGCACCGAATAACGGGTGATATCCAGGCCGTTGAACCAGATCGTGCCCGACTCCGGTTTGCGAAGCCCCGTCAGCGCTTCCACAAGCTCCGTCTGGCCGTTGCCTTCGACGCCGGCGATGCCGACGATTTCACCGCGCCTCACGTCCAGGGAAAACGATTTGAGTCCCGGCACCTTCTTGTTGTTCAACACCGTCAGGGACTCGATGCGGAGCACGGGGTCGCCCGCTTCCCGTTTCGACTTCTCGACGGTCAGGCTGACGTCCCGCCCGACCATCATTTTCGCCATTTCCGCTTCGCTCGTCGCCGCCACGTCCACCGTGCCGATCAGCTTCCCGCGGCGAATGACCGTGCACCGGTCGGCGACGGCCTTGATTTCCTTCAGCTTGTGGGTGATGAGGATGATCGACTTGCCTTCCGCCTTCAGATTTTTCATGATGTCCATCAGATCGCGGATTTCCTGGGGCGTCAGGACGGCGGTGGGCTCGTCGAAAATGAGCACTTCCGCCTCCCGGTACAGCATTTTCAATATCTCGACGCGTTGCTGCATGCCGACGGAAATGTCCTCGATTTTCGCATCGGGGTCGACATTGAGGCCGTACTGGCGGCTGAGCTCGGCGATCCGCCTGCTGGCCGATTTCGTGTCGTACAGGAGTCCCCTGCGCGGCTCGCTGCCGAGGATGATGTTTTCCGTCACCGTGAAATTGTGGACCAGCTTGAAATGCTGGTGCACCATGCCGATGCCGAGTGCGTTGGCCACGTTCGGGTTGGCGATTTTCGTTTCCTTCCCGCGAATTTTGATGACGCCGGCATCGGGTTGGTAAATGCCGAACAGAATGCCCATCAGCGTCGATTTTCCGGCGCCGTTCTCGCCGAGCAGGGCGTGGATTTCTCCCCGCCTGAGCCGCAGCGTCACGTCGTCGTTGGCAACGATGCCGGGAAACGCCTTGCGGATGCCAAGCATCTCCACGATGTACTCCATGTTCGACCTCCGTCGTGTCTCGGATCGAAATCCAGCGAAAAAGAGGCGGCTGCCACCGCCTCTTACTTCATTCGATTTATTTGATCAAATCTCCTTGTTCGCTGGACACCTTGATTTCACCGCTCTTGATTTTTTCGAAGACTTCCTGGACTTTCTGTTCCGTGTCGTCGCTCAGGTTCGGGTTTTCGTCCGGCAGCCCGACCCCGTCGTTGGTGGCGTCGAAGGTGAGCGTCTGGCCGCCGGGGAAACGGCCGTCGAGTTCGGCCTTGATCATGTCGTAGGCCGCCTGGTCGATCTTCTTCATGGCCGAGGTCAGGATGATGGACTTGCCGTCTTCGTAAATGCCCTCGTCATACTGGTCCACGTCGACCCCGACGACCCACGCTTCCTTGCCGGCGGAAGCGCGATTTTTCGCCTCGGTGATGACGCCGACGCCGACGCCGCCCGCCGCCGCGAAAATCGCCTTCACGCCGCGGTCATACATCTGGGCGGCGATTTGCTGGCCGGCCGCCGTGTCGGTGAAGGTGCCCTGGTAAATGACGTTTTCCGGTTTGACGGAAATGTTCGTGCCGAAGTTTTCGTTGGCATACCGGATGCCCTGTTGATAGCCCCAGTTGAATTTCTGCACCGCCGGAATTTCCATGCCGCCGACGAAGCCCACGTCCCCCTCCTTCAGTTCGAGGGCCGTGGCCAACCCGGCCAGGAAGCCGGATTCGTGTTCGGCAAAGTAGATCGCCACGGTGTTTTCCTTGACTTCGTAGTTGTAGTTGCCGTCCTGCGGCGCGCCGTCCAGGATGACGAATTTCGCGTCCGGATATTTCGTCTGCGCCTGGTAGATGGCCGTTTCGAACTTGAAGCCCGGCGTCACGATGAATTTGAACCCGGCGTCGTACAGGTTCGTGATTTCCTGCATGTATTCCGCTTCCGTTTCGCCCGGCGGCTTCAGGTAGCGGATTTGCAGGCCGAAGTCTTCGGCGGCCCGCTGGATGCCTTCCCAGGTGCCCTGGTTGAACGATTTGTCGTCGATCGTGCCCGAGTCCGTCACCATGCCGACTTTCATGCCGTCGCCGCCGGCGCTTCCTTTGTCTCCGCCGTTGCCGCCGGCGCCCTGTCCGCCGTCATTGTTGCCGCCGCAGGCGGCCAAGACCGACCCCGCCAATGCCAAAATCGCCAAGACCGTCAGCCATTTTCTGACAAACTTCATGCGGTAGACCTCCCAATGATTGGTTGGATGGATGATATTCTCGCTTCTCACTATAGAGCCTGGCCATGTCCTTTTCAACAAAATCTTTGGCTTCGTCCGGATAAGATTATTCGACAAATGCGGGCGGCGTCCCGCGCCGTCCTTCGAATGCCGCCTGGCATGACGCGCGGGAGCCGGCCCGCGGAACGGCCGAAAATTGGGCATGCGGCGCGCCACCGGCGTGCAAACAACCCGCGCGCGTCACTGCAGGGGCAGCCGGTCCGTCTCGTGTCCGGTCTGCTTGACGCCGGGCATCCAGTCCGGCCATCCCCTGAAAAAGTCGGACTGGGCATCGGGCGCGACGGCGGCGTAACCGACGCCGACGGCCCGCGCCAGGAACGGATCCAGGGCGCACAGGTCGGTCCGGTCCAGGGCCGACAGGTCGTCCTTGCCGACGGAAATCGCCACCAGTTCCATTTCGCGCACGGCGGCCTGCACATAGCGGGTCAGATTTTGCGCCGCCTTGTCCACGTCCAGCTTGTCCGTTGCCTTGCCGCTGTACACCACGAGGCTGGTCGGCGGCTCGAACGGCATCGATTCGACCACCTGGTCGCCGATCATGGCCATGATGGCCGCCGTTCCGATGTAGACGGCATCGGCGCCGAGGGCCATCGCCTTGAGCATCCGTCCCGGCGTCACGAGTCCGCCGGCGGCGATCAGCGACACGTCGCCGGAAGCGCCCCGTCCGGCCAGAAAATCGGCCGCCCGGGCGACGGCATACAGCGTCGGCAGCCCGAGATCGTCCTGCAGCGTCGGCGCGCCGCCGTGGGTGCCGCCCTCCGCGCCGTCCACCGTGATAAAATCGACTTCCGCATCCAGCGCGATGGCCAGCTCCTTTTCCAGATGGTGGGTGGCGGCGATCTTGAGCCCGACGGGCACGCCCGTCTCCCGGCGGAGCCGCTTCACCAGCCGGACGAAATCGTCCTTCGATTCCACCCCCGGCAGCCTGGAGCGGATCACGGCGTCTTCTCCCGGTTTGAGCCCGTACGTCTTCCGGAAATCTTCGCCGATCGACCCGGCCGCCGTCCGCTGCGGCGACGAGCCTTGCGCCCCCTGGCCGAGCTGGATTTCGATGGCGTCCAGCCTTTTGTATTTGTCCGGCGTGTTCATCCACCCGCCGCGGTTGTACTGGCCGATGAACTTGTCCGCCGCCGCCCGCTCTTCTTCCAGCAGGCCGGCTTCCCCCGAGTTGGTGGCGGTCCCGAGATTCGTGGCCGCCTTGGCCAGGGCGATTTTCGCCCGCTTGCTGAGGGCGCCCCCGAAGCTCATGGCGGCCATCATGACGGGAATTTCGATCCGGAGCGGTTTTTTCGCCCGGGGTCCGATCGTCACCCGCTTGCGGATCGGGGCATCCTCTTTCACCGGAAACCGGTCCAGATGGACGGGATTGAACAGCAGCTGCTCCCATGGAGAGAACAGGAGCGGACTGCCGAGGGGCCGTTCCACCGGCTTGCCCCGCCTGGCCCGCATGGCGATTTCCATCAGCGTGACCACGCCGACCTTGCGGGCGGTCGGCACCATTTCGAACAGATTTTCCACGTACGAATCCCGCACGAGGCGGGTGATCGCCTTGTCCACCGTTTCGTTGACGGCCGAACGGATGGCATTTTCGATCAAACGGCGCAGCACGGGCATCCACCCCATCATTTTTTGTACTACTTTTCGCCATTCGAGGATGGATTATGCACCGCCCGATGCCGAAACGGTTTTGCCGTTGGAAAAGGGAACCGTTTTCGGTTACACTGGGTTTGTCCTTCTTGCCGTCCGGCATCCTGATTTTTTACGGAAAAAGGAGAGGTCTTTCCATGGGCCAATACAACTTTCTGCGGCCGATCCTTCTCATCGCCATCGCCCTTCTCACCAAGATGTTCGTCCAGAACCTGCTGACGCTGCTCGGGGTCGACCGGGTGACGGCGGACAATATCGGTTTCATCGCCATGATGATCGCGGCCGTCGTCACGTTCCAGCGCATGCGGCGCCCGCCCCGCAGGTGACGGACCGGCACGGACGGCGGCGAATCCGCCTTTACCGCAATGCCTTCTCCAGAAGCTTCAACGCCCTGTAGCGGGCCAGATTGAAAGATAAGACGGGGCGATTTTCCGCATCGGCCCTCAGCCGTTGCAGGCGCTTTTCAAGCTGGTCCCGCACGTCGGGATGATCCGCCAGCTTGAGCATCGCCGGCACGGCGTCGCTGGACAGTCGGGACAGATAGACGGCGTCCAATTCCCCGCCGGCCGCGTGGCGGGCGATGTTCAGTTCGGCCACCCGCCGGTCGGCCCCCGCGTAATTGATCGCCAGCCATGCCGCCAGGCTGATCACGGCGAACAGCCGCACCAGATTCACCCCGTCCCGCCATACGCGGACGAGCGCGGCGACCACCAGCACCCCCATATAGACGAGAAATGCGTGCACGAGAAACCGCAGGACCGTGTATCCGTAGGCCTCCTCATACAGGGTGAGCCGGATGTGCGCGGAAACGAGCATCACCAGGGTGAACAAAAGCAGCGCCGTGAGCAGCCCGCGCCCAAGCCGCTTCCGCGCCGCGCTCCCGGGGCGCGACAGCGCCAGCGAAACCGCCAGCAATCCGAAATTGATGGCGGCGACGGCGGCAAGTTCGAAAAAGCCGCTCCTGGCGTATTCCGCGTACGTTTTCCCGTCCGGCAGCACGCCTTCCCATGCCCCGAACAGATACGAAAACTGCACGGCGACAAACACGGCGTAAACCGCATTGACGGCAAAAAGCACCGTGTGCACGATGAGCGGATCGACCGCAACGTCTCCCCGGCGTTCCAGCGCTTTCGCCAAATCTTCCGCAGGCTTTCCGGATGCGAGACTCCATACAAATCCGAACAGCCCGAAGAACACGGCCGCGATCCAGATGCCCCTTGCCGCCAGCTCCGCCGGGCGCATGCCCGCCGCAAGATCGGGAATGAAGGCCAGCACCCGTTCGAAGGCCCGGTCCGCCGATGCGAGAAGCGCGGTCACCAAAATGACGACGGGCAGGGCCAGCACGAGGCCGGCTGCGATTTTGGCCGCCGCCGCGAGATGCCGCCGGCCCGCGGATTGCTCCATGCGTCCCTTCAACAGCCGGAACGGAACGGGAAAGTTGGCCAGCGTGCCGGGCACAAGGTGCATCAGAAAGCTGGCCGCCGCTTCTTTCCGGTACCAGTCCCCTCCCGCCCGTCCGGCGTGCAGCATCGCATGGAACGCCGCCAGAAGCGGCAGCGCCAGGGCGTTCAAAAACCGGAATCCCGGATTGTCGAACAGCACGTAGACGAGCGACAATGCGGCGACGGCGGAAAACAGCACCCAGGCAAACGGGCTTCCGCTTCTGTTGGCCGCACCGGCCACGGCAAAATAATAGACATAAAGCAGCGCGACAAACAGCGGAACGGTGGCGCCGAACGGTTTGCCGAAAAACAGCCACTGGTTCAGCACCGCCAGGAGCAGCGCGCCCAGGACGGCCCCCGGCAGCCGGTCCGATTCCCCGGAAGACCGTCGCGTCGTTTGGTTCCCCGGTTCCATCTGCAGCACCTCCAAGCAACATCGGTTTCCGAAATCCATTGTAGACGGTAAAATTAGAATAAAAAGTGAAAATGGAGCCCGGGGAATTTCATCTTTTCCGATCGACTATTTTCTGACCGCCCCGAACAAGCGCGAAAGTTTGTGAACGCGGTACGGAAAGCGGGGGAACGCCGTGAAGCTGCACCTGCAATATTTGCGGCTGCTGGAACATTGCGAAAACGCGCACGCTGCCGAGACCACCCTGCGGGAATTGGCCGGCGTCTGGTCGTGCACGGTCCGCAACGCCGCCATCGTCATCCGGCGCATGGAAGAACGGGGCTGGATCCGGCGAAAGACCAGCCGCGGAAGGAACAAACGGTCCATTCTTTTCTTTCTCGCCACGGAGGACGAAATCGCCGGCGAAATCCTCGACCGCGCGGCATCGGACCGGGAATTGCTGCAAATCCTGGAAATCCTAGGGTCCGCATCTTCCGGCAGCATCCGGGCGCGGCTGGAAGCAGAGCTGTTCTCCCGCTTCGGCTTCCGGCGGGAAAAGGCCGGCAGCCGGCGCATCGACGTCCTGCGCCTGCCGATCCGGCAGGCGCCCCGGACCTTCGATCCGCCGGAGATGAAGCTTTTGACGGAATCGTTCATTGCCGGACACGTCTACGATTCCCTTGTCCGGCTGGAGAAAGGCCGGCCGGTCCCCCACCTGGCCCACGCCTGGGACGCAAACCCGGACGGCACCGTCTGGACGTTCCGGCTGCGCAAGGGCGTTTTGTTTCATCACGGGAAGGAGCTGGACAGCCAAGACGCGGCCTGGACGCTGAACCGTCTGCGCGGGGCGCCGCCGGGCACGCTGTACCGGATGCTGTTCCGCAAGATGCGGCGGATCGCCGTGCGGGATGCCCGCACGTTCGCCGTGGAGCTGGAAAGCCCGCTCGCTTTCCTGCCCGAACTGCTGGCCACCGGCCGCGCCGCCGTCCTGCCCGCCGATCTGGGCGCCCGGGATCCGGACCGTTTCCGGAGAAGGCCGGTCGGCACCGGTCCGTTCAGACTTTCGGCGTCGGACGAGCGCATGCTGGAGCTGGAAGCGTTTGCGAGGTATTTCAGGGAGAGACCGCATCTGGACAAAGTGGAAATCTGGGTGCTGCCCGAGGAAGAGGAAGCGGTGTTCGGCGGGGCCGACGGCCGGCTGTTCCGGATCATCCACAATCCGCGGGAGTCGCCGGGGCTTGAACCCGGATTCAGGCAAATCGGATCCGACGTGACGGTGAGCAAATTTCTGACCGTCAACACGCGCAGAGCCGGCCCTCTCGCCGACCCGGTCAGGCGGGCGGCCCTCCTTGACTTGCTGGCCGGGCCGCCGGCATCCGCCGCGGAACTTGCGCCCGCTTCAATCCCGGCGGACGGCGGGCCGCCGGATGTTGGGGACGGCGGGTTTTCTCGCCCCCTTCGCCTCATCACGATCGAACCTTACCGGAAAGACGCCGAAGCCGTCGCCCGCCGGCTCCGGGCGGTCGGGGCGCGGGTGGAGGCGGCGCTCGTGCCGCCGGACGCCTTCACCGCCGAACAGCGCCTTGCGGCGGATCTCGTGTTTTTCACGCTGATCCGCGACCGGGAAGCGATGCTGCGCCAGTACGACCTGTTTCTGTCGATGGCCGACCATCTGGACGACCGGTCCGCTTCCGCCGTCCGGGCGGCGCTTTCCGTCATCGACCGGGAAGCGGACCCGGACGTGCGAAAGCGGCTGATGGCGGATCTGGAAAAACGGCTCATCCGCGACCGGCTGCTCGTCATCTGGCAGGAGCGGTCCGTGCGGATGGCCGTTCATGAATCCGTGAGGGGCGCCGCGACCGAATCGCTCGGTTGGGTCGATCTTCGCAGCGTCTGGTTCGAGTGATAGAGGGAGGCATAGAAGCCCCCGGCCGCAAGCAGCGATTCGTGGGTGCCCGATTCCACGAGCCGGCCGTCCCGCAGCACGAGAATGAGGTCCGCGCCGCGGATCGTGTTCAGCCGGTGGGCGATGACGAAGCTGGTGCGGCCGGCCATGAGCCGCTGCATCGCCTCCTGGATGCGGATTTCCGTCACCGTGTCGATGTTGCTGGTCGCTTCGTCGAGAATGAGCACCGCAGGCCGGGCCACCATCGCCCGGGCGATGGCGAGAAGCTGCTTCTGCCCCTGGCTGATGCCGCCGCTTTCCGGATCGAGAACGGTGTCGTAACCGTCCGGCAGTTTCATGATGAAGGCGTGGGCGTTGGCCTCTTTCGCCGCCTCCTCCACTTCCGCGTCCGTCGCCTCCGGCCGGCCGAAGCGGATGTTTTCCCGCACGGTGCCGCGGAACAGGAACGGGTCCTGCAGCACGACGGCCAGCTGCCGCCGCCAGCTTGCCCGCTTGATCGACCGGAGCGGGACGCCGTCGATCAGAATGTCGCCTTCCTGCGGTTCGTAAAAGCGGGCAAGCAGCTGGATCAGCGTCGTCTTGCCCGCCCCCGTCGGCCCGACGAGGGCCACGGTCTGCCCCGGCTTCACCTTGAAGGTGACGTCTTCCAGCGTGTGCTCGCTGCCTTCGTAGCGGAAACTGACACGGGAAAACTCGACTTCGCCCCGGATCTGCCCCACCTCGAGCGCCGCTTCTTCGTCATTGGCTTCCTCCTCCGCATCCATCACTTCGAAGACGCGCTCCGCCCCGGCGATGGCCGACAGCATCGTGTTGAACTGGTTGGACAGGTCGTTCAGCGGCCGCGTGAACTGGCGGGCATATTCCACGAACACGAGCAGCGTGCCGATGGTCACGTGGCCGCGCAATGCCAGCACCCCGCCGAATCCGGCGATGACGGCGAAACTGAAGTTGTTGAGGGCGTTCATCAGTTTCGGAATGAACCCGGAATACACCTGGGCCCAGTAGCCGGCATGGCGGAACCGTTCGTTTTTTTCGGCAAACTCGGCGATCACCCGCTCTTCCAGGGAAAACGTTTTGATGATGCGCTGGCCCGACACCGTTTCCTCGATGAACCCGTTCAGGCCGCCCAGCTCCCGCTGCACCTCTTTGAACAGCGGGCCGGTGCGCCGGGTGATCCAGCGCATGCCGAGAAACATGGCGGGGATGATCAGCGACGTGACCAGCGTCAGAAGCGGGCTCAGCCAAACCATCAGGGCGAACGTGCCGGCCAGCATGAGCGTGCTGGACCAAATCTGGATGACGGAGCTGTTCAGCGTCGCGCTGACGTTGTCCACGTCGTTGGTCATCCGGCTCATCAATTCCCCCTGCTGTTGCTTGTCGAAGTACGGAATCGGCAATTTCTGCAGGCGGTCGAACAAATCCCGCCGCATGGCGTACACCGTTCGCTGGGCGATGCCGATCATCAGGAAGTTTTGCAGCCAGAGGGTAAGGGAATGCAGGGCGAACGTGCCGGCGAGAAGCGCAAGGAGCGTGCCGAAGCCGTCAAACCGCCAGACCACCAGATGGTCGTCGATCGCCTTCCGGACGAGCAGCGGCCCGAGAAGCGCCAGCCCCGTGCTCGCCGCCGTCAGGAGCAGGACGAAGGCAAGGCCGAGCTTCCGCTCCGCCAGATAGCGGAAAATGCGGGCCAGCGTCCCTTTCCAGTCGCGCACCTTCGGCCGCGCCGCGCGGAGCGCATGGGAATGGCCGGGACGGACGGCCGGAAGCCGGTCGTCCGCCCGGTCCGCCCGGCTTTCGTCCGCCGCAAGCGGCCTGTCCGCCTTCCGGGAAACCCGCGCCTGCCGGAAAGGTTCCACCAGCGTCTGCAGCATGTTACACCGCCTCCCTGCCGTTTTGCGAAGCGACGATTTTCCGGTACAGCGGAGACATGCCGACAAGCTCCTCGTGCCGGCCGCAGGCGATCAGCCGCCCTTCGTCCAAAAGCAGAATGCGGTCCGCCCGCATCGCCGTCCCCACCTTCTGGGTGACAAGCAGCATGGTGCAGTCATACCGGTCGAGCGCCGCCAGCAGCGCTTCTTCCGTCCTGGCGTCCAGGGCGCTGGTGCAGTCGTCGAGCAGCAGGATTTTCGGCCGGCGCACCAACGCCCGCGCGATGGCGATCCGCTGTTTCTGGCCGCCGGACAGGTTGACGCCCCGCTGTCCGATGAGCGTGTCGTAGCCGTTCGGAAACTGCAGGATCGAGTCGTGGATTTGCGCATCCCTGGCCGCCCGTTCGATGTCCGCGAAGGAGGCCGAAGGGTTGCCCCGGGCGATGTTGTCGCGCACGGTGCCCGTAAAGAGGACGGTTTCCTGGGGCACGTAGCCCACCATGGAGCGGAGCTCGGTTTCGTCCCATTCCAGAATGGGCCGTCCGCCGATCAGGATGTCGCCCGACGTCGGCTCATACAGGCGCGGAATCAGCTGCACGAGCGACGACTTGCCCGAACCGGTCGCCCCGAGGATGGCGATCCGTTCGCCGGGACCGGCCTCGAAGGAAATGCCGGAAAGCGCCGGTTGCGCGGCGTCCGGATAGCGGAGGGAGACGTCGCGGAACACGATGCGGCCTTCCGGCGCTCCGTCTGCCGGTTCGCGCGCTTTGCATCCGGCGGATGCCGCCGGGCCAGGCCTTTCCGGCCGGCCGTCGCCGCCGGCGGCGTCCAGCCGCCACACTTCCCGGAGCCGCTCCGCCGACGCCCTCGCGCGGGCGAAGCTCATGATGATCCAGGACATCATCGAGAGCACGCCGCCTGTCCGCATCGCGTAGTTGACCACCGCCACCACTTCCCCGACGCTGGCGTCGCCGGCCCGGATCTGGCCGCCCCCGAACCAGAGCACGGCCAGAATGCCGGCGTTCGTCACGAGCATGATGGTCGGCATCGTCGTTTCGCTCCAACGCAGCGCCGACCGGGTGACGTCGGACAGCTCTTTCGCCTGCAGCCGGAACCGCTCGTTTTCCCGGTCTTCCCGGCTGAACGCCCGGACGAGCCGGACCGCCTGCAAATTTTCCCGCATCGTGGCGTTCACCCGGTCGAGCTGCCGCTGCACGCGGCGGAACAGCCCGCCCGTTTTGCGCATGATCCACAGGACGAACAGAAACAGCGCCGGCGCGGACACGACCAGCCAAAACCCGAGCCGGGGATTCACCACGATGGCCATGATCACGCTGCCGATCACGACAAGCGGCGCCCGGGCCATGATGCGCAGCGACATGAACAGCGTGTTGACGATCTGCTGGATGTCGTTCGTCAGCCGCGTGATGTAGGTGGACGGGGTCAGGCGGCTGAAAACGGGAAACGAAACCCGCTGCACCTTCCCGTAAAGCCGTTCCCGCAAATCGTGTCCGAATCCCTGGCTGGCATGGGCGGAATAGAACGAATTGAGGATGCCGCAGGCAAAGGAAACGGCCGTTGCGGCCAGAAGCACCGCCCCCCAGCGCCAGATGACGGTCAGGTTTCCGGCCACAATGCCGTCGTCGATGATCCTGGCGATCAAATACGGTTGAAACAGCTCCACCAAAAGTTCGATCAACGTAAAGAACAGGGCGATCGCCATGGAAACCCTGTATTTCCCGAGCAGACTGAACAAACCGTCCGTCACCCGCCTTCATTGTTCGCGTGCTGCCCGTTCAACATTTGTTCAAATTTTACCGTAACAAAAAAAAGCGGATTTGGGAAGGCATCCCCGAAAAAGCGGGACGCCGCGGCGGCGGCGTCACCACTCGCCGCGGGCCGCGGCGAAAAGCGTATACCATTCGTCCCGGGTCATGTGTTCCGCCTGCCGCACGGCATCGGCGCAATTCCGGATGCGCCCGGGGTTCGTCGTGCCGATCACCGGCTGGATCATGGCCGGGTGCCGCATCAGCCAGCCGAGCACGATCGCTTCCGGCGTCGTTTCCTTCTCGCGCGCCATCTGCGCCACCAGATCGCGGGTGCGGCGCACGGCCTGCGGCGCGTCATCCGGCATCGGCGCGCCCGTCAGCAGCCCTTTGGCCAGGGGCGCCCAAGCCTGGAGCTGCACATCGTGCAGCCGGCAATACTCGACCAGCCCGTCGCTGAAGTTGAGGGAGGCGCCTTGCCGCTGGTTGACCAGCACCGCATGGTTCGCCCAGTCATTGTGCACGAGATTCATTTCCAGCTGGTTGACGATGATCGGCTCGTCCGTGTAGGCGCGAATGAACCGGATCTGATCGGCGTTCATGTTGGAAACGCCGAAATGGCGCACTTTGCCCGCCTGTTTCAAAATCGCGAACGCTTCGGCCACTTCTTCCGGTTCCATCAGGACGTCGGGCCGGTGCAGGAGCAGAATGTCCAGATAATCGGTGCCGAGCCGGGACAGGATGCCGTCCACGGACGCCAGAATGTGCGCCTTCGAGAAATCATACCGCCGGGGCAGGCGGCCGTCGTCCAGTCTGATGCCGCATTTGGACTGCAGCACGAGCCGTTCCCGGAGGCCCGGCTTTTCTTTCAGAACGCGGCCGAATGCCTGCTCCGCCTTGCCCATCCTGTAAATGTCCGCGTGATCGAACATGGTGATGCCGATTTCCAGGGCCGTTTCCACCGCTTCCCGCAGTTTCTTGACGTCCGTTTCCGCGAGCGGGCTGTGGTCCCATTCGCCGCCGAATCCCATGCAGCCGAGAACGAGGCGGCTGGACGTCACCTTCCGTTTTTCCAGGGGCATCTGTTTCATGCGGTCGGTTCACTCCTTGCACAAGGATGGCCGGCAGGGACGGCGGGCGTTCCGCTTCGTCCCGCATGTCCCGCCCAATCCATCGTACCACGCCGGCGCCCGCACGGAAAGCCGCTTCATCCGCCGCTCTCTTCTCCCGCTTCCCCCCGCCTGCGTTCCCGGTACTCCAGCGTTTCCCGCGCCGTGATGTAGGACCGGTGCAGCTGCTGCGGCCGGAGCACCGGCACGCCCGGTGTCAGCCCGATCCGGCAGTCCAGCGCTTGTTCCGCCGTTCTCACCGCCCGGCGGCGCCGTTCGCTTTCCTCTTCGGTGCGCGGCGCCCGCTGGATGAGCACGACCGTTTCCCGGAAGCGGAAACCGGTGGCGGGCAAGAGTTCCTCCAGCGCATTTCGCACGGCATCAAGGAGCAGCTCCCGGTCCCGCTCCGTATCGCCCCAGCCGTCGGCCGTCACGATGACCGCCTGCCAGGGCCCGTTCCCCTCCGGCAGCAGGGTCCGGTCCGCCAGCTTCCAGTCCCCTTCCGCCACCCAGCCGATCAGCCGCCGTTCCTTGTCGGTCATCCGTTCCATCCCGTTCCCCCGTCCGCAAACCGCGTTCGATTCCATGTTTACGGCGCGGCGGGCGAAGATATGTGGCCCGGGCGGCGGCGCGCAAAGCCGGCGGCGGCCGGCTCCCGCCTATTCGCGCAGGAAAGCGGTGATCTCCCGCCAAAACCGCCGGTAATCGGCCAGTTCCGCGTAATCCTCCCGCAAGGATGCAAAATGGCGCTCCCGCATCTCGGGATCGGCGTAGTCCGTGCCGTGCTGATAAAAATGGTATTGAAGATACATGTCATAGTGCGGACCGAAGTCCGCTTCTTCGGGGTGGTAAAAGAAGGCTTCCACGTTTTTGCCGAGGGCTTTGTACGTCCTTTCGGCGAACACTTCGCGGAACACGGGTTCGCTGCGGACGCTGGCGAGGCCGCTTTTGCTGTTTTCCAGCTGCACCTCGTCCGACAGGAGATGCGAGATCAGGCGGAACGACTCCCGCTTGCGCGGGCTGTTTTTCGGAATGCCGATGTAATAATAGGCCGGCGGCGGACCGGTGTCCGGCGCGTCGGCGAACACCGGGAAACTGACCATGTCCCACTTGGCGAAAGGCGCCATCAACAGATCCGTGGCGGCGTCGCCCGCCCCGCTGTAATGCGGCGAGCCGTGCAGCCTTCCGGCCGTCATGGCGAGATTGCCGGCGGCGAACGTTTTGTAGACATGGAACCGGCCCGCCGTCCGAAGCGACGCCAGTTCCTCCAAAAACGCGCCGTACCGTTCCCATGCCGGATCGCGGAAATCCGGCGGGCCGGTTTCCGGATCGGGAAACCGCCCGCCCATCTGGCCGAAAGCCAGATGGCGGTCCGGCATGTCGAAAGCGCTGATGTCGATGAGGCTCAGGGAACGGTCGTCCAATCCGACGGCGGTCAGCTCGCCGATCGGCATGACATCTCCGAACCGGCGGGCCAGCGCGAACACGTCGTCCCATGTCATGCCGTCCGTCGGGTAGGGCAGCTGAAACCGGTCGAAAATGTCTTTGTTGTAATACAGGACATAGACGTTTTTGGCAAACGGAACGGCGTAGACGGACCCGCCGCCCTGTTCGCGGACGCGTTCCAACAGCCCGTCGCCGAGGCGTTCCCGGATCGACGGATCCGCCGCCAAGTAGTCGTCGAGCGGTTCCAGATAGCCGCTGGCGAAATAATCGGGCGCCAGGGTGTGTTCGAACACGGCGAGATCCGCCGGCGCATCGTCCAGGATGGCCAGCACGTGGGGGTAAAGCTGTTCCCGACCGCTGCGGCTTTCGAGCATCTCCCCATCGATCGGAAACATGTGCCGCCAGAGGGTCCGGTAATCGAACGACGCTTCCGGAAACGCTTCCCGCAGATGGCGGATCGCATGGTCCGTCGGCGAAAGCCCCGTTGCAAAGTCCCACAAAATGTGGAAATGGCCGTCCAAGGTGTCCCTTCTGATCGCGATCCCGCCTTCCGAGCATCCGGCCGCCAGCGCGGCGGCCAGAAGGATCAGCAGGAAAAGCTTTCCGCCTTTGCCCACCGGCCTCCCTCCTTTCACTCTGGCTCCGAATCATTCATTTCAGCCCGGCGCCGGCCTCTTCCAGCCACTTCCGGCGGCATTCGTCCAGCCGCAGATACTCGTCCCGCCCGGCGGCCGCATATCGTTCGGGATCCCGGTCGGGGAATGAGGGAATGCCCGTCTCATGGCGAGGTTGCCGGCGGCGAAATCCTTGCCGCGGGGTTCACGCGCCGGTTCGGGGCATGTGCCGGTTTTGCCGGCCGGTTCATCCGCGTTTCGCGCCGCCATCCGGGCAGCCGGCCGATTCCGGTGCGAACGCCATGGCCGGCAGGCCGGTTGCCGTTTCGTTTTTCACTCGACTTCGTCCCGATCATCCTCCGGACCGCGGTCCGCTTTCGCGCGCCCGATCCATTCGTCAAGCGAAACGCCGACTTTCTCCAGCTGTTGCCGGCGGTAGTCCATCAGGTCGAGAAAGGTGGGGCTCCCGCCCGGCCAGTACGTTTCCGTTTCGATGAATTGCATGTCCAGGTCATATTCCGGATCCAGCATCCCCTGTTCCGGATGGTAGAAAAACGGGCTCGTGTCCCGCCCCGAAAGCGACGAGTCCAGCTCGCCGAACCGGTCGTTGACCGCCGGATCGCGCCAGACGCTGGCCACGGCGCGCCGGCTGTTTTCCCGCTGCGCCTCTTCCTCCAGCATCGTCCGGATCAGGCGGTACGCTTCCTCCTTGCGCGTGCTCGTCTTCGGAATGCCCAGATAGTAATAGGCGGGAGCGGGGCCGGTCCGCGGCCGGTCCGCGTGCACCGGGAAACTGACGAAACCCCACTCGTCCTTGTACGGCATCAGCGCCCAGGTCGTGTTGTCTTTCGCCCTGAACGTATTGTCGCCGACAAACCGGCCGGCGATCATGGCGATGTCGCCGGCGGCAAAATGGCTGAACCAGTGGGAGCTGCGGGGGATCATATTTCGCGTTGTGAGCTCCCACACGCGTTCATCAAAGGCGCGCACCCGTTCCCGTTCGGGATTGTCCGCATCGATCTCCCCGGTTGCCGGGTCGAAGACGGGAATGCCGAGCTGGCTGATCGCCAGGTTGACGTCGGGAAAACGGAAGGCCGCCCGCTCGCCCAGCGCTTCATGGACGGCAATCCGTTCGGCGAGGTCGAACACCTCGTCCCACGTCATGCCGTTGACCGGATGCGGCATGCCGAGTTCGTCGAACAGGGTTTTGTTGTAGTAAAGCGCATATACGTTTTTCCCGAAGGGAATCCCGTACAGCGTCCCGTACCCCTGGGCCCGGGCATAGTCGAGCGCCCGGCCGTCCAGGTTGGCGTAAAGTTCCGCGTCGGATTGCACGAACCGGTCCAGCGGTTCCAGATAGCCGGATTTGAACAGAAACGGGGCCAGCACGCTTTCGAACATGATGAGGTCCGCTTCCGTTTCCCATTCGACGGCCCGGTACATGGTCAGGGGCTGGTTGGGCCCTATAAATTCGTCCAACCATTCCTTTCGCAGCATCTGCAGGTCCTGCAGCTCCACGCCGGGATGGCGGGCCTTGATCGGCCCCTCCAGATGGTGCTGGAAGGACAAGCCGGTCCCGGCGTCCCAAATGACGAGGAATTTCCCCTCGATGGCCGGTTCCTGCCGCAGGCCCCCCTTTCCCGAACAGGCCGCAACAAATACAAGCATGGACGTCAATAGCGCGAGAAACGCCGTTCTCCAGCCGCTTCCCATGGCCGTTTTCATCCCTTCCCTCTTCATTCCGTCCGTTCCCTGATTCCACTATATCGCCCGGGCGGCCGCCCGGAAACGGCCTTTTTGTTCGATTGGTGTTTGATTGTCCGGCCTTCCGCAGCAAAAAAACGCCCGGATGCGCTTTCCCGGCGCATCCGGGCGCCGGCCGGCCGTCCGGGCCGGTTTCAATGGGGCCGCGTGTTGACTTCCAGAATCCAGACGGCTCCCCGCCGGTCGATGCCGAAATCGTAACCGAGGGATCCGATCCCGGGATAACGCTGCTCGAGCCACTGGGTGCAGGTGCGGGCGACGCCACGCATCGTTTCCTTTTTCAACCTGGCCGATTTGGGCGGGAACACCCGCCGGAGCGCCGCCGATCCCCGCCACAGGTCACCGCCCCTGCACAGATTGGTGACGAACCTTCCCGGCCTGGCCACCCGCGCCACCACGGCGGTGATGCGCCATCGCCCGGAAGGGGTTTTGACCATTTTGACCCGGTAATCCACCGGCCGGCCGCCGATCTGCATCAGGCGGATGCCCTGCTGCACCATGTAGCGGCGCCGGCCGCGGATGCGGCGAAGCCGCCTGGCGAGTACCTGGAACGAGGACACCGTGCGGATGCTGAATTGATGATGATACCGGTACTTGCCGCCCGGCAGCCGCTCGATCTTGACGACGCCCGATCCACCGGTGCCCCGAAGCGGCTTGATGACCACCAGGCCGTACCGTTCCAGCATGAGGTGCAGATTCCGGTCCGAATATTTTCGCATGTCCGGCACGTGGACGGCGATGTCCGGATGGCGGCGCAGCGTCTTCAGCTTCGCCCATTTGTCGGCGACGGTTCGCAAGTCGCGTTCCCCCCTCCCGCCTCCGTTGTCCCTGATTCACCATATTCGGACGCGAAAAGGGCGGGTTGAACCGTTGTCCCGCCCGCCGAAGAATGTGCGTTGTCCCACGCCGGCCGGCCCTCAGGCAGCGAAGAATCCGCTGCGCCATGCGGGCCGTTTCCTCAAAATCTTGCATGTCATGCGAACTGCAATCGACAATGAAGCAGGGGCGGTCGAATACATGAATGCCCGGGACATGAAGACGGCGCACGGCATCCAGTACGAAATCTTTGATTTGCTGTACAAGTTTGCCGCGAGGCACCACGGCTTTCTTCTCCCCGGCGCGATACTGGATCCCCACATCAAGGACGCCGTGGACTATATCCACAGTCATTATCACGAAAACATCTCCCTGGAGAAACTTGCGTTCATCTCCAAGCAAAGCAAATACCACTTCATCCGCTCCTTCAAAAAATGGACCGGCTGTTCCCCGCATCAGTATATTTTGCGGTTTCGCGTGAACAGGGCGAAAGAACTGTTGAAGCAAAAAAACAAAAATATGCAGGAAATCAGCGAGCTGCTCGGTTTTTCCTGCATCAGCCATTTCTATCGGGTTTTCTCGAAGATGACGGGCGTGACCCCGTGCCAATACCGGAACCAATGCTGATCTGCCCATGCCGCATCGCTTCGATGGGAACCGTGCGCTCAATCTCTTTTGTACAGGCTTTTCTGCCGGGAATACGTGTAATCACGAACCAACTGGCTGATGTTGTCGGAATATACTTGTCCAGAAGCACCTGGGATTGCCAGTCAACATTATCCACCTGGACAAGCACGGGCCTGGAAAGGGCCGGATCCCGGCATTGGGTCGTGAACTCGCTCATCGACACGCCGACAGCCCACAATCAGATCGGCTTTTCGCGCCAGATAATAATTGGCCTTCGAATCCCCGTACAGTCCGACGCAGCCCAGCGACAGGGGATGATATTCGTCCATCACGTCTTTTCCCCGCAGCGTGGTTGCGCCCGGAACGCCCCTGTCCGCGATTGATTTGGCTGCTTTCTCAGCCTTTTCCGATTTGCAGCCGGCACCTAGCAGCAATATGGGCGTTTCGGATTGTTCGAGCAGCTTTTCCAGCCGGGCATATGCTTCTTCCGCGACAGCCGGCTTTCGGTCTTCGCGCCTTTCGGGAAACCGGTCAAACGGGATGTCCGTCTGGAGAATGTCGATCGGGATTTATAGGTGGACGGGACCTCTCCCGCCTTCCGGAAGACGGGTTTCCGCTTCCTGGAGAACGACCGGAATGTCCTCCGCTTTCGTGACGAGTCTGGAGTATTTGGTCACTTGCCCGAACAGCCGCTCAATGCGCAGGGTGCGACCGATCCCCACGCCATCCGCCATGAGTGCGGCGCCATACTCATGCTGCGACAGAACCTGTCCGCTTGGCCAACAGCATTTGATCGTGAACTTTGTCAAAGCAAGTGACTCCGGTCCCGTCCAGGCGGCTAGCCGAATCAATCCCCGAAATCACTCGTTTTCATCCCCTCTGCGGCCAGAAGATACATGGTCTGTTCCTCCGCCTTTTCCCGTGCCCATTCCCGGAATTCCGCTTCCGCCAGGCGCCGCTCTTCTTCCGTCACATACCCGTCCGCCACCATCTGGTGTCCCCGGCTTGCCGCCACCTCGGCCCATATCATGATGCCCGCCTCGAACCCGGGATCCCCCCTGGCGATCCGCTCCGATTGGTCCGTCACTTCGATGCCGGCAAACCCGCACATGCGGAACAGGTGTTCCAGACGGTCGGCAATGGCGTTGTCCATGCCGGCATCCGCGCGCCATTTCAAAAATTGCCGGTAGAAATGCTGCATGCTTTCCGGCGGGGAAGGCCGCCACCGGATTTTTTCGTGGTTGTAGTCCAACACCAGCACCTTGCCGCCTTTCTTCGCCGCCCGCTTCATCTGTTTCAACGCCAGCAGCGGTTCGGACAGCCATTGGAGGACCCGCGACGCGCATACGATGTCGAACCGTTCGCGGAACGGAAGAACATGGATGTCGGCAACTTCAAACGACAGCTGGGACAGGTGGCCGTGGCTTTGGCGGGCTTCTTCGATCAGCCGCGGGTTGTTGTCGATGCCGACCGCCAGGCCGTCCGGGCCGATCCGTTCGGCGATTCCTCTCGTGATGGCGCCGCTGCCGCAGCCCGCGTCCAGGACGTGCATGCCCGGCTTCAGCAATTCGGCCAGCCGCCGGTTTGAAGCCTCCAGCGTCCGTTGGTTGAGAATCGTGTTCGTGCCTTCCGGCATGTGGGCCCGTTTTCTCGACAATGAATCCATGGCGAACCTCCGTTTTTTTCCATGTTTTTATCCTAATCCAGCCCCGCCGGCATTGGTATTGACAAAATTGCGGTTTTGACGGGGCAATTTCGGCCAATCGCCGCCAGCCGCCAATAAAAAAAGGCGGCCTCGGCCGGACGCGTCCGGTCCGTCAGCCGCCCGTCCTTTCGGGGCTGCCCGCCTTCTTCAACCGATTTTCCTCGCGGCTCTCCTCACGGCGCTTCCAGATAAAGCCCGATGTCGTCCACAAGCACCGTGCCGCCGCCTTCCCTCTCCAGCACGATCCGGATCTCTTCGATGTCCGCGGCGGCGGGCGGACCGGGATCCGCGGCCTCTTGGCACCGGCAGTCGCCCGCCGGCCATCCGTCTTCGCCGCCCGTCCGTTCTTCCGGCTGACGGTCCGTTTCGGCCGTTTCGTCCGGCCGGCCGCGTTCCGGCGCCCCGTCCGCGTCTGCCCAGCCGCCGCAAAGGGCGGCGACATAGCTTTGCATCACCGTTTCCGCGGAAGCGGCCAGTTCGCCGTCTTTCACCGACTGCTCCAGCAAACCGCCGGGAAACGGTTTGAGAAAGCGGGTTTCGACCGGCCCCGGCACGGGCGGTCCGTCCTCGAGCGCCGTCCGGAACAGTTCCCCGTCCCGGGTTTCCACTTCCACGGCCACCGCCAGCTCCCCGTCATCCGCCGTCAAGTCGGCGAGGGCCAGGCCGACCGCTTCCGCTTCCAGGCGGTCCGGCCATGCCGGTTCTTCGGGCAATTCGATGACCAGAGCCGCTTCGTCGCCCGTCCAGACCAGTTCGGCGGCCCGGTTTTCCCGGCTGCGGCCGTGGCGGTCCGTCAGTTCGCGCACCCGCCAGGCGTCGGCGTTCCGCACCCCGAGGGCGGCGCCGCCGCGTCCGGCGGAAAGGGGCGAGCCCGCATCAAAGTCCGCCAGCGGCGCGAAGCGCGAATCGGCATACCGGCTGACGAGCAACGCATCCGGCAGCCAGGCCGACGCGAAGGCGGGATCGTGAAACATCGGAAGGTAACGGTCCGAGCCGGCAAGAACCGTGTCGAGAAAGGCGGACACGTACACCCGGGCGATCTGCCGCTGCTCTTCGCCGGAAAGCAGCTCTTTGCCGTCGAGCAGCCACGCCGCGGGCAAGTTCAGGTCCTGCCGTCCCCATCGCTCGTTGAACTGGCCGTGATTGGCGTCCGCGATGTACAGGGAAGCTTTCATGTAAAACCGATCCGGGCCGGCATCGAAGGCGAGCCGCCCGTACTGGCGATCGCCGGCAAACCCGGTCACGTCGGCGTCGCTGCCGCCGTGCAGCAGCAGGTAATGGACGTTGGAGACCTGAACGGACCGCCCGTCCACGGGAAAATCCGTCGGTGCCAGGGCGATGACGGCGTCGATGCCATAGTCCCGGCCGATGCGGATGGCGGCATGCCGCTCTTCCGCGAAAAAGTCGTCGAATCCGGCGGCCAGCACGGCGGCCTGGCCGCCCCTCGAATGGCCGATCAGGGCGATGCGCTCCATGTCCGCCATGCCGCTCAGCGGATTTCCCGTTTCCCGGGACAGGCGTTCGATTTCCGCCAGATGCTGCAGGAGGAGCCAGGCGCGGATCGCGACGTTGTCGCCGCCGTCGCCGAGATTCCCTTCCCAGGTTGAATGATTGAGGAAATTGGCATCCACCGACACCGCCAGATAGCCCCGGCTGGCCAGCAGTTCCCCGAGGTAGCCGTATCCGTCGTCGGAATAATCGGCCATGGCGTGGTTGCCGTGCATGATCAGGACGACGGGATACGGGCCGTCATCCGGGCCGTCCGCGGGCAGATACACCCGGCCGTTGAGCGGCAGGGCGGCCGGATCGGCCCCGAACAGCCAGCGCCGCGACCATCCCCAGGCGCCGACGAACGCCGAGGCGTCCGCCGTGCGGGTGATGATCGCCGCCTCTTCGGCAAATTCCGGGCGGTAGGGGTCGGTTCCGCTGCCGTATGTAAATGTCACGACGCGATACGGACCGCAGGCGGAAGGATCGAGGGCGTCGCCAACCCGGGCCGCGGCGGCGCGGGCGGGATGCCATTTCCCCCCGTCCGGACCGGCCGTTCCTGCAAACATCCAGCCGAAGAAAACGGCAAAGAAGGCGGCGCCGGCTCCCGCGCGGAGAACGGCGGCAAAGCGCCTCCGGCGGCCGGATCGCCCCCGGAAGGCAGCCAGGAGCCACCACAGGCCGCTTCCCGCCGCATATCCCGTCAAAAGGATGACGCCGGCCAGCACCAGGGCGCCGGATGCGTCCACCTGCGTGCGCATGAAAATGGCCGCCAGGGACGCATAGAGAACTGCACCGCCGCCGATCAGCCGCCGGGGCAGGCGGAGCGGCAGCAGGGAAAGAAGCGCGCCCGCCGCCAAACCGCCCGCCCGCCAGGCGAGCCACATCAGCGAAACAAACCAGACAACGTCCGCCAGCCGGCCGAGTCCGCTGGCCACGGAAAGGCCCGCGCCGGCAAAAAAGGGACTGGCGGCCAGCAGCATGAACAGATGGGCCCACCAGTGCACCGGCCGGTCATGCCGGCCGACGCGTTCCGACAGCCGGGCCGCAAGCCCGCATGCACGTTCCACGGCACGTCTCTCCAATCAGAACGGGCAGCCGCCGCCCGGGCCGCCTAACCGGCCCGGGCGGGCAGACTGCCCGATGGTTGAACGCTTTCACACGAGATCACAGGCCTCGACGGGCATCCAGTGCGGATCCTTGCCGTCCCATTTGACGTTGCAGCCGATCGGATTGGTCAGCGGCACGCGGACCGGCCGGCCGTTCACGAAGTCGTCGAGGGCGTTTTCCAGATCGTTGACCGTCATCTTCGACACGTCCCGGGGAGAATCCACGCCCCGGCCCGTGTAGATCAGCTTGCGGTTTTCGTCGAACACGAAAAAGTGGGGCGTCCGGAGCGCGCCGTAGGCTTTGGCCACTTCCTGCGTCTCGTCGCGCAGATACACCCACGGAAACTTGTGCTCCTCCATCCGCTTGACCATGTGTTCGAACGAATCTTCCGGAACGGTGTTGGCGCTGTTGGAATTGATGCCGACAAACTTGATGCCGTAGGGCGCAAATTTCTCGGCGGTTTTTCTCGTCACTTCGTCGGATCCGATGACATACGGGCAGTGATTGCAGGTAAAAAAGACCACAAGCCCCTTCGCATCGGCAAAATCGGCCAGGGAATACGTTTTGCCGTCGGTCGCCGGCAGCCTGAAATCGACGGCCGATTCCCCGATCTGAAGCGTGAAAGCCATGGACGGTCACCCTCCCTCGTCATTGAGGCCGCCCGCGGCGCCCGCCATGCCGGACGGGCGGATGGGGACGGCATCTCCTTCCAGTATAGCACAGGCCGGCGGTCTTTCAACCGCCGGGCGCGCAATGTATAATGACGGGGGAACCGCACTTTTCGCATCCATCATGCAGGAAACGGGCAGGTGTCATTCATGATCGCCGATTGGTTCATGCAGCTTCATCCCGTTCTCCAGGCCCTCCTGGGCACGCTGTTCACCTGGTTCATGACCGCCGTCGGCGCCGCCCTCGTCTTCACGACCCGCAGCGTCAACCAGCGGTTCATGGACGCCATGCTCGGATTCGCCGGGGGCGTCATGATCGCCGCCAGCTATTGGTCGCTGCTCGCCCCCGCCCTCGACATGTCGGCGGGCGGACCGCTTCCCGCCTGGCTGCCGGCGGCCGCCGGCTTCCTGCTGGGCGGCCTGTTTTTGTGGGGCATCGACAAGCTGCTTCCCCACCTGCACCCGAACGCGCCGCTGTCCAGCGCGGAAGGCATCCGGCCGCAAAACAGCCGGCGCAGCACGCTGCTCGTGCTGGCGATCACGCTGCACAACATCCCGGAGGGTCTTGCGGTCGGCGTCGCCTTCGGCGCGGTGGCGGCGGATTTGCCGTCTTCCTCCCTCGCCGGCGCCGTCGCGCTGGCCATCGGCATCGGGCTGCAGAACTTTCCGGAAGGCGTGGCCGTGTCCATGCCGCTGCGCCGGGACGGCATGAGCCGCCGCAGAAGCTTTTTCTACGGACAGCTGTCCGGCATGTTCGAACCGGTCGCCGCCGTCATCGGGGCCGCGGCGGTGATGCTGGTCAAGCCGATGCTGCCCTATGCCCTCAGCTTTGCCGCCGGGGCGATGATTTTCGTCGTCGCCGAAGAGGTCATCCCGGGGTCCCAGGAAAACGGCAACAAGGACCTCGCTTCCCTCAGCCTGATGTTCGGCTTCGTCGTCATGATGATTCTCGACGTCGCCCTCGGCTGATCGCCGGCGGGGGATCGCGGAATAACCGGAACGGCAATCGGCCAACCTAACCGGGTGCCACAACGTACCACGACCGTTGTCCGGCCGCCCCCGCTAAACGACCGGACGACCGAGGAGCGAAGCAACGTGCCAAACCCGGCCCGAACCGTTCCGTCCGATCGCGACCTGGAGAAGCGAGCCGTCCTGGCGGCCATGGCCGTCCTGGCCGTCTATCTGGCCCCCCTGGTCCTTCTCGGGGAAGACGCCCACCTGCGCGTGCACGACAATCTGGACTCCAACATCGCCTGGTACAGGGTGCTGCACCGAAGCGGCCAATGGTTCGGCAAACCGGACGCCGTCATCCCGCAGGTCATCGGCGGCCTGCCGCGGGCGGCCTACGGGACCGAATTCAGCGGCATCGTCCTGCTGCACGGGCTTTTGCCGCCGATGGCGGCCTACGCCGCCAGCCAGACGGTCACCCGCCTGTTCGCCTTTCTCGGCATGTACCTGCTCTTTCGCGACCATCTGGTCCGCGGTCCGGACCTTTGGCCGGTCCGCGTCTTCGTCTCCCTCGCCTTCGCCCTCACGCCCTTCTGGCCGAGCGGCATGCTGAGCACCCTCGGCCACCCGCTGGCGCTGTGGGCGTTCCTCGCCATCCGCGACGGACGCGCTTCGCGGCGGCACTGGCTGACCCTCGTGCTTCTTCCCTTCTATTCCAGCATCGTGCTCGGCTTCTTTTTCTTTCTGGCGGCCATGGGCGTGCTCTGGCTGCGGGACCTCGCCGTGCGGCGGAGAGCCAACGTCCGTTTTCTCGCGGCCATCCTGCTCATGGCGCTCCTCTACCTCCTGATCGAATACCGGCTCGTCCTTTCCCTCGTGCTGTCCGGCGAACCGACGTCGCGCAACGAATTCGTTTCCTCCCGGCTCGGACTTTGGCGCTGCGTGCGGCTTGCGGTGAAAAATTTCGTGCTCGGCCATCACCACGTGGCGACGATTCATACCTTTTTCATTCTGCCGGTGCTCCTAATCGTGTTCTATCTCGTCATCGGCGAACGGCGGCGGGACCGGACCGGGCGGCTGTTTTTGCAACTGCTCGGCCTGAATGCCCTTTTGTCCGTCTGGTATGCGTTCTGGTTCCATCGCATGTGGCAGCCCCTCAAGGAAGCGGTGAGCCTGCTGAACACGTTCAACTTCGCCCGCTTCCATTTTCTCCGTCCGCTGGTCATCTACGCCGGCTTCGCCCTCGGCCTGGCGGTCCTGTGGCGGTACGGACGCGCCGGCAAAGCGGTGTCCGTCCTCGTGCTGGCCGGTCAGGTGCTTTTTTCGTTCGCCTTCAACGAAGAAGTCTTTTTCGAACGGCGCGGGGAGCCCACTTTCCGGGAATTTTACGCCGAACGGCAATTCGCCGCCATCCGGGAGCGGATCGGCCGTCCGCAGGAGGAGTACCGGGTCGCCAGCATCGGGCTGCACCCGGCCATCGCCCAGTTCAACGGTTTTTACACCCTCGATACGTACAACAATTTTTACCCCCTCTCATACAAACACCGTTTTCGACAAATCATAGCCAGAGAGCTGGACAAAAACCGGAAGCTGAAGGAATATTTCGACACCTGGGGCGGACGCTGCTACATTTTCGTGGCCGAATTGGGCAAAAAGTACGATTTCCGCAAAAACGACCGACGGCGCATCCGCAATCTGGAACTGGACACCGCGGTGTTCTGGCGGATGGGCGGGCGTTACCTGTTTTCCGCCCTGCCGATCGACAATGCGGCGGAAAACGGCCTTTCGCTTTTCGGCGTGTTCGACGACGACGAATCCGCCTGGCGGGTGTACGTATACGAAGTCGTGCAAGGGGGGAGGCCGCTTGGACAAACCGAGGCTGGCGGTGGTCGTGCCTTGCTTCAATGAGGAAGAGGTGCTGCCGGTCACGATCCGGCGCCTGTCGGATGCGCTCGCGGAATTGACGGCGGAGGGCCTGGCGGCGGATTCGAGCCGCCTGCTGTTCATCGATGACGGCAGCCGCGACCGCACCTGGACGCTGATTGCCGAAGCCCACCGGGCCAATCCGCGGGTGACCGGGCTCAAGCTGAGCCGCAACGTGGGCCACCAGAAAGCGCTCATGGCCGGTCTGGAGGCGGCAAACGGCACCGCCGACTGCGTCATCTCCATGGACGCCGACCTGCAGGATGACGTGGGCGTGATGCGGGAATTTCTGCTGAAGTATCTGGAAGGGTTCGACGTCGTGTACGGGGTGCGGAAAAACCGCGACAGCGACGGCTGGTTCAAGCGGGCGAGCGCTTCCCTGTTCTACCGCATCGCCAACCGCATCGGCATCGGGCTCGTTCCCCATCATGCCGACTGCCGGCTGCTGTCGGCCCGGGCGCTCGCCGAACTCGTCCGCTACCGGGAAGCCAGCCTTTTTCTGCGCGGCATCGTGCCGCTCATCGGCTTTCCGTCCGCCGTCGTGCATTACGACCGGCGCCGGCGGGAAGCCGGCCGGTCGAAATATCCGCTCGGACGGATGATCGCCTTCGCCTTCGACGGGATCAGTTCCTTCAGCGTGGCGCCGATCCGCCTGGTGACGGGAACGGGATTTCTCATCCTGCTCGCAAGCCTGGCGGCCGGCCTGTACGTCCTCGTCCAGAAATGGCTCGGACGCGCCGAAGCCGGCTGGACGAGCCTCATGCTGTCCGTCTGGATGCTGGGGGGATTGCAGCTTCTGGGGATCGGACTGATCGGGGAATACGTCGGAAAAATTTTCACGGAAGTCAAAAGGCGCCCGCGCTACGCCGTGGAGGCCATGCTGCCGGCGCCCGTTCCGGCCGGGCGCGGGCGGGCGAAACCGGAACGCGGGACGGCGGGAACCTTTCGCGGCGGGCGGACGGCCGGCGCCAGCGCTTCCGCCGCTTTGGACGCTGCGGACGGGCCCGCCGGACTGGCGGAGGAGAGGCGGCCCGCCGGCCGCCAGGCGGACGGTTCCGCCCGGCGCCCCGCCCGCAAAGGGCGGCTCGGGGCGCCATGAACGGCGGGCCGGCCGGGAAAACTCCCGCCGTCCGCCCCGCCGGCCGGACGGCGGTCCGTTACGTCCTTGCCGGCGGCGTCAACACCGCAATTGGCCTTGCGGTTTCGACGGCCGCCCTGCACGCCGGATGGCCGTGGCCGTGCGCCACGGCCCTGGGCTTTGCCGCCGGCTGGGTGACCGGCTTTTTCCTGAGCCGTCACTTTACGTTCAAAAGCCGCCTGCCGCATCGCACCGTGCTGCCGAGATACGCGTTCGCCGTTCTGGCCGCATACGGCCTGGCCGGGCTCGCGGGCTCGGAGACGGCCGGACTGGCGGAGCGGCTATTGGCATCCGCCGCGCCGATGCTGGCGGCGGAGCGGGAAACACTGGCCGTCTGGCTCTGCAACGGTTACTATGCCGTTTTCAACTACGCCGGCCAGCGATGGCTCGTGTTCCGGCATTGAACCCGCCGGCGAATCTTCATCCGGAATCCGCGGCATCATCCGTTTGCGGCCTGCCGCCGGTGCCGGCCGGCAGCACCAGCCGGACGGTCGTGCCTTTCCCCGGTTCGGATTCGATGGCGAGGCGGCCGCCCACGCTGCGGGCCCGTTCTTCCATGCTGAACAGCCCGACGCCTTTTCCCGCGCGCGCCCGGTCGAAGCCGGCGCCCTCGTCGCGAATTTCCACGAGAACTTCGCCGCCCTGATCGCGGATCGTCACTTCCGCGCAGGACACGTCGGCGTATTTTCCCAGGTTGGTGAGCGCTTCCTGCACGATCCGGTATGCCGCCGTCTCCGCCGCCACGCCGAGGCGCCGCTTCAGCTCGCCGTGGAATTTCACGCCGATGCCGAAATGGCGCGAGAAATTTTCAATGTAGACTTTGATGGCGGGCACCAGGCCGAGATCGTCCAGGGCGGACGGCCTCAGCTCGCGGGCCAGGCTGCGGATGTCTTCCATGATGAACGTCACGTCCCGCCGCAGCGCTTCCAGTTCCGGATCGGGCTTCTTGTCCAGCATGCGGTCGATCCGGATGAGCAGCGAAAACAGGCCCTGGCCGACGCCGTCGTGCAGTTCCCGGGAGATCCGTTTGCGTTCTTCCTCCTGCACCGTCATCACCTTGAGCATGGCCTGCTTCAGCTCGTCTTCCGCCTGCTTGAGGCGCGTGATTTCGTTGCGGATCGACAGGTACCGATTCGGCTTGCCGTCCGGCCCGAACAGCGGCACGATGGTCGTGTCCACCCAGTAGATGGTGCCGTCCTTGGCGCGGTTGCGGAATTCGCCGCGCCACACCTTGCCGGCCCGGATCGTTTTCCACATGTTGCGGATGTAGGCTTTGTCGTGGTAGCCCGAATTGATGATCCGGTGGTCCTGGCCGATCAGTTCCTCGCGGGAATATTTCGAGATTTCGCAAAATTTGTCGTTGGCGTACTGGATCCGTCCGCGCGCGTCGGTGATGGCCACGATGGACGACTGGTCCAGGGCGAACTTCAGGTCCGTGAGCAGCCTGAGGGATTCCGTCACCTGCCGGCGGACTTTTTCATCCTGGATGTGGACCGACAGCTGTTCGATCAATTGCGAAATGTTCGGGCCGATCGATTCCGGATACTCGTACACCCGCTCAGTCAAACGTCAACAGTCCCTTCTTCAGCGCATATTCCACCAGTTCCGGGCGCGTCTTGAGCCCGAGTTTCTCCATGACGCGGGCTTTGTGGGTTTCCACCGTTTTCACGCTGATCACCAGCTTCTCCGCGATTTCCTTGTTCGAATATCCCTTGGCCACCAGCTCCAGCACTTCCAGTTCCCGCTCCGACAGCTGGTTCAGGGGACTTTGCTGCACGCCCTGTTCGAGCTGCTCCAGGTATTCGCCCATCAGCCGTTTGGTTGCCGTCGGGTACAGATAGGCGTCGCCGCGCGCCACCGTGCGGATGGCGGTCACGAGTTCTTCGTGCGGCGCGCTTTTCAGGATGTACCCGGACGCCCCCGCCTGGATGGCGCGGAACAGATATTCGTCATCGTCATGCATGGTCAGGACGAGAATCGACGTGTCGGGGCATTTTTCGCGGATTTCCCGCGTGGCCGTCAACCCGTCCTTGCCGTGGGGCATGCTCAAGTCCATCAGCACCACGTCGGGCTTCAGCTCTTCCGTGAGGCGGATCGCCTCGTCCCCGTCGGCGGCTTCGCCGACCACGTTCACGTCGTCCTTTTCGTTCAAAAGGGCTTTCAGGCCCGAACGCACCAATGCATGATCGTCCACGATCAACAGTCGAACCATCGCATTCCCTCCGTATGAACGCCGTCCCTTCCCACTCATCATAAAGAAAAAAAACGATCCGTTCAACGGATGTTCCGTCAAACGGATCGCCTTCTTCCCGCCTGGTCACGGCTGCAGGGCCGCCTGCCGGAGAACGTCCGACATGGCCGCTGCCGCCTGTTCCGCCCGGGTCACCTCGCCGGATGCAAACGTCCGCTTTCGCCGGACGGCGCCCAGCAGCACGCCCCCCACAAGATCCCCGTGAAAAATGGGAACGGCCAGAACGGCCTCCAGTTTCTCCGCCAGCATGATCGGATAGCGAACCTTGAGTTCCGCCAGATCGTCGCGGGTCTCGTCGATGATCACCGGGCGCCCGTGCCGCACCACGTGTCCGGCGATGCCGCTGCCCGGCCGCTTGACCATCTGGACGTGGCGGTTCGTATGGTTACCCGTCACGCATTCGTAACGGATCTGGTTGTCCCGTTCATCCACCCGGGCGACTGCCGCATAATCGAACTCCAGCGTTTCGCGAAACTGCTCCAGCAGCTCCCTCAGCCTGCTGAAATCGCTTTCCATCGGCAGCACCTCCCTCCGCGTCGTCCAGCATCCATTGTATCTGTCCGGCTCAAAAAAGTAAGTAAGGGAATTCCCTGAACTTTCCTTCAGCCGTCCGACCGGTTTTTCCTTGTGATCACAATCACAAATTCAGGGAAATGCACCGGGAAGATCAGGAGTTCTCCCGATAACGGTTATGACAAATATCACTTACAATGAAACCGACGAAATCAAAGGGGAGGTAATCGGACATGATCGCGGCTCGGGAAACCGCCTCCGTCGAAACCGCCGCCAGACCGCCGGTTCCCCACGTGAAACCGAATTACGGCATCGGCGCGTTCCTGTCGGATCAAAATTTTGCGGAATTGAAAAAAATCATGTATCCGAAGAAAGCGGCCGCGGGCAGCTACCTGTTTTGGGAAGGCGATCCGGCCGATTATCTGTACTACATCGCCAAAGGCGCCGTCAAACTGGTCAAGACGACCGACGACGGCAAAGACATGATTTTGTCGGTCATGCAGGCCGGCGACCTGATCATGGAACTCGACGGCACGCCGGAACCGAAGCACCAGACGAACGCCATCGTCATGCTGGACACGGAAATCGGCGTCATCCAGCGCCGGGACCTGGAAATCATCCTGTTCCGGAACGGGGATTTTGTCCTGGAGTTTTTCGCCTGGATGAACGCCCGCTACCAGATTTTGCAGAACAAGATGCGCGATCTGCTGCTGTACGGCAAATCCGGCGCGCTGGCCTCCACCCTGCTCCGGCTGTGCAATTCGTGCGGCGTCGCCACCGCCGACGGCATCCGCATCGGCCTGAAACTGACCAATTCGGAACTCGGGGAAATGATCGGCGCGACGCGGGAAAGCGTCAACCGGATGCTGTCCGACATGAAAGCCGCCGGGATCGTCGCATACAAGCAGGGCTATATCATCGTCCGGAATCTCGGCGAACTGAAAGCGATCTGCCATTGCCCGGAATACCCCGCCTGCGCGAAGGCGATCTGCCGCATCTGAAGGGAAAGGAACCGGCCGCTGCAAAAAAGGGCTGCCCGGACGCGCGTTGTCCGGAACAGCCCTCTTTTTTTTTTGCCGACATTACACCGAAATGTCCTCTTCCACGGCGAATTCAAAATCTTCGATATCGTAGGCCTGGACCGGCACTTCGTGGTCGATCAGCTTGTCGATGAATTCCAGCTGGTCGGTCAAAATCGGCGCCTGTTCACGCATGGCGGTGAGCAGAAGCTCCGTCTCCACCGGGTCGAACGCTTCCCCGAACTGCGCATTGTCGATGGCGTTCACGATGGTCAGCGTCGTTTCCGGGTTGACCAGCACCGGCAAGCTTTTCTTCCACGGGGTGACGATCGTTTTTTCGATTTTTTTCTTGTTCAGCGGTTCCTCGAAAAAGGCGATCAGTTCGCCGATTTTTTCCTTCACGTGTTTGTCTTCCTCGGGGTCCGGCATGACCGGATCCGGGCTTTCCCGCATGTCGTACAGTTCCAGTATCGTCGAATAGGGAATGAGATATTCGACTTGCCGTCCCGGCATGTGCAGTTGGCCGTAAATCGCCAGCATGACTGCCTCGATGACAAATCGCCGGTTCAACCGCCATCCGTCCCTTCCGCATGTTGATGACAGCTTGCTGCTGAAATGATCAACCTACATTGTACATCCCTTGCCCGGAACGAACAAGCGGTTTTCATGGAAATTTCCGACCGGCGGCCGGCTCCGTCCGCTCAGGCGTCTTGCCGGCCGGCGGTCAGCCGAGGAGCAGATCGACAAACGCGCCCGCCTCCAGGTTGCCGATGTAATCGGCGATCCGGATGCTTTCGGCGGCTTTCTCCAGCTCTTCCCGGCGCAAGGGAAGACCCGTGAACGCCCGCTCGAGGTCCGCGATGTCCCCCGTGCCGAAAAAGTCGCCGAAAATGCGGAGGGAGCGGATCGCGCCGCGATCCAGCACCAGATGCAGTTCCACGCTGCCGACGCCTTCAAACCGGCGGGATTTGACGACGCTGGCCTCCGGCGACCGGCCGAAATTCCACTCCCATTTCCGGTAGCGGCTGTCGGCGATGGCCTCGATCTGTTCCCAGTCCCGGGCCGTCAGTCTGTATTCGGGGATCGGATCCTGCCCGCGAAAGATGGAACGGAGCAGATGTTCGCGGAATTCCCCGATGGTCATCGGTTCCCGCAAAAATTCGGAAATGTTGGCGACCCGGCTGCGGACCGATTTGATGCCCTTCGATTCGATCTTGTCCGCCCGCACGTTCAGGGCCCGGCCCACCCGGTCCAGATCGGAGTCAAACAGCAGCGTGCCGTGGCTGAACATGCGGCCTTTCGCCGCATACTGGGCGTTGCCGGAAATTTTCCGTCCGGCCACCTGGATGTCGTTGCGGCCCGTCAGTTCCGCTTCCACGCCCAGTTCCCGCAGCGCCCGCACGACGGGCTCGGTGAACTTTTTGTAATTGTGGAACGACTTCCCGTCATCGTTGGTGATGAAGCTGAAATTCAGGTTGCCCTCGTCGTGGTACACCGCTCCGCCGCCGGACAGCCGGCGGACGACATGGATGCCGTGTTCCTCCACGTACGGCGCGTTGATTTCCTGCGCGGTGTTCTGGTTTTTGCCGATGATGATGGACGGCTCGTTGACGTAGAACAGCAACAGTTCCGGTTCGCCGGTCAGTTCCCGCAGCGCATATTCCTCGATGGCGAGGTTGATGCGGGGATCGGTCACGCCGCCGTTGTCGATGAATTTCATGGGCCGGTTCCCTCCGTCGGTCCCGCGCCGCGCGGACCGCTTGTTTCTTCTTTGAATTTCTCATCCGAGAATGTGCCGTTTTTCCCGCTCCGTCAGCCGGCGCCCCGTCACGTCCAGGGCGATGATGCCGTCTTTCAGGCCGACGATGCGGCTGCAATACGTTTCCGCAAGATCGATTTTGTTCAGGCAGCAGACGACGGTGAGGCCCTCTTCCCGGCACAGCCGGCGGAAGTCGTCCATCACCCGCGCGCCCGAATGGGGGTCGAGCCCGGAAATCGGTTCGTCGGCGTAGATCACCTTCGCCCCCCAGGCCAGCGCCCGCCCGATGGCGACCCGCTGCCGCTCGCCGCCGGACAGTTGATCGGCCCTCAGATCGGCCTTGTCCAACAGGCCGACCTTGTCCAGATAATCATAGGCGGTGAAATGCTCGTCCCGGCTGACAAGCCCGGTGGCCAGCCTGAGCAGCCCGGCGCGGCGAAACCGTCCGGACAGCACGTTTTTGGCCGCCGTCTTGTTCGGGTTGAGCTCGGGCTGCTGCGCCAGGTAGGCGCATTCCTTCCGATAGATGTATTTTCTCCAGAGATTCATCGATTTCAGGCTTTCCCCGCGGTAGAGGATGTCCCCCTCGTCCCAGCGGTTGCGCCCGGCCATGCAGGTGAGCAGCGTCGTTTTGCCGCTACCGCCGCCGCCGATGATCGCGACGAACTCCCCCTGGCTGACGTCAAGATTGATGCCCGCCAGAAGGGGCGCGCGATCCGGCCCGACGTTTTTTTTCAGGTTCCGCACGGAGATCATGCCGCTTCATCCCTTTCAGGTCAAACATGCTGCCGGTCAGGCGGGATGCCCGGAAGCTGCGGGCCCGTTCTTCCCTTTTTATATAATGATAAAACATCGGCGCCCTGCCTGCCAACCGCTGCCGGACGGGGCGCCGCCGGATCCGGCGGCGTTCCGTTTGTCCATGCATATTGTCACACCGGAAGCGCCGGATGCGGACAATTTTTCGTCAAAACGGTGACGTTTTCGCGGCGTCCTCTTGTAAATCCCCGGAAAACGTCCGATAATAAGAGGCGGGAAGGAGGCTCGAAACGATGCATAAATGGACGCTGCTCATCCTGTTCTGTGCGTCGTGCGTTCTGGGACTGGTCGGCCTGATCCTGGCGATTCCCGAACCTTCGGCACAGGACGGGGAGGCCGCACCCGAACCGATCATCGACGACATCCCGCTCAACGTGGCGGCGGCGGAAGAAGTGTACACGAACAACTGCCTGAGTTGTCACGGCGATCAGCTCCAGGGGGGATTCGGCCCGGAATTGGCCACGGTCGGTTCCCGGCTCAGCCCGGAAGAACTGGCCGACAAAATCATGAACGGCGTCGGCAACCGGATGCCGGCCTTCAGGGACACCTTGAGCCAGGAACAGATCAGCCATCTCGTCAAATGGCTCAGCGAACAGAAATGACCGTTTGATCACGGGTGAAAAAACAGGCACGCTCCCGGCGGTCGGGAACATGCCTGTTTTTTGTTCGGCTTTTCGGTTGTTGCCGGCCCGTCAGGCGAAGGGGGCGTCCGCGACTTGAATCGATCCCGACGGACAGCTGTCGGCGGCATCGATCAGATCCGCTTCCAGCGCCCCGTCGATCGCCGTCACGCCGCGATTTTCGTCACCGCCGTACACGACCATCGCCACGCCGTCATCGTCGAATTCGAAAATGTCAGGTGCCGCGTCGCCGCAGGCGCCGCAGGCAATGCAGGTTTCCTTGTCCACTCTGGCGTATTTGGCCACTTCTCGCGCGCCTCCTCGAATTGTGCTGATTTCCCCTCCAGCGTAGCGGATCGGAAGAGGCGGCATCTATGAAATTGTTCACAGACCCGGCCCGGCGCCGTCTTTGCCGGAGTGGGCGGCCAGAAAGGCGGTCCATTTCGCCACGTAGCCGTCCGTCGCCCATTCGGCCATCACCGGTTTCGCCGCGGCGTCCAGCGGCAGTTCCAGCGCCCGGCCGCCAAGCGTTCCGTCTTCGTAAACGGGCAGGGCCACGACGGCATCGTCCGTCAGGACGGCCGTCCAGCTGCCGCCCGGCGAACAGAAGGCGTCGACCGCCCCGGGCACCGCCTCGCGCACGTCCGTCCACGGAACGCAAAGCCCGTCATGGACGGAAGCCCGCGCGCTGAGGGGAACGGCGGCGCGCTCCGTCCGGACGGTCCACCGGCCCTCCCGGCGCACGACGGACCATTTTGCTCCCGCCCGTTCCGCCTCCCCTTCCGGCAGCGGCGCGATTTCGTCCGGTGAAAGGCGGCGCCGTTCGCCGGAAGCAAGGGACGCAAGGTCGGTAAGCAGCGTTTCCCGCCCGTTTCCATCGTGCCGGGTCAGCACGACGTAGGACTGTCCGGCAAACTCCAGCCGTTCCCCGGCGGCACCGCCAAGTTCCTCCCCTCCGTCCGGACGGCGGGACGCCTTCGCCAGAAGACCGGGCGCGCTGCCGGGCGTCACCTTGCCGGCAAACAGGCGCGATCCGCCGTCTTCGGCCGGCTCTTCGCCGATGAGCCAAAAATCGAGCCGGTAGGGCACGAGGATGCCGTCCACTTCCGCCACGAGGCCAAGGCCGCCGCCTTCCGGCGCAATCCACAGGGTGCGGTAGCGGCCGCTTGCCGGCGACGGGACATCCGAACGCAAGCCGAGCAGAAGTCCGTCCGCAAACGCATGATCCCGCGCCGCCGCGGACGGAAGCCCTTCCGCGTCGACCTGCGCGGCCGGCCGCCCGGCCGGTTCGTGTTCCGCCGGCATCCCGGCCGGCTTCACCCACAGCACCGCCAGCACGGCGGCAAAACCCGCCAGGAACAGGGCGAAGGCAAACGGCCGCCGCCTTCTTCCGGATGCCGTCCTGCCGGCTTCCAGCTCGCGCATGATGCGCTCCATCAGACGTTCGTCGAATCCGCGCTGTTTCAACGGGGGATACCGGAGCGGCTCCAACAGGCGGTCAGAAAACTGTTCACCCATACTGTTCACGCTCCCCGATCATTTGCAGCAGTTTCATTCGGGCCTTGAAAATGCGGGACTTGACGGTGCCTTCCGAAAGTTTGAGCAAGTCGGCGATCTCCTTGATTTTGAGCTGGTGGTGGGCGTAGAGGATCAGCGCTTCCCGCTGCTTGACCGGCAGCTTCAGCACATGTTCCCAGAGCTCGTGGCTGACCATGTTTCCGAGCGCCTCCGATTCCGCCGACGGATGCACGCCGCCTCGTTCGACGGCATCCGACAGAAACACCCTGCGGAAATACCCCGTCTTCCGGTAATCATAGGCGGTGTTCCGGGCAATGGAAAGCAGCCACGTCCTGACGGAAGACTGGCCGCGGAATGTCGACAAATGACGAAAAGCTTTCAGAAACGTATCCTGGGTGATGTCGTCGGCAAGGTCCGTGCGCTTGCAGATCAGGAAGGCATAATTCCATACATCGTGACCGTAGGCGGTCATCAGGTCGCGCAGAACCTCCCGGGCGTCCGTATCGGGACCGAGATACGGAAGGTAGTCAAAATTCAACGATGGTCACCTCTATCATGGGACGATGGAAACGGCGATCGGGTTCACTTTTTTCTTCCGTCATCATCCGAAAAAACGCGCACCCCTGTTCCACTTCAACGGCGGAGGCAAAACTCCTTCCATTCTATGTAAAAGGCCGGGTGGGTATTTACCGTGACGGTCCGGAGATCCTTTCCATACCCTGTTGACAGACCAAGCGACAGGAGGTGTTCAGTTCGTTGGAACCGTCATGCCATCCGAAGTACGCGGGCATTTCGTATCCGGCCAAAACGCATCCCGCTCCCGCCGCCGCAAGCCAGGTGCACCCGGTGCCCCTGCCGCAGCCCATTGAAGGTCCCGTCGGGTACCACGGGTGTCCGAAGCCGTGCTACGGGCCGTACGGGGCCAAGCCGCACGGATATTGGCCCGTGGCGGGATACAAGGGAAAAACGCCGTCCGGCACGATCCTGGTGCTGTTCATCCTGCTGGTCATCATCTCCCGCTCGTTCCCCCTGGCCGGCGCCAAAATTTGCCGGAAATGAGCCGGGCAAGGGCAAAAAAGCCGGCCGCCCGCACCGCGGGCGGCCGGCCGCCGTTTCTTCCCGTCCTCGCAAGGAGCCATCCCTTGCAACGTTGTAACATTGTGCAATGAAATTGTAATCTTTTTGTCGTTGTAAGCGTTATCATTTGTCGAATATACTGGATTTGAGGCGAATGCCGCGCATCGCGGACCGCCGCTTCGACGCATCGGGGGGGATGCCGGATGGCCAGGGCCTTTCGGATGGCGACCGTGCTGCTTTTGGCCGCATTGACGCTTTCGCCGCCGCTCGTTTTCGAGACGGCGGCGACGGCGGTGACGGCCGTCACCGCCCACCGCGGCAGTTCGCATGCGGCGCCCGAAAACACGCTGGCGGCGATCCGGCGGGCGATGGCCGACGGCGCGGACATCGTGGAAATCGACGTGCAGATGACGCAAGATGGCGTCGTCATCCTGTTTCACGACGAAACGCTGAAAAAGCTCGGCCTCCCCGGTCGCGTGGCGGACACGCCGTACAGCGTCATCGCCGAAGCCGACGCCGGTTCCTGGCACAGCCCGGCCCACGCCGGCGAACGCGTGCCCACGCTGGAACAGGTGCTGGAAGAAACGAAAGGCAAAATCCGTCTCAACATCGAATTGAAAATGACGGATCCGTCCCTCCCGCTTCCCGAAACCGTCGCCGGCATGCTCGCCGTTCACGGCATGACGGATGCGGCCATCGTCACCAGTTTCCACCGGGAGGCGCTCAGCCGCGCCAAAGCCGTCAATCCCGGGCTGCGCACCGGGCTGATTGTCGGCACGAAACGCGCGCTCCGCGACGACATCTGGGAAGACCAGGTGGAGATTTTGAGCCTGAAAAGCCGGTTGATCGACCGCAAGGTCGTGAACAGGGCGCGGCAAACGGGAAAAGAGGTGCATGTCTGGACCGTGAACGACAGGAAGGAAATGAAGCGGCTCATCAGGATGGGGGTGGCGTCCATCATCACGGATCGCCCGGATGCGCTGCGCGCTCTCCTGGACTGAAAGCGAGGCGGGCGGGCCGGCGTTGCGTCATTGCGGACGGAGCTTCACGACCTGGATGTCCGTCGGCTTGACGACGGGAATTTTGCCGTACCGCCCGCTTTCGATGTAAGGTTCCCCGACCACCTTCACCGTCTCGCCGGCCGTCAGGGAATGGAGCAGCTTCTGCAGGGCGGCCTGCTGTGCGTTCCGCTCCCTGTTTTCAATCTTGATCTGCCAGAAATCCCGGTGCACCGAATCGCTGTGGGAGACGGCGATCATGGCCCGGGTGGTGCCGCATTCGCCCGTCGTGGCGACCACCAGCTCCCCGCTCTTCGGATCGGGTGACAAAATGACGGTTCCGTACAGTTCCACCCTGCTCAATCCCCTCATGGCGAACCCTCCCTGATCCGCATCATGTTGGCGGCAGCTCCTTTCGCTTCGGATCGGTGACGGCGTCTTGCCCCGGCAGCAGCGGTTCCAGCGCCCGGTCCAGCATGCCCGCGATCTTCGCGATGGCCATGCCGTGATTGGTGATCGGCACGCCGGCCTCCCGGGCGCGGCCAATGCGGCTTTGCACCGTTTTCCGGTTGAACATGCAGGCGCCGCAATGGATGATGAGCCGGTAGGCGGACAGGTCGTCGGGAAAGTCGCTGCCGGCGTGCACGTGGACGTCCAGCGGCCCGCCGGTTTTCTCCGCCAGCCAGGCCGGCAGTTTTTCCCGGCTGATGTCACCTTTCATGGCGTGATGCGTGCACGCTTCGGCGATCAGCACCCTGTCGCCCGGCGCAAGGCGGTCGATGGCTTCCGCCCCTTCCCTGAACGCCGCCAGATCTCCCTTGTTTCGTGCAAAAAGGATGGAGAAACTCGTCAGCGGCACGTCCCGGTCGAGGAGCCGGTCCACCTTCCCGAACACTTGGGAATCGGTGATGACGAGGTCCGGTTTGCGGCCGAGCGCTGCCAGCGTGCGCACCAGTTCCGTGTCCGTCGTCGCCACGGCCGTCGCCTGGCGCTCAAGCAGTTCCCGGATCACTTGCGCCTGCGGCAGAATGAGGCGACCCTTGGGCGCCTGCTTGTCCTGCGGCATCACCAGCACGACAAGGTCGCCCGGCTTCACGAGACCGTCCAGCAGGGCGTCGCTCCCTGTTCCGGTAGCCGCCTGCCGGGCCATGAGGCGGAGCAGGCCGTCGATGCCTTTCCGCCTTTTGGCGTCCACGGTGCAGGCGGGTGCGCCGAACAGGCCGGCCAGCCGGCCGGCTTCCCGTTCGTCTTCGTCGCCGCCTTCATCCGCACGGGCGCGTTCGTCCGCATCGCCGCGCCGGTTGGCGACCACGATGAACGGGATGCCCCGCCGGGAAAGTTCGCCGGCCAGTTCCTGTTCATCCGCAAGGCCGGTCTGGCCGGCCGTCACGACGATGAGCGCCAGATCCGTCCTGTCCATGACCTGCTTCGTCCGTTTGACGCGCATATCGCCGAGGACGCCCGAATCGTCGAGGCCGGCCGTGTCGATCAGCACCACCGGCCCGACGTCCGGCATTTCCATCGCCTTGCTGACGGGATCGGTGGTCGTGCCCGGAATGTCCGACACGAGGGAAACCGATTGCCCGGCGATGGCATTTACGAGCGTCGATTTTCCCGCGTTCCGCCGGCCGAAGATGGCGATGTGCAGCCGGTTGCCGCGGGGTGTCGTATGGGTCATGGCGTTTCCCTCCCGCTGCGGGTTGGCCCCGGATGGACCCCGGGGTCGATTGGCTCTCGCCGGAATCGCGCCGAAGAATCCGCCCCCGTCCGGCGGGGAACGATCCGGCGCCGGCCGGTCAAAGCCGCAAATCCCGCTCGCCTTTCTCGATCCGCTTCAGCATGTCTTCGGTGATCCGGCGCGCCGACGCGCGGGGAATCCGCTCCAGATTTTCGCGGATCGCCCGCTCCCCGATCGCCTTCAATTCATCGTCGGCGTAGTCGAGCAAATATTCCTTGAACGTCAAAATCGCGTTCGGCCCGCAGATGTTGCCGATCTGCCCGGATTTCGCCAGGGCCATGAAACGGTCGCCGGTGCGCCCTTCCCGGTAGCAGGCCGTGCAGTAGCTCGGCAAGTAGCCTTTCGCGCACAGGCTTTTCAGCACTTCGCGGGGCGAACGGTGATCGCCGACTTCAAACTGCGGTTTTTCCGCTTTGGCCGCGTCCGCTTCTCCGCCGGCCGCGGCCTTCAGCACGTAGTCCCGGTAATAGCCGCCCACGCCGGTGGACGACCCGGCGCTGATCTGCGAAATGCCGAGATCGATGACTTCGTCGCGGAATTCGGACGTTTCCCGGGTCGACAGGATCATGCCGGCGTAGGGCACGGAAAGCCGCAGCACGGCGACGATCCGCTTGAACGCCTCGTCGCTTACCAGATGGGGGTACCGTTCCAGCGACACCCCTTCCGCGGCCCGGAGCCGGGGCACCGAGACCGTGTGCGGGCCGACGCCGAACCGTTCTTCCAGATGTTCCGCATGCATCAGCAAAGCCACGGTGTCGTATTTGTAGTCGTACAGCCCGTAGAGAACGCCGAGGCCGACGTCGTCGATGCCGCCTTCCATCGCCCGGTCCATGGCCCACGTGTGCCAGGCGTAGTCGCGCTTCGGCCCTTTCCGGTGCAGCTTTTCGTAGGTCGGCCGGTGGTACGTTTCCTGGAACAGGATGTAGGTGCCGATTTGCGCGTCCGCCAGCCGGCGGTAATTGTCCGTCGTGGTGGCGGCGATGTTGACGTTGATGCGGCGGATGCTGCCGTTTTTGAATTTCAGGCTGTAAATCGTACGAATGCAGGAAAGAATGTAATCCAGATCGCAATTGGCCGGATCTTCGCCCGCCTCCAGCGCCAGCCGCTTGTGTCCCAGCGACTCCAGGATTTCCACTTCCCGCGCCAGCTCTTCCATCGTGAGCCGGCGACGGGCAATCGAGCCGTTGGAATGCTTGTAGCCGCAATAGGTGCAATCGTTGACGCAGTAATTGCTCACGTACAGCGGCGCAAACAGCACGATCCGGTTGCCGTAGATGCGCATCTTCACGTCGCGGGCGGCGCGGAACAGTTCCCGTTCCAGCTCGGGATCGTCGATTTCGAGCAGCACGGCGGCTTCCCGGTGGGTCAATCCCTTGGCCTGCCGGGCCTTGTCGATGATGGCGCGCACATAATCGGCGTCATTTTTCAGCGCCTTGGCCGCCGCCAGGCTGTCTCTGATTTCGGCGTCGGAGATGAAGGGGACTTCTTGTTCCGGACGCATATCGATCCCTCCCGTCTGGTTGATGGTTGAAAAAAGGTCCGGCCCGACCCCGCGGGTCAGAACCGGCTCCTTTCCACGTACGTGGTGTGCAAAAGCTCATGGGCCAGATGGCCGTTCGGCTCGCCGAGGAATTCCTCGTAAAGCTGTTTGATGTACGGATTTTTGTGGGACTGCCGGATCGGCAAATGCGCATCCTCTTCGTAGATGGCCTTCGCCCGCACGGCCCGGATGTCCATGTCATGACGGCAAGATTCGGGTACGATCGGCTGCCCGCCGCCGTTGATGCATCCGCCGGGACAGGCCATCACTTCGATGAAGTCGAGGTCCGCTTCCCCCCGCCGCACCATTTCCATCAGCCGGCGGGCGTTGCCGAGACCGTGCACGACGGCCGTTTTCACCTTCCGGCCGCCCGGCAGTTCGATTTCCGACCGCTTGATGCCTTCGAGGCCCCGCACCTGTTCGAAATCCACTTTTTCCAGCGTCCGGCCGGACACAAACTCATACACCGTGCGCAGCGCCGCTTCCGCCACGCCGCCGGTGGCGCCGAAGATGGCGCCGGCTCCCGAGCCGAGCCCCATCGGATGGTCGAATTCCTCGTCGGGCAGGTTTTTGAAATCGATGCCCGCTTCCTTGATCATGCGGGCCAGTTCCCGCGTCGTCAGCACGTAGTCGACGTCCAGCAGCCCGTCGCGGGACAGTTCGTCGCGCCCGCTCTCGAACTTTTTGGCCGTGCAGGGCATGATGGACACGACGACGACCGATTTCGGGTCGAGGCCGAGTTTGCCGGCCAGGTAGCTTTTGATGACGGCCCCTTCCATTTCATGCGGCGATTTGCACGTGGACAGGTTGCCCAGCAGATCCGGGAAGTTGTGTTCCACGAATTTCACCCATCCCGGGCAGCAGCTTGTCATGAGCGGAAGTTTTTCGCCGCTCGAGAGCCGGCCGATCAGCTCCGTGCCTTCCTCCATGATCGTCAGGTCGGCGCCGAAGTTCGTGTCGAACACGCGATCGAAACCGAGGCGGCGCAGCGCGGCCGCCATCTTGCCGGTGACCCGGGCGCCGTAGCCCATGCCGAACTCTTCTCCCAGCGCCACCCGGATGGCCGGTGCCGTCTGGACGACGACGAACTTCGATTCGTCCGCCAGTGCCCGCCACACGTCGGCGATGTTTTCCCGTTCGGCCAGGGCGCCCACGGGGCACGCCATGACGCACTGGCCGCAGTTGACGCAGACGGATTCGCCGAGGGCGCGGCCGTAAACCGGACCGACCGCCGTTTTGAAACCGCGGCCGGACAGGCCGATCGCGTGCACCGTCTGCACGTTGCCGCAAACGCTGACGCACCGGCCGCACAGGATGCATTTTTCCGCGTCCCGCACGATCGACGGCGACGACAGGTCGACGGTCGTTTTGGAATGCTCGCCGGCATACGGGATGTCCCTGACGTTGAGAAGCGAAGCCACTTCCTGCAGGCGGCAGTTGTCACTGCGGACGCAGCTCGTGCATTCCCGCTTGTGGTCGGACAAAAGCAGCTCCACGACGGTGCGCCGCGCCTCCCGCACCTTCGCCGTGTTCGTTCTGATCTGCATGCCGGGCTCCGCCTTGAGCGTGCAGGACGCAATCAGCTTCGGGCCGACTTCCACCACGCAGACGCGGCAGCTCGACGGTTCATGCACGCCTTTCAGATGGCACAGGGTCGGAATCGTGATCCCGATCTTGCGCGCCGCTTCCAGCACCGTCTCGCCCCGCTCGACCTGCACGTCTTTGCCGTCGATCGTAATGTTGAACGTTTCCACTTCGGTTCACCCTCTTTGCTTTATCCTTTGACGATGGCGTTGAATTTGCAGTTTTCCAGGCAAAGCCCGCATTTGATGCAGATGTTCGGGTCGATGGCGTAGGGCTGCCGCGGCTGGCCGGAGATGGCCTCCGCCGGGCAGCGGCGGGCGCACAGGCCGCAGCCTTTGCAAAGTTCGGGAATGATCGTGAACGTGAGCAGGGAGCGGCAAACGCCGGCGGGACATTTTTTGTCCCTCACGTGGGCGACGTACTCGTCCCGGAAATACCGCAGCGTGGACAGCACCGGGTTCGGCGCCGTCTGGCCGAGGCCGCACAGCGACGTGTTCTTGATCTGGATCGACAGGCGTTCCAGTTCGTCCAGATCTTCCATGGTGCCCTTGCCCTCGGTGATTTTCTCGAGAAGTTCGAGAAGCCGTTTTGTCCCGACCCGGCACGGCGTGCACTTGCCGCACGATTCGTCGCGGGTGAAATCCAGGTAAAAGCGGGCCACGTCCACCATGCAGGTCGTTTCGTCCATGACGATCATGCCGCCGGATCCCATCATCGAGCCGAGGGCCGTCAGGGTGTCGTAGTCGATCGGCTGATCGAGATGGTCTTCCGTCAGGCAGCCGCCCGACGGTCCGCCGGTTTGCACGGCCTTGAATTTCTTGCCGTTCGGAATGCCGCCGCCGATCTCGAAAATGACTTCCCGGAGCGTCGTCCCCATCGGCACTTCCACGAGGCCGGTGTTGACCACCTTGCCGCCCAGGGCGAACACTTTCGTGCCCTTGCTGCGTTCCGTGCCGATGGCGTTGTACCATTCGGCGCCGTTCAGGATGATCGGCGGGATGTTGGCCAGCGTTTCCACGTTGTTGATGACCGTCGGTTTCCCCCACAGACCTTCATTCGCCGGAAACGGCGGTTTCGGCCGCGGCATGCCCCGCTTGCCCTCGATGGAATTCATCAGGGCGGTTTCTTCGCCGCAGACGAAGGCGCCGGCGCCGAGCCGCACTTCGACGTCGAAATCGAAGCCGGTGCCGAACAGATTTTTCCCGAGCAGGCCGTATTCCCGGGCCTGCACGATGGCGGTGTACAACCGTTCCACCGCGATCGGATACTCCGCGCGGACGTAGATGTACCCCTGGTTCGAGCCGATGGCGTATCCGCAGATCGCCATCGCTTCCAGCACCGAGTGCGGATCGCCTTCCAGAATCGACCGGTCCATGAAGGCGCCGGGGTCCCCTTCGTCGGCGTTGCAGATGACGTATTTCTGGTCCGCCTGCGGACGGGCCGTCAACTCCCATTTCAGCCCGGTCGGGAAGCCGCCGCCGCCGCGGCCGCGCAGGCCGCTCTTTTTGACCGTGTCGATGACCTCCTGGGGCGTCATGGACGTGAGCACTTTCTCCAGCGCCTTGTAGCCGCCGGCCGCCAAATACTCGTCGATTTTCCCCGGGTCGATCAGGCCGCAGTTGCGCAGGGCGATCCGCCGCTGCTTGCGGAAAAAGCCCACCTGGCTGAGCGGCTTCAGGCCGTTGACGTCAAGGGATTCCTTGTAGATGAGACGGTTGACAACCTTGCCGTTTTTCAGATGGGATTCCACGATTTCCGCCACGTCGGACGCCTTCACCCGGTTGTAGAACACGCCTTCCGGATAGACGATGACGACGGGGCCCAGTTCGCACAGACCGAAGCAGCCGGTGCGGACCACCTCCACCCGCTGTTCGAGCCCGTGTTCCGCCAGCGCCTGTTCGAGGGCCCGGATGATGGCTTTCGAGTCGCTGGACGTGCAGCCGGTGCCGCCGCACACCATCACCGAACGCTTCGCTTCCGGAAGTCCGAAATCATCCGGTCTGGCGACGCGGGCCATGAGCCGTTCCTGCACATGTTCGCGGATTTGCTGCAATTGTTCGGCCGTTTTCATGCGCGTTTTTCCTCCTTTGCCGGCTCGGCGTACTTCTTGAGCAGCTTCGGAATGTCGCCCTGCATCAGCCGGCCGTGCACGTCTTCGTCAATGGTCATCACCGGCGCAAGGCCGCAGGCGCCGAGGCAGCGGGTGGCTTCCAGGGTGAATTTGCCGTCTTTCGTCGTTTCGCCCGGCTTGATTTGCAAATCCGTGCCGAGGCGGTCCAGCAAACTTTGCGCCCCCTTGATGTAGCAGGCCGTCCCCATGCAGACGCGGATGATGTGCTCGCCCTTCGGTTCGAGGGAGAAAAAGGAATAAAACGAAGCGACGCCGTAAATGTCCGTCATCGGGACGCCCAGCTCGTCGGACACCAGATGAAGCACGTCTTCCGGCAGATAGCCGTACGTGTCCTGCACTTCATGCAGGACGGGAATCAGGGCGCCTTTCATGCCCCTGAACCGTTCGATGGCCTCCCTGACGTGCCGCAATTTTTCCTCGTCGGTGCGACGACAACCGCATGCGTTTGCCAATGGATGTTCCTCCCCACTTCGTGATATTTTTCACATAAACGTCTGCCATCCGGCCTGAACGTTCGGTTCTAGGAACATCATAAACACATTTCCGTCCATTGGATGTGAATTATTTCACATAAGTGGGCGCCCGGTTCTTTTTTTCTTCCCGATCCGTTGCACCGGGTCCGTGTTGAACCCGGCCGTTGGGCCGGACCGTTTCTTTGGGGACGAAGCCGCCGCCCGGGGCCGCCGGGAGCGATCGCACCGTGCCGGTTGGGCCGGGATGCCGCGGGTTCGGGCCGGTCCGCGGACGGGTTTGCGGACAAGGCTTCTTTGCGCCGACGGCCGCATTCTGCTATACTTTAACGCAAAATGCTTCGGCAGACATCTGGACGGAGGTTGCCCCCGTTGGACGCATCGCGATTCATTCCCTTTCTTGCCGCCGCATTGGTGATTTTTTTCGCTTTTCGACTCCACTGGGTTCTCGGCCTTTTGGCGCTGGCCGCTCTGATCGGGTATGCCGCATGGTCGGGCCGCGCCTCCATGCTCGCCGCCAAAGCCCAGCAGGCCGCCGCGCGGGGGGATTTGAAGACGGCGATCCGGCTGCTTGCGGAAGCCGTCCGGCTGAACCGGAAACAGCCCGGCATCATGGCCTCCTATGCATACCTTCTGCTCAAGGACGGCCAAACCGACAAGGCGGAAGAAGCGTTGAATGCCGCCAGGGGCATGAAAGATGCCGACAAGCTGGAACTGAATCTCCGCATCACGGAGGCGCTCATCCGCTGGAAGCGGGAAAAGCCGGATGAAGCGATCGCGCTTCTTGAGGACCTGCACGGCCGGATGCAAAACACGATGCTGTACGGCTGCCTGGGGTATCTGTATCTGGAAAAAGGCGATCTGGACAAAGCGCTCGCCTATAACCTGGAAGCATACGAGTACAACGATTCGGACGGCGTCATCCTGGACAACCTGCTCACCACCTACATCCTTCGCGAAGAATGGGAAAAAGCCCGGGAGACCGCCGAAAAATTGATGAACCTGAATCCGTCGTTCCCGGAAGCGTTCTATCACGCCGCGCTCGTCAAGGAGCACTTCGGCTATCTGGAATCCGCCATGGAACATTGCGAATGGGCGCTGGAACGTCCGTTTACCGCCCTCAGCACGGAAAGCCGGGAGACGATCGCCTCCAAGCGGGATGAACTGGCCGCAAGGCTCGCCCGCAAAGCCCCCGGTCCGGATGCGGCGAACGCGGCCGCGCCAGCCGGCGCCACCAAACCGGACGGGACGGCAGACGCGGACCGGGAGGCCGGGCGGCATGACGCGGCCGGCGGCTGACGGACGGCTATCCGCCCGGCATTGCGTCGGCATGACGCGGATGCGGCGGCCGATTGCCGCCATTTTCCGCATTTTTTGCTGATGCCGTGCGGTTTGTTTCCCTTTTTCCGCCTGTTTTCGCCGGAGACGGCTTGACCGCCGTTTCCGGCGTTTCCGTTTGGTCCGCCGGTGCGGCAAGGCGAAAGACCGTACCGGCCACCTGCAGCCTGTCCCCCGGTCCGAACGGATAGGGTCTGTAAGGCAGCATCGGCTCGCCGTTGAGCAGCGTGCCGTTCAGCGACCCGAGATCCGTGACCGCAAATCCTTCGCCGGTGCGGCATATCTCACAATGGATGCGGGAAACGTCATGCCGCATGATCGCATAATGGACGCTGCCGGCGCTCCGTCCGATCAGAAAGCGGTCACCCTCCATCGTCACCGTTTCCGTCTTTCCGCCGCCATCGGCGATGATGGCCGTATTAAAGGCCCAAGTGCCGGATTCCCCCGGCGCGCGGACCAACAGACCCGTTTTGTCGCCGGGTGCGCCCGTCGCGCCGGCGTCGGCCGGCTTGCGGCCGTGTTCCGTTTTTTTTCGGCGCGCCGCCCACATCGTCCAAAAGCGGCCCGCACGCCACACGCCAAACCGGCCGCCGCGGGTGCCGGACGGCGGCGAACCGCTCCCTCCAACCGTCTCCCCGTCCGGGTCCGGCCCGCCATGCCGCAGTTTCCGGAGCATCTGGTCCAGCCGGTCGACGGCGAACGGTTCCTGGCTGAGCAGACCGAACACCGGTGCCATCCCGGCCGGCAGCGGATCCCTGGCAAAAGACAGAAACCGCAGGATCAGCAGGCGCAGCTGCGCGGACACCGGCGGCATCAGCCGGGGATCCGCGGTTCCCGAAAGCGGCAGATAGACCAGTTTGAAATCGCACGGACGGCGGCCGGCGTACACGAAATCTTCATGCAGCAAAAATCCCGATTCCTGCAACATGTAAGCCTTGCAACCGGCCACCGTCCGCACGAGACGATGAATGATGTCGGCGATCTGCCCGACGCCGGGCGGCTCGGCATAAAGCCGCTGCACGAGCCGGCGCCTGCCCGCCAGATCGTAATGCAGCACGATTTTTCCGTTTTCTTCCCCGGCGGCCACCGGCAGCAGCCGGTCCAGCGCCTGTTCCTGCATCATGCGCAACTGGTGGGGCACCAATCTCCCCCAAACCGCCGGATCCGCCGTCAGGCGCAGCATGATGGCGGATCCGTGCTCCATTTCCCAATCGAGGCCCCTCAAAAAACCGTCCACCGCAATCCCCCGCTTCCTTCCCAGTGCCAGGCCGCAAGCAGCACCGCCGGCAAGACGGCGATCATCATCGGCATATCCTTGCGGTCCGCCAGCGCCGCCGCCTGCCGGACGGGCGACGGCGAACGGCCGGCCAGGGCCAGCCACCCGGCGGTCAGCCACCGGTACAGCAACGGTCGGCATGCGCCTTTCAGCAAAAAATGAAGGAGCGCCATCAGGCCGGCAACCAGGATGGAATACAGCAGCGTTTGCAGGGCGAACGGGGCGCCCGTCCAGCTGCCGAGGGCGGCAAACCATTTGACGTCGCCGCCGCCGATGGCGCCGGCCAGCTGAAGCGCGAACGTGACCGCGAACAGGATGGCGCATCCCGCGACGGACGCCGCGAGCCCCTTCCATCCGCCGGCGGCGGCGTGCGCCGCCATGCCCGCGAGTGCGACGGCGGCGTTCCACGGGTTGGGGATTCGCCGCATCGCCAGATCGGTCGTCAGGGCAAACGCCGTGTGCGCGACAACGGCCGCCCCGACCGCGAACGTCATCATCCCGTCACTCCTTTCCCGGACTTTCGGTTCCCGCCCGCATGCCGGATGCCGTTTCCGCCGTCCGGGCGGCTTTCACCGTCCGAACCAGACCCGTTCATGGGCGCTCTTGCGAATCTCCACCGTGCGTCGGAAAAACGGCAGCGTCACGGGCATTTCATACACGAGGACAAAACCGAATCGCAGCTGCGGATCGTTCACGTGGGGAATGGCGACTTCCTCCACGCGAAGCCGGTCCGGACGAATCAGCCGGTCCCGCCAGTCATCGGGCACCTGTGCCCGGACGACGGGCGTCAGCGCTTCGGACAGCGCCTTTTGCATCGCGTCCTCGGCCAGGTGTTTCCAGACGTCCAGTCCGGCCAGGAGCGGTCTGACGGATTCGTGGATGAGGGCCGGCTGCCCGTCGCCCGGTTCTCCGGCGGCGCTCCCCGCCTGCCGGAGCTGTTCTTCAAACGGCACCCAGATGAGGGCAAGCTGCTTTGCGCTTTCAGCGGCCACCGTCTGAAGGGCGGTTTCCACCGTGACGATGCGGATGAGCACGGTGAACAGAAGCAGGGCGGCCGCGAATGCCGGCAGCGTCAGCGCCGCCTCCAGGGTCATGGCCCCCTTGGCGCTTCTCAGTACGCCATCTCGGCTTGTTTCACGATGGTGACGGATCGCCCGGTCCCCTCCCTTCCGTCGGGCAAAAATCGCTTTGCGACGGCCGGAAACATGCGCAAGTCGACGGCGTTTCGGGTGACGACTTTGGCATAGGCCGGCCGTTCCGAGAGATCGATGCCCGTGTTCAGTTGGATCAAGGCCTGCATTCTCGCCATCTTTTTCGTTTCATCCGGCTGAAGGGCAAGGAAGGCGCGCAAATAATCGGCGTAGCCCATTTTCAGGGCGGGCCGGCGCTGGAACAGGGGAACGGCTTCCCCGTCCAAAAGCCGCTCCAGGTCGGCGTACGCCTTGGCTGCGCCTTCGGCGGCCGCGGTCAACAGGATGAGAAGCGGGGATCCGGCCGCCGCCTTTCGCGCGTCGAGAAGCGCCTCCGCCGACCGGAAGGCAAAACGGACAGTGAACAGTTCCGCCAGGGCGGCCGCCCGGTTGGCCGAACAGCTGGCAAATCCGTACAGCACGTATTCGGCTTCCCCTTTCAGCGCGCGGCGTTTGACGAATTCCGTCGCCGGTTCTCCGTCCAGGCCGGTCACCCGGTGCCTGAAATAAAACAGGACGTATTCGTTGACAAGCGCCTCGTCGCGAATGTCCGCCAGAATGCCGGACAACTCGCGCACCAAAAGAAGCGCGCCCTTTTGCGCCCGCTCCGGCTGCTGGCCGAGCAGGCCGGCCGGATCGCGGGACGGTTCCGCGCTTTCTCCGGCCAGGTTGTACCGGAGATATGATTCGTAAAGCGCCTTTAGCTGCCGGTGAACCGCTTCTTCCTCCGGCGTGCAGGATGGTCCGGACAGTTTGTCTTTCACCTTTTCCATCTGTTCCCGGACTTCCGCCCGGCGCTGTTCCTTTCCGCGCTCCAGCTCGTCATGCGCCGTCCGGCGCTCCCGTTCTTCGGCGGACAACCGGGCGTGGAACGAACGGAACTCGTCCATGAATGACAGGTCGGCCTCCCAATGCTGCGGGTCGGCATTGGCCCGGCCCGCCGCCGTCCCGAACCGGGAGACGGGCCGGCCGGCCTCGAGGGCGTACCGGCCATAATAATCGGGCCCGAAAAAGGCAACGCCGTCCAGCATGTCGCCCGCGGGGTCCTCCCTGGCGGACCGGAGGCGCTCCTCCGCTTCTTCCGCTTTCCGCAAGGAATCTCCCAGCGCTTCCAGTTCATCCTGCAGGGCCGAAAAGACCGCCCAGGCGTCGGCGTACGGGTTTGCCGCCGCCGGCACGCCGGCTCCGGACGCCGTTCCATGACCACCATCACCTCCTTCCGGCTCGGGCGGACTCGGCGGCGGGCGGTTCAGGATGGCGGCTCCCTGCTCCAGCCGCTTTCCCATCCGTTCGACCGTGCGGAACGCATCGCGCAGCGCTTCTTCCCGGGTCCGCAAAAGATTTTCCATCTCTTCGCCCCACTCCGCCGCATGCGCCGCTTCCTCCATGTCCGCGGCCGACGCTTTCCAGTTGTCGTGCACCCGCCGGGAAAACTCCACCGGCCCCTTGAGTTTCATTTCTTCGAGAATTTGCCGGCGCAGCAGCCGGTGATCCGCCAGGAAATAGACCGGTTCCGCGTCAAGCCGGAGAAGGCGGGGCGAGACGATGGAGAATCCGCCGCCGTCGTGCGAAAAGGGGACGGCCGCCATCGCCTGCATGTCCTCCCTGCCTGCCGAAAGGCCGAACAGGCCGTACTCCTCCCGCAATTGCCGGTCGTAACCGGACATGAGCGAGCGGACCGCCGCCCTCGTTTGCTGCTCGGCCATTTTTTCGGCGGCGCGCAGGCGGACAAGATCCAGCAGCAGCCCGAGAAACAGCGCGATCGGGACGAGCACGAGCAGGGCGTACAGCACCACCGATCCGCGATCATTCGTGAATGACAATGACGATCCCCCTTTTCTCCAGCTCTTTGCGCAACGCGTCCGACGGACCGATGGCCCCGGTGTCCGCCCGGCGGAAAAAATGCCACACCACCCCCTTCACCAAACCTTTGCGGATCAGCTCCTCGTCTTTCAAAAACTGGTCACGGATGTCGCGATCCGCCGTTTTTTCGCCCAGGTAGGCGTGATGGGCGATGCCGTGCCGGTCGAACGCTTCGATCCGCCGGTAATGACCGACCTCCTCCGTGGCCATCTGCTTCACCCTGCCGCCGACGAGCCGCTGCAAATAATCGACGGCGTCGGCATGCCTGGAGAAGGCCGGCGCTTCCCGCGCCGCTCCCGGACGACGGCGGAATTCGTCCACCATCCGGTCCGCTTCCCCGCGGTCGATCACGCGTTCCACGGCCGGCCAGTATTGCCTGGCCAAACCGACGGTACGCACCCATTCCGCCGGCTCGACGACGATCGCCTCCGACCATTGCGTCTTCAGCACGGCTTTGCCGGCGGGCTTTTGCGGATCCGGCATGCGGAACGGGGCGGCCCATCCGATGGTCACCTTCCGGCGCCAGACGGCATTTTCGTAACGGCCCTCCCTGCTCCCGGCCGGTCCGGCGGAGTCCAGGGCCGCCTCCACTTTCCGTCCGGCCAGTGCCGATCCCGGGTAATCGCCGGTGATCCGCCAATACAGGTCATCGTACAGCCCCGGAAAGAACGCGCCGGTCACCGGATTCCGGCGGCTGTTGTCCCAGGCGAAGGCGGCCCGTTCGGCCGCGATGCCCGCGGAGGAAAAAGCCAGGCTCTGCACGCCGGCATACAGGCAAACAAACATGAGGGCGACAGTCACCGACAGGACGAGCGGAACGACCAGCGCCGCCTCCAGCACAAACCGTCCCGCGTCTTCCGTCAGGGCACCTGCGGCACGTTGACGGACGTGTTGCTCGTTTCGATCAGTTCGTCGTTGGAATCCTTGAACAATTTTTCGACCCAGGCGATGATCCATTTGCGGAACGCCACGGCGAGGACGACGATCACCGCCACGATCAGGATGATTTCCAGGGTGCCGATGGCCCGGTCGTCCGCAAGGCGCGTTCTCCAGCGTGACGGTTCCGCCGCGCGCAGGAGCCGCCCGGATTTCCGCTTTCCGAATTCCAATCCCGCTCACCCCCTAACCGTTGATCAACAGAATTGCCGGGGCGCCGGCGGCGATCAGCACGGCGAGAAAAATCAGCATGAGGGGAAACAGCATCTTGGCCGATGCCTCTTCCGCCAGCGCCCTGACGGCGGTTTTGCGCTTTTCCCACAGTTCGCGGGAAAGCTGGCCGAGCGCCGCCGCCAGTTCATCGCCGCCCCGCCTGGCGTTCATCTGCAGCGCCGTCGTGAAGAAGGTGACTTCCTGCACGCCGCACCGCCGCGACAGCTGTTCCAGCACCTGGGCCAGCGGCATGGCGTTGTTCAGCTGGTTCACGGCGACGGACAGCTGCCTGGCGAACGGATCGCCGTCCCGGCCGCCGCGGCCGTCCTGGCAGGAAGCTTCCGCCGCCCGCAGGAAGGCCGCGTGAAGCGTCAGGCCGGCCTGCAGCATCAGCTGCAGCCTGTTGACGAAGACGGGCAGTTCCAGCAGGATGCGCCGTTTCCTCGCGCTGATCATCCGGTCCAGCCGCCGGATGTTGGCCAGCGGCACCAGCCCGGCGCCAAGCACGGCGGCGGCCGTCCCGGCCGGGCCGAACCCGCCGGCGACGCCCAGCAGCGCCATGAACATGGCGGCGGCACCGGTCTGGATGGCCGTCCTGCGCACGAACGCGCGCAAGGCCGCTTCGCTCTCCTCCTGCCGGAACTCGTGGAGAAACAGCATGCGCATGCGCAGCCGCCGGCTCACCGTCTACACCTCCAGCCGCATCAGGCGGTTGATCCACCAGTGGCAGCCGGCGAGGAGGAGCAGAACCCCCGTCATGAGCAACCGGCCGGCGCCTTCGTACATCGGAGCCATGTAATCGGGCGACCCGAAGGCCAAAAACCCGATCATCGCGAAGGGGACGGCCGCCATGGCCTTCGCTTCGAACCGCTTCTGCGCGGTGATCGCCTCCAGTTCCTGCTGGGTCTCGATCTTCTCTCCGATCAGCGCGGTGCTGCGGCGAACCAGCTCCACCAAATCACCTCCCGTCTGCTTGCACAGCGAGAAACCGGCCGAAAACTGCCCGGCTTCCTCGATCGCGAGCCGCTCCGCAAACCGGGCAAACGCCCGATCCGCGGACAGTCCGTTCCGGATTTGCCCGTTCATGGCCGACAGTTCCCTGGCCAGAACGGATGTTCCCGACGGATCGATCAACAAAAGGTCCCGCTCCGCGGAAAGAAGCGCGTTCTCCACCGACCGTCCGGCCGCCAGCGACGTCGAGAAGGCGTACAAAAACTGGCGGAATTGCCCGGTCACCTCCCGCCTCCGCCGGGCCTCGAGCCACGACCGGAAGCCGGGTGCGGCCAGACGGCCCAGGGGCGCCATGAGCCATGCGGCCAGCCACGACTTGTAAAACAGATAGCCGATGGCCGCCGCCAGCACGGCTCCGGCCAAAAACCCCGCAAACGCCGCCGGCCGTCCCGCAAACCCGTTTTGCGCGCCGTCCGTTCCGCCGGCATGCCCCCGCGCCGCCGGCCGGTCGCGGACGAAGCGGCATCCGGAGCGGACGGCCGGACTTGCCCGCTCCCTCTTCGTCACGCCAATCCCGCCTTCGCCAGCTTGCCGCCCCGCTTCATCGGATTGCCGGTCGGTTCGAGAAGCATCTTGCCGCTTGGCGTCCTTTCGAGAAGAAACAGCGGATTCAGCCGGATTTCCCCGTTTTCAAGGTCGACGAGTTCGCTGATTTCGCCGACGCGCCGCACGCCGTCGCGATGTTTGGACAGATGGATGATCACGTCCAGCGCGGAGCAGATTTGCCGGCGGACCGCTTCCAGCGGGATCTGGACGGCAAGAAGCACCATCGTTTCCAAGCGGTATAGCATGTCTTTCACCGAATTGCCGTGACCGGTGCTCAAACTGCCCTCGTGTCCCGTGTTCATCGCCTGCAGCATGTCGTAGGCTTCCGGGCCGCGGACTTCCCCGACGATGATGCGGTCGGGCCGCATCCGCAGGGAAGCGCGGATCAAATCGCGCATGTCGATCTTCCCCTTGCCTTCGGCGTTGGCGTTGCGCGTTTCCAGACCGACCAGGTTGGCGATGCCGCGAATTTTCAATTCGGCGGAATCCTCGATGGTGATGATCCGCTCCGCGGGGTCGATGTGCTGGGCAAGCGCGTTGAGCAGCGTCGTTTTCCCCGACCCGGTGCCGCCGGCGATGAACAGGTTGTAACGGGCCCGCACGAGACGCCTGAGCAGGTCGCCGGCGTCTTCGCCCATGAGCCCGAGGCGGATGAGCTGGTCCAGTGTATACGGATTGGCGGGGAACTTGCGGATGGTCACCGTCGGGCCGCCGAGGGCCACGGGCGGCAGCACGACGTGCACCCGGGACCCGTCGGGAAGTCTGGCATCGACGATCGGATTCGCTTCGTTGACCGCGCGGTTCACTTTGCCGACCATGAGCTGGATGAGATCGAACAGTTTTTCCTCGCTTTCGATTTCCACGTCCGCGCGTTCGATGCCGTTTCCTTTTTCGACAAAAATGTCCCTCGGGCCGTTGATCATCACTTCCGTGACGGCGGGATCGTCCACCAGCGGCTGCAGCACGTCCAGGCCCCGGAACGCGTGGAACAGCCGGTCCGCCAGGCGGATCCGCTCTTCGGTGGACACGTATCCGTCCGGACGGACGGTGAACACCATGTCGTCGATGACCGCGCGAAGGCCGGCATCGTCCATGTGGGGATCCGCTTCCAGGCGGTGGAAGACGCGTTCTTTCAGTTCATGGAAACGGTCTTTCGGCCGCCGGTCACTCATCGCCGGTCTCTCCTTCCGCGCCGAGCAGCCGCATCGCGCGGGCAACATCCGGCGGCTTGCGGCCGCCGGCGGCCGGCACGCGGATGACGTGCCAGCCGCGGCCTTCCGGCGCCTCCCCCGCGCCGGCCAGCATCCGGCGGGCGAAGGCGGATTTGCGCGCGCCGGTTTCGTCGTCCGCCTCCAGCCATAACCGCTCGTCCGCCAGACGCAACACCGTCCTGGTCGGCACCGACAGATCGCTTTCGCAGTCGGCCACGACGAATTCCCACCGGCCGGAAAATCGAAGGAGCGCCACCAGTTCCCGGACGTCCGCTTCCCGGTACTCGTTCCATTCGTCGGCATGATCCGCCGGCGGAAACGCGTCATACCCCCGCTCCGGGTGCCGGCCGGCGAGGTCCAGAAGCGCGGCGTGTTCCCCGCGCCGCAAGTGATACAGCACCATGGCGAACCGGCGCCGCACGCCGGCGGATTCGGCGGCAAGCCCGGGGATCCGCTCCATGTTCAGATAGAAGGTCCGCCGTCCGGCCGCCGCCAGCCACTCGGCAAGCGCGGTGGCGAACGTCGTCTTGCCGGCGCCGCCGGAAGCGGAATAGACGGCCACGACGCGGCAGATGCCCGCGCCGTTCTCTCCCCGGTTCGCCGCCGTTGCCGAAATCCGGTTCATCAGCTGCATCATCAGGTCATGCACGTTTTGATATTTGAACAGGCAGGGAATGATGCGCCCGTTCACCGCCAGTTCCGCCGTTTCCCGCTCTTCGCCGAGACAGACGACCGCGCCGGCGAACCCGTTCTCCAGAAACCGCCTGCACGAAGCCGCATCCGCCAGCACCGCATCCGCCTGAACCCCGCCGGCTGCCGCATTCGCCCCCGGCCCGCCGCCGGCATCCCCGGTCTCCAGCACCACCGTGACTTTCCGCCGCCATTCCGATTCCCGGACCGCCCGCGCCAGCATGCGCGCATAGTCCGGATCGGCATCGGCCACGATCAGCCGCATGCACATCCCTCCTCGTCCTATTCGCCCGGGAAAACCAAAAGCACCGCCCAAAACGGATGAAATCCGTTCAAGCGGTGCTTCCGCATGTCGACGCGATTCGGTTTTGGTTCCATCATACACGGGCGGCCGGATGGTTGTCAATTCCTTTTTTCCAGAAAATGAACGCTTTCCTCGTTTTTCCCGGTTTGCCGGGCATTCGCCATCTGGCGAGCAGGGACGAAAGCCAGTCTTCGATCCGTCCGAGCCAGGGCGCCAGCTTCGGATCCGCCAGCAATCCGAACGGATTTCCGCTCGCCTCCCAGTCCTGCAGAGCCGGACAAAGCGGCAGCCTGACGACGGCGCGAAACGGAAGGCCGGCGAGCCGGGGATCGGGCCGGCGCTCCGCGCCGTTCCAGAACAGCGTGACGGACCGGCCCGTTTCGAGCCAGAACGCCGTTTTGCGCAAACGGTCCCGCACGGGACGGCTTTCCAGCGGCATCCGCCGCGGGCCGGCGACCACGACGGTCTCGTCGGCCAGCTGCACGAGCCGCTCCAGGCCGTCCGCCTCCCAGCGGTGGGACAAGTCCACCGTCACCACCTGCGCCGGCGCTTCGAGCAGCGCCTGCAGCTGGACGGTTTCGTTCCAGTCGCCGTAACGTTCCGCCAGGCGGCCGGCCGTCAGCCACACCGCGCGGTCGTCCGCCGCCTCCAGAAGGCGGGGAGAGAGCCAGTTGTCCAGCACCGGTTCCGCCGCGGGATGCTCCAGATATGCATGGCGGATGCCGCGGCGGCCGAGCAGGGCGGCCACCGCCAGCCCGCACGCCGTCGAGCCCGCGCCGGGATACAGGCTGAGAAGCGCCAGCACCCGCTTGCGCCCGGCGCCGCCCGGATCGGCCGCCCCTTCCGCCCGCTGCCGGAGGCTGTCCGCCAGAAGCGGCAGCAGCGCCGCCTTCACGCTCGCCGCGTCGGGAAACCGGTGCTCGGGCAGCGGCTCCAGCAGTTTCTCCACGACCTGTTTCAGCACAAACGGCACGCCCTTCAGCTCATCGGTTGCGGGCCCGGCCAGCGCCGCCGGAAGGCGGCCGCCGCTCAGCAGATAGAACAGGACGGCGCCGAGGGAATACAGATCGCTTCTTTCGTCGGTGCGGCCGCTGGTCAACAGTTCCGGCGCGGAAAACCCGATCGTGCCGAGCCGGACCGTGTCCTGGCCCGGCCCGCGCGCAAGCCGCGAAATGCCGAAATCGATCAGCACGACCCGCTCTTGTCCGGTGATGATCACGTTGGACGGTTTCAGATCGCGATGGATGACCGGATGGGGTTTGAGCCCGTGCAGATAGGCGAGCACGTCGCAAAGCTGCACCGCCCACCGGACGACCGTCGCCGCATCCACCTTCCGGCCGCTGCGGACAAACCGCTCTTCCATCGTCTCGCCTTCGATGTGTTCCATCACGAGATAGCCGCACGAACCGTCTTCCGCTTCGAAATAATCGGCGATCTGCGGCAGGCCGGGATGGGACAGCCTGACCAGCGCCGCCGCCTCGCCCAGGCTTCCGGTCCCCGCCGCCGGCCGGATTTCCTTGATCGCCCACCGTTTCCCCGGAAGCCGCCGGTCCTCGGCGAGATAGACGGTGCCCATGCCGCCCGCGCCCAGCACGCCGACGATTTTGTACCGTTCCGCGCCGACCATGAAAAAAAGCCTCCCTTCATCCGGAGGCCGGCCGTTGCCCGGGGCCGCGCATGCCCGGGAAATGCCGGATTCTCCGGGCGATTCCCGCAGGCATGCTTTGCCATGCGTTTCCATTTTAGCGGAGGATGGCAAAAAAATCCACCCTTTTCGAACATTTCCGCCGGTTCACGGAAACCTTCCGGATCTTGCCCGTTCATGGAAAAAGCCCGGCGAACGGCGGCCGGGATTTTTCACGCCGGTCCCGCCCGGTCCTCCGGCGCCCGCCGCTTCCCGGCCGCCTCCGCTTCCCGCCGCAGCACGTCCGCCGGCATCCCGTACAGGTGCACCTTCACGCCTTCCGGCTTGTTCCGGTACAGGATCTGGAACATCCGGGAACGCCCCCATTCGCTGGACGTATGCAGGTAGATTTCCCGCGGATATTTGCCGGACCGGACGATGTACGCCGCCACGTCATAGCCCGTCGGTTCGCCGGGCCCGAGATCGTGGTCGAGGGAAAGAATGTTCACCTCGCATTCTTCCAAAAGCAGCATGCACTCTTCCGCCGTGCGCGCCGGCACGAAGCCCGGCGGGCACGGCCGGCGGTCGTCCAGAAACAAGTTGATCATCGGCAAAACTCCTTTACCCGTTCCATTTCAACCGCCAGGGGCATCTCCGCGGAGGCGGGCGTCTCCAGGACAAAGGGCAATCCGAATCCCGCCAACGCCCGGACCGGTTCGGCCATGGCGCCGCCGATCCGCCCGCATCCGATGTTGGCGTGGGCGTCCCGGCGCGAACCGGACGGATGGCGGGAATCGTTGAGATGGACGACTTTGACGTGGGCAAAAAAGCCGAGTTCCCGGCCGCGGGCTTCCAGTTCCGCCCAGTTCCTCCCGTTCCAAAGTCCGGACGCGAAGGCGTGGCACGTGTCGAAACAAAAGCCGATTTTCTCCGGATGGTCGCTGAGGCGGCGGATGGCGACCAATTCTTCAAACGTCGACCCGAAACGGCCGGCCTGGTTTTCCAGCAGAAGGAGCGCCCCGCCCCGCCACTCGTCCAGTATGCCGTTCAGCATGCGCAGGATGCGTCGGTACCCCGCAAGCGGATCCGGATCCGCCGGCCTGCCGAAATGGACGACGACCCCGACGGAACCGTTCGCCTCGGCGATCGCCAGATCATTCAGGAGGCAGCGCCGGACCGCCTCCGCCAGCCTGGCGTCGCCGGCGGCCAGATTGACGGGATAGGGCGCATGGGCCACCGACACGATGCCTTTGTCCCGGCAGAACGCCTTGCACCGGCGGGCGTCTTCATCGTCGATCGCTTTCGGCGACAGACTGCGCGGATTTTTCGGAAAATATTGAAAAACGGAACAGCCGAGCCTTGCGGCCGACCGGGCCGCCGCCTCGTAGCCCTGCCTGATGCTCGCGTGAAAGCCGACGCGGATCACGGGCCCGGCGCCCCCAGGCCGACGTGCGCCATGAATTCGCCGAGGTGGCGTCCGGCAAAATCGCAGGCGACTCCCGTTTCGGCCGCCAGGGCGGGCCAGGACGCCTCGTCGGTGATGCCGGTGAAAAGCAGCGCGGTGCGGCATGAGGCGTTCCTGCCCGCCACCATGTCGGTGCGCACGTTGTCTCCCACCATCCAGACGTCGGAAGCCGGAAGACCGATCATCTCCAGGGCGAATTCCATGATGACCGCCGACGGCTTGCCGATGACGACGGGCGAAACGCCCGCGGCGGTTTCGATGGCCGCCGCAATGGAGCCCGCCCCGGGGAAGAAGCCGTCTTCCGTCGGCAGCCGCACGTCCGGGTTGGTGAGCACGAAGCGCGCGCCGGCAAGGATCAGGTCCATCGCCTTTTGGAGTTTGGCGTAGCTGAACGCCCGGTCCAGCCCCTGCACGACGAAATCAGCCGCCCGGTCCGTCAGCGCGTACCCGGCTTCTTCGAGAGCGGTCACCAGCCCTTTCTCGCCGATGCAGTATACATTTTTTCCGGCGTGCAGGCCGTCCAGATACCGCACCGTCGCCTGCGCCGACGTGAGCACGTCGCCGGGCCGGGCCGGAATGCCCATCCGGTTCAGGTGATCGGCCACCTCCCGGGGCGTCCGCGTCGAGTTGTTCGTCATCAGCACGTACGGCGCGCCGGCGGTGCGCAGGGCGTCAATGAAAGCCGCCGCGTGGGGCAGCGGTTCGCTGCCGCGGTAAAGCGTTCCGTCCAGATCGATGATGAATCCCTGTTTCATGCCGTCCTCCCGTTGATGTCATTCGCCGGGCCGGGCCGTCCGCGACCGCCGCTTGCCGGCCCGTTCGCAACGTTGCGCTAGATGCGCCAATCCAGTTCGAGCTGTTCCGGGCCCGCGGCGGTCGGCCCGACGCCGGCCGGTTCCGCTCCGCCCGCCTTTCCGGCGCGTTCTCCCCGCAGTTTGCCGAGCAGCCGGTTCCGGCGCCGGACGAGCTCCGCTTTCCATGTTCTGGCATCATCCGCCCGGCCGCCCATCCTCGCGTGCAGGGAGACGAGCCGCTCCACGCGGTCCAGGGCTTCTTCCGTCCAGCGCAGCGCTTCCGCCAATTGTCCGCTGCGGTGTTCGTGGTAGATCGCCAGCTCCACGAGCGCTTCCAGCGATTCGGTGCCGGCGGCAAGCCGCGGCCCGGCCGTCCCCGGCCCGGCGGCCTTCTCCCACAGCGGAACCGCCTTGTCATAGCGTCGCATCCGCTTGTACGCCATGGCCAGCCGCGCCGCGTAGCGGGCCGCCTCTTCCGGCCGCGACAGCAGCGCCGCGAAAGGCCGTTCCGCCAGATCCGGCAAATCCGAGTCCAAGAGCCACATGCCGGTCCGGTACAGATCTTCCGCCTCCATCCTGTCCCATTCGGCGTCTCCGCTCAGCACGGCGCCAAGATGGATGGCCAGCGCGGCCAGCGTCAGCACGTCCCGTTCATTGTGGCGGAAAACCGGTTCCAGTACGCCGATGTCCCCGTCTTCCAAATATTGAAAATAAAGGACCGGCGCCAGATGACCCGGCACGTCGTCTTCCCGCCGGATGCCGAGCCGCTCCTCCTCCACCCGCGACAACCGGCACGAATCCAGGCTGCGGCGCCACAGGTTGCGGGACATGGGCAGAAGGTCGAGATGCTCGAGCCGGTGTTCCGGGGGCGGAATCCGGTGCAGCACAAAGCGGTTGGCCAGCACGGGCCAGTCGAACGATTTGCCGTTGTACGTCACCAGGTGGGTGAACCGCCGGACAAACCGGCGGAAATGAAGGAGCACGGCCGCCTCGTCCCCGGGATCGCGGACAAGCAGCTGCCGGACGACAAACGCCTGCCCTTCATAAAACCCGAGGCCGATCAGAAACGGCACGTTGCCGGCGCCGACGCCAAGGCCGGTCGTCTCCGCGTCAAAAAACAGCAGGTCCTGGACGGCAGCCACCGGCCGGATTCCGGCATGCCGGCGGGAGACGCGGTTCAGCCGGACATGCCGGCCGGACAGGTCGGCGAGGACGTACAGGCCGTGCCCGTAATTCAGCGGGTACCGGCGCTCCCGCACGATGAACGCCCCGTCCTCCGTTTCCTCGAGGCGTCCGAAGGAAGGCAGCGCTTCTGCGGCGCCGGGCGGGCGCCGATCCGCCGCCGGGTCCGGGCCGTCCGCCGGCTTTTCCGCCCCGCCGGCCGGGCGTTCGTCCGGTCCGACGGCAGGCGCCGTTTCCCCGCCGGCCCGAACTTCGCCGTCCCGCCCGGATGCGGGCCCGCTCCCCCGCCCGGCCAGCCGCCGGAGCCGCTCCTGCAGACTGCTCACGTCCGCCCGCCCTCCGGCTCATCCGCCCCGAGGCGGCGCAGGAGCTCCAGGGCGCGCGCCTTCCCGAGCTGTCCGACCTCGTCGGCCGGTCCGACGCAGGCCGGACAGCCGTTTTCGCATGAACAGGTGCGGATCACGCGCGCCGCTTCGCGAAGCAGTTCGCCGTGCAGCTCGAACAGTCGCTCGGACAGCCCGATGCCGCCCGGGTACCGGTCATAGAAATAGATGGCCGGCTTTTTGTCGAATTTCGACTTCACCTGGGGCACGACCCGGATGTCGAACGGATCGCACATCAGATAGAGCGGCGCGATGTGCACGAGCACGTTGGAGACGCCGAGCAGGGCGGACTGCAGGTCGTCGGGATTCATCCCGTCCGTGACGTCTCCGTTCAGCGCAAACCAGTAGGCGCTCGTGTGCAGTTCCTCCTCCGGCAGGTGGATCGGACCCGACCCGATGTTTTCGTGGGTGCGGAGACGGATTTTCTTGAAAATGGTCGGCCGCGCGTTGACCGTCACTTCCCCGAAATGCCGGCTTGCGCCCCGTTCTTCCCGCTCCCGGTCCACGTGCAGGACGGAAAGCTCCACCGCCAGGTTGGCGTCGGTGTAGTAATCGACGTTCACCCGGCGCACCCAGGCTTTCTTCTCCTCGTAATCCAGTTTTTCCACCTGGTACTGTTCGCCTTCATGGATGTAGATGGCTTCTTCGTGGATCAGGGTCGGGGCGCTGAACCGGTCCACTTCCCCGATGACGCGGGCCCCCTCGGTCACGTCGATGATCACGAAGTTTTCCTGGGCCGCCGTGCGCAGCGATATGCCGTTGGCGGGGAACGAACGGGCCATCCAGTGCCAGCGGTCCCTCACCGGGTGCAGCACCCGCTCCTCCGCGAGAAACTCCAGCAGGTCTTCCAGGGGCTCGCCGCCGAACGTCTCGCCGGTTTCGAACGGGAGCTCGTAGGCGGCGCATTTCACGTGGTCGAGCAGAATGAGCAGGTTGTCCGGGTGGATGCGGGCTTCCTCCGGCGGCCTGCCGAAGAAAAATTGCGGATTTTGGATGATGTACTGGTCCAGGGGATTGCTGCTCGCCACCAGAAACGTGATGGAACTTTCCAGACGCCGTCCGGCCCGTCCCGACTGCTGCCAGGCGCTGGCGATCGAACCGGGATAGCCGTTCATCACGCACGCCTGCAGCTGGCCGATGTCGATGCCGAGCTCCAGGGCGTTGGTGCTGACGACGCCGCGGATTTCGCCGCTTCTGAGTCCCCGCTCGATTTCCCGCCGCTGTCTGGGCAAATACCCGCCCCGGTAGCCGCGGATCGACTTCGGGCCGAGCTCGTGCTTCACCAGTTCCTGCAGATAGGTGAGCAAAAGCTCCACCCGCACCCGGCTGCGGGCGAACACGATCGTCTGGATGCCGTTTCGGATGAGCGAAGCCGCCAGCTTCTGCGTCTCGAGCAGGCTGCTCCGGCGGATGCCGAGCTGGCGGTTGACCACCGGCGGATTGTAGAAGACGAAATGCTTTTCGCCCGACGGCGCGCCGTTGTTGTCGATGAGCGCCACTTCTTCCCCGATCAGCCGTTCGGCGTGTTCCTTCGGGTTGGCGATGGTGGCCGACGCGCACAAAAACAGCGGCGAGGAGCCGTAAAACCGGCAGATCCGTTTCAGCCGGCGGATCACGTTGGCAACGTGGCTGCCGAACACGCCGCGGTAACTGTGCAGCTCGTCGATGACGACAAACTTCAGGTTTTCGAACAGCTTGACCCACTTCGTGTGGTGGGGCAGGATGGCCGCGTGCAGCATGTCCGGATTGGTCACCACGACGTGGCCCGCATGGCGGATCGTCTGCCGCACGGCGGGCGGCGTGTCGCCGTCGTATGTATGGGTTTTGAGATCGGCGTCCATCCGGTCGACCAGTTCCTGCAGTTCCGCCACCTGGTCCTGGGCCAGCGCTTTCGTCGGAAACAGGTAAAGGGCCCGGCCGGACGGATCGAGGAGGAGCGACTGGAGAACCGGCAGGTTGTAGCACAGCGTCTTGCCCGACGCCGTCGGCGTGACGACCACGAAATGCCTCCCGGCGGCCGCCGCGTCGAACGCCTCGCGCTGGTGGACGTACAACCGGCGGATGCCCTTTTGTTCCAGCGCTTCGCGGATGCCCGGATGAAGCTCCGGCGGCATGTCGGCGTATTTCGCTTCCCGCGCCGGCATCGTGTGCCAGTGGGTGACATTTTCCATGATGTCGGGCATCTTCCGCACCCGCGCAATCCATTCTTCCACGGAAGACGTCTTGCCCGTGATCCGGTTCATGCGCTTGTCTCCTTCCCGTCGAAACGTTGGGGCGCCTGGCAACCAGGCCAAAAAACGGGCGGCCGGCTTCGCGGCTTTCGGGCCGCGCAAGTCCGCGGCAAACACCCGCATTTGCGGCGGATTCGGCTCCGACAGCATTTATTGTACAGAATATATGTTCGCCCGGCAACAAAAAGGCAACAAGGCGCGTCCATGTAGGCAAACGGCGTGCGTTCCGCCGCAATAAGGAAAAACCGCAACGGGGAACAGGCGCAAAAAAACGGAAGGCAAAGAGAAAAAACGGAAAAAAGAACCGTCAAAACGGGCCTGTCCGAAAAAAATCCCGGCCGCACATGGCGGCCGGGACGCGCAAAAAGCGCGACGGATGCCCGTCAGATGGAATGCTGCCTGGCCAGGTGCCGCTCCAGTTCCTTGTCCTCGGACAGGCGCAGGTCGGCGCCCAGCGCGCGAAACGCCCCGATGACGTCTTCGCAGCCCCTCTCCAGATGCTCGACGCCCGAAAGCCGGGTGACGCCCCGGGCCATGAGCCCGGCGATCAACAGGCAGAAACCCGCCCGGATTTCCGAGGCGTGCACCCACTCGCCGTGCAGCGGCTCGCCGCCCTGGATGACGGCCGTCGAACCTTTCAGGTCGATCCGGGCGCCCATGCGGACAAGCTGCTCCACGTGGCTGAACCGTTTCGGAAACACTTTGTCGGTGACGAGGCTGCGCCCGGGAGCGCGCAGCAGCATGGCCGTAAACGGCTGCTGCAGGTCGGTGGCGAACCCCGGATACATGGCCGTCCGGATGCGGAGGGCGTGCAAGGGGACGTCGCCGTCCAGTTCGACGGACTGGTCGCGGACGACGGGTTCCAGGCCGGCTTCCCGCAGCTTGATCAGCGCGGATCGCAAATGCTCGGGAATGACGCCCTCCACGGTGACCCGTCCGCGGGTGGCCGCGGCGGCGGCCAGAAACGAACCGGCGATGAGCCGGTCGGGGATGACCGCGTGACGGCCTCCGCCGAGGGAATCCACGCCTTCGATGCGGATTTCGCTCGTGCCGGCGCCGCGGATTTTCGCGCCCAGCATGTTCAGGAAGTTGGCCAGGTCCACCACTTCCGGATCGACGGCGGCGTTTCGCAGCACGGTCGTCCCCTTCGCCAGCACGGCGGCCATCATCGCGTTCATCGTGGCGCCCGACGTGATGACATCGAAGAAAATGTCCGCGCCCGCAAGCCGCCCGGCCGTCACCGTGTAATGCGTTTCGTGCAGTTCAACCTTGGCGCCCATCGCTTCAAACGCTTTCAGGTGCTGGTCGATGGGCCGGCTGACGAAATCGTCGCCGCCCGGGTAACCGACGGTGACCCGGCCGGTTCGGGCCAGCAACGCGCCGATGAAATAATAGGAAGCCCGGTAGGATGAGCTCAGGTGCAGATCCAGTTCGCCGCTGACCGGTCCGGTGCGGGCGACGGTCACCGTGCCGTCGGGCGACCGGTCCAGCCTGAAGCCGATCTTCCGCATGATATCGGCCATGACGCGCACGTCCCGGATCATCGGAACGCCGCTGATCTCCACCGGTTCCTCGGCCAGGCAGGCGGCGGAGAGCAGGGCGAGGGAACTGTTTTTGGAACCGGGCGCCCTCACCTTGCCGCGCAGGGACGTCTCGCCCGAAATTTCTATGTATCGCATGGATTCCTCCCGCTTTCTCGCATCTTTTTCCGCATTTGCGGGCACCCTACATTCCGAAACCAGACAGAAAAATGGAGGGGTCGATCTTGGCAAAGCCGGATGATCGTTCAGACAACGTGGAAAAACTGCAGCGAAACGTGCAAAACACGATCCGGAACTTGCGCGAAGCGGAAGAATACCTGGCTGAACACGGCGATGAGCTCTCGCCGGAAGAACGGCGGGCCATCCGCGTGAAAAACGAGCACCGCCGCGAGAGCATCGCCGGCATGCGCCGGGAAATCAAGGATGAAGCGGCCCACCGCAGGCGCGGCGGTCAGGACGAATGACAGCAGCTCCGGACAAAGAAGCAGGAGAAACGGCCGGCACGGCCTTTTCTTCCGCTTCTTTTATATTTCTACTCTCATTATACATAGTTCGACAGCTTTTTCCACCGGTTGTGTCAAAATGAAGCGCGTTCCACCCGAAACGTCCAGAAATCTTCGGCCACGTGCGCATCGGGAAAAATTTCGCGGGCTTCCCCGAGCAGGCGCGCTTCATCTTCCTCCTGGTACCTGGAACTGATATGGGTCAAAATCAGCGTCCGGCATTCGGCCTTCGCCGCCGTTTCCGCCGCCGATGCGCTCGTCGAGTGGCCATATTCCCGCGCCGCTTCCTGCATGTCTTTCGTAAACGTCGCTTCGTGCACGAGCACGTCGGCGCGGCGGGCCAGCCGTTCGGCGTTGCCGCACGGCCGGGTGTCGCCGAGCACGGTCACCGTCCGGCCGCGGATCGGCTCGCCGACGAAATCTTGGCCGCAAAGCACCCGGCCGTCTTCCAGCACCACCGTTTCGCCCCGCTTGAGCCGTCCGTAAACCGGTCCCGGCGGCACGTTCAGTTCCCTCAGCTTCTGTTCGTTGAGCCGTCCGGGCTTGTCTTTCTCCTCGATCCGGTAGCCGTAGCATTCCAGCCGGTGATTCAGCCGGGCGCAATACACCCGGTGCGTGTCGTCCTCGAACAGGGGCCGGCCGCCGGGCGGATAATCGCGGTCGATTTCCGTGACGCGCCACGGAAAGCCGAGATGGGCGCCGCTCAGCCGAAACACCGTGTCGAGAAACGCCCTTAGCCCTTTCGGCCCGTAAATGTCCAGCTGGCTTGTCACCCCCTGGTTGGAGCGGGTCGTCAGCATTCCCGGCAATCCGTACAGATGGTCGCCGTGCAAATGGGTGATGAACACTTTTTCCAGCTTGCTCAGCTTCAGCGGGCTTCGCATCAGCTGATGCTGGGTGCCTTCCCCGCAGTCCACCATCCAGAACGCGCTCCGCCGGTCGGTGAAACGAAGCGCGATGGACGTGACGTTGCGACGCCCTGACGGCATGCCCGCTCCCGTTCCGAGAAAGATCAATTCCATCGCCCTTCGTTCCCCTTTCCTCGAAAAACGTCGTCGTTTGGTTTCATGTCGCCTTCACGGGTCCACGTTGAAATACCGGGCGTCGGGATGGGCGAACACCATCGCCGTCACGGACGCCTCCGGCTCCATCATGAATCCTTCCGTCAGTTCGATGCCGATGTCTTCCGGTCTCAGCAGTTCAAAAAGCAGCTGCTGGTCTTCCAGATTCGGGCACGCCGGATAGCCGAAAGACACGCGGATGCCCTGGTAGCGGGCGGCGAACCGTTCCTTCATCGTCATGTCCGGCGGGTCGGGAAACCCCCACCGGTCCCGCATGATGTGGTGCACCCGTTCGGCCATCGCCTCCGCCGTTTCGAGGGCCGCCGCCTGCAGCGCATGGGAGCGCAGGTAGTCGCCCTGCTCCCGCAGCCGGTCCGCGTGCTCGCGGATGCCCGTTCCCGCCGTCACCGCCAGAAACCCGACGTAGTCCATCTCGCCGCTTTCCACGGACTTCAGGAAGTCGGCGAGGCACAAATACGGCTCCCGCCGCTGCCGCGGGAAACGGAACGATTGGAGGACGCGGCTCGTGTTCTTCGGATCGTAGACGAGAATCGCGTCCCCGTCCGACTGGGCGGGGAAAAACTGGTACATGCCGGACACCTTCAGCAAGCCGCGCTCCCGGCCTTCCCTGAAAATGTCCTTCACCAGCGCTTCGAGCTCCAGCGCCTTTTCGTCGCCGGCTTTCAGCAGCTCTTCCACCTTGCCCTTCAGCCCGAGATGGTGCCCGAGCAGCATCTGCATGTTCACGTACGGCAGCAGATGATCCAGCGGATAGTCGCGCAGAATGTGGCGCTCGAAATCCGGCGGCACGAAAACGGGCGCCTGCCGGTCCACGACGGTCGAGAAGGCGCGGACCGGTCCGTCTCCCGCTCCGGTGGTCCCCCGCTCCGCCGCCATCGCCTCCCGTTCGGCCCGCTCCTGTTCTTCCAGTTTCTTGCGCTCCGCGGGATCCATCAGCCGGTTGGCCAGCTCCAGCCCCTGCATCGCGTCTTTCGCGTACAGGACGAGCCCGCCGTATTCCGGTGCGATCCGCTCCCGGGTGAATTTTCGCGTCAGGGCCGCGCCGCCCACCAGAATCGGCACGTCGATGCCGGCCGCATGCAAATCCTGGGCGGTGACGACCATCTGCTGGGCGGATTTGACCAGAAGACCGGACAGCCCGATGATATCGGGTTTTTCTTTCCGGCACGCCTCGATCAGCTGCTCCGGCGGCACCTTGATGCCCAGGTTGAGGATCCGGTAGCCGTTGTTGGACAGAATGATTTCCACCAGGTTTTTCCCGATGTCGTGCACGTCGCCCTTGACGGTGGCCAGGATGATTTTGCCCTTGATTGCCGTTTCCTTTTTCTCCATGAACGGTTCCAGGTGGGCGACGGCCGCCTTCATCACTTCCGCGCTCTGCAGCACTTCGGCGACGATCAGCTCGTTGTTGTTGAACAGCCGGCCGACTTCCTCCATGCCCCGCATGAGCGGGCCGTTGATGATGTCGAGGGGCGCGTATTTCTTCAGCGCTTCGTCCAGATCGGCAAACAGGCCGTCCTTCGTGCCTTCCACCACATAGCGGGCCAGGCGCTCTTCCAGCGTCAGGCCGGACGCCTTCGCGCTTTCCTTCTTCTCCGCCTTCTTCTCCCGGAAAGCGGCCACGAACTCGGCCAGCGTGTCATCGTTCGTGTTGAAGAGGAGCGCTTCCGCCAGACGTCTTTCTTCTTCCGGAATCGACGCGTACCTTTCCAGTTTTTCCGGGTTGACGATGGCGTAGTCGAGGCCGGCTTTCGTACAGTGGTACAGAAAGACGCTGTTGAGCACTTCCCGCCCCGCCTCGGGCAGCCCGAAAGAAATGTTGGATAGCCCGATGATCGTTTTCGCCCGCGGGAATTTCTCCTTGATCAGCCGGATGCCTTCGATCGTCTCCACGGCGGCCCCCAGGTACTGGGGATCGCCGGAACCGATCGGAAACGTGTTCGGGTCGAAGATGATGTCTTCCGGTTTGACGCCGTATTTGTTCACCAAAAGATCATAGGCGCGGGAGGCCACTTCCAGCTTGGCCCCGCGGGAGACCGCCTGGCCGCGCTCGTCGATCAGGATGCAGACGACGGCGGCCCCGTATTTGTGCATCAGGGGCACGATTTTTTCAAACTTGCTTTCGCCGTCTTCCAGATTGATGGAGTTGATGATCGCCTTGCCCTGCAGAAATTTGAGCGCCAGCTCCACCACGTGATCGTACGTGGAGTCGATCATGACCGGCGCCTTGATCTTCTTGGTCACGAGCGGATAAAACCGCCGCACGGCGTCCGCCTCGTCGACGTCCGTATCCTGCAGGTTGATGTCGATGATCTGGGCGCCGCCTTTCACCTGGGCGCGGGCGATGTCCGACGCCTCGTCATACTTGCCTTCCTTGATCAGCCGCTTGAATTTGCGGGACCCGGAAATGTTCGTCCGCTCCCCGACCAGTATCGGCCGGGACTCTTCCTCCAGATAGACGGTGTCGATGCCGGACACCGCGGGCGGGTGGGACCCCCGCGTCCGGCGCGGCGGCACGTCCTTCAGCTTTTCGGCGATGGCGCGGATGTGGGCGGGCGTCGTCCCGCAGCAGCCGCCGACGATGTTGAGCCAGCCCCGCTCGGCGTACGCCCGAAGCTTCACGGCCAGCGACTCCGGCGATTCGTGGTAATGGCCGTCCTCGTCGGGCAGCCCCGCGTTCGGATAACAGCTGACGTAGGCGTCGGCGATGGACGCCAGCGTGCGCAGATGGTCGCGCATGAATTCGGGGCCCGTGGCGCAGTTCAGGCCGACGGAAAGCGGTTTGAGATGCTCCAGGGAAATGTAGAACGATTCGATGGTTTGACCGGCCAGGGTCGTGCCCATCGGTTCGATCGTACCGGAAATCATGATCGGCAGGCGGACGCCCCTTTCCGCGAAAGCCCGCATGATGCCGATGCCGCCGGCCTTCACGTTGAGGGTGTCCTGGCACGTCTCGAGGAGCAGCGCGTCCACGCCGCCGTCGATGAGCGCCAGCGCCTGCTCGTAATAGCTGTCCGCCAGTTCGTCGAAGGTGATGCCGCCGGTGACGGACAGCGTTTTGGTGGTCGGCCCCATGGCGCCGGCCACATACCGCGGCTTCTCCGGCGTCGACCAGCGCCGGGCGGTTTCGACGGCCAGGCGGGCCGCCGCCAGCGTGATCTCGTACGCGCGGCCGGCAAGGCCGTATTCCGCCAGCACCACGCTGGTCGAACCGAACGTGTTCGTCTCGATCATGTCCGCTCCGGCTTCCAGATACGCCTCGTGGATGCCGCGGATGACGTCGGGGCGCGTGAGCGCCAGCATCTCGTTGCAGCCTTCGTAGGCTTCCCCGCCGAAGTCGGCGGCGGCAAGCCCCGCCTGCTGGATCATCGTCCCCATGGCACCGTCCATGATCACGATTTTGCGCTCCAGAAGCTGCTCAAGCGTCGGTTTTTGCATGGTCTCCCCCCTGCCCTTCCGCGGTACGGCTTTCCTTCGGGGCGCACCCCGAATGCATAAAGTCTACCAAATATATCGGAATAAAGGAAGATTCAAAAAAAACCCGTCCCGGACGGGCCGAACGATCCGGACGGGCCTCCCGCCCAGCGGGCGGCACGTTTTTTTTCGCCGGGCGCCGCCAGTTCCGGCGGATGCGGGGCGCCGGCGGCGGTTCACCGGCTCGCGGAAAACGGGGGAAGGTCCAAAAGTTCCCGCAAATTGCCGATTTCGTAATCCGGCTTCACGCCGCCCTCGAAAGGCAGCGCCTCGCGGTTGATCCATACGCTCGTCATGCCGGACCGGCTGGCGCCGAGAATGTCGGTGGCGAGCTTGTCGCCGATCATGATCCCCTCTTCCGGCCGGATGCCGAGCAGTCCGGCGGCGTGTTCGAAAATCCGCACGGAAGGCTTGCCTTCGCCGAACTCGCCGGAAATGACGATGTGGTCGAAATAATCGGCGAGCGGCGGCACGGAGGCGATTTTTTCCCTTTGCAGGTCCGGCGCGCCGTTGGTCAGAAGCAGGAGCGGGTAGCGGCCCTTCAGCCGCTCCAGCACCTCGAAGGTTTCCTCGTAGACGAGCGGCCGGTTCCGCCGTTCGCGGGCAAACCGTTCGCCGAGCTCGCGGCCCAGTTCGGGATCGCGGATGCCGCAGGCAGCGAGCCCGCGAGTCCACGCTTCCGCGCGATAGCCGGGCGCCAGTTCGGCAAGGCGCCGGAATTCCGGCAGATCGCCTTCGCCGAACCGGGCCCACAATCCTTCAAACGGATTGATGCCGATCCGCTGGGTGAACGGAAACGTGTCAAACGATTCGTACAGCGCCCGGGCCGCCTTCCTCGTCTCTTCCTCCAGCCTGGCGGGATCCGCGCCGGTCCGCTCCGCGGCATAGGCGCAAACCGCCGCGAACGCTTCCTGCACGCTGCGTTTGTCCCACAGCAGCGTATCGTCCAGATCGAACAAAACCGCTTTGATCGCCATGTCCTCTCCCCACTGTCCGAGTGCGCGTCCGCCGCCCGCGGTCCGCTTCCGCATTTCGCAAAAAGAAAGGCCGCCCGCGCGGCCTTTCCGATCCCTTCACGACTTGACGAACTTGATCCGGTGGTTGCGCGCGAACGTCTCCAGGTCTTTGGCCAGCTGCTCCGTATCGAACCATTGCATCAACCGGGAAAACACGAGGCGGCTGTTTTTCGGCCTGAGCGTGATGACCACGTACCCTTTGAGCGATTCGATCTGCTCGATGTCCTCCGGTGCGATGGTGCGAAACCCGAACAGCTTGCGGGTGGTGAGCGTCTTTTTGCCGATGTCGATGAACGGCCGGCGCACCGCAAACCAGAGCACCGCCAGGAACAGGTACATGAACACCGTCACCCAATAGAGCGACGTGCGTTCCGTGTTCCAGTAAGCCAACAGGTAGAAAAGCCCGAGGAACGCCAAAAACAGCGAAAAGACCCAGCTTCTCCCCCGGTGCCTGATGACGTCTCCCCCGGCCGAAATGGCCTGACGGCCCAGCCGTTTGCGCCGGGCGTTCAATTTCCGGGCGTTGCGCGCGAGCTGCCGTTCCCACTTGCCGGCCATGATCGCCTGCCTCCTTTCCCGCGGGGGGTGCCCGTTCTCATGTTCAATGGAGAAGTTTCGGTTTTGGGCCTGCCTGACCGCCGGATTCCTCGACCCATTCGATCCGTTCCAGCTCCGCTTTCAACGAACGCCGAATGGCGGCCAGATACGCCTGTCTCAGCTTTCGCTGTTCTTCTTTTTCCGCCTGCGTCAGCCCGACGCTTTTCTGCTTGCGGTACAGCGCGTTGATGCGCGCCACCGTTTCCTCCATCGTCATGCCCATGAGCCGTCCTCCATTTCGCTTCCATAATACTTTGACATGCCGGAAAGGCAAAGTCAAGAGCACGAAAGCCGCGAAACAAAAAAAGACGGCGTCTGCGCGAATTTCGCGCAAACCCGCCGTGAAGCAGCCCGTGCCGGACGTTGAAAGGACCCGGCACGGACGGCCTTCAGGGACGAACGGGAATTTTCAGCACCTGGCCGGCCGTCAGGCCGCTCGTTTCCATTTCGTTGAAGCGCCGGATCTCGTGAATGAACGCCGTCAGTTCCGTTCCCTCGGGCCGGTGCCGGCTGGCAATCGACCAAAGCGTGTCGCCGGGCTCGACGGCGTGCAGAAGGTACGGGGACCGCGTTCCGGCAGCCGGATCAGCCGGCGCGTCCGCGGCGGCGTTGACCCGGATTTGCGAGCCGAGCCACAGGCTGGCGACGAGCATCGCCATCAGCGCAAACGACCGGACGAACCGCGCGGCCGGCGGGCCGACCTTCCCGCTTCGCGCCGGCCCGGCCGGCATTTTCGCCGCTTTCCGCCCGCACACTGAACTGACGTACACGGCAACAACCTCCAAACATCCGTTCCCGGGAACCTGTGTTCCCGTTTCATCACCATCATAATGCGAACACAGGTTCTTGTCAACGGTTTTTTCGAACTGATGTTTGTGCAAACGGTTGTTCCGTGTTACAATAGAGGCAGCAAATCCCATCGTTTTGAGGTGATCCGACCGTGAACAAACTTTCCAACCGCCAGAAGGCCATCCTTGATTTCATCAAGCAGGAAGTCCGCAAGAGGGGATATCCGCCTTCCGTCCGCGAAATCGGCGAAGCGGTCGGACTGGCGTCCAGTTCCACCGTGCACGGCCATCTGGAGCGGTTGGAGAAGAAGGGATACATCCGCCGCGACCCGACCAAGCCGCGGGCCATCGAAATCATCGACGGCGACGACTCCGCCGCCGACTTCCCCCTGTCGGTTTCCCGCATTCCGCTGGTCGGCAAGGTGACGGCCGGCGAACCGATCCTCGCCACGGAAAACATCGAAGACTATTTCCCGCTGCCGAGCCATTTTGCCGATCCGGACAACACTTTCATGCTGAGGGTCAAAGGCGACAGCATGATCGAGGCGGGCATCCTGGACGGCGATTACGTGATCGTGCGCGCCCAGCAGACCGCCAACAACGGCGACATCGTCGTGGCCATGAACGAGGACAACGAAGCGACGGTCAAAACGTTTTACCGGGAGAAGGACCACATCCGCCTGCAGCCGGAAAATTCCGCCATGGAACCGATCATCCTGCAAAACGTCACCATCCTCGGCAAAGTGATCGGCCTGTTCCGCGACATGCACTGATGTTTCCGTGCAGACGGTCCTTGCACGCTTTCGTTCGTCCCTTCGCGCCCTCAGCCACGCGCGCGCCCGGAACGCCCGGGGCGGCCCGCCGGGAGATCCCCCTCAAGGCAATCCCGATTGTTGCAGGCGTCTGCCTTGCGGGGTTCCCGTCACCGGAGCCGCCGGCCGGGCGTTTTTCGGCTCCATCTTCACCGGCGCCCAGACGTCGGGGCCCGGCGCGTTTCTCGCCGGCGGACGGTTGAAAACGGCAAAAAAAGAGGCGCTTTCGCGCCCCTCGATTCGCCGGATGCCAAAATCGATCCATCATGTCAAAAGGACGTCTGGACCGTTTCGTCCCGCCATGCGAAATTACCCGCCAGGCCGTCAATACAGCGTCATGTACTGCTCCCGCTCCCACGGGTGCACCTGCGTGCGGTAAATGTCCCACTCGATTTCCTTCAGCTCGACGAAATGGGTCAGGGCATGGGAGCCCAGCGCATTGCAGATGACCTCGTTGCCGAGCAGTTCGTCCAGCGCTTCCCGGAGGCTTCGCGGCAGGCTGATGATGCCTTCCTCCGCCCGCTCTTCGTCCGTCATGACATAAATGTTCCGGTCGATCGGCGGCGGCAGCTCCCGTTTCTTCTCGATGCCGTCCAGTCCGGCCGCCAGCAGCACCGCCAGCGCCAGGTACGGATTCGCCGACGGGTCGGGATTGCGGATTTCGATGCGGGTGGACAGGCCCCGCGAAGACGGAATGCGGATCATCGGGCTGCGGTTGCTCGCCGACCAGGCGACGTAGCACGGCGCTTCATAGCCCGGCACGAGGCGCTTGTACGAATTGACCGTCGGGTTCGTGATCGCCGTGAAGCCGGGCGCATGATGCAGCACGCCGGCCATGAAGTATTTCGCCGTCTCGCTCAGGCCGAGCGGATCGTCCGGATCGTAGAAGGCGTTCTCGCTGCCGCGGAACAGCGAAACGTGCGCATGCATGCCGGACCCGCTCATGCCGAACAGCGGTTTCGGCATGAACGTCGCATGCAGGCCGTGCTGCCGGGCGATGGTCTTGACCACCAGCTTGAACGTCTGGATCTGGTCGGCCGCCTTGACGGCGTCGGCATACTTGAAGTCGATTTCGTGCTGGCCGGGAGCCACCTCGTGGTGCGACGCTTCGATTTCGAATCCCATCTGCTCCAGGGTCAGCACGATTTCCCGGCGGCAGTTCTCGCCCAGATCCGTCGGCGCCAGGTCGAAGTAGCCGCCGTGGTCGTTCAGCTCCATCGTCGGATTGCCGTTGCTGTCGGTCTTGAACAGGAAAAATTCCGGTTCCGGGCCGACGTTCATCGTCGTGAAGCCCATTTCTTCCGCTTTTTTCAGGTTCCGTTTCAGAATGCCGCGGGGGTCGCCGGGAAACGGCCGGCCGTCGGGCAAATACACGTCGCAGATCAGCCTGGCCACGCGGTTTTCCGTGAACCAGGGATAGATCAGCCATGTGTCGAGATCCGGATACAGGTACATGTCGCTCTCTTCGATCCGCACGTACCCTTCAATGGAGGACCCGTCGAACATCATTTTGTTGTCCAGCGCCTTTTCCAGCTGGCTCGACGGAATTTCCACGTTCTTGATCGTGCCGAGCAAATCGGTAAACTGCAGCCTGATGAACCTGACGTCGTGTTCTTTCGCCTGACGGATGATGTCTTCCCTCGTAAAACCCAACCTGGTTTCCTCCTCCGTGTCCCCGCCCGCATGCACAACGACCGGCGGCCGGCGGCCAGTGGCCGTCGGCCGCTTGACCCCCGGCGCGAAACATCCGGGCTGCTCGCAAAAAATAACGAAGTCTATTTTAGGGAAATGCGCTTATTTTTTCAATATGGAATCTCCAAAAAACTGCGCCAGTTCGCCGCGATTCATCAAAAAAGTTCCCTTGTGCCGTTCCATGATCTGCATGCGGATCCGTTTGCGCATCTCCGCCAGTTCCCGTTCCGTCAGCTTCCCGTCTTCCGCCGCCTGCCCGGCGCCGCCGTCCGGCCGGGAGGCCGCGTCTTTCGCGCCGGAACCGCCGCCCGGGCCTTCGCCCGGCCCGGCCGCGCCGTCCGGTTCCTCCCGCCGTTCCCCGGCCGTCCCGAGCATCTGCTTGATGCCGGCCAGATTGATGCCTTTCTCGATCAGCGATTTGATTTCCAGCAGCCTTTCCACGTCGTTGAACGAGAAAAGCCGCTGGTTCCCCTTCGTCCTCTCCGGCGAGATGAGCCCGTGCTGCTCGTAGTAGCGAATCTGCCTGGCCGTCAGGTCGGTCAGCTTCATGACGCTGCCCATCGAAAACAGCGGCATGTTGCGCCGAATTTCGTTGCTGTTCACGCCAAGCCACCTCCCGCACCGCATCGCCGCGTTTTTTGCCCTGTTGTCGTACTTCCACTGTAATCTTTTCTGCCAATAATGTCAACGGATGAACCGGCATCTTCCATAAATATGTCAGATATTTTTACACTCAATCAAAGAAAAGATTTCAGACGCTCCATCACCTTCAGCAATCCGAACTTGGCATGGGCGTAAGTCAGGCCGCCCTGCCAGTAGGCGATGTAAGGTTCCCGGATCGGCGCGTCCGCCGACAGCTCCAGGCTGCCGCCCTGCACGAACGTTCCCGCGGCCATGATGACCGGGTGGTCGTAGCCCGGCATGTCCGACGGTTCCGGCACGGCGTGGGCGTCCACCGCCGCCGCCGCCTGCACGCCCTGCACGAAGGCGATCAGCTGGCGGGCGTCCGCAAACCGGACCGCCTGGATGATGTCCGTCCGCGGGTCATGCGGCCGGGGGTTCGTTTCAAACCCGAGCCGCTCGAACAGCGCCGCCGCCAGCACCGCTCCCTTGAGGGCCTGTCCGACCGCGTGGGGCGCCAGGAACAGCCCCTGGAAAAGCGGACGCAGCGTCCCCAGCATCGCGCCGACCTCCAGGCCGATGCCCGGCGCGAACAGCCGGCTGGCGGCCTGCTTTACCAGTTCGGCCCGTCCCGCGATGTAACCGCCCGTCGGCGCCAGCCCGCCGCCCGGGTTTTTGATCAGGGAACCCGCGACCAGATCAGCGCCCGCCTGCGTCGGCTCCCGCTCCTCCGTGAATTCGCCGTAACAGTTGTCCACGAACACGATGGCGCCGGGCCGGAGCCGTTTGACCCGCGCCGCCATGTCGCCGATCTCCGCAACGGAAAACGAGCGGCGCCACGCGTAGCCGCGGGAACGCTGGATGCCGACCACCTTCACGTCGGGCGTCAGCGCCCGTTCGGCCGCCTCCCAGTCCACGCCGCCGTCCGGCAAAAGCGGCACCGCTTCATAGGACACGCCCCAGTCGGCCAGCGACCCCGCGCCGTCCCCCGGCCGGCCGATGACCCCGTGCAGGGTGTCATACGGTTCCCCCGTCAGGTACACGAGCTTGTCGCCCGGCCGGAGCACGCCGTACAGCGCCGCTGCGATCGTATGGGTGCCCGACGCGAAATGGGGCCGCACCAGCGCGGCCTCCGCCCCGAACACGTCCGCGTACACGGCGTCGAGCGTTTCCCGTCCCCGGTCGTTGTATCCGTAACCGGTGGACCCGGCAAAATGATAATCGCTCACCCGGTGGCGCTGAAACGCCCCGATCACTTTCCACTGGTTGCGTTCCGCCAGCCGGTCCAGCTCGCGGAACCGCCCGGCCAGCTCCTCTTCCAGCGACTCCAGAAGCGCAAGCGAAGATGCGTCGACATGCATGTCCGCGTGTTCATTCCTTCCCGTGTTTGCGTTTTGTCGATTTTTCTTTTTTGCTTTTCGATGCCGTTCATGCCTTCCATTCAAAAGGTTTCAGCCGGTGGCCCGCCGTCTCGAACGCCTTTTTGTCCAGTTTGACGGCGTACACCATGTCCTCGCCGTCCATCCGCTCCTCCGTCACCAGGCCGATCCGGTGGACGAGGGCGATCAGGTCGCCGCGGGCGGCCGGGATCCGGTAGACGGCCGTGCCGGCGGCAAGCTTCTCCTCGATCCGCTGCAGCAGGACGGACAGCGACCCGTCGTCGAACGCGGACACCCGCACGAACGGATGGACCGGATCGGTGAGGCAGTCGGCTTCGTCCGGCGGGCAGGCGTCGATTTTGTTGAACACCGTGATCCGCTCCTTCCCGCCGGCGCCCAGCTCCCCGAGCACCCGGTCCACCACCGCCATCTGCTCGTCCCGGGCCGGCGAGGTGGCGTCCACCACGTGCAGCAGCAGGTCCGCTTCGTTCACTTCCTCCAGCGTGGAACGAAAGGCGGCCACCAGTTCATGGGGCAGGTTGCGGATGAAGCCGACCGTGTCCGTGAGCACCACGTCCCGGCCGCCGGGCAGCCGGAGAATGCGGGACAGCGGATCGAGGGTGGCGAACAGTTTGTCTTCCGCCGGCGCGTCCGCCCGGGTCAGCCGGTTGAGCAGGGTGGATTTGCCGGCGTTCGTGTAGCCGACCAGCGCAACCTGGACCGCGCCGCTTTTCCTGCGCCGGTCCCGCTGCAGCGAGCGGTGGCTTTTCACTTCCGCCAGCTGCGCCTTCAGCTCGCCGATCCGCCGGCGGATGTGGCGCCGGTCCGTCTCCAGCTTCGTTTCGCCGGGGCCGCGGGTGCCGATGCCGCCGCCGAGGCGGGACAAATTTTTGCCCTGGCCGGACAGGCGGGGCAAAAGATACGTCAGCTGGGCCAGCTCCACCTGCAGGATGCCTTCCCGCGTCCTCGCCCGCTGGGCGAAAATGTCCAGAATCAGCTGGGTCCGGTCGATGATCTTGGCGTCCAGCGCCCGTTCCAGATTGCGCACCTGCGCGCCGGACAGTTCCCGGTCGAAAATGACCGTCGCGGCATCCGTCTCCTTCACCAGTTCCCGCAATGCTTCCACTTTGCCCTTGCCGATCAGCCATTTCGGATCGGGCGCGTCCTTCGTCTGGCGGACGGTGCCGACGACGGTCACGCCCGCCGTTTCCGCGAGCTTGCCCAGCTCGGCGAAACTCATCTCCTGCTCCGTCCGGCTTTCCCGCGGATCGTGCAGGGCGACCAGAACCGCCTTCTCTTCGGCGCCCGCGGTGTCATGCATCCGTTTTGCCATGCTGTTCCCCCTTTTGCCGGTCGGCGCGACGGGCACCGCCGGGCCGGAGAACCGATTTCCGGTATTCGCTCGGCGAGAGCCCGTGCACCTTTTTGAATTGTTTGGAAAAATAGAGCGCATCCTGATAGCCGACCGAATGGGCGATCTGCTCCACGCTCAGATCCGGCCGCTCCCGGAGCATCTGCCGGGCCTTGCCCGTGCGCAGGCTGGTAAGGAAGGCCGCCGGCGTGACGCGGTTCACCTTTTTGAACATTTTCGAAAAATAGGAGCGGCTGTAGCCGAACTGCTCCGCCAGCTGGTCGATGCGCACCGGTTCGGCGAACTGGGCCATCAGCCGCTGCGCCGCCTGCCGCATGTGAAGCTCGACGCGGGTGAGCCCGCGCGGTTCGGCTGGCGGATTGGGCGCAAGGAGCGCCGCGAAATCGGCCAAAAGCAGATGGAAATGGCCCTCCGCCGCCAGGTCGCCGCCCGGACGCTGCTGGCGGAACGCCTTTTCCGTCCGCTCGATCCACCGGGCCGGCGCCGGCCGCCCGCCCGCCGCCCGGTCCGCCTCTCCCGGGGGCCCGGCGCCGCGCACGACGGGATGTTTCCAGTCGATGCCGCACCGGGCAAGCAGCTCGCCCGCCCGCTCCCCCTTGACGGCGATCCACCGGTAAAACCACGGATCGCGCGCATCGGCCCGGTAGGTCACGAGCTTTCCCGGCTCGATCACGAAGCTGTCACCCGCCGCCAGCGACCACCGGCTGCCTTCGCATTCGAACGTGCCCCGGCCGGACAGCACGACGTGGATCAGGTAGTAATCGAACACCCGCGGGCCGTTCTGGTGGCCGGGCTTCGTCTGGCTGTGTCCGGCAAACAGGATGCACAGGTCCTGCCCGTCGCCGCCTTCCGGCAGGAACGGATTGGACGCCGCGAAATACGTCGGCTTTTTCATCGCGTGCCATGCCCTCCCCGCGTTTCCGCCCATTCCTTGTGCGTTCGGCGCGCTTTCCGCGCGCCGGGCTCTCCCGCCGCCGCGTTTCCTTTTTATCAGTATAGACGAAAATGCGCTGCTTGTCCCGCACGAAAGGACACATTTCTCCATATTCAGCGAACAAGCTTCCATGGAAAACGGGCGCATCCGGATGTATATTGGAAGCGAAACAGAAAACAAAAGACCATCTCCGCAATCGCGACTACCAAGAAGAAGGTGAACGGATCGACATGGCGGATTTGCAGGCGTTGAAACGCATCTTTCTGGACCGCTTCGGCGGCGGCGGATCGGACATCCGCGTCTTCCACGCGCCGGGGCGGGTCAACCTGATCGGCGAGCACACGGATTACAACGGCGGCTACGTGTTTCCCGCGGCGCTCACCTTCGGCACCACGATGCTGATCCGGCCGCGCGGCGACCGGAAACTGGCCCTTGCGTCGGAAAACTTTCCGCAAACCGGCGTCTTTGACCTGGACGATCTGACCCGTGATCCGAAGGACGGATGGATGAACTACCCGAAGGGCGTGGCGGTCCACCTGGCGAAACACGGCTTCCCCCTCGCCCGCGGCTACGACATCCTGTATTGCGGCGAAATTCCGAACGGATCGGGGCTGTCGTCCTCGGCTTCCATCGAAGTGGTGACCGGCTACGGGCTTTTGCGCATGGAAGGCCATGACGGGGTGGACACGGTGAAGCTCGCGCTCGTCGCCCAGGAAGCGGAAAACCAATACGTCGGCGTCAACTCCGGCATCATGGACCAGTTTGCGGTGGCCAACGGCCGGAAAGACCACGCCATCCTGCTGCGCTGCGACACGCTGGAGCACCGGCTGGTGCCCTTCAACAGCGGCGCGTACCGGCTTGTCATCAGCCACACCAACAAGCGGCGGGAGCTGGCGGACACGGCCTACAACGAGCGGCGCGCCCAATGCGAGAAGGCCGTGGAATACCTGAAAGCGGCGTTCCCCGGCCTCCGGCTTCTCGGCGAGTTGTCGCCGCGGCAGCTGGACGCCCACGCCCGCCTCATTCCGGATGAGACGGTGCTGAAGCGCGCCCGCCACGTCGTGGAGGAAAACCACCGGGTGCTGGAAGCGGTGAAGGCGCTGGAAAAAGACGACCTGGCCGCATTCGGCCGCCTGATGGTCGACTCCCACCGCTCCCTGCAGCACCTGTACGAAGTAACCGGGCCGGAACTGGACACGATGGTCGAAGCCGCCCTCGACGTGGACGGCGTGATCGGCTCCCGCATGACCGGCGCGGGCTTTGGCGGCTGCACCGTCTCCCTCGTGCGGGAAGACCGGGTGGAGGCCTTCCGGCAGCACGTCGGGGACGTCTACACGAAAAAAACCGGGCTGGTGCCGGCGTTCTACGTCTGCGACATCGGCGACGGCGTGAAGGAGGTCGAATGACATGGCGGTTCTGGTGACCGGCGGAGCCGGCTACATCGGCTCCCATTGCGTGACGGCGCTCTTGGAACGGGGCGAGGACGTCGTCGTCGTCGACAACCTGCAGCAGGGTCACCGCCGGGCGGTGCGGGGCGCAAGGCTTCTTGTCGGCGACATCCGCGACGGCGATTTCCTGGAAAAGGTGTTCCGCGAACACGAGATCGAATCGGTGATCCATTTCGCGGCCAACTCGCTCGTCGGCGCCAGCATGACGGATCCTTTTTCCTATTACCACAACAACGTGTACGGCACCCTCTGCCTGCTGGAGAAAATGAACAAGTTCGGCATAAAACGCATGGTGTTTTCCTCCACCGCCGCCACCTACGGCGAACCGGAACGGGTGCCGATCGCGGAAACCGACCGGACGCAGCCGACGAGCACGTACGGAGAAACGAAGCTGGCGATGGAAAAGATGATGCACTGGTTCGACGTCGCCCACGGCATCAAATCGGTGGCGCTGCGCTATTTCAACGCGGCGGGCGCCCACGAAAGCGGCGAAATCGGCGAAGACCACCGGCCGGAGACGCACCTGGTGCCGATCATTTTGCAGACGGCCCTCGGCCTGCGGGACGAAGTCGCCATCTTCGGCGACGATTACGACACCCCGGACGGCACCTGCATCCGTGACTACCTGCACGTCATGGATCTGGCGGACGCCCACCTGCTGGCGCTCGACCGGCTCCGGAGAGGCGGCGACAGCACCGTGTACAACCTCGGCAGCGGCACCGGCTTTTCCGTGAAAGAGATGGTGGAAGCGGCCCGGCGGGTGACCGGACGGCCGATCCGGGCGAAAGTCGTCGGTCGCCGCCCCGGCGACCCGGCGGTGCTGATCGCCTCCTCGGACAAAATCAAGCGGGAGCTTGGCTGGCAGCCGAAACGGGACAACGTGGAAACGATCATCGCCGACGCCTGGCGATGGCACGCCGCCCATCCGAACGGCTACGAAGACTGACGGCGCCCGGAACGCGGCCCTGCATGCCGGCGACGACCGAAAAAAGGAAGTGGCAACACGGTGACGACGGACAAAACGGCGGCCTCTGCCCGCATCGCTTTCGAACTGGAACGGCTAATCGCCTTCGCGCTGAAAACCGGCCTCCTGGAAAAGGAAGACGTCATTCCGGCGCGCAATGCCCTCCTCGATCTGTTCGGGCTCGACGAGCCGGCGGAGGCGGACCCGGAAGCGCTGATGGCGGACGTGCCGGAGCAAAGCCCGGCGCCCATTCTGGAGAAGCTCCTGGACGGCGCGCATGAAATCGGGCTCCTGCCGGAAAACACCATCACGCACCGGGATCTCCTGGACGCCCGGATCATGGGGCTCCTCATGCCCCGGGCGTCGGAAACGAGCCGGACCTTCTGGCGCATCGCCCGGGAACGGTCCATCGAGGCGGCGACGGATTTCTTCTACCGGCAATCCGTCGCGGCCAACTACATCATGATGGACCGCGTGGCCAAAAACGAATACTGGCGGGCCGGCACGGCTTACGGCGAACTGGAAATCACCGTCAACCTGTCCAAACCGGAGAAGGACCCGCACGAAATCGCCATGCTGAAAAACGCGCCGGCAGTCTCCTATCCGAAATGCGTGCTCTGCGTGGAAAACGTGGGCTATGCGGGACGGCTCAACCACCCCGCGCGGCAGAACCACCGGGTCATTCCGCTTGAACTTTGCGGCGAGCCCTGGTATTTCCAGTATTCGCCCTACGTGTATTACAACGAACACAGCATCGTGCTGCACCGGGACCACATCCCGATGCGGATCAGCCCGCTGACGTTCCGGCGGCTGGTGGCCTTCATCGAGCAGTTTCCCCATTACTTCATCGGTTCCAACGCGGATTTGCCCATCGTCGGCGGGTCCATCCTGGTCCACGAGCATTACCAGGCGGGCCGCCACCGTTTTCCGATGGAGAAGGCGCCCGAGGAAGCGGCGTTCGTCCATCCGGATTTTCCCGGCGTGAAGGCGGGCATCGTCCGCTGGCCGCTGTCGGTGCTGCGCCTCCGGTGCGCGCCCGGCGACAAGGAACGGCTTCTCGCGGCGGCGGACCATGTGCTGTCGCTGTGGCGGGCGTACAGCGACCCGTCGGTCGGCGTGCTGGCCGCAAGCGGGGACGTCCCCCACAACACGATCACGCCGATCGCGCGGTACAACGTCTCGGGCGAACTGGAACTGGATCTGGTGCTCCGCAACAACCGTACCGACGGGGAACATCCCGAAGGGATTTTCCACCCCGGCCGGCGCCTGCATCACATCAAGAAGGAAAACATCGGCCTGATCGAAGTGATGGGCCTCGCCGTGCTGCCGGGCCGGCTGAAGGAGGAACTGGCCGGCGTGCGGCGGCTGTTGACCGGAGAAGACCGGTACGATGCGGCGGCGCTGGCGGAAAAAGACCACCCGCTCTCCAAACACGCCGCCTGGATCGCGGAGCTCGTCGCCGCCCACGGAACGGCCATGCGGCCGGAGGAAGCGGAGGCGCTTCTGAAGGCGGAAGTCGGCCGCAAATTCGCCGAGGTGCTCGCGGACTGCGGCGTGTTCAAGCGGGACGAAGCCGGCCGCGCCGCCTTCCGGCGGTTTCTCGCGCACGCCGGATTCGCCGGGGCATGAGCGGGGCGCCCTCGGCGGCCCGCGCGATTTCCCTGTCACATTCCGGAGTTTTCCGCCCTTTTTCGTCATTCGGCCGGGGAATCATGGATTCCCCGGCCCCTTTCATCTTCCATGCGATGCAATTGACACGGTTCGACGGACGGGGCTATTCTGAAAGTACTCACTTGAAACGGGAGGACCGCCATGCGTTTCAAGTTCCAGTACAAATTGCTGCTGTCCCTGATTGCCGTGCTGACGGTCACCGCCGTCGCCATCACCTATGTCTGGTACACGTTCTCGCGCGACATGCTGACCGAATCGCTGCTTGAATCCAACGAACGGCTGCTGGCCGAACGGGTGAAAGACATCAACGATGTCATTTTGACGCTCGACTACCAAAAAGCCGGGTGCTGTCCGTCAACAATCCGCTGGTGAAAAGGGGCCTGGACCCCGACTGGCAATCCTCCGCGTTGCATTCCGTCACATCACGCAACCTGAACATGATCCTTGACAACGTATATGCCGGCAGTCTGTCAATACAGACCCTCGAGATCGGCAGCATGAACGGCATGCATTACGGTCGCGGCATTCGCAAAGGACCGGATTATATCCGGGAGCGCGGCATCGACGCCCGACTGGAACGAAGCGGCGGCGACCTGCTCATTCTCCCCCCATGTCGACGACCAGAACAAAATCAGGGAGATACTGCTTGTCCGCAACATCATCCATTACGGCAGCACGATCGGCTACTCCCTGATCAGCATCGGCCAAAGCGTCCTGGAAGATGCCTTTGCCGGAATCTTTCCGGCCAACGCCGTGATCCGGGTGAAAAACCGGTTCGGCGACCTGCTGTATGCCAGCCCTGCCCCCGAAGATCCGGCATTGGCGGGCATTTTCGGCGATCCGTCCATTCGGATTGCCGAGCCGCAAAGAATCACCGGGATCTCCGACGGCGATTGGCTTTTCATCAGTCATCCCGCCGCAGACGGCAACCTGACCATCCAGGTCGCCGTGCCGCTAAAGGAATTGATGGACAGCATGCGTCAAAAATTCGGCGACATCGCCATGATCACGATCGCCATGATGGTCACCCTGCTGATCATCGTCCTTTTCGTTTCCCGCTGGATCGGCCGGAACGTCTCGGCCCTGTCCAGGGCGCTCCGCCGTTTCAGCGAAGGAAACATGGTGCAAACCCTTTCCGTGCACGGCCGCGACGAATTCGCCCAGGCGGCCGTCGCCTTCAACGAAATGACCCGCAGCATCCGCCAGCTGCTGGAAGACATCAAGACAAAAGAAAAAGAGAAAATGGAAATGGAACTCAAGGCGCTGCAGGGGCAGATCAATCTCCACTTCCTGTTCAACACGCTGAATACCATCAAAAATTTGGCCTACATCCAGCGCATTTCCAATATCGAACGGCTGGTCGGCTCCCTGATGGAACTGCTGCACGCCAGCATGGCCGACGGCAAGACGTTCGTCACGCTGGAAACGGAGCTGCAATACATCCGGCACTTTGTGGAAATCTGCAAATACAAATCGATCAAACCGATCGAACTGGTCATCGGCATCGAACCGGCCTTGCTGGAAGCGGTCATTCCGAAATTCACCCTCCAACCGATTGTTGAAAACGCTATCATTCACGGCATCGAAGCCGATGATGAAGAAAAGGACGGCCTGATCCGGATCGAGGCGGCGCGCGACGGCTCGGATCTCGTCATATCCGTCATTGACAACGGCAAAGGCTTCGATCCGCCGGCAAAGCGCCTGTTCACGGGCATCGGCCTTTCCAACACCGATCAGCGGATCAAAATGCACTACGGTGAAGGATACGGTCTGTCCGTCGGAAACGATTCGGGAGAACCGACCACCGTAATGATCCGCTTGCCGTTCCGAAAGGGGGGCGCGCAACCATGATGAATGTCGTACTGGTCGATGATGACGTCCTGGCCCTGGGCCGCCTGAAATCGCTGATCCGGATGGACGGCGTGCGCATCGCCGGGCAGTTCACCCAGCCGGATCAGGCTCTCGAGTTCATCCTGAGGGAAGCGGTCGACATTGTGATGACCGACATGAAAATGCCCAAACTGGACGGGGTCGAGCTCATCCGGCGGGTGAAGGCGGTCAAGCCGGACGTGGCCGTCATCTGCATCAGCAGCTATGAAGATTTTCACTACGTCAAAGAAAGTTTCCGGCAGGGCAGCGTTGACTACATCCTTAAACACGCGCTGGACGAAGAAAGCGTCACCCGCGCCCTGGGAGATGCCATTCTCCGCGTCAGCCGCGAACGCCCGCCGGCGGAAGCCCCCGTATCCGAAGAACTGCGGGCGGAAAGCATCCGGGCGCTTAAAACCCGGCTGTTGATGCAGCTTCTGAACGGAGAACTGTCCGCCGATGCCGTGCTCGAAAAACTGGAAAAATACGGACTGAAACCGGACTTTGCCGGTTCCGTGCTGCTGCTGTGCGAAATCGACGACTACGACAATGTGACGGCCCGTTTCAGCGAAAAAGACAAATCCATCTTCCACCAGGCCGTGACCGATCTTTTCGAGCGGGTGCTGGCCCGGGTCGGCGAGAAAGAGATTCTCCGGATCGAAGAAGACCGCTATGCCGTGCTTTTGTCCTGGCCGCAGATCCGCAGCCGGCTATATTTGTTCAACTCGGCCCACGAACTCAGCCGCCGCCTGAATTACAACATGGAAAAAATGCTGAACGCCACCATGTCCATCGCCATCGGTGATCCGTGCCCGTCCCCCGACGGCCTGGCATCCGTCTACGACCAATGCCGCAAGCTTCTCGCCAACAAACTGTACACGGGCAAAGGCAAAATTCATCATTCCATGGGCGACGGGGAAAATCCGCCCCCCGGGGCGCCTTCCGGCATGCGGCCGGAAACGATCGACGCAACGGAAACGGCGGAAACCGTCATCCGCATGCTTGAGCAGGGAGAAAACGATTACCGCGAACCGGTGGAAGCGCTGTTTCAGCGCATGGCCGGAGCGAAACTCTCCCTGCCCGAACTCGAACCGCATCTGGTCACCCTGCTGAACGCCGGATATGCCGTCGTCAACCGCCACCGGCTGAAACTTCCCGGCCATTTGCAATTCCACGCCCTGTATCCGGCGCTGCGGAATGCGGAAACGCTGGAAGACATGAAACGGACGCTTCTCCTCTTCTACGACGAAATTGCCCGGGAATGCGCGAACCGGGCGGACATGGCGGCGCGCGGTTACAACAGATTGACCATCGAGACGATTGACTGGATCAAGCAGCATTTCCACAAGCCTGTTTCCCTCCAGGACGTGGCCGATGCCCTCCGGGTCCATCCGACTTACCTCAGCAAAGTGTTCAAGGCGGACACCGGCCTGACCTTCACGGAATACCTCAACCGCCGCCGCATTGACCGTGCCATCGAACTCATCAGCACCGGCCGGTACAGCATCAAGCAGATTTACCGGGAAGTCGGTTTCAACCAGTACACTTACTTCTTCAAGGTGTTCCGGCAAATCACCGGCGTCTCGCCTTCGGAATACGAAACATGAATAGTTGATCCTCAAAATAGTGAAGCAGAATCCAAAATAGTATAGTCTTCCTGCTCTTTTTTTTTTGGCTAAACTGAAGCTGCCGGGAACCCCGTTCCCGGTGCCAGAAAACAACGAAAAAGGGGTTGAATCGACACATGGACAAGCGTGTGCGAAAAGCCTTGCCGGCAATGGCGGTCTCCCTCCTGCTCGTTTTCCTCCTGGCCGCTTGCGGAACCGGCGGGGCCGGCAACGCGTCCGGCAATGCGCCGGCTTCCGGCGGCACGGACGTTCCGCAGGCTGCCGGCGGGAGTGGCGGAGACGGGGCAAAAGGAAAAATCACCATCCGCTACGCCACCGGAGACGCCGGACCCGCCGTGACCCTGCAGGAGCAAATCGTCAAACGCTTCAACGAGTCGCAGGATCGAATCGAGGCTGTCCTGGAAACGTACGGCACCGCCTTCGACCAAAAATTGACGGCAGCCATCGGTTCTGGCAACGCGCCCGACGTTGTCAAAATGTGGAACTTCCCGGCCTATCACGCCGCTTTGGTTTCCCGGGCATCATTTCCGGTGTGGCGCTGGCGATGATCTGGAGCTGGATCTTGAAGGATGACGGCATCCTGAATTATTTCCTGACCCGGTTGGGCCTGGATCCGGTCCCCTGGCTTCGCAGTCCGGATGCCGCCCTGTGGGCCGTCGTGCTGTCCACCGTCTGGATGCAGGGAACGATGATGATGGTGTTTTTGAGCGCCCTCAAAGCGATTCCCGCCCAGGTGGCCGAAGCGGCCGAAATGGACGGCGCCACCGGCTGGCGCAAAATGGTGCGCATCACCCTGCCGCTCATCAGTCCGTCCGTCGTCTACAACCTGATCATGGCGATCATCGCGTCCTTCCAGCAACTGACGGTCGTCATGAACCTGACCAACGGCGGTCCGATGAAATCCACTTATCTGTATTCCCTTTTCATTTACGAGAATGCGTTCAAGAAATTCCAGCTCGGCTATGCCGCCTCCAGCGCCTGGGTCATGTTTTTGATCATCCTTTTCCTGACGGCGCTCGTTCTGGTCCTTTCGCGCAAATGGACGTACTACGAAGTCTAGGGAGGTGAACCGGATGCGACGAATGAGCGTCAGGATTGTCCGGTACTCGCTGCTTTTCCTTCTTTCCGCGGCTTTCCTTTTTCCGCTGTATTGGGCGCTGATCACCGCGTTCAAGTCGCCGGCGGAAGCAAACGCGACGCCTCCCACGCTGTTTCCCGCGGAATTCCATCCGGAAAATTTCGCGACGGCCTGGACGGCCCAGCCGTTTACCCGGTACCTGGTCAACTCGGTCATCGTCACAACCCTTGCCGTCATCGGCATGACGCTGTCCAGCGCCCTGGTGGCCTACGGATTTGCCCGGTTTGAATTCAGGGGGAAAAACATCCTGTTCATGCTGCTGCTGTCGACCATGATGATTCCGTGGGATGTGCTGGTGATCCCGTTGTACATGCAATTCAACGCCTTCGGCTGGCTCGACACGCTGAAGCCGCTCTATGTTCCGGCCTTTTTCGGCATTCCGTTCTACATCTTTCTGATGCGCCAGTTTTTGCGAGGCATCCCGCGGGATTTCGAAGAATCGGCCATTCTGGACGGTGCCGGCCATCTGACCATTTTTGTCCGGATTTTCATTCCGCTTCTGAAACCGCAAATGGTGCTGTCGGCCATCATGTACATGATGGTGGTGTGGAACGACTATCTCGGACCGCTCGTCTACATTTCCAATTCGGAAAAATTTACGCTGCCCATCGGCCTGTCCCTGTTCAAGGGCGCCTACACGACGGATTATACTTCCCTCATGGCCATTACGGTCATCATGACCGTTCCGGTCGTCATCGCGTTTTTCTTCGGACAAAAACACATTCTGGGCGTCAATCTTTCCGCCGGCATCAAAGGATAGGAGGCTCGAAAGAACATGGTGAAAACCGTCAGCCTGAACGGCGAATGGACCGTGAGTTACGGGAACGTCAAAGACCGGCCGGTGACGGTGCCCGGCGCCATCGAGGCCGTCATGGAAGACCGCACCTTCCCCGGACCGTTTCACTACCGCACGGCGTTCGTGCTGGACGAGGTGGATGAACGCGCCTCCTATGTCCTGCGTTTTGACGGGATCAGTTACGTCGGCGAGGTGATGGTCAACGGCATCTCCCTCGCGACCCACGAGGGCATCTGGGATGCTTCAGGGTGGACGCCACGCGGGCCGTCCGGAAAGGGAGGAATGAACTGGAAGTTCGGGTGGTCAAGCCGGATTTCGACGAGTCGAGCCCGTACTTCTTCCGTTCCGTCCTGTTCGGTTTCATCCCGGACGTCATGCTGCCGTTCGGCGGAATCTGGAAAGACGTCGCCCTGGAAATATTGGGCCCCGTCTATTTTGAACGGGCGGTTTTCCGCTTTGACGGCGAATCGGGAGCCGTCGTGCTGGACAGCCGCCTGAACCGGGCGGATGCGGACTTTCGCCTCGAGCTGACCGTGACCGATCCGGACGGGCGCGTGCACGCCTTCGAATGCCCCGGTTCCGGGAAAGCGGCGGCCGTCCTGCCGTCCGTCCGGTTCTGGTCGCCCTCGTCTCCCGCGCTGTATGCGGCGGAAGCAAAGCTGATTGCCGGCGGCCGCGTGTCGGACGTTCGCCGGATCCGCGGCGGGTTCCGGCGGATCGAGGTGCGCGCGGACGGCGAGGTGCTGCTGAACGGCGAACCGTTTTACATGCGCGGGGCGCTTCACTGGGGCTGCTATCCGGACAGGATGGTTCCCTTGCCCACTCCCGACGAAGTGCGGGACGAGCTGGAAAAACTGAAGGCGGCCGGTTTCAACGCCGTCAAGCATTGCCTGTACTTTCCGCCCGAGTGGTACTACGATCTGTGTGACGAAACGGGCATGGTGACCTGGCAGGAACTGCCGTTGTGGCTTCCCCGGGATAACGGGTTTCTGCTGGACCGCATCTACGACCAGTATCCGAAGATGCTGGATCTATTCATGCATCACCCAAGCGTCAGTTTCGTCAGCCTCGGATGCGAACTGGACGCCACCATCGGCGAATCCGTCCTTAACGACCTGTACCGGATGGTCAAAGAACGCGATCCGGGGATGATCGTCTGCGACAACAGCGGTTCCGGCGAATGCTACGGCGGAGCCCTGAACGCCCGGTCCGACATCTACGACTACCATTTCTACGCGGAACCGTATTATCTCGGCGAATTGATCCATGAATTCACCAGCAGCCGGCGGCAGACCAGGCCGTGGCTGTTTGGCGAATACAATGACGCCGACACATTCCGGATTCTGTACGACCGGCCGCCCGTCGGCGCGGACTGGTGGCTGGATCCGGACGAAACGAAAAATTTGCTCCGGCTCGTGCACAAAGGATTCAATTCCGACCAGCCGGTCTACCGGCAGAAAGAGATCCTCGAACGGTACGGTGTGCTCGACGAAGTGGCCGGCCTGCCCGAATTGAGCAAAAAACAGGCCCATGAAACGCGGAAGTTCATGCTGGAACTGACGCGCAGCCACAACGAAATCAAAGGCTACAACGTGACGGTCATCCGTGACGTCGCGATCACGTCATCGGGCATCTTTGACGAGCACATGCAGCCCAAGGCGGAATTTTCCTCCCTGCGGCGCATCAACGGAGACATCGTCGTGTCTTTGCACAAAAATTTGGGGCGGGCATGGGTCAACGGCGGCGATCGGTTTCTGCACGAAGATCCGTTCAACCATTGGGCCGGCGAAACGCTGAGGGGACAGTTGGTGCTGTCCAACCGGACCCATCGGCCCCTGACCGGAACCGTGGACGTATCCCTGCACGACGGCGACCGCGTGCTGTATCACCGGCAGGATGAGTTTCGCGCGCCGGCCGACCGCGCCGACGAACTCGTCCCGCTTTCCGTCCCGCTGCCCGGGACGGACGAAGCCCGGCGTCTGGAATTGCAGGTGCGTCTCCGCCATGAAGACGGGGAATACACGAACGGCTGGGACATCTGGGTGTACCCGGCCGCCGCCAAAAGGCACCGCCTCCATCTGCTGGATTACGGCGGTTCGTTCCGCGGCATCGAAGACCGGCATGAAATCCGCCGGCTGCGCGGACACGATGATCTGGCCGGTTTGCGGGAAGGCGACCTGCTCCTGACAACCGCCTACGATCCGGCGGTGGAGCGGGCGGCGGCCAGGGGGGTCCGCGTGCTGGCCGTCGTGAAGGACCAGGGATATTTCCCGCTTTCCTGGGGGCCCTTTTTCCGGGAGTGCGTGAAAGCGATCCTCCCCCATCCGGTCTCGGACAGACTGGCCCATCCCGGCTATGCCGGACTCCAGTTTTTCGGCATCGGCACGGACCGGTATTTCGACAAAGCGGAACTGGAGCGGAAAATCGGATCTTATACGCCGATCATCCGCCGCTACGACGCCCGGAACTTTTCCGTCGGCGACTATTTGATCGAATTCCGGCCCGGTGCCGGTCGCGTCTATGCGACGACGCTGAATTTCGACGGCGGACAGGGCAGCCAGCCCAACGACTTCTCCCGCAACCCGCTGGCCGTCTGGCTTCTTGAAACCATTCTTTCCGACCTGGCGCAAGGAGCGTGAGTCCGTTTTGCAACAGACGCTGACACACCGCGGCTATCCTCCCGTCGACAACAAGCATGTTGAAGGGGCGTTCACCCAGGGAAACGGATATCTGAATTTGCGCGGCGCCTTCGAGGAGGACCTGCACGGCGCGGACCAGACGGAAACGTACTGGCGGCTGCCGGCCAACGTCACGTTGGAAAAACCCCGCCACCCGAAAAGCAAATGGGGGCTCTACGTTCCCGGCGTGTACGGCCTTCACCCGCTCTTGGGGGAAGAAATCATCAACCTGCCCCACGCCATCGGCATCAATCTGCTGCAGGACGGCGAAAAACTGGACATGGAGCGCTCCCGCATCAGCAGGCTGACGCGGTCCCTGGAACTGTCCAACGGCCGTCTCCGGCGATCGTTCACCTGGCACCGGCCGGCCGGCCGCCTCGACGTCACCTTCGAACGCTATTGCAGCCTGCAGCACAAGCATCTGATCGTGCAGGAGGTCCGCCTCAGGGCGGACGTGCCGATGGGCATCACGTTCGAAAGTTTCATCGATGCCGATGTCACCACCAACGGCTACCGGCATTTCACGTCCTTGTCCGGCCGTTTCGCCGGCGGCGTGCGCGTCATCGTCACGACCGATTCGGGACAAACCGCGGGACTTCACGCCGTCTGCGAAATGCCCGGCGAAGCCGGCCGGACGGGGACGGCGGTTCGCGGCGGGCGCTGGTCCGAGTCCTGGCGGCTCGTGCTGGAGCCGGGCCGGGAAATTTCCGTCCGCCGACATGTGCTTGTGGCCGCCAGCGTGGACGACGGATATCCCGGCGACATGGACGTTCACCTGGACCGGCTGCTGCAGCGGCTGCGGGAAGATCCGCCGGACTTCGCCAGACATGCCGCCCTGTGGGCCGACAGGTGGCGCGTGGCGGATATCGTCATTTGCGGCGACGACCGGTTGCAGGAAGCGGTCCGGTTTGCCATCTGCCATCTGCTCCGGGCCGCCAACGACAGCGAGCGCGTTTCCATCGACGCCAAAGGGTTCGCCGGTGAAGCCTACTTCGGCCATTATTTCTGGGACACGGAAATCTACCTGCTGCCGTTTTTCATCTATGTCTGGCCGGAGCAGGCGAAGAAACTTCTGACCTACCGGTATCACATGCTGCCGGGCGCCAGGGAGAACGCCCGCCGCTACGGCTATGCCGGCGCCCGCCATCCGTGGGAGTCTCTGGCCAGCGGCACCGAGCAATGCTCCAATTGGCAATACGCCGACCTCGAAATTCACGTGACGGCGGACATTGTGTACGGCATGTGGCACTACGCCGCCGCCACCGGGGACTGGACGTTCCTGTTCGAAAAGGCGCTTCCCGTCATGGTGGAAACGGCCCGGTACTGGGTCAGCCGCGCCGACCGGAAAGACGGCAAAATCCAGCTGATCGGCGTCATGGGGCCGGATGAATACCTGCCTTTCACCCGCAACAACGCTTTTACCAACTACATGGTCAAATTTTCCCTGGCCAAGACGCTCGACGCGCTGGAGATGGCCGAAGCCTGCAGGCCGGACTGCGTCGCCGGTCTCCGGGTGACGCCGGAGGAAAAGGCGGCTTTCCGCGAAATGGCGGAACATTTGGTGTTCCCCGAGGATCGGCGGCGGAAGTTCATCTGGCAGTCGGAAGATTTTGACCAGTTTCTGGACGTCGATTTTGGTGCCGTCTGGAAAGACCGGTCGAAACCGTTCGGCCACTTCATTTCCCAGGAACGCAACTATCGCAGCAAGGCGCTGAAACAGGCGGACACGGTGGCCCTGCTTTGCCTGTTCCGCGACCATTTTGACGAGGAGACGAAACGCAATTGCCTGAATTATTACGAGCCGCTGACGACCCATGACTCCTCCCTGTCCGCCATTTTCCACGCCCTCCTCTGCTTCGACATCGGCGAAACGGAAAAGGCGCTTGCCTACCTGCAAACGAGTCTGGGCCTGGACCTGGAACGCAAGGGAGCGGCCGAAGGCATCCACATCGCCAACTGCGGCGGCATCTGGCAGGCCGTCGTCATGGGCATGGCCGGATTCGCCGGTCTGCTTGAAGGGGGCAAGCCCGTTTTTCGGCCGCGCCTGCCGAAGCATGTGGAAAGCATGGCCTTCCATCTCCATTTGTCCGGCGATCTGTATCTGGTGCATCTCGATCATGGCGGCGTCCGGATGGAACGATTGCAAAAAGGGGGGTCCGCGACATGCTGAATGCCGGTCTGGATCATCTTTTTCAGCCGTCCGACTGGCAATCCCGCTCCATCACGGCGGAAAATCCGACGGGCGAGCCCGGCGGGGGCGCCATGGTCGACGTCGATCCGAACGACAAAACGCATCCGGCGCGGGAGCTCGGCCGGGGCTGGAAAGTGCGGCCCTGCATCACCATCGGCGGCCTGTCCACCGTCTCCATTGCCGACATCGAAGGAGCCGGCATCATCCGCCATATATGGCTGACCTGCCAGCCCGAAGCGTGGCGGGAACTCGTTTTGCGCATGTACTGGGACGACGAGACGCATCCGTCCGTGGAAGTGCCCGTCGGCGATTTTTTCTGCAACGGCTGGTGCGAACGGAGCAACGTGCACGCCGTGCCGATATCCGTCAATCCAGCGGGCGGGTTCAACTGCTACTTTCCCATGCCCTTCAGCAGGCGCGCCCGCATCACCGTGGAAAACCTGGGAGAGGCACCGCGCATCTTTTTCTACCAGATCGATTATGTTCTCGGCCCTGTCGGTCCGGATCTCCTTCGATTCCATGCCTCGTTTCGGCGGGAAAACCCGGTTGCCTACAAACAGCCGTACACGATCGTCGACGGGATCCGCGGCAAAGGCCAGTACGTGGGCACCTACGCCGCCTGGCAGGTGAACAGCAACAACTGGTGGGGCGAAGGGGAAATCAAATTTTATCTGGATGATGACGGCGAGTATCCGACCATCTGCGGCACCGGAACGGAAGACTATTTCGGCGGCGCCTGGAATTTCGAAGACCCGCCCGGCCAATACGGCCAATTCAGCAACCTGTATCACGGCCTGCACCAGGTCATCAAGCCGGACGGCCTGTATCGCGCCAATCAGCGGTTCGGCATGTACAGGTTCCACATCCACGACCCGATCCATTTTTCGAAAAGATTGAAAGTGACGCTGCAGGCCCTCGGCTGGCGAAGCGGAAACCGGTTTTTGCCGCTTCGCGACGACATCGCAACCGTGGCTTACTGGTATCAGACGGAACCCCATGCCCCCTTCCCTCCCCTCCCGGACCGGGACGGGCTGGAAGTCGTCTGAATCCCCGGCAGGTGCAAAATACGTCCGCGACGTTTCGTCCGGCGAAGAAGACCGGCCGGAACGACCCCGGCGCCGGATCACGACCGGTAATCGCTGCCGGTGGTAATGCCGACATCCGCCAGGTTTTCGACGGACGCGCGCTTTTCGTAAAAATGGATGGCGTTGGCCATCGTGCCTTCCCGCGTGTAGAACGGATCGCCCGGCACAAGCGGCAGGCGGACTTTCCCGCCGGTCGTCCGGTTCAGGAAATCCAGGATCAGCTCACCGAAAAACGGAAAGCCGACCCGGCCGGACACGTTGAAATGGAATTCGCCTTCGTGATTGACCAGATAGACGTGATCCGGCGACCGGTCCCGTCCGACATCGATGTACTTGCGCAGTTCGATGAAATTTCGGCACATCTTCCTTGCGCATCCATGCCGTCCCGGGCATGGATGCGATCGCCTATTGATGCGAACGTATATTCGCATTATAATGAGCATACACTGAAAACGGGAGCTCCCCCACTTCTCCCCGGCCGGAAAACCGGCATCCGGTGCCGCGTCCGGCCGCCGGACCGGTTCTCCTCCCCGCTCCGGGGAACAAGAGGCGAACGGACAATGGCGGAAACGGCGCAGGGAAAGGTCATATTTCTGGTGGACATGCAAAGTTTCTACGCCAGCGTGGAGAAAGCGGCCCGTCCCGAATACCGGGACAAACCGGTCATCATCGCCGGCGATCCGGCGAAACGGTCGGGCATCGTGCTGGCGGCTTGTCCGCTGGCCAAGGCGCGGGGCATCCAGACGACCGAATGGGTCGGCGAGGCGGTGAGAAAATGTCCCGACGTCGTCGTCATCCGGCCGCGGATGCAGGAATACATCAACGTGTCGCTGCAGATTACGCAGATTCTCGAGCGCTACAGCGATCTGGTGGAGCCGTATTCCATCGACGAGCAGTTCGTGGACGTGACCGGCAGCGCCGGCCTGTTCGGACCGCCGGAAACCATTGCGCGCATGATCCAGCGCGACATCGGCAAGGAAACGGGCGTGTTCGCCCGGATCGGCATCGGTCCCAACAAGGTGATGGCCAAAATCGCCTGCGACAATTTTGCAAAGAAGCGGCGGGACGGCATTTTTGCGCTGCATGAAGGCAACATGCGGGACACGATGTGGCGCCTGCCCGTCGCCGCCATGTTCGGCGTCGGCACGCGGATGGCGCGCCATCTGCACCGGCTCGGCATCGCCACCATCGGCGATCTGGCGCAATATCCGCTGGAGAAGCTGCGGCGCAGGTGGGGCATTCCCGGCCACGTGCTGTGGATGACCGCCAACGGCATCGACCATTCGCCGGTCTCCCCGGCGAGCCACGAAACGCAGAAAGCCATCGGGCATCACATGACGCTGCCGAAAGATTACCATTTGCGCGCCGACATCGAGACCGTGCTGCTGGAGCTGTCCGAGGAAGTGTGCCGGCGGGCGCGCGGCAAGGGGCTGATGGGCCGGGTGGCGGCCGTCGGCTGCCGGGGCGCGGATTTCGACCGGCCCACCGGGTTTTACCGGCAGGTGACGCTGCCCGAGCCGACCCAGCATGCCCCGGAACTGTATCAGGCCGTGCGGCGGTTGTTCGAACGGCATTGGGACGGCCGGCCGGTGCGCAGCGTCGGCGTGACGCTGACCGGCCTCGTGCCCGATCACACCTACCAGCTGGACCTGTTTCGCGACCGGGAGAAGGAGCGCCGGCTGGCGGAAGCGATGGACGCCATCAAGGCGAAGTACGGCGCCGCCGCCATCATGCGGGCCGTCTCCGCCACGGCGGCGGGCCAGGCGAAGGAACGGGCCATGAAAATCGGCGGCCATTACAAGTGAGCGCTATGCGCCGGACAGCCGACGGACGGCCCGCCAGAGCAGCGGGACGGCGAACGCCAGGGCCAGCACGAAAGCCAGATCATGCACAACCGCATCCAAAAAGCCCGTCATTCCCGGCCAGAACCAAAAATCGGGCAGCGGAACGAGCGTCAGGGCGAAAGCGGTCAAAAATCCGGACAGCAGGGTGCGATCCCTTTCCAACGGTCCTCACCCTTTCGTGCATTTTTTGCGCGGCGCCGCCGCATGCCGCGCGCAGCGCCATTGTGCCCCGTCCCGCAGCCGCAGGCATCGGATGCCCGTCCCGCCGGGGCCGAAAACAGGCGGGCGAGTGGACACGCAAGAGGAGGTTTGACAGCATGGACGATCCGCGCCACTTGAAACGAGGAAATTTGCTGTGGGAATCCAGCCGCATGTTTTTGCCCGAGCACAGGGAACAGCTGCTGGAACACCGCCGGCGGCGGAACGCGGTCATTCCGCCGGAACCGGACGAGGATCGCATCCGCCTGATGAACGGCGTGCTTTCCGCCGCTTTGGCGACCGGGCGGCGGGTGGCCGTCACCGTCGCCGGAACCTGCGCGCCGGAAGTCCGGATTGGCCGGATCGAGAAGATCGACCCCGTCCTGGGCCGCCTGCGCCTGGAGACGGACGGCGGCCGCCCGTGGATCGCCTTCGGCCGGCTGCTGCAGGTGGAATGGGCGGATCCCGCCGGCGATTTCAGCGAAACCGGCGGCGAATCGGCCGATGGATGAATGGGCCGTTGCCGTGCGAAACGGAGGAACGGACGGCCCGGGACGGCCGGCGGCGGGACCGGCGCACAAAAACCGCCCGCATCGCCGGTCTTCATGCCGGACGAGCGGGCGGTTCTCTGCCGGGGGCGGGTTGTTCAACGGAACATGCCCCAAAGACGGAGCAGGTGGAACGTGTTTTGCGGATCGATTTTTTGCGCGAGCACGAAATGCACGATGTTCTCTTTCTGCCGTTCGGTGAGCGGTTCCCGCAAAATGGCGGCCGCCTGGTCCACCAGGCGGCGGACTTTGCCCCGGTCCTGCAAATCGGCTTTGGTGACCCCCTCGAGCAGACGCTTCATGCGCTCCTTGACCGGGGGGTTTTTCATTTTCTGTCTGATCCGGTGGACAAGTTCGTCGCTGATGCCGTACTGATGGTAATGCATCGGCACACCTCCGCTACCCATCCTATGAGCCGGATGGGCGCGTCGTGCCGGTGACGGCCGGGCGGGCAGAAAAAAAGCGGCCCTCAAAAAGCGGCCCTCCGGTTGGGCCAAGCATCGCCAGTCTCCAGCCGTTCGCAGTCTCATCCGCCCGGCCAGGCGAACGCCGATTAAGCCCGGCCGCCCGTCAATCGAGCCGGCCGGCTTCAAACACGCCTTCCCGCCGCAAATAGTCGCGCAGGCCGGCGTAAGCCGCGTCCGTCCAGAATCCCGGCCGCGCCAGAAGTTCCGCCGCATCTTCCCGCGCCATCTCCAGAATCTCGTAATCCGTCAGCAGGTTGGCCAGCTTGAAATCCGGCATGCCGCTCTGCTTCGTGCCGAAGAAATCCCCCGGTCCGCGCAGCTCCAGGTCGCGGCGGGCGATTTCGAACCCGTCGTCCGTCCGGGTCATGATGCGCATCCGTTCCTCCGCCGCCTCGTTCTTCGGGTCCGCGATCAAAATGCAATAGGACTGATGCGTGCCGCGTCCCACCCGCCCGCGAAGCTGGTGCAGCTGGGACAGGCCGAACCGGTCGGCGTCGTAGATGACCATCAGGGTGGCGTTGGGGACGTCGACGCCGACTTCGATGACCGTGGTGGACACCAGCACGTTCACCCGGTTGTCCTTGAACGCCTGCATGACCGCTTCCTTCTCGGCGGGAGCCATCCGTCCGTGCAGCAGCCCGACCCGGATCCCGTCGCCGGACAGGTCCCGCCGGAGCCGCTCGTAGACGCCGATCGCGTTTTCCACATCCAGTTTCTCGGACTCTTCGATGAGCGGACAGATCACGTAGGCCTGCCGGCCTTCCTGCACCTGGCGGCGGATGAACCCGATCACCCGGTTCATCATGCCGTGGCCGACGGCGTACGTCTTGACCGGCTGGCGCCCTTTGGGGCGCTCGCTCAGGGTGGAAACGTCCATGTCCCCGAAAGCGGTGATCGCCATCGTGCGGGGAATCGGCGTCGCCGTCATGGTCAGCACGTCGGGATTGAGACCCTTGCGGCGCAGCATGCTGCGCTGCTCCACCCCGAACCGGTGCTGTTCGTCGACCACCACGAGCCCGAGCCTGGCGAAACAGACGTCTTCCTGGATCAGCGCGTGGGTGCCGACCACGACGTCGATCTCTCCCGACTGGAGGGCGGCCAGCATCGCTCTCCGCTCCCTGTCGCCGATGCTGCCGACGAGCAGGCCGACCTTGATGCCGTAAGGGTCAAACAACGAAGTCAGGAAGCGGACGTGCTGTTCGGCCAAAATTTCCGTCGGCACCATCAGCGCGCCCTGGCAGCCCGCCGTCCAGGCGGCAAACAGCGCCACGGCGGCCACCACGGTCTTGCCCGACCCGACGTCGCCCTGCAGCAGCCGGTTCATCGCATGCGGGCTTTCCATGTCGTCCAACAGTTCGGCAATGACGCGCTTCTGGGAGTCCGTCAGGGCAAACGGCAGCGAACGCACCATGCGGCGGACCCGCACGCGGTCCACCGCCATGGCCACGCCGTCCGCGCGGCCGCGGCTCGCCGCCCGGAACGCGAGCAGCTTCAGCTGAAAAGAAAAGAGCTCTTCGTAAACGAGCCGCCTTCTCGCTTCGTCGCCGTCCTTCATTTCCCCGGGCAGGTGGATGGCCGCGATGGCTTGCCTCCGGGGCATGAGCCTGCGGCGCCGGATGAGCTCCTCCGGCAGCCATTCTTCGATGCGCTCGGCATACTGGTCGATCGCCCGGCGGATCACCTTGCGCAGCCAATTCTGGGCAATGCCGCCGCCGACGTGATAGACCGGCTGCAACGTCCCGGTTTTGACGGTGCCGGCGTCGGGAAACTCCGAATCGGTGACGGCGATTTCCCTTTTTCGCGCATCCCATTTTCCGGTGAGCACGATTTCCCGGCCGGGCTGCAGCCGGTCTTTCATGTAGGGGCGGCCCCACCAGACCGCCGTCACAAAAAAACGGTCAACCAGCACGATGCAGGTCAGTTTGGACTTGTTCCGTCCCCACATCCGCAATACCGGTTCACCGTGTATGACGCCCCGGATCGTCACTTTCTCTCCGTCTCCGGCATCGGCCGGATGCCGGAGACGGTAGTCTTCGTACCGGAACGGAAAATGCTCGAGCAAATCCAGCACGGACACGATGCCGAGCGCCTCCAGCTCCCGGGCTTTCTGCGGACCGACGCCGGGCACCGCCCGCACCGGCAGTTTCTTCAGATCATCCGTCATGCCGGAAACACGAACACGGCCAGCGTGCCGGGACCGGCGTGGGCGCCGATGATCGGGCCGACGTCGATGAAGGCTTTCGGCTCCGCGTTCACTTTCTCGACGATCAAGTCCCTCAGCTCCTTCGCCGCCTCCGGCGAATCGGCATGGCCGACGTACAGTTCGACGGCCTGTCCGTCAAAATCCCGCTGCAACAATTCGACCATCCGGTTCAAGGCGTTTTTCTGCCCGCGCACCTTGTCCACCGGCGCCACCTCGCCGGCTTCGTCCACCGTCAGGATCGGCTTGATGTTGAGCAGCGAGCCGAACAGCGCCGACGCCTTGCCGATCCGGCCGCCTTTGTACAGATATTGCAGAGTGTCCACGATGAAGTAGATGCGGCTTTTTGCCCGAATTTGTTCGAGACGGGCAAGAATCTCTTCCGCCGTCTTGCCCTCCCGGGCCGCCCGGGCCGCCTCCACCACCATCCTGCCGTGGCCGAAACTGGCATACCGCGAGTCCACGATGTGGATCGGGAATTGGTCCTCGAGGAGCTGCTTGGCAAGCACCGCCGACTGGTAGGTGCCGCTCATCGCGGAGGAAATGTGGATCGAAATGATCTCGTCGCCGGGCTCGGTGGCCGTTTTTTTGTATACGTCGAGAAAGTCGGCCGGGGAAGGCTGGCTCGTGGTCGGCATCCGGTCGGAAGCGGCCAGTTTCGCGTAAAATTCCGCGACGGTGATGTCGACGCCGTCCACGTACGTTTCGTCGCCGAAATGCAGTTTCAGCGGAATGACGGTAATGCCCAGCTCTTCCAGAAGCGCCTTGGGAATGTCGGCGCTGGAATCGGTCACGATCTTGATTTTTGCCACATTCAACAACTCCTTTGCCCGGTCCCTCTCCCCGTCGACGCCGGGCGTCGACTTCTCCCGGATCCGTTTCCGGCGGTTTTGCGGACGGTTTTTTCCGGTCCGTTTCTTTCGTTATATTTTGGCCCGGCCCCTCCCGCTCCGTCAACCCGTTTGTCCCGGGTTCACCGTTCCACCGAGATCAGGTAATAATAGAGAGGTTGTCCGCCTGCATGCAGTTCCGTTTCCGCTTGGGGGTACCGCTCCTCCAGGTAGGCCATCAGCCGTCCGGTCCGCCCTTCGTCGGCGTCCCGGCCGGCAAAGATGGTGACGATCTCGTCGCCCGTCTCCATCATCCGGTCCATCAGATTGCGCAGCACTTCGTCCAGATCCGGGCCGTGGGCGGCAATCTCGTTTTCCAGCATGCCCAGGTAGTCGCCTTCCCGGATGTCCAGACCGTTGATCGACGAATCCCGCACCGCGTAGGTGACCGAGCCGGAACGGACGCGCCCGGCCGCTTCGGCCATCGCCCGCTCGTTCGTCTCCGCGTCGGCGAATTCGTTGAACGCCAGGGCGGCGGACAGCCCCTGCGGGATCGTCCGGGTCGGGATGACGACGATCCGCTGCTCCGTCAGTTCCGCCGCCTGCTTCGCGGCCATGATGATGTTCGGATTGTTCGGCAGCACAAACACCGTATCCGCCGGCACGTTCCGGACGGCCGTCACGATTTCTTCCGTGGACGGATTCATCGTTTGTCCGCCGGCCAGCACGGCATCGACGCCGATGCTGCGAAACACGTCCGTCAGCCCGTCGCCGGCGGCGACGGCGACGATGCCCATCGCCTTCCGCGGCGCGGAATCGGCCGGCGGTCCACCGGCGGCCGGTCCGCTCTTTGTCCCGTCCCCGGAAACGGGCGGCGCCGCTTCCCCGTGCAATCCGTCGCCGGCCACGATTTCCGAATGCTGTTCCCGCATGTTGTCGATCTTGATGCGGGTCAGCGAGCCGTATTCCATGGCCAGGTTCAGCACGTTGCCGGGGTATTCGGCGTGGATGTGCACTTTGACCATGTCGTCGTCGGCCACGACCACCATCGAGTCGCCGTGCCGGGACAGGGCTTCCCGGAACGACCGTTCGTCAAATCGGGCCCGGCCTTCGTCATGCAGCATCAGGATGAATTCCGTGCAGTAGCCGAATTCGATCTCTTCGGTGGCGATATGGGCCTGGGCGCTGCGCGGCCTCCGGCCGTGATCGTCCGGCGCGGCTTCCCGCGCGGGTGCGCCGACCGGCGCGGCCTTGCCGCCCGAAAGTTCGGCCTGCGGATCGATCAGCGCCCGGTGGATGCCTTCATAAATGATAATCAGGCCTTGGCCGCCCGCATCCACGACGCCGACCTGCTTCAGGATCGGCAGCTGCTCCGGCGTGCGGGCCAGCGCGTCCCGGGCCGCCTCGATCAGCGCCTGCAAAAGACCGGCAAGGTCGGCCCCGCGCTCCGCCGCCTTCACCGCCGCTTCGGCCGCTTCGCGGGCGACCGTCAGCATCGTCCCTTCCACCGGCTTCACGACAGCTCTGTAAGCGGTTTCCACACCCCCCGCGAAAGCCTGCGCAAAAAGCCGTGCGTCCGCTTCCGCGTAGGGCGCCAGCGTTTTGGCGAAACCGCGGAACAGCTGGGACAGGATGACGCCGGAATTGCCCCTGGCGCCCATCAGCAGGCCCTTGGCCAGAGCTTCCGCCGTCCGGCCCAGATGGACGTCCGCCTTCTTCTGCATTTCCTGCACGCCGGTCGTCAGCGTCAGGTTCATGTTCGTGCCCGTGTCACCGTCCGGCACCGGGAACACATTCAGCGCGTTGACCTGCTCCGCATGGGCCTGCAGCCGGTCGGCGGCAAACAGCATCATGCGGACAAATTCGGAACCGTTCACTCTCTGGCTGCTCAATGGACATTTTCCTCCTAGCGGCTTACGCGTACCCCTTGCACGATGATGTTGATCCGATCCACGTGCAGACCGAGCACGTCGTTGAGCACATAGCGGACTTTGGTCTGGATGTTGTGAGCCACTTCCGAAATTTTCGTTCCGTACATCACGATGATGTGCAGATCGATGACGGTTTTGCCGTCCTCCTGCCTCACTTCCACGCCGCGGGTGAAATTGTCGCGGCCGAGAAGCTCGGCGATGCCGTCTTTCAGCTGCTTGCGGGAACTCATGCCGACGAGCCCGTAGCAATCCAGGGCGGCGGATCCGGCCAGCGTGGCAATCACTTCGTCCGACACGGACACTTTGCCGTGCTCGGTCGTCAATTCGATCGGCATGCGGGTCACACCCTTTCGAGATTGGGAAAAAAACTTCAAACCATATCTTACAACAAAACAGGCAAGAAATAAACGCAATTGTCGAACGGCGGGCGTTTTCCGCAAAGCCGGCGGCAATTGACGCGGGCAAGGCATCCGTGGTATCATGTTCAAGTGTGTCTGTTCTAGAATGGGGGTGTTTTGCAATGGCCCGCAAATGTTTCGTCACCGGCAAGGCGCCGAGAAGAGGGAACAACGTTTCCCACGCCAACAACAGAACGAAACGCACCTGGGGCGTCAACGTCCAAAAAGTGCGCATTCTGGTCGACGGCAAACCGAAACGGGTTTATGTCAGCACCCGTGCGCTGAAGAGCGGCAAAGTCGTCCGCGTCTGACCGGATTGGCCCGTTCCGGCGGTTTTTCGCCGGACGGCCGTGAACCTGTCCAAGACAAAAAAGCACCTTCCTCGGGTGCTTTTTTTCGTATATGGGACAAAGCGCATCCGCATGGCCGTCTTCCGCCCCGGGCGGCCGGTCCGTGAACGGCTGGTCAGTTTTTGCTGAACGTATTGATGATGGCCCTGACGAAACTCCCCAGAAATTTGGGCAGTTTGATGGTGTAAAATTTCACGCCTACCCCTCCCAACCTTTGTATGGCTTGCCGTTTCGTCCCTTCATCCTATTCCGCTCCAGGCGAAACCGTGCCTTTCCGCTTTTGCGCGAAAGTCTTTCGTTTCCGCCGCCGGCGCGCGGGAGGGCCGATGGCCTCCTTCACAAAAAAAGCCTCTCCGGCCCGCGGCCTACGGTACCCATTGTATGCCGCGCCGGAGAGGTTCATGCCGCCCGGTCGTTTTAGAATCTGCGGTTTTCCGGCCGTCCCGCGCGTTCCGCGCTGTCCCGGATTTCCCGAATGGCCGCCGCACGGTCGGGCCGGCCGAACACCGCCTGGCCCGCCACAAGCACCGTGGCGCCCGCTTCGGCCGCAAGGGCGGCGGTTTCGCGGTTGATGCCCCCGTCCACCTCGATGTCCACGTGGGAAAGGCCCCGTTCGTCGAGCAGCGTTCGCATCCGGCGGATTTTGTCCAGCATCGGGGCCAGGAACGCCTGGCCGCCGAATCCGGGATTGACGGTCATGATCAGCACGTAGTCGACTTCCCCGAGCACCGGGACGACAAAGTCCGCCGGCGTCGAAGGATTGAGCACCACGCCCGCCTTTTTGCCGAGCCTGCGGATGAGATCAAGGGTGCGGTACAGGTGCGGATCGGCCTCCGCATGCACGGAAATCAGATCGGCGCCCGCCTCGGCGAACGCTTCGACGTAGCGGGCCGGCTGCTCGATCATCAGATGCACGTCCATCGGCAGTTTCGTGTGCGGCCTGAGCGCTTTCACCACCGGCGGACCGATGGTGATGTTCGGCACGAAATGGCCGTCCATGATGTCCACGTGCAGCCAGTCCGCGCCGGACGCTTCCGCCTCCCGGACTTCTTCCGCCAGACGGGCAAAATCCGCCGAAAGGATGGAAGGGGCAAGTTTGATCATGGAAATCAGTACCTCCGCTTCGTTTGCTGGATCTCGCCGAGAAACTGCAGGTAATGGCGGTAACGGCTTTCCGCGATGCGGCCGGCGGCGGCGGCATCCCGGACGGCGCAGCCCGGTTCGCGCTGGTGCAGGCAGCCGCGGAACCGGCACCCGTCGGCCAGCGCCGCCATTTCCGGGAAACAGGCGGAAAGCCCCGGCGCGTCGATGCCGAAGAAATCCAGCTGGCTGAATCCCGGCGTGTCGGCGATGAATCCCCCGTCGGGATGGGCGATGAGTTCCACGTGGCGGGTCGTGTGCCGGCCCCGTCCCAGCTTGTCGCTCACTTCTCCGGTCATGAGGGAAAGCCCGGGAATGATGCCGTTCAGAAGCGACGACTTGCCGACGCCGGACTGTCCGGCGATGACGGCAAGCCGCCCGGCCAGCGCCCGCCTCACGTCGTCGAGGCCCGTTCCCCGCACGACGCTGCAGGACAGGACGGGATAGCCCGCCGGCCGGTAAACGTCCTTCACCAGCCGGACGGGATCTTCGCCGGCGGCGGCCGCTTCCGGATCGACCAGGTCTTCCTTGGTCAGCACAATCAGCGCGGACAGTCCCGCGTGTTCGGCATGGACGAGAAACCGGTCGAGCAAGAGAAGCGACAGGTCCGGTTTGGCGACGGAAGCGACGAGCAGCATCGTATCGGCATTGGCCACCGGGGGACGGACGAGTTCGCTCGTGCGCGGCAACACTTCGTCCACGGTGCCTTCCCCGCCGCCGACGGCGGAAAACCGGACGCGGTCGCCGACGAGGGGAGTGATGCCCTTTTTCTTGAAAATCCCCCTCGCCCGGCATTGCACCGGGTGACCGCCTTCATCCGGCAGCACGTAATAGTAGCCGCTCAGCGCCTTGACGATCAAGCCCGTCGGCATGCGGTCACAGGACCCCCCGCCGGCCGCCGCCGAGGGCGGCGCCGTTCGCCGATTCGTCCTCGCCGAAAGGCTCATATTCCACGTCCGCGTCTTCGGGAATTTCGAAATCGTCGGGCAACAGCCGTTCCGGATTCATCTCGTTCCGGGCTTCGGCGTACGTTTTCGTGATGGATTCGATCAGCACGTCGTTGCGGTAGACGGTCACCACGCCGCTTTGGTCCGGCGCCAGCGTCAGGGTGACGGTGAAGGGCGTGACGTCGGTGATGTCCACGTTTTTGTATTCCACGTTCACGCCGTAGGCGTCGGTCACCTTGATGACGACGCGGCTTTTTTCCGCTCCCTCTTCCGGCCGGACAGTGACGAGCAAGTGGGTCTGGATCGCTTCGTCGGGCAGGCCGTCGCTCACGTGGAGCGTGATCTGCTCGCCCGGATCGGCCAGATCCCCCTTCTCGTACGGCCACTGCTTGAACACGTAATCTTTCGGTGCGTAGGCTTTCTCGCGGATGACCACCACGTTCTCGAACCCCGCCTTCTGCAGCATGCTGATGGCGACGGATTCCTTCTGGTTCGTGACATCGATCATCTCCACGGTGCCCGGCCCCTTGCTGACCTTGATCACCAGTTCGGCAGCCTTCGGGTCGAACCGCTCCCCCGCCGCCGGCGACTGGCCGACCACGGTGCCCGCCGGTTCATCGGCGAACACCTCCTCCGTCCGGTAGCGCACCCCCAGCTGGGCGAGGGTTTCCATCGCGTTTTTGACGTCCGTCGCCCAGTTTCGGCCGACATAATCATCCATTTCCAGCGTGGCCGGACCGGTGCTGACCGTCAGCCGGATGGGCCAGTTCGGTTTGGCCTTCTCGCCTTCTTTTTCCTGATCCATCACCACGCCTTCGGGATACAGGTCGCTCGGCCGGTATTCCGGCTCCGCCGCGGTCAGGCCGGCGGCCTCCAGCGCGGCCACCGCCTGCTCATGCGGCAGGCCGATGACGCTCGGCACCACCACTTCCTCGACCTTCACCATCTCGCGGACTTTGCCGACCGCCATCCACATGGCCGTCAGCACGAGGCCGATCACGGCCAGCCAGATGACCGGCTTGACCCATCGCCGTCCGCGCTTCGGCCCGTCTTCCAATCCTCCCCAGTGCATGCGTTCTCCGTTCATGCGATCCCCGCTTTGCTCCGGATCGCGCCGGGACACGGGTTCCGCTGCCGCCGCCTTGCGCAGGGCCGGCATGATCCGGGTTTTTTCCTCGTCATCGTCCTCGTCGCCGTCCGGGTACCATTTCGGTTCGTTGCGTTTTTCCGGCAGCAGGCACACGTCCAGGTCGGCCAGCATTTCCTTCGCCGACGCGTACCGCTCCCGCGGATTTTTGCGCAGGGCTTTCAGCACGATGTTTTCCACGCTTTGCGGAATGTGCGGATTGATGGCGCGAGGGTTTTCGACTCTTTCCTGCAAATGCTTCAGCGCCACGCTGATGGGGCTGTCGCCGGAAAACGGCAGCCTGGCCGTCAGCATCTGGTACAGCACGATGCCGAGGGAGTACAGGTCGCTGACGGCGTCCTGCGTCGCGCCCTTCGCCTGCTCCGGCGAAAAGTAGTGCACCGAACCGAGCACCGATCCCGTCTGGGTGATGTCCGCCGACGTGATGGCGCGCGCGATGCCGAAATCGGTCACTTTCACCCGGCCGTTTCGGCCGATCAGAATGTTGTGCGGTTTGATGTCCCGGTGGATGATGCCGTTGGAATGGGCGTGGTCCAGCGCGTCGCAGATCTGCATGGCGATGCGGACCGCCTCTTCGACCTGCAGGGGGGCCTGCTGCTTGATTTTGTCGTTCAGGTTGATGCCCTCGACATATTCCATGATGATGTAGTGGACGTCGCCGTCCTGCCCCACGTCGTAAATGCTGACCACGTTGGGATGGGAAAGGGACGCGGCCGCCTGCGCCTCGCGGCGGAACCGCTTGATGAATTCCTCGTCGCCGACGAACTGCTGGCGCAAAATCTTGACGGCCACCTTCCGGCCGAGCAGCGTGTCATGGGCCTTGTACACCAGCGCCATGCCGCCGCCGCCGATGCGTTCGATCAGCTCGTAGCGGCCGCCCAGCTCGCTCCCGATCATCGGTCTCCCCCTTCCCCGCCTGCATCTTCTTCGTTCCGGACCAAAATGACGGATACGTTGTCGCTGCCGCCGGCTTCCAGCGCCTGCTCGACGAGCCGTTCGGCCATGGCGTCCAGATCCCCTTCGCCCCGCAGCGTGTTGTAGATGTCCGCTTCGTTGATCATGTTGGTGAGCCCGTCCGTGCACAGCAAAAGCAAATCCCCGGCAGACCACTCCAGTTCGTGCAGGTCGGGCGCGACGAACGGCTCGGTGCCGAGGGCGCGGGTGAGCACGTTGCGCTGGGGATGGGCCTTCGCTTCCTCCGGGCTGATCTGGCCCGAGCGGACCAGCTCGTTGACCAGCGAATGGTCTTCGGTCAGCTGCACGAGCTCGTCGCCGTGCAGCAAATAGGCCCGGCTGTCCCCGACATGGGCGATGAACACGCGGTCCGGGCTGGCCAGGGCGGCGACGAGCGTCGTCCCCATGCCTGCCAGCTCCGGGCGGGAGACGCTTTGCGCGTGGATATAGGCGTTGGCCCGGGCGATCGTCTCGCGCAGATGCTCCCGCAGCTCGCCGTCCGGCTTGCCGCTTTCCAGCCGCCCGAGTTCGCTGGCCAGCCGGTCGACGGCGGACTGGCTGGCCACGTCCCCCGCCTGATGGCCGCCCATGCCGTCCGCCAGAACGGCCAGAAGCCAGCCGTTCGGCAGTTCGGTGATGACGGCCCGGTCTTCATTGATGGAACGAATTTGTCCCACATCCGTACGGAAGGCGGTCTTCATCAAAGTGCCCCCTTATGGCTTCAGCAATGCCTCGTGTCTCGCCCGCAGCTGGCCGCAGGCCGCCGCGATGTCCGCCCCCTGCTCCCGGCGGATCGTGGCGTTGATCCCCTTTCGCTGCAGAATGCGCTGGAACCGGAACACGTCCTCCCGCGGCGTGCGCACGTAGTTCCGTTCCGGCACGTGGTTGACGGGGATCAGGTTGACATGGCAGCGGATGCCCGACGCAAGGAGTACGTCCGCCAATTCCTCCGCGTGCTCCGGCCGGTCGTTGACGCCGCCGATCAGCGCGTATTCGAACGTGACCCGCCGCCCCGTCTTTTCCCAATAATATTTGAGCGCGTCCATGACGTCCCGGAAGGGATAGCGGCGGTTGACCGGCATGAGCCGGGAACGGAGCGCGTCGTTCGGGGCGTGGATCGAAATCGCCAGGTTGATTTGCGTCTTCTCGTCGGCAAACCGGTAGATATTCGGCACGATGCCGCTCGTCGACACCGTGACGTGGCGGGCGCCGATGTTCAGCCCCTTTTCATGCGTCACCGTCCTGAGGAACGTCATCAGGTTGTCGTAGTTTTCAAACGGTTCGCCGATGCCCATGACGACGATGCTGTCGACCCGTTCCCCGGAAGCGTCCAGCATCTTCTGGCATCGGACGACCTGGGCGGTGATTTCGCCCGCCGTGAGATTGCGTTTCAGGCCGCCCAGCGTCGACGCGCAGAACGTGCATCCGATCCGGCAGCCGACCTGCGTCGTCACGCACACGCTGTTGCCGTAGTCATGCTTCATGAGCACCGTTTCGATGGCGTGTCCGTCATGCAGGCGGAACAAAAATTTGACCGTGCCGTCGGCGCTCGTCAGCCGGTCGATTTCCGTCAGGGTCACGAAGCGGAAACCGGCCGCCAGCTTCTCGCGGAGCGCCTTCGGCAGGTTGGTCATGTCCGCAAAATCGTCCACCCGCTTGACATAGAGCCAGTCGTACAGCTGGTCCGCCCGGTAGGCCGGCTCTCCCCGGTCCGTCAGCCAGCGGCGGAGGTCCTCCAATGAATAATCGTAAATGAAAGGCTGATCCGTCGTTTGAACGCTCATGCCCGACCTTGCGCATCCCCCGTCTTTTTCGTGTCTGTCCCGATCCCGTTTATTTTATCACAAGCCCGTTCCCCCGCGAAAGGATCGTTTGCGAAGGGCGGCGATGAAAAACCCGTCGGATCCGTGGTCCTGGGGAAAAATGCGGAGAATCCCCGGCGCGGCGAAGGAAGATCGGACCGCGGGCAGCCGGCCGGCGGCGGTTTCGTCGGGAACGAAATCGGGATGCCGGGCGAGGAAGGCCGCCACCTGCTCCTCGTTTTCCTCCCGCTCCAGCGTGCAGGTGCTGTACACGAGCAGGCCGCCGGGTTTCAGGAGCCCGGCGGCGGCCTCGAGCAGCCTGGCTTGCACGGCGGCGAGGGCGGCGATGTCCGCCTCTTTCCTCGTCCATTTCAGATCCGGCTTGCGGCGGATGACGCCGAATCCGCTGCAGGGAGCATCCAGCAGAACGCGTTCGAAAGATTCGGGCGGATGGCGGCGCGCAAGTTCCGCCGCATCGCCGGTTTCGGTGCGCACGCAGGTGATGCCGAGCCGCTCCAGCTGCTCCCCGATGAGCTTCACTTTGCGGGGATGCAGATCGTTGGCGACCACCAGCCCGCGGTTTTCCATCTTCTCCGCGATGTGCGCCGTCTTCCCGCCCGGCGCGGCGCACATGTCCAGCACCGCCATGCCCGGTTCGGGGGCCAGCATGTCGGCCACGAGCATCGAGCTTTCATCCTGGATGGAAAACCGGCCGGCGGCAAAGCCGGGCTCGGCCGCGAGGTGGCCGCCGTCCTCCACGATGATGCCGTCGGGCGCAATGGCCGACGGCCGGACGGCAAAACCCGCCGCCGTCAGCTCGGCCAGCACCTCGTCCCGGCCGGCGCGCAGCCGGTTGACGCGGATCGCCGCCCGCGGCGGCCGGTTGTTGGCTTCGCAGATGCGCCGCGCCGCATCTTCCCCGAACTGGCGGATCCAGCGCGCCACGAGCCATTCGGGATGGGAATGGGCGAGGCTGATGGCGGCGGCGGGCGGCAGGCCGTCCGGCACGTTCATCCGCTGCGGTTCGCGGACCGCCCGGCGCAGCACGGCATTGACCAGGCCGGCGATGCCGGCGTGACCGCGCTTCTTCGCGATGGCCACCGCCTCGTTCACCGCCGCGTGGGCGGGGATGCGGTCGAGATAGGCGAGCTGGTAGAAGCTGAGCCGAAGCAGCTGCACCACCCACGGTTCGAGCCGCTCCGGCGGGCCCGAAACATAGCGGGAAATATAGAAATCCAGCGTGTTTTTCCGCTGGATGGTGCCGTAGACGAGTTCCGTCGCCAGGGCGGCGTCTTTCCGGGACAGGGGATGCCCGTCCAGCATGCGGCTGACGACGAGGTGGCTGTAGGCGCCGTCCTTCTCGATCCGGAGCAGGGCCTCCAGCGCCAGTTCCCGCGCGCCCTTCATGGCGCAACCTCCGTCCCGAGCCGGTCCCCGGGCTTCAGCCGGCCGCTTTTCAAAAATTCGCCCGCGGGCATCGCCTTCTTGCCGGCGGGCTGCACCTCTTCCACGAACACGGCGCCGCTGCCGCACTGCACGGCAAAGCCGTCGCGGGCCACCCGCGTGACCGTGCCCGGGGGCGCATCCCGGCCGAGTTCGGGCGCCTTGCGGCAGCGCCAGATTTTGAGCACGTCGCCGCCGAGCAGGGTAAAGGCGCCGGGAGCCGGGCGGAGGGCGCGCACCAGGTTGAAGACGCGGACGTGGTCGGCGGACCAGTCGATCTTTTCATCCTCGCGGGTCAGCATCGGCGCGTAGACGGCCTCCTCGTCCCGCTGCGGGATCCTCGGCGCCTTCCCGGCGGCCAGAAGCGGCAGCGTCTCGAGCAGCAGGTCGGCGCCGACACGGCTCAGTCTGTCGAACAGGCTGCCCGCGTCGTCTTCGTCGGTGATGGGGATTTTCCGCCAGGCGATCATGTCGCCGGTGTCGAGCCCTTCGTCCATGTGCATGATCGTGACGCCGGTTTCCGTCTCCCCGTTCATGATCGCGTACTGGATCGGGGCGGCCCCGCGATATTTCGGCAGCAGCGAGGCGTGCACGTTGATGCAGCCGAGCGGCGGCAGATCCAAGACCGCCTTTGGCAGGATTTTGCCGTAGGCGGCGGTGACGATCACGTCCGGCCGCAAAGCGCGGAGCGATTCCACCGTTTCCGGATTTTTCAGTTTTTCGGGCTGCAGCACGGGCAGGCCGAGCCGGATCGCCTCTTCCTTCACGGGGGGCGGCGTCAGCACGTTTTTCCGCCCTTTGGGCCGGTCGGGCTGCGTCACGCAGGCGGCGATCCGGTAGCCGGCTTCCGCCAGCGCGCGCAGGGACGGCACGGCGAAATCCGGCGTGCCCATGAACACGACGTTCATGCCCGTTCCCCTTCCTCCGGCTCCCCGTCCTCCTCCGCGCTTTCCGGCGGGACGCGATAGATCGATTCGGCGATGTCGGTGAACAGAATGCCGTTCAGATGGTCGATTTCATGCTGGAAAATGCGGGCCAGATACCCTTCCGCCTCGATGGTCCGCTCTTCGCCGTTTTCATCCAGCCCTTTCACCTTCACCCGCATGAACCGCTTCACGTCGCCCTGCAACCCCGGAATGCTCAGGCAGCCTTCGGGTCCGAGCTGCTCGCCCTCGGCTTCCACGATTTCCGGGTTGACCATGCCGATCAGGCCGGTTTCCCCGTCCTGCGGATCGACGACGATGACCCGCTTCGAAATGCCGATCTGCGGCGCCGCCAGACCGACGCCGCCGGCGTCGTACATGGTGTCCGCCATGTCGCGCAGCAGCTTCCGGATGTTCGGCGTGACGGCTTTCACCGGCTTGGCGACCTCGCGCAGCACCGGATCGGGATCTTTCACGATGATACGAATGGCCACGGGCCCCACCTCACATCATGTTTTGCGGATCGATGTCCACGCTGATTTGCACGCCTTCGCCGCCCGCCTCCGCCGCCGGTCCGTCCGCCAGACGGCCCAGCGCCTCGCGCAGGATGCGCGGCACGGGCAAATCATGCCGATATTTTATCATGCACTGGATGCGATATCTATCTTTCAGCCGCGGAATCGGGGCTTCCGTCGGGCCGAGCACGTCCAGAAGCGCCGGATCGAGCCCGGCCGCCCGGGCTTCCTCCAGCCAGAGGGCGCGGACGAGGTCCGCCAGCCGCCGGCCGGTCTGCGCAAGAAGCGGCGGCGACGGATGGGACAGCGTCAAGAGGGCCAGCCGGGCAAACGGCGGATACCCCCTGTCGCGCCGCAGTTTCAGTTCCGTGGCGGCAAATCCGTCGTAATCGTGGGCGGCGGCGGCCCGCATGGCGTAATGGCCCGGGTTGTAGGTCTGCACGATCACTTCGCCGGGCAATTCGTGGCGCCCGGCGCGGCCGGCCACCTGGGACACCAGCTGGAACGTCTTTTCCACCGCGCGGAAGTCCGGCAAGTGGAGAATGGAGTCCGCGGCGAGCACGCCGACCAGCGTGACGGCCGGAAAATCGAGGCCCTTGGCCACCATCTGCGTGCCGAGCAGCACGTCCGCCTCCCGGTCGCGGAACCGGTTCAGCCACTTTTCGTGGGCGCCCTTCCCGCTTGTCGTGTCCACGTCCATCCGGATCACCCGGATGCCGGGAAACGTCCGGACGAGCTCTTCCTCCACCCGCTGCGTGCCGGTGCCGAAATGGCGGATGTGGGGACTGCCGCAGGACGGGCAAGTCGCCGGGTTCCGCTCCGCGTGGCCGCAATAATGGCAGCGCAGCATGTCGATGTTCTGATGATACGTCAGCGAAATGTCGCAGTGCGGACAGCGCGCCGCATGGCCGCAGGAACGGCACAGCACGAACGTGGCGTAACCGCGCCGGTTCATCAGGAGCACCATCTGCTCGTTCCGTTCGAGCCGCGCCCGGATCGCTTCCGCGAGTCTCCGGCTGAACATGCTGCGGTTGCCTTCTTCCAGCTCCCGTCTCATGTCCACGAGATGGACGACGGGCATCGGACGCCCGCCGACCCGGCCCGGCATGCGGACAAGCCGCAGACCGCGCCCTTCCCGGGCCGCCATGTAGGATTCCAGCGACGGGGTGGCCGAGCCGAGCACGAGCACCGCGCCGTGTTCTTCGGCCCGCCGCGCGGCCACGTCCCGCGCGTGGTATTTCGGGCTTTCCTCCTGCTTGTAGCTGGACTCGTGTTCCTCGTCGATGATGATCAGCCCGAGCTTCGTGAACGGGGCGAACACCGCCGAGCGGGCGCCCACCGCGACGGACACCTGCCCGCGGTGGATTTTTCGCCATTCGTCGTACCGTTCGCCCTGGGACAGCCGGCTGTGCAGCACGGCCACCCGGTCGCCGAACCGCCCCTTGAACCGTTCGACCATTTGCGGCGTCAGCGAAATTTCCGGCACGAGCACGATCGCTTCGCGGCCGAGCTCCAGGCAGCGGGAAATCGCCTGCAGATACACTTCCGTCTTGCCGCTGCCCGTCACGCCGTGCAGCAAAAAGCGGGCGTGGAGGCCGCGCTCGAGACAGCGGCAAATTTCATCGCGGGCGGCCGCCTGTTCGGCGGTCAGCACGGGCGCCGGCAGGGGCGAAAACGGCCTGCCGGCGTAAGGGTCGCGCAGCACTTCCCGTTCCCGGATCTCCACATACCCTTTGTCCGCCAGCGCCTTCACGACGCCGGAAGCGACCTTCAGCCGTTCGGCCAGCTCCGAAAGCGGCACCGGTTCGGGATGGTCCCGGAAATGGGCGAGCACGTCCTTCTGGCGTTTTGCGGAAGCCGGCAGACCGTCGATCCAGGCGCCGATGGCCGCGGCGTCCCCCGCCGGATGGACGAACAGCCGCTTCTGCGGCTTCAACCGGTCCCGCACCGTCTGCCGTTCCACCAGCACGCCCCGTTTCACCAGCCGCTTCACCCGGTCCGCTTCGCCGGGAAACCGTTCCAGCACGGACCGGACCGGCGCCGCTCCCTTCGCCTCCACGAAGGCGCGGATCGCCCGATCCGCTTCATCCAGAGAATCGGGCGCCGCGGGGGCCGCCTCCAGCACCCGCTCGTATTTCGCCTTCAGCGCTCCGGGCAGCATCGCCTGCAGGGCGATGATGTCCGGACAGACGAGCGTTTCGCCCATCCATTTGCCGAGCCGGACAAGTTCCGGCGTCAGCGGCGGCACGATGTCGAGCACGTTCGTCAGCGGTTTCAGCCTGCCGGGCTCAAGATCGGTCGTATCGCGGAGTTCCGTCACAAATCCCTGCAGCACCCTTCGGCCGAAGGGCACCTCCACCCGCGATCCGACATCCACAAACGGCGCCAGTTCGGGCGGCACCAGATAATCGAATTCGCGGTTCGTGCTTCGCGCCGGGACGTCCACGATCACCCGGGCGACGGGCCCGGATTTCTCCGTCATGACCGGCCCCCGCCCCTTGCCATCCGCTCCAGGGCGATGGCCAGCACGCGCTCCGCCGTTTCCCGCTTGGACAAAAGCGGCAGGTCGGCCACCAAACCGCTTTTGTCCACCACGACGACCCTGTTCGTCTCCGTGCCGAAACCGGCGCCGGGTTCGGTGACGTCGTTGCCGACGACAAGGTCGCAGTTTTTGCGGACGGCTTTCTCCACGGCATGCTCCACAAGGCGTTCCGTTTCCGCCGCAAAACCGATCAGAAACTGGGTCGTCTTCCGGCCGCCCAGCGTCTCCAGGATGTCCGGCGTCCGTTCCAGTTCCAGCGTCAGCTTTCCCTCGGTCTTTTTGATCTTCCCTTCGGCGGGCGAGACCGGCCGGTAATCGGCGACGGCCGCCGCCTTGATCACCAGGTCCGCTTCGTCAAACCGTTCGAGCAAGGCGGCCAGCATGGCTTCCGCCGACAGCGTTTCGACGACGGTGACGCCGTCGGGCGGAGCCACGTCCGTCCGGGCTTTGACCAGCGTCACGTCGGCCCCCATGTCCCTGGCCGCCGCGGCGAAAGCGATCCCCATACGGCCGGAGGAATCGTTCGTCAGATACCGCACCGCGTCGATCCGTTCCACGGTGCCGCCGGCCGTAACGAGCACGCGCATGCCTTTCATCGGGCCGTCGCGAAGCCCGCCGGCCGGCGCGCCGCCCGATGCCGCGCCGGCGCATCCGCCCATCCCTGCGCCGGCGAGCATGTCCGCGATTTTCGCCATCAGCTCCTCCGGTTCCGGCATCCGGCCCCGGCCGGCATAGCCGCAGGCCAGCTGCCCTTCTCCCGGTTCCATCACCGTCACGCCCCGCCGCCGCAAAATCGCCAGATTTTCCTGCACCGCGGGGTGTTCGTACATGTGGACGTTCATGGCCGGTGCCACCAGGACGGGCGACGTCGTCGCCAGGTAAACGGTGGACAGCATGTCGTCGGCGATGCCGCGGGCCATCTTGCCGATGATGTTGGCCGTGGCGGGGGCGATCACGAGAAGATCCGCCGCGTCGGCCAGATGGATGTGCTGCACTTTCGACGGATCCCGCTCGTCAAAAACGTCCGTCGCGACGGGGTGCCGGGACAGCGTCTGGAACGTCAGCGGCGAAACGAAGCGCGTGGCCGCTTCGGTCATGATCACCCAAACGTCGGCCCCCGCCTGCGCCAGCTTGCTGGTCAGGGCCGCCGCCTTGTAGACGGCGATCCCGCCGGTCACCCCGAGCAATATCGTTTTTCCCTTCATGGCTTCAGCCCCTTTCTCCGGCTGCCGCGCGGCCCGCCGCCGCGGCGGGCCGGGTTGTTCCGGTCCGGACGGCATGCTTCCGGCGGCCTTTCGGCGGACTTGCGCCGGCGCAAAAATGAAACCGGTTCCGCGGCCTCCCGTCACCCGTGCCGCCAACCGTCGCGAATCCGCCCATAAAACAAGAAAAACGTCTGGCGACGTTATTCCTGCAGCACGGCGGTATGCGGATTATTTCGATTGCTCGATCCTGACGAGATCGTGGTAGATTTCTTCCATGGCGATCCCGACGTATTTGTGCGACTTCGGATTTTCGATGAGCGGCTTTCCTTCGTCGCGCAGCGTGCGCGCGCGTTTTGCGGCCGCCGCCACCAGCAGGTATTTGCTGTCCGTCTTGTTCGTCAGTTCGTCAATGGAAGGATACAGCATGTCAATGCACCTCTTCTTCAATCCATTCTAATACGCGGGACATGACCCGTTCCCTGCGGCAATGCTCCGCCGTCACGATCGCTTCGATGCGGCTTGCCGCGTCTTCGATCCGGTCGTTCACGACCGCGTAGTCGTAATGCACGATCTGCTTCAGCTCGGCCACCGCCGCTTCCAGGCGGGAACGGATCACTTCCTCCGGTTCGGTCCCCCGCCCGCGGATGCGGTTTCGGAGCTCCTCCAGCGATGGCGGCAGCAGGAAGACGAAAATGCCGTCGGGATAGCGGCGCTTCACCTGGAGCGCGCCCTGCACGTCGATTTCCAGAATGACGTCCCGCCCGCCGGCCATCGTTTCTTCCACGAATTTCCGGGGCGTTCCGTAATAGTTGCCCACATATTCCGCCCATTCCAGCAATTCGTCCCTTGCGATCATGCTTTCGAACTCTTCCCGGGTTTTGAAAAAATAGTTGACGCCGTGCCGCTCGCCCGCCCGCGGCGGACGGGTCGTGGCCGACACGGAGTAGGCCAGTCCGGGCATCCGGCCGAGCAGCGCCTGGCACACGGTGCCCTTGCCCACGCCCGACGGTCCGGATAGCACGATCAACAGTCCCTGCTTGTTCATGGCTGCCCCCAGTCGGTTATTCGTCATGCACGTCTTCTTTGCTCGTCAACCGATGGGCGACCGTTTCCGGTTGCACGGCCGAGAGAATGACGTGATCGCTGTCCGTGATGATGACCGCCCGCGTCCTGCGGCCGTACGTGGCGTCAATCAGCCTCTGGCGGTCCCTCGCTTCCTGGATGATCCGCTTGATCGGCGCGGATTCCGGGC